>FWPV01000093.1_pt1 | contig 211558 bp, 154 predicted proteins | sample 2228371 | NCBI WGS metagenome assembly FWPV01 (sample SAMEA103939776, study PRJEB20133) | metagenome
TTTCCTCCCCTCCACAACAACCGAAAAGAACGGACACCGAGCGAAGTCGAGGTGAGACCTAATAAAAATTGGCTACTGGCAGAATTCCGGATATTCATAATTTTTAATGTGACAAATCCACCTGTCATAAAATAGTGCAATTCCTGAACTGGATTTTTTGATACATTTGAGTATGAAGCAATTTTTCATCCACGCACTCTTTTTTCTTGGTCTGACTTCGCAGATTCATGCCCAGGAAATCAAAATTCTTACTTACAATATCTTTCATGGTGAAAACCCAACCCAAGTCAGCAAACCCAACTTTGCTGAGTTAGCCAACCTTTTTATCCAATTACAGCCTGAAGTGATCGCACTTCAAGAGGTGGACAGTATGACTCAGCGTGTAGGCACTATTTATGGTGAGCCGATCGATTTGGTTAAAAATTTCGCCAGAGAGACCGGCTACAAGGGCTATTTTGGCAAAGCCATGGACTATGACGGCGGAGGCTATGGTGAGGGGCTTTTGGTCAAAAAAGGCGCTAACTATCACGCGATTTTGCTCCCGACACCTGCTGGAGGAGAGCCACGGGCGGCTGCTTTTGCAAAGGCAGAGTTGAAGACTTTGGAGGAATTCTATTTCGGAGGCACCCACCTCTGTCATCAATTTGAAGAAAACCGAGCTGCTCAGGTTGACTCGCTTTTTGCCTACGCAGAAACACTGGACAAGCCAGTAATTCTGGCTGGAGACTTTAATTTTTCGCCTGATTCACCGGAATACAGCAGAATCCCAAGTCATTGGAAAGAGGCCGGTGCCGAGTCTGGCAATAACCAAAACACCTACGGAACAGCCGAATCCGGAGCTCGGATTGATTATATCTGGTACGATTCCCGAAAATTTGAACTAATCGAATACAAAGTCCTCGAAGTGCCTTATTCGGACCATTTCCCGGTTTGGGCGATTCTCAGGATGAAAAAAGAAACCCCATGAAAAACAAACTGATGGTCCTGGGAGCCTTAATCCTTGCCGCTTCATTTTTTCATTTTTCGTTCAAAAAAGAGGATCCCAAATGGATCGAACTTTTCAACGGCAAAGACCTTAAAGATTGGACACCCAAAATCCGAACCCATGAATTGGGCGTAAACTTCGCCAATACTTTCCGGGTGGAAGATGGATTGATGAAAGTCCGATATGATGGCTATGAGAAGTTTGATCAGCAGTACGGTCATATTTTCTACAAGGACCCTTTTTCTTACTATCTCCTGACTGTCGAATACCGATTTGTCGGCGAGCAGTGTCCGGGTGGTGAAGGTTGGGCCCTGAGAAACAGCGGAGCTATGCTCCATGGGCAAGACCCCAAGACTATGCTGAAAGATCAGGATTTCCCGATCTCGATTGAAGCCCAATTTCTGGGAGGAAATGGCACCGACAAGCGCAGTACCTGCAACCTCTGTACTCCAGGTACCAATGTGGTCATGAATGACAAGCTTTTCACTCCTCACTGCATCAATTCCCAATCTGAAACCTACCACGGAGACCAATGGGTGAAGGCCAACTTTATCGTGTTAGGCGATCGGGAAGTTCATCACTTGGTCGGAATGGATACCGTCATCAGCTATTATCAACCGCAAATCGGTGGCGGCAATGTATCTCCGGTTGACCCTGAAGTAAAAATCGACGGCAAGCTCATCGAAGGAGGCTATATCAGCCTGCAAAGCGAAAGTCATCCGATCGATTTCAGAAGAGTGGCTGTGGTCGATCTCTCATCCATCAAGGACAAGCCTGAAGAATTGGCCCAAACAGTCAAAAAAGCGCTGAGTGAAAACTAAAAAAAGGGAGGTCGAAATCGGCCTCCCTTTTTTGCATGTCATATTTCTCAAACTCTCACTTTGGTAGTTCCTCCTCCATTGAGTGTGATATCGACCGGCTTGTTGGTTTTCCAATGCCCCCCGGTAAAATCCGGCACATCGATCGAGTTGGACCGATTGGCTACTGACCATTCGCTTAGCGGAGTGATACAGCTCCAAAGTGCCGCGTCATAGACGTCTTGATCCAGTGGAAGACCATTTCGGAGGCAGTCTATCAGTCTCCAGTCCATCATAAAGTCCATCCCTCCGTGTCCGCCGATTTGTTTGGCAAGCTCACCTACTTTTTGGACGATTTCGGGAGTATATTTCTCTTTAAGCGCCATCATCTCGTCTTCCTTCATCCAGCTGTGGCCTTTGGATACTTTTTGATCGGGATATTTCTGGGCATAGCCCTCAGTGCCACTGACCACGTGCAATCGTGAATACGGACGCGGAGAAGTTACGTCATGTTGGATCATGATCGATTTCCCTTTCTTGGTTTTCACCACGGTAGTATTCATGTTACCTCGGTAGTTTTTGGCAGCATAGGAGTTCCAAAAAGCGTCCTGTTCGGCAAGTTCTTGGGCTTTTTTCTTCATCTGGAAATCATTTGAGGAAACAGAAGTTAAGAAATCCATCTGATCGCCCCGATTGATGTCCAATATCTGACAGATTGGTCCTAGTCCATGGGTGGGATATAAATTGCCGTTTCGGAAGTTTTCTTCCAGTCTCCACATGCCTTGATAGCCTTTGTCTTTATCGAAGTTTAACCAAAGTAAATCGTGGATGTAGGCACCTTCGACATGGAGAACCTCGCCGAAAAATCCTTCTCGGGCCATTTTAAGGGTCATAATTTCAAAAAAATCGTAACAGCAGTTTTCCAGCTGCATGCAATGTTTTTTGGTGCGCTCAGAAGTTTCGACGAGCTGCCAGCACTCATCAAGTGTGCGAGCAGCGGGGACCTCTACGGCGGCATGTTTACCTGCTTCCATAGCAAAGACCGCCATGGGCACGTGCCATTCCCAAGGTGTAGCGATGTAAATCAAATCCAAATCAGGGCGCTCGCACATTTTTTTCCAGGCATAAGCACTCCCTGAATAAAGTTCAGGCTTATGAATCGTTCCTTCGAGAGATTTTTTTGCTTTCTCAGCGCGTTCGGGCAGCAGGTCGCAGAGCGCTTTGATCTCTACACCTTCGATTTTGCTGAGACGGTCCACTGCACCGGGACCACGCATCCCCAGGCCGACTACCCCTACTCGTACGGTTTCAATCTTTGGAGCGGCAAAGCCTGACATATTGAAAGACTGAATTCGGGATTCTCCGTATTTGGCTTCAAGTGGAAGTCGTTGAAAATCTTCGGCAATAGCACTACCGGCACCAAAAAGCCCCAATCCCGCCAATCCGGTGGACTTCAAAAATTCTCTTCGTTTATTCATAGTACTGAAATATTTTTTGGGTTTTTGCAGTAGCTATTTACTAAAAATTTTAAAAAAGTCCGTACCGACTGTCAGAAAGAAAAAAAGCCGGCAACAATCGCTACCGGCATTTCCCTCAATTTGAAAGCACTATCAATTATCTATTATCCAACCTTATTAGGCGGTTTTACATGTTTTTATTCCCAAAATCGAATACAAGGGGCAAAAACTAATCATACTAGTAAATGTAAAAACCGCTGCCACCACTAATCCGACAATCCCCAAAGTACCCGTAAGTATCTCAGCGAAGTAAAGAGCAACCAAAATCACCGCGACAAATAGGCGAATTCCCTTATCAAAACTTCCCATATTTTTTTTCATGGCCTCAATGATTTTGGATGCAAGGATGGACTGTTTGGCTTTAAATCTGAAGTAAAGCTAAGTTCCACTACCTTAAGCTACCATGACAAAAGTCACAAACCATGGTGATTTTCAGTCTGCTAAAAAATAACTCGACAAGACTATCTCTGCCGCTTTACCTTGCGGAGTAAAATCTGGTTTCCGGTCATGTCGCTGCGGATACCACTTCCAAAAAAATACTCCTGCCAACCAATCCTTTTTCCAGGCGGTTTGAAAAAATGCTTCGTAGCAAAGTGCCTGAACTTCCTCCGAAAATTCAGTTTCCCTACGTTCGTTTGGCCAAACCCATGGCTCCACAGCAGCATCTACCGTATTGCAATAACCGATTTCGGTGAAGAGAACAGGTTTTTTGAATTTCCGGATTACCTTTTCGATCGAGGGAAGGTGGGAATTCCAGGACTGAGTAAGTTCCTGAAGGGACGGGTTATGATTTTTCGCCAAGGGAAAATAGGCCTGAACGCCAATGTAATCCAGCGCATCCCAAAATTTGACTTGCTCAAATTCAGTAAAATTGGCGGCATAGGTCAATTTTCCGGAATACACTTTTCGGATTTCAGCTATGATGGCTCTCCATTCTTTCTCCCGAGTTGAAGTCTTTTCTAATTCTGTTCCCACGCATAGCATGGGCATTTTTAATTCTTCCGCCAAACGGGCATAATCGAGAATAAAGGCTTGATAGTTCGTAAACCAGCTTTTCCAGTCCTCCTCGGATTTCATGTCGATCTCCCCTACCCAACCTTCTCTCACCCAAAGGTGAGGTTTGAGCATATTCATCATTCCAAAACGGGATGTGGAATCCATGGTAGCCTTGATTCCAAAAGGAGTTTCCCCCCACCAGCGTCTATCATTGCTCATGTCCCAACGGATTTCGGGAGAATTCTTTTCAGATTGCCAACCAAAAGGTGTTTGAGAAAGTGCGTTGGCACCTGTGGAAAAAAGGGCATCCACTTCCCCTCCTTTGAGCGGCTGCCTGCTACCAACCCAGCAGACTCCTTTCCATTTTTCTTCTGACCTGATTAACTCACCTTCAGGGAGAATCCACCAAGCCAGAGCCAACAAAAAAACAAAGCCCACTGAGCTAAAAAGATACGTTGCTTGGGTGGGCTTGGTCATAGCTTAGTTTTTTGGAAGCGCTTCGACTTGGATATTTTCGAGATTGATTTCGGAGAGCTTCTCCAATTGACCAGATTCAAAAAGGACCTGCATAGTATCGAGTGGAGTATCCTTTTCGATAGGTTTATAATTGATATAGTTTTGAAAACGTATTCCGCCCACTTCCTGTACACCACTGACTTCACGAAGTCTTACTCCCCCTCCATCGGTATAATAGAGGTAAGCCATATAATCCATCAAGTGATCCTCCTTACCAAACCAGTATAAGAATTGATCTTCAAAATGATCTCCTCCGCCTTCAGCTTGGAAAGTCACTCGGATCAAATCATACTTTTCTCCTTTAATTTCGGTTTGTCCAACCAGAGTTTTTACAGCAGCTGGATCATTGAGACCATAGGGTAAAAAGGCAAAATAGGCGACTGAATTAACTGAACGGGAAAAAGCTCCGACACGCTCTTCGGTCAAGGTATCAATCTTGACTCCATTTACAGTTCGGACAAATCCTGAGTTGTTCAATACATCTTTTACCAACCCTGTTGAATCAGAGAATTCCCGAATGTATTCGTATGCATTCGGAGACTTGAAAATGGTGTAATGGGTATTCCGAAAATCAAATTCAATTTTGACTTGTTCGTAAGTATCCCCTCCATGTGCCTCGATGGCAGCGTCTACGATTTTTTCAGCCTCTGTGCGTGGGTTACAAGAAAAGATTCCCACTCCAACCAAGGCGAGTAAAAGGAAATGAGTGATTTTCATAATCTTAAAGATAAGGGGAAATACGATTGAAATTGTGTTGAAATACATAGAGGTACAATTGAAATAATAACTTCTTCAGAGTTAGAAATGCCCCAAAATATCTCGCGAAGCATATTTCACCGACCGAAGGGAGGTATATCTCAAGTGTATCTTACTATTATTTAAATCTTGTTTTTACTGTTTTTCAACCTGATAATCCGAGTACCTATACTCAGCCCTGAGAAATAAGCGTTCGCCTTTTTCATTGACTCTCCAGCTTTCTCTTGTTCCGTGTAGTTTGAGTCCATTGACATCTTCTTCCGAAAGGTCATAGACCAAACTTCGATGATCTTTGAGTTGAACTTCATTTCCAACCATCAAGAAAGACATTGGATCAAAAAAGTACCACCAAGTATCTGAATCGGGTCCGTAATCTACCCGAATGGATTCGACTTCATTACCATTTTCTAAGGTCTTTTTTCCTTCATAAATCAGCTTCCCACCTTTGTCCATCAATTTCCAAGGCTGAGCCACGGTGTAAAAAGCTGCATCAAAATCCTTCTTTTTAGAAGCTAAAAAGCCCTCATTCTGCACTTCATTCCCTCCCATTTGGTAGCGGATTTTAGCTCCATCCCAACTGATGACATGCTCAATACTATCCTTTTTCCACGAGATTTTTCCTTCGAAAAAGGGCTTAAACCGAAACTCATGCCATTGATCGAGTTCGGACTCCACGTTACCGTTTTCATCTAAAAGGCGAGTCCATTTCCGGAATTTAAGTTGTGACAGATTCTCCCAAGCTTCTTGGCCCCCATGTGCTTCAATGGATTTCTCAAGCAAGTCTTGGGCCTGCTGCTCAGGACTTTTGGTACAGGAAAACTGAGCGAGAAAACTGAGTAGGATAAGAAGTCGAAGAAGTGGTTTCATAAAGCGAAATTAGAGATTCTGGTCAATTGTAAATTCATTTAGAAATGACCTTAGATGACATGATTTTTTACCGGATAGAAATGGACGATTTTTTTAAACCACATAGGCACATAGAAAACATAGAAAAAAGCTTAATGAAAAATCTATGTGACTTCTATGTGTCTATGTGGTTTCATTTTTTTTGAGAAGTAATCCAAATAGATCCCCAAAACTACCAGACCATATTCCAAAATCAGATATAAATACTGCTCTTGGAAATCAGCATTTCCATAGGCCTGATAGGAAAAGATCGCTCCAAAGCTCCAAAGCAAAAAGGTTACTTTGCCACACAATACACTCAATCCCAAGGCCGGCAAGATATACCAAGGATGCACCACTGGCTGTAGAATGAGGTAAACCAAGTAAATCAAAACCATCAAATCCACGAGTTCGACCAAAGTCCTCGGTTGCTTTTTCCAAGAGAAATAACCGATCAAAATCAGCGTAGCCGCCGAAAAATACGGGATCACATATCCGATCACATTGTAGCCCTCGACCCAAAAACCAATTTCTCGAACGAAGTAATAGACCGAAGCATTAAACTCAAATTTACCTTGATAGAGTTTTAGGCTTTGCAAGAAATTGACCCAAGAATCGTCAATCAAAAGCGGGGTAAAACTGATCAGTGTAGCGAGTGCAGTTCCAACCCAAAACCAGACCGATCTTCTCGATTTTTCAAAAGCCAAAAATGCCGGACCAAGCATCAGAGGAAGTAGCTTCATCCCAATTGCCAAGCCCCAGAATCCACCGGATAAACCGATCTTTTGCTTTTGAATAGCCAAAAGGGAAGCCAAGAGAAATAGTAAAACCAAACCCTCAAAGTGGAGATTTCCAGTGATTTCCATAATCGCCAAAGGATTGAACCAATACCAGAAAATTCGTTTGATTGGTAGTTGAAATGCCATCAACATCTTCCAAAGCAGGACAAAAACCCCAATTTCACCCAAAAGCAAAATCAACCGGAGCGTGAAATATCCATTCCAAACAAAGCCCATCGAAGCTTGGGCTCCTAACCAGAAAATTGCCTGATTGAGCGGGGGATAGACGGAATAATAATCTGGAGAATTCAGGTTCTCAAACAGAAGATTTCTGTAGGCATTATCAGGATCAACGTTTCCCTCTTGCCATTCCCGAGGTGTTTGATCGTAAGGATTCTGACCGATTTTCAGCAATTCTCCATCCCAAAGGAATCGAACAAAGTCGTCTGACCACTGTGGAGCAAATGGAAAAACAGCCAATCGAAGTAGCAGTCCGGCAAGTAGAATTTTCCGAAAGCTGAGCTTTTCTCCCGCTAAAAAAAACAGCCCGGCCAATCCTGCAAAAGCCATCGAAAACAGCAAAAAGGTCAAACCAAACGCTTCTCTTGGTACTTGCGAAATGAAAAACAAGATTACTGCCATCGCTATAACTATGGCGTATTTTAGACTTGTTTTGACTGATGAGATCAAAGCCCCAAATCCTTTCTCAAGGGTTCGTACACTTTCTCATTCTGCTTCCAATACTCCAGCATTTGCATGTTGGTACGGGTGGCCGTGGTCACTTCCTGTTTTCCGTCGGATTTGGTCCAAGTTTCGGTGAAACCTAAGATCTCGAAGGGAAAAAACTGCTGGTAGCGAATGGAGATTTTTCTTCCAATCTTGGAATAAATGACCTCAATTTCACCTTGATTAGACCCCAGATCTTTTTTGGAAAGAGTCGCTTCCTCAGCCTTGAGCGGAATGTGCGAAAAGCGCTGAAAGATCAAGCTTGGAATCAATTTGACATTTCCCATGGGCACTAGGTCTGGATTGAGCCTGATCAGATTGAAAAGCTCCTCTTCGGCTTTTGCATCGATTTTGGATTCCACATCGCCTTCTGACTCGAAGTAGGAAAAGAGCTTGGCGTTATATTTTCCGCTTTTGAAATTCAACTGGGAAAAAGACTGACCGCACCATTCGGTCACGGAGGCTGTCAATTTGGGCGAAGGAACTTCCTCATACACCGGAGTGAACAAGGACAACATGGTTTGATACGGATAGACTCCAGTTACAAAATCCCGGGTCATGTTCAATTTCATCACCTTTTGAGCATCAGATGGGCGATCCTGAGGATTATCGAGCTTGACTTGTTTGGATTTGGAAAAATCCTCGGTCACAAAGATCATCACCGCTTTTCCTGGCCGAACCTCTCCGTAGCGACTTTGCTGCAGGTCAAAGACATTGATTTCCGCCTTTCCCTGATACCAATACTTGGCAAATTGCTCTTCCTCTACGCCTTCTCGGCCGGAGGAATTGCACGCTGCAAAAAATGTAAGAATAACCAAAGCCAAAATCAGCTTCAGGCCTTCAATCGTCTTTGGCGTCAAATTGCTTAATGAGTAGCTCGATTTCATCTTTGAGTTTAGGCAAGTTTTTAATGGAAATCCCCCAAATGGTTTCTGAAGAAACAGAGTCATAACCATGAATGATCCTATTTCTAGTATCCACAATTTTCCTTGAATTAGAAATCTCTATTTCAGGATGTGCTTTTAGGATTTGATTGACTGCCTCGCCGATGATCTCAATATTTCGTTCAACCGCCTTCTGGGTTTTGAGATCCTTTTTAAACTCAAAGTAATCTCTGGGCATAGGCAAAAAATCAAAAATCTGGTCTATAGCCGTCTTTATATCCAGCAACCTACTTAAGATTTTACCCTTCATAGACCATCTTCTTGGAACGCTCGATTTCCTTTTTAACCACGGGATTCAAATCCGATCGCTCTTCCAACAAATCAACCGGTCTTCCAAGGATTTCTTCCAAACCGAATTTGAGATTGAAATATTTTTCGGTGTATTCCAGTGGATCATTCTCGTACAAGTCCACAATCAAATCCACGTCACTTTCCTGCCCAAACCGATCAGTCAAGACCGAACCAAAGGCATACAGAGACTTTACCCCTTGGTATTTACAAAGCTTTTGGATTGCTGGAAGGTAAGGAGAAAGATTTTGCATGGCTTGGATCAGTTAGGATTACCAATAACGAAATATCGTAAAAATAATCTTATACCCCGCTCCGATCACACCCTTCACTGTCCCGCTGACCTTGGAGACTCCGATGCGTTTTCGGTAGTTGACCGGCACTTCAGTGTACCGAAGACCGCCTTTGTGGGCTTTGATCTGCATCTCGATGGTCCAACCGAAGTTTTGATCGATCATTTTTAAGTCTAGGAGCTTTCTCCAAATGATTGCTCGAAATGGCCCCAAATCAGAGAATTTCGCACCTTGCATGTACTTCATCATCGTCGTCGCCAGCCAGTTGCCAAATACCTGAGGAAGCGTCATCGATCCACTTTCCCGTTGTCCCAAGGCTCTTGACCCGATGACCATATCGGCTTTTTCATCCAAAATCGGCTGCACCAAATCCTTCATCTCCTCGGGATAATCGCTGTAGTCTCCATCCAGAAATACGACGATATCTGGCTGAATTTCTTGCTTTTTGATCCAGTCCATGGCAGTCAAACAGGCTTTTCCATAGCCTTTTTGGGCTTCGAAAACGACTTTGGCCCCAGAAGCTTCGGCTACTTTTCCGGTTTGGTCTGTCGAGTTGTTGTTGGCCACGACGATGTGGCGGACAAACTTTGGAATCTCGGCAATGACTTTTGGGATGGACTTTTCCTCGTTGTACGCAGGAATGATGACGTCAATAATCGGCGGGTGATTCATGGAAAATATTAGCGACCGAGGCCGTAGGATTTAAAGGAAGAAATAAACACCATGGTGTATCCAAATGCGAGCATGGTATGAAACGGAAGGAAAAGAAAGTTTCCCTCACGAAATGCCAATCCCACCATCACCCAAAATACCAAGGCCAAAAGCCCTTCAAACCAGGTGGTAATCGGCATGCGATGTAAGATGTATCGATTGGAGCTCAAAGAAACTTTCCCAGATTCGAGATTGAATTTTGGGGTGCGGATAAAGGGGGATTTTTTTCCGGTCAAGCCTTCCCAAACCGCTTGTGCATTGTGCAGGGCCAAGCCCATGGACACCGAAAGGAATAGCGGCAGCTGCCAAATCACTCCCAAAAAAGAAGACAAAAATGACTTTCTGGCAATAAAATACGAGGCCAAATACACTCCGGCAATCAGTACAAATCCAATCAGAAAAATCCCCGAAAGCCTTACCATCCACTCCGGAATCAACCCCTGCACTCCAGCCCACCACACGCCAATGCTACTCAGACTGGTTAGCAATACCGCAATGAAAATCGTGGAATTGAATAAATGGGCAAAGGAATGAAACTTGATCCGAAAGGGTAAATTTTCCTGACCCATCTTTCCGGCATGCTTTACAGCACATTCGGCCCCACCTTTGGTCCAGCGGAATTGTTGGGATTTGATGGCAGACATGATCGGTGGGAGTTCGGCGGGCGATTCGATTTCAGGTCGATAGACAAATTTCCAGCCTTTGCGCTGCGCACGATAACTCAGATCCAAGTCCTCTGTCAGTGTATCATCATGCCAGTTGCCCGCATCGAGGATGCAGCTTTTTCTCCAGATTCCTCCTGTACCATTGAAATTGATAAAAGCCCCTTGACGGTTTCGCCCCATCTGCTCGATGAAGAAATGCGCATCCAAGGCAAAGGCCTGCAAACGGGTCAGGAGCGAATAGTCTCGGTTCAGATGGGTCCAGCGAGTCTGTACCATCCCGATTTTCTCCAAGGAGAAAAAAGGAATCGTCTTCAGCAAAAAGTCCGGATCGGGCACAAAGTCCGCATCGAAAATGGCAATGAATTCTCCCGAGGCTTGCTTCAATCCTTCCCGAAGTGCCCCGGCTTTGAAGCCTTTCCGGTCGGTTCGGTGCAGGTAGCGGAAGTTGATATCAGGATATTCTTTCAGTTTGGCTTGGATCAAGTCCACCGTCTGATCGGTACTGTCGTCGAGAATCTGGATTTCCAGCAATTCCTTGGGGTAATTCAACTTTGCGGCAGCTTCAATCAGGCGCTCGACGACATAGAATTCGTTGTAAACCGGAAGTTGTACAGTCACTTTTGGCCAGCTGGAAGGCGTGACTTGAGGTATGGAAGCCCATTCTTTCCGGGCTTTCAGAAAATGAAACAACAAATGTCCTTGCGCCAAACTGTACATCAGGATAAACAGCATTCCCAAGAAATACAGTCCGCAAAGGGAATAGAGGATAATCATTTAGGCCTTGAGCTTGATGGAATCGTTGCCAATAATAATAGGCAAATCGATAATTCGGTTCTCTTCCGGCCCGTTTTCCAACTTCAACACCCCACGAGGACACACAGCCGAACATACGCCACATCCAACACAAGAGGAGCGAACGATGTTTTGGCCCTTTTGGGCATAAGCGCGAACATCAATTCCCATTTCGCAATACGTCGAGCAATTGCCGCAGGAAATACACTGACCTCCGTTGGTCGTGATTCGGAAACGCGACTTGAAGCGCTGTACGATCCCAAGGTAAGCTGCTAAAGGACATCCAAAGCGGCACCATACCCGGTTTCCCATAAAGGGATAGAATCCCGTTCCCACCACGCCTGCGAAAGCTGAGCCGATCGCAAAACCATAAAACGAATGTAGCTGATTGGTCACATTGCCCAAAAAGCTGAAGCCGGAAAAGTAGTTGGCAATCGTCACAGCCGTCATCACCACAGCCAAAACCAACACGCCATGAATGATCCATCGCTCGTATTTCCAGGCTTTTAGGGATTTGTCAGAAAGCTGACGAAAAGGATCTCCCACTGTCTCCGCCAAGCCTCCACAACCACAGACCCAAGAGCAATACCATCTTTTTCCGAAGAAATAAGTAAATACCGGCACGCCCACGATGATCAGTAAAATCCCCCAAATCAGCATAAACATGCCCATTCCTCCACCGGAGAGAAATGTAGATATCTGGTAATCATAAAAGAAATCGTAGTCGAGTGGCCAGATATTTTTGAAATCGTAATAAGGCTGATTGAGCAAAACCAAAATCTCGGGAATCAGAAAAGCAAAAGCCGTCTGAAAAAACATGACCGAAGCCGTGCGGAGCTGCTGGTATTTATTACCCCTGTACTTCCGGAACATTCGCACTCCCATCACCAAAATCGCCAAGGTGTACACCAATCCATACAAAAACCACTGACTGGCAGGACCGCCTGAAAGCATTCTGGAAATCGGCTCCACCATCCAAACCAAATTCACTAAATAGGCAGGAAACCAGTAGAGCAAGATGTAAAAGAGAATCAGATAACCTCCGGTAATCATTCCCAGCCAACCCCGATTTTTGAGTTTGGAGTGGAAAATTCCATTGTTTTTGATTCCAGAAGGTTCATCGGCATACTGACGAAAATTGTACAAATAACCTCCCAATACAGCCAATCCTATAGATAAACCCAACCAAAGCCAGGGATTGTCCCGGACAGGACTGCTTGCGGCAGCTTTGGCCAAAGCAAACCCATAATCATCCCAAATGACCTGATCCCAGAGTTGCTGGGCTTTCAGATTGTCATTGTAGGTATTGAAGTTTTCTCCAAAAGCAGATAGAAAGGAGAAGTTAGAGCCATATTCTTGACCGTACATCGGAGCGAGAATTTCGGCCATTTTCTCTTGATGGATATCCTTGGTATTGGCCAAAACCAATTCTTCACTTAGGGTATAGTTTCCCAAAAACGGAACCGTCGTAAATACAGTCAATCCGATCAGAAACAATCCCAACCCTATTTTTTCGATCGTCTTCATACGCTTGCTCCGAATAGTTTTTGGATAAATGATTTTTTGGCAGGCTGGAAGTTGCCTCCGAATTGCGTTTTGAAGGCTTTTTGAATTTCCATGTAGTAGGGAGCAAAAAACTCCGGATCGAAGTTGGCTTTGTCAAGCTTGGCAATCACTTTTTCTCCAGACCACTTTTCCCGGATTGCCTGATCAAAGAACTCATGTCGGAGTCGGAAACCAAAATTGTTGATGCCGAGAATTTGATGATTTGTATTCATGAGCATGCGAAAGCAGACTTTTCCTGAGGAATGCTCCCAGTAGAAACTTTTCAGCTCCAAATCGTCCCATTTTGGTGGGACAGTGCCATAGGTTTGGTATTCGATATCCAAGAATTTGGCAGAGTTGAACCAGATTCCAGGTTGGTAGGGAACAGGTTTTTTGCAAAGGTTATGCGCCAAGGTTTCTCCATGCATTCGTCCGGTGTACCAGACTTGCTCGATGTTTCGTCGGTCTGCAGCTGGCGGATTTTCAAATTCCGCACAATCCCCGATGGCATAGACATCCGGGATACTGGTCTGAAAGAAAGCATCCACTTTCACTCCTCGATTCACCTTCAATTCGGTATTTCTCAGAAAATCCACATTCGGACTTACTCCAGCTGTCAAGCCTACAAACTCGCAGGAAATCTCTTCTCCCATTGAGGTAACAACTGCTCGTACTCGGCCCTTGGAATCGGATAAAATCTCTTTCAACTCAGTCTCCAATCGTAAGTCGATGTGATGCTCGCGGATATGTCTCCCCACTAATTCGGACTCTTCTTTGGGTAAAACATTATCCCAAAATCCTTTTTCTCGCACCAAAAAAGTCACAGGAATTTTCTTGTAAGCCAGCATTTCGGCCATCTCAATCCCGATCAAGCCGCCGCCTACAATGACTGCCCGCTTAACTCCCTGATTCGTATTTTTCTCCATCAGCTCTAAGTCCTGCTTGGAATACAAGCCCTGTACCCCATCGAGATCTTGACCCGGCCAACCGAATTTATTGGGTTTGCTACCCGTGGAGATGACCAAAACATCATAGGTCAGCTTTTCACCTGAATCAAAAACCAAGGTCCTTTCACCAAACTCAACCTTCTGAACCCAAGCCTTTTTCAGTTCGATCCTATTTTTCTCCCAAAACCAGGACTCATAGGGTTGAGTATGCTCAAACTTCATGTGGCCCATGAAGACGTACATGAGGGCCGTTCGGGAGAAAAAATACTCAGACTCCCCTGAAATGACCGTGATTCGGCTATCCGAATCCATTTTCCGAACGATTCGGGCGAGGGTAATTCCCGAAATTCCATTTCCAATGATGACAAGGTGACGTGCGGGCATAGGGGTGAGTTGAAGGCAAAAGTTACCCAAAAATCCGGGTTACTCGTTGAGGTTCCAATTGTAATCTAGGTGAGAAACTTTAGCGTTGGATTTGATTTTTACTTTAGAGTATTGGTTGAGGAAGTCAATCAAACTTCCTTTTTTAGTAAAATCTCCTTGAAACCAAGAGAAAATAGAGGAAATCTGTACCTTATCCGGAGTGATTTTATTTCGAGTTGGATCATTGATAAAAGCAACTGCTACTTTTTGAAGCTGGCTTTCTAACTTCTCTGCCATAAAGGCCTCGTTCAGTAAAGGGGGACACGAAACTGAAGCACAATTAATGGCAAAATGAATTCGAGGTTCGTCAAATTCCTTTCTTAAAATCGAATGCTCGATTTCATCTAAGCTGGACTCCACTCCACCGATTTTGAAAAACTTATAATGCCAAACATCCTTGATTAAGGGAATTTTCAATTTGGGGCCCAAGTCACGAATACTTTGAGTCGGATAATTATCCACAATCAACTTTACCGTGAAGGCATTATAAGCATTGATCCAGTAGGCCAATTGCTGATTTTTAGACCAGGTTTTGCGATCAGGGGCATTGTCTGAGATCAATTTCAGGTACTGTTCCAGCTTTGCCTTGTCCTTGATAAAACCTTTGTAGTCCACCATCCCATTGGGCTTCACATGGGTTTTGACCAACTGATCCCAGATCTGGTGACTGGGCGGGGTGGTACCTGCCATGCCTAAGGTCGAGCCTTGGCAGGAGAATACGAGAAGCGTAAATGAAAGTAGAAGGACTTTAATGAATGTCATGTTCTTTTTAGAGGATATACGACTCTAACCGAAAGGTAAGTTTATTCGAAAAATTTATTGTCGGGCCTTCTATGCGTCAGTAAACCTTTTCACCCTTTTTCAACCAAATACCCCATGGCTGGGAATAGGTATGGATGCGATTGGTGATTTTCCCCTGATGGTATACCGGTCTGCCTTCATTAGCCCAATGAATGATACCTCCATACAGATTATAAACTTGAGAAAACCCTGCTGCTTTGAGTTTTTTCCCAATTTCTTGAGAACGAGCACCGACCGTGCAATAGATCAAAACAGGCTTATTTTTTTCTAACGAAGTTAGATTTTGAAGGGAAAAAGTATCATAGCCCACCCATTTTGCCTGAGCAAGGTGACTCACCTCATATTCATGCTTTTCACGAGCATCCAAAACCTGAAAGGAACCCAAATCTTGGATCTGATCAGGTCTGAGAACGGGAAAATCAGAATCGTACAATCCAGAAAGCATTGCCTTATAGGCAAAAGACTGTGCCTGGGAAATTTCAGGAAGCAGTAGGATTAAGAAAAATAAAAATCGGGTTTTGGAAAGGATTTTATTTTTCATTGATTGAAAGCTCATAGTCCGAAAACCCGAATTTGCTTGCTCAGGTTCTCATCAGGCATAAAAATCTGAAAGCCTCGCCAGACCTCTGCGATCCTTGACGATGATTTTTTTACCGTCTAGATCGATGAGATTGTCCTTCTTGAATTCGGAAAGCAATCGAATCACCGATTCGGTGGCCGTACCGACGATTCCGGCGATTTCCTCGCGACTGAGGATGAGGTCAATTTTCTGAGATTCTCCACCTTCTACTCCATAGCTGGATGCCAATTGAAGAAGCACAAAAGCCAACCGCTCCCGAATACTTTTTTGGGTGGCATCGGTAAGTTTGTCCTCCATCAATCCTAGCTCGTGACTAAGTTGTTTGGTCACCCGCTTGAAAAATTCAGTGTTTTTAAGAAGTGTGTTCAAAAAGGACTCTTTTGGAATAAAGCAAATTTTTGCATCCTCAATGATCATTGCAGAATTGGTGTAATTCTCCTCTCCCAAAAGGGCAGCGTAGCCAAGGAAATCCCCTTTTTTCGCCAAGTGAAGGATTTGCTCCTTACCATTTGAGGCTGTTTTATAGACTTTAACCACTCCTGAATTAATACAAAAGATTCCAAGGGGCTTAGTCCCTTCATAGTACAGAATTTGGCCTTTCCGGTGTGAAATCAGGTTTTTGTGATCAGATAGGGTGCACAGCTGAGCTTCGGGAAGATCAGAAAACAGCGAATGTCTACGGCTGGCGCAAAGTTCGCAGGGCGTGTTATGTGAATGACTACTCATAATTAATTTGGCTGGGTAAAAATCACTGCTAAAAGTTACTAAAACAGTGATTAAAATCATAAAAAACAACTAATTATTCTGGCTTTTTTGGAATTTCATTTCGTTGAATCAGTCGATTTTCAAGATCACTCCATGAGAATACCAAATGCTTAATGCCATTAGTCAAAATTAGATGTGGAGATTTTATTTTTTGATGATATGTCATGGCTTGGTGAAGGACATTTTGGTTGATTTCGATTTCAGGTGCCTTACATTCGATCAACAAATAAGGGGCTCCCGAACGATCAAAAATCAAAACATCGGTACGTTTTTGTAGGGTATTGTACTTAAGTCCTTTTTCAATAGAAAAGAGTCCTTTCGGAAAGGATCTCTCGATGGTAAGAAACTGGATCCAATGCTGTCTTACCCATTCCTCTGGGGTTAAAACCAGACTTTTTTTCCTCAGCAAATCAAAAATCCACCATTTATGATCCAGAAACTGAATCCTGAATTTAAAGGTAGGCAAGGACAGTTCGGGAAATGGAAAAGGTGGATGATCCGGGAGACTCATGCCACAAAGATGCAACACTTTTTGATGGTGATCAGCGAAAATCAAGATAAGGAGCCACTTTTTCTACCCATTCAGGTCTGAAGATTTTGATTTTCAAGAGGTCATCTTTTGTCTGGAATTTCCCATGTTGATTCCGGAATGCCACCAAGACTTTGGCTTCGCCATATGAAAAATAAGGATGAGCACTAATCTCTTCCACTTGAGCTTCATTGATAGGAATCTTTTTGACATCCTGAGGACTAAAGTCAAAATATTCCCAGATATTTTCGAATGTCTCGGGCTTCATCCCAAAAACATCGAGTAATTGATCTGCCGAATGCAGACCACCCATCCCATCTCGAAACTTCACTATCCTAGAAGCCATCGCCGGTCCGATCCCGGGAACAATTTGTAATGTCACAGAATCGGCTTCCAAAAAGTCAATTTTTACCGTATTTCGACTTTTAGGGGGAGTAGTAGATTTGGAAGTATCTGCAGCAGGAAGCGGAGCACTCATGGAGACAAATCCCGCCTGAGTCAGACTATCCATCAAAAATTGATATCGATCAAAGCGCTTTTCGCTTTCCCGAATTTTGAAGTTGTGAATGATATTCGGAACCAAACTCAATACCAAAAGAACAGGCACCAAGACCAGAAATCCCTGGGATTCCTTATTCGTAAATCCCAGGTAGTTTTTGAAAAAGAAAAATAGCCGTTGCTTCATCCTACTAACCGATAAAAAACATCAATAACGGATAAGTTAAAAATATTAGGGATTGAAAGCAATCTCAGCGACCTTTGCACTGGATCCGGATTTCGTTATTTAGATTTATTCCAAATTAACTGCTTATCGAATAAGTGGAACCCTCACAGCAGGATAGTCTGTTAAATTTGAACCGCAAAACTTGCCGAAATGCAGACCAAGTTTAGAGCCTTAAGTTTATCCCACAAAACAGCACCCGTTCAGATTAGAGAATTGATCTCGCTTGACGAGGAAGCGATTCAGCGCATTCTGCTCAAGCTCAAGGACTTCTTTAGCCTTTCCGATGCTTTGGTTATCTCAACTTGTAACCGCACGGAGGTTTACTACAGCCACGAACTCGACTTGAGCACGGAAATCATCAAACTGCTCGGTTTGGAAAAGGGAATTACCGATGTGGTAAATTACCTGGATTACTTCGAGGTGTTCAATCAGGACATAGATGCAATTCAGCATCTTTTCAGAGTGGCCATGGGACTCGAGGCGCAGGTTATCGGAGATATTCAGATCTCAAATCAGGTCAAAAGAGCCTACCAAACCGCCGCAGATTTGCAAATGGCCGGCCCTTTCCTTCACAGATTGATGCACACCATATTTTTTACCAATAAGCGTGTAGTACAAGAAACCTCATTTAGAGATGGGGCTGCTTCCCTATCTTATGCGACTATTGAACTGATAGAAAGTCTGACGGCAAATACATTTCAACCTAGAATTCTGCTTATCGGTGTCGGAGAAATCGGGGAAGATGTAGCCAAAAACATGGTCTATCTCCCTCAGGCAAAAGTAAAGATCACCAACCGAACCCGCTCCAAAGCAGAAGAAATCGCACTGCCTCTAGGATTTGAAATGGTGGATTTTGAAAACGCCGTCGAAGCCATGAAAGATGCCGACGTGATCGTCTGCTCGATCATGAAAAATGAGCCTTTTATCACCAAAGAGCTCGTCAGACAATTTGATATCCAAAGCTACAAACTACTGATTGACCTGTCCGTACCTCGAAGTATCGAAACCTCAGTAGAAGATGTTCCGGGAGTGATCCTGTATAATGTAGACAATATCCGAAGCAAAACTTCCGAAGCTTTAGAAAAAAGACTCGGGGCCATCCCATCAGTTGAGAACATCATCGAACAAAGTATCGCTGAGTTTTACGACTGGAAAAAAGAAATGATGGTTTCCCCTACTATCAACAAACTCAAGCAATCCCTCGAACAAATCCGGCAGGAAGAACTGGCTCGCTTTCTCAAAAATGTGGGGGAAAAAGAGTACGACCTGATCGATAAGATCACTAAAAGCATGATGCAAAAGATCCTCAAAGTACCTGTCGTTCAGCTACGGGCTGCCTGCAAGAGAGATCAGGCTGAAGAGATGATCGAGATCATCACGGATTTATTTGATCTGGAAAAAGTAAAAACAGAAAAATAATCTCCACCCGCACACAAGTGGATGACCAGGTGTTTCAAAGCAAACCCTGGTCATTTATATTTAAGGCCAATTCAAACTAAGCTGATGCAAAAAGTTTACCCGTTTCTTGTATTTCTTTCTCTAGCCACTATTCTTTCCGTAAGTCAGGTCCAATCCCAATCCTGGGAAGTCTATGACCTTCAGGGAAATTTGAAATCCAGAGCATTATATCAAAAATTACAGGTATTGAGCGAAACCGTTTTGGTCGGAAAAAACGAATCCGGTCTTTTTCTTCTTTCACGTGATCTAAAGCCAATGGTCAACCTGCAGGGTGAGGAAGTTTACCGCTATTTAGAGCCTTGGATTTTGGTAAAAGGCCCAAACGGCATCGGCGCTTTCCATGAATACGGGCAGCTGTCTCTCCCTCTTGAGTTCGATGAAATTCAGACTTACTTCAATTTGCTTTTGGCAAAAAAGGGTAATGAATACTGGGTCTATCTGCGGGGAACCGGCAAAACTATTTCTCTTGGCCTATTGGATGAGGCCAAAATCACCCATCATGGAATGCTAATCACTCGGAAAAATGGAAGGTTTTTTCTTCCACTCTCCATCAATCCGACCAAACCGTATGATGAATTGATGGAAAATGATGGCAATTTCCTTCTTGCAAAAGAAAATACCGGATTTGGCCTGATCAACAGGGAGGGAAATTATGTTATGGAACCAGTAATCGATCAAATGGAGCACTCTAAGGGAGATTATTTTTTTGCTCAAGACGAAAACCAATTCCTACTCATTCGTGGTGACGAGGTCAAAGCCCAAGTCAGCTACAATTCCTACCATCGTATTTCCAAGGAAGGCGACCTGATGCTGGAATACATCCACGGCAAACTCCGCCGAGTCATGGAAGAAGACGGAATCCTACTCGATGCCGTCGGAATGGAAAATGTCACTCTGATCGGAAAAGACCTTTTTAATGTCAAGTTTCGGGAAAACAAACTCGGCCTGTTGGGCAAAAAAGGCTGGCTTGTCCAACCCCAAAGCGATGCAGAATGGATCGGAATGGGAAGCGAGGGGCTTTTTCCCGCAAAAAAAAATGGGCTATATGGGTATCTCACGCCATCAGGAGCTTGGGCAATAGAGCCAAAATTTTCCGAAGCCAAGACTTTTTCAGACAGTTTTGCCTCAGTTTTTCAGCAAAATTCTTGGGCGATTCTCGGAAAAAATGGTCAAACCTTAACTTCAGATGCTTGGGACGAAATCCGCGATTTCAAAAATGGGATTTCCGTCACCAGAAAATCCAATCAGCTCTTTTTGATAAATACGTCCGGAGACAAACTTAATGAGGATGGATTTGAAAAGATTTGTCGTTTGGAAAATGGCCTATTCTTAGTGGAGAAAAATCAAAAAAGTGGGTTGCTTAATGCAATCGGCGAAGAGATCCTAGCTCCTGAATTTGATCAAATCCAGGTTGAAAACGAGCAGTTTATTTTGGTACGCAAAAACGGAAAAGCCGGGGTTTTGAAAAGTAGTGGAGAGGTGGTTTTCCCCTTGGATTATCTGGATATTATTCCAGATTGGAGTGGAAATCAGATTTTGGTCCAAGCCGACTACGAACCTGTGGTAATTCCAGTTTTGGTACAGGAAGATCGTAAACGAAAAAAGGGAACCTTATAGGCTCCCTTTTTTGGTCAAAACGTCGTTCTATTTATTTCTTTTCTGACTTATTGGCTCCCCCGTCCTTGGTGTCTTTGTCAGAGTTAGCGATCGAATCACGCATGGAGGTATCTGCTTTTACATTTTCCATTTTGTAATAATCCATCACACCCAAATTACCGGTACGGAAGGCATCGGCCAGCGCTTTTGGCACCTCTGCTTCTGCCTCAATCACTTTCGCACGCATCTCTACGGATTTAGCGCGCATTTCTTGCTCAAGTGCTACCGCCATTGCTCTTCTTTCTTCAGCTTTGGCTTCAGCCACTTTCAAATCTGCCGATGCTTGATCGATCTGTAGCTTTGCACCGATGTTAGTTCCCACATCGATATCAGCGATATCGATGGAAAGGATTTCAAAAGCGGTCCCAGCATCCAATCCTCTCTGCAAGACCAACTTAGAGATTCGATCAGGATTTTCAAGTACTGTTTTATGATTTGAAGATGAACCTATCGAGGTGACGATTCCTTCTCCAACTCGAGCCAAAATCGTCTCCTCTCCAGCTCCACCGACCAATTGTGCGATATTGGCCCGTACTGTTACGCGTGCCTTAGCGATCAACTGGATTCCATCAGCTGCTACCGCAGCCACATTCGGAGTATTGATGACTTTGGGATTAACAGAAATCTGCACCGCCTCAAACACGTCACGACCAGCCAGATCTATTGCTGTGGCTTGTTTGAAAGTCAGGTTGATATTTGCTTTATCTGCAGAAATCAAAGCACGAATGACATTAGGTACATTTCCCCCTGCCAAAAAATGGGTTTCTAGGTCGTTTGTGGTAAGTTCCAGTCCAGCTTTAGTTGCTGTGATTAGCGAATTGACAATCACACTGGGGGGAACTTTTCTAATCCGCATCCCGACCAACTCCAAGAGTCCTACCCTAACATTTGAGAATTGAGCCGTAATCCAGAGATTGACTGGGACGAAATATAAAAAGATGAATAATAAAATTATCCCTGCAAAAGCAGCTACTAAAACGAACATTGAACTTGATGCATCCATATTATTTTACTGAGATTTTGTTGTTTTCGATTTTGATGATTTCCACTTTTTTCCCCACTTCGATAAAACCTTCTTCGGACTTGACTTCAAAAATCTGATCGCCCACAGAAATTTTTCCATAAGGCTTTAAATCTGAAATTGCTTTTCCTTCCATCCCAAGGGACAACCCCCCTGTCCTCCCGTCAAAGGCCCCACCGGTAATGGCCGTTTTTAGGGAAAACTTATTCCAAACTCCAGAACTGAAGCCATACCAGACAGCAATCAGGTTCAGTACTGCCGCTATGGCTGTAATCCAAAGGGCTGTATTGTTACCAAAGGTTATAAAGGCATAAGCGACTCCGGCCAAACTGACCAAAAATCCTAAAATACCCACCACGGTGGTTCCCGGAATGAAAAGCACCTCGACCAAGAGCAAAATCAGCCCAATGCCCAGCAAACTTGAAAGAATGAGAATTTCCATAGGTAAAAAGAGTGAATTGATTCGAAAATACGACAAAGCCGGAGAAACCAAAGCCTAATAAAAACAAAACCCGGAAAATTCCGGGTTTTGAAGCTTTTTGATCAATATGCTTTCGCAAAATAAACTCTGCCTTTGGAGGGGTTTCCGGTCAGCACACAGGCGCCGGATTCCTCTTTTTGATGGAGCGGAATACATCGGATAGTCGCCTTGGTCAATTCCTTGATTTTTTCCTCAGTTGCCGTCGTGCCATCCCAATGCGCGGAAACAAACCCGCCTTTGGATTCCAAAACGTCCTTGAACTCATCCCAAGAATTGACTTCAGTAGTATGTTCTTCTCTGAAGTCAAAGGCCTTTTTATAAATGGAGTCCTGAATTTCATCCAATAGAGCCAAAATCTTTTGCTCAATAGGCATATCTGCCAAGGTGAATGATTCTTTGGTGAGGGTGTCTCTTCTTGCGATTTCGATCGTGCCATTTTCCAAATCTCTCGGTCCCAAAGCGATTCGGACAGGAACTCCCTTGAGTTCATATTCTGCAAATTTCCATCCTGGCTTATGCGTATCCCGATTGTCAAACTTCACTGAGACACCAACTTTCCTCAGAGAGGCCATGATTTCATGAGCTTTCACAGAAATAGCTTCCAGTTCTGCCTCCCCACGATAAATCGGAACAATCACCACTTGGATCGGAGCAAGTTTCGGAGGGAGGACCAAGCCATTATCATCCGAATGCGCCATGATCAGCGCTCCCATCAGTCGAGTACTTACCCCCCATGAGGTACCCCATACATATTCCAACCCGCCTTCTTTGGTAGCAAACTTCACGTCAAATGCTTTGGCAAAATTTTGACCCAAAAAGTGAGAAGTTCCTGCCTGAAGTGCTTTTCCATCCTGCATCATCGCTTCAATACAGAAGGTCTCATCTGCTCCTGCAAACCGCTCATTTTCAGTCTTTCGGCCTCTGACCACAGGCACTGCCATGTATTCCTCAGCAAACTGAGCATAGACATTCATCATCTGTACTGTTTCAGCCATCGCCTCTTCGGCAGAAGCATGAGCAGTATGACCTTCTTGCCAAAGGAATTCTGCAGTTCGGAGAAAAAGCCTGGTACGCATTTCCCAACGGACCACGTTAGCCCACTGATTGACCAAAAGCGGAAGATCGCGGTAAGACTGGATCCAATTTTTGTACGTACTCCAAATGACCGTTTCAGAGGTAGGTCTAACGATGAGTTCTTCTTCCAACTTTGCTTCTGGATCGACGATTACCCCAGATCCATCCTCTGCATTCTTGAGTCGATAGTGAGTCACAACGGCACATTCTTTGGCAAAACCCTCCACATGAGAAGCTTCTTTGCTCAGGTAGCTTTTGGGGATAAAAAGCGGAAAGTATGCATTGGTATGACCTGTCTCTTTGAACATTTTGTCCAATTGGGCCTGCATTTTTTCCCAGATCGAATACCCATAAGGTTTGATCACCATGCAACCTCGCACGGCTGAGTTTTCGGCCAGATCGGCACGCTTCACCAACTCATTGTACCAAAGGGAGTAATCCTCACCGCGTTTTGGAAGTCCTTTACTCATTATCTTGTCAGGAATATTAAAATACGTTTAAATTTGCTTAATTAGGGCTGGCAAATATAAGCCAAAAAGTATAACCTCAGGTTTTTACTCTCGTATAACCAAAGCAACAATCAACTTCTGTTATGAAGAATTTAACCAAAGTTTCGGCAGCATTAATCCTTGGCACGGGAATCCTTTCGTCATGTGCTACAGATAAAATGGCCATGAACAACGCAAATGACAATTTGTACTTCATGGCATCGGATGTCAAAGTGGCTACCCAATATGCCGTTCAAAACAATAAACCGGAATCATTTAAAGAAATTACTCAGGACACTCAGCTTCTTGAAGAGAATTTTAGCTCCCGTAATGTCAATCCGGAATACATTTCCCGATACAGTCAGCAATCCACTCAAACTGGTGATGAGGTAGTATATTTTGATGATAATACTACCCAAACCGCAGCCAACGGAACTGCCGCTAACATTGATGTTTACAATAACTATTACGTAAACGGAGGTGGAAACAACGCGTGGAATCGAAATATAAACTTTGGTTTGGGAATGGGTTTCTTCAGTCCTTGGGGCATGGGATTTTATGATCCGTTCTTCATGCCTGGTTGGGGAATGCCAGGTTGGGGCTTCAGACCTGGGTTTAATATAAGCATGAACTTCGGCTGGGGTAGACCCATGTTTAGACCTTGGGGCTTTGGTGGATTCGGAGGTTTTTACGATCCGTTTTGGGATCCTTTCTGGGGACCTAGCTATGCTTGGGGTGGTGGATTTGGGTCACCTTGGGGATGGGGAAGACCGATTTATGCAAGCAGACCAATTTATGTTTTACCAGGCGGTGAGACAGGAGGCAGAAGAGTTGTTCAGGGTGCTCGTCCTACTAGAGGTTCCTATTATGGTGGTTCCGGCCTGAGATCCTCCTCATCTGCGATTGCGCCAAGTACGTCAAGAGCTCAGGCTAGAGCTAATGCATCTTCAAATCCATCTGCAAGAAGATTGGTTTCAGGGGAAGCTTCAAGAGCAACTGGAAGAGATTTCAATAGGTCTGAAAATGATTATTATAATAGCGGTAGAAGCCGAGTAGCTCCTACTACCAGAAACTATAATTCTCCAGCAGCAGATAGATCCGTAAGTACGCGTCCTTCCGGTTCGACTTTGCCTTCTGCAAGACCATCCATGACCCGTTCATCTTCAGGCTCATACAGTACTCCTGGCAGAACCAATGCTCCTGGCCGTGCTGTAAACCCATCATTTAACAATCGATCTACATCACCATCATACAATAGATCCGTATCTCCATCTTACAACAGAGCTAGCAGTCCGAGCTACAATAGAAGCTCAACACCTTCATACAATAACAGAAGCACTACACCAAGCAGATCGTCTTCACCGACATTCAGCAGCCCGAGCAGATCTTCATCTGGAGGAGGCTTTAGTGCTCCTAGCAGAAGTTCTGGAGGGTCTTCCGGCGGAAGTGTCGGTGGATCCAGAGGAGGAAGGGGGAATTAATTTCCCCCTTTTTTTATTCAAATTATTCTGCTCTTTCTTTATTCTATTTTCCAATAGCAATTAAAACAGACAATTAATTGCCCTGAATAAATGGTGTTCATAAAATATTTTTTAAGAAAATTGCACAAAACGCATCACCAATCCTCTTTTACTCCGTTTCATTACCATAAACTAGTTGAAAATCAAATGAGGTTTTTATCACTTGTCATGGCCCTAGTGGCACTTACAATTTCACAAACTGTAGCGCAAAGCGGTTATTTCGTGGACGCCCTGAGGTTCAGTCAGGCACCTGCATCTGGATCCGCCAGAATCATGGGGATAGGTGGAACCCAACTATCCTTGGGGGGGGATGTCTCAAACATAGCCGGTAATCCTGCCGGGTTGGGATTCTTTCGTACTTCAGAGGCCAGCCTTTCGCTTGGGTATTCAGACTGGGGAATTGATACACGATTTCTCGGACAGAATAGAAGCTATAACACCAGTAATTTCAATGTACCAAACCTGAGCTATGTTATGGCCAATCCAAAGAGCAGCCTTGAAACCGGCGCTTTCAAAGGAGGTGCATTTGGAATCAGCTTTCAGCGAATCGCCAACTTCAACTCCGAGTTTGGATTTTTCTCAGATATACTCGGCGAAAATTCAATCATCGACTTTTACTTGCAGGATGCATTTGGTATACCAGAAAATCAAATAGAAAGTCTAGGACTGACAGGGCTTGCTTATCAGACTTACCTGATCAATCCGATTGCTTTTGATCAGGAAGGTAATCCAATAAACAATCCCAACACTTACGATTCATTTGTATTAGGCAACCCATTTCAGGATGAAAATATCAGACAAGAGGGAAGCTCATCGCAGATGTCATTTTCATATGGTGCAAATTTCAATCATAAATTTTTCGTAGGTGGAGGAGTGGGAATCCGTTCTCTTTCATTTTCATCTACAAAAAGATACAACGAGGAATTTGTTGATCAGCCACTTTTCAACTCTAGTCTTAGAGAATCTTTGTTTATCAATGGCACGGGAATTAACCTCAATCTAGGGTTGATATATAAGCCCATAGACTATGTGAATCTTGGTTTCAATTTCCAATCGCCTACATGGTATGCCCTTAATGAGGAATACGATGCAGAAATGATCGCGAATTATAACAATTACTATTTCGAACAAGAGGATATCACTTTGGGAAGACAAACCGCTCTTACTGATATTTTCATCAGCAATTATAGTCTAAGGACCCCAATGAAAATCGGTGGCGGCGCGACCTTCTTTGTAGGTAAAAATGGATTCATTTCCGCAGATGTGGATTGGGTAGATTACAGTGCTGCAAGACTCAATTCAAGAGACTTTGACCAAAGCGCCGACAATGATGCGATCAGAAATGCCTATGGAAGTACGATCAACTTCCGAGTAGGTGGAGAAGCCCGAATCGATCGCTTCAGACTTCGTGCAGGATATGCTTTCTATGGCGATCCATATAGCAATACGCCAGACATCACTCAAACGACTTCTCAAATCAGTGGCGGTGTAGGGGTGAAATTCAATTCGCTTTACATGGATTTTGCATTAGTAAGCCGAACTTCAGACGGAGTATATCGAAGCTATCAGGTATTGGATGCCAATGATCAGAATGTAGGTCCAGAAACATTTTTGAGCAATTCGATCACTTCAGGCATCTTTACCATCGGCTTCAACTTTTAAGCTGATTGATCAACTCATACATCAAAAGCTCAGCGGAAAAATCTTCCCCGCTGAGCTTTATTTTTGCCTGATTGTAAAAATATTCTCGTTGAGCTTGAAGGCTTTTGAGCTTAAGAATAATCTCTCCCTGATCCAACCCCTCAAACATGGGGCGATTCTGGATTTTTGAAGATTTAAGACGCTGAGAAATCGCCTCTAATGGTACATCCAAATAGACTGAAATTCCTTTTTCATTGATTAGGTCCATATTGTCATTAAAGCAGGGAGCGCCTCCACCTGTGGCCAAAACAAAAGATTCCTCCCGTGTCAAAAGCCTTTTCAGTGATTCGGTTTCCCATTCTCGAAATTTTCCCTCTCCATACCGGGAAAAAATATCCGGTATAGTCAGTGCGTAATAATCTTCAATCCCTTGGTCCAAATCCATGTAAGGGAAACCGAGCGATTGGGCCAGCTGCTTACCAAAGGTACTTTTCCCACTCCCCGGCAAACCGACCAAGATGACTTTTAAGGTTTTCATAGAAACAGGTCCAATACTTCAGTGGCTTCGGGTGTATTGTTATGGTGATATTTTTCCAACACGGTTCCTTCCTCCATCACCATAATCCCCGGATTAGCGCGCATGATGGTTTTCACGACAGTAGCATCCGCTTGCAAGCCCACAATACTCCAATTTTGAGCTGACAGAAAGCCATCAATTTCCTCCTGAGTAGCCGCTGCCATAAATACTACGTCAACCGGAGCACCTTCAAGTGCTTTGACCAATGCATTCATTTCGGCCAAATGTGCATCGCTCATTTTGGACATATTCGAACTGAGAATGATCACTTTATTCCCTTGAAACAAAAATTCCGTCTGATCCCCGTCCACATTCCAGGCTGCGAAATCGGAGATTTTAGGTAATGCCGAAGGATTTTTCAAGATCATCTCGACAAACTCATACCCTTCCTCGGTAGGATACTGGTCAAATCGAAACTCCTCCTCCCCTTTTTTCATGACATACGTGTACTCCAAAGGTGCAGAAGGCTGCATATTGGTCGGAATATTTACTCCTACTTTGTAGGCTCTGAAATCGATGAAAGGAAGGTTTTGGATCGCATAAATCGCCAGTGTGATCGAAAGCAAAAAGGTGATTAAAGTCAAAACAGAAGCCCATTTTGGAGTTTCTTCAGGCAAATCTTCACGAAACAAAAAGATGACACCGATAAAGATCAGTAGGATCAAATCCTTGTAAAAAGACTCCCAAGGGGTCAGTTTGATCGCATCACCAAAGCATCCACAGTCCGTCACCTTGTTGAAATAAGCGGAGAAAAAGGTAAGGAAAGTGAAAAACAAAATCATCAATCCCAAGGCCCAAATCGTCTGCCGAAGCTTCACCCCAAAAATCAACATCACTCCCAAGACTACCTCAGCTACTACCAAAATTACAGAAAGGTAAAGTGCCAGAGGCTTCAGATACAGAAAGAATCCCGCGATATCATTTGAAAACACATCAAAGTATTCTTCCAATTTGATCGCTGTTCCCACAGGATCATTGACTTTGATTAACCCTGAGAAAATAAATAGCCCTCCGACCAAAAAGCGGAGAATCCAAATTACAGTTTGCTTATTCATGATACCCTAGTTTGATCAGACAAAATACCGCGTAATTGATCATATCCTGGTAGTTGGCCTCGATGCCTTCCGAAACGATGGTTACTCCGGCATTATCCTCGATTTGTTTGACTCTATACAGCTTCATCAAGATGATGTCAGTCATCGAGCTCACGCGCATATCCCTCCAAGCCTCCCCATAGTCATGGTTTTTATTTTCCAACAGCCCCCGGGTAGCATCCACCCAATGATCATAAAGAGGCTCCAGTTCAGCATAGGGGATTTCCAATTTTTCATCTTCTTTCAAACTGATTTGGATCAGTGCAATCAGACAGTAATTGATAATTCCGACAAATTCATCCACAATGGGATCATTGACTTTTTGGTTTCCTTTTTCTTGGATAGAGCGGATTCGCTGGGCTTTGATAAAAATTTGGTCCGTAATTGATGGCAAGCGAAGAATTCTCCAAGCCGTATCGTAATCAAGCGTCTTCTTGCGAAATAAGTCTTTACATCGGGTGATGACTTGCTTATATTCGTAGCTAGTTTTAGTCTCCAAAATAGTTCTGTTTAATGCTTCCTTTCTCAGGGGAAAGTTCTTCGATCGAAGATAGATTATTTCCCCAAAAATATACACTCCAAATCAAGGGCCGGCTAATTAGCCTCGAAAAACCCAAAGTAATGGGGATTTTAAATGTGACCCCCGATTCTTTTTTTGAAGGGAGCCGGGTACAAAACCTGGAAAGTCAACTACTAGATCGGGCGGGAAAGATGATTGAGGACGGCGCAGATTTTCTGGATATCGGCGGTTATAGCACACGGCCGGGTGCAGCCGAGGTAAGTGTAACAGAGGAAATCGACCGAATCGCTCCTGCCATTTCCCTGATCAAAAAGTACTTTCCCAACACACTGATCTCTATAGATACTTTCCGGTCTCAAGTGGCCTCAGCTGCAATAGATTCTGGTGTGGATTTGATTAATGATATTTCTGCAGGCGAATTGGATCCAGAAATACTGTCTATGGTAGCTTCCTCAGGATTACCATATATCGCGATGCACATGCGTGGCACCCCACAGACCATGCAGCAATTCACCCACTATGATGATCTGATCAAGGAAATAGTTTCGTATTTCTCCCAAAAAATCGATAGTTTCCGAAAACTTGGCATCAAAGATGTGATTCTTGATCCGGGTTTTGGGTTTGCCAAAACGCTGGAGCAGAATTTTGAGTTGCTTAGACAAGTGGGCACCTTGAAGATTTTTGGTTACCCGATTCTGGTTGGGGTTTCCCGAAAGTCGATGATATACCGCTTACTGCAAACAAACCCAGGCCAAGCACTTAACGGGACAACGGCGCTAAATATGTTTTCTCTGATTCAAGGGGCGAACTTGCTACGAGTCCATGACGTTAAGGAAGCTAAAGAAACGATAACCTTATACGAACAATTATACCCTTGAGCCTGCTTTTCAAAATTGGATTTTTGGATATCTCCATCGTCAATATGATCGATATTGCGTTGGTGGCGGCGCTTCTGTATCAGGTATATAAACTGCTCAAAGGTAGCGTCGCAATCAAAATCTTTCTCGGATTTTTATCCATTTACCTGATCTACTTGCTGGTACGAGCACTTCGAATGGAGTTGCTTTCGGCGATTTTGGGCCAGTTTATGGGAGTAGGTGTCATTGCTGCGATCATCATTTTTGCGCCAGAAATCCGGAAATTCTTGCTTTTGGTTGGCCGTACTTCCTTTCTCTCCAATGACAATGTCTGGAAAGACATCTTGTTTTTCTGGAGGAAAAAAGAAAACTCTGCCTTCAACATCAGTCCCATCATCGATGCTGCCAAAACCCTTGCAGGAAGCAATACCGGCGCATTGATGGTTATTTCTTCCAGCACCGAATTGAAATTTTATGCCGAAAGCGGGGACATCCTCGATGCCGAATTATCGAAGCGGCTTCTGGTATCTATTTTCAATAAGTACAGCCCGCTGCATGACGGTGCGGTGATCATACACAACGGACGAATCAAAGCGGCCCGTTGCATCCTTCCTGTTACCGAACGAGAAGTTCCGGCTCAGTTTGGACTTCGTCACCGCGCGGGAATCGGTATGTCAGAAGCTACCGATGCGCTGATCTTGGTGATCTCCGAGGAAACCGGACAGATCTCCATGGCCAAAAATGGAAAAGTACTTCACAACCTTTCCTTCCAAGAGGTTCGGGAAATCATTAACGACTACCTCAACAATGAGGATCTGGATGATCGCTTTGAAAATCTCTCCGAATACGATCTGAATAAAAAGAAAAAGCTGGCCATGACCAGCAAATCCTAAGCAAAAAGGCCGAAAATTAATTTTTCGGCCTTTTTGCTTTTGGTTTATTTAATCACTCCCAATTCCTTTCCCACCTCAATAAAGGCAGCAATCGCCTGATCTAGATGATTCCGCTCATGACCTGCGGAAATCTGCACACGGATTCGAGCCTGACCTTTTGGAACCACCGGATAGTAGAACCCGATCACATAGATTCCTTTTGCCAACAGCTTCTCAGCCATCTTTTGCGAAAGGACGGCATCGTACAGCATAACAGGCACAATTGGGTGTGTTCCCGGCTTAATATCAAAACCCGCAGCATTCATCTTTTCTCTGAAATAAGCCGTATTTGATTCTAGCTTGTCACGAAGTTCGGTGGTCTCTGACAGCAAATCCAACACGGCAATAGAAGCCCCGGTAATCGAAGGTGCCAAGGTATTGGAAAACAAATACGGTCTGGATCGCTGACGGAGCAACTCGATGATTTCTTTTCTACCCGAAGTAAATCCTCCCGATGCACCACCAAGGGCTTTACCCAAGGTGCCCGTGATGATGTCGATTTTACCCATCACACCGCAGTGCTCGTGGACACCACGACCGGTTTTGCCCATAAATCCGGTGGAATGACACTCATCAGACATGATCAAAGCTTCGTATTTCTCAGCCAATTCCACGATTTTGTCCAACTGAGCAATGGTACCATCCATGGAAAACACCCCATCTGTCACGATGATCTTTTGCTTGGCACCGGCTGCGATGGCATCCTGAAGCTGCTTTTCCAAGTCGGCCATATTGTTGTGCTCGTAGCGGTAGCGCATGGCTTTGCACAATCTCACACCGTCGATGATCGAGGCATGGTTTAACGCATCGGAAATGATCGCATCCTCCGGCCCAAAAAGCGGTTCGAATACACCCCCATTCGCGTCAAAAGCTGCGGCGTAAAGGATAGTATCCTCTGTCCCCAAAAACTCGGAGATCTTCTTCTCCAACTCCTTATGAATATCCTGCGTTCCGCAAATGAAGCGAACAGATGACATTCCAAAACCATGGGAATCAATGGCCGCTTTAGCCGCTTCAATGACTCGGGGATGAGAAGAAAGTCCGAGGTAGTTATTTGCACAGAAATTCAGCACTTGCTGACCTCCGGCGATGGTAATTTCTGCCGCTTGCGGAGAGGTGATGATACGTTCTCTTTTGAAAAGGCCGGCTTCATGGATGGAGGCTAACTCTTGTTCTAATTTGGGTTTAAACTGATCGTACATGCTATTTGATGGGTATGAATGATTGCTAATGTTTGCTTATCCGCTGATCAAAAAAACGATGCGGACAGGTGTTTTTTACTACTTTTGCGCAAGCAAACCCAAATATAAACAAAAAGCCATTAGGGGACTTTTTGGCTTTTGGTAAACCCAAGATGATGGATAAAATTCTTGTTATCGGAGCTGCAGGTCAGCTCGGTTCGGAGCTGACACAAGCGCTGACCAGTCAATATGGAGGAGATCAGGTCATTGCGACCGACCTGAGAGATTCGGCCAAATCCCAATTTGATTACTGTCGATTTGAGGTGCTGGATGTAATGAACCGAGAAGCACTTCGAGATTTAGTTAAAGAGGAAAAAGTCACTCAGATTTATCACTTGGCTGCAGTCCTATCAGCTACGGGGGAAAAGAATCCGCTTTTTGCTTGGCATCTCAATATGGAGAGCTTACTTTATGTCTTGGAACTGGCCAAAGAACAGAAACTGGACAAAATCTATTGGCCCTCCTCCATCGCCGTATTTGGGCCAAATACGCCAAAAGTCAATACTCCTCAATTCTGCGTCAAAGAACCCAACACCGTCTACGGCATCAGCAAGCAGGCGGGAGAACGCTGGTGTGAATACTACTTCGAAAAGCATGGGGTGGACGTGCGAAGCCTCCGCTATCCTGGGCTTATCGGCTACAAATCCCTACCGGGAGGAGGCACCACCGACTATGCAGTGGACATCTACCACAAGGCAATTGCGAATGAAAAATTCAACTGCTTCCTTCGCGAGGACAGCTACTTGCCGATGATGTACATGCCCGATGCGATCAAGGCCACATTGGATCTGATGAATGCACCACGGGAATCGGTAAAAATCCGCTCCAGCTACAACCTAGCGGGGATGAGTTTTTCTCCCAAAGAAATCTTCGAAAGCATCAAAAAGCACGTTCCTGACTTCCAGATTGAGTTCAATCCCGACTTCCGTCAGGCCATCGCAGACTCCTGGCCGGATAGCATCGACGACAGCCGTGCTCGGGAAGACTGGGGCTGGAAGCCGGATTATGACTTGGATGCGATGACTGCAGATATTTTGAAAAATCTGCCGAATTACTTTCCTTCAAAAAAGTAAATAAACCAAAGCCTCTTTGTCCGCAAAGAGGCTTTTCAATTTTTTAGCTTCCGGATAAATGATTCAGCTTCCTTCCTATACTGAAATTGGCTATTTTTCATTTCTTACCCTGAGAAATGAACCGGAATCAACTTGCCCTCCTTCTTAGCCTTCTGATCGGGATTACTCTGATCGGGTTCCTCTTTTTTGGTGCTAAAAAAGAAGTTGATTTCAGTACCGAGATCAAACCCATCCTCAACAAGCACTGCATCTCCTGCCATGGTGGCGTGAAAAAAAGTGGTGGATTTAGCCTGCTGTTTGAAGAGGAAGCCTTCGCCCCTACCGAATCCGGACATCCCGCGATCGTACCGGGAAGTTCCTCCTCCAGCGAACTCATCAAGCGGCTGACGCATTCCGATCCCGAACTCCGAATGCCTTACCAGCGTGCCCAACTCAGCGAGGAAGAAATTGAATTACTGAAAGAATGGATCGATCAAGGGGCCAAATGGGGGAAACATTGGGCTTACGAACCGGTCCAGGAACCCAAACTTCCAGCAAATCCCACGGCTGACAGTTTCGGTGGCAATGAAAACACCTCGCTTGCTCCCATAGATTTTTTTGTCCAAGAAAAACTCCCAAATCTCGGATTGAGTCCATCATCCCCCGAAAATCCCATGAGACTCCTTCGCAGAGTGGCTTTGGACATTACAGGCTTACCTCCTTCGGAATCTTTGGTTCGGGACTTTTCCTCCGGCAAAATCAGCTACGAGCAAGCCGTGGATCAATTGCTTTCTTCAGAAGCCTATGGGGAAAAATGGGCTACTTGGTGGCTGGACCTTGCCCGATATGCCGATACCAAAGGCTACGAACGGGACGTTTCCCGCACCTTTTGGCCCTATCGGGACTGGGTGATTCGGTCTTTCAATGCCGACAAACCCTTCGATGAATTTACCGTCGAGCAGCTGGCAGGCGACCTCTTACCCAATCCTACCCAAGATCAACTGACCGCAACGGCCTTTCATAGGAACACCATGAACAATGACGAAGGCGGAACGGAAGACGAGGAATTCCGCGTTGCCGCTGTCTTAGACCGGGTGAGCACGACCTTTGAAGTCTGGCAAAGTACCACCATGGCTTGCGTGCAGTGCCATAGTCATCCTTACGATCCCATCCGGCATGAAGAATTTTTTGAATCCATGGCCTTCTTCAACAATACCCGGGACGAAGATACCCACGATGAGGAACCCCGATTGCGGTTTTACGAAGCGGAAGATCAGGCAAAAGTGAACCAGATCCTAGCATGGGTGGATGAAAACGAAGGAAAATCAGCCGCAAAGCAGCGGTCAGATTTCCTGAAATTCCACGAACCCAAATACGCTGCTCACCTTGCCACGGACTTCCAACAATCCGAGTTGATCGATACCAAATGGCTCGGGCTCTGGCCGGGAGGCTCGGCCGTCTATAAAAACATCGACACCCAGGGTTCTGACCAACTCCTGCTCGATTATTGGTCTGGAGTGGATGGCACCAAAATGACCATCCGAAAAGACGGCCCCGAAGGAGAAATTCTCGCCAGCTTTGTGATCAACAAAACCCAAGGTGAGGTCGTGAAGGAAATCCCCTTCAAGCCTGTGCAAGGGAAAGTCAACCTCTACATCGAAGCTCAAAATCCCCGAGCAAAACCCCAACAAAACACCTCCTCCATCGTGTGGTTTGCTTTTGTCCCAAGTCTGAAAGGAAAGGAAAAGCCCGGATTCTCCACTGTGAAAAAATCCTGGGAGGAGCTGCTTCATTTCCGTGGCACACGCCTTCCTATCCTGATCGAAAATCCGGACTTCATGGCCCGACCCACCTTTGTCTTTGAGCGGGGCAACTGGATGGTACCTGGAGAAAAAGTAAGTCCAAAAGCTCCGAGAGAGTTGGGTACGTGGAAAAGTGAATGGCCGTCCAATCGTTTAGGCTTCGCTTATTGGCTCACCGCTCCAGAAAATCCCCTGACCTCCCGTACGCTTGTCAACCGTGTTTGGGATCAGCTTTTCGGCAGAGGGTTGGTCTCGACTCTGGAGGACATGGGCACCCAATCCGATCCGCCTTCCCATCCCGAGCTTCTGGATTACTTGGCTTGGAAGACGGTCAATGACTACGACTGGAGCATCAAATCACTGATTCGGGAGATAGTCACTTCGGCTACCTATCAGCAATCCTCGGTAATCAGCTCGGAGGCTTTCCAGAAAGATCCCAAAAACCAATGGTATGCCCGAGGGCCTCGATACCGGCTTTCTGCCGAGCAAATCCGCGATCAGGCATTGGCAGCAAGCGGACTATTGAGCCGAAAAATGTACGGAAAGCCCGTGATGCCTGCCCAGCCGGAGGGCATATGGCAGACGGTGTACAATGGGGAGTCTTGGAAAGAAAGCGAGGGCGAAGACAAGTACCGCAGAAGTGTGTACACCTTCCTGAAGCGCACCAGCCCCTATCCTTCCTTCATCACCTTTGATGCAGGAAGCCGTGAAGTTTGTCTGAGCAAACGACTGGTGACCAATACACCTTTGCAAGCTTTAGCCACTTTAAATGATCCCGTTTACCTCGATGCTGCCAAAGCCTTGAGCCAAAAAGCATGGGAGGAATCAGGAAAAAAACCCGAACTGGCCATCCAAACCATTTACCAAGACCTAATGCTTTTGCCGATCTCAGAAAGCAAAAAAGCGAACTTGATAAACCTATATAAGTCAGCTAAATCAAGCTTTGATCAAGATCCAAAAGCGCTTGGTGAATTTTTCCCAGGAGCGGATTCCGGTTTGGCTGCCTTGGCCGTAGCCACCAATGCAATGATGAATTTAGACGAATTTTTAACCAAGCCCTGATCCCATGAACGTGGAAAAGCTACTGAACGAATTGGTCAACCAAAAACTGCAAACGCAGACGAGAAGGCATTTTCTCCTAGACTGCGTAAGTAAAATGGGTGGACTTGCTTTAGCACCTTTACTTTTTGGCTGTGACTTGGGCAAAAATGGAACCCTGAAAACAGGCCTTCAGCTCAGCGATCGGGATTTGAATCCCTTGTCTCCCCTTCCTCCGCCTTTTTTGGGCAAAGCAAAATCCATCATTTACCTCCACATGGCAGGAGCGCCTTCGCAGTTGGAGTTGTTTGACTTCAAGCCCGAACTGGCCAAATACCACGATCAGGACTGTCCGGAGAGCTTGTTGGAAGGACGGAAGTTTGCCTTCATCAGAGGAGTGCCCAAAATGCTCGGTCCACAGGCCAAGTTTTCTCAACACGGGGAAAGCGGAGCTTGGATTTCAGATTACCTGCCTCATTTCTCGAAAGTAGCCGATGAAGTAGCTTTTCTCAAAGCGATGCACACCGACCAGTTTAATCATGGACCGGCGCAATTATTCATGCAAACGGGTTCACCGAGATTGGGAAGACCGAGTTTGGGCAGTTGGGTGACCTATGGTTTGGGTACAGAAAACCAGAATCTTCCGGGATTTGTCGTCTTGACTTCCGGAGGAAAAACGCCCGACGCAGGCAAAAGCGTCTGGGGTTCGGGATTTCTTCCCTCCGTCTATCAAGGCGTCCAATGCCGATCCAAAGGTGATCCCGTACTTTACCTTGAGGATCCAAGCGGCATGTCCCGCGATCTCAAAAAGCAGGTCATCTCCGCCATCAATCAGTCCAATCAGGAAGATTTTGAAAACTTCGGAGACCCAGAGATTCTGGCACGCATCAATCAATATGAGATGGCCTATAGGATGCAGATCGAAGTGCCCGAGGTGATGAACATCAACGACGAACCCGAGTATATCCATCAGCTCTACGGAACCCAGCCTGGGGAGGAATCCTTCGCCAACAACTGCCTTTTGGCTAGAAAACTGGTGGAAAAGGGTGTCCGCGTAGTCCAACTCTACGATTGGGGCTGGGATACACACGGTACAGATCACGATGGCTCGATCGACATGGGCCTGCGAAACAAATGCCGCACCATTGACCGGCCGATGACGGCCTTGCTGCTGGACTTGAAGCAGCGGGGACTTTTGGAAGAAACCTTGGTCGTCTGGGGTGGGGAATTTGGACGCACACCAATGCAGGAAAACCGGGAAGGCAAAAAGATGGGTTTCCTTGGACGGGATCATCATGTGGATGCCTTCACGATGTGGATGGCCGGAGGCGGGGTCAAAAAAGGCGCGAGCTACGGCATTACAGATGACTTCGGCTTTGCCGGGGTAGACGAGCGTACCTCCGTGCATGACCTGCATGCTACCATTTTACACTTGATGGGTTTTGACCACGAGAAGTTCACGTACGAGTTTCAGGGCAGGCCTTTCCGACTGACGGACGTCCATGGGGAACTAATCCGATCCGTAATCGCCTGATATGCTGAGTTTCATCTTTCCCCTTTTGGGTCGATTTCATCCGATTTTGGTACACCTGCCGATTGGGATTTTGGTTTTTGGTGTCCTACTTATTTTCCTTTCGAAAAAGGAAGACAAAACCTTTCTGCCTGCCATTCAGCTAGCCTTTTTGCTGGGTTCGATCGGAGGGGTTTTGGCTTGTATTTCAGGATTTCTCCAATACCAATTCGAAGGCTTTTCCTGGGACACGGTTCAGTTTCACCTGATTTTTGGGGTGCTGACTACGGTTGCTGGATTTTTCTTTTATGGGAAGAGTAAAAAAACAAGCGATCCCGTAAAGCTGAAATGGAGCTCTTTGGTACTGATCGGAGCACTCTTGTTTACTGGCCACTTGGGGGGAACGATCACTTATGGCGAAGGCTACTTCACCGAAGTGATGCCCGAAAATCTCCAATCCCTTTTTGGAGGAGCACCTTCCTCAGCAGCCCCACTGACCTTGCCTGAGGAGGGTTGGGAGGAACTGGCCTACTATGAGGAGGTGGTGCAGCCGATCTTAAATTCCAACTGCCAAAGCTGCCACAATCCCCGAAACAAAAAAGGAGGACTGGACCTGAGTACCAAAGAAGCCCTGCTGAAAGGTGGGGAAAACGGTCCCGTGATTGATCCGCATGGGTATCTGAAAAGCCATCTGATCAGTAGAATGGAGCTCCCGCTGGACCACGAAGACCACATGCCTCCGAGCGAAAAGCGTCAACCCAAAAAAGAGGAACTTCAGCTGCTTCGACTTTGGCTGGAAAATGAGGCTTCTTTTGACCTAAAACTGGGAGCTGCCAAACCGGAAATGAAATGGCTGGAACCCTTTTTCCAACGGGAAGAAATCGCTTTTTATCCAACTGTAACCCTTTCGCCAATAGCAGAGGACACCTTAGCCCAACTTCGAAAAAAAGGATTCTACGTGGAGCCCATTGCACAGGGAAGCGCTCTGCTGAAAGTGAGTTGCATCAACTTTCCGGATTTTCAGGATCAAAATCTGGGAGATTTGGTTTCCATCCAAGCTAACGTGGTCTATCTTGATCTCGGTGAAACTCAGGTCACAGATCAGATTCTTACATCATTGGGAGATTTCCCACATGTGACGGTGCTCAAGCTTAACCACACCCAAGTCACAGGAGCAAACCTGGAAAGCTTGAAGTCACTAAAAAATCTGAAATCCCTATACCTCAATGGAATCTCTATCACACAAACCGATCTGGAGAAGCTTGACCAACTACCTAGGTTGGAAAAAGTATTTGCCTATGGAACTGGATTTATTGGCAATGAATCATTGAAAAAATTCAAGTTCAAACTGGAGACAGGAAGTTATGAATTGCCCCCTATCCCCAGTGATACCATTGTGTATTAAATCTTGGCCGATTGGATCTGTGAAACCCAGTCCAAACCTTTCGTTGGGAAATGGAATCACGCTTGAGTTCTAGTTCAAACTCTAGCATACTATCTCTTTCTTCAATAATTTAATTTTTCGCGTTTTCCCTTCGCTGCTTCATCTTTTCTACCACTTCCTTACTCACACCCCAGACTTTTCCCTCGGCTGCATCATCCATCAGTTTGTCGATATACGTCTGACTGATCTCATCACTATCCTTGTATTTTACTCGGAGAGCTTCCAATCGGGCATGAAGGTCTTCTTTCACCGCAGCATAAGCAGGATCGTCGTACACATTTTTCAATTCCTGAGGATCTTTGATGCGATCAATTAGCTCCCATTGATCTTCCACATAGTAATAGTGGATCAATTTGTATTCTTTGGTCACGATCGCATAGTGTCGATTGACCATGTGTTCGGCTGGGTATTCATAGTAATGGTAATACACCGCATCTCTGGTCCACTTCTCGGTATTTCCCGTCAAAAGTGGAATCAGACTTTCCCCTTGCATATCAGCCGGGGCAGGAACCCCTGCTGCTTCCAAAAATGTCTGAGCGAAATCCAGATTTTGAACCAAAGCATCAGAGCGTGTTCCTGGCTGAGTTTTTCCAGGCCAAGCTACCAGTAATGGAGTTTTGAAGCTTTCGTCATAGATAAAACGTTTGTCATACCATCCATGCTCACCGAGGTAAAATCCTTGATCTGAAGTATAGACAATGATCGTGTTTTCCATCAAGTCATTTGATTCCAGGTAATCTAATAGCCTTCCGACATTTTCATCCACGGCTTTGATTGTACCCAAGTAATCCTGCATGTAACGCTGATATTTCCATCTCATTTTCTCCTCATCGGTCATGGATGGATAACGTTTTTTAAACTCCTCATTGATAGGAGTATAGGCTTTCATAAAGTTCTCCTTTTGACTAGGCGTAAGACGACTCATCTCATACTCATATCGTCTGATGTCAAATCCAATTTCTGGAATTCCCAACTCAGTCATAATTTCTGGGAACACTTTATTGTCGCCTGCCCAAGACATATGCGTCAAAATATTCATTTCCGCTTCACCTGCTGGGCTGGTTCTACCTGAATAATCATCAAACAAAGTAGCAGGCTCCGGGAAAGTTCGACCTGTATATTCTTCCAAATGCCGCTCGGCCATCAACCAAGATCGATGAGGTGCTTTATGCAAATACATCAACATAAATGGCTGATCTGGATTCCGTTCTTTAGACAACCAATCCAAGGTCATGTCTGTAATGATATCAGTCACATAACCTTCAACCTGGATTTCCCCCTCGTTTTTGGTGATAAAATCTGGATTGTAATAGGCTCCCTGACCCGGTAAAATTTTAAACTGGTCAAATCCTTTGGGATTGTTTCCAAAATGCAATTTCCCAAACATCGCCGTCTGATAACCTGCCTGTTGCAAAAGCTGTGGGAAAGTCACATTCGTGGTATCGAAAGGAAAATGGTTATCAATCTTTCCATTCATGTGAGAATGCTTGCCCGTCAAAATGGTAGCTCGGCTAGGTGCGCAGATGGAATTGGTTACCGACGCTTGGGTAAACAGCATCCCCATTTTGGCAATACGATCAATATTTGGCGTTTCGATGAGTCGATTATCATAAGCCGAAATAGCTTGGTAAGCATGATCATCAGACATGATGAAAATGATATTCGGTCGTTCGGACTTTACTTCCTCCTGAGTTTGACAGGAAAAAAGCCCTACTAACAAGGAAGAAAAGAGAATGGAAAGGCGAGTAAACTTCATAGGTTATTTAGGTTTGGATACTGCTAATTACAGAAAAATCATTGCTTTTGATTTTTTCGATCCTCGAGGATTTTCTGGGTAACTTCCTTATTCGCTCCACCAAACTGCTGTCGCTCTTCCAACCGATCCAAATAGCGATCAATATAGCTTTTCGAAAGCTCCTTACTGTCTCCGTATTTTTCCCTTAAGCCATCGAGTTTACGATGCAATTCACTCTTGATCTCGGCGTAGGCAGGATCATCGTACACGTTTTTAAGTTCCTGAGGATCCTTGATACGATCGATCAGCTCCCATTCGTCGGTGTCAAAATAGTAATGTGTGAGCTTGTACTCTTTGGTCACGATGGCATAATGCCTCTTCACCATGTGCACCGATGGATACTCGTAATAGTGGTAATACACCGCATCCCGAGTCCACTTTTCGGTATTTCCAGTAAGTAATGGAATCAAACTTTCCCCTTGCATATCCGACGGTGCGGGGATTCCAGCGGCATCCAAAAAGGTCTGCGCAAAATCCAGATTTTGTACCATCTCATCGGTCTTACTTCCAGCCTTCACCTTGCCCGGCCAAGCCACGAGCAGAGGCGTTTTGAAGCTTTCATCATAGACAAATCGCTTGTCAAACCATCCATGCTCTCCCAGGTAAAATCCCTGATCGGACGTGTACACAATGATGGTGTTTTCCATGAGGTTATTTTGCTCCAAATAATCTAGAACCCTACCCACATTCTCATCTACTGCCTGAATCGTACCTAAGTAATCCTGCATGTAGCGCTGATAGCGCCATTGCATTTTTTCCTTTTCGGTCATGGTCGGGAAAGCTTTTTTGAACTCCTCGTTCATCGGCCCATACACCGCATCCCAATTGGCGCGCTGAGTAGGATTTAAGCGACCTACTTCACGATTAAATGCGCCTTTATCCCAACCGGATGCATCTGGGATCCCTAATTCGTCCATGACCTCAGGATAAATTTTGGAATCTCCCGCCCAGTTCATGTGCTTCAGAAGATTCATCTCGGCCTCTTTGGCAGCTCGACCCCGACCCGAATAATCGTCAAAAAGGGTAGCCGGCTCAGGAAAAGTCCTTTTCGCAAAATCTGCAATATGACGCTCTGCAGGAAGCCATTCACGATGTGGCGCTTTATGAAGATAGAAAAGTAAGAAAGGCTGATCCGCTTTGCGCTCGTTTTGTAGCCAATCCAAGGTCATATCTGTGATGATATCGGTCACGTAACCTTCGACCTTGATGTTTCCTTCGTTTTTGGTGATAAAATCGGGATTGTAATAAGCGCCTTGACCCGGTAAAATCTTGAATTGATCAAAGCCTTTGGGATTGTTTCCAAAGTGAAGCTTGCCAAACATGGCCGTCTGATAGCCTGCTTCTTGGAAAAGCTGGGGAAAAGTCACATTGGTGGTATCGAATGGGAAATCATTATCAATTTTCCCATTTAGGTGACTGTGCTTGCCGGTCAAAATCGTGGCCCGGCTCGGCGCACAGATCGAATTGGTCACTGTCGCATTGGTGAATAGCATCCCCATCTTGGCAATTCGGTCGATATTCGGCGTCTCGATCAAGTGATTGCTATAGGCCGAAATGGCCTGATAGGCATGATCATCGGACATGATGAAGATGATATTCGGGTGCTCTTGCTTCTTTTCTTCTTGAGATTGACAGGAAAAAAGAAAGAAAAGACCAAAACTTAGCCACAGTGCCAAATAGTATTTCATTGGAATGAGAAAGGTTGAAGTGCTCAAAGTAAGATTTTTATCCCAAGTCCTAAAACCGTTCAACCATCTATCCCGATCAGATTTTCCCCAAAGCCTCCATGAGCTCCTCTTTGCGACGGGAAGCCACTTCGATTTCCGAACCGTCCTGGAGTTGTAATGTGCCGCCCTTTCCTTTGTGGTAAAACCTAACCTCCCGTAGATTGATCAGATGTGAATTGTGCACCCGGAAAAAGTCATGATCGCGGAGTTGATTTTCAAATTCTTTGAGTGTTTTGGCTACCGTGATTTTTCGTCCGTCTTTGAGAAAAAAATGCGTATAGTTTACATCTGCCTGACATCGAATGATTTCCGATATCAGCACAAACTCAATCCCATTGACAGAAGGAAGAGCAATTTTTTCGGGAGGTTTGGGATTGGGACTCCAGTCTTTCAGTAAGGAAAGAATTGCTTTTTTCTCATCCTGAACAGATTTTTCTCCAACTTTCCCCAAGGCTTCATTCAGCTCCTCTGCATCTATGGGCTTGAGCAGATAATCCAAGGCGGACACTTTGATGGCCTTCAGCGCATATTCTTGATGAGCGGTGGTAAAGATGATTTTGAAGTCGATTTTGGGCAATTTTTCCAAAAGTTCAAAGGCGGTTCGATCTTGGATTTCCACATCCAAAAACACCAAATCCACTTCATTGCCACTTAAAAAGCTGACTGCTTCATCCAGGCTTTTGAGCCAGGCGAAGACTTCGACCTCGGCAAAATGATCCCGCTCCAAGAGCAATCGGAGTCGTTCGGCACTGTTTTTTTCATCTTCGATGATGACAGATCGGATCATTTAGAGCGCAGGTTTAGCAAGTTTGACTTTAACTTCAAATCCATCGGTGAGTTTTTCCCAAAGCAATGTCCAAGAGTCCTCTGACTGAGTAGAAAGCAGATTCTCCAGACGGCTTTTGACCAACCCCATCCCCATGGAAGTGGCTTTTTGGGTGAGTTTGACCGATTCCCGCTCACTGCCACCATTATCCCGCAGGGTCAGAATCAGACAATCCGGCTGAGGATGTATGCCAAGCTTGATCACTCCCGGCAGATCGGATTTGGAAATCCCATGCCAGAGACTGTTCTCCACCAAGGGCTGAAGCAAAAGCGGGGGAATCATCACCTGATTCAAATCCAGTTCCTCAGGGTTATTGATTTGAAAATCCACCTCTTTTCCCAATCTGAGCGCTTCCAGGGCGATGTAATCCCGCAATAGGTCGATTTCTTCCACTACAGAAATCTCCTTGACCTCGGTGTATTCCAAAATTCTGCGGATCAGTCTGGAAAATTTAGTCAGGTAGCGATCCGCTTCCTGAGCCTGATTTTTCAACAGAAAATTACTGATCGAACTCAGCGCATTGAAGATAAAGTGGGGGTTCATCTGCGCCTTGAGCGCTTTCAACTCAAGTTCGGTCATCCGGGCTCTGAATCCGGCCTCCAGTTTTTCCTGTTTCACCTGATTTTGACGACGGAGAAAATAAACCACCAATCCGGAGATCATCAAAACCGCCACGATACCCAAGAGAAACAAGCCTGCTTTGAGCTGTTCGCGTTGCTTCTCAGACTCCAACAAACTTCTTTCGATATCAAATCCCGCCTTGAGATCTTTTTCCCTCAGATCATATTCGTAACCCAGCTGCGCTCGCATCAGCTTTTTTTCATTATCCCGGTTGAATATGCTGTCCTTGAAAAGGGTCGCTTGACGGAAAGAAGCGAGACTTTGGCTAAAGTCTCCCAGTTGCTCCTCCCGTTTGGAAAGGGCCAGCCAAGCACTCTGCTGAGCATCAAGAGAGCCGGACTTTTGGGCCGAGCGCAGCGCTTTTTGCTCAAGTTCCAGCAATGTTCTCAGGTTTTCGCCCAATTTTTCTTTGGTCTGAGCCAATTGAAGCAGTACGGATGAAAGACCGAGGTTTTCCTCCAGATTTTGGTAAAGAATCCGGGCAGAATCAAGGAATATATGGGCCCGATTAGGTTGATTTTGGGCTAAAAGCAGATTACCCATCGATGAAAAATCCGATGCAATCCGGCGGGGATTTCCGATTTTCCGATTGATCTGAAGAGCCTTTTCCAAGTAAAACTGCGCCTTAGTAAAGTCCTTTTGGAGCTGGGTGACAGTGCTCAGATTCCCGAGTGCCAAAGCCTCTGACTGTTGATTTCCTGTTTTTCGATAGTGATCAAGACCTTGATGATAGTAGCTTTTCGCTTTTTCCAATTCATTCAGATTTTTGTAAACCAAGCCGAGATTGTTGAGCAGATTTCCTTTTTCCCAAGCGTCTTCGTCTTCAGTTTTTGCCAAAGCTTTCAGAAAAAGCTCCAAGGCTCGAGGATAATCCGAAAGGGCTAAAAAGACCACCCCTTCATTTGAAAGGCTGTTGATCAGGTTTTTGCGAAGGTCAAGTTGCTCAAAGATGCGAGAGGCCTGTTGATGATTTTCCAGTGCAAGCCGATACTCTCCTCCATTGTAATGCAGCAATGCGATGTTGTTGATCGTAGTCGCCTGACCTTTGAGGTTGCCATGCTGCTGATGGTAAGCGAGCACTTCCTCGTACGCTAAAACAGCCAGCGAATCCTGTCCGGAATACCAATAATTCACCCCTCTACGGTTGAGAGCCGCTATTTTTCCCGACTCAAACCGAATCGTTTGGGCCAGGTAAAAAGCCGAATCTGCATACCGAAGTCCCACTTTTGGATCCTTACCGGCCCACTCCCAGGAAAGTTCACTATAAACATGGACTTTGGAAGTATCGTGGAGATTCTTTTCACGCAACACCTGATTCAAAGAATCCAAAGTCTGCTGACCAAGTGAAGGCCAAGCAGGAAAAATGAAGAATACCGATGCCAAAAGGAATTTCATTGTGCTCAAAATGAATTTTAAAATAGGTCTTTTTTCAAAAATCACGAGATAAAGCTCAAAAAATAAGTGAATTAGGACAGTGACTCAATCCTTATGGAAATTAAAAAGGAGAAAAAGCAACTTCCGATTCACTTTATTTCCATCACTATGAAAAAGCTCCTTTCCCTGATCTTCTCCCTTGGACTATTGATTCCGTTTCTTGGTCACTCCCAAAGCTTTACCAAATCCGATAAAGTCGCCTCCCTCGGAATCGGGGTGGGCAGTTCGCTGGGCAGCTTCAATTACAGCTCCCAAATCCCCGGTATCAGCCTGATATACGAACAAGGAGTCGCAGAAGCTGGCGATGTTGGCGTGATTAGTCTGGGTGGTTATTTGGGGTATAAATCCTTTGGCTATGAGACCCGTGCCGGAAATATCACTGCCAAATCAAAATGGAACTACACCATCATTGGTGCACGGGGAGCATTTCACTTTTCGAAGATACCCAATGAAAAGCTTGACGTCTATGCCGGACTGATGGCTAGCTATAACCTTTTGAACTACAGCTATGAAGACAATTCCGGGTTCAATACGGGTTCTGGAGGAAACTTTGGCAACTCGGCAGGACTGACCATTTTTGGCGGAGGCAGATATTATTTCTCAGATCAATTTGCAGCTTTTGCCGAGCTCGGCTATGGCATTGCATTTCTCAATTTGGGTCTTTCGGTCAAACTTTGACTTGTTCGCTAAGGAATACTGCTGATCAATGGAAGGCTAAACTGACCTTCTGTGAGCAGTAATTCGGTATCTCCACGTCCTGTAAGTTGAGAAATGGGGCCTAAAAGTACTCCTCCAAACTCACCCTCTACCCAAGAGGAAGTAATCCGGGTAAATTTCCACCAGGCATCATCCGTCACTTTCATCCCCGGAATCGTCTGTTGAAACAATACCGCATTAAATAGCTGCCCATCTTCATTTGCATAGGTGAGCTGGATTCGCACCATTTCGGCTCCTTGATAGCGAATCGGGTCTTGCATTTGGTAGATTAGATCGGTTTGGAATCGAGTTTCATTTCTCAGGGCTAGGTTGAGAAAGTTTTTGGTACCATCAGATCCTGGAGGTAAAATCACCGAGGTAGCCACATAGACTGGCCCATTAGGGTCAAAACTAAATCCCATTGGATTATTTTGAAGGTCAAATTGTTTCTGGACTCCGTTGACTTTGAATCGGACAAAAGATCCCGGTTGAGGCTGTGGATCTTCGCCAGTTGTAGCGCAAGAAGACATAAGAAGCAAAAATCCAATTCCAAGGAAAAAGGTAAGGTAGGCTTTCATGATATTTTTTATACCAAAGACCTGAATAATACATTGGCATGCGAGGTCAATTGATTAAGTGACGACAGATTCTGATTGAAACTGTGAATCGAAGCTATAACCGAAAAATTAAAAAAGGCTGGCAGATGAGTCTGCCAACCTTTTGGGCTTATATCCCGAGAAAGATTTGGAGATCAAGTTTTTCTTCCACCTTGACTAATCCCCCAAGCTTACTTGGAGGCTCGAGTTCGAGACGCTCAAAACTTAGCTGAAGTTGGGTTTGGAGTCCTTTGCCGTTACGTTGCAGCTTTAGTTCGGGGAACTCTAACTTTTTCCCCACCAGAAAGACCGTCATATCGCAAAAGATTTCACCGTTTTTCTGAACTAAATTACCAACCTGGACTTCACAAAACGGATATTTTTGGGCTTTAAGGGTCGATCTGAAATCCTTGTTAAGAATAAAATTCCCGCAAGAAAATTCCCGAACAGGGATTTTGTAGCGGATGGGGTTTGATTTTCCCCTTGCATTAAAAATAAGCGTGTCCTTCAATCCTTCTTGGGTGTAATCACAGTTGAACGCTCCAAAAGAAGTCTGTCCGCTCACTGTAATTTTTTGCTTTGTAATGATCAGTTCGCTGGGTTTTTCCCCGTTCATCCAAAGCATCCCAAGTAGAATTAACAGGACACGCATGGTTAATTAACTTATTAGAATCCAATTACGCCTTCGATCATCAGGCCATTGAAGTTACCGTTTTTACGGATATCATTGGCTGCAAACCCTTTATAGTTTTGGCTTACGTACTCAAGCTTGGCTAGGATATTTCTGCTGATAAACCAGCCGCCGCCGATCTGTGCACGTTCCATTTCGACTTCCAGTCCAGAACCTGCCAGTGGTCCACTGACGCGGTTTCCTCTGGCTGCCAGATAGAATTTCTCATTTGCTCCGAATCGATAAACCACGTCCATTGCAAACTGATTCCAAGTTCTGTCGGCAGTTTCGTTGGCCGCTTTTCCTTTGGATTGCTCAAAGTTACCGAAGAGTTCCAACCCTTTGTATTTCAAGAATGGATTGAAAACCATGGCAGTGATGTTATCAGTCTGACCTGGGTTAAATCTTCCCGAAGTGAAGTTAGCTGCAGTAGTTGCCAAAGTATTTTCAAGTACCAAATAGTATCTGGATCCACCTCGGTCACCTCCCCAAAGGGTATTTCTCGCAGAACCTGAAGTAGTGTAGATCGAACCGGTCAATCTCAGTCTGAAGTCATCGCTGAGCTGCTTATCGTATCCGATTTTACCCAGGAGATTTGGTTTTCTTTTAGATGGGTTAGTTACCCCACCCTGTATCTCACCGCCAGTCAAGCCAGCCATGATGATCAATCCATTGTTTTGGAAAGTCAAGTCGCCACCTACCTCGGTGGTAAAGGCATCCATAATGTAGTTGCCTACAAATGGATTGTACATCGCGTTACCATTGTCAGATCTTCTAAAGTGTGCATCACCATAGTTGATCTCCATGTGACCGACTCTCAAAGTCAGGTACTTGCTAAACCACTCCGGATTTCCCAAGAAAGGAAGCTTGTCAAACTGGAGGTAACCACCCTTAACCCAAGACTCAGGATGGTGTCTGGAAGACAGGTAAGAAACCAAGTTTAATCGCACACCGTCCATGAGGACCACGTCGATGTTGAGGTTAGCAGTGGCCAAGTTGGTTCCTGCGCCGATTTCTACCAGCTCATTGACGTTGACATTGTTAGCATTGAGGACTGGAGTGGCCGAGTTAGAGTGATTTAGACTCTGCCACTGCTGAGTGAAGTGTCCACCGATTCGAACTTTCATACCATCGAAGGCCACTGTGTCAGCCTTACCTGTTTCAAAAACATTTACACCTCGCTGGTCATATGATCTCCAGAATTGAAGATCACGCTGTAAGCCTTGGGACATGGCAGTGCCTGCCAGCCCGGCAAACATCATTGCGGAAAGGAATAGCTTTTTCATAGCTTTTTAGATTAAAGGGATTGGAAAGTTGTTTTAAATGAGAGAGTTATATCATCGTCTGTTTTGACTGTACCCATCAGTGCTGTAGGCGGAGTGATGGAAAAGAAAGTCAACTTGGTTTTGAGACTTCCTTCAAAAAGGTATTTGTTGCCACTGGTAGTCAGCTTGACCGGAAAAGAGACCGATTTAGTCGTACCTGCAATGCTCAAATCGCCGGTGGCTGTAAAGCTGCTACCAGATCCACTCAGAGACTTAAGCGTAAACTTGATTTCTTTGTGTTGACTGGTATTTAGTGCCTTATAGGCATTTTTATCCAATCCACTGGTGCCGCTTTTAAGAGATTCCGCTAAGAACGAGACTACTAAGGCTGACGCTCCTTTAAATTGTCCGCCTTCAATAGCAAAGCTTCCCTCACCTTTGGCTGAGGCAGTAGTCATATGCCAATCGTGAAGGGTGGAGCCACCATCTACTTTGAGTTCAGATCCTGGAGATAGGATTACTTTAGTCTGTGCTGCGAGGTTACCTACTAGGAGTAGGACAAAAACCCCGGCAAGTGCTAGGCTCTTCATGTACTTATTCATGGATTCAAGGGTTAATTTTGATGATGCTAAGGTTGTAGTCTTTTTACGACTATTAGCTGACAAAAATCAGTTAAAGGCATGATTGATCGCAAAAACAGAAGTTTCCAAACCAAAACATTCTTCTATAAAGAGACGGAAATAAGCTATAAATAAAAATTATAAATAATATAATATATAATTAGCAAAATTTTATTCTTTATTTTACCTCATCCTCAAAATCAATCTCTTTTCCCCAAAATCAAGAGGTGTATCACTCCACTTCTCAGAATATTTTATCCAGAAACTATCAAAGAGAAAAATCAGGCAGGTAAAATCAGGATTTTTAACCGACTGTTGATCTCCAAAATCCTTTTTTCCTTTTCTTTATCCATCCCAATCTAACCAAGCTCATGAAGTTCTTATTGGCCCTTGCCCTTATTCTAGGGTTAGGCATACCCACGTTATCACAGGAAACCTTAGTATTCGAAGCCAATAAGGAGGGGCATGCCATCTATCGGATTCCCGCAATCATCCCCTTGCCAAATGGCGACCTAATGGCATTTGCTGAAGGACGAGTAAACGGAGGTGATGACTTTGGCGATGTCAATTTGGTCATGAAGCGAAGTCATGACGGTGGTTACACTTGGTCTCCCCTTTTCACTTTGGTGGATTATGATCGCCTCCAGGCTGGCAACCCTGCCCCCGTCGTGGATCTTCTCGACCCGGAATATCCCGATGGAGTCATTTTTCTTTTTTACAACACCGGAAATAATCATGAGTACGATATCCGGATGAATCAGGGAGTACGGGAAACCTGGGTGATCAAATCCTATGATTTAGGCAAATCCTGGACTGAACCTGAAAATATTACGCTCCAAGTCCACCGACCAAACCATCCTGCTTTCAACCCGGACTACACCTTTGCCGAAGACTGGAGATCCTACGCCAATACACCCGGACATGCGTTTCAATTTCAAAAAGGCCCTTTTGCAGGTCGGATTTTTGTAGCTGCCAATCATTCCGCTGGCCCTCCGAAGGATCAGTTTGCCGAATACCAAGCCCATGGATTCTTTACGGATGACCATGGCAAATCATTCCAGATTTCAGAACCGGTCGAATTTCCCGGCAGCAATGAATCCATCGCTGCTGAACTCTCCAATGGACGGATGATCATGAGTACTCGAAACCAAAAAGGAGACATTCGGCAACGAATTCTTGCCTTTTCTTCGGATGGAGGAAACACCTGGGATGAGCAATACTTTGAACCACAACTCCCAGACCCCGTCAATCAAGCGTCTATTCTAGATATAGGAGAAAAAGACGGAAAAACCATCCTGGCGCATTCCAACGCAGCCGACGAAAAAGACAGAAACTACCTGACCATCAAAATCAGCTATGATGAAGGTAAATCTTGGGATCACATTATTCCTGTGGATTTTACCTCGGATCCCCAAAAACTCCCTTGGACGGCCTATTCCGACTTGGTCAAGCTGGATGAATCGACGGTGGGAATTCTCTATGAACGAGACCACTATCGGCAGATCGTTTTCAAAGCAATCCGTTGGAAGAATTAAACTCTAAGCTGATTTTTTGGACATCATTAAATTGAAAAGGCTGACTCCCGATCAATCTGGAGCCAGCCTTTTTTGATTCATTTTGGGAGGTAAACCCTCAAAACAAACTTCTTTGAGTATAGCATTAGATCGTAACGACACGATCACCTTCCTGCTTTTTAATTAAACTCGGCTTTTCTTTTTTGCTTTTCTTTTTCCTTCCCCACCAGATCAAAAATCCGGTGACCGGCAAAGAAGCGATGATGGCACTGAGGCAAAAAGCCAAAAATTTCCCGGGTAAGCCTCCGATGGCACCCACGTGAATGTCATAATTCATTCGCTGAAGTTTGTCTCCCATACTAGCCTCATGAAATCGGTTCCAAACATGATCCACAGGCAGCTCCTCGAGGGTATATTGATCAAAATACCGATAATCCATTTTCCAATACGTACTGGCATCCGGGTTGGCATTGGCTGCAAAAGAACCGTGCTCATAGTCAGGCGGATGCACCTCGATCCATTCGGCAGTGGGATACTCTTCCCGCATTTTAATCCACACCCGATCGATACTGGGTATTTCTCCCTGGTATTGAAAAGTAGAATCAGAGACGGGTGCATAGTACTCGACAAACTGTTTTCCTCCAGTGGTCATCGCATAGTACCCATCCCTAAACCAAGTAAAACCCCACACCAATCCGGTGAGCGCAAAAACCAACGCAAAAATCATCACATAAAAGCCCAAAACCTGATGGAGATCGTAATTTTTCCGTCTCCAGCGAGCATCCCAACGGATTTTAAAGCTCTTTTCTACTCCCTTTTTCTTCCTAGGCCACCAAAGGATCAATCCGGAAATGACTATCACCAAAAAGACCAAGGTAAAGGAAGCGACCACAGGTTGACCAATATCCTGAGGTAACCAAAGGTAAAAATGCCCATCCAGAACAATTCGGAAAAAGTCGGCAAACTCATCTTTCACTTTGAGCACTTTGCCGGTAAACTGATCCACATAAACAAAGTAATAGTAATGGTCCTCAAAGCTGTAATAAATGGCCTGGGCTGCACGGTTTTCTACCTGAGGATAAAGAATACCATGCAGGTGCTTACCAGGAAGTGCTTCATCGGCAATCTTCCAAACTTCAGAAGGGGGAAGTACAGTTTCTCCAACCTCGTCCACGAAGCGATAAGGTTGGACCAGATCCTGAATCTCAGCCTGAAAAGCATAAATACAGCCGGTCACCGCTACTATAAACACCACTAGCCCGGAAGAAAGTCCGAGCCAGAGGTGAATTTTAGATATCCATGATTTTAGCTTCATCAGAATCGGTAGTTAAAGCTAAGAGCCACATTTCGAAGAGCTTGTGGTGTGACCGTGGACCAGCCTGAGAAATAGCGCTCATTGGTCAGGTTATTCACTTTGAAAGCCAATAGATACTGACTGCTGGTATAGGAAATGGCCGCATTTACCACTTGATAAGCCGGGATGGTGAAGGTGCCATTAGATCGGTTGAGGGTCAGATGCTCTGAAGCGGCATTTCCACCGAATCCGACTCCAAAACCTTTCAAACTTCCTGTCGGAATAGAATAACTCATCCAGAAATTGATCAATTCCTCAGGTCCGGCCTCTTCGGGCCGGAGACCTAAGTATCCGTTGACCGGATTGTCTTTGGTCACCCGAGCGGTATTGTTGGAATAACCAGCAATCACGCTCATTCCCTCAAACGGCGAGGCTACAAGTGAAAATTCAAATCCTTTACTTTCCACTTCACCTGCCTGAAGGGTATTGTTGATGTTGTCAGGATCGTTGATCAGGCGATTTTTCACCCGGATATCGTAGTAGCTCGCTGTGGCGGCCAATCGGTCTTTGAGCAAATTAGCTTTGACACCAAACTCAACCTGATTGGCTTGCTCCGGGTCAAACGCCTGAAGTCTCGGATTGGACCCATCCACATTGGCTACAGTGCGCGGCGCAACATTGGAAAATCCATTCATGTAGTTGGCAAAAACAGAGATTTTATCCTGTATCGGTTGGTAAACCACGCCTAGTTTTGGGGACAGGGCAATTTGGCTTTTCACTTCCTCCTCGATCCAGTAATCTGTTTTTCCTTCAAATCGATCTGCCCGAAGACTGGCCATGACCGAAAGATTGGATCGGAGGTTGATCACATCGGAGATATAGGCGCTGAGCACGGTGCTTTTTCCGGTGGAATTTCCTTCGAAGGAATTTCGAAGCAAATCATCCACACCTGCTTGAGTCAACACGCCGGTATCGCTGCCATCCGAAAGTTTGACTGATCCATTGGCTACCCAGCCGGTACTTCCATTGAAGATGCTTTGGTCATAGTAGTCCAGCCCGACGACCATCCGGTTGCGGAATTGTCCTATCGTGAAGTCGCCAATGAAGTTCTGCTGCAAGTCAGTGGTAATCGTCTGACCGTTGCGATCAGAAATAAATCGGGTAAAAGAATCTCCGTCTCCGGCATCAAACAGGTAATGGTAATATCCATCTGTCTTGGTCGAACTTCTGGAAATCACAGTTTGCGAGGTCCAGTTAGGAGAAAGTCTATACAAGGCCTGGGCTTGGATCCCGTAGCTTGGATTACGGATACTCAACTCATTTCCCGTAAAGGAGCGCTCGTAATATGCCAGGAACGGATCGATGCGGTCAAATTTCAAAGCGGCATTCCGATTGAGAAAAATCATCGGTGCATTGACGGAGTTCGATTCCAAAAACTCGGTATTGATCAGGAAGGTAAGGCGCTCGGAAGCCTGAAATTTGAAGGACGGCGCAATGAAAAACGAACTTCTATTGCCGGCGTCTTGAAAGGTGTTTTGGGATTGGTAGGCAGTATTCACCCGGATCCCAGTAGTCTCACTGATAGGCACATTCACATCTGCAGTGAGCCGGTTCATTCCGAAGCTACCGGTGATAAAGCCAACTTCGCCTTTAAAAAGGTCAAAAGGTTTTTTGGTCGTGATATTGATCAGGCCTCCGTAGGAAATCACTGCACTCCCGAAAAGCGTTCCCGAAGGACCTTTGATCACATCGATGGTTTCGATATTGGCCGGGTCGAGTGCGCCGTTATTCACATTGGGCATCCCGTTGACGAGTGTGGGCTGTACAGAAAATCCTCTCATGGCATAATATTCCGCCCCATCTCCTCCACGCCCGGTGGATTCCCAAAGACGGGTCACGCCGGTGGCATTTTTCATGGCGTCGTTCATCGTGGTGACTACTTGCTCACGTAAAAGCCGACCTGAAATGGAGTTGTAAACTTGTGGGTTTTCGAGGTCTTTCAACGGGAGCTTACCTATGGTAAAATTCGAGTCCGAGTAAAAACGATTGGAAGAAAAATCAGTCACCACTACCTCAGACAAGTCCGTCGAACTTTCTTTCACGGTGAAATTCAAGGTAGCGCTGGTTCCTGCAGCAATAGTTATGGTCTGTTCCTGCTTTTCCAAGCCTACAAAGGAAGCAAAGACCGTGTAAGTGCCTGGTTCAATGTTTTTGATCTCATATCGACCAAACCGATCTGTGGTTGATCCTTTGGACTGGCCTTTGATCCCCACATTGACAAACTCAAGGGGCTGATTATCGGAGGTAGTGACCTGACCTTTGAGAGACGCATTTTGTCCAAATGCAATCGTAGAAAAAAGGCCAAAAAGCAACGTGAGAGGTATAATTCTAATGTTCATGCCGAGATATTTTTGACGGCACAAACCTATTAATTAGATTAATTCTAAACAAATTATTTTTAATCAATCTAAATAAGATTTGAAATATTTTGGGTTTGACTTAATAAAAAAATTCCTGTCAAGACATTGAAAATCAATATCTTGACAGGAATAAATCAGAAAATTCAATCACTTTAATTTTTTCAAACCTTTCAAATCCTCTTTGCTAGCGGCTCTGATTCGGATGGCATATCCTCCACCTGGAGCAGAGAATTGTTTCAAAGTGGATTTGGAATCGACGATAACTTTTCGGATTTCATAGGCCTGAGGGTTGGTTTTGAAGTGGGCATCTGTTTTGTCCGCATAGATTTCTGCGATGTACGTTTTACCGGATTCAAGGAAATCAAACGTTACCTGACCGGTTCTTCCCTCCATGCCATTGACATTTCCCACAAACCACTCTCCAGTACCTTTTGCCTTTCTGGCAATGGTCAAAAAGTAGCCTGGCTCAGCTTCTAGGTACAGGCTCTTTTCCCAGTCCAAGGCCACATCCTTGATAAACTGAAACGCATCCGGGAAGCGATCGTAGTTTTCCGGAAAATCCGCCGCCATCTGAAGCGGGGAATACATCGTCACATACAGCGCCAGCTGATTGGCAAGAGTACTATTGACATGGCTGCCGTTGTACACATCCATCTCAAACACTCCCGGCGTGTAATCCATCGGTCCACCAATCTGCCGGGTGAAAAGCAAAACAGTCACATGGTTAGCCTTTGATCCGCCAAAAGCCTGGTATTCGGTTCCTCTTGCTGATTCATTGGCAATCAGGTTGGGCCAAGTGCGGGCGATTCCAGTCGGACGCACTGCCTCATGGGCATTGACCATAATTTGGTATTCTGCCGCTTTTTCGATGGCGTATTGGTAGTGATTCACCAACCATTGACTGTAATGGTATTCGCCACGGGGAAGCATATCTCCTACATAGCCACTTTTCACAGCTGGATAGCCCAAGTCTTTCATCAGCTGATAGGCTTCATCCATATGACGCTCATAGTTTCTTACCGAGGAAGAAGTCTCATGGTGCATGATCATCTGTACTCCTTTTTCTTTTGCATAAGCAGAAATCCCCTTCAGGTCAAAGTCTGGATAAGGAGTCAAAAAGTCAAAGACGTAATCTTTTGAATTGCCAAACCAGTCTTCCCAACCCACATTCCATCCTTCGACCAAAACTCCGTCAAAGCCATGCTTGGCAGCAAAGTCGATATACTTTTTTACATTTTCAGTAGTGGCACCATGGGTTCCGTTGGGGCTCGCCTTGGAGTAATCCGTCTCCCCCAGTTTGATGGCTTTGTAGTCGTTGGTGTAAGACCAGGAGCTTTTTCCGGTGATCATTTCCCACCACACGCCCACATATTTCATGGGTTTGATCCAGGAAGGATCTTTGATTTTGGAGGGGTCATTCAAGTTATAGGTGATACGAGAGGCCAAAATATCACCTGCCTTTTTGCCGGCAATGATCGTTCTCCAAGGAGTCTTTGCAGGCGTGTACAGATAGCCTTTGTCCCCGATCGCATCCGGAGTCAGATGAGAAGTGAAAATCATCCGCTCGTCATCGAGCTCCAGGTGCATGGCCGGATAATCGATCAAAGCTGCCTCATGCAAGTTGATGTAAAGTCCATCCGCCGACTTCATCATTAGGGCAGTTTGTACGCCCGTATCTGAGAAGGGAGTCTGGGAGGCATTTGGTGTAATGGCTGTCTTCATCAACCCCCTGATCTCACTTAGTTTGGACTCGGTAAAATCATACTCCTGTGTGTCGTAATCGCCGGGGATCCAAAATGCAGTATGATCTCCAGTCATCGCAAACTGGGTCTTTTCCTCGGAAATCACGAAATACCCCATCTTTTCCTGCAAAGGAAACTCATAGCGAAAGCCCAAACCCTCCTCAAAAGCCCGAAAGCGGATCACCATTTTTCGACCCGTTTTGGCTTGGGTCAGCTCGACCATCAGCTCATTGTAATGGTTTCGGATTTGGCTTTCTTCACCCCAAACCGGAGTCCAGATTTCATCGAAAGCGGAGGTGCCAGTTCCAGTAATCTGAAAACCATCAAGGAGATCGATGTCATCATTTTTCAGGTCAAAACCCATGGCACTGGGTAAAATCACAGATTGACCTGCAAGTTTCATTTCGTAAAGGGGCTCACCTTTTGGACTCAGGCTGAAATTCATCTCCAGATTCTTCTCGGGTGAAAAAAGCGTTTGAGCTTGGATAATTACTACCCAACCCAAAAACAAGATCATAAACAAGGGTATTCTTTTCATCATGACAATCGGAGTTTTCAAACTAAATTTAAAGCATTTATTCGAGCGGGTTGCCGTCTATTTTTTAATTCACTAGCTTTTAGCAAGTTAAAAACCACCTTTAATCATGACTAATACGCTCTTTCAATTTAAGTTCTTTGCCGTTTCTGTTTTGGCAATTTCGACTTTGCTCTATTCCTGTCAAAAACCTGCTGAAACTAATGCGCCTACCTCTGACCGATCAGATACCTTACTCAGGGACTATGTCCAAGCTCCTGACTCTACCTTTCGCTACGAGATTGTCCATTCTGTACCTGGTGATCAATTCGATTATCATGTCCTGAAAATGTATTCCCAACACTGGCTCACTCCTGATATCGTGGATCAAACCGAGTGGTGGCATTGGGTGTCAATGATCGTACCCAAAGAGACCCCTTACTCCACGGCAATGCTATGGATCGGCGGTGGAAGCACCAACTCCAAAATGCCCGAGGAGCCCAACGAGTTGATTTTGGCTGCGGCCACAAAGACCAACTCTGTCGTAGCACAGATTCACAACACACCTTTCCAACCGATCACTTTTGCCAACGACACCTTTGGAGAGCGCTATGAGGATGAGATCATTTCCTACGGCTGGAGAAAATTCCTGGAAGGTGGCGCAAAGGACGAAGATGCGATCTGGCTGGCCCGATTTCCCATGACCAAAGCCGCCAAACTAGCCATGGATGCAGTCACTGAAGTAGTTCAAAAAAATTACCAAAAGCCCATCGAGTCCTATATGGTGGGTGGTGCATCTAAGCGGGGCTGGACCACCTGGACCACCGCCGCTACCGATGACCGGGTCGTGGCGATTGCTCCTGTGGTGATCGACCTGCTCAATCTCACCCCTTCTTTCCAGCATCATTGGAGAAATTATGGTTTTTGGGCACCGGCTGTGGGCGACTATGTCCGGGAAGGCGTGATGAACTGGGTGGGGACACCTGAATTTGACCGGATGATGGAGATCACGGAGCCTTACTCATTTCGGAAAAACTACGATATGCCAAAGCTCCTGATCAATGCCGCCGGAGACGAGTTTTTCCAGCCGGACAGTTGGAAATTTTATTGGGATAGCCTTCCCGGTGAAAAGCACGTCATGTACGTTCCAAACTCAGGGCACGATGTGGGGGATTCGGACGCACTTCCCAATTTGATCGCGTTTTACCATTCCGTCCTGAAAAAAGCCCAACGACCTACCTACTCCTGGAAGATCGAAGGTGATCAAATAAAGGTGACCTTTGACCCTGCCAATAAACCTGCGGCGATCAAACTCTGGTCGGCTTACAACCCGATGGCAAGAGACTTTCGCATCGATGTCTTTGGACCCAACTGGACTGCGGAAGAAATCGCCGTGCCTGATTCGGGCGAGTTGACTGTCAATATGACCACGCCGGAGTCTGGCTACCGGGGCTATTTCGTGGAGTTGACCTATGGGGGAGAAAATCCTCTGAAAGTCACTACAGGAATAGATGTGCTTCCTCGGACTTATCCTTTTGAGCCGTTTGTTCCTAAAAAATCTGAGTAAAACCCATTTCAGGAGGCCTTTTGACCTCCTGAAATTTTTCCCTGCTCCCATGAAATCCATCCCGCTTTTCCTATCCGCCCTTCTGTTGCCCATTTTCACCATGTCTCAAACCAAGCCCAACTACGACGAAAGCAAAGTTCCCTCCCTTTACCTTCCCGACCCTTTTGTGAGTGAAAAAGGAAAACTCATCGGCACAGCGGCAGATTGGGAAAATATCCGCCGACCAGAGATTTTCAGCCTTTTTGAATCTGAAGTATATGGAAAACTGCCGACTGACTTTGATTCGATTTCATTTGAAGTCGTCAGGGAAAAGTCCAATCCATTTCCCCAAATCGCAGACCTGGAGGAAGTCAATATCACCGTCAGCCGAAACGGAAAAAGTCATACCATGCGGGTCAATTTTTTCCTGCCCAAATCCCAAAAAGGGGCCTTTCCGGTCATCCTTCTGATCAATTACCTCCCCCACTATCCTGATGGAAAAATAGTCGACGAAGCATTCTGGCCGGTACCAGAATTGATCCATAGAGGCTTCGCCACCGCTTCCTTTCATGTGGAGACAGTGGCTCCGGATGATGCCAAAACCTACCAAAACGGGATCATTTCCAACCTCTATCCCGAGCAAATCGGAAAAGCAGATGGATTGAAATCATTTGGTGCTTGGGGCTGGGCAGCTATGCGGGCCATGGATTATTTTGAGCAACATCCGAAGATTGATTCCAAAAAATCCATTTTGGTGGGCCACTCCCGCACCGGAAAAACAGCGCTGTGGACAAGCGCCAACGATCCCCGATGGGCCATCACCTATGCCAATGAATCGGGATGCGGTGGTGCTGCCCTGTCCAAAAGAAAGTTTGGAGAAACTGTAGAAGCGATCAATACCCGCTTCCCGCATTGGTTTGCTGACAACTTCAGAAAATACAACAGTCAAGAAGAAACCCTTCCTCTTGACCAACACCTCCTCCCCGGACTAATCGCACCGAGAGCAATCTATTACTCCAGTGCCATAGAAGATCAATGGGCGGATCCGAAGGGAGAATATTTGGGTCTAAGTCTAGGTAGTAGAGTTTTTTCGGAGATTTATGGAAAAAAGTCTGTTTTCGAAAAGGAATTTGAAGAATTAGATGGACCTGTTCATCTAGAATCCGTCGGCTACCATGTCCGAGAAGGAGCCCATGACTTGACTTGGGAAGACTGGAGGGTGTTTTTGGAATTTGTGGAAAGAAATCTGGAATAAGGCCGGGTGAATGTGGATCGGTCACCTTCAGCTTTAAGAAAAAAAATCCCAAGACGGATGCCGTCTCGGGATTTTCTTGATTTTCAACTCAATTTAATTACTCCACTACTGTGAAGGTTCGGGTTCCTGTATGGACTTTTCCATAGCGATCCGTAGCCTCGATCGTGATCTGATGCTCTCCCGCAGGAAGATTCACAGGCATGGGAGCCCTCCAGAGATGACGGCTCGGCTGGGCATTGGATGGCCGCTTTCCGGGAATCAGCTCCTCGGTAGTATCCCATTCCAGCAAGTCCACGAGATAAGCCGGATCCACTTCCTGAATCTGATTCATTTTGCGCCAGTCACCGCTGCCGATTTTGTATCGTACCTGATCCCCCGCAGATCCCATGAAGAAATTGACAAAAATCCCCGCGGAAGTTCTCAGGTCCTTTTTGATCACTTTGGGTGCGAAAATTTCCATCTGATAATCGGCTGGCCTACCTGCTACCTGATAGCGGACTTGGTACGCATTGCCCTTGAAATCGATGAGCGCAAAGCCCTTGGGCGTACCATCTCTCATGGTAGATACGGGCACACCATTGGAATCCAGCACGCCCTTGTACCAGTCACCTGAGGTAGTGCCGACGTTGTAGTGATGGTGAGGTTTTTCTTGCTTCCAACCCTCCTCTTTCCCAAAATAATCTTGCTTTTGCAGGTGGGTGTGGGCAGACATGGAAAAGGTATATGGGTAGTCGGCGAGCAGGTCAAAAAGCCGCTGTCGGTCTTCATCCCGGAAAGAATCTCCCTCCTCAGAAAGCGGGATATGCATGGATATCACGATCAAATGATCCTTGGGTACGAGCTTGAGATCATTTTCTACAAAATCCAGCTGATCAGGCCGCATCCCTCCCCAGTATCCTTGACCGTCCCTTGGATCGGGCCAAAGGATATCGTCGAGTACAATAAAATGAACCTTACCTACATTGAACGAATAGGTACTAGGCCCGAAATGGGCTTCAAAGGTTTCATCGGCCAGTTCGTCCCGATCCACATCGTAGTTTTCATCATGGTTTCCCATCACATTATACCAAGGCAGGCCAACTTTGGCTACTGCTTTGGCATAAGGAGTAAAAAGATCCAAATCATCCCCCACCAAATCTCCAAGCGAAAGACCAAAAGCTACATCCTGAATTCCTTCTACTTCTCGGACAATTCCTCGGTCGAAATAATCAACCTCTTCCAGATTGTAAGGTTGAGGATCTCCAAAGATCAAGGCGGTAAATTCATCAGATTCAGCCTTTGGGGTCAAGCCAAAGCTGATTTCTTTTGGCAGGGACCCTGTCGGAGCACTTCCTGCATACTTCAGTGGAGGCGAACCTGTAGGCTTGTGGATAAAGTAAAACTGTGGACGGTTGAGGGAGTCCAAACTGACCTGATAGCCGCTTGGTTTGATTACAAAAATCAGCTGACCATCAGACACAGGCATTTCGTAGTAGCCGTTGGCATCGGTGCTGACCACCTGTTGGCCGTTGGAAACTCCCACACCAGGGAGTCCCTTTTCCCTACGATCCTTTTTACCGTTTTGGTTAAGATCCTCATAGACATAGCCTTTGGCCAACTCTTGAGCAGGAGCGCCGAGGGAAAGTAATCCCAGAGAAAGTCCTAGTAATACATGTTTTGTTTTCATTTTTCCCACCAAACTTTAATGTTGATATCATCGCCGCCCATTCGAGCTACGGCTTCTTGGTAATTAATTGGATTATTCAGCTGGGAGTTGACCGGATATCGGAATCGGACAGGCACCCGTTGCTCGTTGAGCATTCCATCGGCTTTTGGCAACACGGGGAATCCGGTACGCCGGTACTCAAACCATTGTTGATAATCATTGAAATACAGACCAATATACTTTTGCAGCATGATTCGTTCCAAGGTTCCATCGTAAGCTGCATTGGGATTTTCAAAATAATTATCCGGCAAAGATACCGACCACTGTTCCATAGCTGCTTTGACTCCATTTTCATAGTAGGTCTTGGCATCCCCCTCAATCACCCCACGCTGAGCCAGTTCTGCTTTGATAAATTCAAGCTCCGAGTAGGTCAAAATCAGAGAAATCATAGGAGCCTGTACCAAGGCAATGTTATGATTGGAAGGGATAAATTGAAACTGAGACTCAGCACCACCATAGCCTGAGGGGATTCCTTTGTATCCGATTTGGGTAGTGCCGTCCAGTTCACGTGCTGGAGTCATGAATTTCTGACGACGGGGATCTTCCAGCTCGTTGAGTCGATCGGCGAAAAACTCTGAAATCGACCGGAAAGTAGTAAAATCAATCGCCCTGCCCCATGGGGAAATGTTAGGCACGACCCCGGTAATATTCAATATTGCGGATTCAGCTGTAGAAGTAAATATGGGGTATTGAGTGGGGTTGGAAAGCATTGCGGCCAATTTTGCCAAAGCGGTGGTCTGTTTGTTGGAGACTCGAAGCAATAGTCTCAAGTGTAGGGAATTGGTAAACTTTTTCCATCTCCCCACCTGATTATTAAAAAGAATATCCTCTCCATAGACCATTGCCCTGCTAGGATCATAGAGTCCGTTTGCTTTTTCTAAGTTCTCAAAAATTGAGGCATAGATCTGTTCCTGAGTATCAAATTTCGCCTGGAAAATCCCCATCTCTCCCTTACTCGCCTCTGCAAATGGTACGTCTCCGAAAGAATCGGTCAGCTGACTTGCTACCCAGGCCTCCAAGGTCAAGGCAATAGCTTCATAGTTTGGATCCTGTGCTTGTACCGCCGCATCCTTCATCTCCCTGATATTGACCAGCCACCGGTAGTAGGTATTCCAGGTGGAGTTTCCTGCCGACTCGCTTACATCATAGCGGTGTAGTCCCCCATTGGCACTGGGAAAGGGCAGAGCCACTTGCATGATCTGAAAGGTAAATGCATCTGCCCGATCGGTGTTAAAGCTGCTAAGCCCATAAATGATCGGATTGAGCAGGGTACCTGGACTGATCTGATCGATCCTGTTTGGATCGGTATTGATTTCTTCGAAATCCCCTGTGCAAGCAAGAGATAGGGAAAACGAAAGAAGCATGGCTAATTTTCTAAATATCTTCATCACGGATAGTCGTTAAAATTTGAGAGTAAGATTAGCTCCGAAAGTACGAGGAGTAGGCAATTGCCCCATCTCTACACCTGGGAGTAAAGTTGAGCCGTTGAGTGCGGCAGTTTCGGGATCGAAAATCGGAAACTTGGTCCACATCGCGAGATCACGACCATAGAATGCAATAGAAGCTGCTCGAATAGAAGTACGGCTTAGTACTTTGGCCGGAACAGCATACTCCACCCGCATTTCCCGAAGTTTCAAAAAGGACGCATCAAATGAGTTGGATTCTACATTGGCTCTACGATAATAGTCTCCGTAGTAGGTAGCCAAATTGACTTCTTTGGTATTTGGAGAATAAGTACCGTCCGCATTTTTTACTACGCCATCGCCTACAATGAAGCCGTCTTCTCTACCTCGAAGTGTGTGTCTGAGCTTGCCCTGCTCAGACATTTTGTGGTGAGTCTGAGAGTACACGATGCCACCATACTGCCCATCCAATAGTACAGACATCCGGATATTTTTATAGACAAATTCATTTCTTAAGCCGCCTTTCCAATCGGCATAGGCATTACCTATGTATTGGACCTCCTGGGGACGGAGTGGGAGACCATTAGTTCCATAGACAATTTGTCCCTCCGGAGATCGTACAAATCCAAAACCATAGATATCACCGGTGGTCCCTCCTACTCGGGCGATGATCGTGGCATTGCCACCGGATCCGATCACTTGCGAGCCATCCACTTCATCCGGTAGCGAGAGCACCTTGTTGCGGTTTCTGGCCCATGTAAAAGTAGAATTCCACTCAAAAGCTCCTTTTCTCACTGGAGTGCCGTTGAGGATAACTTCCCAACCTTTGTTTTGTACTGTACCGGCATTCAATATTGCACTGGAAAATCCAGTCACGATATCCACTGGCACTTGGATGATTTGATTTTTGGTCTCAGAAACATAATAATTGAGATCCAATCCTAATCGGCGATCCAGAAAAATCAACTCTAATCCTGTCTCAAAGGAGGTCGTGATTTCCGGCTTGAAATCCACATTGAATAGAGTGGTGGGTACAGAGGCAGAGCCTGGAAAATCACTTTGACCATAATACTTGGACGTCCGGTAGGGCTCCGTATCATTCCCTACTTGGGCTCCTGCCACTCTGAGCTTCGCAAAAGAAACAGGCTTAGGTAGGGCAAACATATCTGACAGGACAAAGCTGGTGCTCACGGACGGATAGAAGAAGCTGTTGTTCTGCACCGGAAGTGTACTCGACCAATCATTTCGTCCGGTGATATCCACAAAGATTTTTTCATCCCAATCCAAGGAAGCCAAGCCATACACCGAATTGATCACGCGATTGTTATCACTTGTTGAGACTGTTGGGTTATTGATTCCATTGGCTAGTTTGTAAACTCCGGGGATCACCAGACCGATTACCTCGGCACTGATCAGTCGGAAATTTCGCTTCATCTGGTTGGCTCCGATGCTTGAGCTCAAGTTGATTTTTTCTCCGATTTTTCCCCGATAGGTGAAAAGAAAATCCGAATTGATCTCATAATTGGTAATGTCCTGCTCCTTGTAAAAACCACGCTGATAATTGGCGGAGGAATAGGGTCTTCGCTGAGCTCTTTCCTCCTGACTCATCGTGATCCCCGAACGTACCATCAGGTCAAAATGCTCATTGAAGGAGTAGGTAGCAGAGATATTTCCCAGAAATGCATTGTTATTGACCGCATTGGTCATCTCATAGGCAATCAGGAACGGATTGTCGATAAAGGAACTAAACGGATGAACCTGATCTACATTGGTTTGCCCTGATTTCCAGATCGGCCTATACCAGTCTAGGTCGATGCTGGGATTTTGGAAAATCATAAAATAGGCTATCGACTGATTGTTGTATCCCGTGGCAGGCAGGTTATCACTCCGCTTGTTGGTATAATTCGCTTTGGCGTTTAGCTTGAGCTTATCGGAAATATTCTGAGTCACCGAAAGTGCGGCCACAAATCGCTCAAAGCCCGTATTTGGCATAATCCACTCGTTTTTGGTATGCGTGAACGAAGCCCGGGCAGATCCTCCTTCATGGGCCCCTTCTACGGCCACATTGTTGACAATATTGAAACCTGTCCTCCAAAAACCTTTGATGTTATTCTCATACGGCCTCCAAAGTTGACGTTCAGCAGACTGACCTTCTAGCGTGGGATCGTACTGAAAATAATATTGCCCGTCGAATTTCGGTCCAAAAGCCGAACTGGTCCCGCCGGTGCTAGCTCCATCTTCTGAGGCTCCATAGGAATAGTAGAGTTCGCCGTCCTTATTGAAGGCCCGGCCTGTACCCTGACCGTATTCGTACTGATAATCCGGCCAGCGAAGCACATCATTAAAGCTGACGTTGGTATTGACGGTCACTCCGATTCCTTTGGTACGCTTAGCACCTCCTTTGGTCGTGATGATCAAGGCACCATTTGCGGCGCGGCTACCATATAATGCAGTAGCACTGGCACCTTTGAGTACGGTAATATTTTCGATATCATCAGGATTGAGGTCTGCGATTCCATTTCCGAAATCTACCGGTACATCATTACCTGACCCTGCTGCGTAGGCATTTCCGACCCCTGAAGAGGTCAATCCTGAATTCATCGGAACTCCATCCACTACAATAAGCGCAAAATTCCCATTCGGATTGAGGGAATTGTTTCCTCGAAGACTGATTTGAGCAGAATTCATAGGGCCTGATCCAGCGCTGAGTACATTTAGACCGGCTACTTTGCCACGCAAGGCATCGGACCAATTATTAGACCGGGCTTCGAGCAGATCTTCTGAACCGATCTTCTGAGTAGCGTAGCCGAGTGCCTTTTCCTCGCGCTTTATCCCAAGCGCGGTGACCACCACTTCACTGAGTGCTAATCCCTCGCTGAGGCTTACCGATATTGTGGTTGAATTTCCGACGGTGCGCTCGATAGTCTCAAAACCTACGAACGAAAAAACCAAAACCTCAGTAGAAGCTGCCTGGATCGAATACTTTCCTTCTACATCCGTGACGGTCCCACGGTTGGTGCCTTTTACGATTACAGTGGCTCCCGGCAGAGGCTCATTAGTGGCATCGGTGATGACGCCGGAGACGGTGACTTGCTGGGCATGAACTAGTTGTACGGCAGAGAGAAGCGCTGTCATAAACAGCCCCAGCAATTTTAATTTGAAAGAATTCATTTAAGTAGAGATTTGAAATAGGATGGGTTGATTTTTGTATTTCACCGCAAACGTATCTCTAGACTATTCTTTCAAAATGATTTCAATGTTATCTATTAATGAATTAAATCTATGTTAAGTGGCTGTTTAGGCCCAAAACCTCATCTATCTTATTCTTTATCACGGGTTACTTTTTGGTAACACATGCAAATCTCCTGAAGGCTAGTCTGAGGAAAGTTACCCAAAAATCAAATTTTTTATTCCCGATAAATCCATCCATGGACGGTAACTAACCCTTTTTCTCCAACATATACACTCTCAAAGAGGTCCGAGAAACAAATCCCAAGCTGGTATACAACTTATACGCCGGAGTATTTTCGGGATAGAGATGGAGAAAAGGAATCTTATCCCGATGCTGTATCCTCTGAAGCACAAAAGGCATGACTTTTCGCGAAATCCCTTTCCCCGCAAAATCAGGATGCGTGCATACGGCACTTACTTCGGTATAAGGACTTGGGCTCAATCTGGAACCCGCCATGGAAACCAATTTTCCATCTGAAAAAAAACCGAAATAGTCACCAAAATCAATCGTTCTGGTCAGAAATGGCCCCGGTTTGGTGAGTTGGGTCAAAGTCAACATCTCAGGGACATGAACGTGTTCCAAGGGCAGAATATGGGGGTTTGGCTCTAGTTTGGAAAAATCCCGCTCGCAAACCATCTGCAGCAGTTCGTGATCATTGTGAACAGCCCATTTTTCATCCAAACCCAAACGCCCCGGAGTAAAAAGAATTACTCGTTGGCTTGGCTCCAGGAAGTCGTAAAGTGCATCCAGATTTTCAGGCTCATACGCAGGCATCCCTGCAAAAAACCCCATCTCCCGATCGATCAGCTGAACGCGGTCCGTACCAAAAGAAAGAGATTCGCTGCCAGTGTTTAGAGCGTTCCAAATGGGATTATCAAGCGGATGAGGCATGTTCTTTGAGAAAATCTAAGAGGTCGAATTCGGAAAGCTGAATTCTAGGTTTGGTAAATGCGAAAGTAGGAAAGCTAAAATCATAATTCTTAAGGTTGAAAAAAAATTATGATCAACTCAGAACAGGTCTCTGATAATCAAATCAATATATCCAGCTTCTAGAAAAGTGGGACAACCAACAACTGTTTTTTTAACCACGTTAGACACAAAGGGTCACATAGTTTTCAACTGAGCTTGTATGCTAAGTTTTCTATGTGACTATTGTGTTTTTTTTCGAAGGAATTCCTGTTTTCTGAAAAGTAGGGCATTGAAAAGATTTTTTTAAAAAGGTTTCTCGCAAAGAAGGAAAGGCGCAAAGTACTTTTTACTTGGCGTCTTAAGCGCAATAGCGAGAAAAATGAAAAGGCTCTGCAAGCAGGTCTTTAGTAATTCTTCTCTCAAGTCCAGCTTCTGAAGAGGTAGGGCAACAGTAATCTTTAATATCTCTTGCCTTCTTGGCGAATTCGCTTTTACAACAAATTAAACCCTCCCTTGACCAACACCACGGTAGTAGAATCAAGCACTTTCTCCGGTTGGATCGCCAGGTAATGCTTACCTTTGGCACCGGGAATGACTTTCACTTTTTCAAGCACATACCCTATTTCGGTTTTTGACTTTTGAATCAAAATATATCGATCCTGATCTACCTCTAGGACCGACTCCTCAGGCACTGCCAAAGACACTTGCGGATCCAACTGGATTTTGGCCTGCAAAAACATCCCCGGAGTAAGCTTGGATTCTTGTTTTTCATCTACCAAGTGCGCATGCACGTTGATTTGACGCTGTTCATTGATAGACTGGCCGACCACATAGATCTTGGCTTCCATGATTTCCCCAGGCCTATCCGGACTGATAAATTCCACTTTTTGACCGGGATGAACCCGATTGGCATCCTTTTCAAACAATACCAACTCCACATGGATATGCTCCCGACTCAGCAGGGTGACTGCCTTGCCAGCTGCAGGAAGAAACTGGCCCGGGACCACAAACACGTCCTCCACAAAGCCACTAATCGGCGAAGTCACCGGAACTTTGGTCTTGATCGACTCAGGAGTGAGCTGATCCCCATCGATCTGAATCAGAGAAAGTTGCTTCTTCAAACTCTCGGACTTGGCTAATGCAGTCTGGTAATCAGCCTCTGCCTTGAGGAAGTTTTTTTGGGCAGAAATCTGCTCCGAAGCCAAGGTTCGCTGACGTTCAAATTCAGATTTCAGGTAAGTCAACTGGCTTTTGGTCTCCAAGTAATCCTGCTGTAGCCGGATAAAATCGGGATTCTCCAAGGTAAAAAGCAGCTCTCCTCTACGGACGGGTTGCCCCTCGAGTAGTTTGAGATCCTGGACATAGCCACCGTAGTAAGCAGAGATTTCCCTCATCCCCTCTACAGGTATCTGAATCGAACCCTGAACGGAGATTTCCTCAGAAAACTCTCCCGCTTGCAGTGGTCCCCATTCCATTTTCATCGTTCGAAATTGCTCCTCTGTAAGTACAATTTCTCTGGAATCTCCGGGGGCTTCGGTCACCTCAATTCCATTTTCAGAAGATTCATTTTTGGAACAAGAAGCAGTGAGTCCAAGGAAAAAAATGCCCATGAGAGCAATTGGGATAAACTTTGAAGTATTCATCAGTTAGCTAGGTAAAGGAGTTCGAGTTGATTGAGTTGGTAATCGAGACGGGCCTGCAGGTATTGGAGCGTGATGGTCCGGGAATTTTCCACGAGTTGGACATATTGGAGAAAATCGATCTCACCCTCCTGGAAGGATCGGCTGGCTTGATTGCGGAGCTGATCTGCCAGGACTTTGCCCTCGGTCTCGTAGTAATCGATGATCTGTTTATTTTGATCCAATTGCTTTTGGATCGCAGAATAGTTCGTTTCCAGTCGTGAGCGGAAATTTTCCGATTCCAGGTCGATCTGCTCCTGAGTTATTTTTCCGGCTTTGATTTTGGCAGATTGGGATCCAAAAAAGAGCGGAATTCCCACGCCCACTTCAAATCCCGGATAGACTTTTGAACCAGCTGCCAGGTTGCTTCCCCGGAAAAGATCAATACTGAAATTGGGCAAAAGGGAGTTTTGACTGATTTTAGTCTGATAGAAAGCCTGCCTCTTAGCAGCTTCAAACAGGGAAAATCCGGGATGAGATTCGATGTCGGCATCTGCTTCCAGCTTAATTTCCTTTTCAGAAATTTCCACTTCTCCGTCGAGCTGTAGAAGTCTGCTCAACTGCTCTAAGGCTACGGATTTACCTCGCTGAGCTTCTGCTTTGCGAATGCCAATCTCCCGCAACTTGCTATCTGCAGTGAGTTTTTCAAGCAGGTTGGATTCTCCTGTTTCCAATCTTCGATTAGCCGCTTTGGCAAATGCCCCATACAAACTATCGAGAAAGTCGTAGTTTCTCTCCAGTTCGGCCCAATAGGCTGCATTGACAAATGCGGTACTGACATCCTTTTTCAAAGCCCTCACATCCAGCGCCAAACGTGCTTCTTCCTGCTGTTGACCGGAACGGAGAAAACTCTTTTGAGCAGCATAGACTGTGGGAAATCCAAAGGTTTGATTAATGCCCCAAACGCGGTTAAAGACTCCGTTTTCGGCGATGTCATTTTGATCCTGACGGTGAATGAGGTTGGTTTTGGGTAAATCCCAAGCGGACCGCGTAAGAATGGAAGCAGATTCGAGACGCTTTTGAGCTGCCAAAATCCCGGGATTCTGCTTCTCCGCAATTTGCAGAGCTTCTTCCAGCGTCAGCGAAGTCCGCTGCTGCGCAAAAGAACCAGCAAAAGGACTGAGAAAAAACAACACCAGCAACATGGCTGCTTTGGAAAATTTGCCCCCCCCTCTTTCTCTGGAATTAAACAACACATACAACACAGGCAGCACAACCAAAGTCAATAAGGTAGCCGATATCAATCCCCCAACTACTACTGTTGCCAAGGGCCGTTGTACCTCAGCGCCCGCAGAGCCCGACACGGCCATTGGTAAAAATCCCAAAGCAGCCGCAGATGCAGTGAGCAATACCGGTCGAAGTCGCTCTTTGGCACCGACTATCACGAGCTCTCGGATGGAAGTAAATCTAGGCTTCATGGACTTGAAATGTTCAATCATTACGATCCCGTTAAGTACTGCAATCCCAAATAGGGCAATAAAACCCACTCCCGCAGAGATACTGAAAGGCATATCTCTCATCCAAAGCAGCAATATCCCCCCGATCGCGGAAAAAGGAATCGCGGTGTAAATCATAAAAGCATCCCTACTCGAGGCAAAGGCAAAGTATAAGAGCACAAAAATCAACACCAAAGCCACCGGTACCGCGATCAGGAGGCGGTTTCGGGCTTGCTGAAGATTCTCAAACTGACCACCATAGTCCACTCGATAGCCTTCGGGCATCTTGATTTTTGATTTAACTATTGCTTGAATATCATCCACTACAGACTGCAAATCACGATTTCGCACATTGACGCCGACCACTACCCGTCGTTGGGTATTGTCACGGGAGATCTTTGCTGGCCCTTTGGTATAAGTGATTTTTGCCAATTCGGATAGCGGCACACTGCCTCCTGTGGGCAGCTGGATGGCTGCATTTTCCAGATTTTCTATATCCTTTCGGAAAGGGGCATCAAACCGAACGACCAAGTCAAATTGCTTTTCTCCCTCAAACACTGTCCCTGCACTAAGACCCGCAAATCCCATGGTCACCACCTGATTCAGATCCTCCACGTTGAGTCCAAACATGGCGATTTTGGCACGGTCGTACTCGATTTTCATTTGAGGAAGGCCATCTACTTTTTCCAAAATGATATCTGCCGCACCCTCTACGCCTTGAATAGCCGCCTCGATTTCTTCAGCTGTCTTCAGTAATACATCTAAATCCTCGCCGAAAACCTTGATTGCCAAGTCGGCCCTTACTCCCGTGATGAGTTCATTGAACCGCATTTCGATCGGCTGGGTAAATTCATAATCCAAGCCCGGAATGGCTTCGAGGGCTTTTTTGAATTCCTCGGCTAATTCGTCTTTGGTCTCCACCGTCGTCCATTCGCCAGGAGGATGGAGGGTCACAATCACATCGCTTTCCTCCATGGACATAGGATCTGTGGGAATCTCAGCAGCGCCGATTCGGGTCACGACTTGCTTCACTTCGGGAAACTTCATGAGAATCCGCTCGATCTCGGTGATCGTCTCCACCGTATTAGTCAGCGTAGTTCCGGTTTTCAGCACAGGCTGAATCACAAAATCCCCCTCATCCAGCGTCGGTACAAACTCCGAACCCATGGTCGAAAACAGCCAAACCGCTGCAGCCAAAATCAAACCTGCGCCGGACAAAACTGCCTTGGTATGGGTCAATGCCCAATTGATCGTGGGTTCATAGAGTTTATTAAGAAAATTGATCAGAAGAACAGAAACGTTCCTTGGTCCGGGAGCCTGAGATTTGAGGAAAAGTGAGGAAACGACCGGTACGTAGGTCAAGCCCAAGATCATGGCACCGATCAAGGCAAAGCTAAATACTTCGGCCATGGGGCGGAACATTTTGCCCTCTACTCCCGAAAGCGACAGAATCGGAATAAATACAATGATGATGATAATCTGCCCAAAAATGGCCGAATGCATCATTTTAGAAGCTCCGGTGAAAGATATCCTGTCCTTTTGGGCTTGCTTTTCACTTCGGGAAAGCCCGGCGAAGGAAGCTGAGGATTTGGAAAACTGATAGGCGATGAACTCGACAATGATCACCGCCCCATCGATAATTATCCCAAAGTCAATGGCCCCCAAACTCATCAGGTTGGCATCCACCCCAAAGAGGTACATCATGGCTAACGCAAAAAGCAAACTCAACGGAATGACCGATGCCACCACCAAGCCTGATCGGAAATTGCCCAAAAGCAACACCACCACAAAAACGACGATCAAACAGCCCAACACCAAGTTTTCGGTAATCGTGAAGGTTGTTCTCCCGATCAACTCCGAGCGATCCAAAAATCCGTTGATAAACACGCCTTCAGGCAGTGTATTTTCCATCTCTGCGATACGCTCTTTGACTCGGTCGATGGTGCCTTTGCCATCCGCACCTTTGAGCATCATGACTTGGCCGAGGACTTTCTCTCCCTCGGCATTGGCCGTGATCGCTCCAAAACGGTTAGCATGCCCAAACTGTACCTTAGCAATGTCGCGGATATAAATCGGACTGCCGTTTCGAACCTCAAGGACGATATTTTCGATATCCTCCAAGGTTTTTACCTGTCCTTCACCACGGATAAAAAAGCTCTCATTGGCCTTCTCGATATAACTTCCACCTGCTATGGAATTATTTTTATCCAAGACTTCATAGACCTGAGCCAGATTGACATTCATAGCCTTAAGACGATCTGGGTTGATGGCCACTTCGTATTCTTTGAGAAATCCACCCCAGGTATTGACCTCAATGACGCCTTCGATTCCAGAGAGATTTCGTCGTACAATCCAGTCCTGAATCGTCCTCAGATCGGTGATGCTGTATTGATCTTCATAGCCGGGCTTGACGTCGATGATGTATTGGTAGATTTCACCCAAACCGGTCGAAATCGGCCCCATAAAGGGCTGACCAAAGCCTGCCGGGATTTTTTCCTCAGCGATTTTCAGGCGCTCAGCGATTAACTGCCGAGGCAAATAGGTGCCCATTTCCTCCTCAAAAACAATCGTCACCACCGATAGCCCAAATTTGGAAATGGATCGGATTTCCTTCACTCCAGGAAGATTGGCCATCTCCAATTCCACCGGGTAGGTGAGAAATTTCTCCACGTCTTCGGTAGCCAGATTTCGGGAGGTGGTGATGACCTGGACCTGATTGTTGGTCACGTCAGGTACTGCACCAATGGGCAAGTTGGAAAGAGCATAAATGCCAAAACCTGTCCAAGCTGCGATAAAAATTAAAATAATAAGCTTGTGGGAAATACTCCACTGAATGATCCGATCCAGCATAATACTAGTCTAGGTGAAGGACAAAAGTCCTAAAGCTACCTTAGTACTGCCTTAGGCAATTCTTAAGATTCCCTTAAGATTGGGGTGGAAAGTCCAGTCGGAAGGTGCTACCGACTCCCTTTTTACTGACCAAGGAAAGTGAAATTTGAGATTCCTGAGCCAACTTTTTGACGATGGCAAGTCCCAATCCTGTGCCGGGAATCCCCTGATCAAGGGCCTCTTTTTCTCTGAAAAACGGATCAAAGATCTGCTCAACATGCTCCTCCGCAATACCGGAACCCGAATCAGCCACTTCGACATACGGACGAGATCCAGACTTGCCTACCCGCAAAAATATATCGGAACCGGCGGGAGAATATTTGATGGCATTGTGAAGAAGATTCTCCAGAATCATCTCCAGCGACTTCTCATTGGTACTGAGGTAAATAGGATGACTTACCTGGGACTGGAAAGTGATCCTACGCTGCTGCTCGGCAGAGGTTTGATCAGCCAATTCTTCCAAAAAGGTGATCAACTCCAACTCCTCCTTGACCAGATTTTTGTTATTCTCCACACGGGCCAAAGCCAACAATTGGTCAATCATAGCACTCATTCGATCGATTGTCCCGAGTGCGGTTTTGATTTTTTGCTCGTACTCTTCGGAGGTTCTCGGTTTTCGGACCAAAACTTCCAGCGTACCTCTCAACACCGATAGCGGAGTTCGCAACTCATGCGATGCATCAGATGTAAACTGCTTTTCCCGCTTCATGGCCTGCTCCAAACGAGCAAGCAAATTATTGATGGATCGGGTGAGTTGGCCGATTTCATCGTCGATTTCGGGTTCGGGTACTCGCTCATTGAGGTTTTTCTGCGTGATCTGATTGGTTTTTTCGATGATTTCCTGGATTGGCTCGATGCTTTTTCCCGCCAGGTACCTCATAGTCAAAAACAGAGAAATCAAAATCAAGGGATAAAGCACCAACAGTACATTTCGAAGATTATCAAGCAACTCCCGCGTATCTTCAAAAGATTTTGCCAGAAGCAAATACCCCTCGTGTTTGCCCGCATTGTAGAGTGGAATCTGACGCTGCCTTACCTCGCTGGAGCCGATTTTCTGAGTCCAAGCTTCATTTTTCTGCGACTTTTCAGGCGAAAAACTCAAGTGATTTTCTCGCAGATTGGGCGAACGATCCTTTGATTTACCCTCCAAATCGACGATTTCAATAAAAATCGGATTGAGCTGAATTTGGCTGTGTTCCATTTCTTCCCACTCATCCATGTGGAGAAACCGGATTTCCCCATTGACCAGAAAAATCTGATCCTTGTGTTTGTCTGTCTCAAGCTGGAGTTCTTGATCGATATTTCTGACTACGGTGAAGTTGGCCACCAGATAAATCAATACAAATACGATCAGGATGATCAGGGCAGTGACCAAAGTTAGCCTTCTGGCAATTCGTTCTTTGTAGGCCTTGCTCATAGTTCTTTAGCCATATAACCCACTCCGCGAATCGTCTGAATGTAGTCCTCGTCCCGATTGAGGTGAAGTTTTTTGCGAAGCGAATTAATGAAAACATCGATCACACCTGTGTTGTAGTCAAAGTGTATGTCCCAGACGCTTTCGATGATGCGGGTACGGCGGCACACTTTGTTTTTGTTTCGTACCAAATACTCCAACAATGCAAACTCTTTTTGTGTCAGCTGAACCTCTTCCTCATTTCTCAGGACCAGATGCTTATCAGGAAAAATCTCAATCGGACCCAAAGTCAGTTTTTCTATTTCAATTACTTTCCCACGAAGCTGCACCCTAATTCGCATCAGCAATTCCTCGAAATGGAAGGGTTTTTTGATGTAGTCATTGGCACCACTTTGGAGACCAAAGATGGTCTCATCAAGTGTGTCTTTGGCAGTGAGAAAAATAACCGGCGTCTGGGGAAAATCCTTTCGAAACTGCCGGGTCAACTCGATCCCGCTGATTCCGGGCACCATCCAGTCCAACAATAGCAGGTCATAGTTGCCAGAAAGAGCAAGCTCCAAACCCGATTTTCCATTATCGGTGACGTCCACGGCAAAAGCCTCCTCCTCCAGTCCCTGCTTGAGAAAGTTGGAAATACCGGGTTCATCTTCGACTACTAAAATTCGCATGGCGCAATTTAAACTCTTGAGGGGATTTTTCACCCCGAGCTTGGGGATAACCCAGGGAAAATCCGAAACTAAAATTCGGGAATCCTAAATCGGAAATGACATAAGCAATTCGTTATTATCTTTGAGCCAAATCACCCTAAAATGACTAAAAAGACCTCTGCAGAAGGTAAAATCTTGGATGCTGCTTACCGGCTGTTTTTGGATAAAGGCTACCGTCCGACCACGATGGATGATATAGCCCAAGACTTGGGTATGAGTAAAAAGACGCTTTATAAGTACTATCCGGGCAAGCTTGAGTTACTCTCCGCATGTTTTGAAATCTTGAAGACCAAGATCACTTCCAAAGTCGAGGCTATCTTGGACAATCGCCATCTGACTTTCCCACTGAAGTTAAAATCTTCCCTGACCGTCATAGCTACCCATTTGGCACCTATCAATCCGGAACTTTTTGAAGACTTGAGAGCGCATGCACCTGAAGTATGGTCAGCAATGACCGAATACATCAATGAGTCCGCTTACTTGAGATTTGCCAAATTGATCGAACAGGGGATCTCCCAGGGATTGGTCAATCCCAGGATCAACGTCAGCCTGATCGTAATGCTCTACGCCTCGGCCGTTCAGTCGCTTTTAGATCCGAAATTTTACAGTCAGTTTCCTGAGCCTATTCAGAAAGGGATCAAAATCCCCCCATCTGACATTTATGACCAGGCCATCAGCATCATTTACAATGGCATTTTGACCGAGGAGGCTCGCAGCGAATTTCAAAATGCCTAGGCTCTCCTTCGGGCGTTTTTTCTATCTTTGGCCTCGATTTTAGAGGGCAGAGTAAATCCTGCTTCGGTCTTCTGTATTCGGTCTCCCATCTAATTTTACCCATGAGCAATAAAAATTTCAAGCGATACACCATCACCTCCGCCCTTCCCTATGCCAATGGACCTTTGCACATCGGACACCTGGCGGGATGTTATGTACCTGCGGACATCTATGTGCGATACCTCAGATCCCAGGGCCGAGACGTGGCTTTCATCTGTGGCTCGGATGAGCATGGAGTAGCGATCACGATCAAAGCCGCTAAGGAAGGCAAAACTCCTCAGCAAGTGGTGGATCACTATCATGCCATGATGAAAGAGAGTTTTCGCGAATTTGGGATCAGTTTTGATCATTATTCCAGAACCTCCGCTCAGGTTCATCATGAGACAGCTCAGGGATTTTTCACGGATTTGTATGAGAAAGGAGAGTTTCTAGAGCAGACCACTGAGCAGTATTACGATGAAGAGGCCGGTCAGTTTTTGGCCGATCGCTACATCGAAGGCACTTGCCCCAAGTGTGGCAATGAGCACGCTTATGGTGATCAGTGCGAAAAATGCGGAACGGCACTCAGTCCCACCGAACTCATCAATCCCAAGTCAAAGCTCAGTGGAAGGACTCCCGTCCTGAAGGAAACCAAACACTGGTTTTTGGATCTGGCTCGGTATCAAAACTTCCTGAAAAAATGGATCCTGGAAGACCATGCCGAAGATTGGAAAAACAACGTCCTGGGTCAGTGCAGATCCTGGCTAGAAGCAGGAGATGGTCTTCAGGCCCGATCCATGACACGTGATTTGGATTGGGGAATCAAAGTACCCCTGCAGGATGCTGAAGGCAAAGTGCTCTACGTATGGTTTGATGCGCCGATCGGATATATCTCCTCGACCAAAGAATGGGCAGCTGAAAAAGGTATCGACTGGCAGCCGTACTGGAAAGATCAGGACACCAAATTGGTGCACTTTATCGGCAAGGACAATATTGTCTTTCACTGCATCATTTTTCCCGCGATTCTCAAGACTCACGGTGGATATGTACTTCCTGAAAATGTCCCTGCCAACGAGTTTTTGAACCTCGAAGGAGACAAAATCTCTACTTCCCGCAACTGGGCCGTGTGGCTTCATGAGTATTTGCAGGAATTCCCGGGCAAGCAGGATGTGCTTCGCTATGTGCTGACCGCCAATGCCCCCGAAACCAAAGACAATGACTTCACCTGGAAAGATTTCCAAGGCAGAAACAACTCCGAGCTGGTAGCCATTTACGGCAACTTTGTGAATCGTGCCGTGGTGCTGACGCAAAAGTTCTTCAACGGCATAGTGCCCGAGCGAGGAGAACTGAGAGGAATTGACCGGGAAGTTTTGAAGGAATTGGCTGATTTCCCGGCTAAAATAGAGGCTTCCATCGAGCGATATCGATTCAGAGAGGCACTTTCATTGGTCATGGATCTGGCACGACTGGGGAATAAATATCTGGCCGATACCGAGCCATGGAAAGAGATCAAAACCGACGAGCCGCGAACCAAAACCATTCTAAATATTGCTTTGAACATCGCTGCCAACCTGGCGATCGTTTCCGAGCCCTTTTTGCCATATACCGCCCAAAAGCTCTACGATCTATTTGGTATGGGAACTGGCAAATGGTCCGAAGCAGGCAATCTTGAATTGATCCAAGCTAACCGTGCTTTGGGACCGATGGGTCTTCTTTTTGAAAAGATCGAAGACGAAACCGTAGAGAAACAGGTACAGAAACTACTAGACTCCAAGAAAATGAATGAAGCTGCCAATGCACCCGTAGCCCCCATGAAAGAGCTGATCACCTACGATGATTTTGCGAAGCTGGATATGCGAGTCGTCACGGTACTCGAGGCGGAACGGATGCCTAAATCCAAAAAGCTGCTCAAGCTGAAAGTAGATATCGGTCTGGGCCATCGAACCGTCCTGAGTGGAGTAGCTGAGCATTTTGAACCGGAGTTTTTGATCGGAAAGCAGGTCACCATGCTGATCAACCTCGCTCCTCGGAAGATGATGGGGATCGACTCAGAAGGCATGATCCTAATGGCAGAAGACAAAGACGGTAAGCTGAAATTGCTCCAGCCGCATGAAGGCACGTCCAGCGGATCGACGATTTCTTAACTTCGAAAAATAATCTGACCAAGCCCAACCTCCAAAAGAAGTTGGGCTTTTGTCAGTTAAGATTAGGTGCATCTGGAATGATATCAAAAGTCAAATTTTAACCTCCTCCTCGACCCGGTTGGACTTTGCTCCCTGACGGTTACTCGATGTCCATTCGTCTTGTTTTTCAGAAATAAAAGCCATTTCCACTCTTTGACAAAAGAGCAGAAATTAATAGTTGGAGTTATTGATAATTCCTGATAAAAAGCAGAATTAAAGACTTTAAAGTCATTTTATTTACATTTTTCATTTAAAAATTGAATTTTTTCAATTTAGTATACTCGGATAGATATCAAATGACCGAGTATTTGGCTACCTTTTCTCCACTTAACACCCAAGCTTCCCCCTTCCGAATTAAATGATAGCATTTAGACCAAATCGGTTGCTATTGATAGGCTCTGTCATCATTGTCCTGATCAGTGGAATTTTGTTTTCGATTAACCTCTCAAAACAGGTAAGCCTGGCCCGAAGTAGTTTTGAGATCGAAAATCAAATTAAAAAACTTAACATTTTCTATAAGAATTACCTCGACTTGGTAAGTGAAAAGCAACGCTTCCAACTTCGGGTTGAGCCTGAGAATAAAAGCAATTTTGAATTGCTCAAACGATCCCTGGACAGCCAAAAGGATACGCTGTATCAGCTTGATCAATTCAGCGAAGAATTTAGGCTCTTTGAGGAAACTTACTCATCCCGCATAGCTCAGATGGAGCGGCAAATGGGGTATTTTGAAGAATTTCCGGCTGATTCGGCTCAGTCAAAAATCGCCTCAGAGTGGCCCCAAATCCAAAATTTATCCAGTCAAGTGGCCAATTCCTATCAAGGTCTTTTGGAAGGCCTTATCCTGGAAAGTCAGCAGACGAAAAGTCAATATTTTGAAATGACCCGATTTAATAGCTTCTACTTTATTATTTCGGTCATACTCTTGATTACTTTGATTTTAGTCAATTACTTTTTGGGTAACCGGGAATATGCAAAGCAGCTACAGGAAAAGGTCTTGAAGAGCCGGCTTCTGGAAATTCAAAAAGATTCTTTTGAGTTTAAAACCGCATTCGAAAGTGCTGCCATCGGTATGGGGCTGGTGGATAATTCGGGTAAGTGGATTAAAGTAAATCCCAGCCTATGTAAAATGCTGGAATACACTCCCGAGGAATTAGCTAGTCTTACGTTCCAAGAAATTACTCACCCTGATGATCTTTTTGATGATCTCGAGCAGGCCAAGCGCTTGCGCAACAGAGAGATTGACTCCTACACGATAGAGAAACGTTATTTGACCAAAAGTGGAAAGATTGTCTGGGTAAATCTGAGTGGGACAGCAGTATGGAATCTCGATGGTAGTTTTCGTCATTACATCGCTCAGATTGAAAATATCACCTCAAGGAAAAAATCTCATGAACTACTCCAAATCGAACGGGATCGGTTATCCAATGTAATCGAGGGAACCCGGGCAGGTACTTGGGAATGGAATGTGCAGACAGGTGAAACGGTTTTCAATGAAAATTGGGCAAACGTACTCGGCTACACCCTGTCCGAACTCGAACCAATCACAATCAATACCTGGGTCAGTTTCACCCATCCTGATGATCTTGAATTATCGAATCAAAAACTTCAGGAATGTTTTAACCGAAAATCCAATTACTATGAGTGCTACTGTCGCATGAGGCATCGTGATGGTCACTGGATTTGGATTTTGGATCGGGGAAAAGTGATTTCATGGACAGAGGATGGTAAGCCTTTGAAGATGTTTGGTACACATACCGACGTATCCGAGCTGAAAACGCTCGAATCAGAGCTGACTCAGAAAAATTCCTTTATCAAAAAAGTACTCGATTCGATTGATGTTGGAATCGTGGTGTGCGATGAACACGGAAAACTCACTTTGTTCAATGAAGCCACACTTGCTATTCATGGGCTGGATGCAGAGGGTATCCCCCATTCGGAGTGGGCTCAATACTATCAACTTTTGGATTCGGAGTCTCTATTGCCCCTGACAGAAACCGAAGTCCCTTTATACAAAGCCTGGAAAGGTGAATCGGTGGTTTCCCAAGAGATGGCTATTCGTCATCACAACGGTCAGATCATCCTGGTGGAAACTTCAGGAGGACCGATACTGTCCAATGAGGGTCAAATCTTGGGTGCAGTGGTGGCCATGAAAGATGTCACTGCCAAGCGCCATGCTTCAGCCCTGATCGAAAAGTCAGAACGGAAGTTTAAAGGGATTTTTAACTCTACCTTCCAGTTTATTGGTTTTTTGGAGCCGGATGGCACCGTTGTCGAGGCCAATCAGACAGCCTTGGGCTTTGGGGGATTGCATCCAGAGGATGTGATCGGCAAGAAATTCTGGGATTGTTTCTGGTGGCAGATCTCACCGGAGACACAACACAAACTCAAAGAATCGGTCGAAAAAGCGCGAAAAGGAGAGTTTATTCAGTATGAAGTTCAGGTTTGGGATCAACACAAAAACCCGGTCACTATCCTGTTTAATCTCAAGCCGCTTCTGGATGAAAAAGGAAAAGTCATTGCGATCATTCCAGAGGGTCGATTGATTCAGGATATAATCGATATCAGAAAAAATCTCGAAGATAAAAATTACGAATTGGAGCGCTTTGCCTCGGTGGCTTCTCATGATCTAAAGGAGCCCCTACGAATGGTGATTAATTTCCTCCAGCTATTAGAAAAAAGATACAAGGGCAGTCTGGACGAGAAGGCCGATCAATACATTCATTTTGCCGTGGATGCTTCTCAGCGGATGAGCCGCCTGGTCAATGACCTGCTCGAATACAGTCGCATAGGAACCAAACAAACGGAGTCAGAGAACATCGACCTGAATCTTTTGGTCCAAAATCAGGAAAAATATTTTGCTCCGCTCCTGAATGAATGTGAAGGATCAATCAAGTACGGTCAATTACCGACTATCTATGGCAAAGATGTTCCTATACAAACCCTTTTCAGAAATCTCATCAGCAACTCGATCAAATACCGCAAACCCGAAGTCCCTCCACAAATCGAAATTCGGGCCAAAGAACTCCTTACCCATTGGGAGTTTGCCATTTCGGACAATGGAATCGGTTTTGATCCGGCACAAGCCGATCGGATTTTTGATATTTTCACCAGACTACATACCAGCCAGCAGTATCAGGGTACCGGTTTGGGTTTGGCGATTTGTAAGAAAATCGTCGAGCAGCATCAGGGGAAAATATGGGCCGAGTCCAGTCCAGGGGAGGGAAGTACCTTTTTCTTCACGCTACGAAAAAATTGAGATTGAAAAATAAAGGCAAACACTTACTTTGATCAGGAGAAATAGTGCCGATAGCATACATAAGATTGCCAAAATCGCTATTCGAAAATAATCTAAGAAGGTCATTTTCAATATTTGCCATTCTTTTATTAAGGTTGAAAATAACCACAGAGATCTGACTTGAAACTTTAAGATCGGATTTCAAAAATCAAGTACTGCAAAGGAATGGTATCAAAATTAGGAGAGGTTGATCAGAAAAATGATTGAGTAGCCCATGAAGAAGAAGGAAATTAAGTCTTACGTTTTTCTCACCCTTACAAAAGACGGAAGACTCCACGCGGTAGCTGACCATTACCTCGCCATGGTCAGAGAAGGGCTGGGCTGGGATGTTCAAAAAGGGGATTATCTCCCTGATCTGGTGGGACATTCCGAGCGGGCTTACTTTCTAGACCAGCTTGAGTTGGGGTATTCAGGACAGTGTTTTTCCTTTGAGATTCTATTCCCCTGCAAGATCAGCTCATCCAAGCTTTGTGAGGTTGTGGTTACTCCCATTTTAAATGAAAACGGAGAGGTTCAACAGCTGGGATTAGCGATCAAGTGCATCGATCAATTCAAAGATGAACTGGCCCGAATCAAAGACCAAGGTCTCCTCAGCATTGTTTTTAATACCATTTCGATGGGAGTCTGCATCACTGATCACCGAGGCATTTTTGTCGAGGTCAACGATGAATATTGCAGGATCTATGGCTATGAACGAGAGGAGTTGATTGGACAAAACTTCACCCTGGTGGTAAAACCTGCTGATCGAGACGCTCTTCAAAAACTTCATGATGAATTTTTTACAGTTGGGAAAGAACCCTCAGGAGAATTTGAAGTCTTGGCTAAAAGTGGAGAAATCAAAGTAATCAGCGTGTCTTCCCACAGATTGGTCACTTCTGATGGAGATCAGTTCAAAGTGACGACCATACAGGATGTCACTGAGCTCAAGACTCTGGAAGATCAACTCGAAAACGTAAGCAACAGTATCCCCGGAGTCATTTTGAGGTATATGCTCAAGCCGGATGGGAGCGATCAGGTGCTCTATGTATCAGAAGGGATTCTGGATTTTGCTGGCATTCAGACCTCGGATGCTATCCGAGATATTAATCTGATTTGGGAAAATATCCATCCTGAGTCTATTGAGCTTTTGCGGGAATCTATCGAGGATTCAGCTCGTACATTACAGCCATGGCGTGCAGATTGGCAATATTCCCATCCAATTCGGGGAGTTCGATGGCATCGGGGCCAGGGCAATCCAAAGCGTCATTTAGACGGCTCGGTGATTTGGGATTCGATCATTTTGGACGTGACTCAAGAAAAACAAGCTCAGTTGGCCCTAAATGAATCCCAAAGCCGATTCGAAAAACTCATCAGTGACGGGGTGGAAATGATCGCGATTCTCGACCGAGAGGGGAATTATACCTACAATAGCCCGGCATATTTGACCATGCTGGGGTACCAGCCTGAAGAGTTGAATAAAATTCAGGCCTTTTCACTTATTCATCCGGATGATGTGCCGCAGTTGTATTCGGAATTTGAGCAGGTTTTTACCCAAAAGAAAATCCATTCGCAGCCCTATCGAATCCGCCGAAAGGACGGCCAATACATTTGGCTTAAGTCCATCGGAACCAATCTACTCGACGATCCTCAGATCAGTGGTATCGTGGTCAATAGCACCAATGTAAGCGATCTGGTTCAGATCGAAATGGAGCTCAAGGCTTCGGAGCAGCAGTATAAATATCTCTTTGAAAACAACCCCGGAGCCATGATGATCTGGGAACTGGCAACTGGTAAAATCTTAGATATCAACGACCGTACCTGTGAGCTATATGGCTACAGCCGAGAAGAACTGCTCAGGATGACCGTCTATGACGTAAGACCGCCAGAAGAAGTGCCGAAATTCCAAGAGTTAAGTGAAAAAGAAAACTGGGTCTTCTACGAAGGGGCTAGGCTGTACCATGGTATTTCCAGACATCAGGACAAAGCCGGCAATCTCCTTGATGTAGAAGTGAATGCGCAAATGATCACCTATAAGGGGACCCGGGTTTCCTTGGTTTTGCTTCATGATGTTACTCAAAAGCTAAAAGAAGAACTTCGGCTCAAGCTCCTAGAAAGCGTCATTACCAACGCCAACGACGCCGTGATCATTACCGAGGCAGAGCCTTTTGCGGCTCCCGGACCTAGGATCATTTATGTCAATGAGGCCTTTACCCGAATGACCGGATATACCGAAGAGGAGGTACTGGGCAAAAACCCAAGAATGCTGCAAGGGCCAAAAACTGACCAAAAGGAACTCGATCGCCTTCGCAGGGCTATGGCAAATTGGGAATCCTGCGAGATCACCACCATTAATTATAAGAAAAACGGTCAGGAATTTTGGTCACAGTTTTCCATCAGTCCGGTTGCGGACTCTTCCGGCTGGTTTACCCATTGGATTTCTATACAGCGAGATGTCACCGCTCAGAAACTAGAGGAACAGAAGCGGGAGCTCGTTGCGAAGATCATGAGTGTTTTCGCAGAAGAAGATCGGTTTTTGGAGGCAATGAAGGCTGCCTTAAAGCAGTTAGTGGTATTTCAGTCACTTGATGCCGGAGAGGTTTGGCTCGCCAATGCCGACCATACTAAAGTCAATTTGGTTTCCCGATTTGCCAGCAGTGAGGTCGGGAGTAGATTTATATCTCAGTCCCAGAATATCCAAAGTTTCCATGCGGGAGAGGGACTTCCCGGCAAAATCTGGAAAGAAAATCGCAGCATAGTCGTTGAGGTTGACGGTGAGATAGGAGATTATCCGAGAAAAGATCTCGCGGTACTATCTGGCTTGAAAGCTGCATTTGGATTCCCGATCCACTACAATCAGGAGGTGATTGGTGTGGTAATCTTTGGCACATCATCTACTCAGTCTGATATCAAGTCCATCTTGAGTGCCTACGAACCGATGGGCGCCATGCTCGGTGCGGAAATCCACCGTAAAAAAGTCCAGGACGAACTGCTGCAAATATTCAATACCGCTCAGGATATCATTTGCATCACGGGATTTGATGGAAAATTTAAGAAAATCAACAAAGGCGCTGTGAACCTTCTGGGGTATTCCGAGGAGGAGTTGATGGCTAAGCGATTTGACTTTTTCCTCCATCCTGAGGATCGAAAGCAATCCGAAGCAGCCTTGGCTAAAATTACCTCCGGCCAAAATATGATTCACTATGTGGATCGGTACATCACCAAGGAGGGCAAAGTCGTATGGCTGGATTGGAATAGTACTGTAGTGCCGGAAGAGGAATTGATCTATTCGGTAGCTAAAAATATTACCGAGAAAAAAGAACTCGAGAATCTTCTTGAGAATGCCAATCAGATGGCCAGAATAGGGTTTTGGGATGTAAATATGCTCACCGGAACCCAGTATTGGAGTACGGTGACCAAGGAGATCTTTGAGCTGGAGGGGCTTGAGGTTCCCTCGGTAGAGGAAGGGATAGCTCTCTATATGCCCGAAGATGTTCCTGTGATTTCCCATTACTTCAATGAATGTGCTACCCATGGTACCCCATACGATCTAGAACTCACGGTTACCACTGCCAAGGGCAAAAAGGTTTGGGTAAGAACGATTGGTCAAGCAGAATTCCGAGAAGGTGTTTGTAGGAGGGTGTATGGGAGTATTCAGGATATTACCCCACTCAAGGAAGCCCAACTCGATCTTGAGAAAGCCCTGGAACAAAAAAATGCGATTCTGGAAAGTATCGGGGATGCATTTTTCTCAGTAGATCCCTCAGGAACCATTACTTATTGGAATCAAGTCGCTTCTAATCTTTTTGGAGGAACTAAAGAAGAGCGCATCGGAAGTACTATCCAAAGTGTCATCTCCCTGCTGGGAGAAAATATTTCCTTATCTAAAATCAGTGAAGCGATCGAATCCAATCAGGTACTCCGATTTGAGCATTTCCTCAAAAAACTGGAAAAATGGTTCGAAATCTCCATTTATCCTTCAGAGATAGGGCTTTCTGTTTACCTCAAAGACATCACTATCCGAAAGACCAGTGAGGAGCTGATCCGTCAGTCCAATGAGCGTTTCGAACGCGTGGCCGAAGTGACCGCTGATGCCATTTGGGACTGGGATATTCGAAGAGATAAGCTCTATTGGGGTCGGGGCTTTCAACAATTGTTTGGATTGGACTATGACTCCGAGACCATTAGCTACAAAACTTGGGAGAGCCATGTTCACCCTGATGATCTACCCAAAACCCAAGCCTATTTTGATGATTCCATCGAAGACATCCATACGACCAATGTTTACAATGAATATCGCTTCAGAAAAAAAGACGGCTCTTACGCTTTTGTGACGGATCGCGCTCTGATCATTAGGGACAAGAATGGCAGTCCTATCCGCATCGTAGGAGCGATTTCGGATAATACGGAACGCAAGCAATACGAAATCTCTCTTCGTCAGCTCAACGAAAAGCTCGAGAACAGAGCTCGGGAGCTGGCCATTTCCAATGCCGAACTGGAACAGTTTGCCTACGTGGCTTCTCATGACCTTCAGGAACCACTCAGAATGGTCAGCAGCTTTCTTTCTCAACTGGAAGTCAAGTATGGAGACAAGCTTGATGATAAGGCACGCCGATATATTTACTTCGCAGTGGACGGGGCTAAGCGAATGCGGCAGATCATACTGGATCTTCTGGATTTCTCCCGTGTGGGCCGCTTTCAGGAAGAACCCATATCTTTCCCGCTGTCAGGTATAGTGGAAGAGATCCGGATTTTGCAGCGCAATCTGATAGAGTCAAAAAAAGCAGAAGTTATTGCCCATGATTTACCGATACTGACCAGCTACAGGACCCCGGTTCTCCAAGTATTCCAAAATCTGATCAGTAATGGTCTGAAATACAGCAAAACCGATATTCCACCTCAGATACAAATCACCTGTCAGGAGCAAAAAGACTTCTGGAAATTTGAAATTAAAGACAATGGAATCGGAATGGAAGCAGACAGTTTTGAAAAGATTTTCGTAATTTTTCAAAGGTTGCATACTCAAGACCAATATGGAGGAAGCGGAATCGGGCTGGCAATCGTCAAAAAAATCATAACTAATCTGGGTGGAAAAATCTGGGTGGAATCCGAACTGGGAAAAGGAACTTCCTTTCACTTCACCCTCCCTAAAAATCCTAAAAAAAATGCTAAGGATCTTATTGGTTGAAGACAATGAAGGTGATATCCTGTTGACCACCGAGGCGCTGGAAAATCTTCATTTTGAAAAAGAAATCGATGTCGCACGCACCGGTAAAGAAGCCATCGAATTTCTGTCCAAAAGCGGGAATTACGCTGAATCTCCCACACCGGATTTGGTTCTCCTTGACATCAATCTTCCTATCAAAAACGGGGTGGAAGTCCTCCGTTTCATCCGCAATCAATCTGAAATCAGCGGACTTCCGGTGATCATCCTTACTACCTCCTCCTCCCCTACCGATAAGGAAGCGGTCAACAGTCTACATGCCAACATGTTTATATCCAAGCCTCTGGACATGTATGAATACGAGAAGATTATCGCCAACATCGAGGAATTTTGGATCGAATACACCAAACAGCAAGGAATCCCAACCTGATTATTGTGATCACCGATTACGCTATTCAATCCCTCATTGCTGGACCGAAATCTAATGCAGGGGACGCTTTTTGATCATTCCTCCCTTGGTATCCTTGATAGGATACTGGATGACAAAGGCTTTCGGATCAATTTTTTCTATCTCCGTCAACACTCTGGTTACTTCGAGTCGTGTTACTACACAGAAGAGAACATGACGATCGGGATTTTTGGCTTTTTCACCAAATCCCCCATCCGCCTTGAATGCCGTCACTCCTCTGCCCAAGTCATAGGTGATTTTGGTTTTGATCTCCTCGGACTCATTGGATACGATCATGACCCCGATGTATTCCTCTACCCCATTAATGAGAAAATCCACCGTTCGAGAGGCAGAAAAATAGGTCAACATCGAGTACATGGCCGTCTCCAGATTGACCATCAGGGCGGCAATGGTGAAAAGCCCGACATTAAATACCGTGATAAAATCACCGACAGTCAGACTAGACCTCCTCGATACCGAAATCGCCAATACCTCAGTACCATCGATCACCGCACCACCCCGGATCGCAAATCCAATCCCACTACCCAAAAAGAAACCTCCAAAAACCGCAATCAGAAGCTTATCTGCGGTTATGGCAGGCAATGTGATGTAGTGTACCAAAAGAGCCAAGACCAAAATCGCCAGGGTGCTTTTGATGGCAAAACCCAACGAAAGCTGACGATATCCCAGGTAAATGAAAGGCAAATTGACCAAAACAATCAAAAGGGAAAGGTCCATTGGCGTGAGGATTTCCAGCAAGAGCGACATACCCATGGCACCTCCGTCGAAAAAACCATTCGGCAAAAGAAACCCCTTCAATCCTATACTGGCCATGACCACACCAATCCCGATGAAAAGTACATCCTTGATCTGCCTCCAAATAGTGACCTGCTGGACCCATCTGGAATTTTTGATTTTTAAAAGTCGCTTGGTCATGAGAAAACCCTATTAAATATGAATGCAAAATTAGAGCACATTAAGCTCAAACCTAACAATTCAACTCATTTTAGATTCGCAAACAAATCGCCCTATTCTTTAGTGATTTTTACATAAAAATCGAATTATGATTAAAAAATGATCGAATAGCCAATATTTTTTTGAAAAAATTTGATTTTGAGGTTTAATTTTTAACTTAAAGGACATTTTTGAAAAATTTATGAAAACAGAAAGGTATCCGTTTGAGGTCAATTACGACGAAATGTTTGATTCCGGAGGAAATGTGCGTCAGCATTACCAAGAGTTTGACCACTTTTTGGCCAAAACCTCCTCTAAAAAAATGCATCAGCTCCAGTTTTCGGCCAATAAAACCCAAAAGGCCATGGGGATGACCTTTAATGTCTATCATGACAATCAAGGCCTGGAAAAAATCCTCCATCTCGACATTATTCCCCGGATCATTCCCAATTCGGAGTGGAAAAAAATCGAATCCGGACTCAAGCAGCGGGTACAGGCACTCAACCTCTTTCTTCAGGACATCTACAATGAGCAGCGGGTACTCAGAGATGGTATCGTGCCGGAAGATTTGATCTTGGGATCAAAGGACTTCCTCCAACCCTGCATCGGACTGACTCCACCTAAGGGGATTTGGTGCCACATCACTGGAACAGATCTCGTGAGGGATAAAGATGGAGAATATTACATTTTGGAAGATAATCTCCGCTGCCCATCAGGTGTGTCCTATATGCTGGAGAGTAGAGAAATCATCAAGCGAGCCTATCCGCAGTTATTCAATGACGAGGGGGTAATGCCTGTATCGGACTATCCAACCAAGCTGCTCCGCATGCTCCAGTACCTTTCGGACAAACCCAAACCAGTGGTGGGGGTTTTGACTCCAGGAATCTACAATTCGGCCTATTTTGAGCATTCTTACCTTGCATTACAAATGGGCGTAGAGTTGGTTACAGGTCAGGATTTAGTAGTAAAGGACAAAAAAGTCTATATGCAGACCACCAAAGGACTGCAGCAAATCGATGTCATCTACCGCCGGATTGATGATTCTTTTCTCGATCCTCTGGCTTTCAATCCTGAATCCATGCTGGGCATACCGGGGATCTTCGAGGCATACAAAGCCGGAAATATAGCCTTTGCCAACGCACCGGGTACAGGTGTGGCAGATGACAAAGCAGTCTATGCCTACGTGCCTCGCCTGATTAAGTACTACCTCGATGAGGAACCGATCTTGCAAAATGTACCCACCTATCTCTGTCGAGAAGAAAAAGATCGGGCTTATGTACTGGAGCATATCGATCAATTGGTCGTCAAGGAGACCAATGCAGCCGGTGGCTACGGCATGCTTATCGGGCCCAAGGCCAGTACAGAAGAGCATGAGAATTTCAGAAAATTGATTCTGGATAATCCCAAAAACTACATAGCCCAGCCCACGCTTTCCCTCTCAACCGTACCTTGCCTGACCGAAGAAGGAATCGACGCACGCCATGTCGATCTGAGACCCTATATTTTATATGGTGAAAACATCGAAGTAATCCCTGGTGCCCTGACCCGTGTCGCCTTGAAAAAAGGCTCCCTCGTAGTCAATAGCTCTCAGGGAGGAGGAAGTAAAGACACTTGGGTATTGTACAAATAATCAAAAAAACATGCTAAGTAGAGTAGCAAATCATATTTATTGGCTGGGTAGATACCTGGAGCGAGCAGAGAATTATGCCCGATTCATCGACGTGAACTTCAACCTGATGCAGGATCTGCCCATGGACCTTAAGGAGCAGTGGCTACCCCTTGTCGCCGCAACAGGAGACCTGGACCTATTTACGGCAAAACACAAAAGTTTTGATCGTCATGAGGTCATGCACTTCTTGGCTTTTGATCAGGAAAACCCCAATTCCATGCTTTCGGCAGTGACCCGAGCAAGAGAAAATGCCCGCATAATTCGGGAGAATCTCAGCAAAGAAACCTGGGAAAAAGCCAATGAGCTCTATTACATGCTGCAGACAGGATTGGAGAAAAAAGTCTGGAAAAAGGAAGATCCGAGGAAGTTTTTTGATGAGGTCAAAAATCAAATTCTGCTGATCTACGGACTGGCAGATGCTACCGTGGCCCGGACTGAGGGCTGGTACTTCCGTCAACTCGGACAAATGCTCGAACGGGCTGACAAGACCTCGAGAATCCTCGATGTGAAGTACCATATCTTGCTACCCTCTCCTCAAGAGGTAGGTACTCCACTGGATTTTCTGCACTGGACAGCCTTACTCAAGTCAGTCACAGGATTCAATACCTATCGCAGACTCTACGGCAATATTGATCCGTCCGGGGTGGTGGAGTTTTTGGTTTTGAATAAATATTTTCCCCGCTCGATCTATTATTGTCTCAAAGAAGCCGAGCGCTATCTCCACTGCATCTCCGGCAATACCTCTGAGGGCTTTATGAACTCCGCCGAAAAAGCCATGGGCGAACTTAAGTCCCGTTTAGAGTTTGCAGAGGTCGATGATATAATTTCTGTGGGTCTTCATGAATATTTGGATACACTGCAGCTGAAAATCAACCATATTTCCGACCTGATCGACAGCAACTTTTTCCGACTCAAGGAAAATGTCATTTTCAATTCCTAAATTTCCCTCATGACCTTTTGCCTCGGCATCAAAACCAAAAATGGCCTCGTCGGCCTATCAGATACCCGCATCACTTCGGGAAGCGAAACTACTACATCGAAGAAAGTATATACCGTCAATAAAGAAAAACACTCCTTTTTCATCATGACCTCTGGCCTTCGCTCGGTGAGAGACAAAGCCATCACCTACTTTTCAGAGGTGATTGCCTTAAAAGATGATCAGTTTTCTAAAATGTATCAGGCTGTAAATGAATTTGGCAATCAAGTCAAAATCGTGGCAAAGGAAGATAAAGCTTACTTAGAAGAGGCCGGCTTCCAATTCAACCTGTTTTCCATCATCGGAGGACAGCTACAGGATGATCCTGAGCCCAAACTCTATCTGCTCTATCCTCAGGGCAACTGGATTGAGATTCGGAGAGGGACACCTTTTGTGATTATCGGCAATTCGGGATTTGGGCATCCGGTATTGAAGCGATCCCTGCATTTTGAAGATTCGCTTGATTATGCTGTCAAGTGTGCCTTTTTGGCCTTTGACGCCACTCGTATTTCAGCAAATGACGTGGATTATCCGATCGATGTGGTGATGCTGAAAAATGACGAATATTATACCCAAGAGTATCGGTTTGATCAAAAAAAGCTCGAACACATGTCTATGTTTTGGAATGAACGGCTTAAAAGCGCCATCGCCGAGCTGCCCTCAGAAGTCCTCACCCAGCCTTTTGAATCACTGGAAGTCAAAGCCCTAAAATCCTAATCATGCTGATTCAGGTTTGGCATCATACCGATTATCAATACTCTGCTCCTGTCCATCTGGGAGTGCATAAGATCTATCTGCAGCCTCAGCATCGGCCATATTTTAGAATTGAGCACCAAAAAGTACAGATAGAACCCCGTCCTGAGGGACAAAATTTCCGGCAGGATCTGGCAGGCAATTGGTACGTACAAAGTTGGTTTTCAGGAGAGACCCGTTCTCTTGAAATATCGACAGAGTGGATATTCAAACTCAAAGAATTCAATCCCTTCGGGTTTATTTTAGACAAAACCTTTGAAGAGTTAGGATGGAATGATCCGTTTTTCCAATTTTCTTATGAGGAAAAAACCGCCTTTTTGATCCCTTTTCTGAAAGAAAACGAGGAGTTCCACTTTCTGGATTTTCTTCGAGAGATCAAAAAAACATCCTCTGGACTCGTGGATTTCTTGGTAAATCTCACCCAATTCATCCACCAAAACTGGACCCATCAACTCCGTCAGGAGGAAAACATCTGGGAAGCCCTACACACTTTCGAGGCGGGAGAGGGCTCCTGCAGAGATTTGGCATTGATGCAGATTCAAATGTTGAGAGAGATTGGACTCGCCGCCCGATTTGTCAGCGGATATGCCTTCAATCCTGAACTCGAAGAAGGTCATGAGCTGCATGGCTGGGTAGAGGTATTTCTACCGGGTGCCGGCTGGGTGGGTTTGGATCCAAGTTTGGGATTGTTGACAGATCACCATCATATCCCTTTGGCCTCGCATCCCAATCCCAAGCGCACTCTACCTGTGCAGGGGACTTTCTCAGGCCAGGCTGAATCCAAACTTTTGACGAGAGTCGATATCAAACTGCTCCATCGGAGCAAGTAATTAATTGGCCACTACGGCTTGCTTTTTGGGCATCTCAAAAAGGTCGTCGTCCATGGCTTTTTCGACCAGAAAGACATCGGAAAAACTCACCTGATACCTTATTTTTCCTGTAGAATCATTTTCAAAATCATACCCTGTGATCACCCTCGGAAAGACCAATCCCCCAGCGTCCCGGTAATCCTCATACTTTAGGATATTGGGAGGAGCGGTGGTCTTATTGAAGTTGACTGAGAAAATCACATATTCCAATCGGCCAGATTCAGGATTTTTCAGAAGTAAATACCGATCAGAAGGTCCAGTGTATTTTTCCCCCATTTTAGCTTCGAGCGTTTCATAGGAAACTCCATTAACCAATTGATTTTCGATGGATCTCACAGTCACTGTAGTATCCGTCAGGACATATGGAAGCGTAAAAAAAGTAAAATACAGTTTGTGATAAAACTGCACGGACTGTCCGGGAAATACCTGCCTGTTAGGACTGATCCATACTTTCTCTCCGTCATTTCCCGCCTGCCACAGATCTGCATCGATGCGCGTTTGGCCTGTGAGAAGGTTGAAGTAGTGATTTTCCCACTCGAGTGTAGTCTCATGGACCATCGCATAGGAAAAAGCCTTCGCATCGATCCACTTAGACCATTCTCCATGTGCATTAAGAAGCATTTTGAATTCCTCAGGCTGATTAAGTCTAGGATCAGGTGTACCGGGGTTTTGTTTACAGCCTACCAAAGCAATAAAAACCAGAAAGAAAAAGAGGGAAAACTTATTCGGCATAGTTGAGGTGATTGGTGCAGAAAGATACCATTCTCCTCTTAGATTAATCAAACGTAGAGGTATGAAATTGTGGGAAATTGGTTATCCGTTTAGGGGTAGTTTTTTAACCATTTTACACCTTTTATGTTAAATCTTGGATCTTAAGCAAATTGATTTTCAATATGTTAATTATAACAATTAAACCGATAAAAATCATTTATTTTAAAATCAATTTAATTTTTCCACTTTTAAATTTAATTAATCAAAGAAGTTTAATTGAGTCGATTCAGAGCTAGTTTGCAGGGAACATGAATACAAATGAGGGAAATTTTCAATCAAAAAAGATTGAGAATAAAAATGATCAGGTAAAAAAACTGGATCCTCTTAGTGATCTTGCTCGGCTTTTGGAATCATTAAAATTGATCACAGGAGCAGAGAAGCTTCTTCTTTTTAAACAGCACTCAGATTTCTATGGGTTAATTTGGGAAAGTGAAGGGAGCGATTCGGGAAAATTTAATTTCCACTATCCAGATTTGAGTGCATTTGAACGTCCAAGATGGAATACGATTTCGCTTGGCAGCGGAACCAGTAAGGTCCACTTGGCAATTCTTAATTCCAAGATTTCTTTAGGGGGAGAATTTCAAAAGGGTGTCGAATTAATGATGAGTTCGGCCTTAGAGAAGTTTCAAGAATCGCTTACCAAAACTGATGTGGTGCCCGGTTCTGCCACTTTTGCGTTGCTCAATGAAATCAAATATTGGAACCTGTTTAACCACCTCGTGCAGGGTATCGTCTATCATGATCAATCTGGCCAAATCATCGAAGCTAATCCGGCTGCCGAACTAATACTCGGACTCACCAAAGACCAGATACTAGGCAAAACCTCCATCGATCCAACTTGGAGGTCTATTCATGAGGATGGCAGTTCATTTCCCGGAGAAGAGCATCCTGCTATGGTCGCGCTTCGTACCGGAAAAGCCGTGAGAAATGTCATCATGGGCATCAGTTCGAACAAAAAATCAGAAATCACTTGGATCGTAATCGATGCAATACCCGAATTTTTGGAGGAAGGGGGTAAACCCAAGCAGGTTCTGGTCAGCTTTGCCGATATCACCCAAGTCAAGGAAATAAAAAGCAAAATCAGGGAAAACAGAGCCATGCTCGATGCTATTTTGGAAAGTACTTCTGAAAGCATCTGGGCTATTGATCTGGAAGAAAAATTACTCTACGCCAATACTTCGTTTTTTGATCGGTTTCAATTGATTCATGGGCAGATACCCAAACAGGGCATCAAATTAACCGATGGATTCGAGGGGGAATACTTAGACAATTGGAGAGCGCATTTTGAGAAAGTTTTTTCAGGAGATTCTTTCACTGTCATCGAGGAGTATGAAGTGCAAGGGAATAAAGTAAATATGGAAACAACCCTCCAACCCATATTTTTGGAAAAATCTATCATAGGAGCTTCTGCTTTTTCAAAGGATGTCTCCACCACTGTACATCATATCCAAACCATAGAAGATCAAAATGCACGACTCAGAGAGATCGCCTGGGTACAAAGCCATGTCATCCGGGCACCTTTGGCTAGACTGATGGGCTTGATGAATGTCATCAATAGTCAGGAAGAATACGACTCTCCGGATTTGCATAAACTCCTCAACATGCTTCGCAAATCAGCCGAAGAGCTCGATTCGGTGATCAGGGATATTGTGGGTAGATCGGAGGGACTTCTTGAAAATGATGGAAAGGATCTAGGAAAAACGAGGCACTGAAATCATTCCTATTCGACCAAGTAGTTTACAAAAAAAATAGCCCAATCTGAGTCGCAGATTGGGCTATTTTCTAATTCATCCACCAGACTTTGCTGCTGAGTTCATCATTTCCCTGGGACTCTACATTCTCCAAATTGGTGCCACGCTCGGTCTCCGGATACATCAGTCGTAGAGGTCTGCCGGTGATTCCGGAGGCCGCTGTTGCCGGATAGTTGGGCAGTCCTAGTCTTCGGTAATCATTCCACGCTTCGATACTGCTGACAGAGTTGAGAGCGAGCCATTTTTGCTCGATGATTCTGCTGATAGATCCGTCATATTTCACCGATTCTTGGTTTAGGTAGGTTTCCAATTCGCTCAGATCAGTCTTGAAATATTGGAAAGAAGATCGGATAGCCGCTTCATAAAGTGCCTCTGCATCTCCCGAAATCCAACCTCTATTCGTGGCTTCGGCTTGCAAAAAGAGACTTTCGGTGCTGCTCATGAGAATAGATGGCTGATTGAAAGCATGAAAAAGTCCACTCGCCTGGTTATTGCTTTCCGAGGGACCTCGAAATGCAGAAGTGGCGGCTGCGGCAAAGGCTGGATTTCCGGCATCTGGATTCCCAAAAACCACCCCTTTGACTTCTCCATCAATCGGCTGATATAAGGAGAAAAGTCTTGGGTCGTTTAGATTTTTCATTTTATCCACCAAATACACGGTGGGGCGAATGTTCAGATGATTGGCTGTGGTATTGCCTTGCACATCGCGGTAGTAGCTCTCCCAAAATGGATTAAGCTTGCCGGCGGTGTTGAGATATCCGGGATTGATTTGGGCATTTTCATTTACACCCAAAAAACCACTTCCTTCCTGCTGTATTGCCTGGATTTGCTGACTGATGTAGGCGGCATCGCCCTTTTCACTCTGACGGATCAGCGATCTGAGCTTCACGGTATTGGCAAATTTCAACCAAAGACTTGTGTTGCCTGCAAACATAACATCACCGGCATTGGCGGAGGCAGGAGAGGTGCTTGCCTTGAGGTCTGCCATGCCCTGATTGATCAGGTCGAGGGATTTGTCATAGACTGCTTGACCATTTTCATATTCCGGATTGAGAAAATCCGTGCCTTGGGCTGCCTGATCAAAAGGAATATTGTTGTAAAAATCCACCAGCCGAAGGAAAATCCATCCCTGCATGATCTTCGACACTCCTGCGTAAAACAAGTCACTGCTTGCCTCTGCTTCTTTTTGAATCAGGCGGAAGTAGAGAATATTGTTGAAGCCATTTTCCCATACAGGAATGCCCTCTCGCTGACTGCGCAGACCGGGTCCATTATAGGTTTTAAGATCAAAAAACACATTGGCACCTTCATTACTCGTGCCCCAATATCCACCCCAAAATCCACCGATTTGATTGATTTGGAGAGTTTCCTGATTGACCGTGGCCACCAAAGCCGCGGGGAGTTTGGCGCTTAGGGGAAGATTGTCCGAGATAGGACTGTTGGGATTGGAGTTGACATCCAAAAAGGCATCGCAGGCACTAAACTGGATAGAAGTCAGTATGGCAAGCGTATAGATTAGTAACTTTTTCATAAGTGTTTTCCTGATTGGCTTGTATTAGAAGGTCATGTTGACGGTGAATCCGTAGGTTCTCATCGGAGGGACTTGGCGGAAGCTGTAGTACCCGTCAGTATTGTTGTAGAGGTATTCCGGATCTCCGATGTTGTTGGAGGAGTGTCGGATGATAAAGAGATTGGTTCCTACCACACCTACAGTCATCGCTTGAATGGCTTTTTGCTTGGCTAAAAGAGCAGCCGGAACGGTGTAGGTCAGAGCCAATTCACGAAGCTTAAGAAAGTCTGCCTTGGCTGCTGTATTGCTTTGCACCGCACCTTGTCGAGTCCAGAATTCCTTTCCTCCGGAGGAGGTGAGCAGGTCTGTGTTTGGGATAAAAACTCCCGGCTCGGACTCGATCACGGAGTTGGGCCACACAAAAGGCTGACGTCCATACGCCGCCGTGATCGGATGCGTACCGAATTCATACATCGGAGGGATCGTCTCGGAATAAAACCAGCCACCTGTTCGCGCATCAAACTGTGCAGTCAAATTGAAGCCTTTGTAACCTGCTGCGACATTAAACCCAAACATGTGGGGAGGCACCATCGGTCCGAGGAGGACATTGTCTGTGGCTACCAGAGGATCGCCGGTATTTTTGTCTACGACTACGCTACCTGCAGCATCTCGCTGATAGTCACTTACCCACAAGCTTGGAAACTGCTCACCCACGATGGCATAGGACTGACGGAAGTTTTGGCGGAACGCCGCACCCCCGTAAAGCTCTTTGACTACATTGTTGGTGTAGGTATAGTTACCGGTCAGTCGGAGGCTGAATTCTTCCTGACGGATCAGATCGGCAGTTAGGCTAAGCTCGAGAATATCATTCGTCATGCGGCCTGAGTTGACCAAGGTGGCATTGTATCCGGTCGCTCGGGAGATATTGGCATTGGAAATCTGCCCGTCGGAATCGGAGTAGATGTAGGCTGCCTCGAGGTAGATTTTGTGATTGAAAAGTCCTACTTGAAGTCCCGCTTCATAGGAAGTCACAAACTCCGGTCGGATGTTTGGATTGGGGTTGGTCAGACTTGGCAAAAAGCCGATCGAAGAGCCAAATGGAAACCCATTCGTTTGAGAATAGGCATTGTTGAGCTGATACGGAGTCAGGGTCACGTTGCCTGTTTTGTTCCAAGAGGAGTAGAGCTTCGCAAAGGAGATTTCACGGATACCTCTGATGGCTGGAATCGCCTCCGTCAAAATCACTGAGGCACTTACTCCAGGATAGAAATAGGAGCGGTTGGCAGCGCTGAGGACCGAAGTCCAGTCGTTTCTTCCGGTCAAGGTCAAGTAAAGGAAGTTGTCGTATCCAGCGGTGAGTTCTCCATAGACTGCCATGGATCGTTGCTCGGTGACGGTAGTTCCCCCGGCCAATTCTCCCTGACGACTTCCCGGATTGATAATGTCCCGATAGAGTAGGTTGCTGGCAGCAATATTGGTTTGCTTGCGGTAGTCGGTGCGGATATTTTGACCCAATAGCAGTCGCGTATCCCATTTCCCTAGCTTTTTATTGAAGTTGAGTATGAGATCAGAATTCAATCTTCGATAAAAAATCGAACCGTCATTGACTGAACCTGGGGTATTTCGTGTGCCTGGAGCTTCGTATTTGTTGGTGAAGTCACGGATCGCGTCAGTCAAATTGTAAATCCCCGCACGATAGAGCACATCGATGCCTTTGGCGACAGCATAGTTGAATTCAATTTTCCCGTTTAGGATCTGCTGATTGCTTTGATTTCGAATGTTGTCGATCAGGAAATAGGGATTTCGCAACCAAGAGCCATTTGGGATAAAGTAGTTTCTCGGATTGCCTGGAGCATTGGTATCTTCCCATTCTCTGACCAAATCATAGTCGTAGTTTGCCGGGTAGCGATAGGAGGAGATCCATGGACCATCCGGGGTAATGTCCTTATTATTGGCGATGTAGTTGAGGTTGTAGGAGGTTTTGAGCCGCCCAAAATCTCGTGTTCCGTTAAACCTTAAGTTGTAGCGCTTATTGACATCATCTGGGATGATACCTTTTTGATCCACATATTGTGCGGAGAGAAAGTAGGTAGAAACTTCATCTCCGGCCGAAAAAGAAACATCATTCTGTACGTTTACACCTGTTTGGAATAGGTTGAGCCGGTTATCCCGATCGGGGGCTGCATAGCGAAGCATGGGTTGAGATCCATCAGGCAAAACTCCCCCAAAAGGTCTCATCGTTCCGTCAAAAGCCGGTCCCCAAGATTCGAAAGTCGTCGGGCTGAATACACCATTTGAGCCTTGCCCATAAGTGGTCTGGGCCTCAGGTAAGAGATAGACATTTGAAAAAGTAGTCGTATTTCCGATTCTAACCTCGCCTTTACCTTTCTTACCCTGTCTAGTGGTGATCATGATGGCACCATTGACACCCTCGGAACCATAAAGCGCGGCAGCATTGGCACCTTTCAAAACCGTAATCGACTCGATATCATTTGGATTGAGTCGGCTGATATCCGGCACGGGCACACCGTCAAGCACATAGATCGGTTCATTTGGATTTCGCCCATCGATGCCGGTCGTTCTTTGCAGACTTCGGTTTCCACGAAGTACGATTTGTACCGCAGGATCCACCTTGGAGTCGTACATATTTACTCTAAGCCCGGCTACTTTGGAGCTCAGGCCGAAAAGCGGATTGACGGTCTTTCCTTCATTTAGCTTGTCAGAAGAAATGACAGTTGCCGAGGACCCCAATTCCTTAGCCGACCGTGTGATCCCCAATGCTCCAGTTATCTCAATCTCAGTCAGTTCGGTGAAATCTTCTTTCATGAAAATTTCCTGCATCGCCTCATTTGCCAGAGCAGTGAGTATGGTCGATTTGAACCCCAAAAATTTAACTACGAGCGTGTCTCCTACCTCAGCATACATTCTAAACTTACCGTCCTTATCCGATACCGCAGTAGTCTCATTTTTCTTGACTTGGATAGTTGCACCGGGTAGCGGCTGCCTGGAGTAGTCGTCCTTGATTGTTCCGTTCACATGGACTCGTTGGGCAAATGCCCCGACTGAGATCCAGAGTAGGGCTGTCAGCAGTAGGAGGTTTTTCATGATTTGAAGAAAAGGGGTGGTGACCGCGTTATTTAGATTAAATCTAATTATTGATTGTGTCGCAAAAGTAAGGCTCGATTTGAGAAGTCCAATGGAAAAAATAAATTTTTTTTATTCAGAATTTTAGACTGATTTGGAGGATTAGATGAGTCGAAAATTGATTTTCGAGTTGTTTAAATCCTTTTTTTGGAATAAAATTTCAATAATGCTTTTTTGGGGGTGGTTTTATTTGAGCTAATCCACCTTATAAAAAAGTACCGCTTATCCTGCAAAATCCAGTTTTTAGAAAAATATTGGGATTAGATCAATTCTAAATAAAAAACTCTTTTTAGATTTGTTCCAAATAAAAATAAGCGCTCATGTGGAAATCTATCCGAAAACTTTTCAATGATATCCATCTCTATGCAGGCCTGATTAGCGGCCTGATCGTCATAGCGGTATGTCTGAGTGGGACGATCTATGTGTACAATACAGAGATTCGTGAGTTTTTTGATTCCGAGCGATATTTCGTCGAGGAAACTGGTGCTGCACGTTCGCTTGATGAACTGAAGGCTGGTCTCGAAGGCCAAGTCGATGGACAAATCGTAGGCGTCAATGTTTTCCATCAAGAAGGGCGAACGGTACAGTTTTCTGTCAAGAAAGAAGGTGAAGGAAGACCAGCGACTGTCTTTGTAGATCCATATTCAGGAAAAGTATTGGCTGATAACATCCAAAAAACCAGTGCTGAGGAATTTATGGGCTATATGTTTTCCCTGCATCGGTGGTTGCTGTTGGACAAAATCGAGGAGCCGATCCTAGATAGCATGACCAATCAGGAATTAGGACGCTTTATCAACGGCGTTGCTACACTGCTTTTTTTGTTGGGGGTGATCACTGGCATAGTTATTTGGGTACCACAAAAAGTCAAAAACTGGAAGCAAGGCCTAAAAGTAAAATGGTCTGGCAACTGGAAGCGTGTCAATCACGACCTGCACAATACCCTTGCGTTCTATTCCCTGATTGCACTGTTTATCATGGCCGTGACCGGTCCATTCTGGTCTTATCAATGGTATCGCACCGCTTGGCAAAAAACCTGGGACACCTATCAACCTCCTAAAGAAGAGAAAAAAGGGCCTAGTCCGATTCAAGCAAAGGGCCAAGAGGAACCCATGGAGGAGCAGATACTACCTACCTACGTATTGTCATTGGATGAAATTCTGCTAGCTGCTAATTCCAATTTGGACTATACTGGAAATGTGAGAATTACCTTACCCGAAAAGCCGGGGGGAGATATTTCGATTAGCAAATCCCGCACTGGATTTTTTGCACGCACAGGTGCTGACCAATTAAAATTAAGCCCTGAAAATCTTGAAGTAAAAGAGGCCAACCTGTTTGATGACTTGCCGGTTCGTCAGCAAATCGGAAGGTCCGTAAAGGCACTGCATACCGGAGAGATTTTTGGTCAGTTTACCAAGTTTTTGTGGTTTTTGGGTTGTTTGATTGCCACATCCTTGCCGATCACGGGAACACTCATTTGGTTGAATAAGAGGAAGAAGAAAAAACCGGCCAAGTCAAATAAAGTAACTCCTAAAGTAAAGGCCGAGATGGCTTAACAAGGTTCATTTTTCAAAAAAGGTTTTCTGCAACCAGAAGGCCTTTTTTACTTTTTGGAGGACTCTGTCAAACCAAAAATTGGTATTGGGCATAATTGGAAAATCAGCCTGTTCTCCTTGCCTGGTGACCAGCATTAGGCGAAGAAACTCTCCTCCCCCTTCCTTTAGTTCGGATGCGCGTGCTTTGTTAATCTACTCTTCGCTTTAAAAACCTTCATATCTCAATCCAATCCTTCTAATTTTACGGTGCTTAATTTTTATCAAACATGACGCACGCGGAAGCTTCCTTACGAATTGCCCAACTGACCAAAGAAATCAATCACCACAATCAGCTCTACTATCAGGAAAGCCGAACGGAGATCTCCGATTATGAATTTGATCAGCTACTCGAGGAATTGATCCGGCTGGAAACCCAGTTTCCGGATCTCTTGCAATCCGACAGTCCTAGCCAACGGGTGGGCGGCACGGTCACCAAGGAATTTCAGACCGTGGAGCACGAATACCGGATGCTTTCTTTGGGCAACAGCTATTCCATCGAAGAACTCCAGGCTTTTGACGATCGAGTGGCCAAAGGATTGGGACATCGGAATTACGAGTATTTCTGCGAAATGAAATTTGATGGAGTGGCTATCTCTCTGGTCTATGAAAATGGAAAGCTGGTACGAGCTGTCACCCGAGGCGACGGCTTCAAAGGTGACGATGTCACTGCCAATGTCCGAACCATCCGAAATATTCCCCTGACCATCCAAGCGGCAAATGTTCCTGCAAAATTTGAAGTCCGAGGGGAGATTTTTTTACCCCTGAAAGAATTTGAAAAAATCAATGCGGAGCGTGAAGCAAAGGGTGAAGCACTCTTGGCCAATCCCAGAAACGCTGCCTCCGGTACGCTCAAAATGCAGGACAGCGGGGTGGTCGCCAAGCGCAGGTTGAACTGCTACTTTTACCAACTTCTAGGTGATGAAATCGGAGTATCCAAACACGACGAAGCCATCCATCTGATCGAGAGTTGGGGCTTCAATGTGTCTCCGACTTACAAAAAAGCCACTGACATCGAATCGGTCCTAAACTATATCGAAGAGTGGAGAGAAAAACGATTCCTATTGCCTTTGGATACGGACGGGGTCGTACTGAAAATCAACGATTACGATCAGCGCGAGGAGCTCGGCTTCACCGCCAAAAATCCCCGCTGGGCCATTGCCTACAAATACAAAGCGGAAAGTGCTGAGACGGAATTGCTGTCGATTACCTACCAAGTCGGTCGAACCGGGGCCATCACACCAGTAGCGAATTTGGCTCCAGTCCAACTTGCCGGCACGACCGTCAAGCGGGCTTCCCTCCACAATGCCAATGAGATCTTACGACTGGACCTTCACGAGCGGGATTTTGTCTTTGTCGAAAAAGGAGGAGAAATCATCCCAAAAATCACCGCTGTCAATCCTTCAAGAAGAAAACACGGCGCTCCTCCCATCCATTACATCACCACCTGCCCGGAATGCGGCACCGGTTTGATCCGAAAAGAGGGGGAAGCCAAGCACTACTGCCCCAACTCGATAAGTTGCCCTCCCCAGGTTTTGGGTAAAATCGAGCACTTTGTTCACAAGCGGGCCATGGACATCGATTCGCTGGGCACGGAGCGAATCCGCGCTCTCATCGATCAGGGATTTATCAGCACCTATGCGGATATCTATGATTTGGATCAAAAACAGGCCGATTTGCTCGGCTTGGAAATGAGTCAGGATCAGTATGAGCGCGAGGCAACTGGCCTGCTTTACATCAGTTTGGATAAGGCTCTTTTCGCCCTGACCGAAGGGATTTCCTTCAAGCAAATTCAGGACTTTCTATTGGAAAATACCCACCTCCCGCTTCGGGATCGGTTAAGAGCATTCCAAGCTCAGATTCGGGCCTGGAAAAAGAAAGTACCCGCCAACGTGGGTATGGTGGACTTTTTACTCCAAAATCTCGATCAGCACACCGACTTGATGAAAGTCGAAGATTATGTGCCTGTGGCCGTGGTGTTGGAGATTTTCCTGGGTAGAAGAGTAAGCTTTGAAAAAATTCTCGAAGGCAGCAAAAAGCACGGCACGGTTCACATGATTCTACTCGAACTGGGCCTTGACTTGCCCTTAGAAATCCAGGAACGAATCAAAAAACTCAAAGCGAACACGTTCCAAGAAGGCGTCATCTCCAATATGATGGAGGGGATTTTCAAGTCCAAAGAGCAGCCTTTTGAGAAGGTTCTTTTTGCCCTGGGGATCCGGAATATCGGAGAAAACACCGCGGTATTGCTCGCAAGACACTTTGGAAGCATTGAAAAGCTTCAGGAAGCCTCCACCGAACAGCTTTTGGAAATCAACGGTGTCGGAGAAACGCTCGTACACAGCATTCGGGAGTTTTTTACACAACCCGAAAATTTGGACAGCATCGCCCGGCTCAAGAGTCATGGGCTCAAGTTTGAGATCGAGCAAACCGAAACAGTCCAACTCGGAAATGCACTCGAAGGGAAACGAATCTTGGCTTCCGGTAAGTTGCAGAATTTCAAGCGGGATGAGATCGTGGACTTTGTGCAGGCACATGGAGGACAATACATTTCTTCTGTTTCCAAAAACCTTGACTTCATCATCGAAGGAGAAGAAATGGGCCCTAGCAAAAAGGAAAAGGCCCAAAAGCTGGGAATTCCGCTGATTTCGGAGGAGGAGTTTTTGAGGATGGTTGGGGAATAGAAGCCAGAAACTTAACACAAGAAGCAAGACACGACTTCACATACCCAGGCGAATCAGAGGGATGGATTGTCTTTGGAATTAAAATTCACAGCTGATTACCCGATAAACAGGTCAAATTGAATCAGCTTGCTACCCAAGAATTGACTTGCCTGAATCGCAATCTATATAACCACTAATTTGCCCTTTTAATAAAGTAACTCCTTATTTTGTCCCAAAAAATTAAAAAGTAAAAGCCTATTTTTAAGTCAAATAAATTTGAAAAGTCACTTTGGAACTTCTAATCATTTTCCTTCTGGTTGTTCTAAATGGAATTTTTGCCATGTCCGAACTGGCACTGGTCTCATCGAGAAAATTCAAACTCGAAAGTTTAAAAAAATAGGGAAAATCAGGAGCAAAAGCAGCCTTGGAGCTTTCGGAAAATCCTAATCGATTTCTCTCCACGGTGCAAATTGGAATCACTTTGATTGGAGTTTTATTGGGTGTGTACAGCGGCGAAAACCTCACCGGCGATGCAGCTGCCTTGATTTCGTCAGTCCCATTTCTTCAACCCTATGCCAATACCCTTGCAGTAGGCTTCGTGGTAGTGATGATTACTTACCTTTCTATAGTTTTGGGTGAGCTTTTACACAAGCGGATAGGGATGACTTTTCCGGAGCCTATTGCTATGTTTTTGGCAAGGCCGATGAATATCCTGTCGAAAATCACCAGCCCTTTTGTTTGGCTATTAACTTTTTCTAACGACCTCTTGCTCAAAGTTTTAGGAATCAAAAACAAAACGGACAGCAAAATCTCAGAAGAAGAACTTAAAGCCCTGATCAAAGAAAGTGCAGAGGGGGGTGAAATCATGGATATCGAACAGGATATTGTGGAGCGGGTTTTCGAGCTTGGGGATCGTAGAGTCAACACTCTGTTTACCCATAGAAGCGAGATCGTTTATTTCAATCTGGGGGATTCTGAATCGATTATCCGCCAAAAAATCAGGGAGGAAAAGCACTCTGCCTATCCACTTTGCATCGATAATGATCTCGATGATATCATCGGGTTGGTCCTGGTGAAAGATCTCTTTGACATCTTGGAGGAAGAGGTTTTTGATTTGAAAAAAGTAGCCAAAAAACCACTTTTTCTCAATGAAAGTATGTTTGCCTATCAGGCTCTGGAACTCTTCAAAGCCAAAGGGCTTCATTATGGATTGGTGATCGACGAGTATGGCACCACGGTAGGTATCGTCACGATGGATGATGTGGTCGATGCGCTGGTAGGAGACTCCACCGAGCAGGGCCAAGACGAATATCAGATCGTAGCTCGGGATGAAAATAGCTGGCTGGTGGATGGTCAATATTCTATGATTGATTTCCTGAAGTATTTTGGACTCGAGTATCCCATCCAAACCAAAAACTTTACCACGCTGGCTGGACTGATTTTACACCGGAGCCCTGCGATTCCAGAAGTCTGAGATAGTGTTTTGTTTCAAAATCTAAAATTGGAAGTGGTGGACAAAGACGGTCAGCGGATCGATAAAGTCATGGTGACCCGGGTCTAAAGTCTGATTTGGGAAAAAAGCAAGAGGCTTTCAGCTTATTTTGGACTTTGCAAAAAGGCACTTTTTACACGCTCGGCCTGCCAAAAACAATCCTTACCCTTATCTTTGCCCTCTTCACTATCAATTACCCATGAACGCATTCAAAGGTACCGGAGTGGCACTCGTCACCCCATTTAATGATGATCTGAGTATCGACTTCGCCAGCCTGAAGCGACTGATCGATCATGTGATCAACGGTGGAGTGGACTATCTTGTAGTCTTGGGAACTACAGGAGAGGCCGCTACCCTGACTTCGCAAGAAAAAAAGCAGGTCCTCAAGGCCTGTCTGGAATATAACGACGGTAGAGTACCGTTGATGCTGGGAATAGGCGGCAACAATACCCAAGCCGTTCTCAAAGAAATTGAAGAGACGGACTTCTATGGTGTAGCTGCCATCCTCTCCGTAAGCCCATACTACAATAAACCGAGCCAGGCAGGCATCATCGCACACTATACAGCACTCGCAGACTCAGCTCCTGCACCAGTGATGATGTATAATATTCCCGGACGCACCATGTCCAATATGACCTCGGCAACTACATTGGCACTTTCGCATCATCCCAATATCATCGGTATGAAAGAAGCCAGCGGAAACTTGGAGCAATGCATGCAGATTGCAGCCGAGATGCCTAAGGACTTCCTCTTACTTTCCGGTGATGATCTCCTGACCAAAGCCATGATGAGCATCGGTGGCAGTGGGGTGATTTCGGTTTTGGCTAATGCCTTTCCGGAGACTTTCAAAAACCTAACCCACGGCGATCAGGATACTGCCCTTTCTGCCGCATTTTCACTCATCAAGATCAACAGCCTGATGTATCTCGAAGGCAATCCCGTGGGAATCAAAAACCTCCTTTTCCATCAAGGAATCATCAGCAGCGACCAAGTCCGGCTTCCGATGTTACGAGCGAGTCTCGAGCTAAGCGAGCAGATCAAATCTGTCCTGAATCCCTAAGCATCATGAATCCGCTTTCCGTATCCCAACTCGCCCAACAAATCCAGCAGGTAATCGAGACCGAACTTGCTCCTCTTTATTGGGTGGTGGGTGAACTGGCGGATTTCAGACAGGCCCCTCAGGGACATGTTTATTTTGAATTAGTCGAAAAGCAAGACAATAGAATCCAAGCAAAAATCAGAGCAAACCTTTGGCAGTTTACTTACCGCGCCATTGCTCCAAAATTTGCGGCAGCCACTGGAACCAATCTGAAAACCGGGATGAAGGTCCTGGCCCAAGTCTCGGTCAATTATCACCCCATCTATGGTCTTAGTATTACGGTCAAGGATATCGACCCGTCTTTTTCACTTGGTGAGCGGTCCCGTCAGCGTCAGGAAACCATCGATCGACTGACTAGAGAAGGACTCCTGCGACTCAATGCCCGTTTTGAGCTTCCCCCTGTAGTCCAAAAGATCGCCATCATTTCCAGTGCTACCGCCGCAGGATATGGTGACTTTGTCAACCAGCTGGAAAACAACCCCTATGGCTACAAGGTGTATCATCGTTTGTTTCCCTCACTCATGCAGGGAAATGAAGCGGTTTCAGGCCTAATCTCAGCTTTGGAAAAAGTGGAAAATTCTGTGGAAACCCTTGGTATCGAAGCGGTCGTCATCATCAGAGGCGGTGGTGCCCAGCTCGACTTAGACTGCTTCGATGAATACCTTTTGGCAGAAAAGATCGCCCGGTTTCCCCTACCGATATTTACGGGTATCGGACATGAGCGAGACGAGACCGTGGCTGATCTTGTGGCCCACACCCGACTCAAAACCCCAACTGCCGTAGCAGAATTTTTATTGGATGGATTTAGAGCCTTAGAGGAAAATCTGGCACTTGCCATCCGAAGGCTCGACCGGGCTACACGATCCAAGCTAAAAGAAGAAAACAGCCTCGTGCATCAACTGGAACTCAGAACTCGCAGCTTGTCCCAAAACCGCCTCAATCTGTCCAAAGAAAGCATCACCATGCTGTCAAGGCGAATTCAGCAAGCAGGAAAAAATCTGCTCCGAATCCAGGCTATTCATCTGGAATCTCAAGAAAAGACACTGACACGAGTTGCTGATCTTTTCCTGAAAAATCAAACCGAGCGAATCCATCTTTTGGAAAACCAAATCCGTCAGCTGGATCCGAAGTCCATTTTGCAAAAAGGCTATACCCGCACTGAAATCAACGGAAAACCAATTCATCAGACTAGCATCAAAGAGGGCGACATTTTGGAAACTTATACCCTCAGCCAAAAACTCACCAGTACACTTATCAAAATCGAAGAAAAATGAATCCAACTACCTATGCACAAGCCCTGCAGCGGCTGGAAAGCATTTTAGTGCAACTCGAGGAAGGAAATAAATCAGTTGATGAACTTTCATCCTTAGTCCAAGAAGCTGCAGATCTGGTGAAGTATTGCAAATCAAAGCTAAAAACTACCGAAGAGGAAATCCAGAAGGCTTTTGAAGGCTCCTGATCAAAAATGAGTAAACTTTAAATCCTATCCCGCCGCCCTTGGCATATTTGTTGTCAAACTTGGAAATTATGCTTTGAAAGGCTCGAATCCATCAAGCCTCCAATCAATTCAGTTTTTCGGAGACCTTAAGGTTTGACCCAATAACTAACCTAGAATTATGAAAGCCCTAGTCCAAATCAGTCTTTTAATCGGAATCTTTCTTTTATCTTTTTCCGCGCATGGCCAGAATTTTTATAAGGAAAAAATATCCCGAGACCAGATTTTGACCATTGCTGCAGGCCCTTCTTTTGCCTATTTGGACAATGGTGGCCAGTATCGAAGCATGAATTTCGAGATTAAGCCGTCGATAGCTGTTTCACTGACAAAAAAACTAAGCTCGCTTATCGAACTTCGCACCACTACAGGCATCCAATGGATCAGCAGCGGAGGTAATCCTCCGGTGGTTTTGACCGATCAGTGGTTTTTCAACAATGCTTCTTTTACTGCCAAAGGCCAAGCTTTTTACTTCGATATGATGCCTTCGATTTACTTGATTCCATTCAGTAATCACATGCATCGTCCTCTTTTCAACTTATATGGCGGAGCAGGACTAGGAATCATGCAGGTCGTGACTGAGCAGACCAAATCATTCAGCAAAGAAGAACGTCCCCTAAAATCCAATACAACCACAGGCTATGTACCGATACGGGCTGGGTTGAGTTTTAAATTGGGACCTTATTCTGATCTGGCCGGAGAAGGCACCATGCTTCTGACCTTCAATGACAACTTGGACGGGAATGTAGGGTCAAATCGATACGGTGACCATTTATTTCAGGCTCAAATCGTCTATAGAAGGTATTTTATACCCAAGCCCAGAGATTGATTTAGGCTCTTATTTAGAAGGTGCTTTTTGGATTACCTCGAGAAATTTCCGCTCGATGGTGATGAGCATATTCTGCATGATTCCCGGGATTCGAATCAGGAAGTAATCTTTGTTTCCCCGCTCAACACATTCACCGACCAGATCTTGAAGAGGTCCTCCGAGGACTTTGACCGTCTCTCCGGGCTCGATTTCAGATCCATCCGTTTCGACAGCAACACCGGTAGTCACTACCCTCTTGATCACGTCAAGATCCTCTTCACGCATGGTAGCATGCTCTCCGGCGAAGTGAACGAATTTGACAGCTCCGGGAAATTGAAGGCACTCCCAAAGACGATTTCGGGAGGTTTTGACAAAAACATATCCATTAAAAAGTGGTCGCTGAACTTTCTTTTTCCGATCCGACCATTGGCGAAGCTCCTCTACGATGGGGAGATATACTTCCCATCCGTTTTCCTGCAATCTTTCGGCTACTTTTTTCTCAGATCGTGAAGCCGTGTACATCACGTACCATTTCATCTCTTGCATCGCTGTTCCATCTATTTTGGGAAGGCAAAATTACTAATAAGTCTCTTCAAAGCCCCAGTAAAAAAGAAAAAACCCCTGAGACATTGTCTCAGAGGTTTCCTTAAAAAAACCACCAACCTTAAATCAATCATGCTTTAATCTTGCGCAGGCGCATAGTAAGCTTGTCTGCTAGCAGGTACATGACTGGTACGATTACTAACGTGATGAGCGTGGCAAAGGTTAACCCAAAAATCACTGTCCACGCCATTGGACCCCAGAAAGCTGCATTGTCACCACCCACGTAGAATTGAGGGTCAAAATCGCTCAGAAGTGTACTAAAGTTGATATTCATACCGATCGCCAGCGGGATCAATCCGAGTACCGTAGTGATGGCAGTGAGGAGTACTGGTCTAAGTCGGGTTTTACCGGATTCGATGATACTTCCCAAGAGATCTTCATAAGAAAGGAACTCGCCATGCTTGATTCCTTTTTCTTCTCGCTTTCGTGCTCTCACCAAGTTGGTATAGTCGATGAGTACGATGGCATTGTTGACCACTACACCAGCTAGGGAAATAATCCCGATACCGGTCATAATGACCACGAAGTCCATATTAAATATCACCAAGCCCAAGAATACACCAATCGTACTAAAGAGCACTGAGGTCATGATGATAAATGGACTGGCCACAGAGTTGAACTGAGCGACGATGATCAAGAAAATCAAAGAGACTGCGATCCCCAAAGCGCCTACCAAAAACTCCATGGACTTCGCCTGCTCCTCCTGCTCACCGGTATATTTGACCGTGATCCCATCAGGCACTTGATAGCTATCCATGAGCTGCTTGATCTGATTGTTGATTTCGGTCGCATTGTAGCCGTCTAGAACGTTGGAAAACATCGTGATTGCCTTTTCCAGATCTTTTCGCTTGACTGAGCCATAAGTAGAACCATACTCAATATCTGCAACCGCAGAGATGGGAACTTCACGTTTATTCCCAAACTTATCTCTGAATCCGATTTTCTTGTTGACCAGTGTACTGATATCGTAGCGATAGTCTTCAGACAGCCTTAGCTGAATTGGATAGTCATCCTCACCTTCTTTGTATTTGGATACCTCCAAACCAAAAAGTGAAGTTCTCAATTCGGTAGCCACTTGAGAGGTCGATAGTCCAAATCGTCTGGCTTTTTCCCGATCGATATGCACGACCAGTTCCGGACTTCCCAGAGACAAGTCGGTTTTCAACTCTTCGATTCCGGGGATATTCTGAGACTCGATGTAGTTTTTGGTCTTTTCTACAAAAGCAATCAGCTGCTCAAAGTCCTCACCTACAAACTCAATATTGACCGGATTACCTACCGGAGGGCCATTTCGCTGCTTATTGACAGTAATCAATACTCCGGGATATTTCACCACCAAATTCCGGATTGCTTCCATTGCATCATTGGTATCAATCCCCTGACGGTCGATGTAATCCACAAAGCCGATGGTGATCTTTGCCTTGTGCGGTGTAGCCTGCTGACTTGGACCTTCTGTAGGGTCGCTCGTGCCTTGCCCCACCTGAGAAATAACTGACTCGATAATCTCCTGATACGGTTCTAAAGCGCCCATCATTTCATCTTCCATCCGATCCACAAACTCATTGGTCGCTTCGATATCGGTTCCGATCGGAAACTCTACGAAGACATTGACCAACTGGGGTTGATTGTCTGGGAAAAAGAGGACTTTAGGCGCTCTCACAAAGAGTAACCCGATAGAGAAAATCAGCAACAAGAAAGTTCCTCCAAATACGAAATAAGGTCTAGCCCCACTCAGCGCATAAGTCAAGGTCCCTTCATAGGCATTCTCTAATCGGACCAAAAACACATTTTGGAACCAACGGATCGCTTTGCGAAGCAAAAACACATTGAATAAGGTCAAGATAGAAGCAACCAGCGAAATAGAACCCATCGCAGTCCACCCGATCAGGTAGAAAATGGTAGCCAAAATCAAAAACGAACCCGCTACCAAGATTGATTTTTGCTTGGGTTTATCCTTGTTGATATCCTCCAGCTTCATAAACATGGAAGTCATCACCGGATTGATCACCAAGGCAACAAAAAGCGAAGATGCCAATACGATAATCAAAGTGATCGGGAGGAATTTCATAAACTCACCCACGATATCATCCCAAAACGCCAAAGGAAGAAAAGCGGCAAGCGTAGTCGCTGTGGATGTAATAATCGGCCAAGCAACTTCCCCCACACCTTCTTTGGCTGCCCGAAGGGATGACTTACCCTCTTGCATCAGTCGATAGATATTTTCCACGACCACGATACCGTTATCCACGAGCATACCCAAGGCCAAAATCAGAGAGAATAACACCATCAGGTTGAGGGTGATCCCAAAGGCATTGAGCACGAGGAAGGAAATGAACATGGACAAGGGAATCGCCGACCCCACGAAGAGTGCATTGCGGAAGCCCATGAAAAACATCAAGACCAATACCACGAGGATAATCCCGAAAATAATCGAGTTTTCCAGGTCCGCGACCTGCGTACGGGTCTGCTTACTTTGATCATTGGTGATGCTGATTTCGAGATTGCTTGGAAAGCGGTTTCGCTGCGCATCATCGATGATGGTTTTGATTTTGTCAGCAGCATCGAGCAAGTTTTCACCGGATCGCTTGGTCACATTGATGGTGACTACGGGGAGGTTTTTACTTCGAGCGTAAGAAGTTCTGTCTTTAAAGGTATCCTTGACCTCGGCTACGTCCCTGAGGTAGACGATTTTGCCCTGATCGGTTTTGACGATGATATCCAAAAGCTCCTTTGGATCGGAAAATTCCCCGTCCACTCGGACTGTCCGCTCAAACTGACCCGTACGGATATTTCCTCCGGAAATAGTCAGGTTTTCGGCCTGTACAGCACCGGAAATATCACTGAAGCTCACTCCTACAGCCTCCATTTTGTAAGGGTCGGCGTTGATCTGAATCTCCCGCTCCACGGTACCCGCAAGGTCAGCCTTGGAGATCTCGGGAAGCTTTTCGATGGCGTCTTCGAGATATTCTCCAAACTTTTTCAACTCCTGCTCTGAATACGGACCGGAAATATTCACATTCATAATCGGAAAGTCCGATGTATTGACTTCCAATACATTAGGCTCCTGATCCAGATCAGTTGGAAGCTCGCTTTTGGATTTATCAACGGCATCTTTGACATCCTGAATCGCCTTGGATATCTCCACTCCGGGAGTAAACTCGATCACGATGGAGGAAAAATCCTGAACCGATGTGGACTTGATGTCCTTGACATTATTCAGAGACTTCAGCTCCTTTTCGATAGGCCGAGTGATGAGGTTTTCCATGTCCACGGGCGAGTTGCCGGGATAGGGCGTACCCACATAGACGGTCGGAATGACGATTTCGGGAAAACTCTCCTTGGGCATCGTCCGATAGGCCCCCAAACCCAAGACCGTGATGATCAGGGTCAAAATAACCACCGAGGTTGAATTGTCCACGCTGAAGGAGGACAACCCAAACTCACGGATGGTTTTGGATTTTTGAAAATCTGTCATGACTTATAGTTCGGCAATGTTCACACTGAAATTATCCCCAACCTCACGGAAGCCTTTGTCCACGAGTGTCTCATTTCCCTGCAGGCCTTCGATGATTTCGGTCTGATCGGCATACGCCTTACCTCGCTTCACGTAGCGTTTTTTGGCCATTCCGTTTTCTACCACAAAGACATAGTCGCCCTTAGTGTCCGACAAGATCAAATGGCCCGGTACAGTCACTCCATTTGGGTTTTTGTAATCCTGGATTTTCAAAACCGAAATCATATTTGGCTTCACCTCCGGCATATTTGGAAGGAATACCTCCACTTTGAAGGTTCTGTTGTTAGGATTGATAATCGCACCTACCGCAGAGACCTTGGTCTGAATTGTTTTGGAAATGGAGGGAAAACTTACATCCACTGAGTCGCCCTTGGACAACACTCCGATGTAAGCCTCGGAAATATCAGCCTCGATAAAGAGGTCGCTCTCACCCACAAACTGCACCACTGGAGTGCCTGGCTGTACCAATTCGCCCAGTCTGACATTCACGGTCTCGACCGTACCATTGAATGGCGCTCTTACATAAGACCGATCCAGCTGGGTTTTGAGTGAAGCTAGATTTCTCTCTAGTCCCTCCTTTCGGCTTTTGGCTTCCAAGTATTGCACTTCGGTACCGATCTGCTGCTTCCAGAGTCGCTCCTGCTTTTCGAAGATGGTCTGAGCCAGATCCAAATTGGTCTGAAGCTCATCAATACTTCGTTGAATAGACTCCGAGTCGATCCGGGCAAGAATCTGTCCTTTGCTCACACGCATGCCTTCGATGGCTGGCACTTCAAGGATTCTCCCAGCAGTCTCGGCGCTGATCGATACATTTTTCTTGGAAAGTACCGAGCCGGTCACTTCCACAAAGTGGACAAACTCACCTTTTTGGGCTGGAGCCGTGGTGATGAGGATTGACTTTTTGTTTTGCGCAGCAAACTCCGGATCAAGCTTAGACAGCTCATCTTCCAGAGTTTTGATGGAGGCATTTATCTCTGAGAGTTGGCTTTTGAGGGATTCCAACTCTGCTTTTTTGCTTTCCAGCTCAGATGGCTTGCTGCAAGATGCTGCTAAAACCACCAAGGCAAAGAGGGGTAAAAATTTCTTGACAGGATTCATAGAATGAATTTTTGGGGGAAAGAAAGGTGTTGGTTTAGTTAGTCAAATCGGCCTTCAAGAGACCCAGGGCACGCTCTACTTCTACTTTAGAAATCAGGCCATCGTAGAGTGCTCCGAGGTAGTTGATCTCTGCCTGCACGAGTGCCGCATCAGCTTCGACTACTTCCAGATTGGAGCCTACTCCTTCCTGATATTTTACTTTGGCTACCCGATATACTTCTTGGGCTAGCTCCATATTTTCTTGCTGGACTTTTAGAATACTCAGATCATTTTTCAGGTTGGTTTTGGCTGTGAAAAGCTCATTCTTCAGACTTTCACTGAGAAAGGTTTTCTGATTTTCCAGCTGATTGATCTGAACTCTGTTCTTTTGGATTCTGGCGGCCTTGGAGAAGCCATCGAAAATCGGAATGCTCATACTGATCCCGATCAGTGAGCTACCAAACCAGTTTTGACTCTTGTATACCCGATCGAGCTCATTGCCAGCACCGGCACGACGAACATTACCGACAAAGTCTATGGTTGGCATGTATTGGACCAAATTGTTTTTCAGATCCAGCTGGGCCAGTTCAATATTAGTCTCAAGCTGACCCACTTCTACGCGATCCAAGGGTTCGGCGGAGAGCAGTTCGTTGAGTTGGGACTCAGGATTGAGTTCGGAGAGGCTTTCAGCGAGAGCCACTTGGTATTCCATGGGCATTCCCATTTGAAGCTTGAGGATTTGCTCGCTGATCTGATAGGCTGCGTAGCTTTGTTCGAGCTGGGTGTAGGCATTGTTGCGCTGCACTTGGATGCGGGAAACATCGATTTTCTCCGCAAATCCCGCTTCATAGAGCGCTTTGGTTTCTTTGAGCAGCGTATCTACCCGAGCCAGATTGGACTGCCCCAGTTTGATGCGCTCCCGATTGACCAATACTCCGAAATAGGCCTTTTTGACATTCTCGACGACATCATTTTCCGCCTTGACTAGGTCCAAATCGGTCAATTTTTCCAAGGTCCTTGCGGCACGAAGGCCAACAAAAAAGGAGCCGTTGAAAATCATCTGCTTGACATTGACGGCCAAGCCGGAGGAGTAACTGATCCCAAATCTCGCCGGGATCACATCACTTGGAATACTCGGATCCCCAAAAGGAGGCTCGTTGGGCAGGAATACGACCGGGATGGCCGGATTGTAGTCCAGGTTAAATGCTCCGGTGATCTGAGGCAGTCCGGTCGCGGTAGTTTCTTTGATGGTGGCTTTGGAAATCAGGGTCTCCAATCGGGCGTTTTTGGTATTCGCGTTGTTTTCGACCGCATACTCCAAGGCCTCTTTCAAAGTCAACTGCACCACCTCTTGAGCTGGGGAAAAACTCGCTCCACTGACCAAAAAAGCCAAAATGAGCAGGTACTTTTTCATAGTTAGGTTAGTTTTCAATTCTTGATTTTTGGGATTGATAAGCCTCACGGCCTTTGTCAGTAAAAATTCCATGTAGAAAATGATCCATCAACACCACCTGCTCCTCCACAAAATTGAAGTCAGGCCGGGTAAAATTAGCCGGATCAAAAGCCTCTGTAATTTGCTTGATCCTCACCTTGGCCAAAATCTGAGAATCAATCTCAGGTCTGAAATATCCTAGGCTTTTGCCTCGCTCGAGGACATTGACCAAGTCCTGCATGATCACGGTCTCTTTGAAGTTTTCAAACATCCGCCAGGCCTCCGGAAAGTACTTCTGGATCTCCATGATCACCATGGGGTTGATCGAGCTGAGTCGCTCTCGCATCATCCTGGAGGTGTGCACCAAGTGCTCGATCACTCCGTCGTCAGTCTCCAATATAAAGGTCAACTTCTGTCGGTCCAGCTCCAGGATTTGATTGAAGACCGCCAAAACCAAGTCTCGCTTATCTTCAAATTCCTGGTAGATCGTTTTTTTGGAAACCCCAATCTGACGGGCGATGTCCTCCATAGTCACAGTGCGCACCCCAAATCGGGAAAACTGCTCCGTGGCCACTTCTAATATTCTTGCTCTCGTATCCAATACCGTTCAAATTTGGAAGCAAAACTATGGAAACTTCCAATTGGTTCAAAGTTTCCTGAGTTTTTTAAAAAATATTCTTTCGAGAGAAAAATAGAATTGTTTCAAAACCGGACAATCCTTGAATATGATCAGAAAAATCCAAATTAAATTTTGAAGTAAGCTAAAGCCCGACAGTTCATTTTTTTTAGGAATGAAAAATATCATCAAGCCAAGGATTGAAAAAACCTCCATTTTGACCAATCATTTTGGATTACTTTGCGTGCTAGTTGGAAGACGGTTTAAAACTATTCAGAAATGACAGAATCTCAGAAGTCCTTCATGCGCCAAGCCATCGAACTGGCAAAAAACGGGATGCTCGCAGGCAATGGCGGACCTTTTGGCTGTGTGATCGTCAAAGACGGAAAAATCATCGGTCAGGGCTCAAACATGGTTCTCAAAACCAACGATCCCACCGCCCATGCTGAAGTTGTCGCCATCCGTGAGGCCTGCAAAAATCTGAAACACTTCCAACTCGAAGGCTGCGAAGTCTACACCTCCTGCGAACCCTGCCCCATGTGCTTGGGAGCTATTTTTTGGGCAAGACCTGCCCGGGTATTTTATGCCTGTACCAAAGAAGATGCAGCTGATGCGGGTTTTGACGATGAGTTTATCTATCAGGAAATTGAAATTACTCCTGAAAAGCGGCAGATTCCGATGATTGCTATGATGCGGGAAGAAAGTCTTGAGGCTTTTGCGCTTTGGAAGGAAAAGGGAGATAAGACGCTTTATTAGGGCAGGGAAGTTGGGGAGTGGATAAAAAAGTCAGAAGGCTAAAAAGCCAAAGGAGTCCTGACAAAAGCCTTACACTTTGACTGCTACAAAAATAAAAAGAGCTGCCATTTCTGACTGGTTTTTTGGACAGGATCCCACAGCAAAATAGTCTTACTTCAGCGTACAAATAAGCAACAAAGGCGAATTTTGATTTATTGGGGTTTTAAGTTTTTTAGACAGGGCCTGGATTTGAGAATCTGACATCCGCTCCAGTTTTTCTTGGTTTATAGTGAAAATCAATTCATCTCCTCGCCCCTTTCCAATAAGTAAAAGATCTACCTCCACATCTCCGATTTTTACGGTACGGAAGGTCTTGGTTTCCCCTGTGCTTTTATCAATAATGGACTTTAAGAAATCTCCATTTCGAAATGAGCCTAAATAGTACGACAAAACATAGAATTTACTTGTTTCCTCCAAAAGGAATGAATGAACTTTTTTATTCTCCTCATTCTGGATCAAATCAAACATTCGATTTTGATCGTTGCCGACTTTTTTTATATCTAACTCTGTAATCGAAAAACCCTGAAAATCAACAAATAAATCCTCCTTTCTGTTTAAATATCTGTCATATCGTTCTATTTTATTACCAAGAGGGTAAACCACAGAAATCAGCTCGTTCAAAACAGACATGGATCGATCATTCCCAAATCCAAGACCTTCAAACTCTTTTTCAATTGGGACTTTAAATTCAAATTTATCGGATGAAATCTCGTAGGTTAAAAACTTATACCCCGAGCTCCCACTGGTTTGAAAAAGTATTTCATTCCCACTTAAAAACGAAAAGGAAAGCAACGTAAATGCAACTTCTTTTTTTATTGGAATCTCCCTCGAAAAGGCAAAAGATTCGGAATACACGATCATCTTCCTTGATTTCCTATCCAAAATAAAAATCTCATTGCTTTCAGGGTTTACCTTGAAGTCCCAGATTTCCAGATACTCACCCGGACCTTCTCCCACCGAATGAATTACAGGTTTAAAAACTCCTTTGGAACTTACTAATCCAACCTGCTGTCTTTTGCCATCCACGGTTAAGTAACCTTCTTCATTTGGGATGACCCTGTAGACTGCCAATGGTAATTCTTCTCCGGAAAGATTCAAGGGCTTTGCCTTTAAAAAGACATCTTCAAATCTGATTGTTTGAGATTTGGGCAAAACTGTTATCGTATTGGCCTTTATGCTTGGGTCGATTGATTTGCATCCCGAAGAAAAAAGGAGGACAAAAAAGACTAAGTTTCTCATAATCATTCTAAAGTAAGTTCTTACCAAAAACCATCACCTAAAGACTTCTCAAAATGTAAAATTTATGGCAAAAAACAACCCAGCCATTTCTGTCTGGGCCCTTTAATTCCGAAATCGAAAATCCGATATCGTAAATCGACTTATCTTCTTCCCATTCCTGGAGGCACCATTCGACCTAAGGCTTGCTTGGCCCCGCCCATCTGGTTCATCTTTTTCATCAGCTTGCGCATATCGTCAAACTGCTTCATCAGATTATTGACTTCGGTAATATTTCTTCCCGAACCGTCAGCGATCCGCTTTCTACGGCTGCCATTGATCACATCAGGATTCTGACGCTCGTGAGGGGTCATACTTCGGATGATCGCTTCGATTGGCTTAAAGCTGTTTTCATCGATATCCAAACCCTTCATCGCTTTGCCCATACCAGGGATCATCCCGATCAGGTCCTTGATATTACCCATCTTTTTCACCTGCTCAAGCTGAGAAAGGAAGTCATCAAAGTTGAAGTTGTTCTGACGGATTTTGGCATTGATTCGCTTTGCCTCGTCCTCATCAAAAGCTTGCTGTGCACGCTCCACGAGGGAGATCACGTCACCCATACCGAGGATTCGCTGAGCCATACGATCCGGATGGAAGACATCAAGGTTCTCCATCTTTTCACCCGTCGAGATGAACTTGATCGGCTTGTTAACTACGTGGCGAATGGAAATAGCCGCACCACCTCGGGTATCACCATCCAATTTGGTCAAAACAACCCCGTCGAAATTGAGACGCTCGTCAAAAGTACGGGCGGTATTTACCGCATCCTGACCCGTCATCGAGTCCACGACGAAGAGGGTTTCCGAAGGATTGAGTGCTTTTTTCAACTCCTCAATCTCCTTCATCATCTGCTCGTCCACTGCCAAACGACCTGCTGTATCGACTACGACGGTCTTCTTACCAGTTTTCTTGGCGTAGGCAATCGCATTGTTGGCGATCTGAAGGGCATTTTTGTTTTCCGGCTCCGCATACACCTCCACACCGATTTGCTCCCCGAGCACTTTCAGCTGATCAATCGCCGCAGGACGGTAAATATCACAAGCCACCAGCAATACCTGACGGCCCTGCTTTTTCAGCAAACTTCCGAGCTTACCGGTAAAAGTCGTCTTACCCGAACCCTGCAAACCTGAGATCAGGATCACTGCAGGATCACCACTGAGTTTGATATCCACTTTGGAACCGCCCATCAGCTTGGTCAGCTCCTCCTGAGTGATTTTAACCAAAAGTTGCCCTGGAGAAACGGAAATCAAGACGTCCCGGCCCATGGCCTCGTCTTTGATTTTGTCGGTGACTTCCTTGGCTACTTTATAGTTGACGTCGGCATCGATCAGGGCTCTTCTGATCTCCTTTACGGTGGATGCGACGTTGATTTCGGTGATTTTTCCGGTTCCTTTCAGGGTTTTGAAAGCCCGGTCCAGCTTCAAACTTAAATTATCAAACATGCTGCTTTTCGGCTATTTGGTGCAAAAGTAATCAATTTGGGCGTTTGGGAAGGAAAATATGTGGGAAATAAGCGGGAAGACTGGAGAGCTCTGTCCGATGTCGGATGACCGATGACCGATGCTGGAAGACGGGAGACCGAAGACGGAAGAAGTGCCTGACTGAGCAACTGAGAGAAGGGAGTCTCGAAGTCGAAGCCAACTCGATTAAAAAATCTGCGCTAATCAGCGACTTTTTCTGCGTCTATCTGCGGGAGAAAGCGGGAAGACGGGAGACCGAGGACGGAAGTGGTTGTCCGATGTCGGTTGACCGATGTCCGAAGTTTGGACTGCAATCCGCTCCACTGTCAGGCTGAGCGCTTGCCTACCATAGGTTTAGGCAGTTGAAGCCAACTCGATTTAAAATCCGTCCTCATCTGTGATTTTGATCTGTGAAAATCTGTGGGAAAAGCGGGAAGACGGTAGAGCTCTGTCCGATGTCGGATGACCGATGACCGATGCGGTAAAGCGGGAAGACGGAAGAAATAAAAAAATCCGTGCTCATCTGTGATTTTGATCTGTGAAAATCTGTGGGAAATAAGCGGGAGAAAGCTAGAAGACGGGAGACCGAGGACGGAAGTGGTTGTCCGATGTCGGTTGACCGATGTCCGAAGTTTGGACTGCAATCCGCTACACTGTCAGGCTGAGCGCCTGAGAGTCGGGAGTCTCAAAGTCGAAGTAAGCTTTGGTAATTAATCTGCGCTAATCAGCGACTTTTTCTGCGTCTATCTGCGGGAGAAAGCGGGAAGACCGAAGGAGTGAAAAATCTGTGAAAATCTGCGGGAAAAATCCTCAATCTAAAATCTGTGCATCTGTGGCATTGCCCACTTCTCGCTCTTTCCCACGAAATCCCTAATTTGCATCCTGAACGTATCTCACGGCCTGCATGAAACTCCAATTTCAGAAAGACATTCTTCCCCATCTGCTCGGGGTCATTTTGTTTTACCTCATCGTTGTCCTCTACTTTTCTCCGATGGTTTTTGATGGAAAAATCATCTTCCAAAGCGATATCCTCCAATGGGAAGGTTCCGCTAAAGAAGTCCTCGATTATCGAGAAGCCACTGGCGAACAAGCCCTCTGGACCAACCGCATGTTTGGTGGAATGCCCACCTACTTTATCTCGTTGGAGTTTGCCGGTGACATCACCAACCTTCTGATTTCAGTCCTGACCCTGGGCCTTCCCCACCCGATCAACGGATTGTTTTTCGGCATGCTGGGGATGTATGTTTTGCTACTCAGCTTCCAAGTCAGGCCGATATTCTCCATTGCCGGAGCGATCGCATTTTCCTTCAATACCTACAACCTACTTTCTCTAGAGGCAGGTCACAATGCCAAAATCTGGGCAGTTTGCCTGATTCCTTTGATTCTGGCGGGTATTCATTTGGCTTTTGAAAGAAAGAGAATCCTCGGAGCAGCCCTTTTGGCACTTGGACTTTTGCTCCAACTCAAATTCAATCACCTCCAAATTACCTACTACACACTGATCATTTCGGTGATTTATGTGCTTGTCCGATTGGTGTTTGACTGGAAAAAAGAAGGAATTGGCAGCCTGTCCAAGACCATTGGATTTTTGGTTATCGGAGCTGTTTTGGCAGTGGGAGGAAATCTCGGAAGACTGGCCACAGCACTCGAGTACAGTCCTTACTCTACCCGGGGAAAAGCGACCTTGGAAAGCACCTCTTCCGGCTTGGACAAGGACTACGCATTTGGCTGGTCAAATGGCATCTTGGAAACCCTGACTTTGGTTGTTCCTGACTTTTATGGTGGAGGTAGCAATACCCCGCTTCCCAAAGATTCTGCATCCGAAAAGGCCCTTCGAGGACAAGGAATCGATGCAGCACAAATCAATGGATTTGTCAAAGGCGCTCCTACGTATTGGGGCGATCAGCCTTTTACAGGAGGACCGATTTATGGCAGTGTAATCTTGGTTTTCTTGGCGGTTTTGGGGATTTGGGCTGCGCCAAAAGAAAGCCTGATCACCTTTGGCACCATCATCGTGCTCTCCCTGATGCTGAGTTGGGGAAAAAACCTGGCTTGGTTCAACTACCTGTTATTTGACATTTTACCGGGGTATAACAAGTTCCGGGCGGTCTCCATGGCACTGGGTATGACGCTGTTTGCCGTGCCGGTGTTGGGAATGATTGCTTTGGAAAGACTGACCAAATCCAAAGAACTGAAACCACTTCTGATTTCCGGAGGATTGGTTGCCGGATTGACCTTGATTTTGGCAGTGGCCGCAGGAGCCTTTTTCCGATTTGAAGGGGCAGCCGATGCTAATTTCCCGGATTGGTTGGTGACCGCGTTGAAGACCGACCGAAAGAGTATGCTTTCTGCCTCAGCTTGGAAAAGTTTTGCTTTTGTAGCGCTCGCTATCGGATTGATTTATTTTTATCTGAAAGGCAAAATTTCAGAGCTGATTCTGGGTGCCGGCCTGATTGCCCTGATCACTGTGGATGTGTGGACGATCAACCGTCGGTATTTGAATGCGGAGTCTTTCCAGGGAAATCCTTCGAGACAGTTTTTCGCAGAAACTCCTGCAGAGCAATCCCTTGCCCAAGATCAGGGCTATTTTCGAGTGTTGCCGCTCACGGAAGGACTGACCCAAGGCGCTCGCACCAGCTACCGATTCAATAGTTTGGGAGGCTATCATGGTGCAAAGCTGCGCCGCTACCAAGACCTAGTTGACAATCGCCTTCAATTTGAATTGCAGGAGTTTGTGAAAAAAGCCCAAGAAGGCAATTTTGACTGGGAATCCATTGGCACGATCAACATGCTCAATACCAAATACCTGATTGCCGGAAATGAGGCCAACGGGATATTTGAAAACCCCGAAGCCAATGGCCCGGCTTGGGTTCCGAAAGAGATTGTTCCGGTCACTAGTAACCAAGCCGAAATGGATCAACTGGGACAGATCAATACCAAAACCCAAGCCATCCTGAATACCCAAGAATTTGGCGAAGTGAAGGCAGGTTCAGGAGTGGTCAATCTCACCAGCCACAGCCCTAACGAACTGAAATACCAAGCGGAAATGACTCAAGGAGGCCTAGCCGTATTTTCTGAGATCTATTATCCGGAAGGATGGACGGCTACCATCGACGGACAGGAAGCCAAGATTCTTCGGGTCAATTACCTGCTGAGAGGATTGGAGATTCCTCAGGGTTCCCATGAAATTGTCTTTACCTTTGCCCCTTCGAGTTACTATGCAACCAAGACTCCCATGGTCATTTTCCAGTATTTGATCGTGTTGACTTTGATTGCAGGCGTTTTCTTCACTTACAAAAAATCCGATGCAGCAGCCTGAGGAAAAAGACAAAGTCGTCAGCTTTTATGATCAATTTGCCGAAAAGCAGGCAAAGACGGGCATCAATTCCCGGCATTTGAGCATTTTGGACAAAGTGAAGCTAGCCGGGCTCCAAAATAATCACCGGATTTTGGAGGTGGGCTGCGGGATCGGTACCGTTTCCCATCTGTTGGCTACGCAAGTTCCCCAAGGGAAAGTGTTGGCAGTAGATATTTCCCCTGAAAGCATCGAGAAAGCAAAAGTCCTCTGGAAAGATCAAAAAAACCTCAGTTTTGAGGTTTCGGACATGTCTGACTTTGACAAAAAAGGAGAAACCTTCGACTTCTTTGTATTTCCTGACGTGTTGGAGCATATCCCAGTGGATCAGCATTTCCGGCTCTTTCAGAATATACAAAAGCATTCCCATGCAGATTCTGTGATTTTCATTCACATTCCGGCCCCAAGGTATTTGCAATGGATGATCGAAAACGAACCCGAAAAACTCCAAGTGATCGATCAGCCTTTGGACTCGGGTGACTTGATCAAAAGCATCACGTCAAACGGCTTTTTTCTGGAGAAAATGGAAACCTATAGTCTTTTCTTCGAAGAAAAAGACTATCAATACTTTGTCTTCCGATCAGCCAAACCTCTGCGCAGCTCCACCCCAAAAAGCAAATGGGCAGTGCTCAAAGAACGAATTCGAATCCGCCTGAAATACGGCCTTACCAAGTAAAATCAACGAAAAATTATGAAAATCAACACCAATACTGTGGTCGGCTTGACCTACGAACTCAAGGTCAGCAAAGAAGAGGACGGCATCGAATCGGCACCTTTCAGCGTGGAAATACGTGATGAAGAAGATCCTTTTTACTTTCTATTCGGCATGAGTGGCCTACCCGAAAAGTTTGAAGAACTTTTAGAAGGAAAAGAAGAAGGCGAAGACTTTTCATTTACCCTGACCATGGCAGAGGCCTATGGGGAAGCCGATGATGAGTTAGTGATTACACTTCCAAAGGATCAGTTTTCAGGGGAGCGTGGATTTTCTCCGGAAATGCTCGAAGAAGGAAATTTTTTACCCTTGATGGATGAAAACGGCTACAGCATGCAGGCTAAAATCCTAAAAGATTTGGGAGAGCAGCTGCTCCTAGACTTCAATCATCCCTTGGTGGGTTTCGACCTTCATTTCGAAGGGAATATTCTTGAGGTGCGTGAAGCGACCAAGGAAGAAATTAAGCACGGTCATGTGCATGGAGAGCATGGAGCGCATGATTGAGTGATCAGTAAACAGTCGCAGTTTGCAGTTTTTAACCTCCAAGGACACAAAGTTTTTAAAGAGTTCGCAAAGAAAAATAACAGTGATCAGTTTCAAGGACTGATCACTGCTTACTGAACACTGATCACTTAAAACAACTTTGTGTCCTCATTTTTTCTCTTAGTGACCTTTGCAGCTCCCTAAGATTTAAGCACCAATACTTTTTCCTCATCGAAGTGCAGGTACACCCGATCGCCTACATGGTATTTACGGATCGGATCGTCCACTTCCCAGATCTGTCCCCCTTCCCGAAGCCGAATCAATAGGGAATTGTAATGAACCAAATATCTCAAATCCACCACATGCCCCATTAATTCTCCCCGGGTGCGAAGTCGTACATCAGCGGGACGCAAGTAACTGTTGAATCGATCGGGAATTAGGTTAATGGGAGAAAAAAGCCTCGCCACATAACGGGATTTGGGATGCTCGCAGAGGTCTTTGGAATTGCCTTTTTGCACTACTTTTCCCTTTTGCAAAATCAAAAGCGAGTCAGTCAGACGCAGGGCATCGTCCAAGTCATGCGTCACAAAGATGACCGTGGTGCCCATTTCTTTCAGCAATTCCTTCAGCTCAAAAATCAATTTCCGCTTTTGGATTGCATCCAAATGACTGAAGGGCTCGTCCAAGAGCAAAACCTCGGGTTCTACTGCCAAGGCCTGTGCAATGGCTACCTTTTGCTGTTGACCTCCGCTGAGTTGCCGGGGTAATCGATCCTTGTAATTTTCCAACCCAAACTGATTTAGAAGACGATTGACACGCTGTTCCCGGTACTTCGCATCATACTGAAGCAAGGGTCGGTTGATGTTTTCTTCCACCGTGGAATTGGGAAAAAGTTGGTAATCCTGATGGATAAGTTTGATCTCGTCATAGCCAGGTACCAGCTTTTGAGCGGGATTTTCGATGAGTTTTTCCTCTAAAAACACTTCCCCTCCACTTTGTACCATCAAGCCTGCAATCAACCTCAGGAGGGTGCTTTTTCCCGATCCACTTTCTCCTACGATGGACAAAAACTCCCCTCGAGCCAATTCCAGTGAAAAGTCATGTAGGGCCACATGAGAATCGTAGGATTTGGAAAGGTGGCGAATGGAGAGAAAGGTCATGGATTTAATTCAGTTTGTATTTTCTTCGGTAAAGATGAAAAAATCAAGTCATAACTGTGTTTGGCCAACTCCAAAATCAAGGGATCGGGCACATTCCCACGCACACTGACTGAATTCCATAATTTTTTATTCATATGATATCCGGGTGTGATTCCAGGGTATTGCTCCCGCAACTCGATAGAGCGCTCAGGGTCGCATTTCAGGTTGACGTAATCAAAGGTTTCCATGTCCAAGATTGCGAAAATTTTCCCTCCAACCCGAAAACACAGCGTATTGGCATCAAAGGGCGTATCCTCGGTCACATGGGGTAAGCCCAAACAGAAATCTCTAAAAAACTCTAAATTCATAGTTGCTTACCGTACATTTTTATATTTTGCATCAAATCAACTTGATCCTATCCCATGCGAAAATACTTTTTTCTTAGCCTTCTGCTTTCCATTTTCTGTATTTCTGCTTTAGCTCAAGTCAAAACGACGATAGTACCGGATCAGCGGAAAGTCCGGGTGGACGAGCAACTTTACAACAAACAGACGGGAGAAAAAATGACCGGTGAGCAGCTGTATCACCTGCTGCAAGAACGGCCCGGGATCAGTCTGGAAACCATTTATAACCGATACGGAGAGCCCGAAAAGTTTTACTATGATCCTGAAAACCCCTTTTTCAAAAAAAACAAAGATCCAAATCTCAGACCTCAAGTCGGACAAGAATTTCCGCTTTTCTCGTTCCGAGACATCCAAGGTCAGCTCCACCACGCTGAAGAATTAAGAGGTGGCTGGGTGGTGCTTTACTTTTATCCAATTTTGGAAGCAATCCGGGAAAAAGACTGGTCGGGCATTTCCGAGCAAATTATAACCTTAGAAGAAAGTGGGGTTAAAATAAAAGGCCTCGGCGTTTTTGCCACCTCAAAAGATCCTGTGCCAGTTGTCGGTCAATACCAGGAACAAATCACGCTAGTCAACTCTGGTCAGGGATTTTTTGATCTGTACCACTTGACTGAGTTCCCTGCGACCTATGTAATTGATCCGGAGGGAAAAATAGTTGCATCTTGGAATAGTTCGGACGATATCGACCTTCCGGCGATTATTCAGGAAAGGAATTAGGAATTACAAAGCCACTTTGGAATTAAGAAAAGGAAGCCACTCACTGGCCTGACGCTCGGCATAGTCTGCCAAAAAATAACTCAAAGTTGGCTTGAAGGGCTGTTTTTTCAGGTTTAATCCGGCCTGTTCGGGAGTTTTGTCTCCTTTATTGACATTGCAGCGATTGCAGGCAGTCACCAGATTGGTCCAGGATGTTTTCCCCCCTTTGGATTTGGGCACGACATGATCAATGGTAAGATTTTTTTTGCTCCCACAGTATTGGCATTCTCCTCGATCCCTGCGAAAAAGATTGATGCGATTAAGCAAGACTCCATGATAGGGAATGGGCTTGTACTCCACCAGTCGGACTACAGCCGGATAATCAAAACTGCGGGAAACAGTACGGATTTCCATAAACTCATAGGCAGAGAGTATTTGGGCTTTTTCAAGCAAAACCAAGACTATGGCCTTCTGAACTGACACTACTGCTACCGGAGAATGATCAAGATTCAATACCAACACCCTTTTTTCCATACCTTAACTCACTAGCGATCTGACATCGAAAACGACCTGTTTAGCCGAACTGTTTTTGAAAAATTCTTCCCAATCAACCAGATCGGTGATTTTCATCCGATTGTCCATCCAGAGCATTTCCTCCGCTCCCAGATAGAATCCAAATTGGGATTCTTGTTTTTCCAAGTCCCTGAAAATAAACAAATCACCCGGAAGTGCTGACTCAGACGAAATACTTTTCCCCGGAATTTTGCCCGAAATCCAACTGTAACCTCCTATAGAATAAATCAATCCAAAACCCAAAGCTGGGTCCAACCCAAAAATACTCCTCCCTCCTGCCTGGAAAGGGGAATTGAGATAGCGAAGCGCAATTTCGCAAAGCTCCTCCCGATCGGCCTTGAGGGCATGAGGTCTCGATGTGCCCGTAAACCCAATATGATCCTGCCAATTGAACAACTCCAACTCGGAAAAATGCAGCCTACTGCCCGGAAGGAGATACAGCTGAGTACCCAGATAATCAATCGCTGCGATGGGACTCGTGACGATCTGGTAATCCTGATTGAGGAAATTTTGGTAGTCCTCGCCGGTGATCTCTTTGATCAGCTGGGCCCATACCCAGCCTCCTGTGCCTGTGTCTTCATGGAAAATGCGAAACCACTGCCGGTTGGAAGTCAATCCATTGATCTGATAGCATTCTCCAAAAAGAAGCTGGGTCACCAGCGCAGAGTCAAAAGTCGGCTGCCGATAGACGGGCAGCATAGTTTGACGGCAAATGCCGAAGGCATCAATCAAAGGCCATTCGTTGGAGCTCTCTTTTTGCATCTTTTTCCTTGAGGTCCTGACGCTTGTCATGGATTTTTTTACCTCTGGCCAAGGCTATTTCCAGTTTGGCTTTGCCTCGGTCATTGATAAATATACGAACAGGAATGATCGCAAGGCCTTTTTCGGACGACTTCGTTTGGAGCTTTTCGAGTTCTTTTTTGCTCAGGAGTAGTTTTCGATCACGCACCGCCTCGTGGTTATAGCTGGCGGCCATGCTGTAGGGGGAAATGTGCATTTGACGGATATACAGCTCCCCGTCCAAAAACATGCAAAAAGCCTCTGTAAGCGACACTTTACTTTCCCGTATGGACTTGATTTCGGTCCCTTTGAGCATCAATCCGGCCACATAGGTCTCGATAAACTCAAACTCGAAGCTGGCTTTCTTATTCCGGATATTGACGGATTTTTCGAATCTATTGGTCTTTTGAGACATAGTCAAAGTTTCATTTTGGCCAGAGGAGTCACATCAAGTGATGCAAATTCCCCTTTGAGGTACTTGTAGTGAGCAGCCATGGCGATCATGGCCGCATTGTCGGTGCAATATTCGAATTTGGGCACAAAAAGGTTCCACCCTTTTCGTCTGGCCAATTCCGCGAGCGTTGATCTCAAGCCTGAATTTGCCGAAACTCCTCCGGCGATGGCGACATTTTTCACCCCATATTCTTTCATAGCATCCTTGAGTTTGATCAGGAGCATCTGAACCAAGGTATGCTGGATGCTGGCGCAAAGGTCGGGGAGATTTTCCTCAATAAACTTGGGGTTGATCTGAAGTTGGTCTCGGAGAAAATAAAGCACGGCAGTTTTGATCCCCGAAAAAGAATAATTCAATCCCGGCATTCGGGTAATGGGAAAATCAAAAGCTTTAGGATTCCCCTCTTTTGCATACTTGTCGATCAATGGACCTCCGGGATAAGGAAGTCCGAGAAGTTTGGCCGTTTTGTCAAAAGCCTCCCCCACGGCATCATCCTGAGTCTCGCCGATCACTTCCATTTCGAAGCAATCTTTAACCAAAACCAGCTGCGTATGTCCACCACTGACCGTGAGACAGATAAATGGAAACTCAGGCTTAGGATCCTCGATAAAGTGTGCCAACACGTGAGCCTGCATGTGATTCACATCGATCAGCGGGATATTGAGCGCCCGGGCAAATGCTTTGGCAAAACTAACTCCAACCAGCAAGGATCCCATCAAACCCGGACCACGAGTAAAGGCCACCGCAGACAAATCTGACTTTTCGATTCCTGAGGAATTGATCGCTTCCTGAACTACCGGGATCAAGTTTTCCTGATGAGCCCGAGAGGCCAATTCGGGAACTACACCGCCGTATTTTTCGTGCACAGATTGCGTAGCGACAATATTATTAAGTACTTTGCCATTTAGTATTACAGAGGCAGAAGTCTCGTCGCACGAGGATTCGATTGCTAGAATAGAAATATCTTTGGTACCCATTGGAAAAGAAGGCGAAAGTTACGGATTTTTTATACAAAGCTTTCCGAGTGTTAGTCTGGGTCGTGTTTTCCTCGCTTCTCTTTCTGATTTTCTTGGCTTTGGCTTTGCAGATTACACCTGTCCAAAATTGGCTGATCGACCGTACAGCAGGGTATTTAACTGCTAACACCAATTTTCGCACAGAAATAGATAATATCCGGATCACTTGGTGGGATGCTGTGGAGCTTCAAGGCCTTCGGATCTTTGATCATCGGGACAGCTTGATGCTCGGTGCAGGTCAGGCCAATGTGGATTTCGCGATTCTTTCCCTGATTCCTCCCGGTGACCCGGTGATTGACGCCATCCGACTTGATCGCGCCCAGGTCAACCTCCTCACTCACCGAGGAGACACGACCATGAATATCAACCGCTGGATCACCGAGCTTGGAGAAGTCTTCGGCAGTTCCTCCTCGAGCAGTGCTAAAACCAAATTCTACATTCAAGCGATCGAGCTGCGCCAATCGGAATTTGCCCTGATCAATTATAATCCTGATCCCGTAGCAAGCGGCATTGATTTTAACCGACTCGAATTTGGTGAGATTACCGCAAGCGCAGACAAATTTCGACTGGAGGGTTCTGAGATTGGTCTTCACATCAATCTATTAAGCGGAACTGAAATCAATTCCGGATTGGTCGTCCAGGAACTCAAGACTTTATTGACCTATTCTCCGGATTTTATCGAGTTGGATGCTCTCAGTCTGAAAACGCCAAAAAGTCATGTAAAAAACTACCTGAGACTAGATCTGACTGGCCCTGAGGGATTTGGAGACCTGTACAATCAAGTCAAGCTCACCGCTAGAATGGACGAGACTAAGGTGGATTTGGGTGACTTACGGGTATTTGTCCCTGCACTTCCGGACTTTGAAGATCAAATCTATTTGAGCGGAGAGGTAAGCGGGCCAATTTCTGATATCAAGTCAAATGAATTTTTGATTCGACTGGGAGAAAAAACAGCCCTTTTCGGTTCTTTTTTATTGGATGGACTTCCCAATCTGGAAGAGACCTATATCAATCTTTCTCTCAAAAACTCAGTGATTTCGGCAAGGGATCTGTCTCCATATTTGAGTAGAGAATTAGAAAAAGAGATCAGAAAATTCAATCTGATCCGACTGGATGCTGACTTTGCTGGATTGCCCACCCGGTTTACCACTAATGGAAATTTCAGGACGAGCATCGGCAATCTCGAAGGAAGGGTGAATTACGATTTAGTCAATGATTTGCCTACCATCGTCTCTCGACTACGAGTTCAAAATCTTGATTTGGGAATATTGGCTGAAGATCGACAACTCCTTCAAAAAATAAGCCTCAACGGAAACGTAAATTTCAAAGGCAACTCTGCCCAAAATGCGCTGATCGATCTCAATGCCCAAATCAGTCAGCTGGGTATCCAAAATTATACTTACTCCAATATCCAAACTGACGCCACCTACGGGTTGAATTTATTCAGAGGAAATCTGACCATCGACGACCCCAATTTAAAAACACAGGTCAAAGGATATGTCAACTTAGCCGATAACATCGATTCAGTCCGGCTGCAGGTAAACTTGGACACGTTGTTCTTGGATAAAATTAATCTGGTAGAAAAACCCGTTTTCCTGGCAGGTCATCTTGACATCGATACCCGAGGCATCAAGCTGGATGACATCCAGGGTATAGCTAGATTCAATGACATCCAAGTCGGCTATGAAGACCGATTTTTGGAAGTGGGGGATTTCTTTTTCCAATCGCTTTTTGCAGGCGGAACCAGGACTTTGTCGCTCAACTCTGACTATATCGTGGCTGCTGCATCCGGACAATTTAATCTCGAGCAGATGAGTCAAGACCTGAACATTCTCGGAAGACAGTATTTGGCGATTTTACTGAATGAAGAGCCTCCTTTGGCAGACTTGGAAAAAAACTTTTCCGAATCCTATAACCTCGACCTGAATGTCCGTATGAGCGACATCAACCCCATTTTGGGCTTAATTCAGCCGGAATTAGGGATCTCCAAAAACACTATTCTGGAAGGTGCATTTTACCAAACGGAAGAAAATACGGTATTTAACTTTTTCACTTCCATCGACACACTTACCTATCAGGGTAATCGGTTTTTCGGCAATAACATTGACTTCAATACGTCCAAGATTATCAACTCTGAAGATATTTTGGCCTCTTTTTATGTCTATTCTAAAAATCAGATTTTTGGCCAAAATATCAACTTTTCCAATCTGGGACTGGAAGCAATCTGGAATCAGGACATTCTGGACCTTCAGTTGAGCCTGGATCAGGATTCGACCCAAAGTCGCGCCCGAATCAACGCCGAATCAAGATTTTCGACCAATGGCACTCAGATCAAATTCAACCCCTCCGAACTCAAAGTTTTGGATCGAAACTGGCAATTTGATCCCGCTAACCTGGTCACTCTCCAAAACGGAGAAATCAATATCAATCAGCTGAAAATCTCAAACAATGACCAATTTCTGAGTTTGGATGGAGACATCTCCAGTAACCCAGAAGATGAGCTACAGGTGATCATCAATCAGGTGGGGATAGACTTGCTCAACACGGTCACCGCTCAGGATTTCGAGGGGATTTCTGATGGAAATATTTCTGTCAAAAATTTACTCGACACCCCTGTCATCTCTGCCAAACTCACTATCGAGGATATGGAAATCAACGATTTCCCTATCGGAAATGTAGGATCAGCAATCAATCTGAGCGATCAGGAGCTTCTCGTCAAGGTGGAAAATACCGTCAATAACCAAAAGAAGATTGACGTGGATGGAATAATCGGGCTGGAAAATCAAAACCTAGATATGGAGGTGGCTCTGACTCAGGCCAATCTGGTAATTTTTGAACCTTTCTTATCCAAATACATCACCAACCTGGGGGGTACAATGACCGGAAACCTCCAGCTGACCGGCTCAACCGATGCCCCTCAGCTGATCGGTAGCGGCAGGATCGATCAAGGCAAAGTCCGCATCAACTACCTGAACACCAGCTATCAAATCGACGGAAGCATCCTATTTCAACCCAAACAAATCAGCTTCCGGGACATGGTGTTCAGGGACATTAATGGCAACCGTGCCACTTTTACCGGTGGTATTAATCACAACTACTTCAGTGACATCATTCTTGATATCAGCTCAAGGCTCAATAATTTCCAGGTGATGAATACCACCGACAAGGATAATGAAGTATTCTATGGGACAGCCTTTACCACGGGTACCTTGGATATCAAGGGAAGCACCTCAAACCTGGATATCACAGCTCGGGTGACCAGTCAGCCCAATACCCGAGTTTTCATCCCACTGACCAGTAGCAATGATCAGTACCAGGAGGAATTTATCCAAGTGATCAATATTCAGGATACAGTGCGTATTCAATCCATCGCGGAGGAGGTTAATCGACTGGAGATCGAGAATATCCGAATGAACTTTATTTTGGATATCACACCGGACGCCTTTGCTGAGATCATCATTGACCCAAAAACGGGGGAAAGTATCCAAGGACGTGGACGTGGTGTACTGACGATGAACATTGATACTCAGGGTAACTTCTCGCTTACCGGCAACTACGAAATCTCTGAGGGCGTCTATAATTTTTCTCTTTACAACCTTGTCAAGAAAAAATTTGACATCCAACCTGGCGGACGAATCACCTGGTTTGGGGATCCCTATTCTGGGGTGATGAACCTCAAAGCAGAATATAACGAGACAGTTTCCCTCCAGCCGCTCGCCAATGCCAGCAATCAGGAAAACAGTCAGTTTAGGAGGAGATATCCTATCAAAGTCCTCATGAACCTACAGGGAGAGCTCCTGTCTCCATCGATCAGCTTTGGATTTGACTTCAGTGAGTTTCCATCGAGTGGTGACCTGCAGACGACTATTTCAGCATTTCAAAACCGCGTCGCCGCTGATGACCAAGAGATGAATCGACAGGTGATCTCGGTAATCATGACCAAAAGCTTGTCACCCGAAGGTCAATTTTCAGGAGTATCCACCATCTCCTCAAGCTTGAGTAATCTCCTGTCCTCCCAATTGAACAACTTTCTGAATCAGGTAGATCAAAATCTGGAAATCAGTATTGACCTGGCAGGCTTGGATCAAAATGCCCTGGAAAACTTCCAGCTTAATGTCGCCTATACCTTTCTCGATGGAAGGTTGCGAGTATCACGGGATGGGGGATTTACGGATAATCGCGGAAATGCAAATGCTGCCTCCATCATTGGTGACTGGCAAGCTGAGTACTTGCTGACCGAGGATGGAGTATATCGATTGCGGATTTTCAACCGGAATAATTTCAATGCTTTCACTTCGCTTTCTTTAAGCCAAAATGTCTTGACCTACGGAGCTTCCCTTACTCAAAACGTATCCTTCAACTCATTTTCAGAACTTTTCAGAAAACTCACCGGACGAAGAGCAAATCGGCTCAACATTTCCGATTCGGATGATTTTCTCAGAAAGGAGTATCAGGGCGATGAGACCTGGACTCCGATCGATCTGAATGATCTACCTCAGCGAAAAATCCAAAATGTACCTCCACCGATCGAAGACCTGATTTGGAGAGAAGATTTTTAAAACATTTTCGAGCCCGATTAGCTTGACCAAAAAAAGAATTTAATGGAAAAAGTGACTCTTTTCTGGTTTAGACGTGACCTCAGACTCCACGACAATACCGGACTGTTCTATGCCCTACAGCAGGAAAAAAACGTACTGCCGCTGTTTATTTTTGACCGAAATATTCTCGATGCTCTTGAGGATAAGACTGATGCACGAGTCCAGTTTATTCACGAACAGATCCTTGAAATCAAAGCCCTGCTGGAATCAAAAGGCAGCTCCCTGCTGATCAAATATGGAAAACCGGCAGAAGTGTATCAAGCCCTTTTCGATCAATACCAGATCGAATCTATCTACACCAACCGCGACTATGAGCCCTATGCCAAAGAACGGGATGGTTTGATCGAAAAACTGGCAAAAGAAAACGGAGCTGCATTTCTGAAATTCAAGGATCAGGTCATTTTCGAGCCAGGCGAAATATTGAACGGAAGCGGGGAGTTTTATAAAGTTTTCACCCCTTTCAGCAAAAACTGGCTGGAAAAATTCGCGCAAAATAAGACTCAGTCCTTGCCTGAGGCGAACTGGAAAAATCTTTTTCAAACAAACCCTCTTGAAAACATCAGTCTAGCGGAAATGGGCTTTTCGCCTAGCCCAATCACCATTCCCCCAAGAGCAACTGACCGAGCTCTGATCAAAACCTACGACGAAAACCGAAATTATCCCGCCAAACCAGGAACTACCCGATTGGGAATCCACCTCAGATTTGGCACCATTTCGATCCGTCAGCTGGCATTGGAAGCAGCAAGCCTCAATCAGACCTACCTCAATGAACTGATTTGGCGGGAGTTTTACATGATGATTCTCGCCTACAATCCTCAGGTGGTCAATAAGTCCTTCAAACCAGCCTACGATCAGATACCCTGGCGAAACAACGAACAGGAATTCCAGGCTTGGTGCGAGGGCAAAACAGGCTATCCCATAGTGGATGCGGGGATGCGGGAGCTCAATGCGACCGGCTTCATGCACAATCGGGTGAGGATGGTTGTAGCAAGCTTTCTGACCAAACACTTACTGATCGACTGGCGATGGGGTGAGGCTTATTTTGCCAAAAAGCTGCTGGACTTCGAACTCGCTTCCAATAATGGGGGCTGGCAGTGGGCTGCAGGCACAGGTACAGATGCTCAGCCCTATTTCCGAGTCTTTAATCCAGACTCACAAACGGAGAAATTTGACAAAGATTTGAAGTATATCCGCAAATGGGTACCCGAATTAGGAACCAATTCCTATCCAAAGCCGATTGTAGATCATAAATTTGCCCGTAACCGAGCGATAGAGACCTACAAAAAAGCCCTGGAACAATGAACATAGGAGACCGAGTACGATTACTGCATGGCAAGGAAGAAGGTATCATCCGAAGGATTTCTTCAGGAGGACGGATCGAGGTAGAAATCGAGGACGGATTTATCATCCCTGCAGTCAAGTCTGAAGTAGTGGTCATTGCTGCTGCAGAAAAAAGCTATTTCGGGGCAAGTCCAACGGAAATCAAAGAAATCGAAGCACCCCTTCCCGTCTCAGCACCAAAGGATCAAGGTCTGTATTTGGCATTTTTACCGATCAATGATCAGCAACTGAGCTTATATCTGATCAACGACAGTCATCAAAGCTATCTCATTCATATTTCTGAGGTTTTCGGAGACAATCATCGGACTCTTTTTGCTGCTTCTCTGAATGCCGGTGAGCATAAAAAATTTGACGACCGAATCATCCGCGAAATGGATGAATGGCCGGCGTTTTTGCTTCGGTTTATCCCCATTCATTCCAAATTGGAAAAGGCTATCCCTCCCTTCGAACGGCAACTGAAGATGAAACCCACCCAATTTTTCAAGCATTTGAGCAAGGCTCCTATTCTGGGAAAAAATGTCTATCTATTTGCAATGGAACGAACCACCAAGGAGCTGGATATCCGCAGTCTGAATGCCGAGCTCAGTCAGATTCAACCTAGCCCGGAGCCTCTTCGTCCTCAGAAACCTCCCCGATCTATCGACCTGCACATCGAGCAGCTTCATGACAAACCCGACTCCCTGAGCAACTGTGAGAAAATGCGCATTCAACTGGAGGTTTTTGAAAAAAACCTGAATCAGGCAATCGCATCCGGAATGGACGAGATCACCTTTATCCATGGGTTGGGCAATGGAGTCCTTCGAAAAGAAATTCATAAGCGGTTAAGTCAAATCGGAAATATTAAGTACTTTCAGGACACGCAGAAAGATCAGTGGGGCTATGGCGCCACGCTGGTAAGAATCTCCTAATCCATGCAGGTCAAAACTTCTCCGGTTTTCCAGCTATTCGAACAGCAACATCAAGAAGCGAAGGGGCTTTTCCTTGACTTAGGTAAGCAAATCAAGGCTAAAAAGGCCATCGAATTACTTTCCAAAATTGAATTTCTTGAGCTGTATGCTGACTTGATGTCCAAGATTCATTCGGCAGAAAACGGAAATGAAAAAGAAAACCGGTCCCCTTTTTCCAGCCTGAAAAAATCTCTCCGAAAAATCCACCACCTCAAACTGGTGGAGCGCATCATCAAGCGGAAAAGTACGGAGAGCGATCAGACTTTTGAAAGCTTCAAGTCTTACTTAGAACTCGAAAAACGTAAAATCCAAAAGGAAGCTTTTGATCTAGCGGTGGGGAGTAGTCTGAGAAGCTGGGAAAATTTTCTTGACCAAACCAAATCAGCGAGTAAAGGACTAAAACCCCTGATGATCAGCACTGCGATTCACCAGTTGATCAATGAGGAACTCAACGTTTTGAATCAAGAAATGAAGTCCCCCTTGAGCACTTCGGCCTTTAGGGATTTGTTCGAAAGTCTTCGGAAAATCATCATGCTCGAAAACTTCCTCATTCACCTTGGCTTCAATCCGATTTTTGTCTCCCAAATCCACGGAGAAATCCAAACACTCAAGGAAAACCTTAAGCCTTGGTATGCCAATCACCTGAGCTTTCAGGCGCTGACCCAATTTCTCTCCGAAAAGGAAAGCCCATCTAAAAAGTACATCGAATGGCTAAAAGAACTCAAGCAGGAAAAGAAAAGCCTGTCTTCAGAGATCGAAAAACAGGCTTTTGAATTGATGGGAAAAGTGTTGCTCTAGTCAGATTCTTTCCAAGGCTTGAGCGATGTCATTTTTGAGATCCTCTGCATCCTCTACCCCTACACTCAATCGGATCAAAGAATCTACCAAGCCTACTTTTTCCCGCTCTTCTTTTGGTATGGAAGCATGGGTCATCGTGGCCGGATGACCACAGAGAGACTCCACGCCTCCGAGGGATTCGGCTAGTGAGAAAAGGTGTAGATTTTCCATTACTGTCTTGGCATCCTCGATTCTATTTCCTACCAGCGTAAATGAAATCATCCCTCCAAAATCCCTCATTTGCCTTTTGGCAATATGATGATTGGGATGATCCTCAAATCCTGGCCAATATACTTTGGCTACTTTTGGATGATTTTTGAGGTAGGCAGCGATGGTTTTACCATTTTGACTGTGTCTTTCCATGCGGAGGTGCAGTGTTTTGATGCCTCTCAGGACTAGAAAGCAGTCTTGAGGACCTGGAGTGGCTCCGCAGGCATTTTGGATAAATACCAACCGAGAAGCGAGTTCATCATCGTTAACCACGAGCGCACCCATCACGACATCAGAGTGACCACCGAGATACTTGGTTACGGAGTGCATCACAATATCCGCACCTAAGTCCAGTGGATTCTGGAGAAAAGGAGAAGCAAAGGTATTGTCCACTGCCAAGAGAAGGCCGTGAGATTTAGCAAACTTCGAAACAGCCTCAATGTCAATGATATTCATCATGGGATTGGTCGGGGTCTCGACCCAAATCATCCTCGTATTGGCATTAACATAGGAGGTAATCGCTTCCATATCAGCCATTGGCACAAAATGAAATTTGATTCCGTATCGTTCAAAAACCTTCGTAAAAAGACGATAAGTGCCTCCATAGAGGTCATTGGTAGAGATGATCTCATCACCGGGATTGAAAAGCTTGATGACTGCGTCGATCGCCCCAAGTCCGGATGAAAAGCAGATACCATGCTTTCCATTTTCAAGAGCAGCTAGATTCTGTTGAAGTGCTGTTCGGGTAGGATTGTGAGTACGACTGTATTCATAGCCGAGATGATCTCCGGGTGACTTCTGCACATACGTAGAAGTCTGAAATATCGGAGTCATGATCGCCCCGGTAGATGGATCAGGTGCTACTCCTGCGTGAATCGCTTTGGTTCCAAATTTCATGATTATCAGTTTTTTTGAAATGTGTGGAATGAATAAGAGCTTGAAGCCACTATCCTGACTTCCACACACTTGATGTTGCTATAGATGGGTTTAATTTTTTTTAGCTGATAAAAGACCTTCATTTTTCGATTGCAAAACCAGTTCAGGGTGACAATGTGAACTATCTTGCAGACCTTCTGCTCAGAAACAGGCCAAAGATGACTAAAAAAGGCAGTTTTTTCAAACTTCTCCTTCAGTACTTCCAAGGTAATATCCTTGGCAGTTTGGGGTGGCTTTGGGTGGCCTTTATGCCTGTTATTGGCTCATCATTCCTTTTATATTCTTATGAAAAGCTGGCTGAAATCCCTCTGACTGAAGTCGAAGATTTTTTCATTTTCACCACAACCATAGGACTGGTCTTGGGAATTGCTTTGTTGCCAACTACGCTTACCTCGTTGGCTTGTGGATTTTTTTGGGGCTGGAGTGGATTTATCCCACTTGTCATCGGTTATATTTTGGCAAATGTCTTGGGTTATACTATCGGAAAAAGGCTTAATTCCGGTTTTTTTGACCGATTTTTCACAACCTATCCCGAACTGAGCGAGCAAATTCAGTCCAAAATCCACCATCCCGGTCAGTTGATTTTCTTCATCCGAATCAGCCCCGTGATTCCATTTGCCATTTCCAATTTTCTGTTTGCATCGCTGCAGGTTCCGTTGAAAAAAGTTCTGACTTATGGGATTCCGGGTATGCTTCCGCGAACTATGCTTGCTTTTGGGACAGGTATGGTAGCCAATTCTTTTTTGGGTGCCAAAGAAGCTTTGGGCTCTCCAAGTCAAATTATCCTGGTGATAATTTTATTTCTGTCAAGCGGAATCGGAATTTATCGTCAGATTCGCCGAAAGTAAGCTTACCTCAGCAGGTACATTTTGCCGTAGCCTTTGGTAAAGCCACGATCTCCAGCTGTAGGTCTGTGCTCGACAAACTGTCCGTTTTTCCTCACCAATACCCGATAGATATATACTCCATTGGCTAGCTGATCTCCGAATTCATCCCTGCCATCCCAGGCATATTCGGTGATATTATTGCCGATTCGGATGGGACCGAGTTCGTTTTGGAGAATCTCACGGACCACTTTTCCGGTCACGGTCATGATTTGAATCTTGATTTCGTCAGGCACTTCCATACCCGTCACCGTGAAGACAAATCTGACTGATGTGCTGAATGGATTAGGATACGGATAGAAGTTGGTAATCGTGGACTCATTGACTACCTCAAAGGTAATCTCATACGGCTGTGGAGAATCTTGGTTGGTGATTCGCAACATATACACCCCGTCTTCCAGTGGTCCGGGCATAAAGGAAACTCTGAAATTTTCACTTTCGGTGGCCGGATACCAAGTCAAGTTGGGATTGGAGAAATTGATTTTCTGGAACTGACAGCCATCACAATTTTGCTTGAGGAAAATCTCCATGCCCACGGTGTCTTTTTTATACAAAAAGGACTGATCATTGATCAGTTGGGCAGTAACCATGACATTGGGAGAGACCAAATCTCCGTCCATGATGTAAAATCCATCAAAATTTACATCCAGTAGGGAGAAAGAATTATCACCCTCCACCTCAAAAACCACTCCCAAATCCAGCTGATTATTACGATAAGTCTGTTCCTGCAGTATCCTTGGATTGGCAAAAACCTCCAATGCGCTCTCCCCTACTTTACCCAAACTATTGAATTCGATGGGAATATCCATTTCCTGACTGGCCTTGAGCGCAGGAAATTTCTTGGAAAATGTCTCGACCTTTCGGGTGGGAATATGAGTCAAGGTCCAATTCACCTGTATGGAATCGGTAAAGTCGTAGATTGATGCGTTTTTGAAAGCCAAGGTGATGGTCGAGCTTTGTCCTTCTTTGATTCGGACTCGGTTCAGCTGATTTTTCTCGTAAAGTACTCCCTCAGGTACGCCTTCATAGCTGACTTGCCAATAGTCCAACTGGGATGGTGCAGTTGAATTAGGATCATTCATATTGTATCTCAATCGGATATAGGGGTATTGCTCCGGATTGATAAAGGAAATATCAACTTGCCTGTCGAGCGTTCTGGAGATCAAAATATCCTCTTCTCCGCTTGGCCTGACCCCGAGAATATCAAAGGAGGTAAACTCCTCCTCATTGATCCAAGTCCGGGCATTGACATTCTGGAAAAATCGCTCCCAAGTACTAGCCGGACCAATACGCGGGGTAAGCACAACTCCCTCAGTAAGATAGCCTTCCACTTCGGTGGAAAACCTCAGCGTCTGCTCTCGAGAAGGCACCTCAAAATTAGGATTCCCGATGATCTCAATAGCCTCACCTGCCTTCATTCCTTTTCGTCCATACAAAATATAAGGATCGCCTGTGGCCAAATTGCGAAGAGTAGCTTCATTGGCCCCAAATTCCTTTAAACTCAAGTAAGCTCTATCAGGCCAACTGTCAAAGGTGACATTCCCCACCGTAAAGATGATCACATAATCTCCGTTTTTGACCCCGCGGACATAATCCTGCAGGATAGAATTACCCGGTGTGGTGATCCAGCCGTTTTGGATACTTTGGATCAATTGAGGCACCCGGCCACAGGCCCTGGAATCCAAAATATCGAACCCGGGAACGGGAATTGGTAAATAGGGCAGAAGTGTTTTTTGATCAATCGCCACCAAGCCTAAAGAGCCGTTGGGGCAAAGTCTGCTGTTGGCATTATTCACATTATCGATAATCTGAGGCACTTGATTGAGCAGAAACTGCGTATTGCGGAATGAAAGCGTATCTACTCCTGCCCCGATTGTAAATACTTCGATGCCAGACCGATTTTTAACATATTCCCACTGTGAAGCGATCGATAAATTATCGAGCTGACTTTGGGCCAGTTGGGCATTTACTCGCTGAGTCCAGCCATTTCCTGCCTCGGGTATAAATGAGAAACTGGACTGAGTCCACTCGGTCGATTCTCCCGGTAGAGGATCTTGAAATCTTGATCTGAGAAAATAGGTGGTAGAATCATTGCCCGCATTCAACTGAACCGGCCAAGTCACTAATCCGGTACTGGTGGATCGGATTTCTCTTCGAAATGCAGAGTTGAAAGAATTCACCGTATCAAGCTGAACGATTATCGTGCGGGAATTGGCCGATACGCCGGGAACCTGAATCAAAATGTCTATGTCCTGCTTTCCGACCAATCCAAAATTGGTCGGATACAAATGCTGCGTACCACTCAAGGGGACAAATGCCGAAAGCACTGCCTCATTATTGGCAAATGTCATTTCACCAAATTTTCGATCAGGGTTAACCTTCAGAATAAACCTGTTTTCACCTGCCACTCCCTCGAGGTCTGAATTGGGAATGGTAAAATAAAGGGTATCCGATCGCATGATGGATGGATTGGTGAATCTCGGGTAAGAAATCATTGAACCATCCGGAAGTTGACGCTGGATTTCTATTTCTACTTGGTCTGCATGTGTAATTCCGATATTCCGCAAAGTGAAAGCCAGTCTAAGGCTGTCTGAAATAGCAGATATCGGCGCATCATCGAAGCTCTCCAGCTTCATCTCTGTGACGCTTACTGAGTAATCGGGCTTATTGGCAGGAAAAATCCTAGCCCCAGGATCACCTAATAACACCATCTGCTCCATATGCGAATAATTGAGCGGGCTTGTTCCGTAGCGATCCACAAAAAACTGCTCGGAGGCCCGCTTCACTTCACCCACAGTTTTGTAGATCATCGAACTATCCGCAAAGGCATATTGATAAAAAGCATCCGAATACCTTCTCAAGTACACATCCACCCCTATGGAAGTATTGGCCATAATGTTTGACGCACCTTTTTCCGGTGTGATGACCCAATCTTCGCCTTGAGTATAAGTAGTGCCGAAGGCACTTCCGTAGTCACATCCATTGAACAGCATCACCGGGTATTTGCCTCTGTTGGCATATCCTAGACTTTGATCCGAGGCAAAGCCAATTTCGATATCAATGACCGTAGGTGCTCCGTGTCCAAAAAAGGATAAAAAGGAAATCCCCTTATTCATATCCCCGGTGATGTCAATATTTTCCACTACCGAATTGGACCGCTTACGATAAGTTTTGACTGATCCTCCTAAGTAGGGACCTTCGGCAATCGTTTTGAAGCCATTCAAAAATGAGAAATAGCGCTCCAACTCAAACTCCGATAGGCCACCACTCAAGTGAACAATATTTTTTTGCCATGGCTCTGAGATCCCGACTTGGTCTTTTTCGATCATCTTTTGAAGGTAATCTGAAAGTTGCTGGGAGTTTCTAGCCGGAATCCTTCCAACTGCCATAGCTGGAGTAAGTGGGTTGTCAGGATCCAAACCCAGTGTATAGACATTATCTGAGGCGGGGTATCCGCCTGCCGGTACCAAATCCCTAAATGAAAATGCCTGAGGAGCATCACGGTAAAATACTGTACGATTATTCAATCTGCCGGTCGAATAATAGGCAAGAGACCTTGATGCTAAAACCAAATGACTTGGCCTATGGACAGGCCAATAGGCTCTGAGAAATTCATAAAGTGCCACAGAGGATTTTTCACCATAGGCAAACTGATCATAGATCTCCTCCATCCTCACGGTCATCGTATCAAACCCTCCACCCAAAGAGCTCGCCCGATGCTGGGCATAGGCCAAAAGTGGATTGGCTTCACGAGAACTAGGCTTTTCCAGTTCCCGATGACCTACCAAAATGTAGTCAGCCGCCTGTGCTAGATAGTTTCTAAATCTGACCGGAGCAAGTGAAGTGACTAGTTTGACTTTACTTTCATTTTGAATCAAAATCTTGCTTGACTTCCCTGGAATACCAGCCTGAAAACTCAGCCCATTGGTAGTCGAAAGGGTGATTTTCTGAGGATTATAAATATCGGAAGCATCAATGGCCACGTAGGCCCCAGAGGTTTGCGGCCAGGCAACGCGCTGATTTCCTTCTTGAAAAATCATCCATTGGGATTCAAAATTTCCAGAACCTACGGGTTTTCGAAAGGTTATTTTGGCATAGGAAATCGAAATATTATCGGTGTTTTGGATTCCTTGGGGACTGACTTTGACCACCAAGGTACCGTTGGGATTGAAGTCACTCATTTGGATCGGAAGAGTCAAATAGCTGGACTCATAACCAACAAAAGTGGTCGAAGTCAAGGAACGCTGAGAAGCGGAAGTGGGCCCAGCAGTGACACCGATAATATGTGTATTTTCAGATCTTCCGACTAAGCCCAGTTCGAGTGTCGCAGTCCCCGAATTGAGAATGGGCCCCAAATTCGTAAAGCTAAGTTCTCTGGATTGCCCTTTGGATACAACCGAACTCATCCAACCCTCCCCGAGGTCATAGGAAGAAAGCAAAAAACCCAAGGTGTAGGGTCTTCCAAAGGAATATTGATCTGCAAAAATCTGTAATGACTCCGTCTCAAAAGAATTTGTCAAAGGAACGGAAGCAGCTGGCTCCGGCCTCACAGCCATTCTTTTGCCTGCCTTACCCGGTGTGACCGCTAAGAAAAAAGCCGTGGTGTCGGTATAGGTATTGTAGTAAGGATTTGGTAGCCGATCTACTTTGGTGTAAAGTTTTTTATCGAGCTCGGCGTCATTTCTCCGACCAAAAAAATCCAGAAAATCTCCATCCCCGAATACCCCATCACTTTCTCCCTCGATATGAACTGCAACTTCCTGTCCCCTATGAAAAACCCTAATGAATCTTGGATCGAGGCTTTGGGTACTTAGACCGGCATTCCGAAGAGCTTCCGGAGTGACTCGATAGATTCCATCTTCGGCGGTTTGAATTTTGTAATAAGTCAGATTATAGTCATACCAAACCGACTGTTGGGCGGAGGCTCTGGCAGTCCAAAGCATGAGTGTCAAAAAGAGGATCAAACCTGTATTTCTATTCATCACTTCCAGCCATTAAATTTTCGATCCGAGGATTTCAACTGTTCCAAACTCACCTTGACTGTGAAAATATGTGAGTAAGGGCTCTCCGAAACATCCCCAAGATCTGACAGTGCATAATCAATCTGAATTTTATCACTCAATACCACACCTAAACCGGCACTGGGCAGAAAATCCCAAGATTGTGCGCCGGTGAAATCTTTGATTTGTTGAAAATTGCTCAAACCGGCACGCAAAAACATCTTTTGCTTAAAGCCGGCCTCAAGCCCGATTCGGGGATCAATGCTGACAGCATCGCTGGAAATCAAGGTATTTCTGGCTCCATCAAAGGTGGTCTCCAAATCAACCGAGGTTAGCAGAGAAAGCGTTTTGCCTACATTCCAGTCATAAGCCAATCCCAAAATCGCACGTGGCAGAGTGAGTTCGATGGTATTAAGTGGAATCTCATTGCCGGTCTGCGCATAGATATCCCTTACTTGGTCGGCATTGTGAGACCATGCATTGTAGGTGGTGGTGATGTCTCTGACCATCGCCCCAAGTGTCAGTCTTTTGACCCGATAAATCGCCCCCACATCCAAGCCAAATCCCCAAGCTTTGGCAAACTTGCCCACATTGCGGTGAATGATTTTGGCATTTGCGCCGACTTTGAGCCGATCAGAAATGTCCCTTCCAAAGCTCATCAGCAAAGCGTAATCTGCCGCATTGAAAAACTGGATATTATCATAGTTCAAAGCTCCATTGGCATCGTACAAAAATCTGGTGTCCGGTATATCATCCACCCCAAATCGAATCAGGGAAACCGCGAGTTGGTTTTGACTGCCGAGCGGAGTACTGAATCCCAGGTAGTCGTATTGCGCGATTCCGGCGAAGTACTCGGCATGCATCAACGAAGCCTGATACTTGTGCGTGATCGAGGTCAATGCAGCCGGATTCCAATAGGAAGCAGTCACATCACGTACCGAAGCCACCTGCGATCCCCCCATAGCTAAAGCTCTTGCGCTGACTCCTATTTGCAAAAATTCATTGGAGTACTTTGGCGTCAGACTTTGGCATAAAGCCTTATTCCCCCAAAAAAAGGAGAGGGAAAGGATGGACAAGGAAAGTAAAAACCGGAATAATTCTTTTTTCACGACGACAAATTAATCTAAAAAACAAATCCCTGACGAATAATCAAAAATTAAGACCTACAAAGTGAAATAATGTGTACATCAACGGACACTTTTATGTCACAGATCAGTACATTTTTTTGCCAACCGAGGAGACTTGCACTTATCCCTGATTTTCTTCTTTTATATTTTCAAAATTTAAAAAAACTCCCCCACTCACAGTAAATGCACTTTTTTCAAAAAATCACGCTTCAAAACCTGCACCTTTTACAAGGAATCTTGCAATACAAGGTAGCTTGGAAAAAATTGGTATCATTTTTTAACCTAGGGTTCTCCGAGAGGCTGATCTCTCTACAATAAATCACCGCGTCATGAATGTTGCCAACACACAGATCCAAATGCGCAAAGGTCTCCTGGAATTTTGCGTTTTGCACATCATCTCCCGGGGTGAAGTGTACACCTCTGACCTGATCGAGGAGCTCACCCAAGCTCAGATGATCGTGGTCGAGGGGACACTTTATCCTCTACTCAACCGCCTCAAATCTGCCGAACTAGTCACTTATCGATGGGTCGAGTCCGAGGCTGGCCCGCCTAGAAAGTACTATTCGATCACCGAGGAGGGTACCAAATTTCTCGCTACCCTCTCGGAAACTTGGTCTTCACTGGTCAATTCTACACTGCAAATCACCGGAAAGAACTGATCTCCCACCCACCTACAATCTCGAATCATCATGAAAAAGACGATAAGTATCAACATCAGCGGCATCCTGTTTCACATCGAAGAGGACGGCTACGATAATCTGAGAAAATACCTCGATGCGATCAACAAGCATTTCTCCGGGTATAAAGACAGCAAAGAAATCATCTCCGATATCGAAAATCGGATTGCGGAGATTTTTCTTAGCAACCTGAAAAACAACAAACAAGTCATCACCGCCGAAAACGTGGACAAGCTCATTGAAAAAATGGGGACGATTGCGGATTTCACTGCAGTAGAAGACACCGAAACCGAAGAAGAGTCCGAGTCCAGCAGTCAGCAAAGCGACGACTTCTATAAATACGTCACACCTCCGGATGCCGCGCATGGAGGCTATAAAAAGCTCAAGCGACTGGAAAACAAAAAAATTCTCGGCGGAGTATGTGCGGGCATTGCCCACTACTTCACTGTTGATCCTCTTTGGATCAGGTTGATCGCTATTCTGCTGCTTTTCAGCGGCAATATCAATATGCGTTTTGGACTGTTTGATTTCTCGCCATTTGACAACTTTGACATCAAATTGGGCTTTGGCTTTTTTGCTGTGGTGGCCTATATAGTCCTTTGGATAATATTGCCAGTTTCTTATGAAACTCACGAAGATAAACAAGTCAAAAAACTGTACCGAAACCCCGATGACAAAGTACTCGGAGGTGTGGCAAGTGGCTTGGCGGCTTACTTTGGTGTAGAAGTTTTGTATGTCCGATTGGCATTTTTGGTGCTTACTTTTGCCGGAGGCTCCGGTATCCTGATCTACCTGATCTTGTGGATCATCACTCCTGTGGCAAGCTCGATTACAGAACGGATCAAAATGAAAGGTGGAGAAATCACGCTGGACTCCATTGACTCCACGATCAAAGAAAATCTCAACCCTCTTCCTCCTCAGCCCGAATCCACAGGCCGAAAAATCCTGATGGCTCCCTTCAGGATTTTGGGCAAAGTGATTGATGCTATCGGAAGCGCATTGGGACCTTTGGGCAAATTTATCGCGCATGTAATCCGGATTGTATTTGGACTGATCATTTTCTTCCTCGGGTTAGGAATGACGATTACGCCCTTGATAGCACTACTGGCCTACTTCGGTGCGACTGATACCGATTACCGAGTCTGGATGGATAATTTCCCAGTCGAGCTATTCAGTGATTTGGTGCCCATTTGGCTGGTGATAGCTGCAGTGGGAATCGTGATAATACCCGGGATTATCGTCCTCTTGCTTGGACTTAGCGTATTGGCACAGAAAAATCTGATCGGTGGACGATTTGGATTGGTAGCACTTGGACTTTGGCTGTTGAGCATCGGTATCGCAGCATTTCAGATTCCAAAAATCGTCGCTCAGTTTAAAGAGGAAAACAAATATGAGGTGGTATCTGCCTTGCCAGTAAGTCCCGGAACCCTAATCCTGAGAGCCAATGATCAGGACAATGATGAGTTTCTCCACCTGGCAAATCTCAAAATCGAAGGGACTCAAGATACGGTAATTTCGCTGATGCAAAGTTTCTCCTCCCGTGGACGAACCAAGGCTGAGGCAATGGAAAATGCCAAGCAGCTGACCTATCGATATACGATCGAAGACTCAGTCGTCACCTTTGATGAAGGGATAGACCTCACCCAAATGCAGACTTTCCGGGATCAGCGAGTCAATATGGTCCTGAAGGTTCCTTTTGACCGGCCGTTTATCATGGAAAGATCCATGCGGTCCATCCTGCACCGCACGATTAATGCCAACGGATATCGCAACTCCGATGTCAGACCGGAAGCCGTTTGGGTATTTAATCAGGCTGGCCTGGTTTGCCTGACTTGCCCGAGCAAAGAGTCAAAGAATTATTCTTGGGAGGACTGGGAGGAAGAAAAAACACAGACTGACTCGGTCACCAAGGCCAAACTGGATAGTATCAGCCGGGAAAAGTTCAAAGAATCCTTTTTCATGCAGGACTAAATCAAAATTCACCTAAAAAATCAAAAGAGGTTTCCAATTGGATACCTCTTTTTTTGTACCTTCTTTTCCAAAACTAACCCCAAAAACCATGGATATTACCGCGAAGTTCTTAGGAGGATCTGGTGCTGTTACAGGTTCCAAATATCTCTTGGACATAGGTGAATTTGAATTTTTGTTGGATTGCGGACTTTTCCAAGGTCCAAGAGAACTGAGACAACGCAACTGGGATGATTTTCCTATGCCTGTGCAGGAATTGGACGCAGTGGTCTTATCACACGCACATTTGGACCACATCGGATATCTACCCAAACTGGTCAAGCAGGGATTTGATGGACCGATTTATTGCACCGAAGCAACAGCAGAGCTAGCCAAAATTCTCCTGCTCGACTCGGGCAAACTTCAGGAAGAAGAAGCCGAATACGCCCGTAAGAAAGGCTATTCCAAACACGAAAAACCCGAGCCACTCTATACCATGGAGGATGCGGAGGCGGTCTTTTCGCTGTTTGTTCCACAAAAATTTGAGCAGCCCTTCAGCATCCATCCGAGGATTACTGTTACTTTTTTCCATGCCGGACATATCTTAGGTGCAGCTATTGTCAAGTTTAGAATACAAGGCGATCAACAAACCAAAAAGCTGGTTTTTTCAGGTGATTTAGGACGATACCATGATCCAATCTTGCACCCTCCTACCCGCATTCCCAAGGCAGACATCATCTGGATAGAATCTACCTATGGAGATCGAAAAGCACCTATCGGCAAGCCGGAAGATGAACTTGGTCGGGCCATCAGGGATATTTTTGATCGGGAGGGAATTGCGATTATACCTTCATTTGCCGTGGGCCGTACCCAGTTGATCATGTATCATCTCTATCAGTTGATGGAAAAAGGGAAAATTCCTAAGGTCCCGATCTTTTTGGACAGCCCCATGGCGATCGATGCTACCAAATTGTATCTGGATTTCCATCAAGATCATCGACTCACGGCCATGCTCGAGGAAGACTCCGAACACGCTTTCAAGCATCCTCAACTCCGTTATTTTCAAAAACAGGAACAATCCATGTCCCTCAATGAATACCGAGGCAAAGCTATCATCGTCTCTGCCAGCGGAATGGCTACTGGAGGGCGAGTTTTGCACCACCTCTTTCATCATATCCCTGAGGAAAAAAACGGGGTAATCATGGTAGGCTTTCAGGCTGAAGGTACTCGGGGCAGAAGAATTCTAGATGGCGAACCCACTATCCGAATCTACGGGTATGATGTCCCTGTAAAAGCAAAAATCTATCAAATCGAAGGTTTGTCAGCACATGCTGATCAGGAAGAATTGATGGACTGGGCGGAGGGGTTCTGCGAAAAACCCAAAATGGCCTTTATCGTCCATGGGGAAAAAGAAAGTGCTGAAGCCTTGTCCAGAAAGCTTCATGAAGAATTAGGCTGGAATACGATCATTCCTCAATACTTGGAATCATTTGTGCTATTCGAAGGTATATAAGCTCCTTTTGGGAGAAATCCCCCTGAACCAAAAATCAAACTTCCGAACATGTTTACCAACCCACTTTCCGCCATGCTAGCCTTGGCCTTGTTTTCCATAATTACTTCCTGTCAAACCCTCAAAAATGGAGAATCCGGCATCATGGGCGCGGTCACTTGGATAGAAGGAAATCAGATGCCCATGATCTTGGAGGACGGACAAAATCCACCCAAAAAAGAATCAAAACCCATCCAAAGGAAAATTCAAGTTTATCCCTTGATGAAAATCAGTGACCTGAAGATGGAGGATGGGCTATTTGTAGCTGTGATGGAAAAACCGATTGCCGAAGTCGAAAGCAACCGTAAAGGGAAGTTTCGAATAGCCCTCCCTCCGGGGAAGTACTCGGTTTTCACAGTTGAAGAAGGCGGGCTTTTTGCCAATATTTTTGACGGAGATGGAAATGTAAATCCGGTCACCGTAAAGGAAAATGAGTGGATTTCGATCGAGATTGAGGTGAATTACCGAGCCGTTTATTAAATCTCGGCATTACTTCCTGAAAAGCAAAAGCCCCGAAATTCAAAACTTCGGGGCTTTTGGTATTCTTTAAATAAACTGATTAGTCAGCCTTTTCCTTCTTTTTTACGGTAATGGATAACTCAGTACCCTCTCCACTGTAATCCGCCGTGATGACATCACCCTCCGAAAGGTCTCCCTTGAGGATTTCCTCTGCAATCGAATCCTCCAGATACTTCTGAATAGCTCGATTGAGCGGCCTTGCACCATACTGCTGATCGTATCCTTTTTCTGCCAGGAAATCCTTCGCCTTTTCGGTGAGATCGATCTTGTATCCCAATTCGGTAATTCTGTGAAAGAGCTTACCCAAACTGATATCGATGATTTTGAAGATATCTTCTTTGCTCAGCGAATTAAACACTACCACATCATCCAGACGATTAAGGAATTCAGGGCTGAAGGCCTTTTTCAAAGCGGATTGAATGGTGGATTTCATGATGTCATCCATATTCTCCTGCTTGGCCCGATTGGCAAAGCCGATTCCCGCTCCGAAGTCCTTCAAGTCGCGAACCCCAATGTTGGAAGTCATGATGATGATCGTATTTCTGAAATCCACTCTTCGACCCAAACCGTCAGTCAAAATACCATCATCCAAAACCTGTAGTAGGATATTAAATACATCCGGGTGAGCTTTTTCGATTTCGTCCAAAAGAACCACCGAATACGGCTTTCTGCGTACTTTTTCGGTCAGCTGTCCGCCTTCTTCATAGCCTACATAGCCTGGAGGCGCTCCCACCAATCGGGATACGGAGAATTTCTCCATATATTCGGACATATCGATTCTGATCAAGGAATCCTCCTTGTCAAACAGATAAGTAGCGAGCGTTTTGGCAAGTTCAGTTTTTCCCACACCCGTGGGTCCGAGGAAAATAAAGGAACCGATAGGCTTTTTAGGATCTTTTAATCCTACGCGAGTCCGCTGAATCGCTTTAGTGAGTTTTTTGATTGCTTCGTCTTGGCCGATGACTTTCCCCTTGAGCTCTTCGCCCATATTGAGAAGTTTATTTCCCTCATTTTGGGCGATTCGCTTGGCAGGAATACCAGTCATCATGGCGATCACCTCGGCGACGTTGTCTTCCTCTACGGTAAATCGCTTAGACTTGCTTTCGTCTTCCCAACGTGCCTTGGCCTGATCGAGCTGCTCGAGAAGTTTTTTCTCCCGATCTCTCAATTGCGCCGCCTCTTCGTATTTCTGGGATTTTACTACACGGTTTTTCTCAGCTTTGATATTTTCTACTTCAGCCTCAAGTTTCAAAATATCCTCTGGAACGTGGATGTTGTTGATGTGAACCCTTGCCCCTGCCTCATCGAGAATGTCGATCGCCTTATCTGGCAAAAAGCGATCAGAAATGTATCGATCCGACAGCTTAACGCAAGCTTCGATAGCGGCTGGCGTGTAGATCACGTTGTGGTGATCCTCATATTTGTCTTTGATATTATTGAGGATCTGGATGGTCTCTTCGGGGGAAGTAGCATCTACCATGACCATCTGAAATCGACGTGCCAAAGCTCCGTCTTTCTCAATGTACTGCCGATATTCATCTAACGTAGTGGCTCCGATGCATTGGATTTCTCCACGTGCCAAAGCCGGCTTGAACATATTTGATGCATCCAAAGATCCGGAAGCACCACCTGCGCCTACGATGGTGTGAAGCTCATCGATGAAGAGGATGACATTTGGAGATTTCTCCAATTCATTCATCACTGCTTTCATTCGCTCCTCGAACTGACCACGATACTTGGTGCCGGCCACTAAAGAAGCCAAATCTAGCGTCACCACTCGTTTATTGAACAATACTCGAGAGACCTTTTTCTGAACAATCCGAAGGGCTAGACCTTCAGCAATGGCAGTTTTCCCAACACCGGGCTCACCGATGAGGATGGGATTGTTTTTCTTTCTACGAGAAAGAATCTGAGCGACCCGTTCGATTTCCTTTTCTCTACCAATGATCGGGTCGAGCTTATCGTCCTCGGCCATTTTAGTGAGGTCACGGCCAAAATTGTCTAAAACCGGAGTGCGGGATTTTTCTGCGCCAGGCTTGGAGGCACCTGCACCTGGATTGGATGATCCGAATAGCTTGGATCCATCATCATCTCCATCCTCGGCTTCGGCACGGGCTCTTGGAGCTCTCCCAGCGTCGGCTTGATTTTCAAGCATTTCTTTGATGGTGTCGTAGTTGATGTCAAACTTGCTCAAAATCTGTGTGGCGATATTGTCTTCATCCCTCAGGATGGAAAGCAATAAGTGCTCTGTACCGATCAATTGAGACTTGAAGATTTTCGCTTCCAAGTATGTGATTTTCAAGACCTTCTCTGACTGTCGAGTCAGGGGGATATTGGCCATATTTTTCACATTGTGGTTTGCGGTGCCTTTGACAGCCCGCTCGACTGCATTGCGCAACTCATCCAGAGGTACGCCCAATTTTTTAAGAATGGAAACAGCTACACCTTCTCCTTCCCGAATCATCCCTAGCAAGAGGTGCTCTGTGCCAATGTAATCGTGTCCTAGCCGGAGTGCTTCTTCGCGGCTAAGTGAGATCACCTCTTTGACTCTATTTGAAAATTTTGCTTCCATTTAATTCCTTTCTGTATAGCTGGTAAATATGAATCTATGTTACCGAAATTGTTTTAAAAACACAATCCCTGCGCTTATTGTTCGCTTATTTTTTGGGAAAGCTTCAAAACTCGGCCTGACTCTGGTCCCATGCAAAAGAGTAGGTCCAGAATGCTCAGGTTGGGCTCAAAGTCTAAGCCAAAAAGCTGAGGATAAGCGTGTGGAAGGTAGTAATCCCGTTCGGAAAAGTGCCTTTGCGGCTTGATTTGGGCTCTTATGTCCAAAAAATCATCTGGCGCTTCCTTTTCTTTCCACTCGGTAAGCCTGACAGGCATTTTCAAAAGCTTAAGACAGATTGTCAGGAGATGCAGATTGAGCTGATAAAGACTATCCTGTTCTTTTTCCCAAAAACTTTGGAAATAAGGAAATAAGAATTCGAAAAAGGGGGCTTTCCCATAGGCACTTTGGATACCTCGAAGGTGAATGGCTTGCCATTTTTGCGAGTTGTCAATACGGACTTGTGACATAGCAACTCTCGGTCGACGACCTTGGATGGGAATACTTAGCGTTTCGACTTTATTGGCCAGTCTGATACGAGTTCGATTGAGATAGGACTGCCGCTGATAGGTATCTTGAGGAAAAATGAGAAGTTCTTCTGCACCTGCTATGGCAGTGAAAAACTCCAAGGATGGAAGGTAATGGAGATCGATAGCTACGCGCTTCACGAGAGAGGAGTTCGAAGTTTAAAGGTTCGGTTTTTGTACTTTTTAGTTTATCCGATAGCCAATGGCAATTTTGACAAGATCATAGGATCTCTTCCAGCTGCCCAAGACCTTCACGCACTACCACCACCTCATCGCCTGTACAATCGAGAATAGTCGAGGGCACATTAGACCCATATCCTCCATCAATTACAATATCCACGAGGTTTTGATACTTTTCAAAGATCAATTCCGGGTCGGTGCTATATTCCAAAATCTCGTCTTCGTCATAGATGGAAGTGGACAGGATGGGTTGCCCCAGTTCCTCCACGATAGCCCGAGGAACTCCATGATTAGGGACTCTGATACCGACTGTTTTTTTATTAGAATGAAGGATTTTAGGCACTTGGGAGCTTGCCTCCAAAATAAAGGTAAATGGCCCGGGAAGGCCTTTTTTCATCATTTTGAATACAGGCTTGGTAATCACGCGTGTGAATTGGGAAATATTGCTGAGGTCTGCGCAGACGAATGAGAAATTGTGCTTTTTGGGATTGATTCCCTTGATTCGGCAGATTTTCTCCACCGCTTTTTGATTGGTAATATCACAACCCAAACCATAAACCGTATCTGTAGGGTAAATTATCACTCCCCCGTTTCGGAGGACTTCTGCGATATGCCTCACCCGTTTGGGATCGGGATTTTCTTCGTAAAGCCGTATAAATTCCGCCATGACTCAGCTTGGATTTGATGATACAAGCTTAACCCATTTTTCTTGCAATTCGTGCACAATTGGGATGTCAGCCGGAGCCCAATCTAAAGAAAAGAGGTCTTTTTTTTGAATCCAGCCAAACTGAGCGTGTTCGGCCAAGTGAATTTCTCCTGCTTTCCAGTATGCTACGAAGGGAAAAAGTTGGATAGATTTATCGGAATAGTGATGGAGCACCGGAGTCAATCTATCAAAAATGCCAATCTCCAAGGAAAGCTCTTCTTTTATTTCTCTTTTCAAGCATTCCTCTGGAGTTTCGTTTGACTCTATTTTTCCTCCGGGAAACTCCCATTTGCCCGGCAAATCCATTTTTTCAGATCGCTGAGTAACTAGGACTTTTCCATCAAAAAAAATAAGTGCACAGGTAACTGGGATGATTTTCATTGCAATGAATCGATCAAATGAAGTCCAAGGTACAACGCCATCATTTTAAATCGCACATTAAAAATTGATCTGCCAGAAAAAGAAAATCATCTCGCTCCTTTTTTCCACTTTAGTATCGCTTCATCACTGAACCCAACTACAATATCCTCGATTTTTCCTTGCTCATCGATGAGGTAAAACGTCGGATATCCGCGGATACCATAAGCCTCACCTACAGATTTTGCATCAATTAAGACCGGAAAAGGGATGGGGTTTCGCGTGATATACTTTTTCATTTTTTCAGTCTCATCCACCGGATTGATATAAAGTGCAATTAGATTTTCGGCAAATTCAAACCCAGGCTTTTTAAACTCATCCAAGGCGATTTTGCACCAGCCACAATGGATCATCGAAAAGTCAAGCAGCACCTTTTTCCCTCTTAGCTGGGCCAACTCCACTTGATTTCCTTCCATATCCATCAATTTGAAATCGGGCGCTTTGGATCCCAAAGAAAGCAAGTTGCGATTTGGGTCAAGCTCAACTTCCGCTGGTGTGATGTAACCTTGAGGCACCTCCAGCGCGATCTCCTTCCTGGAGTCACTAAATTGATATTCTGAAAAAAAGACCTCAATCAACTGAGACCGCACATCGTCATGATAAAGTCTCCGAGAAAGTATTTCAGGCAAATAATTGGCGGGATTGATGAAAAGGTGATTTTCTAGGAATACTTTCTTATCCGAGATCACCGTATCCATCTCGATCCAACGGTATTCCTTCAAGAATTTCCCGTTGACAGCAGTGTCCTGCTTGTATTTCCAGGGCTCTTTTTGCAATAATGCTATCGGACTAAATGTGCGATACGAATTAAACCGGATACGCTCCAAGACTGGTTCCTCGAGGGTAAATGTGCTGTCTTTATGATTAACCTGGAAGGTATTTTCTCCATCGTACCAGTAGGCCTGCCCGTCTCTTTTTCCGTTAAACTGGTAGCCCAAAATCGAGTTAGAATCTTTTTGAAATTCGGTTTGGTAAATCATGGTATCCACCTCTCCGAGAGCTGGATTTTCCCAGAGCATTTTTTGACTGAAGGAAATACCCTGAGGGTCGAGAATTTTAGACCTTGAAGCCTTGAAAACCTCCTCCGGAGTCTCCCTACTAGTACAAGCAACGAAAATCACCAAACTGGTAATCACACAAAAAAGATTCTTCATTTTCTCAATTTCACCAAGTCAAACACAAATCTTATTGAACAACTCACGTAAGCTACTGAATAAATTAGAAAAACAAGGAATCACCAGGTGAAACAATCCCTGAAATTTCAAGAAAACTTGATTGATCAAGAGCCGATAAAAATCGTTAATTCCCAGTATCAAATCTCTGTCTTGGCTTTAGCCGACTGTTTCACCCAGAATTTTATTTCTATTTTTGCTCCCTATGCAACTCGAGAAGCGCAAAAAAATATTGCTCGTAGCCCTGATCGCAGGCTCAGTCTTGGCCATTTCGATGACCTTTTACTTTTATCAGGTTTTCTTCAGTCCAAACACTCTGGTCGATCGGGACCAGCCCTATATGCTAAAAATCCCAACCAACTCGGTTTTCAAAAATGTGGTGGATAAGCTCTATGAGGACAAAGTAATCAACGATGCGCTCAGCTTTGGATTTGTAGCTAAAACTCTTGGTTATCAGGAAGCTGTAAAACCTGGTCTCTACAAGATCGATCCCAAAATGAACAACCTCCAACTGGTACGATTGCTCAGGTCGGGGGCGCAAGTTCCAGTCAAAATCACCTTTAACAACGTGCGGACCAAAGAGGACTTGGCAGAAAAAATCACAGCCAATCTGGAGGTTACCCAAGAGGAATTTCTAGGATTACTCCAGGACTCGGTCTATATCCGAAAGTTTGACTTTGAGGAGGAGACCATTATGAGCATGTTTATCCCTAACACCTACGAACTTTGGTGGAATACGAGTGCAGAGGGGCTTTTTGACCGGATGTATCGGGAATACCAGTCTTTTTGGACCGAAGAGCGAAAGCAAAAAGCCCAACGCCTTGGCCTGACCCAAAAAGAAGTGAGCACGCTGGCTTCGATCGTGCAAGCCGAAAGTCAAAAATCAGATGAACGGCCGAAAATTGCCGGGGTTTATCTCAATCGAATGAAAATAGGAATGGCGCTGCAGGCAGACCCAACTTTAGTCTATGCTACGGGGGATTTTACATTGAAGCGCATCCTAAACATCCACAAGGAAATCGAAAGCCCCTATAATACTTACAAATATACAGGACTTCCTCCTGGACCGATTAACCTTCCCGATATCAACTCCCTAAATGCCGTCCTGAATGCCGAGGAGCATCAGTACATGTATTTTTGTGCCAAGGAGGATTTCTCGGGCTACCATGCATTTGCAGTGACCTACAACGAGCACATCAACAACGCCCGCAGGTATCAAGCGGCCCTCAACGCTGCCAAAATCTATTAGCATGTTCCAGGCCGAGACACAAATCCGCGTTCGATATGCAGAAACCGACCAGATGGGCTATGTGTATTACGGAAACTATGCTATGTATTTTGAAGTGGCCAGGGTAGAAGCGATGCGCTCTGCCGGGTTTTCTTACAGGGAAATGGAAGAAAATGGAGTGATGATGCCTGTTTTAGAAAGTCACTTTCGATACCTCAAACCTGGAAAATACGACGAGCTACTGACCATCAAAACCCTGATTCCAGAGTTGCCCGGAGTCCGAATCCGATTTGAATACGAAGTGATCAATGAGCAAAACGAAGTCATCACTCAAGGCTGGACTACTTTGGCATTCTTGAAAAAAGACACGCATCAGCCGACCCGCCCACCCGGAAATTTGTTAGCTTTATTGGTGCCCTATTTTTAAACTCAGTTGCAAAAGTGGTCAAAGAAAAAATTTTCAAATGGCGAATACGATTCCAACTCAAGGCCAGAAGGCTTAAGAGATTTCAGTTTGGAAGCCCAGAAAAGAACCTCTATGATGTCGTGAGGATTTTTGTCCAGCAGCTCAAAAAAGACGATATCAATGAACGGGCATCCGCCATGGCATTCAGTTATACTTTGGCACTTTTTCCACTTATGCTTTTTTTGCTCAATCTGATCCCCTATTTACAGGACCTATTTCCTGTCGTAACTACAGAAAACATACTTGCATTTGTCCAGAGTATTATTCCTGAGGGAGTGTATGTCAATCTGGAGACCACACTGATGGACATTGTATCCAAGCCGAGGCAAAGTTTGTTGTCTTTTGGTTTTTTCTTTGCGCTTTTCGCATCCAGCCAGGGGGTCGTCCAAATGATAGACTCGTTCAACTCAGTCTATAAAACCAAGGAGACAAGAGGATTCCTCGGAACCCGATGGATTGCGGTCAGTATTGTATTTGCACTGGTTACGACCATAATTGCGGCAAGCACGGTCATGATTTTTGGTAATTTACTTATCGGGAGGCTAGATGATCTTCACGTATTCAACAATAGTTTCTTAATATTCCTATTTAATACCCTTAAGTTTTTGATTTTATTATCGGTCTTTTTTATCACCTCTGCTTTCATTTTCCGTTTTGCGCCAGCGGTGCATGATAAGTGGCATTTTTCTTCGATTGGAGCAAAACTCGCGGGGTTATTGATCACCTTAGGGTTCTACGGTTTTATATTTTATCTGGAAAATTTCGCCAGTTACAATAAGCTCTATGGATCGATCGGAACCCTGATTGCATTAATGTTTTGGTTGTACATCACTTCCTTGATCGTTTTGGTATGTTTTGAGGTGAATGTCAGTTTGGATTTGGCAGAAGAAAAAGCGAAAGAGCGTGCAAGAAGAAGAAAAGTGCTATCAGCTGGTACAGAGCTTGAAAAATAAATTAAAATAAATCAAGGACTTAAAAGAAAAAGCGAAGAAGAGTTTTGCATAAAATCAGAATACGCTTACTTTTGCACACTCGAAAAAAGAGATTACAACACAGAGGAGTGGCAGAGTGGTCGATCGCGGCGGTCTTGAAAACCGTTGTACCGAGAGGTACCGGGGGTTCGAATCCCTCCTCCTCTGCTTTTAGTTAATCAAAAGTTTCGAAAAGCCCCAAATTTTAGCGATTTGGGGCTTTTTTATTTTCCCCCTCCTTCGAAAAAACACAGATTATTCGGATATCGGGAGGAAAAATCGAGACCTATTCCATTTCCAATCGAGACCTATTTTCTGGTGAGCTTTTTGGTGAATATGGAAATTCGCTGGGTTGTCGGAATTGGCTCCAATAGCTTTGTTCAAAACAAATGACAAGGCTATGAACATACCAACGCTATCTTTTCAACTCCAGGAAAAGAAACTCAAAAAGGACGGGAATGCACCGATCTATCTCCGGATCACAATCAATGGAACCCGATCTGAAGTATCTACTAAAATTGACATCGAACCTTCCAAATGGGACTCTAAGAAAGAGCTGATAAAGGGCAAAGAGCCCGTGACCATTCGGCTTAATCAGCAACTCCAAAACTTCAAGCTGAAAGTCTATGATGTTTTGGAACAGATCAAAATTCAACGGTACGACATCACGGCGAACAATCTGAAACTCGGATTGTCAGGAGAGTTATTCCAAAGCCATACACTGAAACAGGTCTATGCTCTGTTTATTGAAAATCTGGAAAACAGAGTTGGCACGGACTACTCCCCCGCTTCTTTGGAGATTAACAAGACTACCTATGATCACCTGATCGAATTCTTAGACCAGGAAGGGAAAGCTCAATTGAAACCAGAAGAATTCAATAATCAGAAGTTCTTGAAGTTTGAGAACTTCCTGAAATCCAAAAAGCAGAACTCGCACAACACGGTCTATAAAAAGATAGAGCGCGTCAAAGCAGTATTCAAGTGGGCTTATGAAATGGATTATCTCGAAAAAGATCACAGTAAGAAGTTCAAAATCAAAAAGCAGAAGAAGGAAATCATATTCCTAACTCAAGAGGAGTTGGACCGCTTAAAAGCTATAAAGCCAATTGAAAGGCTTGCAATAATCCGTGACGCTTTTCTTTTCATGTGTTATACCGGTTTAGCTTTTAATGAAATCGAACGGCTTAGTGAAGAAAACTTATCCAAGAATATTTCAGGAGGGTATGGGATCATTATGACCCGACAAAAAACCAGCAGAAACATTCCTGAAATACCATTGCTTCCAATGGCTTTAGACCTCATTTCCAAGTATGAAAATCATCCGAAGCGAATCATTGAGAAAAAACTATTCCCAATCCCTGCCAACCAGAATTTTAATGGATACCTGAAGGAATTGGCAGCCTTGGCCAAAATCGACAAGCCTGTCTCTACGCATACCGCAAGAAAGACCTTCGCCACTACCATCGGCCTTCGAAACGGAATGAGCATAGAGGTGGTCAGCAAAGCACTTGGACATAGCAACATCCGAATTACTCAAGAATCCTATGCTGACCTGCAGAATGATCGAATAAGAGAAGAATTTGAAAAATTAGAAAAAAACCTAAAAAGCCATGAAAGTAATAAGTCCCGTCCTTCGAAAAGTATTGGTTGAGCTTGAAGGCCTTGACCAGCCATTGGAATTCTGGTGGGATGATAAAATGCTGAGAACTTTTGAATCAATGATAAAAAATGACAAAAAATCAGTAATCAGGGCGCCAAATACACCAAATTCGATCATTGAGTTCGAGCTTCAAAATTTTAATGACCTAAGGGTTACACAGACAACTAATGTTGTTTTAAAAGGAAATTGCCTTCAACTGACTAATGTTTTTAGGTTTTATAGTGCATTAAATCTCTCCTTGCCTAATCCCACTTTCAATGACGAATTCGAATTTCCCATAACGCTAATTTGCCTCTCAAAAAAAATCTTGACACACCAACACTTATTGACTATTCTACCTATATTAATCTTGACTACCTGAAAAACAAAGGTTTAACAATTGGAGAAATAATACTTGAAAGAACAAAAGCTGCCAAAAGATCAATAAATTCACCGCAAATACTTTTTGCCGAATATACTTCATTGGCTTATTATTAGAGAAATTTGATATTAATGCTGAATGTCAACAACCTCTTTGCAACACTTTCATCAATCCAATCTGGCGAAATCAGTCAAAGTCCAAACTTCAATTTCTCGGTCGGGTCCTTTGTCTCAGATTGGCTTTCAATTCCAACAAGAGACTGGGAAAAATCTTTAATTTACTTAATAGAATTTACCGAAAAACTTATCTCGGAATTTATCCAATCTGAATCCGCTGACTTTAAAAAACTCAGCGACTTTCAGGAACAATTTCCCGATCAGAAAATTCATTCAGAATTAGACGACAATTATCCAAAGGAAGTCCTCGGTACATTTGAACAGCATATCATTTTCTCAAGGGAAGAAGAAGTACTTTTCATCAGAAAAGGACAATCTGATTTCATCCGAAATGATCTTAAAAAACTACGAATTACCCTAAAAGAATGTCTTAAAAAGTATCTGAACGAAAAAGACTCTGAAATTTTCCAACCCACTTATCTCATAAAAGAGAGAATTCCTTTTTTTGGAAATGAACACCAACTTTCATATTTCTTCAAGCTTCTCATAGATGGAGGATTTGTACTTGCCTCTGACACTAATTTAGAAACTGGTAATGTAAACAAAAGCATATTTGATCTTGAATTCCTTAGTAGTTTGAGTGACAACAAACTTGCAGCATTTGAAAAGCACTTGATTTTGAAAAAAGATCTTTCAAAAAGAGTGGCAGACTATTTTTACTGCGTTGATCCCAAACCAACGTCTTCAACTTTTGGGTTTGAAGTAATTACCCCAAAGCAATCAGGTATTTCTTCAAGAATGAATAAATCAGCAAAGTATCGTGTTGCTGATGTTGACATTGAAAGATTCACAAAGGGATTTAGAAAAATCCTGAAAGATCTTGAAGAAGATAATTCCAAATAAAATCGAAGCCATCTTTAACCAGATGGCTTTTTTGTTTTCTAAAATATTGAAGAAAACATTCACCAAAATCCTCACCAGAACTTTTTAGGCTACCCTGAGACGGCAATGCATTTTTGTTGCCATGAAAAATTTAGAACAGAATAGCACAAATCAGATCATTCTGATGAATTCCGAACAACTCAAGGAGTTGATTCAGGAAATCCATGAAGTCAAAGCTTTGGTAAAAAGCAAGACTTCACAAGAGGTTATCCCTGAGCTCCTGAGAACCACGGATGTAAAACGTCTTCTGAAGGTAGGCGAAAGTACACTTGCTGGACTCCGGCAAAATGGTACCCTACCCTTCACCAAGATTGGTGGCAGCATCTATTACCTAAAGAAGGACATTGAAAAAATTATCATCGATAACTACTCAGGGCTATGAAAAACAAAAACGCTTACATCGATTTCAAATTAGCTTCCCCCAAGGTATTTGAACATTTCCTTGGTCACCTTTATCCTGGTGGATTTTTAGTTCTCGGGAGGAACATTTCTAACCCATTTCTCAAAAAACCTCAAGAGACACCCTCTTTTAACGTCCTCCAAGCGCGTGACAAGAGTCTCATCTTTTATGATTTTGCCACTGGAGATAAAGGAAATTGCATAACACTTGTCTCTCGATTAAAAGGCGTAAGTCGACTTGAAGCAATAAAAATCATCATCAAATTAGTAACTAACTAACATATGAATAATAATTCCGCCTTGAATGTCATCGAACACTCATCCACAAATTACTTCCAGTATTTTGGAATAGACAATAAGATATTGAAATACTTTGGGGTTGAGGTCATTAATGAAGGTTCCTCCAAACTCGAAATTAAATATCCTTATGCCGATGGAAGTATTAAAACCTGCCGTCCTTTCTCTATGCAAAAGTGGAGCTTTTCAACGCCTGATTCTGATAGCGACCAACCAAGAATATTCGGTATCGATCGAATTCCAAGAAAAGGAAAGCTATTAGTAATAGCTGCTGGCGAAAAGGACACGCTTTCGATAAGTTCTTTGGGAATCCCTGCAATTTGTTTTAGTTCTGAAACAGTTACCCCTTCAAAAACAGTGATTAGCCAACTAACAAAAAACTATGAAGATGTCATTATTCTGTATGATCAAGATGATGCCGGAAACAGGTCTGCAGAAAAGCACTCAAAGGAATTTAACATACCTGCAGCATATTTACCTCTACAAAAAGGAATTAAAGATGTGACAGACTATTTAGCTTCAGGTTCCAACAAAAGTGACCTAATGTCAATTATCAATAGAGGGATTTCATCATATTATAGAAGCTTTACAAGCTTTAATGCCGCGCTTCTTAAGAAAATGAAATTCACTGAATTGGATTATATCCTGCCTGGTATTCTGACAAGAGATGCTTTTTGTGCAATGGTAGGAGGTTCTGATTCTGGAAAAAGCTTAATCTGCCTTCAGTTTGCGATCTCATTTATTCTTCAAAAAAAGTTTTTAGACCTTCAAGTTAATGGAGCGGGGAAAGTACTTTACTTTTCATTAGAGGACTCTGGTGGTTCTTTGGCAGGAAGATATGAGAAGTTAACATCCAACCTTAACCCTGAGGAAAAAGAATTGGTCAATAAAAACTTGACTTTCAAAATTGAAAACCTTTCTCTTGCTCAGCAAATCCATGATCATATAATCGAAAATCCTGAAACACGATTGGTCATTATCGATACATTCGCAGAATTAGCATTAGGACGGGATACAAATTCCATTAGTGTTGTCAGAGAAATTTTGGCCCCCCTTAGAAATATCTGTATTAAATATCAGTTAGCCATGATAATAGTTCATCATATTGTTAAGGCTGCTGAAAAAGATAAGGTAATGAGCAAAACCGCAATTAATGGCAGTCAAACATTCGAAGCTGCAATGAGAATGGTTGTACAGATTAATAAACATAACAACCACTTCGAATTAGGGATCACCAAAGGCAATGATATACCTGAAAGAAAGAAGGCTCCTAACTTAAAAACTTATTTGAAACATGACCATAATACCCTACAATTTTCAAAAACGGCAAAACCTATCAAAGTAAATATCCAAAAGCCTAAATCCGCAGAATGCACTAATTGGTCAAATGTATTCAGAAGTGAAAATCATCTCACCTATTCAGAAATAAAAAGTCGGCTCTTGGAGTTAGACATTCCTAAAACAACCGCAGAGAATTGGATAAAGAAGGATCTCAGCAAGCTCAAAACTGAAGATGGATTATACCCGAACCCTACGCTACCTGTAATAGTGGATGAGGAAGATAATTTTGAGCTGTAGCCTTTAATTTTTTTTGTTCTCTGCCTCTTTTTTTACCCCTACCCCCTCTCCCTTATAGGGAGAGAGGGGGTTAGGGGTTAGCAAAAAACAAATAAATTGAAATCTATGAATTAAAAACTAACCTTCCCATTGTGTTCCAAGGTTAGGTTGTTCTGATCAAAAGTAGTTTCTTCTATATACCCTGCCCAACATGGCCTAATTAAAGGCAATATTTCAAACAGTTTCTTATTGTTTTGTTGAGAGCTTAACCCAAAGAACAGATACCGGAATTAATTCAGCGATTATAGCTGGTTCAACTCAGACACTACCCATCGATCCGCCTTTTCAAAACTATAGGGGATCGATATGTTTCCATATGGGCCGATTACTTCATCAAGGTAAAGGCAGGTAGGTTCTCGACGCTGATCGGCCAGAACCCGAATAGTCTTTTTGGCTTGATTTTCCCTCCAAGTGCCTTGAAAGGAAAACGGAATAACGGCTAAAAATTCCAGCCTTTGGAGGGGATTCTTATAGTGGCAGCCAATCGATTGAAAAAGCAGGGTTCCCGTCATCCATCCCAATCCTGCAAAAAAGACTAAATCCCCTTTCAAACCATTGAAATGATTTTGAATCTCTTGGTTCATCGGTATAACGGGGAAGTATCCCTCTTTTGGAAGGCGTCTATTACCCAATTGTTCACGGACGTAATCCGGGGTTGTAAAAGGAATGAAGGAATCTCCCTTTCTTAGGCTCTCTGGTTCTTCCGAATTAATGAATGTGAAGGAATCAAAGGACAATTCACTGGAATGATTTGAAGCCAAATAACAAGCTGAAGTCCCCAGTGCTATCAAATGCCGGCCATTTGCTGTTTGAGGAAATGGAGAAGTTTCAGCCAAGGCCATAGGTGCACCGGCAATTATCGGCAAAATTTTGAGAAAGTCGCGTCTTTTCATATTAATGGATTTAGTCAATAAGTAATTCGTATATCCATCCTCCTTTGAAGTCAAGCTGGATTTGGTGAGGAAGCCTTGATACCTTCTTGGTCATCCTTGGGTACTGCCTAAATACAGGAAGGAAAAAATCTTCTGCAGCACGATGAAGTTGTGCAGGCCTAAGTTTCTGATAAAAAATATAAGACAGAAAGTATTCCATGGCATTTCTGGTCAGCTTAATCGGGATTCCAATCAGATTTGATCCATTTATTTCCAGTGCTTGGGTTACCTTCTGAAGTTCGATCGCCAAGAGAATCTGAGCGGGTTCATCTTTTGAAAAAAAGACCATTTCATCACGACGGACATATCCATTTTCCAAAAGAGGCTGGATTTCTTCTGGGATATAATTCCTGCGAATGAAGGTCATATCCCGCTCAGCGTTATCCCAGAGAAATTGGAACATCAGTCGGCTTCTGACAAAGCTGCTTTGATTAAAAACATCCAGATAACTGATCACCAAACTACCTCGGGCGTTCGTAGGTCGAGTTTCGAAATAAGAGAAATCAAGCGATTTTCGATGAGTAAGAAAATCTTTCAACTTTTCATTTTCACGAAGTTCCAGATCATAGTATTCATTTAAATATTCAGTAAAAAAGTCAGTGACCACTACTTTGGGAAACACTGCATAAGATTCCTGAAACGCTCGTAATTGGGCAAAAGTAGAAGGCGCATTAATATCCGTAGTCTCCCAAAGGAAAATGGATTCACTTTGTAAATCCAGTATCTCCAAAAGTTCTGTCAGGATTTCCTTTGCTTTTTGTCTTTTCCCGTATCCGATCAAATGAATAAAATGGACTTCCTCGCGGGATTGGACACCCAACCAAAAAGGCTCCAATAAGTCCATCACTTCATCGACAAATAACTGCCAAGAAGGATATAGTTTTTTAATAGCTTTTCTGGCCATAGCATAGGATAGTGACTCGCTCATGAGTCCAAATCTCAATTAATGCTCTGCCAAACCCTGTCCGACCAAAAGAAATAAATATCTTAGAACACTAAGACATCTTTTGGCAGAGGATTGCCTTTCCTTTACATCAGAATCAAGACCATGAGCAAGCTAACCTCCCTATATCGACAAATCGAGCTAATCAAACTCGCCAAAAAAGGACCATTTTCATGGGATCAAGTAGAAAGCCTTTTGAAGAAAAAATCTGAGGGAACAGATTTGGATTTGCAGATTTCAAAGCGAACCCTGAACCGTGACCTTAAGGAAATCCAAGAGTTATTTGGATTGGTGATTGAATTTGATTTCAAATCAGCAAGGTATCAGATCAATACAGAGGAAAGCAGTGAAAACCATCTGGAGTTGATAGAGTCCTTTGAAACTATCCAAGCTTTTGGCCGGGCAAATCGGCTGAATGGAAAAGTGTTTTTCGAAAAGCGTCTGGCAAGAGGAACAGAGTACCTAAAGCCGATTTTGGAGGCAATAGAAAATGAAGAAGCTGTTCAGATCGATTATGAGAAATTTTGGCTTTGGGAAACCGAAACAAGGAAACTCCGGCCCATTGCTCTCAAAGAATACCTGCATCGCTGGTATTTGATGGCCTGGACTGAAAAGGATGACCTGCGGTTCTTTGGATTGGATCGAATCAAAAACCTGCAAACTCTTCCCGAAAAAGTCAAGCTCCCTACTGCCCCGGATTTGGAATCCCGTTTCCTGGAAACCATCGGCATCATCAATGATCCAACCGAACCGGTTGAAACAGTGATCCTGACCTTTACCGAATTCAAAGGTCGCTACATCCAGTCCATGCCCTTACACCCGACCCAACAAGTCATCGTAAATGATGGAAACATCCTCCAAATCAGCCTTCGGGTGAAAATCAATTATGAATTAGTATCTGTAATTCTAAGCCACGGTGATGAGGTAAGGGTGGAGCATCCGGAGAGGCTGAAAGAGATAGTCAAAGCAAAAGCAGGAAATGTATTCCATCAACAATTAACCCCATGAACATGGAAGTAGCCTTGAGAATCAATCAAGAATCTTTATTCAAGACCATAAGTGAAGTTGCAGAATACTTGGAGAGCGAGCTATACATGAATTATAAAAAGGGGATTTTTTTCGTTCCTGAGCTTCATTTTGCCTTTGAAGTTGGAAAAGCCATTTTCGGGAAACGAAATGAGATTTTTGGTTTGGAGCAAATTGAATGGCTGAGAGAGACCAATCTTGGAAATGGAGGCCCCAGTGATTTGGTTTTTAAGGTTGGAAAGGAATGGGCTGTATTTGAGTTTAAAATTTCGGATACATGGAAGGCTTATGAAAAAGACATCAAAAAGCTTCAAAAGCTTTCAGATATCGAAGGATTTAAAGGAGAAAGATACTTTGTGGCTTTGGTAGATGCCTTCCCAGGGAAATCGGATGGGAGAATGGACTATTTGAAAAACTTAGACATGCCTTTGCTTGGTCAAAAATCCATCGAAGTCAATTATTCAAGGTATGTGCAAAAGGCAATCTGTGAGTTGATTTGCATCCAGGTTCACTGAATTGATTTCCGAAAACTAAAATTTGAAAATTTAGTACCCATCATTAGCATTCTGGTTTCAAGGCAAATAATTGGCGGTTAGGAGAATTATTAACAGGAGATTCCGTGGGCAATAGCTTTTTCGAAATAGTCTATGAAAAGGAAGTTTTTCATGAAAACGAAAAGAAATTCATAAAAAGGATTGAATTAGTTGAAGATTTTAGTTATTTAGAGAGGAAAGAAAATCGTATATCAATTCTAAAAGAAATATGAATATTAGAGACAAAGAAAACGAGCTTTTCAAGCGATGGAGATTCCATGCAGGAGCTGATGCGAATACATTTTTTGTTCAAGATGGTACATTGGATCCGGAGGCTTACGTTAATTCTAAGCCGAAAATTTGTTCAATCTTGAAGGAGACACCATATGATTCTACAGCTCATCAAGGTTATGTATTTGGATCAGCCTTTATTGACAGTGTTGAAAAAAATGGCTCCTCAGAATTTCTGAAAAAAAAGGGCACCTTAAGCATATTGGCCAAACGAATCGCTGTGATTTTAGATACGCTTCATCCAAATAAGTCTCATGAACCAGTCGATTCTCTAAGGCAAACTGCCTACTTAAATCTTAAAAAATACAGAGGCACCAAAACCTCTTCTCAAAAAGACCTTGAGAATGTGGCTATTCGGGATAAAGAGTTTTTAAAAGAGCAGATTGAGGAAATACTAAATCCTGACATTCTTCTCTGTGGAAAAACTCGTCACTATCTTGGATTTATTTATGGATGGGATATCCATTTCATTGTAGAAGACCCGACAAAAAAGTGAAACTCTTTTATCTTTTGCAAGACGGAAAACCCACAAGACTCATCATCGAAATGTATCATCCGAGTCACCGAAGTTCTGAAGAGGAACAACTAAAAAAACTTAGGGAAGTATTGGTATCCTACAAGAATTCTGGAGATTTTCTATTTTGAGCCACCATTAAACCCTTAAATCTGTATTTATCAGTTAGAAATAACTAACCAATTTAAATATCCTGGATCGAGGGTGAATATTGATGGTAGCGTCAATTTGGGAAAATGGCCTCTAAAAATCAAGTCCCTTTCCCATACCCCGCAAAATCAACCACATAGACATAGCCTTGATTAATTGCCTCTGGACACCATTTTGAAGCAAAGGTAGTTCCATTCCTTTCGTCAGACCTTAGAGTATCCTCATAGGTCCACACCACAACTTCGTTGACCAAAAACCCATCCAGATTACCGGCTTTCTTGATTTTTTCAGAGTTTTTTGAAACGGAACCAATGACCTCATTTCGATTCTTATGAAGAACCTCATGAAAGACGAATTTTCCATCATTGGAAACCTTTCTATTTATGAAAACTAAATCCCCACTCCTCACCTCACTTTTTATGAAACGATTCACTTTTTTGAAATTAAACTCTCTGGCAGACCAACTCAATATCAATTTTTCTAAGCCTGAAGGTGCAGGAACTCCTAAATGTTCATCAATGGCTTCAGAAAATTTGTGAGAACTGGATTTTTCTAAAGCCAATTCTCTTTTGTGCTTAAATATCAGCAATCTATACCTTGCTCTCGTATAGGCCACGTAGGTCAATCTCCTTTCTTCCTCAATAATTTCTGACAGGTATTCATCGTCATCATCAACTTCAATGTCCTTCAAGGGTAGGTTAGAAAATGAAGCAGGTACAACAACACAATCAAATTCTAATCCTTTCACTTTATGCATGGTGGATAGAACAATCTCTACCTCCTCTGAGTCTTGAGTAAATTGATTACGGTGCTTTTCATAAATCTTAATTAACTGACCATCATCCTTCCTGCCCATTTCCCCAAGATAATCAACCAATCCTGCATAAGAAGGATCTTCCTCTTCCTCACTTAGGAATTCAAGAATGAGAGATTGCATCACTCTCAAATAAAACTTGTTCCAAGCGGGATAGGTCGATATCATCCTATTAATCTCGGATTCAATTTCGATTCGGAACTCTGACTGAATTAAGTCACCTTCTTTTTTCCTGATGTAATTGAGTACCTCAAAGCACTCTCGAATGCGAGTGAACTCATAAGGTAAGCTTCCTTGAATCCGAACCCTTATCCCCTTAACATCTAAAGTCTTAATTTTTTGAAAACCTCTATAAACCTCGTTATTTGTTCTAAAAAGGACCGCAATTTGACGATATGTTTTTCCTTCTATTTTTTCTTTAGTCAAGCCCTCTAAAAACGGTAACCAATCTACTTTTTGAACTGTAGTATCATAAACCGTCACGTAGTCAGAAGTGAAATCACTCTCTGGTTTTCTAATCGGTACAGGAATCAGATCCTTATGTTCCTCAGGAAGATTGAGCATCTTACTGGCCAATTCCAATATTTTTGGATAAGACCGGTGATTTTTATACAGCTTGAAAATTGAAGGATTAAAAATTTTATTGAATTCTTGATAATACGGCCAAGGGCTCATACAGCCTCCTTTCTTAACCCTTTCATACCCATATATACTTTGATTGGGATCACCAATAATGAAAACATAGGAATCGGTCAATTGCTGAAGTTCTTTAAGAATTTTGATCCTAACAGGATCGATATCTTGAAACTCATCAATAAGAATGTGTTTCAAAATCCCCATCCTTGAAAGAATTTTACCGGGATTTTCTGTTAATGAAGTATGCAATAAAGGCTCCCAATCATCATATACTTTCCCTTGAATTTCCTCTCTACAATATTTTTTAGCGAAACTGTGAAAGGTATGGATTTCAAGTCTTTTTGAAAGTTTTCCATATCCAAGCTCACTAAACAACTTACCAAGCCTATCCTTAAGCTCAGATACTACAGCTCTATTATAGGCCAGAACCAAAATCTCCTCGGGCTTTATTCCTTTCTCATGGACAAGCCTTGCTACTCTAAGTGTCAGAGTATGCGTCTTTCCAGATCCAGGTCCAGCCATTACACTGATATGCTGATTCACATCTGCATCATAGACTTTCCTCTGTTCGTCATTTAAACGATCCTCTTCATATTTGATGGCATCACCCCTCCATTTCACCAGTAATGGATGATTAGGAGATATTTGATCCTGAAGGAGATTCAGCAAACTATCCAGAGAATCACAAGTGAAATATTTCCTTATGAATGTATCCTGCTTTTTCCTCAGGTCAGCCTCGTCCTCATTCTTCAGATTTTTCTGAAATGCGGCAAGGACTTCAAGCGCGATAAGTTTTAATTCCCGAACTTTTCTGGCTTCCTCAAACTCTTCAAAAATTTCATTGTCATGGGATAATAGGTCAGCCTCATTGATTGGGTCAACGGATTGCAGATAGACCTCAATCCCAGTCGGGAAAATACTTCCTGACTTACAGTAACCCAAAATTGACAAAATGAATAGCAGATCTGACAAGTAATTAACATCTTCCTTGAGCTGAACATCGTCTATCAAATCTGCCCAATTAAAGGAGTTTTTATTCTGCCTGTTATTCGATACAAATACAAAGTCAAGAAGCTTCCTTACATCCTTCTCCAATTGATCAAGCTTATTTGACCATTCTTCCTTTTTGTGGTAGCCATTAAAGACTGATTGAATCACTTGTGCTTTTCTTGAGGAGTCAATCCTCTTTTCCATTTTGCTTTCATGCCTGGTTTTCCCCAACAGCCTTATAAGTGTAAAAGCATGCTTAGCTCTTTTTTCAACGAGGTCTTTTTTGAAAGCAATGAATTCTTTCTCTTTTGAATCCTCCTTTTCCTTTTTAGACCATGGGAGTTTATTAAACCAAATTACTTCTTCCATTGCCGACAGAGTAAATTCATCAAGCTCTTCTCCATCAAAAATTTTGGAATTATTAAGCGGAACCGAGCTCAGAATTTTTCTTGCTAAAGAAAAAACAAAGCTGATAGCCGGGAATTTCTCTCTATGAAACCCTTGATCTAAACCATAAGAAACCTCATCATACCTAAGTTTGGTCGGTTCAATCAAGACTTCTTGATTGAGCTTGATCAAGCTAAGGTTATGAGCCTTTAGTAATGCGGTATAAAGATTGGAGAGTCCTAATTTAGACTCTTCCCTGAGATCTGTGAGAGAAATTTGTAGCAGCTCCTGTTCCTCATTATCTTCTTCACCGAGGCTTAATGTTTTACTGAAAGCTCTCAAGACTGCCTCACAAACCTTCCTTGTTTCCTCATCCGGACACTTAGAGAGATTTGACGATAAACTCTTCAGAGGCTCCACAAAAAGCTCCAAATGGGTAAGAGTATAATAGCCTAATCGAATTCTTCCCAATTTTTCCAGCCAATGTAAAGACAGCCTAAAATTGGTCGATAGATCCTTGTCTATACTTCCCATTTCTTTTGTGTACAAATCAAATGGGATCGCAACCGGTAATTCTGATGCAGAATCAAGTGACTTGAATTTACTCACATAATCCTCTACAATAGATTTTACTTCCGTGACTTCGTGCCAAGAAATCCGAGAACCATGAAGTTGATCTTTCAAGAAGGAAAAGTCCTCTGTTGAAGCCAGACAAAGTGTCTTAATGGGATTATCAACATTATTGAAACCAGCCACTTTCCTTTGCTCCTCATTTCTACCTGCTCTTCCAATTTCCTGTAAAAAATCCTCAAATGTACTGGAAGGAGATAGGTGACCTACGAAATGAATGTTAGGTATATCCATTCCCATACCAAAGGCCTTGGTTGCAAATAGTATGACGATCTCACCAGACTTGTACTTTTCATAAGTTTCTCTCCTATCCTCGGTATCCATTCCGGCATGAAAGCCGCCCACTTTTTCTTTGAATGAGCATCCAATACCAAAAGCTTCACCTAAATAATCGGAAAATAGTAGTGCGCTTTCCTCGACCTTCTTTCGGCTATTCACGAAAAAAATCGCCCGGCTAATTTGAGGGTCGAAATTTCCTGATTTCAGGTATTTGGCAAGATCGATAAGTCTTTCATGGTCAACTACATTTTGCTTGAAATTCATCCTGATGTGATCCCTAACAGGATTGTAGTTTTTTTCGGAGCCATTCACGGTCTCAACATTTCCGATAAGCCGATTAATATCTTGAGATACCTGTTCAGTGATAGTCGCGGAGAACAAAAGCTTCTTTAATGAAAATCTTTCGGAGTATTCGGAGACCTTTCTGGCCGCATTCATGTAATCGGGCCTGAAATCCAACCCCCATTGTGAAATACAATGAGCTTCATCAAATACAGCAAACTCCAATCCGTCATCTGAGGTAATCCGAGACAATAGACAATTTTCAAACGCCCTTGATCTGAATCGCTCAGGAGTTATAAAAAGCATCGTGATCTCCCCACCGGAAACCCTTCTATAAATGTCCTTCATTTCAACATAGGACTTATCTCCACTGATAAAATCCACATTGCTGTAAAATCCTTTATCCCACAAGCCATCTACCTGATCTTGCATCAAAGCCCTCAGTGGGACAACGACCAAGGTCAACTTATTGGAATACCCAGATCTAAAAAGCGCTGGAGCCTGAAACAATACAGACTTTCCCGCACCAGTTGGTAAGGAAATCAAAAGGTCTTTCTTGGCCGCTAAAATTTCATTGAGGTAGGGATGCTGGTAGTTGTGCCAATTGTAAGGTTGATCTCCCCGTTCAGGCATCAGGAAAATGTATCTTAAAAGTTCCTTAGCCTCTTCCAAGTCAAAATCTACTTCTTGAGTCAGATTTTTTGAAGGAAAATATCTCGAGGCAAATTCAAATTCGGACTGATAGTGATCTTCATTCTTCCAAAGTTTGATACCTACTGAACCAACCTTGAATACACTCTCAATTCCAAAATAATCGGAAAGCCTGGTGTCACTGATATATAGCTTAGAGTCAGGATGATTTCCATGAATCATCCAATAATAAAAATCTATAAGTGGCTTTTGAGCCTTTATTAAGGTAAAAGTATCTATTCTACTGTCTGTGATTTTCAATTCGGGATCCTTATCAGTGTTTCCCTCATCTGAAAGAGAAACTATCCCGTTTTCAAAATCAGACTTCAACAATTGAAAAGTTTCCTGAAGTAAAAAGCTATCCCAAATAAAATTCAGGGGCCCAACATGGTTTTCAGATACCAGCTTACTAAGCTTCCCCAATGGTACCACCAATAACTTTTTTACTGATTGATGAGCGTGTAGAATTTCGAGCTGCCTTATCAAAGTTGACCTTTCATCTGGAACGAAATAACCCAAAGCTCTCGCAAAGGAATTCAGCTTGGCTATTTCCTCAGAATCATTGACGATCAACACCTTTGGAAAAACCTCCATAGACTCCAGAATCCCGCTAATGATCTTAAATTGATAAACCCAATATTTATCCCGGTATAGCGATTCTGAATTGACTCGATGCGCTTCTGCAGAATATCTGGAATTTTTTAAATCAGGCTTCAGGATAAAAGCTTGAGTCTTCCTTGAATCGAGATTTAAAAATTCAAAAGAAGTAACGCCTTGAAAGGAAAAGCTCTGGAGCTGAGCTTGGATATTGAGATTACAGAAGACTTTGAATTGAGACCTACCGGTCTTTTCAATCCAGATGCTTTTAATCTTATCAGGGACATCATTTATCCCCAAATATCCGAGATGCCTTTTCTCAAGAGAAAAATAGTTTTTACCCCCTGACAATTGCAACCAGATGGGCTCTTGTTTCGGGAATTTTTCAAAAATGGTATTGAAATCAAAATTCTGTCCCAGCTGAATTTTGGTGGTCAATCTTGATATCTCTTCGCCAATAACAATAGCTTGATAATCTTGGAAGTCAATTCCTGCATTACTCAACCAATCCAACTCCTCCAAAAAAACGGCTAAGGGAAGGTCAGTGCTTGATTCAGGGATTATACAAATTTCAACAAGTTGAGCCTCACTTAAATTTACTCTGATAGCCTGCGGCAGCTGTTCCAAATAAGGAATTCTACCTTCATGCTCTTTGGCGTTTATGAAGCTTAGAAGAATACCTCGAATGATACGATTTTCAAATGATTCTGATTCAATCAATTCTTTTGAAAGAACCCAAGATCTCTTTCTGTTTTTGGAGATCAAGGATAAGCCAAATTGCTCAGCCAATGGTCCCCATAAGAACTCCGGAAAAAAAATTATCGATTTGGTATTTATTGAAATCGCTTCTTCCAGTTTTCTCAGTGTTTCTACCGGAAAAGATTTTAAGTCCTGAGTCCTGAAAAACTTATTCGACTCTTTTTCAAGGTGTAATTTATCTGAGTGTTTCGTTCCCAAAAGGAGAAACTTTTGCTCTATTGGAAATACCGCCGCATCAGGCAGAAATGGTCTTAGGTTTTTGTAAATTTCTTCTGATACAGTAACTCTTTGAACCTGATTGATAAAGAGCTCAAATGTCTGCTCAGTATCGAATTCAGCAGAGTGTTTGGTCAGCAATCCAAAACTTCTTCTGCATGGGTTAAGAAGCATTTCGATTTCGAAGGTATCCCAGACAAAAGACTCTTTGAAATCGCGATCAAGGTCAATTAAATAAGGTAAGTCAAACTCCTTCACATTTTGACCAATAATCAGATCGCTTGTTTTAATTGCATAAACAAGATCTCGTAGCCCTTGAGAAAAATCCGGATAATCGGAATTTGACTTGGTTATTCCTTTGGTGTGCCAAGCGTATTCCTTGATCTCCCCTTCTCTAACCTCCAAATCGAAACAAATCACATTCAACTCGGCGACTTGAGCCTCTATGAATTGCTTAAGAAATTCCTGTTTTTGAGCGAAAAGACTTTCTACCAAATCAAAATACTCCAGACTTTGATCCACAGGAAACCTCTTAATGAAAGAAATCTGATCTTCCTGTTTAATAAGAAACTCTAAGACTGATTTTACCTTTTGATTGGAAAGCCTCTTTAGGATCTTCCGATCAAACAATTCAAGAAATATCTCCGGATTTGCATCTGAAAAATTGCTTTCCTCTAATTCAAATATTGGGAACCCGTTAAAAAATGGTTGGATAAAGGTCTCAAAACCACCTACAGCCATTATGGATCGGAGATTGACCGGCTTTTTAAAGAATTCATTCAATAAAAGCCAAACTCTATCACTTGGACCTTCCTCAGATTGAAGTTTGAAGAGCAAATGGACAAATTCTTCAGTATCAAGATTGGGAAGAATTTCATTGAGCCAATACTCTTCCTCATCTGACTTTTGAGGGAGATGGGCCATCAATCCAAAATACCAAAACCAAAAGCTGGTTTTGCACAGCATAGCAATTGGGAAATCCTTAAAAAATTTGTCCAAATATGGAAACTTCAGAAGTACTCGGACATTTCCTTTCACTTCCTTAAAGGATTTATTCTCCAGTGATGGAATCAGGGACGATAAAATAAAATACAATTCTTTCTCACCATATCCAGACTTCAGTAGAAATTCAATCAACCATAGAATTGATTCCTCATTCTCAATCAGGTTTTCTGATTGCTTATCCAAGATTCTTTCTGCCAATTCTCTATGGATTTTTGAAGGAATCGAGAAATCTCTTAAAATTCTACAATCCAGTGTTTTGCCTAAAAAACTACCCTTAATCAGGTATACTCCTGTAGGAACTGTTCTTAAGGTCTTGAATTCAACATGCTCTCCCTCCCCTACCAAAGGGATTGCAAAACACTTTCCCTCTCTGTTGAATAAAAAACAAGGAACTTCGGTACTGACTCCATGTGCTTCAAACTTCCCTTTTTTTCGTTTGGAGGGACGTAGCTTATAAATCACTAAATCTGACGTATCAATTTTTTGGATTTTTAAACTTCCAGAATCAATAAAATGATCTTCTTCCTCAGAAAGAACTGTTACATAGCCGATTTTTTTGTTTGGGTCATAGAACTTAACTTTTCCTATGTCAAGATTATTGAGATTCTCCGGCCATTGCAGAGACTCTTTGGTTTCTCCATCCTCCGAAATTGAAGAATTGAATGATTTGGTCTCTTTAGGCAATTCAATCTTACCCAAGATTGACAACCCTTTCAGTTCGCTAAACTGGGAAATTTTATTCTCTTGAATTTCTTGATCCAATTTGGTGGGTATAGAAATAACATCCTGAGGGTCTGGCCTACCAACAGAAGGCTTTCTGTCAAGATTTATTTTCCCCAAAATTTTGATTTTATCAGATTTGGAAGTGATCGAGGAATTTGATTTGTGGGTAGAGGATGTAATTTGGATTCTATGTTTTAACTCCTCAGCTTCCAAAGCACTGGATTTAAATGCTTTTTCAAGCATCGCAACTTGACTCATGTTGATTTTGGAATTGGGATTGTTTTCAATCTCAATTCCCATTTTAAAAAGAAACTCAACAATAACAGCGGTCCCGACATTCAGCTTTCTGGCAATCTGGCCAAGTCGCATGAGCTTTTCCGAATCCAAACCCTTAAAACTTTATGTTACGCAATTAATTAATCTGCCTTTTCCTGGACAGTGATGTTTTTAATTAAAAGTGCTAAAATCAACTCAAAATGAATCTTGAGAAACTTTCATTGAAACACCTGCCCACTTATTAGCTAAGCCTGAATGATTCATTTACAATCATTCAATTCGTCGACGGCGTCATTCAAATCAGCTAAGGCATATCCAAGGTACTTTATCCCTTCATCGATATAACTGATCGCTCTTCTAAGATTGTACTCTATATCATCCTTTTTGTCCTCATACTCTACACGTCTCAAATAGGTATAGGCATCATCAAATCGGCTTTTTGCTGTATAGAAATTTCCCTCTGCATCATCTGCTTCATCCTCTGCATCGTCGCAATTTATGTCGTCAGCTTCATCCTCTGCATCCGAAGCATCCGATTCAGCGTATCCGGATTGCGATTTGGCATACTCAATTTCATTTTTTGCTTTTCGAGCATAATAGTGAAGGTCATCAATCGAAGTTTGCCGATAACATTCCTTTATGTAGCTAAGTGCTGAGTTTGCATACTCGTTGGCTTTTTTACCATAATTGAATGAATCCTCTAACTCTTCGAAAACATCACTTTTTTGACCAAAAGTCGCATTCGGTATTGACAATAAAATTGTGACAGCAATCAACACTCTAAGATTTCTCATAGCAGATTAAATTTTGAATAAATTTAAAACTACGACCTTATTATTATCTATCATATTTTTTAAATGGTATTTTAATTCCAATCTTCCAAACTCGTTCATATTGATCCACTTCCAATTTTTTATCATTGAGGTCCTCAAAGTCCTCTAAACCCGAATCCAAATTCGGGAAAATGATGACACATCCAAGGACTGCCAAAGGATCATCAAACTTGGTATAGCGCCTAATTGAGCGCAATCTCGAATACCCTACTACTTGCCGGATGTCTTGATGCAAGCCCGGATGACTTTTTCCAATATAGCCCGGTTTGTATTTGGCATCAATCACCAAAGAATTATTGCCATCCATATAGATATAGTCCAGCTCATTGCCATGGGTTCGCTTGTGGTATTCTATGTTTTCTCCAAACCTCTTCTTCAACTTCCCCAACACATACAATTCAAACAACCTACTCATATCAATCCAGAACGGCGGAGTAAGAATCGTTTCCTGATCTTGGATGGAACTGAGGTTATAGCTGAAATGCTGAAGGATTAGCTTGGCAAGTCCGATGGCCTTCTCATAGTTTTTGTAAAAGGGATTAAACTTGAGGTGCTTAATGTCATTCAGGCTCACCTCCTCGGAAACTTCCAGAAATGCCGGCTGAATGTAATTGAAGGATTCCTGGAAAAAGGAAGCATGGGCCAGACCTTGGTAGGTAGACAAATAGCGCTTGATGTAGACTAAGGTCTTTTTCAGAATCCGGTTTTCTATTCCGTTGACACCAAACTCCTCATACTGGCAGACGGTATTCAGGTTCTTGTTTTTGACCAGATTCTGCTTGGTGGTCTGACCAACCAAGACCTTTCCTTTAACCTTGGCATAAAGGTTTTCCTCTACCCCGTAATAGCTTTTCTTCAATCCCTTTCGGACAATATCCTTGACCAGGTTCAGGAACTGAATCATAATCAAAGGGGAAATCAAATCCTGCTTACGCTTCAGGGGAATCCATTCGCTGTCAAACTTGATCTCGAAAAGCTCATGGGTATGTTCTCGAACTTCGGGTTCTTGAAGGGCATCGAACAGCATTTTAAGCACATCGACTTCGACAAGGTCTTTGCTCTCATTGATTACCTTTTCTTCCTCACCAGTAGTTTGGTTGAAATTTTTATTAAGCTTGGATTCTACATAGAACCACTCTTTTTCCCGGTGAGGAAACCAATCAGCACCAACATAGTAGGAACATTCCAAAAAATGATTTTCAGATTCCTGAAAAAACCGAGCGCACTTCGCCTCCTTCCGATTGAGAAATAGGATGTCTGAAATCCACTTCCCTTCAATTGGAGCTTCAACAAGTGAGGTGCTATGTTCCCGGAAAAGCTTGCTCATCCTTACACTGAAAGCTCTTTAATTCTTTCGGCTGCTTTTTCATTCAAAATCCCATCCTTTACATATTCTTTAAGCAAGGGCTTAATTTCAAAATCAAGCTTAAGCTTCAGAGTAGCCTCATCTTCGGCGAGGAAATAACTATGTCCCAACTGAACTTCCTCAGCTTTGAAATCTGAATTCAGGTAATCTTTTTGGAAAAGAGCACTTACTTTTTGGAACAATTCGAGCGCCTTCACTTGAGTTTGAGGATCTTTAACTACCTCTCGAATCGGCTGATCACTTGGATGGACGTCAACAAATGCAAACCTTCTCCGGATCGCATAATCGATATGACCCACACTTCGGTCGGCAGTGTTCATGGTACCTATGACGTATAGGTTGGGTGGGATAACCATAGATCGTGAGCCATCTACCTCATAAATAGACTCAACTGATTCGCCTCGATATTCCAATCCATAAATTAACTCTCCCAATACCGATGGCAGATTTGCTCTATTGATCTCATCAATAATCAGAACATAATTTTTCTCTGAAATTGAATTGCTCTCAGTCACAGAAACTGTTTTCCCTTTAACAAAATCCTTGAAAAGGTTCAATACCCTCAAAAAGTAGCTTGAGTGATGTTTGGCCAGACCAGAAATACTTGGACTTGCTTTTATTTCCTGTCGAGTATTTACGCCTGACAAATAGAGTCTTTTGATATCTGAAAAAAGCAGTCGTTGGCCTGTGATCAACTTCCAATTATCACCTGTATACCTGACAGCATCTTCATCCACTTGAAAAAGATAAGTAGTGGTGCCCTCCAAAAAGAGCTTCCCACCTTTCGACTCGATTTCGTCTTCCAGATAATCTCTAAACAGGTCGATAAATTGATCCACCCTCTGCTCTTCAGAGAGTTGCTCTGGTGTCTTTTTAGAGTCTTGATAGTTTTGCCAAGCTTTGGCCGCTAATTCCCCAAATACCTTGTTAATAGATCGATAAGAAACGACTCCATTTGTGGTATCTGCCACAATCCCTCTGACAAAATCATCGTAGGAATAGGCAGGATGGAATTGGATTAATTTGAATTCTCCCGATTCTCCAATTTCTTTATTCTCAAAAAGATATTTTGCTAACGCAGCTCGATAAGAATCTTGATTATTTTTCAGCCCTCCATCCCATTGCTTGCTTTCAAACGCTTGGACAATTCCACTAAACGGAATTGGATATTGTTCCTCAGAGGAAGTTAATTTTACAACAACATGTTTATCAGTAACCGACTGAATGATATACTCCGTTCGTCCTGAAGAACTTGAAATCCTCAAACCAGGCTTAAAAACGTCCTTCATATGCAAGGGTGAAAATTCTCGAATCTTGCATAGATCCTTTGTTATTTCCTTCGCCAATCTGGTTTTCCCAGTCCCTGGAGGGCCTTGAAGAATGATCTGCTTTTTGTATTTCAACAATTCAATTGGTTGATTTTTCATTTTTCCAGATTGAATAAGGTTGTACCATTTTAAAATTGATTTGGTGGATTCTGCATCACCATCTTGATCACACCGGGTAAGCGTACCTCTTGGAGAGACTTTGAGCCCTAATTCAGGGTTATACCAATCGAGGATCTTGACTTTTCGTCTCCGAACCAACCAATCAAACTCTTTATCATCTGTGGATTCAAAATAGGTACCATCCACCTCTACCAAAGCCACCAACTGTGCACCATGTTTTACGGCAACAATGTCTCCGTCTTCCATTTTTAGCTGAAAAGCATCCTGTTGTCCTGCCTCTTCATTTTCCCATTTATCAAGCCCAATAACTCCTCGATTGATCAAAATTTGTTTTTCGATTCCTGCAGGACTATTTGGCTGGTGCATCTGCATATGCCAGAAATTCTTCATATCAATCCATCAAGTAAGGTGCAATATCCTCTATACATACTATCCCCATCAGCTTTTCCGAAGGCTTTCCATTCTGGGTGATGATCAGGCAGTCCAACTGGCATTTCTTTTCCTTGGACTTCTTCAGGTAGATTTCTGCTGCTTCGTAGACTGTAGTGTTTCGGGAAATCAGCGCATAATTCTCTTTGGTTTCGATATGAGGCATCAAGTCTGAAATCTTGACTGCGGTCAGATCGATCAACTGATTCTCATACTCTGCAAATAGCCAACGGGAAATCGTATTGGTAGAAACTACTTCAACTACTTTCCCGTCAGTGTCCAAGATCGGAGCTTGGGAAAAGTTCTGTGTCTTCATTTTCTGAAGCAGATCGATCAGAGGAGTTTCGGGAGTAACTGTAAAGACCTCAAATTGAAAGGCAGGAATCACTCGCTTGGGATTCTTAAACTCTTCCAAGATCTTCTGGATCAACTGAACCGTCTCTTCAAAGGGTTCTGCAATGGGGGCACCTCCCTTGGTCTGGTGTGCTATTGCATTTCTGAGATTTCCAAGCTGGAATAAATCGTCCCGGTACCGCTTGATTACCGCATTCTTTCCAGAAAGATCTCGGACTTTATCTCGGAATGAAACATACTCCGAATGATTCAATGCTTTAGCCAAGAGCTGATCCAACTCGTTGTAGTGGTCGAGGAATTTGTGGGCATTGGTCATACTATGCTCCATAAGGATTCAACTTATACCTAAGGATAGATTTTTTATCCTTGACCAAAACTTTGGATTTAGAAATTATTCTAATCCAAAATCGCTTTTTCAATTCTTTTTCCGAAAGATCAAATCTCTCAGAGAATCCTTTAATCGATCTCAAATAAGTTATTTTATCCTGATCTTGAACACCCAAATCAACAACCTCAGACATGAGAGTTTCCTGTAAAAAAATAAGATTCTTAAGCCTTCCATCTATAACATAATTTACAGCTAAAGAAGTCTTGGGAATAATTATCAATTCAGAATTACCATCAAAGGTTTTATAAGAAAAAACTGCATCACTTAAAAAATCGGAATCTTTTGATCCTAAATCAATACCATAATTCTTAACACTCTTGAGCCAAAAATTAGGATATGCATTCCTAAAGACAAACAAGCAATTCTTTCTATGCTTCTCAAATAATGGAGCAAGATCATCCCTCTTTAGTTCATTTTTTTGTAATTCAACTTGCTTTTGAAGAAAATTAAAATCGAATTGCATAGATTCCTCTTCGACCAGAAAACTCCCAAATGATTCTTTTAATCCGTAGGAAGGAACATACCACTCAGGGATCAAATATTTTCTAAACTGCAAATCCGAAGCTACTACACGAGTACTAAATTCATTTTCAATTTCACCATCTCTTTTAAACTTAGAAAGATTTTTCGATAGAAAATAAAGAAGAGAGAGATTCTTATAATAGCGAACAATTCCAGTTTGCAAATCTTCAAAAACCTTTAACGGAATGGGGGTTAAAACTTCACTTTCCCCAATTTGATTTTTAAACCAATTTGTTAAGGATTCCCAAAATTCTAAAATCTCAATTTTGTCAGCATCTTCAAGAAGTTCATAGTCATCAATCCCCGAAAAAATATCCTCTGTGACACTTCTCATTGATTCTAAAAAAGAAGAATCAATTAAAAGCTTTTTTCTGCTCAATGAGTTGCGAAAATCAGTCTCATCGAAGTGCATTCCTTTAAAAAGGAAGACAATAATTTGATTTAGAAATTTAAATCCATAAGAAGGATCAAATCTACCAGCCATTTGAAATTTCAAATTTTTAAGCAAAATCAACCAGATCAACAAGTCTTGGCTTGATTGAGGAAAAAAATTAAGGTGATTCGACCATTGCTCATTCTTTCGAAGCTTTGAGATAGAATGGAAAAAATAATCCTTCCCTTTGAAATGTAAAACCAAGCCTAAAAACTCCAAAACAAGGCTTTGCATTTCTCTAAATTTATACAATTCTATAGCTCTTGATTTCCCATCATAAAGGAAATACTCCAAAATATTCTCATTAATTGCTGTAGGACGATCAAATTCTTTTATTTGGTCAATAAGAGCAAAAAGGTTATTCAAATCATTTTGCAATATTACACTGCTTGATGATAGATCGATTTCCATTAGCAATCTAAAAAAATCAGAATCGTGTTCCTCTCTATTCAAAAGAGAACGTATATCTGTAATATCAAGCTCACGAAAAGACGAATTACTCAATGTCATCCCTGATAAAGAATTTAAAAATTGATCAAGGAGAAAATCCTTTCCTAAATTATTCAAGTAAACCCAAGTATGTAATAAATACTGTTTAGCAAGAGGGACTTTAGGGAATTTAAAATGAGGCAGATAATAAACAATAAAAGTAGACTTAAAAAGAATCATTGAAATAAACTCTTCATCAGGCCGATCTTCTCTAATTTCCTTGCTTGTAAAAAGATTGCTAATAACCACATAATACAAGTCACTTAATAGTGATTTAGAATTAAAACCATCCTTTTCAAATACACTTACTTTTTGAATACCAGACAAAATTCGAGAAAGAACAATTGATTTTGTTTTTATCAAATCTTTTTCGACGGCCAAATAATATAAATTTTTGAGCAAGCGAAAATGGATGTCTATTACATTATTGTTCTTGTAATTGTTAGAATTAAATTCATTAAGCTGCTTGTAAAACTCGAACTGATTAGGCTCTTCGACCTTTAATCGAGCCCATCTCTCAGGTTTATTACTACTATATTCAACGGTTGAATTAAAAAAATCCGCAAAATCAAAATCTTGCAACTTGATAACCTCTTGATATCTACCGTCTCTATTAATGAATTCATTAATATTATTATCATTGAAAAATTTATCAAATATTTCATCAATCCAAATTAGGTCCTCAGCTACCAAATCTTGCTCACTAACATCAAGTTTGGAAATCCAAACTTTTAAAAGCCTTTCAAATGAATTTTTGAACTGAACGATTTTATCCATTTCTTAAAAGTTTTTCAATTTTCGCTTTCTCTATTTCCCTTAGTAGTTGTGAAAAATCTGAAATAACCTCTTCCAACATTTTTATAAATCTAAAGGAAGTAAACAATGAGAAAAAAAGAAGTATTAAGTTTATTAAATTTTGTTGCCAATAGAACTCTTCAAAAAAAGACTGAATACTATAAAAAATCAGAACAAATATATTTACATAAAGTATTTTATATTGCGGAGACGAAAAAACCACATCAGAAACTTCTCTACTTGAAAATGGTCCATTTGATATAATATCATTCACTATTGTCAAGGTAATTGGAAATAAGAAAGCAATTAATCCTGTAACAATTGCAATAAAATATCCTAAGGAATCACTATTACCCGTCCATTCATGAATCTTCACCAACTCCGCTTTAAATGGGTGGTTAGCATTAATTATCAATGAAATTGAATAGACTACTGTCAAGGAAATAAGTAGTATGATAAGAATTAGGAGAATAATTCCCAAGATTTTAAGCTTAAATCTCATACGGCTTTCATTTAACATTTAAAACCCTATACCCCACTCCCCCAAACTCAAATCCATCACCTTCGCCTTTTCCGAGCATAGACTGGGCAAGGGCGGAGTCGGATAGGATCACTTTATAGCCGTCTGTGGTGAAGCTGCCTTTCTCGCCGGTGGCTTGGAGGATGTACTTCATTTCCTTGGCGTCGGTGCTGCGGATGGTGACTTTGGAACCGACACTGATTTTCTGCGCTAAGGGCTGGGAAAACAAGGGAGTAGTAGCCTCAAACAAACTGGTCTGTGGACTTGGCTTTGATGGCTTAGGCTTAGATTCTTTAGGTCCTTTATCCTTCCCCTTCTTCTTCCCAAACCACCTCGCAACTTCGTCTGGTACGGGTTTTCCTTTTTGTTCATAGAAGGCTTCTACATCTTGCTGCTTGTGCAGTCCTTGCTTGGCTTCTTCCTCGAAGTACTGATGATTCAATTCCAGCAGACGCTTCAGGATTTCCTTACGGGCATCGGGATGGATGGTATAGCGCACCCGGTCATTTTCAGGAAGGTAATCCACTTCATAAAAATCATGGCGAAGTTGAATATCAGTCCAGCCATAGGCATCTAAAACTGTTTTATCCATTTGCAATTGCAAATCACGCAGTTTGAGAATAGCAATTACAGCTTCTTGAAAAGAAATAGTTCCTTCTAATTTTTCTAAGTGATTTTGAAAAGCTTTAACCTGTTTATCTTCCGTATTAATACTCTGTGAGCTTAATGCTATGCTATGAAATAAATTATAAGTCTTTGTTAACCCAAGTTGTATTAATAACATAAGCTTCCTACGATGTTCATGAAAGGCTTCACCAACAATTTCTAAAGTATGCTCTTGTTGTATATTTAGGTTTTTAGGAAATGGAAATGTTTGAAAACCATCGGATGGAGTATATCTCAAACTAATGCCCATTGAAGAACAAAATCTCCAGGACCACATCTCATGAAAAGTTGATTGAATAAATGAAAAACCAACAAAACTATCAAAGAGAATTGCTCCTACAGCATGCGAGATAACAAGAGATTTATCACTTTTTGTAAAAGCAAGATTTTTTCCCGTTAGTGCTGTTAAAAAGTAGAAATTAGAGTTTTTCAACTTCTCATAAAGCTCTTTCCTTGGTCGCCAATGAAACCAAAATGGATATGTTTCATCGGTTTTTTTCTTCCATCTCTCAGGCTTGACCTTTATCTCCAAAATATGAAAAACATCAATATACTCCCTTGCTTTGATTTCAGGTAAGTCGGAGAAATCAATCACATACCTACTCGGTTCTTGATTCGGATTCGTATTTAAGTCATCACCGTTTAAATAAAGAGAAATCACTTCTTTGTATTTAGGATTTAAATTTAAAAGTCTTTCTGCTTCATTTTTTTCAAGCACGAATCCTGAACCTAAAACAATACTTCCTTGATAACTCTTGCCTTCATTTACAAACAATGCGAATGGTTTGACTGAATTTTCCGCCTCATCCAAAAACGGTGAAATTTTTTCGGTTTGTAATCCATTAAGAAAATACTTTCCTTCCCAATTACCCTTGAAAATGGTTACTAATGACACCTCAACTGCAGCCAATCCTGGCCATTTCATTCCTTTTATTGCATGGTTTATCATGGAACCATTTGCAATAATCCTTTCCAAACCAAACTCTCTTGCCTTTCCTTGAGCAACAGTATTAGTGGAAATAAGGGCTTGAAATCCTTTAAATTTTAAAAGAGAATTAATCCTTAAAAAGAAATATACAACCAAATCAACTGTAGCTCCTTCGGTGAAATAATATCGTATCCATTCCAAAAATTCTTCACCAAACGCTTCCTTTAATTTTCTATCACCCAAGAACGGCGGATTCCCCAAAATACAATCAAACCCACCTTGAGATCCTTCGGTACCCTCAGGATTTTTGCTTTCAGCAAAAACCTCCGGAAACTCCAAGAAGTAATGGAAAAAGCCTTTTTCCTGGGCTAAGACCTCGGCTTTGGCGGGTGGCATTCCGGTAGGGATGGTCTTTTCCCGAAGGTATTTCCGATAGGTCGCATCGGTACAGATATAGCTTTTTTGATCGGCTGTCTTGGGGATAAAGAACTGGGCCACCTGCATATCTGCCAGACTTTTCAGACGGGCATAAGTCGTCCCCTTGTTCAGTTCCAAAAATTTCTTCTGCTTGGCCTCGATCTCCTCAGGAGTGCGTTCCGGTAGGTTTTTGAAGAGTTGGAACTGCTCGATGGCTTTAGTGACCGCCTCATTCACATCCGTGGAAAAGTCCATGGTGAGCTGGTCTTTTTGCTTTCGCTCCTCGGTATTTCGCTTGCGGAAGCCGGTAGCGATTGTCTTATCATCTCCCGGCAGGGCTTTGAAGGCTTCATCGGCGATGCCCCGCTCGAGTTCTTCCTTGTGTGCGAGTCCGACGATGGCATCCCCGCATTTGATCTTGTGATCGAGGAAGTTGAGCGGTTCGCCCGGATTGTGAGCCTCCAGCCAGAGGGCGACCTTGCAGAGTTCGACTGCCAGGGGATTCTTATCCACTCCATAGATACACTCCCGGATTACATCCCGTACCGCCTGCCTCATGGCAGTTGGAGTAGGTTGATCTTCACCGGTTCGGATTTTGGCCAGCTCGGTACCGATCCTACGCGCAGCAGATAGCAGGATATGCCCACTTCCGCAGGAAATGTCACAGACCTTGATGGCCAGCAGTGCCTTTTCCTGAAGGGTAGGCTTGGGCGCATTAGGGTTGGTAAGCTTTAGCCTTTCCTCGGGCTTCTCGATACAGTCCTGAATGATGTACTCCAAGGAATGCTGAATCAGCGGACGGACCAGTTCCTCCGGCGTATAATGCGATCCTGAGGAAGAGCGCTCCGTTCCTGCCACAAAGCCGAAGCTTGGCGCCGTATCCAGCTCGGAAAAAACCGGCTCAAACTCCAGAAGCCCCTGATACACCGAACCGAACTCTTCCACATCGAGATCCCCATAGTTGACCTTGACGAGTTGCTTGCGATCCTCATCCATAAAGTAGCAGAGCCGATGGATCACAAAGAGCAGGTCTTCATTTTTCAGCAGACTATCGCTTAAGGCACCCAAGGCAAAAGGATGGAATATCCCCGAACCGAGCGGTTTGATCCCCAGCTTTTCCCCGTACTTCGCCACTTCGAATAGGCGGAACGTAATTTTGATATTTTCCCAGAGGTCATGCTTGGCCCCTTCCACAAAGATCTTCCGAAGGGCCAGCTTGCGTACCCGATCCATGCTGTAGAAGTCGTAGTAGATCTTACGCAGTCGGGTGAGTTCGGCATCCCGCTTTTCCGGATAGACCAGACTGCGGTCTTCCGTCACGAGCAGAAACAGGAATCGGTAAATCAGCCGCAGCAGGTAGAAGTAATACTGCTTGCCGGAAAGCTCTCCTGCCTGCACCATGGCGCGAAGCTCATGATTTTCCGGATGCTTGAGAAAGCCATTTCCCAATCGCTTGATGGAGCTCTCCACCGCTTCGGATAGCTTCTCCCGGATTCGGGTACCCGAAGCCAAAGACTCCTGATGGTAAAATTCGATGATGGACTCCTCTCCACCGGATTTCTCCTTAGGCAAGCGGGAAGCATGCAGGACACGGTAGAGTACGGCAAAATCCGCAAAAAGCTCCTCTTCCATCATCTTCTCCAGATCAAATTCCAAGTAGGTCAGGCGAACCAATCGGGTAGCATCACGAAGGAGTCGAAGCTGCTTGCCATTGGTGACCAAGGCATAGAGGTAATCGTCCGTCTTGTTGAGGTATTCCTGTACCAAAGCATGGGGAGAAAGCCTCGGTCCGCTGGTTTCCCTGCGCTTGTCCAAGCTATCGTTGATACCCATGATGTGCACCGGGAATCCGGAAAGGTTGGAAGCACGATGGCTGATGGCATAGGTCTTATTGTCGAGATTGACCGCATTAGCTTTGTCCACCTCATAGCCCAAGGTGAGCAGGAAAGGCAGCATCCAGAAGTTACGGGTCTCGGTGGTGCCGCTCTCCTCCTCGGCGATGCGCTCCCTTCGGAGTTTGAAGGCCTGCCAGTATCCCCGGGCAGAAGCCCAAGCCAGACCGATCTCATCCCGTACTTTGATATTCTTGGACAGCCCAAAGGATTCCGGTGTCTGATGCTTGATATCCTCCGAGGTGATCTTGTCCAGAATCTCACCGGAAACAATATTGCCTTGTATGGTTATGCTGGGGAAGGTCATGTGCTAAAAATCAATCTTTTAATCTCTCACTTAATTCATAGATATAATCATCCAAAACTGCAAAGTTTGGGATATTGGCTTGGTCACAGGCCTCCCTGAGGAAACTTGCCATTGCCTTGTATTTTTGGCCTTCATCAAGACCTTTCGGAAGTCTGATCCCGAATTTTTTGAATACAATGTCTGACTTGCCATTTGCAATAAAATACTGTTTGGGATCATGGCAGGTTAAAACTTTTGAAATAAGTGCCTGGGCAGCTCCATCAACTTTAAATTCTCCTTGTTTATCTATTGCACTCTGGTATCGTTGAGCAATATCAATATCTTCATCAACAAGCATTTTTAATGTCTTTTTGAAGGCAGCCAAGTTTTCAATAATCTGGCTCTTATTTCGGTGTTGTAATTGACCGAGCTGACCAATAGAAAAGAATAAATCAATATCAGGATTTATAAAACCATTATCGTAGTCCAAAGATTTCTTGATTGCATTTACCGCTTTTCTCCTTGCTTCATATTCATCTGATTTCCGGAATTTTTTCAGCTCTTGGATAAATTCCTTTTCTCTTTCCATAGAAGCTTTAGCCAGCTCCCTTGCAGAGGATTTTAACTCTTCATTTTGGCTATCACTTTTTCTGATCCAATCCAATTTCAAAACGAACTTGGCTTTGTACTCTTCCAACCATTCGGAAGTAAGCTTGATACTTTCACCAGGTTTACAGTATTCATGAAAAATGTTAATCAATGTAGCGCAGGCTTTTTGATCAGTAGTGCGAACTGCTACTTCGTGGTGCTCTTGTAATCCTCCTCCTGTCAGATTTCCAGAACCTACATAGGCAGCATATTTCCCATTAGAAAACTTAACGATGTAGATTTTCGGATGGAAATAGCCTTCGTCTTTCAACCATACCTTCCATGCATTGGAGGTCTTTTCGAGTCTAAAAAGCTCATGGAAAACATCAGGCGGAGTAGGAAGGTCAAAGCCCACAACGATATTCACTTTAGCATCTTTCACTGCCTTAGTCAAAAACTCCAAACCTTTCCCAGAAACCATCGCAACAGCTACCCATATCTCACGGGCTTTTTTCAGGTCTTCCTTCAGGTCTTTACCAAGTTGTTGTATGATCTGTGTCATTTTGGGTTGTTTTACTCCGAACTTTACTCCGAACTTTTTGACTATTTCTTCCGAACTGAATTTGATTTCTTCCGAACCGAAAACCGATTTCTTCCGAACTCATTTAGGATCATTGGTAATTACTCGCCAATAACCCCGAGTACCTCCCTCCCGCTTCAATACGCCTTTTTCCTTGAGCTTATCTATATGTTCTCTTACCGTTGAGAAATGAATATCCAATAGCTCGGATATTGCCTTGATCGAAGACTTGGGGTTGTCAAGCAAGTATTCCAATAGTTCCTTTTGCTTCTCGGGCAGGTCGATTATGCCGGGTATTGTATGGGGTATTATGCCGGGTTCATCAACTGATTGGGTGGGTTTTTGGGTGGGTTTTGGATGGGGCATTATGCCGGGTTCATCGCCTGATTGGGTGGTTTTTTGGGTGAGTTTTGGATGAGGGAATTCCCCATCTTTAGCATCCTCTTGGAGCTGCACCGATAGCTCCATGATTTGCCAAAAGCCCCTTTTTCCACCAATACGCGCTATAAACCCTAATCTTTTTAAGCCATTGAGGTGCTCCTGCACCGTTGAAACGTTGATATCGAGCAGCACAGCAATCCTTCGCTTAGTCAAGCCGGGATCGTTTTTCAACAAATCCAGTATCTGTGCCTGCCGCTCAGTCAAGTGGATTGGACTACTTATTGGACCACCTTTTGGACTACCTATTGGACCACCTATTGTGTGGTCAGATTCCTGTTCGATTTCATCTTTGACCTCCAACTTGTCTTCCAAAAACCATGGGTGAACAGGGAGGGTTGCCTGAAAGAAACTTCGTTCCTCATCGGTTTGGAATTCCGGCATCGGTGAACCATTCGTTTGCATTACCCTTCGGATAGTCGGAATTCCCGTGGCTTTCCCTTCGGTGAGATCAAGCTCTTTTAGAAAATCACCCAATCTTCTGTTTCGGTACCTTCTTGGAAATACGCTGCCCTTTTGAAACTCGGTTAGCTTGATACTACGATCCGGGCCACCATAGTTCAGTATGATCAACTTATCGGGATAAACCCTGATCTCAACCGGTTCACGGGTCAAGTAGTCCCGATGATACAGCGCATTGGCGATTACTTCTTCCAAAGCTTCATAGGGATAGTTCCAAACACGGACTGACTCCGCTTGACCTTTGATCTTACGGGTCATTTGCTTCAATACATTAATCCGAAGGTAGTCCAGTGTTCGGGTGATCATATAATCCACCGTTCCGAAAATATTAGGAGCCTCAAAGAACTCAGGATCTGCCTCTCCGTTCGGAAAATGGACAATTTCCACTCGGGAATAGGGGAAGTATTTCTCCGGATTGTCGGTAAACATCATCAGGGCTACATTCCTGGGATGACGTCTTTCCGGCGGCCCGTACAGCAATTGCATCTGAGAGAGCAGCTGTTCCTTGGTCAAGGAATCCATGGAGTCCAGAAGCTTGCTTTCCACCTTTCGCAGATAATCCCGCAGCAAGGTCAGCGAGATCTCATCAAAGCTTACCTGCGTATTGGGCCGATCATCAAATGGCGTCTTTCCACTGAGGGCAATCAGTTCTTCCTTTTGGCTTTTGCTGGGCTTGACCGAACTGGAACCGTAACGGATGTAGTAATTGTATTTCTTTTCCTTGGCTTTGATTTCATCAGGCACCTCGTAGGGTCTGTTGTCACCGGCAAAAGCCCAAATCACCAGGATCTTTTTGCCCTGAACTTCTTCCACGCTGATTTTGGGATGATGGGCAGGATTGATCAGATTATTGAAAGAGACCATTTCCTTGAGTATCCCATCGATCTCATCATCATTGAGCCCCACGGGAGGTAAGACAGGTCTGCCATTCTCCTCGGCAATTCCCACAATGATATAACCTCCTCCGATGTCATCGAAGTCGTTGGCAAAAGCACAAATCGAACGGTAGATAGGGCCTGGATTCCAGCCTTGCTTATACTCGATCCGTTCGGACTCGACCGCACGGCCTTGAATCAAATCAGCTATGTTGATCGGAAGCGCCATCTCAGTCTAATGTGATTTTCTTAGGTTGAGGCAGGAATACATAGACTCCCAAAATATCAGGGGGCAAAATCGGATGTACTGCCTCATAGCGTTTACCACCTACCAAGGTCTTAAATCGGCCATGCGCTTCGACCAGCTTCACTGCGCGGTCTTCCGCTACCTGCTTAAACTGATCCAGCTTCTCATCAAAAAGCTTTACCTGATTTTGGAACACATCCTGCTGTCTCTCCAAAGAAAGGTTTTGGATACTTTCCGCTTCAAAGAGCAGGCTTTTACAATGCTCATAAGTCAGGGTATTTCCTTGGGAGGAACTGCCTTCAAAGCCCCAGAGGTACATTTCCTCAGAGATGTTTTCCACTTTGCTCTGGACTTCTTTGATCACATTTCTGACCCGGAACTGAATGACCGTGGTCTGAACCTGCACACGATCGGATTGAATGACCGATGATCTTGCCACCTTCCTGTAGTCTCCTTTTTGCTCAAATGCCAAGGCCAAAAGGAACTGGCAAAGCTGCTCGGTAAACTTGTGATTTCGGCCGATGTAGCGATAGCCCTCTGGTGTGGGAGAATAGAAGCTCACTCGATAATCCGTTTTCGTCCCGAGTGTTTCTCTGAGATGTGCAGGAAGGTTTTGAAGGAAAATTTTATAACCTACCCCATCTGACTGGACACTTCCACCCAAATGGGTGATACCGTTTAGCACAAGCGTTTCGACAGATTTGATATCCCCGATGGCCTCATCTACAGATTTCAAATCATTTTCGATCTCTTCCTGAGGAATAGCCATGTGAGCAAATATGCTTCGGAGATTTTTGGCTTTCTCCTTGGCGGCTTCCAGTTCTCGGGTGATCATCGCCTGATGGTAATCCGGACCAAAGTCAATGCTGGTCTGACTTACCTTGAGCGCCTTTTGAGGGTCAAGAAGCACCTCGTTCAATACCGCGTCCATAATGGATCGATTGTCCTCTCCCAGACTGATGGATACTCCGGTGGACTTTTGGATATCGCATACCTTTCGGATCAAGACTTTCAGTACAATCGCATCGATGGGATTATCCTCTCCCCATAGTAACCATGTCTTGACTTCAGGGCTATTTTGACCGAATCGGTCCACCCGTCCTTCCCGCTGTTCGAGTCGGTTGGGATTCCAAGGGAGGTCGTAATGCAGCACCGCATTGAACTGATCCTGCAAATTGATCCCCTCACTCAGACAGTCTGTTGCTACCAAAATCCGTTTCTCAGATTGGCCCATGGCTTCAATCTTTTCCTTGCGTTGCTCATCAGGAAGCTCAGAAGTGATGGCTTGAATCTCGATACTTTTTGGAAGTTCGCTTCGAAGTACCTCTGCCACATACTTAGCGGTGGCAATGTATTTGCAGAATATGATTGGATTAAATCCTCCTTTTAGAAGCGTCTTGACTTGGTTTAGAGCTTCAGCAACCTTAAGATCCTGCTTGATTCCTGAGAGTTTTTCCAGATCGGCTGCGAGACTTCGGAGAATATCTACCTCGGATTGAGCAAGACCAGCCTGCTCCAAAAGTTCCATCTGAGTGGAGTCGGTATCCTCTTCCAATCGCTCGATTACAGGGTTCTCCTCATAAGCAACTCCATCCTCTTCTGTTGATCTGTTTATTCTTCCCTGAAGCATTTCCAAACCGGCTGCCGGGGAAGACATGATTCCTCTGAGCAGTGCCAAAGCTGCCCAGTATTTCCCTTTCAGACCTTTGTGCTCCTCAGCTCCTTTGGTCAGTCCTCGGGCAAAATTTTGGGCTTCATTGAAAAAGTATTTGTAATCGAGCGACAGCTGATATGCAATTTCGCGTGTATCACGATTAGGAAATGGAGTATCTTCTCCCAACCATTTGCGAATTTGCTCCCGCTTTCGCTGAATGAAATGCTTGGCAATTTGCTCCTTATGTTTTTGCTCCAAATTGTCCATGGCGAGCTTTTCGAAGTCTGGGCGAAGCAAACCCAACAAGGATTGAAATTCTTCATCCTTCCCGCTGTGGGGAGTTGCAGTGAGCAGGATCATGTGCCGATTGGGATTTTTCGCCAAATCATAAAGCAAATGGTAGCGCTGCTGCTGGGTTGGTGAACTTGCTCCGGCAGGTTTGGTAGCCGTATGAGCCTCATCCACTATCAGGAATTCAGGACAGTCATTCAGGAAAATAGGTTTTCTGCGGTCGTTTTTCAGGTAGTCAATGGAGATGACCTGATAAGGAAAAGCCTTGAAGATGCTGTCTGAATTGACCAGCTTTCGCTCCAATGCAGAAACCGTACTGCTTCGGATGATTTCGGCATCCATATCCAGCTTATCCTTAAGTTCCTTTTGCCATTGCTCACACAAATGGGGCTGGCAGATCACCGCAAAGCGTTTGATTTCTCCACGCTCGATTAGTTCTCGAAGAATGATCAGTGCTTCTACTGTCTTACCAATCCCCACATCATCCGCAATGAGAAGACGAACCACATCCTGCTTAAGCGCCATGACGAGCGGAACGATCTGATAGGATCTTGGGCGGAAAGAAAGCTTACCCATGGCCCGGAAAGGCCCACTGGCATTTCGGAATGAAAGTCTTGATGCCTCAAAAAGTAATTTGGCTGTCTCAAAATCCCCCAAGTCACCGCTTTCAGGCCTTGGAAAAGTGGCTTCTTTCCAATGATCTTCAGGAACCATCAAAGGCAAATAAATTCCCGTGGCCTCATCGTCAGAGCCACCCAAAGGTTTGACTTTCAATATTTCTTCATCATCCGTTGGAAGTACGACCCATTCTCTTCCTCTAAGAGAAATCAGCTTACCGGGAGATGGCTTTTCTTTAACAATCATAATTTTCTAAAAACGTCTTTTCTGCGATTGACCAAATCTGCAATAGGTTCGGAGTAATGCCACTCGATCACATCGATTCCAGTATCTCTCAAAATAGTTCGCTTATGTTTGTCATCTTCCTTTACTTGATCGCGATCATGCACTGAACCATCGCAGAAGATGACTGATTTGATGGTTTTGTCTTTGTTCAAAAACACAAAGTCTGCACTGATATAAAAGCCAAGCTGCTTACTCAGATTGACCTGAGCTTTGTCAGGAAGGATATAATCATTGTTGTAAAGATATTCAATCAGCTTTCGCTCCAGTTCTGAGTTTTTATCATACCTCGCTATCAATTCCTGATAATGACCATCCCTATCTGAATGACCACTATTACCTGAACCGGTATTGTCCACCTCACAGATCATCAATCTTTCCAAAGCGGCTTGAATACTGTGTCGGTTTAATTTATCGTGGTAGCGCTGATTGTAATAAGACAGCAAATCATCATAGCTGGCCTTTGGCTTGTCCGGAGCAAGATCTGCTTTGGTTTCGAGATCAAAGTGCATCAGTTGGTAAGCTACTTGGAATACCTCTTTAAGTCTTTCTGGATCCTGGGTAATCTGAGAAAGGATGCCGAGGCTACCCTCAGCAGCTTCATAGACAAGGATATTGGGAGACTCCTTACTTCCCATAAACCAAACGCCCACCTCTGATTCCTCAATCTGGAATACCTGCTCGATAGCGCGCTTTAAGGCAAAAGTCAAAGAGATGACCCCATCCTCATCCAAACCCAAAGCTTCTATAGGCTGCAAATACAGAGAATCCGCAGTATCGGTAGTATAAAGGTGGATATAAGTTGATGGATCCTTTTCGCGATCTTCTTTAAGTTCCAAATCCGACTTTTTCAACCACTTACCGCTTACTCTCCCGATCAGGAATCCAGATTCTTCCTCTTCCTCCTCTTTGGAGGATCTCCATTTTTTGTTTACCTGAATGAGTTGCGTTGCAGGGCAGAATAAAATATTCATCAAATCTGCTCCTGAGGCCTTGAGTATGGTCTTTTGAGTGGATTCGATTCCTTTGGGATAGTTGAAATATTGCTCGATTTCATACCCTGATGAAAGTCTTTCCTCTTCTTCAGAGGATATCCTTTCCTGTGGCCAAGTATCCGATTCTACCAATTCCAGGATATTCGAATACGTCTGGGCATTGGTCTGACCTTTTAATGCTTCATGGGTAATTGGGTCATTATTTATGGCTGTCCCCTCTTCCCCCAGCCATGCATATCCAGTCTTAGTGGAAATCTTAATCTTCTCCAATCTGGCATCTGAATCCGACAGCTGCATTCGGGTTACTCTAAACTTCCCACCATTGTGATAGATCAAGTTCCCCGGGCCAAATTCTTTCAGGGCGATAAATCGAGGTCTGGAAATGAATGTGCCTTCATCTTGACTTCGCTTTCCGATAAATGCCCGTACAGGAAGTCTGGTGAAGTTGTATCCAGGCAGGAATCCTTCCGCTGCCAAGTAGCGATAGACATAAAATTCGGAGTCATTCCTGAATCCTCCCTGCTGTTCGTTGAGCAATAAATCGCGTTGTCTTCGGCCAATATTCAAGAGCCTATTAGCCTCTTTGGATTCTTTACTGTCCCTTGCAAAAGTTGGGTCATTCATTACCGCAGTGGCTTTTTCAACCATTTTGGTTGCATTTCTAAATAAGGTTCTCCAGCGATCAAAGCTTCGGTCTAAGTCTGAGTAAAACTGGTTTGATCTTACCTGAAGCCACTCATCTCCAAACCACTTGGACTTGGCCAGCTCAGGGTATTTATCTTTGATTACTTTTTTGAACCCTTCGATCCAGACGGATTGGAAGTTGCGTTTTTGATCTTTGAAATGATCAGCAATTTTGGATCGAATAGGTAAGCTTTTCTTTTCTTCCAAATCCAGAAAATCCCGAACTGAACTATTGATGGAAGTCAGTCCAAGATGCATGAAGATATAGGCATTGAAATGACTGATGATCAGCTCTTCATTGAGCAAATCAATCCGTGGGGCTTTCACCGAGCCTGCTACCATATCGATCGAGTTCTTGAAAAAGTGTCGATCATGCGGTGAGGTATTGGAGCAATAGGTAAACACCAAAGCCGTCTGTCCACTTCTGCCTGCACGTCCACTTCGTTGGGCGTAGTTGGCAGGGTTTGGCGGTACATTCCGCATGTGGACAATATTCAAATTGGCGATATCAATACCCAATTCCATGGTTGGGGAGCAATACAAAGCAGAGATTTCACCTGACCTAAACTTATCCTCACGCTCAATTCGATCTGATGAAGAAATCTGACCAGTATGCTCGGAAGCTCTGAAAAATTTGTCGAATAACTTGAAATCCTGCTGGTAGAATAGTTTGAAATAATGATTAGGCTTAATCTTCAATTCTTCCCCGGTCATATTGATTCTGACCTCATCTGTAAGTACGTTTTCTCCATCACCCAGCTTCCAGATGATTTTATCCACCTTTAGCTGATAGCCAAACGTCTTGCCTTTTTCCCCTTGAATCTCAACCGAGGAAAGGAAATGGCCGTCTTGAAGCGTCTTGCAAAGTTTTTTAATGTACTCCCCTAAGTCAGAACCTTTGATCGGAGGAAGGGCTTTTTTGGCAAATACCCTTTTGATGTATTTGCCCAAGTTACTGGTAGGACCAATACTTTCTGTGTAAGCACCTTTTCTAATCTTTCCAATTCTTTCATAGATCAATACTGGAGGTCTTTCCAATCGCTCATCCTGCTCTAAGGACCACTCACTGTTTGAATTAAGCTTCTGCTTTAGCCGTTCCTCCAAGACTTGACGCTTATCCTCATCCAGCAGGTAGTAATTAAATGCATAGGCTGTACGGAAATAATTTAAAACCTGAAGTACAAAGTTCTGTCGCTCAGCAGGAGACATGATGGACAATAACTCGTCTCTCTCAAAAAATGATGCTTCTTCACAGTATTCCTGAAGTCGTGAATAGGTGATATCCAAAAGTCCACACTGCTCCAGGTTAGGGGTATTATATCTCCAACCTCTTCTTAGGTCATAGAGAATTCTGACTTTGAGAAAATCAATCAAAGCCTTTTCATTTTCCTCATCTGGCCATTTAGGATTTGAGGAAGGATTTCGAGCATAATCTGCCTCTGCCAATTTCAACTCTTTGAATACCGCTGTTGATATGGTATCCATGTGGAGCATTTGATTTTCTGAAGTTTTCAGAGCCCGGTAAATGGAAGATCTCAAACGCCCGATCATCAGGAAGTCGTTGAAATGACCTGTCTGAAGGGAAGCATCTTGACGATTATCCGTAAAGCTCATTACTTTTTGGTCAGAGACTTTGACCTTTTGCTCATACTGAGCTTTGAGAATACTGAAAGTGGTAATAGTGGTAGCTGTACTCTTCCCTACATTTCCCACCTTCATCAATTTGGTGTTTTCTCGGGTCCTTGGATCATAAACCACTCCGCATGTTGGATCATAAAGCATGGGAGCCGATACAAACCAACCAGTCAAATCCAGCCCTGCTTCCGGATCATTTGAAAATCGGCCGTCCGAATTGAAATAGACCTTTTGAGGAACCCGAAATTCGTAAAAATTATCAAGGGTGATCACTCCCTTTTTTTCTTTCCACCAAGTATCTGGTAGAGAATCGATCATATCAGAATTCCATAATTCTTCATCCTTCTCAGGGAGGATCAGGTATCCCTGTTCAAAGTCACTTTCTTTCAGAATCCGTTTACTCCGTCCTTCTTCTTTGTCTCCTTTCAGACTGTCTTTGGTGATTTTTTCAGGTAAAGAATCCGGTTCACGAGGTTCAAATTTCCCTTCAGAAAAATTCTTTTTCACACAGATAAAATCCACTCCGGAATATCGGCTAAATAAAACAGGAAAGATGTAACGGTCTTCATCTCCCTCTTTGATGTATCGTCCATCCTCCAAGGTGATTTCTCTGCTTTTCCGAGAATTCAGGGTGACATAGACATTCCCTGTTTGGGAAATAAATTGATGAATTTTGAAAGGCAGGAAAGATTGGCGATTAGAGGAATTCTTAATGTTCAATGCCTCTGACCATTCAAAGAACTTTTTCAAATACTCCAAACATCGTTCTTCATCTTCGATTTTTGATGCTTGACAAAGCTTAGCCACAATTTCCTTCAGGGACTTAGGTTTAGCCCTTTTTATCGTTCCGTCAGAGTTAATGAACAAGGCAATTTCACGTTCCAACCAGATCGCGAAGGGATGCTTTCTAAAGTCTTCCTCAGACTCATTTTTGTCAACCTCTCTTGTCATCACTTCCTGTAAATCCAGCGGTGCCGGCAGCTTACAAGAAAGATCCGTTACGGTTTCCAGTGTCTCACCTATAATTTGATCCGTCTCAAATTTCTCTCCGAAAATCTCGGTTGCCACATCGGCTACAACTTGCTTCTCATCAGCAATGTGATCACCTGATGCCATGGTTGCAGAAGTACCAATGGAGATTACTTCATGGGCACATAAGGATTTCAATCTACGGATCAAAATAGAAACGTCTGCACCTTGCCTCCCTCGGTAGGTGTGCAACTCATCAAAAACCAAGAATTTCAGGTTTTGAGCAATGGATTTCCGGATTGACTCTTCTTTCCCTCGGGTAAGTAGGAGCTCCAGCATCATGTAGTTGGTGAGCAGAATATCAGGAAGATCAGACTCTACTTCCTCTTTATCCTTAGCTGATTCTTGGCCTGTATATTTTCTGAATGTGATTGGAAATTCTGGGCCATAGTTAAGTGCATACTTTTTAATCTCTTCCTCTTGGGAATTGATTAGCGCATTCATTGGATAAACCAAAATTGCTTTGACTCCTTTTTCTCCCGGATTCCTAAAAAGATGATTGAATATAGTACCCAGAAAAGTAAGTGACTTTCCAGAACCGGTACCTGAAGTGACAATAAATGATTTTCCCGATGCTCCTTTTCGGATAGCCTGTTCCTGATGGGTATAAAGTTGAAAGCCTTTAAAAACCCGATTCAATTCCGAATGAAGAACTCCCTCATTTACCAAGCTTTCAAGAGATGCTGCCTTTCTGAATGAGGGATTGAATTGGATAAGAGGCTCAGGAATATATTCGTCTTTCTTGAAGGCCTCATCTACAACCTTATTGATTCTCTGGTCTTTGATGATATTGAAACTCTTCAGGTAATCCTTATAGTCCTTGACAATTCTTTTATGTACCTCAAATGCTTGCATTGAATCAAAAATTGGATGCGAAAAACTCAGTTAAAAATATATTAATCTGGGGAAAGTAAAAATCTCGTAGCGTATTTCTACATAAATGGCAATTTGATTCGATTAGTGATTGAATTACAAAAGAGATACAAACAGTCGCAAATTGATGAATATTAACGACAACTGATGACAAAAGCTTTGGTACTGAATACCTTTAGTTGGAGTTGAATATTTTTTCGGCTACTTTCCAAATACAAATTCCATCACGCGTAGAATGAATGTTTTTAAATCAGCCATTTTTTGGGCTATTCTTTTACCATTTCTCTTGGCTTTTCAACAAGTAAAAACGGCTGACTTTCTACCAGTTACCAAAATTGTTGATGGAGACACCATTTGGGTTTTGACTCCCTCTGGTCAAGAAATCAAAGTGAGACTTATAGGTGTGGACAGTCCTGAAGCAAGGAACACTGGGAGGACTCGAATAGAGTATTTTGGCAAGGAAAGTTCTGATTTTGCAAAAAAAGTATTAACCGGTCAACGAGTCAGACTGGAATATGATGTCCAACGATTAGATCGGTATAAAAGAACTTTGGCCTATGTGTATTTGGAAGACGGAACATTTTTCAATGAACTTTTGGTAAAAGAAGGCTTTGCTACTGTTGCTACTTATCCTCCGAATGTCAAATATGCCGGTCACTTTTTAGAAGTCCAAAATAATGCTCGAAACTCAAAAAAAGGGCTTTGGGCCGACTGAACATCTCTCTAAAAAATTGAACTTTTGATGCATAAGAATTTTAGAAAAAGCATTTTTGGACTCCTTTTGATTCTGCTGGTTACGGCGGGATATTCTGTAATCGCTGAAAAAGAGGAGGCAGGAACCACTTGGTGGAATAATATCTTTGGACAAGAGGCACCAATTGCGGACTTCAATTTTTCGCCGAACAATGTGTGTGCAAACACTCCCATAAAATTTACCAATACTTCTTCTGGAACTGCTTTAAGCTACAGCTGGAATTTTGGAGATGGATCCCCCGCTTCCACTTTGAAGGACCCCACTCATACGTTCAATGCTGTAGGGGGAGGCACAAAAACATTTACTGTGACTCTGACAGTGACCGAAGATGGTGTTTCTCCTGTAACTGTATCAAAGCAGATTATTATAAAAGAAACGCCAGACTTAACTGTAGGTAGTGATCAGAACCAAAAAGATTTTGAAGGTCTTCCATATTTTGTTTCCTGTACCAATCAGGACACCGAATTTCTTTTCCTTAACCAGTCTACCACCAAAGCCTCTAATATCAAATACACCATTGATTGGGGCGATGGCAGCCCAATTTTCACCAGTTCAGATTGGTCTTCTGAAAAGCACTTTTACAAGCGGGGGATTTACCAAGTAACCTATACAATAGAAAGCGCTAATGGGTGTACCCTCACCAAAAAATTCGGAGTATTTGTGGGCTCAAACCCTGCTGTTGGGTTAGCAACTCCTGGCAATACCAATATTTGTACTGGGGAACCTCTGACTTTTACGATCACCGGCACTGAAAACAATCCAGTTGGCACGATCTATAAAGTTTCATTCTCTGATGGCTCCCCAGATCAGGTCTTTAGTCACCCTCCCCCTGCCACCGTAACACATATTTACGAAAGGACCTCTTGTGGAGAATTATCCAATGAAACATTCAAAAACTACTTTGCAGTAAAAATTCTCGCGACAAACCCATGTGAATCATCTGTTGCCCAAGTTGAACCGATTTATGTAACCGAACCTGTAGACCCTGAAATTAAAGTACCAACAGCACCTGTTTGTGTGGGACAATCCGCTTTAATTGAAAATATCTCAGACTTATTTGTAGATGCTTCAAATAGTGGTGCTTGCTCTGAGACTGGCAAATTCGTTTGGGAAATCACCCCATCTACCGGATGGACTATTGCCGCAAATACCCTCGGAGAACGACCGATTCCTTCAAATACAAACACTTGGAGTTCTGGGTCTAAAACGATCAATCCTGTTTTTCAAAGTCCAGGTACGTACACAATCAAATTGATCACCGGAAACAAATGTGGGATCAGAGAAACAACTGAAACCATTTGTGTCATTCCAAGCCCAGTGGCCTCTTTTACCGTGGCTGAAAAAGAGGTCTGCGGACCAGCAACTGTATCTTTTGTTAATACATCCAATATCCTTGGTCTATGCGGAACAAGTAACCCAAATTCCTTTACCTGGTCAGTAAATTATTCCAATAGCAATTGTGGAACTAATAGCGACTGGGAGTTTACAGGTGGGACTGATAAAAATTCTGAAAGCGCGAATTTGCAATTTAATACCCCTGGTATTTACACCGTTCGGTTGACAATCGCTGCAAGTTGTGGGCAGGTTTCCAAAACTGAAACTATCACCGTGACTGCGCCGCCAGCGGTCACCATATCTGACGTCCCAAATAGTTGTGGACCGATTACCTTCACTCCCAAAGCTACTGTCAATGTATGTGGAACAGAAACTCCAACCTACAAATGGACATTTGAAGGAGGTATACCCGCTAACTCTTCCAACCCTGACCCTGGACCTGTTTCCTTTTCCAGTCCAGGTAGCAAAAAAATTAAGCTGGAGGTCACATCCTCCTGTGGAACCACAGTTTCAGAAAAAGTTTTCACTGTCACCAATCCTCCATCTGCCAATGCAGGAACTGACCAAGAAATATGTAATGGAGAAGAAATAATTCTCACCGGAACTGCATCTGGCGGAACTGGACCTTTCACGTATCAGTGGACAAGCGTACCAACGAGTCCAATCTCCAACGGAAATACTGCTTCTCCAATTATTAAACCGAATCAGACTACTATCTATACACTTACTGTATTAGACCAATCCTCAAATTGTGTTTCTACAGATGAAGTCGAGATCAAAGTAATTCCTGCTCCAGTCATCCAATTTGATCTACCAAATCAAGAGATATGTTCGGGACAGTCTTCTCAGCTTGTAACGCTCAGCTCTACTCCTCCTGGTGAAATCATTACATGGACTTCTGAGGCAAATGGCATCTTGGGCGTTCCTGCTACCGGAACAAATGAGATTCCCGTTGGTATTCTAAGCAACCCAACAAGTAATCCAATTGATGTCGTTTTTACGGCCAAGATCGAAAGCGCATCTCAGGGAAATTGTAATGTAGTCCCAGCTAAATATATCATTAGAGTCAACCCTACCCCTGACTATTCGGATGAAAATTTAGTGGTTTGCAGTGACCAAGCCTTTGATTTCAGACCAAGTGACTTCATCACCGGGTCAAAATTTTCATGGACTGTGAATGCCCCCAGCGGTATTACAGGCGCCAGTAATTCAACTCAAGAATCAAATTCAATAGCTCAACAACTAACAAACACCACTAATTCTCCAATCGAAGTAACCTATTTGATCACCCCTAAATTAGGAGATTGCATAGGGTCATCATTTAAATTGGATGTATCTGTTCAGCCTTCACCCTCTATACTATTCTCAGAACCAGACCAGTCGCTTTGTACTGGAGGAGTATCAAAGCCCGTTATTTTATCTTCAACGGTCGTTGGGGCTACTTTTTCCTGGACAGCCGACGCAAATGGCGCCTTGGGAGTAACATTTTCTGGGAGTGGTAATGAAATCCCAGCTCAGACTTTATCTAATCCAACAAATCAACCCATTACCGTAGAGTATAAAATCTCTGTTAACACCTCAGGTGGCGGAAACTGTGCTGGTGTACCAAAGATTTACAAAATAACAGTCAACCCATCTGTATCACTTTCGGAGGAGATTTCTGACTTCAATGGGTATGAGATTAGCTGTCATGGTGCAAATGATGGGGCCATTAAATTAAATCCAAGTGGCGGAAATGGCGTTTTCACTTATTCTTGGAGTGGGCCACAAGGCTTTTTTTCTACTGCTAAGGAAATATCCAATCTTAAGCCAGGAACTTACCAAGTCGATATTGCAGATGAATTTGGATGTGCTATTTCAGAATCCTATGAAATAAGGGAACCTCTATTACTGCAGGCAGGCCTTATTTCGACTAAAGATATTTTATGTGCTGGAGATGAATCAGGAGAAATTGAGATTTCAACTTCTGGAGGAGTCAGTTCCCTACCCTATCAATTTGAATGGAAAAGAAATGGCACCCTAATTCCTGAAAACTCACAAAACCTAAGTGGAATTCCTGCTGGGGTGTACGAGGTAAAAGTGATCGATGCAAATGGTTGCTTTACAATTTTGCCTTCCATCAAGCTAAGCGAGCCAGAAGCTCAGCTATTTATTGACTATTCAAAAACTGACATAAGCTGTTTTGGTGCAAATGATGGTTCCCTTGACCTAAACGTATCTGGAGGAAAACCTCCCTATTCCATTAAATGGGAGTTTGGTTCAAGTCAGAGTGGCTTCACCAACTTAGGACCAGGTGACTATACCTTGACAGTTTCTGATCAAAGCGGTTGCATACGAACTCAAACAATCACCATTGAGGATGCTCCCCTTTTTAGATCAACGCCTGAAGTGAACCAGATTTCATGCTTTGGAAAAAATGATGGATCAATCAAGCTAAACTTAGAGGGTGGAGTTGGAACGACAACAATCCGTTGGGATAACGGCCAAGAGCTGGAAAACCTTTTTAACCTTCCCTCAGGATTTTATGGGGTGACTATCAAAGATGAGACTGATTGTGAAATCAGACAGGAGTTTAATATTGTCGAGCCTGCATTACTTCAGCTCGAACCGAAGGTTACTGACGCACTGGGTTGCATAAACACTCAAAGTGGGGAAATCAGCTTAGGAATAACCGGCGGAACACCACCTTATACCATTCAATGGAGCAATGGAAGTACAAGTGAACTCTTAACCGGGATAACCTCCGGTCAATATGCAGTGACAGTCAAAGATGCTTCAGGCTGTTCCATAAATCAATCCTTTGAAGTCAAAAGACCACCAACATTGAATATTATAGGTTTCCGTTCAACCAATGTTCAATGCAGCCCAAGATCAATTGAGGAGAGAGTTCAAATCACAGTCACCGGTGGTGTAGCACCTTACACAATCCAATGGTCTGGTGGAAACGTGTCAACTGACGGAAAAACAATGGTGACTGATACCCCTGGATTATATGAAGTAACAGTGACGGACGGTAAGGGCTGTATAAAGAAAGAATCATTTGAAGTTGAAAGCCTTGAAGTAATTCCAGAGGCTGAAATTGAATCTGCAGCTTTTGAGCAATACAATTCCTACTTGGTGAATTTTGAGATTCAATTCTGGAACAAATCATTCGGACAAATCACCTCCTATTTCTGGGACTTTGGAGATGGATCGGAAAGCTTTGAAGAAAATCCAAAGCACACCTACAGTGCTGAAGGTGAATATGAAGTAACTCTGAAGGTCACTGATATTTTTGGCTGCTCTTCTGAAGTCAAAAAGAAAATCTCTGTATTTGATTACTATCTGGTAGTTCCCAATGCATTCACTCCTAACGGAGATGGGATAAACGATTATTTTTTTCCAAAATTCCTGAACATAGAAAGCCTCCAATTTTGGGTTTTAAATAAATGGGGAGAGACTATCTTCTACACGGAAGACTTAAATAACAATGGTTGGAACGGAAAAATCGGTCAAAATTTAGCTCTACCGGGCAATTATGTTTACAAGCTGAAATTCAAAACTCTGGACGGGAGAACCCAAACCCAGACCGACCTTTTTATGCTACTCAAATGAAAAAGATTATAGGATTTGCAGTGGCAATTATTTGGTTTTGCTCCAAACTCAGCGCACAGGATTTTCATTATTCGCAGTTTTATGCAGCACCACTTTATTTGAATCCTGCTCTTACAGGAAGCACCGAGCTTTCCAGAGTTGGTCTGAATTACCGAAAACAATGGCCTGGTTTAGATCATGACTTCAATGCATACTCAGCGTACTTTGACCATTATAGCTTTGATCTAAGAAGTGGGATAGGCATAGCTGTAAACAGCTTTCAGGAAACCAACATGAAAGTAAACACTGCGGATATCTCAGTCTTTTACTCCTACAACCTTCAAATTGCAGAATCATGGAATTTCAGAATGGGCACGCAAGCCTCTTTTGTAAGAAGAAGTGCTGATTTGGATAATTTGATCTTTGGAGATCAAGTGGACCTGTTCAATCGAAGCATTAATTCCGGGACCATTGATATGGTACCAGATTTTGAACCGTATTCCTATTTAGATATTGGTTTTGGAGCCCTATTAAACAATGAAAATTTCTGGCTCGGATCTTCTTTTCATCACGTTAATCAACCTGGAATAAGTTTTTATCCTGACGATGAATTAGGTTACCTTCCTGTAAAATGGAGCGTTCATGGAGGCTGGAATTTTCCTTTGGGTGCCAATCAATACTTCGGTTCAAAGTTTGACAACATGGCATCTATTATGGCCAATTATAAGAAACAAGGCCCTTTTCAACAGTTTGACGTAGGAACTCAACTTCTTTATAAATCACTGATAACCGGCCTTAGCTACAGAGGAATTCCCGGGATGCGTGGTTTACCCAATCAGGATTCCATTATCTTTTTGGTCGGATTAAAATTAGACACAGGGATGGTCATTGGTTACAGCTATGACTTCATGGTTTCCAATATTGGCACTCAGACCAAAGGTGCCCATGAAATTTCAATTCGCTACCAATTCTTTATGGGAGACCCCAAATACAGAAATCAGAGAAGCCGATTGTTGAAATGCTTTGACTTTATGATGTGATTTCAGCTAAAGATCAAAGGCATTGAGGATTTTGCGTTGATTTCATTTTTGATCGTGAAGTAAATGGTATGGTACAGCCAACTACCCAAGCCGACCCTGGTCAACAAAGTGATCCCCAAAAATGCCTTTGATCCTTACTGTTCTGGCCAACAGAAAAGACTTTTTACCGATAAGATTGAAAAGATCAGATGGACCCATAAGCTGGCATGGGAAACCACCAACTTGCCTTCACAAGAGGTAAAAGAAATCCAGTGCTATGAGATTGAGCTCCGATAGGAAGAAGGGATAGAAGAAGCCCTTCGAATAATCGACCGGGCAATTCCCTACCCGATCTTGTTCAAATTGATTTTGGAAGATTATAGAAAGTGGCTGATTTCAAAAAAACATCCCAATGCCACCAATGAAGACAACGCGTTGATTGACTGGACCTTTGAATCACCATGGTCCACCAGTCATATCGATATTCCCATTGATCTAAAGGTCAGTTTAGATGAAGTATTCCGGAAACTCTGGTTAGAAGTTGCTGGCGAAAAAGAAGAAGTTTCAGTAGGTATAGACCAGCTGGTCACGCTCAAAACGAAGATTCAGGAACTGGAATTAAGGATTCTAAAAATAAAGGCCAAAATCGCCCGCGAAAAGCAGTTCAATAAAAAGGTGGAGTTGAATATGGAGCTGCAAATTTTGGAGAATCAGCTTGCCCTATTCTTAACCACTTTAGCAAAAGCGAAATGGCTCCCCCGATAATGGAGAAGCCATTTTGAATTACTTTTCGATATCCTTGACCTTCTTCACATAATACAAAAGCAAATGCTCGACGGAATCGAGTTTGACCAACTTCTGACTGACATGAAAGAAAATCCCCGGAAATATCTTTGGATAAGCATTTGAGTAAAGGAGCTCTTCATTTTTCACTAAAGCCCTGTAGCGCGGCTTTATCAATAAGAATCTCCTTAAGTTTTTTCTCTGAAGTATTAATGATCCTGTCACAGGCATTTCGAAGCCCAAAACAGACTCATGAATGACTCTACTCGAAGAATTGATTTTGGAATCCATACTGAGAAGAATCCCGAATAACTCTTTACTCAATTCATGATTATCCATTTCCAACTCCCTTCTCAAACCTTCAAAGATTTCCCATTTGCTTTTACCATCTCTTATTGAAGCCTTGCTTTTTATTAGGTTTTCAACAAGCCGAAACCGAGGATCCTCAGGTTCAAAATAATTGTAAAGGATAACACCCAGCTGAGCAATTTCTTCGTAGAGCTCATACCATTTAAATTTCATAAAGTATATTTTTATGTTTTGGCTATTGGAAAGGACTTTCCTGTCCAAAACATAGGGGGGTATACTTCACCATGGGTCCAGAGCCATGGGGGGTAGAAAAAATTTTTTTATATTTTTTTAAGAAGCTTGCCCAAGCCGTTGATCATAAAGGTTTTTAATCAGCATCCTGAGCTCTTCCCAGCCAGATATTTCACCTCTGGCAAATATGGATAGTGCCTTTATTAAGATATCACGCTCCTCCTCTTTCACTTTTATGATGTTTCTTAGTTTCATGATTTCATCAGCCTCCTCTGCAATTCCTTCCTTTCTGTAATTTTCTGCAGAAATTCCATGCTGCTTTCTCCAGGCTTCAGCCCATTTTCTGACCAAATCAGGATATGGTAAGCCTAAATCCTTGGCAATTGAATAGGAGCTTTCACCATTTAAATAGCGCTGAATTGCCTGCGCTTTAACTTCCGGGTCGTAGTGTCTTTTTGCCATTTTTCTTTTGTTTTTACGGGTTATTTACCCTGCAGAATTATGGAAGATTATCTATTTATTCAACAGAGATTCAAAATTTTATATATATTTGTTCGCTTTATTTTATATATTTTCAGAATAATTATCTGAAAACAATATATTAAATAGAACAATTTATTGTTTACAGATCCCCTTGTAAATCCAACCTTAAAAAATGAGTGTAAAACTATACTCTTTGATTTTGGGTAAATGAAAAAAACCTCAACAAGCCACTTACCCACTACTCCGAACTTTTCAACTACCCCCATAATGAAAAGGGTTAATTTATTACGAACCAAAATCCATTTCTTGCGAACTTTAGTTTACGATTTCCGAACTTTAGTTGATTTTTATTACGAACTAAAATAGCATTTCTTACGAACTGAAATAAATATCAATCGATAACACGAACCTCGATTCCACTAACAATTGTCCTGTGTGAAGAAAAACATTCCTTTTGGAATTATGCTGGGCCTCCCATCCAATTGAAGGTATTGTATGGGGTATTGTATGGGGTGTTATTTTATGCATGTTTCCAGACCACTCTAAAACTTAACCCTCCTTATCTCCTCAAAATATGCGGAGACTATCTTTACTAATCTCCGCATAGCATATGAAATCACATTATATTGTGATAATAAGGATACTTTAATCAATTCAATCTCCCATCTCATCATATTTCACACTATAATGTGATTTATGTTTGATTTCAAATATTTCAAGATTAGATTAGCGTAAAATTCACAGTATAATGACAATTGAGGAAATCGGAACTGTCATTCGGGAACGGAGAAAGCTAATGGGAATTACCCAGCCGGACTTGGCAGAGATGGCTCAGGTTAGTATCAACACGCTTTATAAGCTGGAACGGGGTGAGTTTAATCCCTCGGTGAAAATCCTTAACCAATTGGCTGAAGTACTGGGTTTGGAATTGAATATTGGGCTCAAAAAAACTGACCGATGAGAAGTGCCGCAGTCTTACGAAATGGGGAACAGGTTGGACTTTTGATCAAAGAAAGCCCAAAACGGTATCGGTTTGTCTATGACGAGGCTTGGCTTAATGATTCCACCAAGCCCTCGATCAGCCTCACCCTTCCCAAGGTTCAAAAGGAATTTGTTTCAGAACATTTATTCCCGTTCTTCTTCAATATGCTTTCAGAAGGTGTAAACCTGAAGCTCCAGGCCAGAAGGCTACAGATTGATGAAAACGATTTTTTCACCCTCTTACTCCAAACTTCCACCACGGACACCATCGGGGCTGTCACTCTAAAAGAACTCTGATCCATGGAATTAAAACTGACCTCTTGCCCGATTACCCTTACCAAAGGATTTGACCAATACAGTCCTTTAGGACTACGGCAACTTTTCGGTGGACGCAAGACTTCCTGTTTTCTTTCCTACGAAAGCCACCAGCCTACTAACAAATCCGAACTGGAAGAAATGCTGGAAAACAGAAAACGAATCTCTATTTCCGGAGCCCAGGAAAAGCTTTCTGCGATTTGGGAAAAAGGAAGAGTCCGGCTAACCAAGGAAGGCGAAAAAGGAACCTATATCCTTAAACCGATTCCGCGAGATATGGATCGGATCGAAATGGTTCCTGCCAATGAACATCTGACCATGCAGATTGCAAAGCAAGTGTATGGCTTGAAAACCGCAGAAAATGGCCTAATCTTTTTCAGGAATAGGGAACCAGCATATCTGACCAAGCGATTTGACATTGATTCACAAACCGGTAAAAAGTTGGGCGTAGAAGACTTCGCTACACTTGCAGGTAAAACCAAGGAAACAGATGGAGAAGAATTCAAGTACAATTCCAGCTACGAAGCGATTGCCGGTTTGATCAAAAAGTACGTAGGAGCATATCCTGTGGCTTTGGAAGAATTCTACAAACTGGTCGTTTTCAATTTCCTGTTTTCTAACGGAGACGCACATTTGAAGAATTTCAGTTTGCTGGAAACTGCCCAAGGGGACTATGTCCTCAGTCCAGCCTATGATTTGATCAATACGCGGCTTCATGTCAAGGATCCTGAATTAGCGCTGAGAGATGGCTTGTTCAAAGATGACTACTACACTCCAAGTTTCGAAGCCAATGGCTTTTTAGCCTATGACGATTTTTGGGAATTTGGTTTGAAAATCGGCCTGATTAAATCCAGACTCGCCAAAATTTTGAATGAATTCCGTACCCCAAAAACGGAAGTTGGGGATTTTACTGAAAGAAGCTATCTGGACGAAACCTGCAAGAATCTTTACTTGGACACGTATCAGACCCGGCTAAAGGCATTGAATAATTCCTTTTCGAAGTTGATTTGAGTACTGGAAAAAATTTAAGGTGCAGACTGGCTCTTAGTGTAAAACACAAACCTCTGATTTACAAGATTACAATTGAAGACTTCTTTAAGTTGAAAACATTTTTATGTAAACATTTTTGTTTATTTTTGTTCAATGAATCCAATCATACAGCAAATCAAAGGTATCCATCCAGGACTTTACCTTGAGCGAGAACTCAAAAAACGCGGCATAGCTAAAGGGCCATTTGCTTTGTCTATTGGTGAATACCCTCAGACCCTCAGTGCAATTACACACGGGAAAAGAGGAATGAATCCTTCTTTGGCCATTAGGATTGAGGAGGCCTTGGGTATGGAGGAAGGTACCCTAATGGTTTTACAAGCACTTCATGACGTTAAGCTTGAGAAAACAAAAATGCATTCCAGGCAAACCCCAGATTTGAGCAAACTTAGGCCTGCGCTTTTCTGGGACACCGATATCACCAAGATTGATTGGATAAAGAACCACAGATTTGTCATTGAACGGATTGAGGAAAGAGGCAACGAAATAGAGAAGGCAGAAATCAAAAGATTTTATAACCAGAGGCTTTTGACAAAATCCGATCACCTATGACCTCCGGCCTATATTGGAATACCGTAAACGAGATCTTGAGGGAGAGTTTATTTCTACTGTTATCAAGTCCTCAATTTGGTGAATTCCGGCTTGTGGGTGGGACATCTTTGAGTTTGCAAATTGGTCATCGCCTTTCCGTTGACATTGACTTATTCTCAGACCTTCCATACGGGACCATCGACTTCGATCAAATTTATCAATTTCTAAACCGGAATTTCCCTTACGTTTCTCCTCCTACCAAAGCACCTATTGGATTCGGAAAATCTTATTTGATAGGACAGGATCCAATCAATAGCATCAAGCTTGATGTATACCATACGGAGCCCTTTCTTGAAAACTCAATCGAAATAGAAGGAATAAGACTGGCAAGTATCGGGGAGATTGCTGCAATGAAAATGGACGTCATTCAAAGAGGAGGCAGAAAAAAGGACTTCTGGGATATCCACGAATTATTGGGTAAGTATTCCTTAGAGCACCTGCTTGAACTTCATCAAAAGAAATATCCCTATATCCATGATAAAGAGCTGTTGTTACAAAATTTCAATGAATTCTCACGAGCTGACGATGAGCCGGATCCAATCTGCTTGAGAGGAAAATACTGGGAATTAATTAAGTTAGACCTTATAGAAGCCAAGGAGGATTTCCAAAAAAACAATGATTGAAACAACCTTTAAATTTCATCACTCCACCTTTAGAACCGAGGGTTCGAACCCCCTCTCTTACCGTTCATCACAATTTTTACTAAAAAAAGTGGGTCAGAAAAATCGAGACCTATCGCCAATTCTACATCTTAAAACCTTGTTATTCAGATCTATAAGTCCAATTATTCGAATCCCTCCTCCTCTGCTTTTAGTTGTTTAACTAAGTTAAAAAGCTCATTAATTTCATTATTAATGGGCTTTTTTATTGCGGTAAATCAAAGCGATTCATATCGATTCATTCGATTGATTTACAATAGGTTAAACTGGATCAGTCTTACTATCACATCAGCATAAAATACGGAGGGGTGAATTAACGCAATAATCAATCACTAGAATAATTTATCATCGAAACACCTTGTTTTCAACCTATAAACGAGATATTTAAGGAAATTTTGTAAGTATTTAGGGCCTGCTGCTAAACCAAAAAAGTTGATTCAGTTAGGAATAGAGCTGGGATTTTAGGATTTTGAGGTGCACCAAGTGCAAGGAACTATGGCAAAGACCACCAAAAGGCGTGCACC
>FWPV01000200.1_pt1 | contig 210154 bp, 162 predicted proteins | sample 2228371 | NCBI WGS metagenome assembly FWPV01 (sample SAMEA103939776, study PRJEB20133) | metagenome
CGGCAACTATCTGCAACAGGAAATGGCCATTATCACCGGCGCCCTTGAGACAATGGTCGTTGACGTGCAGTGCATCATGCAGGGCGTGGCAGAATTGGCAAAGTGTTTCCATACCCAGATAGTTACCACCAGCCCCATAGCAAAAATGCAGGGTGCCTATAAACACTACGCGTATGACGAACGTTATGGGCTAGAGACAGCGAAAGCCATTGTCAAGGACGCCATCGACAATTTCCCCAACAGAGACAAAAACAAGGTATCCATACCGTCTGAGCAACAGGACATGGTAGTGGGATTCAGCCACGAGACCATAAACTACATGTTAGGCGGTATGTTCCGAGCCAGCTACAGGCCTCTAAATGACAACATCATCAACGGACGCATCAGAGGACTTGCCGGTATAGTCGGCTGCGGAAATGCGAGGATCAAACATGACTATCTCCACGTTGAGCTAGCCAAGGAACTCATCAAGAACGATGTCTTGGTCTTGACCACAGGCTGTTCGGCGATAGCCCTCGGCAAGGCCGGCCTGCTAACTCCGGAAGCTGCCCAAAAATGGGGAGGCAATGGACTTGCAGAGGTATGTGAAACAGTGGGAATCCCACCCTGTCTCCATATGGGTTCATGCGTGGACAACTCTCGCATCCTCATGGCTGCCACCGCAGTGGTGCGTGATGGGGGCCTAGGTGACGACATCTCAGATTTGCCCGCCGTCGGTGTCGCTCCAGAGTGGATGAGCGAGAAGGCTGTTTCGATTGGTCAATATTTCGTCGCGTCAGGCTGCTATGTCCTGTTTGGGGTAGGCTTCCCAACAATAAACGAGGACATCTGCACCAACTATCTCTTCAAAGACATAGAGAAGGTCTACGGAGGAAGGTGGGACTTCGTCGAAAAAGATCCTTACGAAATGGCGAAGAGATGTCTCGCTCACATTGATGCCAAAAGGAAGGCTTTAGGCATAGATAAAGCTCGAGAAAGAGTGCTCTTCGATATGGCCATGAGACGAGAGATAGCCGGATAACCAGTGCTCGGCTGTAAATAACCGCGGCGGGGTAATCCCCGCCTAAAATCTCAATGAAATCATCGCTTCATTAAAGATTAGAAGGAGGAACATAAGGTGTCCAAAATCATAGCAGCCAATGTTATAGCCGGCGCTCACAAAATCTACGAGAAAACTAGAAAGAAGTATGAGCAGGCGGTTAAGAAATTTGGGAAGAAGCAGGAAGTCGCTTTTCCGAATACAGGGTACTATCTGCCTGTAATTTATGGGATTTTAGGTTTTCCGGTTAAGAATCTTGGGGACTGCGGGGTAGTCTTGGATAGGGCTGAGCAGTTGATACCACCTATGGTCAGGGAACGTAATCATCTACCCTACCTCGGTCCGGTCCTGGATGCAGGTATGGCAACGCTATTCAACTTTGAGATAATAGAGGCCATTAGGTACCTTGAAGAACCTGATTTTTATCTCCCAGCTGAGGACCCCACAGAAGACAAGATGTGGCTTGGAGCTGCAGACGACGTCATTTTGAGGAAAAGAGGCGTTGAGTTTGTAGATGGTACGGCGCCTGGTTTCGCCGCCATAGTGGGATCAGCCCCTTCTAAAGAGATCGCTGCCGAGATGGCTCTGGAACTCCAGAAAAAGAATCTTTACGTCTTCATGGCAGCTAATCACAACGGTACAAGTTTTGCCCAGCAACTCCACGAAGCGGGCGTTCAGGTGGGATGGCCAACAAGGCTTGTGCCTTTCGGACCCGATATTTCATCAGCGGTCTTCGCTGTAGGATTTGCTACCAGGGCGGCTCTGAGCTTCGGAGGTATAGAGCCAGGCGATTTCAGAAAAGTGCTAATTTATAACAAAGACCGTGTGTTCGCTTTTGTCTTGGCAATGGGTGACGTCACAGATGAATGGTACGCTGCCGCCGCGGGCGCCATAAACTACGGTTTCCCGACCATCGCTGACACCCCCATTCCACAAATCCTCCCCACAGGGGTTTGCACATACGAGCACGTCGTATCTAATATTCCCCACAAAGAGATGGTCAGTAAAGCCATTGAAGTGCGCGGCCTTAAAGTTACGGTTACAGAAGTTCCCGTACCTGTCGCATACGGCCCCGCCTTTGAAGGTGAGCGTATCCGAGGAGAAGACATCTTCATGGAAGCGGGCGGCGGCAAGACCCTGGCTGTGGAACTAACGTTGATGAAGGACATGAACGAGGTTGAGGATGGCCGAATAGAACTGTTTGGCCCGGACCTCAAAGACATGCAGCCCGGTACGCGTGTGCCCCTGGCCATCTTAGTAGAGGTGGCTGGTCGCAAGATGCAGAGCGACTTCGAACCGATTCTAGAGCGGCAGATCCACCACCTGATAAACTATGCCCAAGGACTTATGCACATAGGTCAGCGAGACATAGCCTGGGTAAGGATCGGAAAGGGCGCCGTGGAAAAAGGGTTTAGCCTCAAGCACATCGGTTCCATCCTCCATGCCAAGTATCACCAGGATTTTGGATCAGTCCTTGATAAAGTTCAGGTGAAGATTTACACCGAACCGGACAAAGTCGAGGAAGTGCTTGCCAAAGCGAAAGAGACCTACAAAGCTAGGGATGCTAGAGTGGAGGGCATGACGGACGAAGATGAGCCCATCTTCTACTCGTGCACTCTGTGTCAAAGTTTCGCACCCTCCCACGTTTGCGTTGTTACACCAGAACGGACGGGACTCTGCGGGGCGTACAACTGGTTGGACTGCAAGGCATCATTCGAAATCAATCCTACCGGTCCCAATCAGCCCATAGAGAAAGGCAAAGTAATAGATGGACGTCTGGGGCAATGGGAAGGAGTGAACGAATTTGTCCAGAAGGCATCTCGAGGCAAGGTCATGAAATACAATGCCTATTCCATTATGGAAGACCCCATGACCTCTTGCGGATGCTTCGAGTGTATTGCTGCTGTGTTGCCCGTGTGCAACGGCGTCATGAGCGTTGATCGTGACTACAAAGGCATGACTCCTTGCGGCATGAAATTCACAACATTGGCCGGCAGTGCGGGAGGTGGCAATATAACACCAGGCTTCGTTGGTCACAGCAAACTATACATAGTATCAAAGAAGTTCATAGCAGCTGAAGGAGGGATTTTAAGGCTTGTATGGTTGCCGAAGGCCTTAAAGGAAATGCTAAGGGATAAGATCAACAAGCTAGGCGAGGAAAGAGGTGTTTCCAACCTGGCCGATAGAATAGCCGACGAAACCATCGGAGTGACCGAGGACGAGATTCTGCCGTTCCTCCAAGAAAAGGAGCATCCGGCACTATCTATGGATCCAATCGTGGGATAATTATTCCTGTCTAACTCTAAGTGCTATGCGAATCAAGAGGGGGCCCCTGAAGGTTCGGGGCCCCTTTTCAATATGCGTGCTTAATGATATCATCCGCCACACGGTGGAACGGTATCGCCTGAAAGGGAGGTTTCAAGTCTATGGCGCTGTCTGGAATTCAGATATTCAAAATGATGCCGAAAAAGAATTGCGGGGAGTGCGGGGTTCCGACATGCCTTGCCTTTGCCATGAATCTGGCTGCAGGCAAGGCCGAGCTAGCTCAGTGCCCCTATGTTTCCGAAGAGGCCAAAGAAAAACTCGCGTCCGCATCCGCTCCGCCAATACGAACAGTTCAGATCGGAGTGGGCGAGAGTGCTGTGAAGACTGGCGGAGAGACCGTCTTGTATCGTCACGAAAAAACCTTTAACAATCCGACCGCCCTTGGCTGTATGATTACTACGGCTGAATCGGATGACTCCGTCAAAGGAAAGATCGAAGCGTTCCGGACACTCCGTTATGAGCGCGTAGGTCTCGTATTAAAGCCCGAAATTATTGCTGTAAAAGACTCGGGAGACGCAGCGCGTTTCGTACAAATTGCTAAAGAGGCAAACGACGCAGGGGCTGCGCTAGTATTGATGAGCGACAATGGGACCACCATGAAATCCGCACTAACAGAAGTAGGTAAAAACAAGCCCCTTATCTACGCCGCAACTGAACAAAATCTTGATGAATACTCGTCCCTCGCTTCTGAATTCAGCTGCCCCCTAGCGGTAAAGGCTAGCAAGGTGGGAGACGTAGCTAAGCTCAGTGCAAAATTGGTCGAGAAAGGCCACAAGGACCTAGTATTGGATTCTGGAACAAAGGGCATTGCCGAACTGCTTCGAGATCAGGTAATGATCCGAAGACTGGCTCTTGAAAAGCTGTATCGACCCCTCGGATTCCCCACTATAGTCTTCCCTTGCGACATGGCTGACAATCCTACAGACGAAGTCATTGCTGCTGGCACCTTCATCTCAAAATACGGGGGAATTGCTATTCTGAGTGACTTGAGAGGGGAAACACTATTTCCCTTGCTCTTGCAGAGACTCAATATATTTACAGACCCGCAGAGACCTATGACGACTGAACAGGGCATTTATCCGATTAATAACCCGGATGAAAATTCACCTGTCCTCATTACAAGTAATTTCTCGTTGACCTATTTCATAGTGTCCGGAGAAATTGAAGCCAGTAGAGTTCCATCTTGGCTACTGGTGCTCAACACCGACGGATTGTCAGTGTTGACCGCGTGGGCCGCAGGAAAGTTTGTTGGAGACGCTATAGGGCCGTTTGTAAAAAAGTGCGGAATAGAGGAAAAATCTAAGCTGAAAAAGCTTATCATCCCTGGTGCTGCAGCCATCATAAGCGGCGATTTGGAAGAAGAACTGCCAGATTGGCAGATCGCCATTGGCCCTAGGGAGGGAGCTCACATTCCCGCTTATCTCAGACAAAATTTCCTACAGTAACGTAAAAAGCGATTCAAAAACGATGTGGGAGAAACAATCCCCCTCTCCCACATCACAAAATTGTAAGTAGCACGCCGCCAGGAAATATAAACCTTTGTAAATCGACGCGGCTGTGGTAAATCTTACAATCATCCCTTTACTATTTTTTTCGCCTTCACAGGCTTCACTACAGGAGGTTATGCCTATGATCAAGGTCGTGGCTGAGAACATTAACATCATGTCCAAAGTTACCGGAACCGCCATGCGCGAGAAGGATCCAAAGCCTATTCAGGAATGGGCAGAAAAACTTACCCAAAGGGGAGCAGATCTGCTAGACCTAAACCTAGGTCCCGCCCGAAAAGGTGGACCGGAAATGATGCAATGGCTGGTAAAAACGGTTCAGGAGGTCACGGATCTCCCCCTCTTCCTAGATACTACTAACAACGACGCCGTGGAGGCAGGACTCCAGGTCTATCAACCAAAGACTGGACCCGCGGTAATCAATTCTATAATGGCGACTCCCGAGCGAATGACCCTTCAGATGCCTTTGGTCACCAAGTATGACTGCGAAATGGTAGGTCTAATGTGGGGGCCACAAGGTATTCCAAGGGACGAAAACGAACGCTCAGTTCTCCTTGACAGTATGATGACTAAAGCGGCTGAGTACGGAATACCATTAGAAAAGATCTGGTTCGATCCCATTGTTGTTCCAGTATCATCTCAGCAACAAGAATTGCAGGGCTGCACCACATTCATGCAATGGCTCCCTGAGCTGGCACCGGGTTGCCAATCCACCTGCGGACTTTCGAACGTTTCCAACGGATCGCCAGACGAACTACGCGATATCTTGAACCAAGTTTATCTGTGCATGCTTAAAAAATGCGGTATCACCTCAGCCATCCTTGACGGCTTTGACGACGAGATAATCAAAATTGCGCATGACCAGTCCATGGATCTCGAGAACCTAGTCGGTCGAATTATGGACGGCGAGGAAGTGGATACCGCAGGAATGAGCAAAAGAGAAATCGATTTCGTAAAAACAACAAAGCTCCTCCTCGGCCATTCGCTGTATTCGCATTCATGGCTGGAGGTTTAAAACAACATAGCAGGTTTTTAAAATGGCGTGTAAGTATTATGTGGGCATTCAGCCACAGTGGTACCCACACACGTCGTCTTGGTTCACGAAATCATCTTGTAAGCCGCTTTTAAACCTTCATAAGCCAGTGGTGGGGGCAGGCCATCACTCCTGCCTCCTAAAAACCTTGCCATAGATAAAAGGGGCGTCCATTTCCCCACCTAAAACAAGGCACAAGTGCTGCAGGCTCGCCTGCGTGACGCGATTACTATCCGAAACCATCTTTCAACGGTGAAACTCGAATAGCTGCTCCGTGACCTCAGTGCCCCATTGCGTGCCACGTCGTTGCAACGCCAGACGAAACCCAAACTTCTCATATAAGTGCCTCGCTACTCTGAGACCCTCGAAAGTCCAAAGATAAACACGCCTATAGTCTTTTGCCTGACAAAATTCCATGGCCGATGAAAGTAGAACAGTGCCAATCCCTTTTCCCTGTATGCCCTCAGACGCAATGTACCATCTCAAATGTGCACCTTGGCCTTCCGCATTTATGCCATCGATCGCAATTGAACCCTCAATCCGACTATTTTTGAGCGCTATCCAAAGTCCATCTCGATTTGAGTCATATCTCTCGCAGAATTCAGACAACTCTTTGGCAACTTTAGTCTCGAATCGTACGCCAAAACCGGCCAGCCTATTATAATAAGTAGCGTGAATCTCAACTATTCTCCCTATGCAGCCCGAAATATAGCCTTTGTGTATTTCTACGTACATGGTCAGATGACAACCTCGAATTCGTTGTGGCTCAGATTCGGATTACCCCCTCGAATTTCTATAATGCACCATTTTTATGGCCACCTCCAGTCCAATATTATTTCCTTCCGTGGTATTTGCGCTCTTGGACGAGGTTGTATATCTTTTTTTAATTTCTTGCTCGTGTACCCCTTTTCCAGCAGGGTATTGGTTGACCAGTCAGTTCAAGGAAAATTGAGTGAAGAGCGAAATTGCCACAACGCATACCGTCATCGGAATGACAAACACGCATTAATGCCTTGCCAGGTTTGATGAGACGCCTGTATTCCTGGATTAGTACTTCTAACCCACTATTAACTGTTATTTTAATGGCTGTGTTTGAACCTTTTTCGTGGGATTTCAGAGGATAACAGGGGGTAAAACGCCGGAAATTTGCCTGAGACTGCGAGAAGCGCTAGAAAGTGGCCAGAGTTCTTGACACTATTGAAGACGTAATGTACATTGTTTCTTATATAGTAACGATTAGCAATTAGGCCCCTTAGCCTTTACGGCTACAGCCACTTACACAAGAAAGGAGGTCTGACATGCTCATCAAATCATAAATAAACAACAATCCATAAATGTAAGGTCCTACCGTAAGAACATCTCCCGCTCCCATTTTTTAAAGTTGCTGGGGGCTAATGCTGCTAAAAGGAGGAGCACACTATGCACAACAGCGTTGTCAAATTACTGATAGCTGTGATGGTATCATTGGGCTGGGCAGGAGGAATGGCCGTTACGGTCTCTGCCGAGCAAAAGACCAGACCCACCAGTTATGCCCCGGTAGCCATGACAGAAGCATTTGATGTAGTCATGCATCGGATGAAGGAGGCAAAACCTGAGGTAATGAAACGGCAAATGAATCTCCTGCAAGAGCGGTACGATTTAAGTGATCGCCCGGCTGCTGATTGCACCATGAGTCGTGGAAAAAAGATTCAAGAAGGGGTTCGCGTTAAGCTTCCAAAGTCTGTCACTTGGGAGCAGCTTAGTTCTCTTACCCCTGATCAGATCCGGGAAAAAGACCTTTGGCCAGCCGGTTTTTATCCGCTTCCCCACCCTAACCATCCCGAAGGCGGAATGCTGTTCCCCAAGTTCCATATCGAAGAAATAAAGAAACAGGGATTAGGGGATCTTACTCGCTTCGATTTGGACTATGATTTGCCAGATCATTTCTTGCCGGAATTTCCGCCCGCAATTTATCTGACTACACGTCCTGATCTTGGAGACGTTTCGAAAGGACAAGTAGTTACCATCAACAATTACTTTGAGTTGTTCAATGGGATACTCAACCCAAAACAACTTGAAGGTCTTCGTCTCCTGGTAACCCCATTCCCGCAACAGCAGTTCAATCAGACTGATGATCGCAGGTCTGAAAAGCCGCACCGAGGTGTCACCTGTTTCGATTGTCATACCAACGGACATACAAACGCCGCCACTCACTTAGTAGGCGATATTCGACCTCAAGAATTTCGTCATCGCCTCGATACCCCGTCACTTAGAGGTGTAAACATACAGCGTTTGTTCGGATCGCAACGAGCTTTGAAATCCATCGAAGATTTCACAGAGTTTGAGCAGCGAGCAGCGTACTTTGATGGCGATCCCGTGATAGCAACGAAAAAAGGCGTCAATATCCTCGAAAGAGGGAGCCAGGTTCACTTTATGGCAGAATTCCAAGCCATACTTGATTTTCCACCCGCTCCTAAGCTCGACATTTATGGCAAACTTGATCCCTCAAAGGCGACGGAGCTGGAGATGAAAGGCCAAGAGGTATTTTTCGGAAAAGCCAAGTGCGCTGTATGCCATCCCGCCCCCTACTATACGGATAACCTTATGCACAATCTGAAAGCTGAAAGATTCTATAAACCAAAAATGATTAACGGACGAATGGCAGCTGCAGACGGTCCTATCAAGACTTTCACACTGAGGGGAATTAAGGATTCTCCCCCATACCTACATGACGGTCGCCTGTTAACATTAGAAGACACAGTGGAATTCTTTAATTTGATACAAGGGCTGAAGTTGACGGCTGACGAAAAGAAAGCCCTCGTCGCTTTTATGCGAGCTCTCTAACAATCTTTGTTTGTGGATCCTTGCCAGTGCTCCGAGGCCCGCGAGGATCCACAAATAACTGGATTTAACTTCTAATGGCGTTTAGAAGAAGGTTGATCATTTTTTCGGTGCTGGCAATGGTGGCCTGTTTTTTGGATAGCATCATGCGGGCCAGAGCTTCGTGTTCAAAGGCCCCCTGAACCAGGTGCAGGTAATAGGCAATTTCAAAGTCTTTTCTAAAATGGCCGCTCTTTTGGCCCGCTTCAACTGTGGACCGTATGAGTTCCCAAAATTTTTGAGTGTTCTTATACTCCTGGGATTCATAGAATTTTGGATTTCTATACAATTCTAATATTAATACCCGGGTCTCCCATTCCCGTATCTGAAAATCCAACGCCCATCTTCTCAATAGATACAACAGCCGTTCATAGGGATTGAGGCGCCCCGAAAATGCGCTCTCCAGTTCGTCAGCTAACTCTATGAACCACGTCCCAAGAACCGAGAGCAACAGCTGCTCTTTACTCTTAAAATACTGATAAATAGACGCTTCAGCGATGCCAGCTTTGCTAGCTATTTCAGAGATCGTGGCGCCACCATAGCCTTTCTTGCCGAACACCTCTGAAGCCACTTCGATTATGGCCCGACGCCTGAGTTCTCCACGGCTCAGTTCGTCGCCGTCTTCGCTGCTTGGTGCCCTTTCCCGTTTCCAGATGGAAGCCTTTATCAATGAACATAATGCGTCCGCAGCTTCGTTGGGGTCGTAAGGCTCATCAAAGAAAAGCCACCGCAACACTATGCTGTCTATGGCACCAAAAATCATTTCCAGAACCAGAATGACTTCTATCTCGGAATCCACCTCCCCGTCTCTTATTCCCTCGCGTACTGCGTCAGCCGCAAAAGCACTATAGCGACGAATCATGTCGTAGGCCGGAGACTTGTAAAATGCCGGTAGTGTGCGTAGCTCTCGCAAAAGAATCGAAGTATAATTCTTGTTAACTGATAAATCCCTTAGCTGGTGCCACAGGAGCTTTCTGATCTTCGGCTCGGCGCCCTTCATACCCTGGAGGTGCTCCGTTATACCATCCAAGGTCTCTTTCAGGTGCCGCTCAGGTATAGTTACTATCAGATTCTCTTTAGTCTTGAAGTACTGAAATATGGACGCCTCATGCACCCCAGAGTCGTGGCTTATGTCAGCAATGGTCGTGTCATGGAAGCCACGCTGTGCAAAGATACGTTCCGCAGATTCGATGATAAGCTGGCGTTTTCTATGCGCCGAAGGGCTTCTGCGTCTGGCTGTGCTTATCTGTTCAGGCGGATCACTGGCCAATCCGGTGGGTTCCATGCCTCAACTCCGGAGCGAAGGTACTATGATATACTATATCTTTACGTAAAACCCAATACCACTCATATCAAAAGCAGTCAAGTGGTTTGTTAGAAAATTGAGGGTTTACGCGTTACGTCCAAACTTTTTAATAATGAAAATAAATCTATACATGACAATTGCCTTTAGATGATAAGATACTAGCCCGCCAAGAGGCATCCCAATAAGATTATTCACGTTCGGCAACAACAGCTTAAAAAGAATCAGCATTAATGCTCTAAGTATTTTTTTAGGTAAGCGAATAAAAGGTCTTGACATGTCTTATATATAAGTTATATTCATGTCATCCAGGTTTCCAAGTCACCGTCCGTGGCCGACACAGACCAAAGACTGGACTCGCTGGTTTTATATAGCCGCCCAAGAGGTCTTACTTGACTCCGTAATGGCGGCGTCAATCAGTCTCCCAAATGCTGAACAAGTGGCTGGTGAAACTCGCCTTAGGAAAGCACAAAGTGTCAATACCCGGACGACAACCCATGCTACGGACTTCAAAACATGAGAACGATAAAATCGTGAAAAAATGCTCGTGCACGACCAGAGAAGACCGAGATGGAATATTTCTGGTCGTTCGAGTCTCAATCAACAAATCCACCTCTCAAACCGAGTAAAGGGAGCGCAGATGAGATACGCAGAAACAGGGTACAATCTGGAGATCGATTTAAGCCGAGGAAGCATTGAGAGGGTCGAGACAGACCCACGCGACACGGAACTATATCTAGGAGGCCTCGGCACCAATGCTAAAATCCTGTGGGACAGGGTTCCAGCGGACGCTGACCCATTTTCCCCAGAAAATCTATTGATCTTTGGAGCCGGTCTTCTGTGTGGCACGCCTGCAACGGGCTGTAATAGAACTATAGTTTCCACATATTCGCCACAGACCCTATTGATGGCTTTCTCCATGATGGGAGGATTCTGGGCTCCGGAGCTCAAGTACGCCGGTTATGACAAAGTAATTCTGAGAGGCAAGTCGCCGGATCTAGTTTACATCTGGATTAATAACGACAAAGTTGAAATTCGTGACGCGTCTCACCTGAGAGGTAAAGGAGCGGTGGAAACCCTGGACATTCTAAGAGAAGAATTGAAGGAACCAGGGGCTCAGGTTGCCGCAATAGGACTTGCTGGCGAAAATCGCGTGTATTACGCTTCCATAGAACAGGGGCGTTCAAGCGCGAGCCGGGGAGGAATTGGCGCCGTGATGGGTGATAAAGGCGTCAAAGCTATCGCAGTACGAGGCACCAAGGATATTAATATCGCTCGTCCCGCAGAATTCCTTCAGCTGTGCAAGGAAGTCTTAGAGTATATAAAATTCCGTAATGAAAATCCCATTCCTGGTGTGATGCCCATATTGGCAGGACTAGGTTCCCCCCAAGAAATGAAAGTCCACGACGAGAAGTGGCATACCGAAAATTTTGTTTGGGGCAATGCTAGAGTCCGCAGAAAGGACTTCTGGAATGAGGAAATAGCTCAAAAGTGGACAGAAACCCTTGAAAGTATGCGCACACGTTTGATCAGTTGCTACAACTGTCCCATGGAATGCGGAGCCACCATTACGCCCCCAGGTTTGCCCACATACATGATGAAGTGTTTTTCCAAGCTCACATACACAATGGCTGCTTTCTCCGATCTGGAATTCGGTTTACGCATAGCCCAGAGAGCCACAGAATACGGAGTGGACGGATTCTCCACACCTCAGGTCATGGCTTTCGCCATAGAGCTTCTGGAAAACGGTATTCTTTCAGAAGCGGACTTTCCGGGTATGCCCGCCGATAACGAGGGACGCTTCTACTGGCTCCTAGACAGGATTGTCCGCAGAGAGGGAATTGGAGACATCCTGGCCAACGGCACATATTGGGCTGCCAAGGCCATTGGAAAAGGGGCCGAGGCTTACGCCCACAATACAATCAAAAAGCACGAACAATTGCCTCTGAAGCTATCTATGCTAAATCCCATTTATTTCTTGATGTACGCGACCGGCGAGAAAATCAACATCACTCAGATCGAAGGACAGTTTCCACAAGCACCTTTCCCTACGAGAGAAGAGCGGGAAGCATTTGTGAAAGATTGGTTCCAGGTGCCTGACGAAAAGTTCAAACAGTATTTTCTCGATTGGGAGCCCCGTGGTGAAAAATCCATACCATTTTATCCCACAGTTGAAATGTGCTGCGACATCGTCGATTGGCAAGAAATGATGCATTATATCGATGATGCACTGGGCATGTGTGCAGGTCTATCGTCTTTCCCGCTGAAACCCCCTTATCACATCCATAACTATCCAAAGTTTATCTCAGCGGGCGCTGGAATTGACATGGACGAGGAAAAACTCAAGAAGGCCGCCAAAAGATACCGCACGCTCATCAGGGCCATAAACGTGAGGAGAGGCATGAGGCGAAAAGACGACAGACCTCCTGACGATCACTGGAAAAAACGATTCCCCGAACTCGAAAAGAAGCTCCTAGACACTTACTACGAGTACAAAGGCTGGAATCAGGAAGGTATCCCCACCAAAGAGTGTTTACACGATCTCAGCTTAGACTATGTGATCGAGGATTTTGAAAAAAGAGGCATCTATCAAGACAACGGAAATGGTTCCCCCCAATAGACGACCTCATAACATCCTTTAGGAAATAAACTGAAGAGGCGGTAGCCGTCATGGGTGAGAAAAAAAAGAAGATCGTAAAAACCATAAAAATTGACGTGGATAAGTGCAACGGTTGCCGGGCATGCGAAATGATCTGCTCCGCATTTCATGCCTCGCCGAAATACAGTAGCAATAATCCTGCAAGGGCTCGCATCAGACTCGTTCGAGATCCCTTAAGAGACATATATTTGCCGGTCTATGCGGGTGAATACACGCCTTCTGAGTGCATGGGTCGCGACAAGTACGTCATCAACGGCAAAGAATATGGAGAATGCGACTTTTGCAGGGCATCGTGTCCGTCAAGGGATGTTTTCAAAGAACCAGATTCGGGGCTCCCTCTGAAGTGCGACATGTGCGAGGACGACCCACCCCAAGAAAAGCCCCTTTGTGTCCAGTGGTGCTTGAACAACGCCCTCACCTATGAAGAGCGGGAAGAGGAAGTGGAAGAGGAAGAGAGACCTGAGGATGCTGAAATCGGGTTAGAGGCCCTGATCGACAAATACGGCTTAGAGAAAGTCATGAATACTGTAGCCCGCATCTCTCTCGCCAAAAAGGGCTCGTAAATTGTTGACAGCCTAACGCGGGGAGCCTCAAAGATGGACACATCTCCGAGGTTTCAAAGGGTTACGAAACATTAAGAGTAAAGGATCAAAAAAGATCGTGGAAACTGTAACCCCTTACAAGGAAATTATAGAAGTAATAAAGGCAAGCGGCGGCGACAATTTCAAAAGATGCTTCCAATGCGGCTTATGTGATACAGTGTGTCCCTGGAATAAAGTGCGCCAATTCAGTATGCGAAAAATCGTGCGCGAAGCAACGTTCGGGCTTACTGAGATCGAGAGCGAAGATATTTGGCGCTGCACTACTTGCGGACGATGCCCTCAACAGTGCCCGAGGGATGTCAGACAAATCGAATCCGGAGTCGCCCTAAGACGAATTGCCAATGAATACGGTGTATTCCCAGCACCTGTTAAACCAGTCCGCACGGTAAATGCTGGTCTTGTGGGGCAGGGAAACCCGTTTGGCGAAGACCGCGAAAAAAGAGCAGCATGGGCACAAGGACTTTCTGTTCCTGAGTTCTCCGAAGAAATGGATATATTATACTTTCCGGGCTGTTACCTTTGCTACGACCCGCGAATGAAACGAGTGGCCCGCGCTACAGTGGAGATTCTCAATACAGCAGGCGTGGATTACGGGATATTGGGTGCCAAGGAGAATTGCTGCGGTGAGAGCATCAGAAAAACCGGCGATGAAGAATTGTTTAAACGTCTTGCCAAGGAAAACATCAAAACCTTTGTGGAAAACGGCGTAAAAAAGATTCTTGTCTCATCTCCCCATTGTTATCATACCTTCAAAAACGAGTACCCTGATTTTCGCGTTAACTTTGAAGTTATCCATATCTCCCAGTACCTTTATCAACTGTTAGACCAAGAAAAACTGAAGCTTACGAAAGAATATCCCAAGAAGGTGGCTTATCATGATCCGTGCTATCTGGGGAGGCACAACGGGGTGTTTGATGAACCACGAGGTGTTTTGGCTAAGGTGAATGGCCTAGACTTTCAGGAGCTGCCCGAATGTCGCTCTGACAGCCTCTGTTGTGGCGGTGGGGGCGGCAGGGTATGGATGGAAACTCAAAAAGGAGAAAGATTCAGCGATATTAGAATACAGCAAGCTGTGGAGACAGGGGCTCAGGTGTTGGCCACTTCATGCCCATATTGTATCACGATGTTGGAGGATAGTAGAGTCACCTCGGGCATGGCTGAACAGATAGAAATAAAAGACATTACCGAGATCATACGGGAAGCGATGTAGCTCAGCAAGGCACGGCTATCCATACGCAAGGAACGTATCGTCACGAGGATATACCCCATGAATATTAACCCAGATTTTGTTGCTCCCTGCGGTCTCTATTGTGGAGTCTGCGCGATTTACATTGCCCATAGAGACGACAATGAGAAATTCAAGGAACGCTTGCTTAAGCTTTACCAGGGCGCAACGCCAGCCATGGGTACCTTGCCCAAAAGTGAATTACTCTCTGTACAAGACATCAAATGCAAGGGATGCCTGTCTGACGAGCCATTCATGCACTGTAAACAGTGCGAAATCAGGGCCTGCACCATGGCAAAGGGATATGAAGGATGTTACCAATGCGCAGAATTTCCCTGCCAATTTGTAGAGAACTTCCCAATGGCTGTGGGCAAAAAGGTCATTATGCGCGCCATTCCGTACTGGCGTGAGGTAGGTACGGAAAAATGGATTGAAGACGAGGAGTTACGCTACGTCTGTCCGGACTGCGGCAACAAGGTCTTCCGTGGCGCAACAGCGTGTAATCGGTGTAAGAGAAAATTAGATCTGGACTAGTCTTTGCTGTGGAGAGCCTCCCATGTTCGAAAGACTAAATTTTTCCATTAACATAGGTCTTTAAGATCTACACACGCCCCGTTCAACACGAGGCCTCATAAGGAAACAGAATCGTGGAAGAATTAGAGGTTGGTAAACAAATGCGAGATAGTTTTCCAGAGATCAATTTTGGAGATGTTATGGTTGTTGGCGGTGGAATCAGCGGTATTCAAGCTTCTTTAGATCTTGCAACTGCTGGATTCAAAGTTTACCTGGTTGAGAAAGGACCTAGCATAGGCGGTCACATGGCCCAATTAGACAAGACGTTTCCAACCAATGACTGCTCCATGTGAATTCTGGCGCCTAAGCTGGTCGAGGTCGGCCGGCATCCAAACATCGAGGTCCTCACATATACAGAAGTCGATACTGTGGAAGGTGAGGCTGGAGATTTCAGGGTAACCGTGACGAAGAAGCCGAGATACGTCATTGAAGACAAGTGCACAGGCTGCACAACGTGTGTCGAATACTGCCCTGCACAGTACCCAGATCCCTATAACCAGGAAATATCAAAGAACAAGGCAGTCCATATATACTTCGCTCAGGCTATACCTCTAATAACATACATCGACGAGAGTTGCCTCTACCTGAAGGAAAAGAAGTGTCGAATATGTGAGTCGGTGTGTCAGAACAAGGCCATTGACCTGAATCAAACACCGGAGAAAAAAGAGATTAGGGTAGGCTCTATTATCCTCTCCACTGGTATGGAACCATTCGATCCATCTGTGAAAAGAGAGTACCATTATGGAGATTTCGCTAACATTGTTACTAGTATGGACTATGAAAGACTGTTGTCGTCAACTGGGCCTTATCAGGGTGAGATACTAAGAGCCTCGGACAAAAAGCATCCCAAAAAGATAGCCTGGGTCCAGTGCGTCGGTTCCCGAAGGGTCACCCAGGGTGACAACAGCTATTGTTCCGCAGTTTGTTGTACCTACACGCAAAAACAGGTCATTTTAACAAAAGAACATTATGCGGATGTAGATTGCACAGTGTTCCACAACGACATACGATCTTATGGAAAAGATTTTGAACGCTATTACGACAGGGCCGCGAATCTCCAGAACGTCCGATTCATAAGAAGCTATGTTTCTATAGTTAGAGAGGTTCCAGAAACCAAAAACGTCGTGATTCGTTATGCCACTAACGATGACGGCGTAAAAGAAGAAGAGTTTGACCTTGTCGTTTTATCGGTGGGACTTAATCCTCCAACTGATGCCCAAAACATAGCATCAAAATTCGGCATACAGCTAGAGGAACATGGATTCTGCCTAACCAGTCCTATAAATCCCATGACCACCAACAGGAAAGGAATCTTCGTTACAGGGGCATTCCAAGGACCTGTGGACATTCCTGAGTCGGTCTTCAGTGCTAGCGGTGCGGGATCCCAAGTCGGAGAACTCTTGAACTATAGGCGAGGCAACCTATCCCAAGAGCGCGCGTATCCCCCGGAAAGGGATGTATCAAAAGAGGAACCCAAGATAGGGGTATTCGTCTGTCATTGTGGGGCTAACATAGGAAGGATTGTAAATGTTCCCGAAGTGGTGGAATATTGCAAGACTCTTCCCAATGTCGTTCATGCACAGGAACAGCTCTTTTCTTGTGCCACCAATTCCGCAAAACAAATTACGGATGTAACCAGAGAAATGGGCCTCAATCGAGTTATTGTTGCTGCGTGCAGTCCAAGAACCTTGGAACCCTTGTTCCGAGATACGGTCCGCGAGGCGGGTATCAATCAATATTATTTCGAAATGGCAAACATCCGGGAACACAACTCATGGGTCCACGCCAAGCAAAAAGACGAGGCCACCCAAAAAGCCAAGGACATCATCAGGATGTCTGTGGCACGTGCTCGACGGCTTGCTCCACTGCAAGAAATCGATCTAGGGGTTAACAAGGCTGCCCTAGTGGTTGGCGGCGGTGTAGCCGGTATGAACTGCGCCCTGTCCATAGCCAATCAAGGCCACGTAGTGCATTTGGTGGAAAAGGCTTCGGAACTCGGCGGTGAGATCGGAAAAATCCATTCTACGCTCTACGGATTGGATATTCAAGAATACCTGAAGGACCTCATAGCCAGGGTATATAAGCACCCTCTGATTCATGTTTACCATGATGCGACTATTGAGGACGCCAAAGGTTACGTCGGAAACTTCGTTTCGTCAGTCCGTTCTGACAAGGGGCTCACAGAAATAAAACATGGCGCAGCAGTACTTGCCATCGGAGCGGAATTGTACAAGCCTACCGAATACTTATACGGAGAAGACCCCAGAGTATTAACTCAACTGGAACTGGAAGAACAGATCGCCAATAAACACGAAAAAATTACAAATGCCACTAGCCTAGTAATGATACAATGTGTCGGTTGTAGGAACGAGGAAAGGAATTATTGCAGCCGTGTCTGTTGCAGCGTTTCTGTAAAACACGCTTTGAAGCTAAAAGAAATAAATCCTGAAATGGATATCTATATACTGTTCCGTGACATGCGAACCTATGGATTCAATGAGGATTTCTATAGGGAAGCTTCCAACAAAGATGTGAAATTCATACGCTATGAGCCGACTGAAAAACCAGAGGTAGAACCGGGCGAAGCTGAAGACGGTCGTCCGGTCCTGAAAGTAACAGTTACGGATTACATCTTAGGGAAAAAGCTCGTCCTCGATGCAGACATCATTTCCCTGGCAGCTGCCGTTATCCCGTCTGCATCTACAAACGACTTAGCCGCCTTGTTCAAGGTTACATTGAATCCGGACGGTTTCTTCAAAGAGGCTCACGTCAAACTGAAGCCCGTCGATTTTGCCACGGATGGCGTCTATGTCTGTGGCACTGCACATTACCCAAAATTTCTCCCAGAGACTATAAACCAGTCCTTTGGAGCGGCTGGTCGAGTCCTTACACTACTGTCCCATGATGTCGTGGTAGCTTCCGGGGCCGTGTGCGACGTAGACGAGAACAAATGCGTGTCATGTGGAGCATGCATAACCGCCTGTACTTACGGCGCCATAGATTTCTATGAAACACCTATGGGCAGAAAGGCCAGGGTTAACCCCGTACTTTGCAAAGGCGACGGTGTCTGCAACGCCAAGTGTCCGACGAATGCCATTCAGCTGAAGCATTTTACTGACGAAGAAATACTCAGTGAAATAGATGTGGCATTTCCTGAGGAAGAAGTCGAGCAGGTGTTCGACATCGCCGTAGGATACGTTTAAGACAATATAGATGGCTCCAGTGGAACTACCAATACGAGGTGAGATCAAATGAGTGCTGCGAGTGAATTCAGACCTAAAGTCTTGGGATTTGTTTGCCATTGGTGAGTGTACGGCGCCGCCGATTTGGCTGGAGTTTCCAGACTACAATATACGACTGAAATAAGACTGATTAGAGTCATGTGTTCGGGAAGAGTCGATCTCAGCTTCGTCATCAGGGCTTTCTTGAAAGGAGCTGACGGTGTGTTCATAGGCGGTTGTCGCCTAAATGAATGCAATTACGTTACGCATGGAAACTACGATGCACTTGGGATGGTCCTCCTGGCTCAGAGACTCCTAAAACACATAGGTCTTCACCCAGACAGGTTGAGGATAGAGTTTATGTCAGGTGCAGAGGCAAATGTATTCGTAGAAACGGTGAATCGTTTTGTCGCTAGGGTAAGAGAGCTCGGGCCCATCGGTAAAGGAGAGGGCTTGGACGACAAAGAGTTGAAGTTTAGATTGCAGGCGGTTAGTCGAATCGTACCTTACATAAGGCTGGTAGAAAGAGAGCGAATGAGAATACCGGTCAAATCAGAAGAAGCCTACAGAAAGTTCTTCGCCAGTGAGGAAATGGATCGCCTGTTCGAAGAAACCATTGCTGACAAGTTGGCCACCACCAAGATCATGCTTCTTTTACAGGAGGAACCCCTTCCCACTGCGGAGGTAGCCAAGAAGTTGGGTTTGACTCCTTCACAGGTGTCTAGGTACTTACTCGCGTCGTCGCGGCAAGGTTTAGTCCGCTACGACTCAGATAGAAAGTGCTATGCCCCGGTCTAACACCTGGAACCAGGTGACAGGCCGCACGAAAGACAGAGACGAGGACAATAGGGAATGGACCTAGCAAGAGTGGACCAGATCATCGATCAACACAATGCCGACCCGAGTCACCTTATACAAGTGCTGCTCGACATACAGGTCGAGAACAACTGGCTTCCCAGGGAGGCCTTGGAACGCGTCGCAGAGCGCCTTCAGGTTCCCATGACTCGGATTCAGCACATTGCTACTTTTTATAAGGCTTTCAGCTTGGTCCCCAAGGGGCGCCACCAAATTCACGTCTGTATGGGGACAGCATGCCACGTTCGGGGAGCTTCTCGTGTCCTGGACACTGTACAAGACCTCACCGGTATCAGACCAGGCGAGACAGATATGGATCTGAAATTCTCTCTCGAGACTGTAAACTGCCTCGGCTGCTGCGCACTGGGGCCCGTAGTGGAAATCGACGGAAAAACGCACGGGAAAATGGCCCCTGCACAGACCGCTGAAGTTCTAAAAAATTACGACTAAGGAACTGCCATGCCGCGGATAAATTCCCCAGCTGAATTAGAAGCATTTAGAAATAAGATTCTCTCTCAGAGAGACCCAAATAAGACTTGTATCACCCTCTGCTCCGGTTCCGCATGCCATGCTTCAGGCAGCCGAGAAGTGGCTAACAGCTTCCTTGACGAAATCGAAAAACAGGGACTCGCTCAGCAGGTGGAATTCCGAAGAACCGGATGCCACGGTTTCTGCGAGAGGGGCCCCATAGTCGTCATTCATCCTGATGAAATATGCTATTTTCAGATAAAACCCGAAGACGTTCCCGAGATCATTGCGGTAACGATCAAAGAAAAAAAGATAATAGATCGCCTGCTATACGAAGATCCGGCCACCAATGAGAAAATCATACGCGAGTCAGAGATCCCTTTTTACAAAAACCAAGGTCGCATAGTCTTCGGATCTAACGGTAGCGTTGATCCCAAAAACATAGACGACTACATCGCAATTGGCGGTTACTCTGCGCTTTCAAAAGCCCTTTTCAGTATGACTCCTGAGCAAGTCTTGGAAGAAGTGAAAAAGGCTAACCTAAGGGGGAGGGGTGGCGGAGGCTTCCCGGCTGGAGTGAAATGGGAAGGATCACGCAACGCTCCAGGAGATATAAAGTACGTTATCGTTAACGCAGATGAAGGGGATCCTGGGGCGTACATGGATCGGAGCCTTCTTGAAGGGAATCCCCATTCCGTCCTTGAAGGGCTGACCATAGGTGCTTACGCCATTGGCGCCCACGAGGGTTACATCTATGTAAGACAAGAATATCCATTAGCAGTGGAAAACGTGAATGTGGCCATTAAACAGGCAGAAGAATACGGTTTCCTGGGAAGCAACATCATGGGCTCCGGTTTCGATTTCGTGGTAAAGGTTCACAGAGGCGCGGGGGCCTTTGTCTGTGGTGAATCGACTGCCCTAATGACTGCATTAGAAGGAAGGGCAGGGGAGCCAAGACCAAAATATATCCGCTCTAACGTAGTTGGACTGTGGGGTCGCCCTAGCGTCCTAAATAATGTGGAAACTTGGGCCAATGTCCCCTTAATCATAAACAACGGAGCAGACTGGTTTACGCAATTTGGGACAGACGGAAGCAAAGGGACAAAAATATTTTCCCTGGTGGGTAAAATTACCAATACAGGTCTGGTAGAAGTCCCTATGGGAACCCCCCTCAGAGACATCATTTTCAAAATAGGGGGTGGCATCCCGAACGGAAAGAAATTCAAGGCAGTGCAAACCGGCGGCCCGTCTGGTGGTTGTCTTCCAGAGGAGCTCCTAGACCTACCAGTAGGTTTTGATGAACTCACCAAAGCTGGTTCCATGATGGGGTCAGGTGGCATGATCATAATGGACGAAGACACCTGCATGGTAGATGTGGCCAGATACTTCCTCGAATTCCTCACCGACGAATCATGCGGCAAGTGTGTACCATGCCGAGAAGGCATGAGGCAAATGCTAAAAATCCTCACCGATATAACCAAAGGAAAAGGAAAAGAAGGGGATATAGAACTGCTAGAGCAGCTTGCTGAAACATTAGTGGAAGCATCCCTTTGCGCATTGGGGCGAAGCGCTCCTAATCCATTTCTGAGCACGCTCAAGTATTTTAGACACGAATACGAAGCTCACATCAAGGAAAAGCGATGCCCAGCTCTATCCTGCAAAGAACTAATAGCATTCTATATCGATCCAGAAAGCTGTAAGGCTTGCACAGTGTGTGCTAGAAAGTGCCCAGCAGGCGCCATAATCGGTGGCAAAAACCTTATCCACGTTATTGATCAGGAAAAATGTACAAAGTGCGGTACCTGTTTCGAGGTATGTCCGCCCCGTTATCGGGCGGTTAAAAAACTCTCCGGTGAACCAGTTCCGCCTCCCTTACCCGAGGAAGCTCGAACAATCGTTAAAGAGAGAAAACAAAAATGAGCGAGATTTCGTTGACCATAGATGGAAGAGAAGTCAAAGCAACAAAGGAGATGACTCTCCTTGAAGCCGCTCGCAGCGCTGGAATAAACATACCCACGTTGTGCTACCATGAAAAACTAGAACCTTACGGCGGATGCAGACTGTGCATAGTTGAAGTGGAAAGCCGTGGCCGATCAAAAATAGTCGTGTCTTGTGTCTATACCGTCGAGCCAGGCATTACCGTGCGAACCCGCTCAGATAAGATAGACAGAATACGCAAGATGTTACTGGAACTCCTCCTAGCTCATGCACCTGATTCATTTGTACTGGAAGAGCTGGCAAAAGAGTACAAAGCAGATAGGAATCGGTTCGAAAAAGAGCCATCCTTCTGCATACACTGTGGGCTTTGCGTAAGGTACTGTGCGGAGGTTAAAAAGAAGAACGCAGTAGGATTTATCGACAGAGGAATTCGAAAAGAGATCAGCTTTATCCCTAAGATAGCCGCCGAAGCATGCTGGGACTGCAAGGAATGCTTTCCCCTCTGTCCAACGGAGGCACTCCAGGCCGCGTATGTACTAGTGCAGGGGCTGACATCCGCGCCGGAAGCACTCTTACGCGCAGCTGAATAACCAGCGGCATGGAAACATACAACTTTGCTCAAAATCGAACGCTAATGGTCTGCATAGCATAGCGCGTCATTCCGCGAGGACGGCACGCGGGGGTGGCCGCCACGGGTCTGGTCTTACATTAAGGTGTTTTGTCATTGCCAGGAGGCGTAAGCCTACTTAACGATTTCGGCTTTACGTCAGGTGACAGTGAACTCACCAATCATGGCCGATTCTCTAGGATAACGCTCCATTTGGACGGAGATTTATGGCTCCAGCGTTGCCCGCTGTCTCATATCGCTAATGTTTAACCATCTATGCGCTAACACTCTTTCGGGCCCAGTTGTTTTGCCCAGAAAACACGTCGCAACAGTTTCCTCAAAATATGGGCTCTCACGTCCCTCCTAATTCATTTCGTGTCTTACTAAAAAACCCCTCTATCATGACGTAGAAGATGGGCGCATACAAAGTGACAAGGAACGTGGCTGTAACCACGCCGCCAACAACCGCTGTCCCGATGGCTTTTTGAGCTCCAGCTCCAGCGCCGGATGCCAAGGCAAGAGGCAAAACGCCAAACCCCAAGGCTACTGAAGTCATTACAATGGGACGCAATCTGATCCGAGCGCCCTCAAGAGTGGCTTCAATCAATTCCTTGCCCTGGGCAACCTGAGCCATAGCGAACTGTATGATGAGGATTGCATTTTTGGTCGTCAAACCCAACGTCGTTAGGAGACCAATCTGAAAATACACGTCATTGGGCAGACCGCGCAATGTGGAAGCGCTTACGCCGCCGATAACTCCCAATGGAAGCACCAAAAGCACCGCGAATGGTACAACCCAGCTCTCATAAAGGGCAGCCAAACACAAAAATATTACAAAAATAGAAAAGGCATAGAGTAAGGGTGCCTGAGCTCCTGCTAGACGCTCCTGAAAAGACAGACCAGTCCAATCGAATCCTATGCCCGGTGGGAGCTTCATCATTATTTCCTCCATGGCTCGCATCGCCTCGCCTGAACTCCTCCCTGGCGCAGCCTCGCCCCATATATTGAGAGATGGGAAGCCATTATATCGCTCAAGCTTCGGCGAGCCAGACGTCCAACGTCCCGTGGCGAAAGAGGAAAACGGAACCATCTTGCCGTTCCTGTTGCGAACGTAGAGTCTTTCCAAGTCATCTGGTAGCATGCGATAAGGAGCGTCAGCCTGAACATACACGCGTTTGACCCGACCGCCCTGAATAAAGTCATTCACGTAAACCCCACCAAAAGCTGCAGATATAGTTGTGTGAATATCCGTGATAGGCGTGCCTAGAGCGCCGGCCCTCTCCCAATCGACATCAATCCGGTATTCAGGCACATCTTCTAAGCCGTTCGGACGAACAGCCTGCAGCCTAGGGTCTTGAGCTGCCATAGCTAGGAGCTGATTTCGGGCGGCCATGAGAGCCTGATGGCCTAGGCCGCTACGATCCAGCAACTGAAAATCGAACCCCCTGGAATTACCTAGCTCGATAACAGATGGTGGCGGAAAACAAAAGACCATGGCGTTGCGAATGGTCGAAAAATTCATCATAGCCTTTCCCACCAACGCATTCACCTTTAGATCAGGCCTGTTACGCAGTTTCCAGTCCTTCAATTTTACGAAGGCCAAGCCCACATTTTGTCCGCGCCCCGAGAAACTGAAACCTGACACCGTTAGGCAAGATTCCACTGCGTCTTTTTCTTGATTCAAAAAATAATCACTAACGTGTTTTAGCACCTCCTGTGTCTGTTCCAGGGTGCTGTTTCCCGGCAATATAGCCTGAACGTACAGGGTGCCCTGGTCTTCATCTGGCAGATACGAGGTAGGCATCCGAAAAAATAGTAGGCCCATGAGAACGACTATGATTGCAAAAACGGCAAGGTAAGGATATTTTTTTACAAGAGCATGTCCCACCACGTCCATGTAGGCAGTTCTCGCCAACGAAAACATTCTATTAAACCAGGAGAAAAAAGTGCGTATGGCCGAGAAATGCCATTTGTCTCTTTTGTATTCCTGCTGAGGCGGTTTGAGAAGGCTCGTGCACAAAACCGGCGTAAGAATTAAAGCAACCAACACGGACAAAAGCATGGCTGCTATAATGGTTAGGGAAAACTGGCGATAAATAACCCCCGTGGAGCCGGAGAAAAATGCCATCGGTCCGAAGACGGCCGATAAAACAAGGCCGATCCCGATCAAGGCGCTCGTAATCTGTCCCATGGATTTCTGCGTCGCCTCCCTGGGGGAAAGCCCCTCTTCTGCCATGATTCGTTCAACGTTTTCCACCACTACTATTGCATCATCCACGAGGAGCCCTATGGCCAGAACCATTGCAAACATCGTCAGCATGTTGATGGAAAAGCCGAACGTACCGAGTATAGCAAATGTACCCAGAAGAACTACTGGCACCGCAATAGTCGGTATTAGGGTAGCCCTCATATTACCCATGAATAAATACATCACGAGGAATACGAGTAATATGGCTTCGATAAGGGTCTTTACAACTTCTTCGATTGCTACTCTGACAAATGGGGTTGTATCATAGGGATAAACTACCTTCATTCCCTCTGGAAAATATCGACTCATCTCATTCAGCTTGGCCCTTACCGCCTCTGCTGTCTTTAAAGCATTTGCTCCCACTGCCTGGCGTATAGCCATGCCAGCAGCAGGCTTTCCATTGTACTTCGCATCCACATCGTACTGTTCGGTCCCCAACTCAGTCCTGCCTATATCCCTGATGCGAACAACTGATCCGTCAGGATTTGTACGAAGCGGGATGGCTCCGAACTCTTCAGGCGTCTTAAGCAGGTTCTGGACTATAATTGAAGCATTGAGTCTTTGGCCGTTGATAGCAGGTGCGCCCCCAAATTGGCCGGCGGACACTTCTACATTGTAAGCCCGAAGCGCTGTGATTACATCCTGAACTGTTAGCTGATAATCCGTCAACCTTTCGGGGTTCAACCAGATCCGCATGGCATATTGGGTCCCGAAATTGACGACCTCGCCAACTCCCGGTATTCTAGCCACAATCTTTTCCAACGTAGCCTGGGCGTAATCGCGCAAGTCGTTACTGTCCATGCTCCCGTCTTCTGAGATCAAACTGACGATCATCAGATAATTTCTCGTGGACTTGCTGACTTTGACACCTTGGCGCTGAACCACGTCAGGCAGACTGGCCATGGCGAGCTGCAGCCTATTCTGAACCTGAGACCACGCAAGTTCTGGATCGGTACCCGGCGTGAATGTCAATTGTATGCTAGAAGCCCCGGATGAATCACTAGTAGCTGATAAGTACAGAAGATTATCGAAACCCGTCATCTTCTGTTCTATGATCTGGGTCACGCTGTTTTCCACTGTCTCAGCCGATGCACCAGGATAAAAAGAATCTATTGATATTGACGGAGGCGCTATTGGCGGGTACTGAGAAATAGGGAGATTATAAATCGCGAGACACCCTCCGGCCATCATGATTATGGCAATAACCCAAGCGAATACCGGACGATCCAGGAAAAAATTAGACAGCAAGGAGCAAACCCCCTAATTTAGATTAAGCCACAGGTGATATGGGATAGGCTTTAATGCCCATTTTTTGGGAATGTGGAGGTTCTGCCACTTTGACAGTCACTCCCGGCCGAATCCGCTGTATACCCTCAAGAACGACTCGATCACCTTCTTTCAGTCCTTCGGATACGAGCCACCTGTCGCGCACTGCTCGATCGATATTTAGCATCCTCTGTTGAACACGATTGTGCTCATCCAACACATAGGCAAGGGGGTTACCTTTCGGGTCACGAAACACCGCCTGTTGAGGAACCAGGATAGCCTTCTCGTTGATCCCTTCTTTGACTTGGGCCCGGACAAACATGCCGGGCAACAGAATACCACCAGGATTGGGAAATACTATCCGGAGTATAACCGAACCTGTGCTTGGCTCTACAGTTACATCTCTGAATTCCAAATGCCCCTCTAAAGGGTACTCGGTGCCATCCTCCAGAAAAAGACGGACCCTGTTGAGATTTGGACCGTCTTGGGTCAACCGGCCGTGCTCAAGCCGACGCCTCAACCGTAACAGCTCGGCCGTTGACTGAGGCACATCTACGTAAATAGGATCAATCTGCTGAATTGTAGCCAGAGGCATTGCTTGGTAAGCCGTCACCAACGCGCCGTCAGTCACATTTGATTTTCCTATACGGCCAGATATCGGTGCCGTGACTCTCGTATATTCAAGGTTTATTCTAGCGGTCTCCACTGCCGCCTTCCAATAAGCAATGTCCGCCTGTGCCTGTTTATATGCAGCCTCTTTGTCATCGTAATCCTGCTGACTCACCGCCTTCTCTTCTAACAACGCCTTATATCTCTCAAAACGAAGCTTAACAGCCGGTAAGTTCGCCTCAGATTTGGCAAGGGCGGCTTTAGCGCTTTCAAGAGCAGCTTCAAAGGGAGCAGGATCGATCTGATAAAGCTGGTCACCAGCCTTTACGTCTGTACCCTCCTTGAAGAGCCGCTTCTGGATTATCCCATTCACTTGCGGTCTGATTTCAGATATCAAATGAGCCGACGTCCGTCCCGGTAGGTCTGTAGTCAAGACAAGCCGCTCCGGTACCACGGTTATCACTGATACCTCTGGCATAGGAGTAGGGGGTGCCTGCCTACGATTTTCGCACCCCATAAGGTTAACAGTAAGCAGGACAAAAAAGAAACACCAGCCCAACCTCTGCACTACCAACCAAGAATCCACAAAGTTCATTTAAAAAGCCTCTTGTACACTATGCCGTTAAACTCTCGCTGGAGATTCTACGCATCATAGCAAAAAAAAAGCAATCCGTGAAAGGATTGCGTAGAGGATATGGTTTTGTTCGGTCTTTGCTTTATTTTAAGCAATACTCATGCCAAATGATCGAAAACGCCATTTCGTGAAGATTTAGACAAAATCAGTAGCCCTGGTGTCGGTCTCGAGAGAGATTAAGTTGCATAATTTATTCGCACCCTGAACATTAGAGACCATGAACTGCTAAAATATTGATCACCAATCTATTCACAAACAGGTATTTACCTGATGCTTGACAGCCCACGGACAGATATCCTATTCTGAAAATCAACCACGAGAGCCGAGGTAGCTCAGTGGTAGAGCAGATGATTCGTAATCATCAGGTCGTGGGTTCAACTCCCATCCTCGGCTCCAGAAAATTCTCAACGTTGAAATAATAGGTGTTTCTAAAAAATTTGATCCATGCCTTGGGCTCTTAACGGAGAGGTTCGGTTTTCAGGAGGGCTGTACCTTGAGCGGTCGAGTCACTTTGAATCGAGCTAAAGCATAGATTGCCACTTCGTGTCTCCTTCCCCGAAATGACAAACACTCTTAAATGTCATTCCCGACTTGATCTGGAATCCAGATTCCTGGATGCGTACTTTAGCGGGAATGACAGACCGAAACAAGGTCGGAATACCCGCGTAGTCTCGAGAATCGCTATAACATCGTCCAGCTACTCCTGCCACGCCTTTTTGCTTCGCTCAATACGCTTTCGTATAACCCCCCAGGTAGGAGTCATTAAGAATGACTCTTTCCAACGACCCACCATTTGCAGGAACATTTCATAAGGCACAGTGAAAGTCAGCTCATCGGTCTTCAGGAATTTTCTTTCAGACGGATCCCATCCTCCAAGTACCGCCTTTAGATTTCCTTGTGAGAGGTGTCGTAGCGGCCACGTGACGACATTGGCGCATCCGGCACCGAAAGGCGACACAACTGCCTCGAAATCGTTTGTTACAAACGAGGCCAGTTGGTGAAGACCGGCAATACTCTCAGGCCTCGAAAAAAAGGTGACGAGCAAAGGCTCTTCGTCCACCCCAAAACATCCCATTGGCTTAAAAACGCAATATCGCGCCGGAGCAGGCAACGGATCGATCGTCTCAAAAAATCGATGAGAAACCTCTGGCGACTCGAAATAATATTCCCCTTCTAGTATGCCCGGTATCCCACTTGAGATATATCGAGCGATCGTATCCAATTGAGGCTTAAGGAAACCTAAATAAAAGGCTCCTCCTAGGCAACCGAAGTGTTCCGGATCAAAACAAGCGACCCCCTTTTTCTTTCGCGCTCGCCACAGAAGACCTATGACGCATGACCAATTTGCGTTGATTTCCTGCCAAGGTACCCTTTGAGCGGCTTCATCTTGTATAGTAGGCAAGCGACCTTTTTTAGGGCAAATACTGTTTTCAGGACGCTCATCTGTGTAGAGCATGCCCAGGGGTTCCTCATCTAGGCCGAGTACATCTAGGAATTCATTAATCTCATACATCCTTGTTTTAGTGGGTGTGTCCATGACGGTGACTCCTTGCAGTCAGTTCATCGCGACAATATTGACTCACTGGGCCGGGTGATCATAACCGACAAAAATTCTCTTTAAAATTACGATGCCCGTCAATAGGCACGTAACTATTGAGGCGAATGCGTCAACTCTTGTTTGCTAGTAAACGATTGGCCTTCTAACCTTAGATTCAACCGTGGGCTACGTCATACCAAGTGCCGGGCAATCCCGGCGCTACTCAATAGCTTCAGGGATGCCTTTCTCCTAGTGATAATAACAGGGCCGGACGCCAGCTAACGCCATCGCTCATACCAGTGTATTTACCGTTACAGCTCTCATCCATTTATTTTTCAGATAGTACCTGCGATTCATAACATGTTCAACTTCGTTCAAAACGATCACGGCGATTCCCCGTCCCATGTATTCACTCTACAACATTATACGGCACTCCACACCCCTCGACGAGCAGGACGAGTCTTACCATCCCCACTCGTCGTCAACCATCAAATGATCGCGGCAGTTAAACGGTCTGTTTCCATATTAATGAGAGTTGTGGTTTAGCGGTAGGTTAATGGAGGCGGCTGGCGGATTTGAACCGCCGTATAACGGTTTTGCAGACCGTCGCCTTACCACTTGGCTAAGCCGCCTTTCCACTACTAATCATTACGTTAGTTTTATTCCTCTGTCAAGGCACCTTATAGCGATCTTGAAGACATAGTTAGAGGCGCTTAACACTTATCGTCATTCGCATCGAACGCTTTCCCAAAAAAGAAACAACAACATCCTTTGTGAACATCCTCTGTGATAGACTTGTGAGTGAAAAAAATTTTTCATATATGTGATGGACGTAACATCATTAAAATGTATTTATCAAGCACGGACTCGCTGCCTTGGAGAGGACTCGACCTTGTGATGCCATTCAGACCCGTGGCTAACTTAAGCCGCCCATATAGTCAGCTTTCAAACCATGTCTTCTGACCGTACCACTACTCTTACTTTGGATACCTCTTCGCTTACGCCCATGATGCGCCAATATCGTGAAGCTAAGGAACGCCATCCAGATTGTATCCTGCTGTTCAGAATGGGAGATTTTTACGAGATGTTTTTTGACGATGCTGAGCGTGCATCAAAAATCTTGGAAATAGCGCTGACGACTCGCGATCGCAACAAGCCCGACAAAATTCCTATGTGCGGCTTCCCTCATCACGCAGCCTCTAGCTATATTTCACGGCTACTTGCGGCCGGAGAGCGTGTTGCTATTTGTGATCAAGTGGAAGATCCTCGCGAGGCAAAGGGTATAGTCCGGAGAGAGATTACCAAGATTCTGACCCCCGGATTGACAGACGACCCAGGAATATTAAGGAGCGAAGAAAACCATTATCTTGTCGCAGTGGCCATAGATGGGAAATCCATTGGCATAGCGTCATTCGATCTTTCTACGGGAGATTTTCTCGTAACAGAAACGCTTAATCATGAGCTTGCACGTCAAGAGCTTTGCCGTATCGATCCCCGAGAGATACTGGTCTCGGCCAAACTTCGAGATAATAAGAGATTATCAATACTTATGGAAGACACAGAGAGGCTTCAGTATGTAGAAGACTGGTTTTGTGATCCATCTGGCTGCGCGGACTTGCTCAAGGAACTGTACGGCATTCACAACTTGACATGTTTTGGTCTTTCCGATGAGTCTGTGCTTACCATGGCTACGGGTATGATCGTTGCCTATCTCAAGCAAACCAGACCTGAAAAACCATCTCACATAAGGCCTCTGCGGGTTTATCACCTCGGGGCTTTCATGGTCTTGGATCAGGGCACCATTCGAAATCTAGAACTTTTTAAGAATATCAAAGACGGTTCATCTGAGGGCACTCTAATTCGCCTGCTTAACCGAACCAATACACCCATGGGTGCAAGGCTATTGAGGCGATGGCTTTCTTATCCTCTTTTGGATATCTCGCAAATCAATTCCAGAATCGAAACCGTTGAAGCCTTAGTAATTGATCATGGTTTACGTGAAGACATAAGGCGGATCCTCAAAGAGATAGATGATATAGAGCGCATTGCAGCCAAGATCTCGCTCAAAACATCTACGCCTCGAGACCTTGTCCAGTTGAAACAATCAGCTCAGAAGTTACCCGATCTTGTGCAACAGCTGCGAAAAATAGACACTGATCTTGGTTCATCACTAGGCCAGATGGATGATCTTGCTTACGTTGTCCACGCCATTGACTCAGTGATCGTGGACAAACCCCCTCTTAGTTTTAGGGAGGGCGGCATAATAAAAAACGGATACAACGCCGAACTTGATGAACTGAGAAACATAGCGAAAAATGGGAAACAGTGGATAGCTGACATAGAGGCGCTGGAGCGCGAGAGAACCGGCATATCGAGCTTGAAAGTAGGTTATAACAAAATATTCGGGTATTACATTGAAGTAACTAAGGCCCAGCAAACAAAAGTTCCCGGCCATTATGTGCGAAAGCAGACCCTTGTAAACGCCGAAAGGTATATCACAGAAGAACTCAAAGAACAGGAACTGAAAATTCTGAACGCTCAGGATAGAATATTAGAGATAGAGAGCGACATTTTCGATTTACTTAGGACAAATCTCCTAGCTGTGATTCCACGCATTCAAGAAACCGCGTTTTCCGTTGCTACGATAGACGTGTTGGCGGCGCTTGCAGACTTAGCTGTGCGTCGCAACTACGTGAAGCCTCATATTCATGATGGTCAAGAGATCATGATTACTGACGGACGGCACCCAGTGCTAGAGGATTCGGCCAGCCTGGAAGCATTTGTCCCAAACGACACACGGCTTGATGGCGATTCTCAGCAGATAATCATTCTCACAGGACCCAATATGGCTGGTAAATCCACATACATGCGTCAAGTCGCTCTCATTGTCATCTTAGCTCAAATGGGGAGTTTTGTGCCAGCATCAGAGGCGAGAATTGGCAAGGTTGACCGCATCTTCACGCGCATAGGGGCCGCCGATTATCTAGTTTTCGGTCAATCTACGTTCATGGTAGAAATGAATGAAACTGCCCAGATCCTCCACAATGCCACATCCAGGTCACTGGTCTTACTCGACGAGATAGGAAGGGGCACGAGTACCTTCGATGGTCTTTCAATAGCCTGGGCAGTAACAGAGTTCCTGCACGACATGCCCGGAGGTGGTCCCCGAACACTCTTCGCCACTCATTATCACGAACTAGTGGACATTGCCCTTATAAAATCCAGGGTAAAAAACTACACCTGTTCTGTTCGAGAATGGAACGACAAAATAGTATTTCTGAGAAAAATCGTACCAGGAGGGTCCAGTCGATCATACGGGATCCAGGTGGCCAGGCTGGCTGGAATACCGGACCAAGTTGTTGAGCGGGCAAAGGAGATATTGACCAACCTCGAACAGCAGGAGATCGACGCGTCTGGTCGGCCTAAGATTTCAAAATCTCGTTTTAAGAAACAGGCACAGAGCAATTATGTTCAGACAGAGCTTTTTCGAACGCCAGCAGAGGACCTTCTAGTAGAACTACAGGCAACGGATCCGGATAGTCTGACACCGCTGGCCGCGCTAAATTTGTTGGCGGAGTGGAAGCAAAAATACGACTCCGGCAATCAGCGCAAGGGAGACAAAAAACTTAACAACTCGCCGCTGTCATCAAAGGCACCACAAGAATAACGGCTTGACAGGCCTTTCCCCTATCTGGTATGTGTAAAGTGTGCGTACAAGGGCATTTCTTTTAGAAGCCGCGATGATGCAATAGAGAATTAAGAGGGGTAGGGACAGGGCAGCCGTCTGTTCAGTTCTGCCGCACACAATAACCGTCCGTGTATGCCTTCATGAATCATAAACAGTACCATGGCCTATCAGAAAAGTCATCACTACTGCAGGAGACTGCACACGTTAAAATGTGGATAAGGGGGTTTAAGCATGTCCCTGAATTTTGACCTTCCTAAGGATGCAGAATTGACAAGGAAAGTTGTCAGAGAGTTTGCCGAGAAAGAGATAGCTCCCATTGCTCAGGAACTAGATGACAAGGAAGAGTTTTCCTACGAACTTACAAGAAAAATGGGAGAGCTGGATTTCTTTGGCCCGTTCGTCTCAGAAGAGTACGGAGGCAGCAATGTCGGGTACCTAAACTACATCATCATCGTAGAGGAGATAGCCAGAATAGATGGCTCCCAGGCCGCTACTATCGCTGCCGGCAATTCTTTGGGCATTGCACCCATTTATTACTTTGGGACTGAAGAGCAAAAGCGCAAATGGCTGCCTGATTTGTGCAAGGGAAAGATTCTCGCATCGTTTGGGCTCACTGAACCTGACGCTGGTTCCGATGCGGGAGCCTCTAGGACCACTGCTGTACTGGATGGAAATGAGTGGGTTATTAATGGAAGCAAAATTTTCATCACGAATTCTACCACAGATATAAGCGCCGTGTGCGTGGTGCAGTGCGTTACCGATACCAAAGAATCCGGAAAACCTGAGATTAGCTGCATATTGGTTGAAAATGGAACACGAGGCTTTATCGCCGAGACCATGCACAATAAAATGTGTTGGCGAGCATCAAATACTGGCCAGTTGACGTTTCAAGATTGTCGCGTGCCCAAAGACAACTTACTAGGAAAGAGAGGCGAGGGTTTTCATCAAATGCTGAAGACGCTTGACGGGGGGCGTCTCTCCATAGCCGCTATGGGACTAGGTGGAGCTCAAGGAGCTTTTGAGTTGGCACTGGAATATTCAAAGAAGAGAAAGCAATTCGGGCGCCCCATAGGATCTTTTCAGGTGAATGCTTTCAAGCTTGCTGACATGGCAACTGAATTAGAAATGGCCAGACTCCTGCTATACAAAGCCTGCTGGTTAGCTGACAACAACCGTCTCTCTCCTAAGTACAGCGCTATGGCAAAATTGGTGTGTTCTGAAACCTACTATCGGGCCGCTAACCATGCCGTGCAGATGCATGGCGGCTACGGTTTAATGAAAGATTATGCGGTGGAGCGGCACTATCGAAACCAAAAATTGCTGGATATTGGCGAGGGGACATCTGAGGTTCAGCGGATTGTCATTGCAAGAAATATAGGGGCCCCGGGCCGATCTATGTGACAGTTTATCAGCTGTCACCCTGAAAACCCCATTTTAATTAGAGGACTTACCCATGGAGGAGCAAAAAAGGTCGTCGTATGAGTCGTTTCGTGAGGCAGCAAAAGACTACGCTGACGAAAAAGGTCATGATTTTCTTACAGATCACGAAGCCCTCGCGGAACAGAAAGACGAGATAGAAAAAGAAAGCGCCCAAAGCCACGGTCAACGTATTAGGGCGACTAGAGAAAATAGAGGTTTCACTCTCGAAGAACTTTCTCAAAGAGCTGGCATAGACTTACAGACTCTAAAAGACGTAGAAGAGGGAAGGACTTTCTTGCCTTTGGGCCTACTTATACGGCTTAGCAAGGCCTTATCATTGAGAATGGCGGATTTCATAGCCTCCGGCGAAGAGCCATTCACTATTGTGAGGAAAGACGAACGGAAAAAGTTCGCTCGATTCGGCGAAGCCAAAAGGTCTGGCCACGGGTACGAGTACGAGTCGCTTGCGCCAAACAAGAAAGACCCTGTGATGGAGCCTTTCATCGTTACGTTATATCCGGCTGCTGCTGATGAACCGTCCGCACATGATGGTCAAGAATTCATCTACGTGCTGGAAGGAGAGATGGAAGTCGTAGTCGGTGAACACCGAGAGGTTTTGGGGCCAGGAGACGCCGTGTACTACGACTCGACTACGTCTCACCTCGTCAGGGCTATAGGGGATAAGCCAGTGAAGATACTGGCTGTTCTTACAAGCTAGCTGGTCAAAAAAATTGTGGGGAGGTTGTCTTTGATATGAATATTGTTGAGCCGGCTGACCTGCCCTTACTAGGTATTCCCGCACCTGTTGTTGCCGGATTGATCCTTGTGGTAGGCATCTCCCTTTTTTGTTTTATCCTGTATAAGCGTTTGTCGTTGTTCACCAACCTACAGCAAGACCCGCGTACTGACAATATTGGTACGCGAATCTGGCGGAGCTTTATTTACGGCATTCTCCAATTCAGACAGCCTAGATATTTGGGGGCTGGAGTCCTACATATCCTCCTGTTCGCAGGATTCATGATTTTATCCCTACGGTCACTCACGCTTATCGGTAGAGGATTTTCATCTACTTTTCATCTTCCCTTGTTGGTAGGAAGCGTCGAATTTGTCTATGAAGTCATAAAGGACTACACGGTTCTCATCGTGCTTGCTGTGTGCATCATTGCCATGGTGCGACGAGCGGTATTTCGTCCGCCGCGATATGAACACCCAGGGGCCAAAGGACACAGCGGGGAAGCTTATGTAATCCTGGGGATGGTGTCGGCCCTCATGATCACGGACATGATCTTTGATGGGAGCGTACTAAAATCTCATCCTGGAAAAGAAGGGTTCCAATACTTTCCAGCGGCCACTATCGCGTCGTGGTTCATTGAGAAAACTGCACCAGGAGCCAAGGGTTTTCTACATGTCTTTGGGTATTGGGCTCATATTCTAGTATTCTTCGGGCTCCTTAATTATCTGCCTATCTCTAAACATTTTCACGTCATAACCGCAATCCCAAATGTGTTTTTATCAAATTTGAACAAGGGTCGGATCAAGCCTGTACGCTGGGGAGTCAACGACTGGATGGAACTTCCTGAGATAGGAGTTGGGCGCTTTGAGGGGTTCACATGGAAGCACGTGCTCGATTTCTATTCATGCGCAGACTGTGGGAGATGCACGGACAATTGTCCAGCAAATGCGGTCGGGCGTCCCCTTTCGCCCAAGATGATCAGCATAAAAGCAAGGGATTATGCGTACCAGCAGTATCCTATTTTCAGTGCTGCACCGAAAAATCAGGAAGCCCAATTCACTGGTGTAGTTATTACTGAAGACGAGATATGGTCGTGCACCACGTGTGGCGCATGCGAGCAGGAGTGTCCAATCTTCATCGAATACATAGATAAAATAGTAGATATGAGGCGATATCTCCTCGATCAAGGCAGCTTGCCCCAATCCCTTCAAAAACCAATGCAGCAGATAAAAAAGAAAGGCAACGCCTATGGAGGCAACAAAGCCAAACGCAGCGCATGGACTGCCGACCTTGAAAATATTGAAGTAAAGCACCTTAGACCAGGAGATTCTGCTGAATACCTTTTTTTTGTGGACAGTTGTGGCTCGTTTGATCCTAGAATTCAGGAGATAACAAAGTCATTCGCCAGGTTAATGAGCAAGGCAGGAATTGACTTCGGAATCTTGGGCCCTGATGAAACAGATTCAGGAAACGAAATTCGCAGGCTCGGCGAGGAAGGGCTTTTTGAACAAGTACGCGACAAGAACCTAGAGGCTTTTGCATCACGAAACTTTGAAAAGATTGTAACTTTTGATCCGCATGCTTTTAACGCCATCAAGAACGATTATCAGGCAGGGCTGAAAATCATACACGCTAGTCAGATGCTCAGGGCTATTCTGGAAAAAAACATACTGCGCCTCAAAAATGACTACGTTCAAGACAAAATTGTTACATACCACGACCCTTGCTACCTCGGGAGACACAACGGCGTCTATAACGAGCCGCGAGATGTTCTGAAGCAGATCCCCGGTCTTAATTATCGTGAAATGACGCGGTCTTTTTCTCGGAGCTTCTGCTGCAGCGGCGGAGGGCTTTTATTATGGTACGAAAACGAACATGAGAAAGAGAGGATGGGGGAAAGGCGCATTCACATGGCATGTGATATCGGCGCGGAAATTATAGTCACAGCATGCCCCTTCTGTCTCATCAATCTCGAAGATGCTGTTAAGACAACAGGTAATGAGGGCAAAGTGGAGGTTATAGACCTCATAGAGCTAGTGGAAAGATCATTGAAATAACGGTACGGTGTGGGCAACTAAAAAGAAGAATACAGTGTAGCACCTCAAATAACGTGTTCTCACTAAATAAAGTAGTATAGTTTTAACATAATAATAGTGGAGGCGACATGAACATTATCGTGTGCATCAAATGGACGCCTGATACTTCGGAGGCCGATCTTGTAGTTGGTGCAGGAGGCAAGGACATTAAAAAAGATGGTCTAGACTACGATATCAACGACTGGGATCGATTTGCGGTAGAAGAGGCTGTCCAGATCAAAGAACGAGAGGGCGGCAAGGTAACGGTTGTTAGTGTAGCCCCGGAAGAGTCAGAGGAGATGCTGCGTGAAAGCCTCGCTCGAGGGGCTGATGAGGCCTTCCAAATTTGGGATGATGGTATGGACGGATCCGATGGATACGCAGTTGCATCAATCTTAGCTCAATTTATTAAGAGTAGGCCTTTTGATTTGATTTTAACCGGAACTCTGGCGGATGATGACGGAGGGGGACAGGTGGGCGGTATGCTCGCAGCTATGCTCGGCATTCCAAGCAGTACACTGGTTTCAAAAATTGAATTCAGCAACGGCGTGGTTAAATTCAATCGTGAACTGGAAGGTGGGCTTAGTGAATCCATGGAGATGGATCTGCCGGCATTGTTAGCTGTGGCCACTGGTTTGAATGAGCCCAGATTCGTTTCAATACGGGCCGTTCGCAAGGTAGCATCTGTAGAGATACCGAGTTTGAACGCCGAAGATATTGGCATTGATCAAAGCCGGATAGGGGTTTCGGGTTCCCGGACCACCGTGGAAAACGTTTCTTTGCCACCTGAAGGAGAAGGAGCCGAAATTATAAAAGGGAGTCCGGAAGAGGTCGCGACAAAACTAGTCGAAATTCTTAGGGAAAAGGGAGGGATTGCTTGATGAAAAACGTCTTTTTTCTTGCTGAGCACAGAAACCAGCAGTTACGTGATACGACGTGGGAGTCCATAGCTGCTGCGAGGAAAATTGCAGCTGATATAGGGGTTTCGTACACGGGCATCCTCCTGGCTGATAAAGTGGCTGACATGGCTCAACAGCTTGCTGCCGAATGTCCAAAGGTCATTGCTGTCCAAGATGCCGCTTTTGAGAGTTTTAATTCTGAACCAATCATAGAGACTTTGAAAACAATTCTTAAAGACCAAGGTCCCTTCCTGTTGATTATGACCAATTCAAACGCAGTGATTGATGTAGCCCCTGCCCTCTCAGTATATCTAGATGCAGCGTTGGCTACAGACTGCTTTGGGCTAGAGGTTAGAGATGGCAGTCTTTTTGCCCTGCGCCAGATGTATAGCTACAAGGTGAATGCCCTGGTTTCGTTCAAAAATGCGAGCAATATAGTGGTGACACTCAGAAGCGGTTCCTTTTCACTTTCACCTGGTAGTCAGGTGTCGGGTACAGTGGAGACAGTCCCGTCTCCGTTAGACGGTGTCTCATTTAGGAAACGTTTTCTTAGATTTGTGGAGGCAGAAAAAGGTGACGTCGACATCAGCTCGGCCGATATCATTGTATCTGTGGGCCGCGGGATCGGAGATGAGCCAGACATGTCGCTATTCGAATCCTTAGCAGAGACTATGGGCGGCGTTCTGGCCTGTTCTCGTCCGATCGTAGATAAGAATCTGCTTCCAAAATATCATCAGGTGGGCACCTCAGGGGTAGAAGTTAAGCCAAAAGTATATTTAGCCCTCGGTATTAGCGGAGCATTTCAGCATCTGGGTGGCATTAAGGGTTCTCCACTGATTGTTGCCGTGAACAAGGACCCCAAGGCACCAATATTCCGTGTAGCACAATACGGCGCAGTGGGAGATTTAAACGAGATCGTGCCTATCCTTGATCAGAAACTCCAGGAGGCGCGAAAATAGGCACAAATTTGCTTCGTCCTTGAAAACTTCTGCGGAGGAATAGCCTGTGGGGCATTACTAGCGTCTATCCTTCTGTAGTGCTATAATGCCGCATGAGCAGTGATCCAAATGAGTGAGTGCATTTTTTGTCAAATAGTAAATAAGAAAAGACCAGCAGATATAGTCTATGAAGATGACAAAATAGTTGCCTTTTGGGACGCCAGGCCAGCTGCCCCTGTTCATGTACTCATCGTCCCGAAGGAACACATCTCTACCCTTAACGACATCCCTCCTGGAAGCTCTATCCTGGCGGACATTGGTCGGGGGGCCACAGCCGTGGCTCGCAAGCTTGGGGTTGCCGATAGCGGTTACCGTTTCGCAATAAACGTTAATAGAGGTGGCGGGCAGGTCATCTTCCACCTGCACGCACACCTAATAGCAGGGAAAGACCTGGGAACCTTTTTGTTAAAGGCCGCTGTTATCGCCTCCACAGCGTGGCGAAAGCTTATCTCTCGGGTAAGGTCTGCACGCTGATTCAGCGCGCCACGTGGCAATAATTGATGCCGGCCTAGTCCTGGATCCTGTTTTGGCGCTCCTAGAAATCAAACGCGAATCCCGAGCATGTTTAGCAGCTTTCGTCCCTTGATTGGAAGTGATGCTAGAATAGGCCTCGCTTACCCACAACAACTTCATCGCTCGCCCAGTATTTGTTTTTCATACGTTCCATGTTATTGTACCCTGTTCAGGCAGAAGACTTCACGGTAAACGACACCCCGTAAACTGTTATATTTTTTGCCCAACAAAGTCGAGGGACGGTACTGAGACTTCAGCGGAAACCTTTTTTGAGGTCGAGAAAGATTTCTCGCCTTGGGATGAACGAACAACGAGGTCTAAATAAACAATACGCTATCATTTGGAGGAATAAACAAAACTATGTTAACGGAGCTGCCAAAGCGGTTTTTTCTTACATCAGGGTCGGGAGACGGCTCTACCATGTTGAACGCATTTGATGCGGCACTGATTGATGCCGGTATTGGAGACACCAATCTTGTGAGGCTTAGCAGCATACTGCCGCCCGGGTCAACAGAAACCGAAGCATTTACCTTCCCAAAGGGGTCTTTAGTTCCTCTTGCATACGCGGAATACGGCTCAGATCGACCCGGTACAAGGATAAGCGCAGCGGTTGCAGTGGGGATTCCCCAAGATATCCATGAAGCCGGTCTCATCATGGAATGCAGCGGGATAGGCGATCCGGACGCATGGGAGGAGCGTGCTCGATATATGGTCATAGAGGGCATGGAAGGCATCAGGAATAGGCGCATCAAAGAAATAAAAAGCATATCGGCAACGGTCGTGGTGAAGACTGTGGGGGCCGTCTTTGCGGGAGTGATACTATGCCCATGAATGAATCGGAATGGTTTACTGAGTGTTTCGAGGATATGACTGCCTTTTCAGTGCGTTACAAGGCAAAATTATACGACGGACAAAGTGCATTTCAAAAAATAGAAGTCTATGACACTGAGCAGTTGGGACGCGTTCTCATACTCGATGGCTGCTTTATGGTAACCGAGGCAGATACGTTCATTTACCACGAGATGCTGGTGCATCCAGCTATGAATACTGTGCCGGCTCCTCAGCGGGTTCTCGTAATAGGAGGTGGCGATGGGGGCACCGTAACGGAAGTAATGAAATATACTGAAGTGGAATCTTGCATCTTGTGCGAGATTGATCCAATCGTTGTTGAGACATGTAGGAATTTCTTCCCTAGACTGTCAGCTGGCCTGGGTGATCCTCGCGTCACTATTGTACATGAAGACGGTGCTAAATTTATTAAAGGCTTTCACCAGGACCTGGATATCGTCTTCGTAGATTCCACCGATCCAGTAGGTCCAGGAGAAATATTGTTCAGCAAATCCTTTTATGAATCCGTAAAACATAGTCTTAGCCCCACCGGCGTCGCAGTGTTCCAAACTGAAAACCCCCTATTTATGAAAAAGGTCTTTTCAAGAGCAGTTAAAGATCTGCGTAGTGTCTTTGGGAACCTTCAGGTGCATCCGTACTTTGCAACCATACCGTCGTATCCTGGGGGATTCTGGTCATTCACATACTGTTCCAATAACAAACAATCGCTCGTACTTAATCCTCGAAAAACGCCCCATGATTTGACCGGAAAACTAGCCTACTATAATCAGGCAATCCACATAGCCGCGTTTGCTCTGCCTGAATTTGTGAAGGCTATGTTTGATGAATGAGGAAATCGACCTTTAGAGGAATGGAGATCTTATGGTCATTCCAAACACTTTCCTGGGATGCTCTTCGTCTCAAATTGTGAAGGGACAGGTTGCAATTGTCGGCTGTCCTCTTGATGTAACCACCACCTATAGGCACGGATGCCATGAGGCGCCCCGAGCAATAAGAATGTCCTCTGAATCCATTGAGACTTTTTCGCCCCTCCTGGGACAGGATCTTCTGGATACCCCATTTAGTGATTTAGGGGACATAGACTTCAGGGATAACTACATTGAAGGCTGTTTGGATATGATTCAGGATACCGTGGCCAATGTCTTAAGAGAGAGCGCCATACCTTTATGCCTTGGTGGAGAACACACAATTACACTGCCAATAATAAAATCTGTGGACAAACTTTACCCTGAATGCGTGGTGATTCAAATAGATGCACATGCTGATCTCCGTATGGATTACGAAGGCATTCATCTTAGTCACGCCTCGGTTATGAGGCGAATTGCAGAGATCATAGGACCGCGAAGGATAATCCAACTCGGTGTCAGATCGGGAACAAAGGAAGAATTCGTTTGGATGCGAAACCATGGCACTCTCTTAGAGTGGCGAACGCTAGGCGAAAAGATTCTGGCTAACAAGATAGGAGGAAAACCTGTATATCTCACCATCGACATAGACGCCTTAGACCCTGCATGCATGCCAGCCACGGGAAATCCCGAACCTGGTGGAATGTTTTATCACGATTTGGAGAGATTTCTCAGGATGATGCGATCGTTTAAATTGGTGGGAGCGGATGTCGTGGAGCTTAATCCAGAACTAGATCCTTCTGAAGTTGGAAGTATTACCACGTCTAAGATAGTCAGAGAATTACTTCTCATAATGTCCAAGGACTCCAAGTGCGTTTGAGAGGAATTAGTCTGAGATTCCCATTTTGGACAAGGCATCTCGACATGCTGAGGTTTCTCTATACGGGCCTGGTCGCTGCCATACTGGGTCGTCATACCTATCATGACAAGAGAGGCACGGGCCAATAGCCAATATCCTTTGCAATTCTTCCCTATTGAAACCTCGTGATGATTTGTGGGAAGTGCTTTGAAGTTGAGAGCCATCAGGTGAAGTAATGGCCTCCAATGGATATGAAATCTTAAGGCCTGCCTTTTTAGAATCATAAATTGGGGTTACCTCAATTTTTTTCTTGGCGTTAGACCACGTCAAGGTTCCTTCCCCGAGGCCGAGGGCCTTAGCATTGAGATGACAGTCAGCACAACGCGGGACCTCACGACGAGTGGTGTGGGGATGCGTTGATCCCATGGCCACGGATGTCATGGCGTTCTTAAGCCTCATGATAACGGAGTCGTACGGTTTCACCACCGTACCCTTTGTGTCAATCACGGTATTCCATACCTGGCAGCCAGGAACCATGACTCCCACCCTACCACGAGAATTTATCCCGTAGATATTCCGCTCAAATCGGAAATAGCTTCTACCTTCTACCCATTGACCGACAGTGTATTTCTCATTTAAGTGATCTAAGCCTGGGGCACCCAGGTTTATCGCTTGATGGCAACCGTAGCATTGAGGACTCCATGCGCTGTGGCACGCGTCGCATTCAAGGCGTTGATGGCCAGGCATTGCATGGCCTATTTTGTCACCTGTCACAACCTTGACCGGATGTTCTTTACCTGTGAGTTTGCTCACGAGTAAAAATCCCTTCTCGGTTTTACGTACATGAGGCATAGGCCTTCCTTTTGAGGTATTAAGAATCGTGTCTCCTTCCCCTACCTTAATGAAAGAATTCGTACGCGAGGCAACTTCAACCAGGGCATCTCCTCTCTTTACGGTCACCAATGAGGGCCACGCTGAATAGCCACCGTGACAGTCCTCGCATCTGATCTCAATCTGATCTTTCATGAAGCCATATACGGAACCGTCACCCATGGTATCTTGAGCCGTGTGACAGTCTATGCATCCCATTCCCTTTTCATGATGAATGTCTGGAACGAGATCCAATAAAAATCTTCCATCTGACAAGGTATTGTCGCTAAGCCCACCTTTTACGTATGGCGTACCATATTGTTCGCTTTCCATTTGCCCATGATAGTTCAAACCAATTCGGCCACTTCTGTTGTGGCAACTTCGACATCGATCGTCAGGGATTCTCGTCGTGAAGGTGTGGGTAGCCGCGTGTCCTGTTGATTCTCGATTGATAGTCGGGTCACTTCCAATATACTTACCGTCTTCCAAGTACTGGGCATGGCAAGCTGCACACCCGGCGAGTCTATTTAGATCATTTCGTTGCACCGGTGTCCATAGGTGGCAGGCTGCACAGAACTTTCGGAAATGGCTTGTCGCGAGATCGAGAGAATCGTCTTCTCCAACCTCTCCTGAAATTTGGTTAAGCGTCATTTTTCCGTCGGTCACCTTGTGGATTCCGAAACGGCTCAGGCTTTCATTGTCCAGTCCCCATTGAAATCTTAGGATGCTGATGATACCGGCGTTGGTTGCCATCAAGGCACGAGGGACGTTGACGACTCGATCGAGAACTGGGTGTTCCCTAAGAGAGTGGCATCCTGTGATTCCTGAATCGCTTGTACCGCAGCTTATTGGAGCAACATCAAGTCGAGAAGGATTTCTTCCTCCTCTCAATCCTATGTGAGCCCCCTTTACAGTTAGATCAAGGCCGTTTCCTCCGTGGCAGATCACGCACCCGAACACCGAGTTGGGATGGGACGCGGAAAGGTCCTCTATGCCAAAGTGACACGTCAAACATCTCTCGGAAGCAAGTTTGCCTCCAAATGGTTTTATCTCGATAATCTTCGGTTGCTGTCTGAGCAGACTTTCGAGCTCAGCAGAAAGCGCCTCCTTTTTCTCTTGAGTTTCTGCTTTAGCCAAATCAGACTGGATACGTTTCGCGGCCGATTGAATGCCTTTTAATTGAAAAACCTTCCACGTAGGATTCTTATCACGATATGCGACGATAGATATCGCCGACACCATTATTATTATAGACCCTACGATCACCAGTCTTGCCCTCATAGCCCTTTAGTCACCCCAAATATCCTAAAAGCGAGAATAAGACGGCCGTGAATAAGGCACTGAAAAACAACCAGCCTTTCAACTCCTTACTGAGTTGGGTAAATGAAACAGACGCGAACAAAAGTAAAGCCAGGGATGGTATTAGAATACCTGCTAAAAGGGGATGAATGAATTTGAGCATAAACTGAATCCCAACGAAGATCCAAGGCGCCTTTATACTGGTAGAAGCGGGAGCTGACGGATCGGGTGGACCCTGAATTGGTGCATCCGAAAGTGCTGAAAAAATCATGATTACTGCGGACGCCAATAGTGCTGCTAGCGCTTCTTTGTGAACAAGGTCCGGCACAGATCTAATTTTGGGCCTTGAGGCAATTCGAGACGCCATGACAGTCATTCAGTCCTTCACTATTCTGAAACCAACTGTTTTGTAATAGCCGCCCGGAAATGCTCGGTGAATGTTTTGGATCCTCTTGGATGCGTCGGTGGATGCCCATGACCCACCCCTGATAACCTTTTCACTTCCTGTCGCCGGACCTTCCGGATTATCTTTACTAGGTTCGTACTGTCGATCCAGCGGATACCAGTCTGAGCACCACTCCCAAACATTTCCAATCATACCAGTGACGCCTTTTCTGCCGACGAATGCCTCTGTGACATCTATGCTCTCGGATTCTGACGGCATTCCCAAGTCGTCCGGCATGGGGTAACGACTTGTGAAAAGGGCTGCCTTTTCCCACTCGGCCGACGTCGGTAGGCGTCCCCCAGCCCAAGCCGCATACTCCTGAGCCCCATACCATGAGACGTAAACGACAGGTTTATTTTCTTGTCCCTCCTTTGGCTTGTAAATCTTTCCACACCTATGAATTGGACAGTCAGGATTATCCAGTTTTATCCTTAGGCTTCCATCTCGAGAAGATGACACTCCTTTACTATTCAAAAAATGGCAAAAGTCCTGGCACGTTGTCTCATACTTGGCAATATAATAATCTTTGACGAAGATTTTCCGGACAGGCCTTTCATCCACGCGGCCTTGACCTTCAGCATTCCCCATGTCGAACGCACCTGCTGGTACTAGTACCATGCCCGCGTATTTACCCATGCCTTCTACCAAACGACGTGCATCTGGATGCGATATATTCGTTTTCATCTCTCGTTCGTCTTCTGGTGTAGGGGGGAGAGGAACTGACAGACCAGAAGGCAAGGGAGGCAACAGCGGAATCCTGCCCAAATCTTGTTTGCTTACGATAAGCTTTAAGTTCCCTGGGCGGCTTAGGACGTGGTCAGTTGCACACTTGGCTTTGATGGGAACCAAGGCCATTGACATTAAGACAATTATCGTTGGATTGACTAGTAAGCGTAACAATACTCTGAGCTACCCAAAAGAGTTGGCGATAAAGACTTATAGTGGATCTCCAGCCTTACTCACATCTCGTATCCGGCTTGCTACCAACAACAGGTTTGAGCCGTGCAGACAATCATAATGATGCTAGTGGAATTCGGAGTCAAGATCCTAGTCAATAACATTTATAATGACTCTTAAGATTCCGTACGTGAGTAGAACGTTGTCCAGTGGGTTGACAACTGCCGGTTAAGCCTAATCCTCGTTGTAGAGTGGGAGGAAGTACCGCTTATCTAAATTACAGAGATTCTCGAAATTATAACTCCGATGCCGTTAAACGCTAATTCCGACCAGGGTCTAGTTGGTCATTGCCACGCAAGTGGTAATCCGAGCGGATGGATTCCCGACCAAATCGGGAATGACATTAATGAGTGTTTGTCATTTCGAGTAGGCCTAAAAACGACTTCGCAATCTCAGCCTTCGATAAATTCAAGGTGAGTTGACCTGTCAATTCACGCCAAACTAGAAAACCGGTCCACTCCACGAGAAATATAGAGCACAGGTATAAAACTCTCCAGACGCTCTAAACACGTCCCGCTCTAACAAACGCTACATCAATACAGAAGTTGGCATGCCTTCTACAAATTTCCTCTCCTCCCCCCAAGTATAGAGGAAGTACAGCTCTTAGCGCCTAGGGCCCGGGAAGAAAATCGCATCTGCGTCAAGATGCCAGCTAGAATAAGGCAGTGCCTTGTTCATGGTCTCAAACAATGTCGAGAAGACAAATTCTTCGCTGAGTGCCTCTCGATTACCCAGCATGATCAACTTTCGCCGAGGTCGTGAAATGGCGACGTTCAGTCTTCTTTCGTCAGCCAGATGTTGAGATACGAGTCCATCGGCCATCCCCAATGATACGATAACCACATCCCTCTGACTACCTTGAAACCTGTCAACAGTGCTGACTGAGTCCAAAAGAATTCGTGCTGAGTTGCCCGAACCCGATAATAGCTTTTTTGCCAGCGGCTCTAATTCTCTTCTAATTAACTCCACTTGGGCCCTGCGCGGACAGATGATGGCAATTGCATCTTCTTTTGCCAGCGAAAAGCCTGCCGAGATCAGAGCCTTTACAATATCACAAACAATTTTGGCTTCCGTGGCATTTGTTCTTGGGCCTCCTCTGCTGTCGCAAGGCACATTGACAAATTTCACCGATTCGTCCGGATCAAGGATGCTGCGAGTTGGACCATCCAATGAGTTTAGATCATTTGTAAGCCTCGCTTCTGCAATCTCAGCTGTGGCCGGCCTCAATGTGCCTCCGTACCATATTCTAGAGGGTATTGAGCAAATGTGTTCGTTCATCCGATACTGATCCTTGAGAAGAATAATTTCCCTGCCGGAACGCGCCGAAGCCCTTTCGTACAGGATTTCAAAAAGTGATTTGGACAACCTAGGCCAGGGGCCCTCATGATCTGATTCGTCTTGAGATGCGAGACCTTCGCTCTGTATAACAGGCGGCAATTGTCTGTGGTCTCCGATCAGTACGAAACGTTTTCCGAAACTGATGCAGCCAACAGTGGCAGGAACGGTCAATTGAGCAGCTTCATCGATTACGACAAGATCGAACTCTCCGATCACTTTAGTGTATTTGCCTAATTGAAGAGAACTCGCAGTTATACCTACCACAGATCTATTTTTCAGGGCTCTTATTCCCACAGATATCTTGGATTCTAAAGGCTCAACATTCTTAATAATACTTCTCAGTGTCACGGATCGGACTTCTTCATCTGTAATCGATCCGGGATCGCCTAAGCGGAGTACCTGGTTTTTGATTTCACCTTTGACGAGAGGCCTCATGGCCTCGTCTAACGCACGGTTGGTCCCAGTGCAAATCAATACTCGCTGATTCAGTGTTAAAGCCCCCAACACAATTGCTCGCAAGAGCTTTGTTTTTCCCGTACCCGGCGGACCCTGGACAATGCAATAAGACTCAGCACTAAGGATTGACTGAAGTGCTACGGTCTGATCATTGTTCAATCGTTCCTTATCTAAAATCTTTTGGAACGATCTGTCAGTAAGAGGGAGCCTAGTAAATTGAGGTGCCTGTTCCCCGAGGATCACATCATGGAGATTCGTACGGTGGGTAATCCATCGATAAAGCGCTTTGTAGCTACCTATTGTCAAATTCTCATTTGTGTAGCGATCCACCCATTTTGGTTCGAAGCGAATTTCCTCAGCAGAGTAAACCATCAGAGCTTGTTTCGAGGTCTCTCGAATGGTGCCAATTGTTACCCTTCCATGAGTTGGTCCGTTTTTGTCGCTGATTATAACAGCATCGCCTACACCAAGGTCTGTGGCGTTTGCTCCTTTCAGCTCGTAACAATAGCCACCTCTTTGCCGATCTCCAAGACGAAAACCTTGGACTCTAAAGGACAGCCCCTCTTCCTCACGTTGGCCTGGGCTTTTTCGCCATAGGTCTGCGTGGATCTCCTTTACAGCCTTTAGCTCTTGGGAAATCAAAGCTATGTAATGTTGAAAAAAGACTTTTTCTCGATTCGACGGTTGCTTAACGTTTTCAGGAAGCCATTCTGTTGTTTCTATTGGTCGAGTATCGTTCTCGTCACAGAGCAGGGCGACAACAGCGCAATGGGTTTTCAACTGCCTGCAATTCCGACACTTGTTCATGTTTGTCTCGAACTTTGCAGACCTAGTAAGCTCACTCATTACGAGGTCGTTTCTTATATTCACTAAATTTTTTATTGAGTTGAACGTAGGGTGGATACGTCGATGAAGGTTCCTGCCGTCACTGGCTAGCATCGAATTACCGCTGTAGAGCAACAGGGCCTTGACTTGCTCGAACGTGATCTCGGCTCTCATGAATAGCATCATTGTGTAGGCTAGGAGTTGCAACTCATGACCAGGTTGAGGTTTCTCCCCATGAGACTTGCCGGTCTTCAGTTCGCCTATTCCTACAACCTTTGCTGAAGTTGGTTCCTCCCAGAGAAAATCAATTTTCCCTTTCATCCCTAGGAAGGGGGACAAAACAAAAGTCTCTGTTCGCAGCCTAGTAGATCGCTTTCGATGATCAATCCACCGTGTAATGTGCTCTATTGCAGAATCACATTTTTCGTTTATGTCTTCGGGTGCGGACTCCGTGGCTATGAAATCCTCTACCATTTCTCTCATTAAATTCTCTCGTCTCTCTGCAAGTTCCATTCCTCTCTTGCCATGCCAAAGATCAGGGAACAATAAATGGACAAGATTTCCTCGAATCATGTGCTCATTAGCTGAAGCCGGTAAGAAACGATCAAGGAGAAGCTGACGTCGGCAGAACTCTACTTTGGTCAAATCAGTCACATTGATAAGCCAATCCGGTTCAATAACGAGCAAAGAGTCTTGCCCAACGTATAAACGGCCATATTCTTTTTGTACGTGCAATATAGTGAGGCGAACACGATCATTTAGATCAAGCCAAGATTTTAGCCCAGAGACATAGTCGTTCCAATTGGGGTGTACCTTAAGCGTTACATAGTCGAAATCATTGGTGAGGATTTTTAAAACAAACTCTCCATTACAGGACATCGTAATGGCTTCCACGTACCCCGTTAGGTCGCTCAAGGCGCACTGAGCCCGTCCAACCCCGCAAACCACGCATGGCGCCTTGGCACAAGTGTGTTGCTGTGCAATTATGGGTATTGACCCGTCTTCATTTACGAGAATGGTTGGAACAGACTTAACAACATCATTTGCACGTCTTTCCGGCGCCTGTTGTTTCGTCTCCAAGCTATCTTTATTTCTACTAGTCGCCACATACTTGCCTATATCTTCTTTCCTCAGCCGCAACACTTCACGAAGAAGCCGTGTAATTTCCTTGGATTGTAGGGAGAAATGGGACGATCGAGCGAGGAATATCTCTTGATGCAAGTTATCAAGCCCGGAGATCTTTAGCCAAGGCGTATCCGGCAAATCTATTTCGGATCCGGCTGGAATAGTAGGTGCCAGGACCACTATGCCATAAACATGATCCAATCTAGGTTCCAGTCCAGCCCTTGGCTGCAAAAACTTGGTTCGATGGTCTCTAAGGAATTTTAGGAAAGCGATCCTATAAGCAATCACCTGGTTATATGGGTTACCTTTCGAACCTCCCCGCAGAATCTGCTGTTGAGTATGATCGCGAATAAGCCAGTCACCGTTTTCTCCGCCAAAGACAGGTCCCCTGACTCGTTTCATCTCGATAACAGCTATCCCATTGTTCTTGACTATTGCGAGGTCTATGGGGCTGTAATTAACCATGAAATTCGCCAGCACGCAGAATCTAGTGGGGTCTGATCCGTAATAATCCACCATATTCTTAATAAAGGTTGCCAAATCCTCTATTTCGTGATGATGCTCAAATTCTCCACCCGTCCAAAGTTCAACGCTCATGTGCATGCCTCAATAGCTGATCATGAAAGGTTATAACTGATGTCACCATCTAAAGCGAGAATGTGTCGCCTAGCTCACAAAGCTATTTTGATCCGCCTGTTTGCATTGCGGGGCGCTCAAGGGCCCAGAAAAACCTACATTTATAGCATCGTTAAAAATTATGGCGCTTCTCTAAATTAAACGCGACGTACTGGCAACGTTTGGGCTGTCACCCCCTCGAACTACCATGAAAAGGCTCCCGATGGGAGATGAAAATAGCAGAGATTTTCAGGTCAAGGTGCGAATCCAAGAAGGTGTATCATCAATCAGTTCTGGGATGGCATTAAGAGTTCCCCCCATTGAGTTTGCTATGATGAGGCCTCATTCTGGGCATAGACTAGGCCGGCTGAGATTCGTTCTCTGCGCTCTAACAGACCAAGCTAGTTCTGTCACGGCGAGGAACTGGATATCAGCGATGTAGTCCCAGCTTTTGCTAACTGCTGATAAGTGGTTGTAATATTTGAGAGTGGCGTGGCACATCGAAATGTCTTGCCTCAGCCGATTTTTTGGGGTGTACTGAAGAAAAAAGACGGCCTAAGCAGGGAAGCGTGTGCAGACTTGCAACACTAAAACGCAAATTGCGCCGCTGGGAATATGGTCATGGTATCAGTAACAATGTTGTGAAGAGTGTTAAAACGATTAAAGAGAAACCATGTGGGAGACCATCTAGTGATCTTTGCGAGGAAATTGAACCCATTTTTAGAAAAACTGGGCAGTGAATGTCAGGAAAAATTACTCGAAGAAAAGTGGTTATTGACCCCATCTCTTCGTGTAGGTCAACAATGGCTGGATTCGTTATCGTTGTCGGGTATCGGCGTGGTCAATTGCCGATTGTTTACAATGCCTGGCATGGCCTTGCGCCTTGCTAGCACCGACATGAACCGACTTGGGGTATCTTTTTGCAACGAAAAAAGGCAGGTGTTTATTCTTGACGGCATTTTGGGTAGTTTGTCGAAAGAGACCTCGAGATATTTTTCTAAACTGATTCCCGGACTGTCCCTATCTAAAAGAGTGTGCTTAACGCTTAATGCTTTGGAACTAGCTGGCATCGATCCGGATGATATTTCACCCCATAAATTCGAGAGCTACGAAAAATATGAAGATATCTTGATGGTATTTCGGCGTTATAGAAACCTTCTCCAGGAAATGAAATTAGTTGATTACAGTGACGTACTCAAGATGGCTGCAAGAGCTGTAATAAGGGACTCATATCGGATTTCGGTAACCCCGCGGTTCTTCATCATTCCAACTGAGATAGATTTGTGTGAATTGGAACTACGCCTTATAGATAGCCTGCCGGCCGAAAAGTTAATACATCTCGGAGAATCTAGCATCAATTCGCACCTCTTCTGTCTACGGCGAACAGAACAAGAGCTAATCGGTGCGGTTTTGGATGTACTAATGAACAAAGATCGTGAACGGAAGATTGAATTTTTTTCCGCCATGGGCGTTGCCAACGAGGTCAGAGAGGTACTGAGAAGATGCGCTACCGAAAAAATTCCGTTCGACGACGTCGAGATAGTCCACACAGATCAAGAAGCGTACATCCCCACAATTTATGAAACCTTATTGGAAGTATGTCCAGACCCGTCCCCTGAATGGTCGCATCTTCCTGTGACCTTTGCCGATGGTATCACTGCAGGATTTTCAAGACCCGGTAGAGCATTGCGGGCGTGGCTTGACTGGATGCGAAACGACTTTCCTCAGGCAGCTTTGGTGCACATGATAGAAGATGGTCTATTAAACCTAGCTGACGTTTCTGGTGATTCTCATTTCCTTCGTTTGGGTCGATTGCTGCGTGGACTTGTCATTGTGAACGGACGAGATAGATATCTACCTTCGCTTAGAAAGGCGTTGGAACAAACCGAGGGCAAGACCAGTGACAAAAGGGATTTACAGAATGATACAGATATTGAAGAGCTCTCTCAGCTCATGTCAGATTGGCGAACGCTTTACGGCTTTATGGAAAGTTTGCTCAGAATCTCCATCCCAGTAGGGTTATGTGCAATGGAGTTAATTGATAATGTGAAAACTTTTGTCTCAGAATTCTCTCTTTGTGTCAATGAGATGGACAACTATGCGCGGCTGGCGATCTTGGACGAATTGGAGACCCTACTCGAAACTTTATTAAGCCAGTCTTTGAGCACCACTTTTGACATCTTGGAATGGGCTAGGAGCATACCCGCAAATATTCGAATTCTAGGAAGCGGACCGAAACCAGGACATTTGCATGTTTCGCACATAAGCAATGGTGGTCATTCAGGTAGAAGGCATGTTTTTATAGTTGGATTGGACGAAGAGCGATTTCCTGGTTCTCCCTCCATTGACCCGCTACTTCTTGATGAAGAGCGCCAAAGTATCTCAAAACGTCTTCCTACGTCTTGGAAAAACCACGAGCAAAAGCTACTGACTTTTCTTCAGCTTCTTTGTCGCCAAACAGGGAACCTGTGCTTTAGTTATTCAACAACTGATTTGAGCGATGATTCCTCATACTTACCCAGCAGCGTATTTAGGGCCGCCCAAAACTTCTGTTATTCGCACCCAGGTAGCGAAGGGACGGAGCCTAATTCGACATTGCGAGTCGCAGCTTTTGTTCCGATTCATGACAAGAGTGTTTTAACCAGTACCGACTGGTGGCTCCAAAGAGTTCTATCGGATAAACCACCAAGTAAAGAAGACCTATTTCAGCAGTTTTTCCCTCATTTATGGCGTGGGCTTCTCGCCTCAGACGCGCGGGCAAGCGATATCTTTACTGAGTATGACGGCAATTTATTAGATTGCGCTTGTGATGTCTTTGATCCCATTAAGCCAGGTGGACCAATTTTGTCAGTGCAAAAGCTAGAGACATTCGCAAAGTGCCCACTGGCTTATTTTTTTAGATACGTGCTCTCAGTAACGCCCCCATCTGAACCGGGAATGGAAAACGAATCGTGGCTCGATCCACTGGAAACGGGCAGCTTACTCCATGAGGTTTTTCGGGTATTCATCGAAGAATTGATGCGACAAGGGCGAATACCTCTGGCTAAGCGTGACCAGCCTCGCCTACACAGCATCTTACATCAGTACGTCGGGCATTTGAAGGCAGCCCATCCACCGCCTAGCACCCGATCATTACACCGACAAATCAGGTTGCTTGAGAACGCTGTTAACATATTCCTCGTGGAGGAAGAAATAGCTTGTAGATCTTTGATACCGAGGTTCGTTGAAGTTTCTATCGGACTCCGGAAAACAGGGGTTGAGACGGACCTAGATCAGGAAACCCCAGAATGTATCGAGATAGACCCCGGGGTTTTTATACGCGTCCAAGGCAAGGTTGACAGAATAGACGAGTCGCCTGGCGGGCCCGCAAAAGAATTTATTGTGTGGGATTATAAGACTGGAGGAACCTATCGGTACCAGCATTCTGATTTATTTCACCAGGGAAGGAACCTTCAGCATTGCATTTACACAGCTATCACCGCCGCTCTTCTCAAGAAGCGGATCCATCCCGAAGCGAGAGTCTCAAAATTCGGTTATTACTTTCCAACTCTGAAAGGCCGAGGAATACGCATAGTTACGGTCGAAGATGCCACAACAAAAGGATTTGATATTATCAATGGCATTTGCCGAATGATGGGGCGTGGCTGCTTCCCTCCAACCAACAACGCCAAAGATGACTGTTCTTACTGCGAATATGCGGAGGTCTGTGGTGACGTCGAGACTGTGGCTGCGCAGTCGCTGCAAAAAATTAAAAATGAAGCCAACAAAATGCTCAATGACTTCAAGACAATCCGTGAAGTATCCTAATATCTTGGCTATGAATCTAACTGTCGTTAGGCGAGGTAGATAAAAAATTTGAAGAGATACGCATGCGTGCTTAATGCCATGAAACTAATTAGAGAGTGGATTGTTGCAGTACCAAATACCAATACCGCAAGGTTTTGTCGTTCCATCCGTGTGATCTGGAATTGGTTGATCGTCCTAAGTTTTCTTAATGGCATTGGTGGGACAGGGGTTGAGGGCGAGCAAGCTGGAATCATCTGATACTAACTTCTTAGAATACTTATTGCTTCCATAGGGGCTTTATGAACACAAAAGTCGTTCCTCCTGATCAATCAGTACGCGAATCAATCCTTCAAGACCTCGAATCAACTATTCTCGTCGAGGCAGCTGCTGGTACAGGTAAGACTACCAGCATCGTGGGACGAATGGTGCAATTACTGGCATCCGGCTTAACCACTGTTGACAAGATGGTTGCCGTTACGTTTACCCGTAAAGCGGCTGCAGAACTGGGAGATCGCTTTGAAAGGGCGCTGCGAGCACAAGTGTACTTGTGTGATCCACCGCAGAAAAATAGGTTGGAGAGTGCCCTGATCTCCCTCGATAGGTGCTTCGTAGGTACAATTCATTCATTCTGCGGCCGTATATTGAGAGAACGTCCCCTAGAAGCAAGCCTGCCCATAGATTTTGAAGAAATCGACGAACAACAAGACCGAGAGATTCGATCTCAGGTATGGAACAATTTCGTAGAGCAGATTCATCGCAATCAGGATCCCATTCTCGGAAGACTGGATGAAATAGGTATCGACCTGGAGGACCTTGCCGGCTCTTTCCAGATGATCTGCGATTATGAGGACGTTGAAGAATGGCCTTTTCGTGATGCGATAACCCCTGATTTGGGGCCTACCATAGCTGAATTGGAGAAAATGGTTGAGCATATCGAGGACTTTTTGGGAAGGTTGCCGACCCACTTTCGTAAAGACGACTTGATGACTGTGTATGAACGTGTAGCCCTGACCTTCCGTCAGGCTTCTAGTATTCGATCCGTTCGTGAACTCATGGACGTATTGAGTCAGTTCAAAGTCAAGAAAGGGGCTGCACGCTCCTGGCCTAAATATCTTGGAAATTTAAAAGAAGAAGAGGAACGCCTTCGAGTTTTCAGCGAAAATGTGGCTGCACCACTGCTCAAAAGGTGGAGAGAATATCGGTATGGGACGATAATGAGAGTATTGTTGTCAGCACTGGAATGTTACCGATCTGAGAAGTTGATATCGTGCAAGCTAAATTTTCAAGATCTTTTATTATACTCTGCCCGCCTCTTGCAAAAAAATCCCTCTGTTCGAACACATTTCAGGAAACGTTTCACCCATATACTAGTGGATGAATTTCAAGACACCGATCCAATTCAAGCCGAGGTACTGCTCTATTTGACAGCAGACGACCCCTTCGAAACAAACTGGAAAAAATGCCGACCGTGTCCGGGATCGCTATTCTTGGTGGGCGATCCGAAGCAATCGATCTACCGTTTCCGTAGGGCGGACATCATCACCTATAACGAGGTCAAGAACATTGTAGAACAAAGTGGAGGCAAAGTAATAAAGCTGTCTGCGAATTTCAGGACAGTTGCACCTATCGTCAGGTGGGTAAATGGTTTTTTTAGCAAACGTTTTGCTGAACTGCCTCATGAGACGTCTCCGGCCTATGTTGCTCTAGATGAGGTTATAGGAGAGCCCAAAAAGGAATCTCTCCACGGAATACGCATACTGCGATTGACACAAGAAGGTGGATCTAATCAATCAAGGAGCGAGTTGGAGGCATATAAAATAGCTTCCATAATACGCCATGCACTGGACAACAGAATGGAGATACCCGTCTCCTCAACTCATGGACGAGGGATGCTATACCGACCCGTTGAACCGGCTGATTTTATGATCATAACCCCTCGCCTCAAGCACCTTCACGTTTACGCAAAGGCCCTCCAGGATTTTGAGATACCTTATGAAATTACGGGGAGTGCCACGGTTAACGAAACCGAAGAGGTATCGATTCTGTATTCTCTGATCAGCTGCATTGTTGAACCACACAATCCCGTAGCTCTATTGGCTGTGTTGAGGGGGCCACTCTTTGGCATGAGCGATGCGCAGCTATACGATTTCAGGGCCAAAGGAGGTGTTTTTTCCTTTAAATCAGATGTTCCTAACGCACTCGAGAAAAAGACTAGAGCAGCTTTCGAGGATGCATTTTTGCGTCTTAAGTCCTACCGTTCCTGGTTGATGCACCTTCCCATGGTAACAGCCTTGGGAAAAATTTTGGAAGATTCTGGCCTGATTGTTCGTGCTGCGTTGCGTCCAGGAGGCAACCTTCAAGCCGGTGCGGTATTTAAGACTTTGGAATGGATCAGGAAATCTTCTCGTTCCATGCTCACCAGGCATGATCTCCTGGACGCTTTAAAGTCGCTCGTTAGGAAAGAAGAACCTCATGACACAGTGCCTGCGATGACCATGCACGGCTCAGCGGCTAGAATCATGAACCTTCATAAAGTGAAAGGTTTGGAAGCGCCTATTGTATTCCTGGCTGACCCATCCGGTTCCTTTGACCACCAACCTTTCATTCACATCGAAAGAGGTCAAGACAAGGTTCGAGGATATCTTGCCATACACACTGAGGGCGGAAGGAGATACAATCCAGCTGTGATCGCACAACCTGTGGACTGGGATAATTATGCCAAGAGGGAAGGCGATTTTTTACGGGCCGAATTTATAAGGCTGCTGTATGTAGCTGCCACGCGAGCTGGCTGCCTTCTTTCCATTTCCCTGCTTGATAATAATTGGCGCGGCAGAAAAAAGCATCCCTGGATAATGTTTTCAGAAGCCTTGGATGAGGCTTCAGAATGGCAGGCTTCATTCATGGCAGATAGAGCGAAAAATATCGCCCAGGGTGAGGTTTCTGAACAATCGGTGCTAAAAATGGAGGGCTACCGCCGCCAGCAATGGGAGGCACTGACTTGTCCATCGTACCATTCATCAGGAGTTAAGGCTCGCACCGTGGTCCAAGGAGATCTTCCGAATGCCCTGCATGAGCAGGGAACACAATGGGGATCAGCTATTCATTCGTTGCTTGAAATAGCTATGTTGGAGCAAGGAGTTGACCTGGAGCAGGCTGCTGAGTCCATAATGAGTCAAGTAGGCTTGGGGGCAGAACATGTGCCGAATTGTATTGATACTGTGCAGAGGGTTATTTCATCTGGATTTTGGGAAAGAGCAAAAAAGTCCTCCAGGGTCATGGTAGAGACCCCTTTTCAAATGGTGACCTCGTACGACGATAACGGCTCGTCTGGAGGGCCGCTTATACTAAAAGGGGTCATCGACCTAGTTTTCGAAGAAAGTAACGGTTGGGTACTCGTTGACTACAAAACAGACAGAATTCCAGAAGCGTCTCTAGATGATCTTGTACAAAAATACCGAGACCAGGTCTTGGCCTATGCCCATGCGTGGGAAAGTCTCACGGGGCAAAACGTAAAGGAAAAAGCATTGTATTTTACGCATCTAAATAGATATATTGTGTTAGGTCTGCAAAAGACATGAACATTAAAACTTGTTTGTTAACTTAAGAATATGCAGAATGCTGTTTTTGTTCTACGACCTTAATGATTCTAAGCACAGTACGGTTCACAGGTGTCGGAACGTTGTATTGGTTACCAAGCGCCACTACTTTTCCTGCAAACATCTCCACTTCCGTCTTTCGACCAGCCTCAATGTCTTGAAGCATGGAGGTCTTGCCATGGGGTGAAAGCGTCATAAGAACGCCATACCAGTCCTGGAGGTCCTTTTCTGTGATGTTTACACCAGTGAGTTTGGCAACATCGAGTACCTCGATCATCAGTTCATTCATCAAGCCTTGTGCATCCGCCGAAGATTGGAAAACCCCATATGGTGTCCCCATAACAGCCGACGCCTGATTGATTCCGACGTTGATCATGAATTTCCACCACAGCATACGGATCATGTCCGGAGGAATTTCGTTAGGTATACCTGCCTTGTCCAAAGCGTACTTCACGGCTAGACATTTCTCGCTCACCGCTAAATTCCTGGCCTCCCCAAAATAGATCTTGCCCGGGTTGGTATAAATTGTGGCATTACCTTGCCTGACGGCATCTATACCAAGCGCAATGGCGTAAAGAACCTTGTCCTTTCCGTAAACGGAGCCAAGATATTCTTCGCTGTCAAGGCCGTTCATCACTGAAATGACAGTTGTGTGCTCTCCGACTAAGTTCTTCAAGTCGAGAGCTGCTTCTTGGAGATGATGATTTTTGACTGCCACGATGATGAGATCACAAGGTTCGGTGGCTTTATCCGGGTCAATGACCGGAATTTTCAATTGGTGCTTGTTTACCTCCACACCTTTTTCAAGCAAGCGCGTGTAACGGGGATCTCTAGCGACGAAAAATACTTCAAAATCGTCAGCTTCGGCAAATTTTGATGCATAAAATGAACCCATAGCGCCTGCTCCTAGAATGGCTATTTTTTTGATTTTTCTCATAAAAAGACTCCCCTTGATGAGGTTTTGTACTGTGATTGGTATGTCTTTTCTTTTCCTATGACAACTACTAAAAAATCATAAACGAACGATTTCAATCATTGAGATGAAGCAGTGGCACTTCTGAATACTGAATACACTTCTGGTGACAGAGAGGTGAATCTTAAAAAAACTCTATAGCCTTCCGCTATCTTTGTGACTTCGATGGCCTTGGCATATGCATCGCCAATGACACTTTGGTGAGCATCCTTGATCAACCGTAATCGAAGATCTTCCCACTGTCTAATTTCTTCTTGAACCACAAGAACGGCGGTAGTAGGCGAAACGCCGGTGATAACACCAGTTGCCTGAGCATTTGATATTGCTTTTTGATCAAGTGTTTCTATCTGCACTGCTATTCCTTGTTTAAGTTCAACCTGCTCTCGATCAAGTTCTGGCAGGAACAGGTCGTAAATGCCCCTGATCCCTCTTACATCGTAAAGTTCGACAATGCCGGGCATACCTTTCATTTCTACACGGAGCACATTTCCCACAACCAGTACATCCGAGAGCTTTTCATAAGTGTTCTTGCTGACTAATATCTGGCGACCCACTGTAAAGGATTCTATCCTCCCCGTAAAATTCACTTGAGACCCTACTGCTCCATACTTAGATCGCTTTTCTGAGCCAATGTTTCCAACCACAACGATTCCTGTGTTCACAGCAACACCCATTTCCAGGTGGGGTAACCCTTCCACCTCGTTTCTAACATTGATTTCATTCATCGCTAGCTGCATTTTGATAGCGCATGCCACTGCTTGCGCCGGGTGGTTTTCCAAGGGCTCTGGAGCCCCAAAAAAAGCGAGTATGCCATCCCCAATAATCTCATCAATAGTTCCGCGAAACTCTATAAGAATATCCACCATTTTAGCCAGATAGCGGTTCAGGAACTTTATAACCTGTTCAGGCTCCATGGCGGATGTCATAGCAGTGAACCCTCGCAGATCGGACATAATCATTGATATTTCTCGACTCTCGCCTCCTAGGCTTAGTCCATCTTTGGCCTCTAAAAGGCGATTGACCACTTCTTTGGTTAAATACCGACCAAAGGTATCACGAATGAAGTCTCTTTCCTTTAGCCCCTTGGTCATATGCGTCAAGGCGCGGGCGAGCTGTCCTACTTCGTCTGTGGTTTTGATGTGTGAGAGATCAATATCTAAGTCGCCTTTGGCTATACTATCTGTAGCTAGAGCCATTGTTCGCAGCGGCCTGGATATAGACCGAGCCACTATCAAGCTTGCCAAAAACAAGAGTAAAACTCCCCCTACGGCCATGGCAAGTGTGATCTTATGAAGATTGACCAATTCGTAAAGCAGCTCAGACTTGGGAAACACTGCACCTACCACCCAACCCGGAGACGGAATCCTGGCGTAAGCAACATAGGCTTCTCCAATTTCCAGCTCATGTCCTGCATCCAAGAAACCTCTATCCCCTTTTATCATGGTCCGTCCAACGTCACGCCATTTCTGACTCTTCCTCTCCTCAGCTAAACTAAAGATAGATTCTTTCATTACTAAGGCGGGATTCTTGTGCGCAACGAACGTCCCAGTATCTGAAATGATGAAGCAGTATCCTGTCTTGCCAACGGGAATCGATTCGACGATTTCGTTTAGCCAATCAAGTGAAACATCGGCAGTTGCCACGCCCCAAAAAGTCTTTGCTTCAGGCTGGTCAGAAGATTCGTTTCCTTCGGTTCTGAAAAAAGGCACCGAGAAGGTTGTCATAAGAACATTACCACCCCCCTCATCAAAATACGGGGCAATCCAAACCGCTTTCCGAAGGACTTCTGGCACGTGGAACCAGTCTTTTTGAAAATAATCATACGTCTCAGACCCCAATTGCTGATACTCTATGCCTTTGGGAGTCTTCCAGTAGTATGGAGCGAAATATCTGACCCCCGGCATGTAGGCTTCCGAAGCAAAGGCAACTGTCGAACCGAAGACTTCTGCGTTATCTTCCACTGCTTTGCGAAGCTGCCTGAGCAATAGCCACTCATCTGGTCTGTGTATTTCAACTGTGCGTGCTAGGTTGATGGCTACTTTCTCAACGGCTCTGAATTCCTGCTCAATCTTGTTAGCAGCCGATGCTGTCACTCCCAACGCAGTCTCCTGGGCCTGTTCGAGGATGATTTTGCGCATCTTCACATAGCTGAAAGTTAGGAGAAGTCCCAGGATAACTACGCTTCCGAGCCAAACAAGCACGGTTATCTTAAACTTCACGCTGCTTCGAAGTTTCCGGGTCATTTCTTCCCCCGATAGAAGTCCTCATACCAAGGCACGTTTTCTATGAAGTTGTTATTTTTGAGTATACTAGTGACATACTCGTAGTCTCTTAAGTTTAACTTACCTAGATCAGACTCCGAAGCAGAAGACAAAATGAGATCTTTCATTCTGTCCAGCATCCAACGTTGGTGTGGTTTATTGCTGCCTGTGTGGGCTGCGTCAGCATACTTCATTACAATATCTAAGGCCTGTTCCTTGTGGTCAAAGGCCCATTTCCAACCTTTAAGCGAGGCCTCAACAAAGTCTCTGCAAGTCTCCGGATCCGCCTCGTACGTTTGCTGAAGCGTGTACAGCCCATCTTCTGGGAAATTACTAACATCTTCATCGAGAAAAAAAACTGTTAATTCATCAGGGTCAAGGCCGCTGTTTATTATCAAATGGTATTCGTTGTACCAAGTGGCCGCCATTGCATCTACCGCGCCCTTGAGAAACAGTGCTATCGAAGCGTAGTTTGGGATGACTTCCACGTTTATGGCGTGCTTGCGGAAAAAAATCATTGGTTGCAAGTAAAAGTGTCCCGCCCAAAGCCCTACTTTTCTACCATTCAAGTCTTTCGGTTCCTTTACCTCGGGTCTTGCCACAAGAATTATTGATGAGCGTTGAATCATCTGGGCAAGACAAACTATCTCTTTCCCTGCCGCCCGTTCTTGTATGGCGGTGGACAACCAACAAGTCACAAACGTTGCCTTCCCTGATGTCAGCGCCTCAAGAGGGGGCTTTCCTGGGCCGCCTTGCAGAAGCTCGAGATATATGCCGGCGTCACGATAGAATCCTTTTTCCAGCGCTACCATGTAGCCCGCGAATTGGGCTTGAGGGAGCCATTGGGGAAGGAGCGAAACCCGTTTAAGCGGCTTGTCTTGCGTTAGCCCACAATTTTGAAAGCCTAGATTTACACTGAGCATGACAAAAAGGCTTAGCACGATAAGCTTTGCCATGGGGATCCTCCAAGACAGTGACTAAAAGTGACAAGTGTCACCGGTAAAACAAGGAAAAAAAGTTCAGGAAAGTGTCGTCGGTTACTGATATTGAAGTCCCTATAAATAAGCTCCTTTGACAGTCATGAATACGATACCACAAAAGATTTGGATTTTACACATCTATGGGCGGTGGTCTTTTGGGACGGCACTCGTTGACACAAGAGACGCAAAATGAAAAGATAACAAACATTTCCACCAATCCGAGGGACTTATGAGATGCGATCGGTGTAGCCAAGAAATCCCTGAAAAAGACGCAAGAGAATATTACGGACAAAATATTTGCGATGATTGTTACATGGATGCCCTTTCACCTGCTAGGAGTCGTGATCCCTGGGCTGTTTATACTGCTAAATCCATAGCTAAAAGCAAAGGCGGACTGATTCAGCTTAACGAAATTCAGGTCAAGATAATGCAAGTTCTTAAGGACACGGGAGGGGTTGAATTGCCTGAACTCGTCAAAAAAGTGGGCGCAGATGCAAAGACTGTAGAACGAGAGTTTGCTGCCCTACGGCATATAGAAAAGGTCAGGGCGGAAATAAGAGGGAACAAAAAGGTGTTGACCTTATGGTAGAAATACATCCTTGCTGAGTTAAGCGAGGTGGAGATTTAGCATTTACGGACAGCGGTAATGTCTGTTCGGTCCGTAATAGTCGATGGCCAGCATGCTGATATCATCATTAGGGGGATTGTTGTTTCCAAAAAGCATCACTTCTCCGTAAAGGGTGTCAAGCATAGACTGGGGCCTAAGAGACCTCAGGTCTCTTAAATATTGATACAAGCGGTCCTCCCCGAACATATTGCCTTTGTCATCGAAGTACTCAGTTATACCGTCGGTATATATGACCAAACGATCCTCAGGACGCAACGTAGTTACGCCTTGTTCAAAGGGAACCATTCCGCCGAGGCCTATCATACAGCCTCCAGCTTCCAACGTTTCAAGAGTCCCATCTGCTCTTATAACCACTGGAAACGGATGCCCTGCATTACTATACCTAAGCTCCCCGGTCTCTACGTCAAGGACGAGGTAGGTCATGGTAAAGTACGTATCAAATTTCTCATACGGATATTTTTGGTCTAAAATTTCCATCAAGGTCGCCGGCGACAAGAAAACAGATTTCTTGTCATTACAATTTTCCAGCGCTTTACTCGCAAGGGGGGAAGTGGATGGTTGGAGCATCTGCGTCACGGAGACTGTAACCAGTGAAGAAGACACACCGTGTCCGCTTACATCTATCATGTACATGACTATGTAGTGGTCGTCGAGGCTGAACACGTTATAGATGTCGCCTCCAACAAAAGCGCTAGGTTCGAACTTGGTGCCAAAAATGCAGGAGCGACTGTATGGAAGGGCTTGTGGCAACAGACTTTTTTGAATTCCTGCTGCAGCACGTAGGTCTTCTTCCAGTCGATGCTGTTTTTCGATGAGCTGGACTCGTTGACTCTCCAATTCGGTAAGGTCTTCAAATACTACCATTATTAGCGGTTCATCACCGCACTGAACACGCCTAACAGAGAACTGAAAGTATTTTTCTATGGGCTTCTCTCCGATGTAAAATATGCGTTTGAGTCGAGATTTTCGGGTAGGCATATTTTCTTCGAGAGCTTTGATAATGGCGTCTCTCAACTGACAGTCAGGGCAGTTGGAGGTCTCTCCGCACAGAGTACTTTCTTCTACGGCAAACACGCACCCTATCGCGTTGCCGCATTTTTTATGTAATAAGTCCTGCTCAGATTTTGAAAACAGTTTTTCCAGGGCTGTGTTAAATTCTTGAAGCTTTAACTCTGCGTTTGTGAGGAAAACGCCTGACTCGATGTTTTCCAAAACCAGATTAAGAATATTCGTAGAATCCTTTAGATCTTGTATAACTAATCTCATTGTTACTACTCTATCTTGGCCGCGCACACGCCTGCGAGCTGTAAGGTGTACGACCTGACACTTTATTTAGTCTTTTTAGCTACAGACTCTACAGCCTCTACAATTTTCTTATATCCGGTGCATCGACAGATGTTGGAGGACACAGTTTTTACAATCTCATTCTTAGTCGGCTGAGGATTCCTTTCAAGAAGCCCTTTGGCCGTCATAATCATGCCTGATGTACAAAATCCGCATTGTACAGCGCCCTTATCCATGAAGCTTTCCTGGAGGGGATGCAATGCGTCCCCGTCGGCCAGTCCTTCTATAGTCACCACTTCTGCGCCAGCGAGTTCAGCCGTCAAGGTTATGCAGGACCTCATCGGCGTTCCATTGACCATTACTGTGCAGCTCCCACATGCACCAAGGCCACATCCTTCTTTGGCTCCAGTCAGCTCCAATCGGTTTCTCAAGGTTTCCAGCAGGGTTTCGTTTGGCTTAATTTCTAAGACTGTGGGTTCACCATTTATTCGAATCTCTACGCTTATTGGTTTCATCATCACCCCACCTCAGTAACTTTCTTTATGAGACGTCTGGAGAGAACCGCAATCATCCTTTTCCTGTAATCAGGAGAAAGTACGGTGTTTGCTGCTAGATACGTCTCTTGCAGAGCCTTTTCAATCACTTGTTCCGCGTCGCCCTCAGAGAAGTTTTTTAGCTCGAACACCTTTGGTGCGGGCCCAGCAGCTGTGATGGCGAGCTTTCCGTTACCATTTACGACAGAAAAGGCTACTCCCACCAACGGATAGTCAATGGATCCTCTAAGCCGTAATTTATCATAGCTTCCAAGGCTTTTTTCTTTGGGCACAATTATTTCAGTCAGGATTTCCCCAGGTTCCAGTCGAAAAGGCTTTGCCGCATTATTGCTGAAGATCCTAGGCAAGGGAACGACTCTATCTCCAGCTATTCCCTCCAGTTTTACTCTTGCGTTTAGAGTGCATAATGCAGCGGCATTATCACTGCAGTAGTTGGCAAAACATTTCTTAGCGCCGGGAACCGCATTGCAGGCAGCGCCCTCCATTTTTAAGCACAATCCTTTTGATTTTCGCCAAAATTCTGACTGGTTATAAAAGAGACAACGAGTATTCTGGAGGATATTACCGCCTATGGTACCTTTCATTTGAAGGGTCTCACAGGATGTAGCTTCAAGAGAAGCTTGAAGCGTAGGACAATACTTCTTTATCAAGAGGTTATTTTTAAGATCAAAAATCGATGTCAAGGACCCTATTCTTAGAGAATCTGTTTCTTCCTCGATTACCTTCAGTTTGGCAATTCGCTTGATATCGATAACGAGACTCGGTTTTTCGAGCCTAAGTTTTATTCTTGGAACTAAGTCCGTTCCGCCACTCATATAGACAGCATCTTGTCTGGCCTCCTGGAAAGCATCGAAGGCCTCTCTAAGGGTTTCAGGACTGCAGTATGAAAATTTGGGAAGGATCATGACTCACCTCTTCTTTGCCGCGTCCAAGGCTTCGAGCACCCTGTCAGGGGTCAGAGGAAGCTCTGGTAACATCACGCCTAAGGCATTGTGAACGGCACAAGCCACGGCGCTATGCGCGTTCATTCTAGTTGTCAATCCGCCTTCTTTTGCTCCAAAAGGCCCCTCGGGGTCTTCTGACGTGACAATAACTGTCTGGATTTCAGGCATGTCACATGCCAAGGGTACCTTATATTCCAGAAGATCGGGGTTTAGCAGATGACCTCCGCTCCAAATCATTCCTTCCATGATTGTGGCCACTCCCGCCTGCTGGATGGAGCCTTCTATTTGTCCTTCCACTGCTGAAGGATTGATTGGATTTCCACAGTCATGTGCGGAGTAAAAACGTGGTATTTTGACGCAACCGGTTTCTGTGTCAACAGTTACCTGGGCAATTGAACAGCCAAAAGAAAATGTCCCGGCCATCTGACCGTAAGGTTTCTTCACCCACTCTCGCTCAAAATCTATCTTCGGCATGTAAGCGCCTGTGCCCATTATGGGACGTGCCTTGAAAAAGGCTTCCCGCACTATCCACCTAAGTGGCATCTTCTTTGAAGGATCGGTCTTGGAGACAATTGATCTATCTTTTAGGTCCAGGTCGTCAATGGGATGATTAAGTTTGGCTGAGGCAAGTTCTAGTATTTGGCGTTTTGCATCCTCGCACGCGCGTTTGACTGCGTTCCCTCCCACAAATGCCGCTGCCTGGGAATACGCCCCTGGGTCGAGGTTGGTCACCTCGGTATCGGCATTGACCAGGTTGACGTCTTCCATAGGCACTCCTAGCACTTCGGATGCAATTTGTACCATCATAGATTCATTTCCCATCCCTGTATCAACGACACCAGTTACGATAGTGACCTGACCATCATCATTGATCTTGACGTAGCATACAGACCCTGACCGAAAACCCATGGGGAAACCACACATTATGGCAACGCAACCCATCCCTGTACCTTGTCCTAAGTGAACTCCGGGCGAGGCATAGCTCCATTTAGCTGCCAAAGCCGCTTCCCTAACTGGTTTTTCCAGCCCACCACTGACCACCAAGGACTTCGTAGCCGTTTCTTCGCCCACTTTTAGTCCGTTCTTGAGGCGTATTTCCATTGGATCCATACCTAGTTCGTGGGCTATCATGTCTAGTTGCATCTCGTTACCGGCTAGGAAAGCTCGTCCGTGGCAACCATACATTCCACGTATCCCTTTGTTGGTGAAAACCCTATACCCATCATAACGCACGTTAGGGATTCTATAGGTCTCTTCGTGGACATAATAGGGTATGGATGTGGCTATTGGACCTGTACTGCTGTAGGCTCCTCCATCATAAAACACCTGGAATTCCTTTGCCAAGATTGTGCCATCTTTCTTTACGCCCGTTCTAATCCTTGCGGTCATGTCATGAGTCTGACGAGTGCAGCATGCGTTCTCTTCGCGAGTCAGCGCTAGTTTCACTGGCCGGCCCGTCTTTATCGATAGCAGAGAGGCTACGAAATCAGCTGGCGAAACTTCTGATCGAGAGCCAAAATGCCCGCCTACGCAGATTCGGCGCACTCGGACTTTGTTTAACGGCATTTGTAACAAGTTCGCCAAGGCCTTCGCACGGACGTGAGGACCGGCGTTGGGCATCCAAAGGTCAAGATAGCCGCTCGCGTAACTCGCTACCACAGCATACGGTTCCAACGTTGAATAGGCTTCGCCCGTTGCGTGGAACACATCCTCTTTGACCAGGTAAGATTCCTGAAAGGCCTTTTCGACGTGGCCTACTTCTATGTGTACATGGACATTAATGTTCTGGGGATTTGTCTCATGAATAAGAGGAGCACCATCTTTCATGGCATCCTCTGGAGTGAAGACCGCTGGCAAAGGTTCGTATTCTACGTCAATAAGATCGATGGCTTCTAAAGCCGTTTCTTCATCTACAGCGGCGACGCCGGCTACGTCTTCGCCGATGTAGCGCACTTTGTCTATGGCTAACATAGGGTGATCTTGCGTATATTTAAACACTCCCCATTTTACTCCATAGCCGTCCGCAGCCGTTACAACGGCCTTGACACCCGGTAACCTCCTGGCCTTTGTCGAATCAATTCTCAGAATCTTTGCATGAGGAAAAGGGCTTCTCAATACTTTTGCGTACAGCATTCTGGGCAGGCGTAAATCTGCTGTGTAAATGGCCTGCCCCGTAACCTTGGCAAGACTATCCGTACGCCGCACTCTTCTTCCTATCACGGAGTATTGCTCGTCCATTTAAGTACTCCTCAGCCGTATTATTCGGATAAATAACGTACAATTCATACCACAATCTGCCATTTCTAGAAAGACCAGACTACTCGTGGAACTATATTCGAAGACATGATCAACGCAACGCTTTCTTATCAACCTTGCCCACTGGCGTTAGTGGTATGTTCTCGACAAACTCTATTATTTTGGGTACCTTGTATGGTGCAAGATTCTTCCTACAGAATGCTACAATTTCAGATTCAAGTTCGTTTTCGTCTCGATGCCTGTCCTCGGAGCGTGTTTGTACGACAAGTTTAACTATGTCCGTTCCTGGACGCTTCGGATTGGGTGCACCCACTATCGCACAAAATTCTATAAAAGGCAGCTCATAAAGCTTCTCTTCCACCTCTCTAGAGAAAACCTTGAAGCCACCGACATTAAGCATATCCTTGCTTCGATCTACTATGGTGATAAATCCATCTCTATCCATTCGCCCAATGTCTCCTGTGTGCAGCCACGTTGTTCCTTCGTGGACCCTCAACACATTGGATGTTTCATCTGGCCTTTTCAAATAACATTTCATAACTTGCGGTCCAGATATAATGATTTCCCCTTCCTGTTCTTCGCCCACCTCTACCGTCCCTGTTTCAAGGTCAACAAGCTTGACTAGGGTATTTGGAAGCGGAATACCAACGGTTCCAAGTTTCCTCAAGCCGTTACGAGGATTCATGGTCGCGAGACTGCTTACCTCGGTCATGCCATAGCATTCAAGCATTTTCCCTTCACCGATGATCCTTTCGAGATCACAAAGAGACTCCACTGGGAACGGTGATGCAGCACATAGGCAAAAAGCTAGTCCAGAAAAATCAAGTTTCTTGAACCCTTCTTCAGCCATCAGCATCATGTAGAGCGACGGAACATTAACAAGTATAGTAGGCTGATGCTTTCTCATTTCCTTAACAATATGTTTAGTATCTCGCGGATTAGGGATAAGTATCTGAGTGGCTCCTATATACATGGTTCCTAAACCTAGCGCGAGACCGGCTATGTGAAAATAGGGAAAGCCCGATAGAATAACTTCATTTCCACGCCTCATATTTAGCCACGTAGTCACAATGGCTAGTTCAGACACTATGTTTTCATGTGTAATCACAGTCCCCTTTGGCAACCCTGTTGTACCGCCAGTGTACATGACGAGGCATTCATCGCTGGGGTTTATACTAAGGGTAGGACGTTGGTTGGGGTATGTTTTCAAAATCTCCATGAAATTGACAACTATTTTACCAGCAATGGGGCTGACTCGCCCTGTCGGAACTTTTCTTAGGAGCTTTCCTGCTGTACGCTTTAGCCAGGGGAGAAAATCCACTACGCCTGTCGCGACAATCATCTTCAGGTCGGAGAGCCCGTCAACTATTTCTAGAAGTCGATGTTCAAATAGAGCATCTAGTGTCACCAGAACCTTCGCTTTGCTATCCTTTAATTGCTGAGCCATTTCTCTGGGTGTCAATAGAGGCGATACTCCCGAGGCACATGCCCCAGCCTTCATAGCGCCCAACTGTGCTATGACATACTGGGGGGTATTAGGAAGGTTAATCCCCACTACATCCCCCTTTTTGACCCCGTTTTGTACAAGGGCCTGGGCGAAGCGGTTGGACATATCCGTCAATTCTTTATACAACAAAGTGATGCCTAAAAAATTCAGGGCTGGCCTATCAGCAACTTCTTCGGCCACCGCTTCCAAACAGTCCACTAGAGAAGAATGCGGATAATCAACTTGTTCGCCACAATGCCGTGGATAATGCTTGAGCCATCGTCTGTCATGGGAAACCATGGCCGTCCTCCTTTTGGTAGACCGTATGCGTGATCCTATCAACGAGATAGAGCAAGAGGAGCTTTGCTGAAAGACGCTATAATGCTACCAGATGGCCCTTTTGGAAACAACACGAAATTTTGCAACAGAAGACAACCAACCGACTACATCTCGAATGGTGTCAGTGATGAAGCCCGCACACATTTTAGTTTCAAAGTCGTTCGAATCAGTGCTATACTTCTATATCCTCAAAGGAGGTCAGATTTTGCGCGTTCTCCTCATCCACCCGGATAGTCCACGAAATGTAGGGGCTTCGGATAAAAGCATTCATTTTATAGGCAAGAAAGCGTATGTACCACCTTTGGGACTAATCACAGTCGCGGCACTTCTCCCCCAAACCTGGGAAATGCGTCTCGTTGATCTGACCTTTCAACGTATTTCAGCGGAGACATGGGACTTTGCGGACCTTGTCATCATTTCAGGGACGATCCTTCAGTACACCCAAATAATCGAACTTATCAAAGAGGCCAAAAAGCACAATAAAAAAGTCGCAGTAGGAGGTCCCGGAGTCTTCCACTTTCCTGATGATGCGCTTCGAGCCGGCGCAGATTTTGTTGTCAAAGGAGAGGCTGAAATCACGATTACTCCTCTCGTAAAAGCCCTTGAGGAAGGCAAGAGCGGCATATTAATTGAGGCCTCAGCACCAGCAGACATCACCCAAACTCCGATACCACGTTACGATCTACTCGATATGTCGGCTTATGTCGAGATGACTATGCAATTCTCCCGTGGATGCCCGTTTAGGTGCGAATTTTGCGACGTCACTCTCATATTCGGCCGGGCTATCAGAACTAAGACATCTCAACAAATCCTAAATGAACTCGACGCCCTGTATAGAGCAGGATGGCGTAAGCATGTATGGTTCATTGATGATAACTTTATCGGGACACCGATCAAGGCAAAGGCGCTACTGCGTGAGATGATCCACTGGAATGAGCTTCATCACACTCCTTTTGAATTCTTCACATTTGCCTCAGTAAATCTAGCGGGTTTTCCAGACCTTATGGAGCTCATGGTCAAAGCCAATTTCACCCGGGTTTACCTAGGCATCGAAACAACTGACAAAGAGTCTCTAAAAGTTGCTCAAAAATTTCAGAATGCAGCGACAGACATTGACGCCGCCTGCCAGAAAATTAATCGCGCTGGCTTGCAGATTATCGCACTAACTATGGTTGGTTTTGATGCAGAAGCACCGGGGAGGGATCGTCGAGTCATAGAATTTGCCGAGAAGAACAACATCCCAGAGATAGACGCGACACTGGTTTATGCATTTCCCGGTACGTCTCTCTGGAAGAGACTAAAGGAGGAAGGTAGGCTTCTTAACAGTGACAAACTTGAGGTAACTGATTGGAAAAAATTGCGCATGAATTTTGTGCCTACTCGACCAGTGTCTGAAATCATAAGAGAGTACGTTAACATTTATGAAAAACTTTATGAACCTACTTCATACTTGAATAGATCATATCTACACCTGATACAAATGGGCCCACCGCCCGACAACATACCCTTCAAGATCCCTGATCTATTTGAAATTGCGGTCCTTTTCAAGACTTCCTTACGGTGGGGGCTTTTTTACAAAACACGTTTGCAATTCTGGAGGCTTGTTGGAAACCTATTGTTAAATTTCAATAGAACCAGGTTTGCTTTGTTTATGAGGTCATGCGTGGTACTGGAAAGATATTTGGATATGAAAAAAGACCTCTGGAAGCAACTGGGGGAGATTGATTTGCAAGCGTTGGCGCCTGAATCTGAAGCCTAGACGACATATCTGAGGGCTCTTAGATTTTTTGACTTATGATTAAGGAAGATTTCCTTGAATACGGCGTCACATTTCTTCTGAGATCGCGATAGTAATTGATAAAGGAGGTCAAGGACCTATGTTGTTGGTGAACAGTCGCGAAAAGAGAGCACTGTCCAAAATTTCAAGGGGCCGAGGCGCAGGCTTCCTCGAACACCAACTTAGGCGCTCTTCTTTGGCATACTGGCTGAACTACTTGTTGTTCCTGGGCGCCATAATATTAGTAAGTTCAACGTGCTATCCATTGACTGTGCTGGCCCAGGAAGCGCGTCTCTTGGCACTCTCCGTTGGAGTCACTGTTTTCAAAGATTCAAGGGTACCTGCTCTTAATCTTTCGGCAAAAGACGCCAGAGACTTTCACCAGTTTTTAGAAGAGAGAAAGCATTTCTTCGCGTCGGCGGATACAACACTTCTCATTGATAAAGACGCCACTAGGGCGAAGATATCCAACGCGATAAGGAACAAACTCGGAAAGGCAAGAAAGGACGACATAGTAATAATTTATCTGTCGGGTCATGGAGCCATGTACAACCCATTGGAACGAGTGTCCAGGGACCGTAAAGAAGATGAGGAATTTTATTTCATCACCCATGATGCCGATGTGGATAACCTCTACGGCACGGCTCTGCTCATGAATGATCAGAATCTCTTCAAAGGTATCCAATCAGATCGCTGCTTGCTTTTAGCCGATGCGTGCTATGCCGGCGGATTCACCAGAGGACTGGCAAAGAGTATTCCCAAGTCCATAGACCCTATTAGGAATCTTTTCCAAGGCTTGAAGGGCCGAGTCGGCATTGCCTCCAGTAGTCCTAGTGAACAGTCATTCGAAAAAGAGATTTTCGGAAACAGCATTTTCACTCATTTTCTCATGAAGGGACTCAGGGGCGAAGCTGTTAAAGACACTCCTTCAGGGGTCGTAACTGTGAAACAATTGTATGACTATATAGCTGCAAGGACTAGAGAAGCTACTGATGGTAAACAGAATCCCATGTTTTATGCCTCGGATCCAGGAGCGGGCGATACCCCGGTGTTTGTCGTGCCTACCTACTCTTCAGCTCTAAATATCAAGCTGCAATTTCAGTACGAAGCAGCAGATGGAAGTGTTAGGGCTTTAGAGGAAGGAACCGTACTCAGGTCTGGCCAACATTTCGGAGTAGCTTTTCGTGCTGATGCAGACTGCTACCTCTACATTTTTTGGCGTGATTCAAATGGCCAATTCGGTCAGCTATATCCTAACCCCGAGTTGACGGAGGGTACTGCAGAAGTGCGTGCAGGCACTACATACTGGTTACCCTCCATGGGTGGGGAGAGATGGTACGTATTAGACAACATCCCGGGTGAAGAGACCATCTATGTTGTAGCATCAAGGCAGAAGAATAATAAGATAGAAGAACTTTCGGCCCGAATGTCAAGACTAGCCGCAGCCCCAAACGGCTCTAAAACTAAACAACAGCTTTCGATGGCATTAGAGAGAGAGATCAACCTTATGGGTATCGCCTCCCATACCGCAGCTAAGAGTAAAGAAAAAAAGGTGGCCCCAACCCGGGCAGAGCTATTTCAATCACTTGAAAGTGAAATGAGGCTAGCAGGAGCAGATTGTTTTCATAAGCTCACGTTTAAGCATACAGACAAGTAAACGGGCTTTTATTCATCAATCAAGCGATATTCGAGAAAGTTACTGGAAAAAACTTACAGGGCTGTCCGCAAGGAAGAGAAGGGGTCATGAGATGGTACGAAAGGGTGTTTTAGGTTGTGTAGCTGTTCTCTTAACTGTGCTCTCACTCTGCATTTCAACTGCATTTGCACAAGGCTGCGGAACAAAGGGTGATTGGAAGGATATCTATATTCTGCCCACAAACCCTAATGCCGACACGAATATCAAGATTTCGTTGGCTGCGAACAAGACCCACGTCCAACCTGGAGACATCATAACGTTCACAATAGAGGTGAATCAGGACTGCTACGTTACCCTAATGGACATGGGGACATCGGGTAGAATCGTTCGCCTTTGGCCAAACCAGTATTCCCAAGGCAATAACCTGGTCAAGGCCAACACTGTGCATCGTTTTCCATCTGATACTGATAGATTTCAGTATAAGGTTGGCGGTCCAAGTGGTGTTGAGAGAATCATAGCATATGCGACCTCCGAACCCGGCAAGATATTGAGCGAGTCAGAATTCCAGACCATGCAAAATACCCCCTTCAAGCAGTTCGTGGGTGGAGCAAAGGATTTGTCAACTGCTTTCACGAGAGAAACCGATTCCTTAACAAGCAATATCAAATGGGGGTCGGCTCAAATAAACCTTTGTATTGGGTCGGGAGAATCTGTGTCGAGCATCTCTGAAACCGGGGGAGTAGGTACGATCCATCTCTTAGCGGTGGGAGCTCCGACTGGAAAACTAAAATATTGCAACAGAGACGCTCAAAGATTTTCAGACATCATGAAATCTAAACTAGGTTTGAAGGAGGCAAATCTGAGGCTTGTCTTAGGGGCAGAAGCAACCTACCAAAGTTTTGCCCAGGGGCTGGAATGGCTTGCCGCGAGCACCAAACCAGAAGATTCCGCAATTATATATTTTAGTGGTCACGGGAGCTCTATCCCTGACCAGCCTCCATTGGACGAAAACGACGGACGTGATGAAGCCTTTGTTCTGTACCCAGGCACGCGCACGGACTACAAGACAGCCATTAGAAACAAAATCATCATGGTTGATGATGACTTCAATGCAAGGCTGAAGAAGATTCCAGCCCGGAAAAAAATCATCGTGGCAGACTGCTGCCACAGCGGAACGATTCACAAGACTGCCGGGCAGGATGACGAAGAGCTGGTATGCAAGTACATGGCTTTTAAAGATCCTGAGACTGGTCAGGACATTGAAAGAGTAGGAACTAAGTCTTTACCAACTAATTATGGAAACGACAACGAAGCTATATTAGCCGCCTGCCTGGACAATCAGTCTTCATACGAAACGGCTGCCAGACAAGCCGGCCTATTCACAGATTGTCTTATTGAGGCCAGTAACAAAGGGGCAGACAATTTAGAGAAAGCGTTCGAACAAGCAAAAGTAATGACCGAAAAGGCAGCCGCAGGCTTAAGCAAACCTACCCAAGGAGGTGGTGCTAAGCAGACCCCCCATCTAACCGATCCACATGGCTATGTAAAACTTTTTAAATTTTCACGATAAGTAATATCATTGAAAGGAGCGATAAACGATGACGAACGTAAAACGATTTACTGCGTGTTTCTTAGTATTAGCCTTGAACCTAGGCATATCCCTGATGTTCTCGCATCACATATGGGCTGCAGGCACAAAAGACATTGTAGCGGATGCCCAAAATATCCAAAACACCACCAAGCCATTCAAGGTGGAACTTTTAACAGCGGAAGGCAAAACTTCTTACAACGTGGGTGAGCAGATAAACTTTGTGTTCAAAACTGATAAAGATTGCTACCTGACCCTCATCGATATCGGTACCAGCGGTAAGGTGACACAGCTTTTCCCAAACAAATGGCATGAATCAAACAAAGTAGAAAAGGGAAAGGAGTATCGAGTTCCTCCCTTGAACAGCGGCTTTGTGTTCAAGGTGGAAGGACCAAATGGAATGGAGTTCGTTAAGGCCATTGCTACCCTTGCTCCAATGAAAAGTTTAGAAAAGGCGGAAATCAAGGGGAGCGGAAACTTTTCCGAAATATTGCAGCCGCAAGCAGTGTTGAAGGATATTTCCGCTGAGTTGGCAGCTCAAGACGTAAAATCATGGACAGAGGCAGAGATAGCATTCACTATTACTGGCGCTCAGGCCACTGCGCCTAGTTCTACGAGTGCCAAACCCTTCGCAATCCAGCTGAAGACAGACAAGACCGAATACAAGCAGGGCGAACAAATTGTTTTCACTGTGGAAGCAAACAAGGAATGCTATCTGACACTTATCGATATCGGGACCAGTGGCAAGGTTAAAATCATATTTCCGCCTCAGTACAGACAAGACAATGTAATCCCCTCCAACAAACCTTACAGAATACCTATGGAGGGAGTTGATCCTGCCTTTGTTTACAAAGTAGAGGGGCCTCCCGGCAAAAACACCATCAAAGCCATAGCTACTCTGAATCCATGCAGATTCTTTGTCCAACCGTTACCGTTCAAGGATTTCGTGTATCCGACTTTGGGGGAAAAAGATCAAGTACTCAAAGACATTGTAACAGAATTGAACAAACTCCAGAGTGGAATGTACGCCGAAGCAGAAGTCAGCATAGATATCAAATGAACGGTTATGATTATAAACCGAGGCTTATATGTCAGAGCGAAGGAGGTACAAGATGAAAAGATGCGTTATACTTATGAGCATCTGCTTAATTCTGTGTCCATTCGCGATTCTTGCTCAGCAGAACGAGAGTTGGGAAGAATACCAGAGAAAGATAGCTGAAGCAGAGAAGCAGGATTCACCGCTCGTAGCAAAAGGACAGCAAGCGCCGAAACTCATACCCAAAGATGTCATTATAGAAGAGTTGAGCAAACCCCCACAGGTCGCTCCTTCAGGAGCGATACAGGGTGCCCTAGTGGTTCTTACCAGCGAATCCATTCTGTTCGATTATGGATCTTCAAGGTTAATGGAAAGTTCTTTCCTTCAGTTGGCTGAAATAGCCGCTGCTTTAAGGGATCCCCGTCTGGCTTCCATTCCTTTCTTCTACGTGGATGGCCACACCTGTGATATAGGCAGCGAGAGTAACAATTGCAGACTTTCATGGGACCGCGCCAAGAGTGTAGTCTATCACCTGATAACAGTTGGTCGAGTCCCCCCTGAGAGGCTCAAGGCAAGAGGTTTCGGGGAATATGAGCCGATGTACCCCAATACTTCTGAGTTAAACCGAAGATTAAACAGGCGCGTGGTTCTACAAAGTGGCAGTGCCGTCCTCGTCACTAGAGATGCACGGTTTATGTGCCCAGAAAACGCCAGTACCTCAGGCATTGGAGGCTCACAATTGCCCCCGAGCGGTTACAGACCGTCGCAAAGTCATTATCCAACACCCGTTGATGAAGACTCCAGTGAACCGGTATTTGCCGGCCTGAGGGGCGGCAAAGGAAAGCTGGCCCCCCCAGCTCAGCAGACTGCGCCTCAGGAGCTCAAAAAAGACAGTATTCCAGGAGCATTCAAGCCGGTTGGAGAGCCAAAAACCCAACAGAGTCCCGGCGCGGTGAAAGGAATCATCCCAACTGCTCCAAGCAATCAATAACATGTGACCATTATCGCCAAGGTCATGTCCAAACAGATTTAAGCGGGTTCCCAGCAATGAAGGGCGCATTCCCCCCAGCATTGCCGGGAGCCCAGTACTCCACGGAAAAGAATTGAGAAATGGTCTCTAAATTTTTATTATCATCTATCATTTTTTCCGATGGATGTTCCATGAAGGTCAATTCGATTACAATAATGCGCAGCCGGAAATTGCCACGTCGCACCTACCGGGAAATGACATACACTTATTGAGGTCATCACCAGCTTGATCCTGAGTGTGATCCCCATCACATCAGCTGCTCCACACTGAACTCCACCACCAACTGTATGCATATAACATGAATGAGATATGACGATAGCGATATGACGCGTCCAAGTGTATATTAACGCGGCCGAACATTGTGAACTTGTTGCTAAAACGAATCATAAACTCTGGGTGTTTGGGGACACATTAAGGACTTGATCGGTAATCCTTCTAACTGGGTTCCCACTTGCTTGGGGCTGAATAATCAAACCATGTTAAGAATTCGCGTTTAGCTTCGCCAAGACTTATGGGAATCAAAGATCTGTTTACCAGGGTCTTTCATTATTTCTTAATGTCCCGATTACCTCGTAGCTGCACGCTCTCCGTTTTTGATATCCAGTGGTATCCACCGCCTTACGTACGGGAGAAAGAAAAAGGCCGGGATTGAAAGTAGGAAGGTGAAACCGAAATAGAGAGGGTAACCAACGGAGGTAGTAGCTATTCCGCTCAAAGCACCAGCGAAGATACCTGTGACCCTAAACAAGGCTGACAGGAGAGCATATTGCGTAGCTGAGAACTCTTTGCGACATATTACCATCAAAAAAGCCAGAAAAGCAGCAGTTCCTAGCCCCCCACAAAAGGATTCAACAGCGGAGGCCCCATAAATCATGGCATTGTTGCCGACCGGAAGAGTGGCAATCCACGCATAGGATAAATTGCTGACTGCTTGCCACAATCCCAGGAACCACAGCCCATGGAAAATACCAAATCGGGCCATGAACAGTCCGCCAGCCAGACCACCAAGTATTGAACTAACAACACCGATGCCGCCGGTTATCAAACCGATTTCGGTAGTATCGAGGCCGTATGCGAGCCAAAATGGCCGCACCATAGGTCCCATGGCCAAGTCCCCAAGCTTGTATAATAGTATGAATGCTGTCACTGGAACGATCCCCCGTCGTGACACAAGATCCTTCAACGGAGCAAGAAGACTAGTTGTGGAAAGCCTCGGCCGCTGAACTTCTACCCGTGGCAGTCTCAAGGAAACTATGCCACAGCATATCAAGACTACTGATGCAAAAACGAACATGGACCTCCATCCCACCCATCCGCCAAGCGCGATAAACAAACCGCCTGATATAACCAAAGCCGTCCGATAAGCCGCCTGCCGGAAACCATTGGCCATACCCATTTCAGAAGGCAGCAAAAGTTCGATCGTGTAAGCATCAACTGCTACGTCTTGCGTAGCAGAAAGAATCGCGAAGGCGCCTAAGAGAACCCACAAAAAGATGTCAGGCTCAGAAGGATTCAGCGGAATAGTCAGCAGAAGGACAGCGGCCATGAGGAATTGAGCCGATACTATCCAATGACGTCTTGTTCCTAAAAAATCTACTGCAGGAGCCCAGAAAAACTTCAGGGCGTAGGGAAGCGTCAAAAAACTTAGCAACCCTAAATACACAAGGGACATACCGTGAACACGAAAATAGATTGGAAATGTCTGCTCTATGAGTCCGTAAGGAAAACCCTCAGCAAAATATAATGCTGAGACTATGATTAGTTTGTGAGAACGACCTTTTAACATTGTTGGCTCTTTTCAGGGAGTCCGTGATTTTTTAAACTGATTCTGTATTGTCCAGCCTATCTAAAGGTTTTTAGAGACTGGTATCGGACTCGTCGGTCAAGGAAAGTCAGTTTGTTTCATGCAAATAGCAGTAACCCCTTCCTCCTGCGCAATGTTGGAGTCGATAATACAAGAGAGGCCAAAAATACAGCAAAAAAAGCCTCATAGTCTATGAAAACAGTCATTGGACGGTCTAAGACATGAATTTTGGATGCTTTGATTAAACAGGTCCTCAAAATTTTAGTATAAATTTTAGCCTCTTTGAGCGGGGTGTGACATGACCGTTGATCAGCTTCTGCAAATCTCTGTCAGCATGGATCCGGTTTCCAGTGCGTTATGCCTCGACTGGTCAGTTCACTTTCAAAAGCGCGAATATTGAGATTACCACGTCGATTTGCACCTCCTGCCATTGTTAAGGCTGTTGTTATAGCTTGCCGACCGCATCGGTGACCCATATAATTGGATTCCCAGCTTATTCTGAAAATATCCCCATTTTTTTATGTGCCGGTGTGAGCGATTGTCATGGTATTTCGTGGGAATGACGACCTTACCCCGGGTCACGATTAGCTGTGTAGCTATAAAACAGGAATAATAGCGATAAGCTTGCCTAATAACCTAAAAATTAGTTTAAATATATTAAGATCATTTTAGCATGTGTTTTGTTCCCTCGCGTCACGACATTTGAATTGCCTCACCGTTACTTGTTGATTAGCCGGTTGTTTCTCATGAACAACATGTTGTTCCGTACAGGATATGTCATTCTTTCAGGAGTCACCAACAGGGCTCCCGTATGTCTTGTTTATGTCCTAGTGTATCGGCACGCTATTTGCTCTATCTTGTTGCATGTTACGTGCAATACAAATCGGTGGGCATCATTCAAACACTTTTTAAAGACATTTGTGAAAGTCGATGATACATATAGAGCAGACACTGCTGAGCGAGCGCCACGTCATGATAAGGGTCGGGGGTGTTCTTGACCGAGATGCAGTAGAAGTACTGAGAGACGTGTGTGACGCTAATCTAGCTAAAGGGAATCATGTAACCTTAGACTTTCGGTCGATATTACACATTACCAGGGAAGGACGTAGCTTTGTTAAAAAAATCGGTCCAAGGGTGGAGGTAGAGAGGCTTCCGGATTTCATGACTATAGACACTAGTGAATGACTGATTCATTCGGACTAAACAAAATGCACCAGAAATGAGGTTTACTATGCAAAACAACAAGATATTCCGTTTGACGCAAGACAACGAAATAGGTGTCGTTACAATCGATATTCCAGGACGTCCTATGAATACGTGGACTGAAGAAGCTGTAACGAGCTTTTACTCGCTGCTTGACGTGCTTGAAAAAAGCCGAGAGACACGAGCCATAATTTTCATTTCAGGGAAACCAGGGAATTTTCACTCTGGCGCAGATTTGAAACTGCTGCAGACCATGAACAGCAAAGAGGAGACCGCCACTGCTCTTGATGTGTTTCACACGGCTTTTAAGAGGCTGTCGGCATTGCCTTTCCCTACCGTGGCTGCCATCGAGGGTCATTGCTTAGGCGGCGGCCTTGAATTTGCCCTGTCGTGTACGGCCAGAATCGCCAAGGCTTCTAAATCTACTCTACTGGGCTTGCCGGAATGTACCTTGGGTATATTCCCTGGGGCAGGGGGTACTCAACGATTGCCTAGGCTTATAGGAGTACCGGCAATTGAGCTCATTCTCAAAGGGACAATGTTTCCCGCGGAAAAAGCTCTCGATTTAGGTGTGGTCGATAAGCTCGTTCCATCTGATGGCGATCTTCTCAGCGAGGCTGTAGAATTTACCAGAGGGATCGTAGATGGAAAAGTCGTTATTCATCGGTCAACCCATGATTTCTCCGCCATTGATCAGATCGCAGAGCTTGCAAGAAAAGAGGTTTTGAAAGCCACCCGTGGGAGGGAGATACCTGGCCCGATGTTAGCCATAAAGGCAATGCAGGAAGGACTCAAAGTTTCTCTCGATGAGGGCCTTGACATAGAAAAGAATTTGTTTGTTCAGGCAGTGCTTACCCCAGAAGCCAAAGGCAGCATCCACACCTTCTTCCTCAAAACTATGAGTGACAAGCCTAGTTCCATGATCAGAAAAGACTTCACTCCTAAAAAAATTAGGAAGATAGGGATTTTGGGTTTTGGAACTATGGGTAGGGGCATAGTCATAGACATATTACGAAATACCACTATTCCTGTTGTTGTTAAAGATATAGAGCAGGCTTGGGAGCCGGGGCTAGCCTTTGTAAGGAAAATCCTGGAAGGTATGGCATCAAAAAACAAGCTTAAGGCCCCGGTTGATAATTTGATCCCAAGGGTATCCTTCTCCAAGGAATACGGACCTGAATGGCAAGAAGTTGACCTCGTTATTGAAGCAGTATTCGAGGACCTCAAGGTCAAAGAACAAGTGTACCGCGAAATCTCAAGTTGCGTTAGCGATGAATGTATTATTGCGACAAATACCTCTTCAATTCCTTTAAAGAAGATGGAATCGTTCGTCTCTAATCCTTCGAGGTTTGGTGGTCTTCATTTTTTCTCCCCGGTATGGCTGATGCAGCTTGTAGAAGTAGTTAAAGGGGAAAACACGAGCCAAGACACTGTTGACAACCTTGTCAGCTTTGCTGGTTCGATTCGTAAGAGACCTATAATTTGTAAGGACAATCCAGGTTTTGTCGTGAACGCCGTTCTATTCCCGTATTTTGAAGACGCTCTTTCTTTTATGGAAAGTGGGGTTCCCATCGAGACCGTTGATGAAGCCTTTGTAAAATTTGGGATGCCAGTGGGGCCCATAAGGCTGCTTGACGAGGTTGGTATCGATGTCGGGTACAACGTTATCAAAGGGAGAGGCCTTGAGCAGGATACCCTGAAGCAGGTGGTTGCGGACGGTAGATTAGGCCTCAAGAAAAGCGGAAAGGGGTTTTTCTTGGCCGACGGAACTGTGGATCCAGCAGTAATCCCTCTCATAGTCCGGAAGGAGACAAAGCCCCTCAGTCAAGAAGAAATGCAGATGAAGGTGCTCAAGGACATGGTCACAGTGGGCAAAGACCTCCTTGACAGACACGTAGTGGATGATCCCAGAATGGTGGATATAGGCATGATCTGGGGAACTGGATTTCCTCCAGAAAAAGGTGGCCCATTAAAGTGGGCTGATTTGATTGGCCTTAGCCAGAAATTGTTCGGGAAGAACTTTTATTGAGGTTACATAGGATCCTGGTTTTGATTTCCCGGGCTGACATGCACATACCGGAGGTCCGAATTATAGTGTCTCTCTAAATCTGTTTCTCTGAATATCTGGTAGCATGCATCCGTTTTCTAGGGAAATGTGCATGACGGATCAGCTCACCTTCACTTGAGTGAAGCGTAAGATTTCAAATGCGGCCTTAGCATCCCCGCAATGGCAAATACTCATTATTATGATCCCCGACTAGTTCGGGGATCCGTGTTCCCGGATTTCCACTTGCGCTGGCACTATCAAATAAACTATTATCGGAATTCGCGTTTTTACCAGTTCTCTAAATTTGGGGGGGAATCGATCGCCGATCCGTCCTCCAGGACTTTAGTGCCCCGGAAATCAAAGGCAATGGATAAAGCAAATTGGCAGTTACTTTCGAGAATCGCTAATAATATCGAGAAGCGCCATAGTTTATACCAACGAGGCTGAGACAACATCGTGGCCGTAAATGGAGACCTGCTTGCCGTAATGACACCGTGATTCACACAAATAAGGCAGATTTCTAAACAATCATTGGGGCTTGGAGCAGCATCAGGAATTTACTACTGCTGATCCGGACCAGATGCATCTTGTTTTTTCAGTAAGCGGATACCAAGTTTTTTCATTCGGAATGCGAGCGTGGAAGGTGGCAAGTCAAGGAGTTCAGCCGCTCCTCCTTTGCCCCTCACCTTCCATCCGGTTTTTTCCAGCGCCCAAATAATATGTCTTCGTTCATTTTCTCGAAGCGTAGTTACACCGTCTCTTGCCAGACCTTCTGGGATCTCTCCACCGAGTTGTGGTACTCTGAAATGTTGACCGTTGCTCAATATGGTTCCTCTTTCGATGATGTTTTCCAATTCTCTGACATTTCCAGGCCAGTGATAATTCATGAGCTTTTCCATTTCTCCATGGGAGATCCGTGAAAATTCTTTTCCCATCTTGCTGGCATAAATCTTGAGGAAGTAATGAGCCAATATAGGTATGTCTTCTCGGCGATCCCTAAGTGGTGGAACATAAATGGGAAATACAGCCAGACGGTAATATAGATCGGCCCTAAATTTGTTTGCTCTTATCCTTTGTTCAAGATCTCTGTTGGTCGCCACGACTAGACGAAAATCAGACTTCAGAGTCTCTGAGCCGCCGACTCGTTCGAATTCTCGGGTTTGCAAAACTCGTAAAAGGCTCACCTGAATGTCCAGACTTATATCTCCTATCTCATCTAGGAATAACGTTCCTCCATCAGCGAGTTCGAAGCGTCCGAGTCTTCTACGATTGGCGCCGGTAAAGGCGCCCTTCTCGTGCCCGAATAATTCACTCGGAATCAATGATTCAGGAAGGGCACTGCAGTGGACACGTATAAAAGGTTTGTCTTTCCTCATGCTGTTGCGATGGATGGCTCTCGCCACCAGTTCTTTGCCTACCCCCGTTTCGCCGATAATCATAACCGTTGCGTCTGTTCCCGCTACTTGATCGATCTGAGACAAGACTTTCTTTATGGCCGGGCTCTCGCCCACTATGTCGTCGAAGTGGAGGGTCTGAAGATTTTCTTCCTTATAGTAAAGGTTTTCTTCACTTAGCTTGGAGTTGAGTCGCTGAATTTCTTCATACGCCCTGGCATTGTCCAGGGCAAAGGCCGCAAGCGCTGCAAAATAGGAGAGCAAGGTCAGATCCGACTCTTTGAACGCACTGCTCAGCAATCTGTTATCATGATAGAGTACCCCAAAAATTTTGTCCCTCAAAATCATTGGGACACATATCCTAGATCGGATAAGATTTGCAGGCTTTTGACAACCATTTTCCGAGTCATTGATAGCAAGTATTTGACTTTTTCCCGTTCTGGCGACTTCCTGAATAATCTTCATTGATGAAGAAAAGCTCTCCTCTGCGATTTGATCAGGCGTCAAATTCTTGGTAGCCATTAAAGACAGCCTTGGATAGCTATCATCATCTTGGATCCTAAAAATCGCGCCTCGTTCAGCCCCTGTCAGCCTATTTACAGTGGACAATACGTGTTGAATCAGATCGCGATAATCTCTAATTGTAACGACTTGTTGACCAAGGTCGAGTATCTCCCGTAGAAGATTTTCACTAGCCGGCCTTTCCTTTACCAATGGCAGGAGATCATCCGGAATAAGAGATTCTTGGTAACCCACTAAGGCTTTTGCAGCAACTGCCATCACTTGTCTAGCTTCCTGTTCCTGGCCTGTAGCTATGCAATGCCGCGCGAGCCAAAACCGAGATTTAGCTAGTTCAACCTGACTCCCACTTTCTTCCAAGACCTGAATGGAATTTTCGTATAATTCTTTTACTTTATCAGACGAGGCCCCTCGCATGTCAGACAAAATTGCTTGAAATCGGTAACCTACTCCCTTTAGAAAAATGTTCTGCCCTTGTATCATTGCCTTTATCTCTTCTTCCAGGGAGAGGCCTTCAGTAGCCGGAAGCCTCCCTTGTTCCATGGCAAGGCAAAGCTCCATTAAATAAGGATACAGATATACAGTGACCTTGACTTTTCTGGTTTGCTCCAAAAATTCGTGCAAGTAAGCGAGGCTCTTTTCTTTGTTTCCTTTCAAGTAATTCGCGTATGCTAAACTGATTTTCCCGGTAATCCATACCCAGTCGTTGTGAACTTGCTGGGCTTCTTGGGCAGACATTTCAATAAAATCGATGGCTTCGTCTATCCTTCCGATGTCTAGAAGCACATTACCGATGTTGCCAGCAGTATAAGCGGATAAATAGAGATTGCCCTTTTGGAGACATTGAGTTCGTATCGCATCCAACATCCCAAGTCCCTGGGTGACTTGCCCTATCTGGGCATAGCAGTAGCCCACCGTGATTACCGCCAATAAAGGGAACCCTCCTGCGGGATATTTTTCAATGTCAGGTACAGACTTCTCGTAAGACTGGACCGCCTCCCTGAATCTGCCTTGCCAAAACAGGAAGAACGTACTAAAAGTGGTTGCTGCTCTTAGAATTTTGGGGTCATTGAGCTCTTTAGCAAGGGCCCAACCCTCTTCAAAGTGTTTTAACGCAAAAGAGTACTCTGATTTGAGCCATTCGTTCTTGGCTAAATGCATATGCAAAATGGCTTGAAAGCCGAGGAGATTCCATTTCTTGGCCCGTGCAAGGCCGGATCGCAGGAGTGCAAGAACTTTTTCTGTGTCATGTCTGCCCGTGGATATCTTTGAATACTTTATAGCAGTCGATGCAAACAAATGATCAGCATCTTGCCCGGTTTGATGAGACAAATCGTCCAACACCTTTCGATAACACTGTAGGGCCTCCTCAGTTCTAAAGGCAGCTAAATGACGATCTCCAGCAGCAGTAAGATACCTACATTGGTTAGTGTCATTGGTTACGTGGAGGAGATGATGAGCTAAAACCCTTGCCTTGGAATCATCATCCGGAAGTTCCCGCATGAGTATTTCCGCGATTTTTCCATGCAGCCGCATCTCTTCATCCGCAGCAAGGCAGCTCCTCCATTTTTGCTGTTTCTTTGCATCCAGAAAAGCGTAAAATCCCGGTTTCCTTTTCACCAGCCACGAATCGTTCACTCCCTGTTCCAGCTGAGACAAAATTGCTGATGGCTTTTTTCCGATCATGAGCTCAGAAAGCCAGTCAATGGAGACCTCTCCGTCAAATAGTGAACAGAGCATTAGGACGCGTTGGTAATCGTCAGTGCCATGGTACAGAGATGTTGTGTGCATGAGTTTATCCTCTACCTCGTCAGGCTACAATTTGCGCACGACTCTGTCAAGGACTAATGCACAACATGTGGATTTGTAGAAACAGAATATTGCGCATAATAGAAACACAAATTACGACCTACAGAATTCCCAAAAAATGCTATCAAAGGCTTGTTAAGCATGCCGCATCGACAAAATAATATTCCCAATCTCTAGGTCTTACCCGTCCCATTCGGGGGTAAAAAGAATGATTTTTGGCTTTTACAACCGCTTATTATCTTAGTTTTTGTTGTTTTTCTTTGACCAACTAGTGTTGTCACAAAACAGAGGCATCTTTTTTGCATAAAAGTCTAATGTTAGGCGCCTTTATCGAAGTTCAAGCAATCTGCGAGAGCATTCTCGCGCAATAGATCCACGACTAGATGGAGAAAGGTAAGCACATGGCTGCTAAGCAATACGATGTGATCATCATTGGATCGGGCATAGGAGGCGTAGGGGCTGCTACGCTGCTGGCCAAGAAATTTGGCAAGAGTGTGATCGTGTTAGAAAAAGCTCCACACATCGGAGGCAGGGTAGCTTCCTATACTGGCAAGGGGGACAAGGTAACTATAGACGGATTGGAGCTTGATGCCAAAGGTTTTAGGAAATCGCTCGCCGATTCACGTTGCTGGGTCTCATACTGTGAACCTGACCTGGATACCATGTTTCAAAAAGGTTTGCTTGACGGGTACACATTTGAAAACGGAGGACATGGCCTTTTTTGGGGTAACAAGTCCAGATGTCGCTTGTTGCTAGATTATCTAGAATGCCCTGTGGATATGCCTGTAAACAAGGGACTGGGATTTGTGGATTGCCGAACGAACAAAATATATCAGGTTCCTCCTCGTGCGCCGTACCCCTGGCAGAGTGAAGAGGGTTACAAAGCAACACTCGCTGCATTGCGACAAATGGGGTCTCTTACTCTGGAAGAATGCGCGGCAGCCATGGAGATAGACGTACAGACATGGCTTGAGCAAAGAGGGCTGACTGAAAACGAGGAGGCTTACGATTACATAAAGGTCGTGATGGCTTGCCAGAACGCGATGGCAGAGCCTCGCATGGCACCTGCCGGGGATTTTTTGGGATATATGGCCATGGCCCGCAGCATAGGAATGAATTTACACACGGGTTCAGTGGCCACGGTTGCAGAGCCTGGATGCATGGCCATACCTCTGGCGATGGAGAAGCAACTTGTAGCCGCTGGGGGACAAATCCTTCGAAGCACCCCTGTAGAAGAGGTACTCATTGAGGATGGAAAGGTGCGAGGTGTGATGATCCGCTCCAAACAGGGTGGATACGAAGTACTGGAGTCAGATACTGTGGTCTGCAACATCCCGCCTAAGCATATATTTGGCGTAATTCACCCAAGGCACTTCCCCCAGGAGTGGGTTGAACTCATTCAAACTAAGTTTTGGTCACCAGGGTTACTTTCTGCCCTCATCGGTTTGAAACACAACGTTTGGGAAGAATTCGGCGTAGATGAGAGAAGCTTTATATGGATGCCCGGCATCATCAAACACGAAGGATACATCGGCGCCGTCGACATGGTGATGTGGAACATGGCTTCTTGTGCAAAGAGAGCGCCAGAAGGCAAACGAGATTTCGTTTTTTCTACTGCCCTCACCGACAAGGAAATGCGTACCCCGCAAAAAGTTATGAGAGTTATCAACTACTGTATGGATTGGTTCAGGCGAACTTTCAAAGGATGGAAGGATAATGTTGAGTTCGTGCTTTGGACTCCGTCAGACGAGGCATATGGAAATTGGAGACCTGTGGGCGAGAAACGACCGTCAATCAAGAGTCCTTATATTGAAGGACTTTATTTCGTAGGAGATCAATATGGTGAGCGCATGTGGGGAGGAGGCGTTGATGGAGCTTCACTTTGCGCCCTAATGTGCGTCGATACCATTATGGGGACCAACCTCGAAGAAGAAGTTTTACCATTCTATCATCGTGGGATACCCGCAATGAAAAAGACTTGGTGACTCGCGTGATTAGAAGGCCATAATCAAGACAATATCTGTAATTATTTGGGTGCCTTTTCGAAAGAAGAGGCACGTTAACCACAAGGGTGGCCCTGGCTTTCCTATCGAAACGAAGACTACCTCAAGATAGGCAAGATCGTATCCCTAGGAACCACAAGCACAAGGAGATAAGGCATGGGTTTATTAACTGCTGAACAATACAAAGAAAAACTGAATGACGGAAGAGTAGTTTACTACAAAGGAGAACGTGTCCAGAATGTCGCTACGGACCCGAATTTAAGCGCGTGCGTCAATACTATGGCTGTCGATTATGAAATGGCTCATGATCCAAAGTATAGAGATCTCGCTCTGGTTAACGATCCTGAGCTGGGTGACCTTGTGAGCCGCTATTATTACAAACCACAGACAGCAGAGGACCTGCTTAAGGCATATGAGCTGATCGTAACTTCCACGGCCATTTCCGATGGTTATATCCCATTGGCACACGACATAGGAGCGGACGCTCTTAATGCCATAAGCATTACCGCAAACATCATGGGGAATAAGGACTACATAGATCGGATAGAAGCCTTTCGTAGCTATCTGAAAAAGGAAGATGTAGCATGTTGTGCCGCTGTTACTTGCGTCAAAGGCGATCGCATGTTACGCCCGTCAGATCCGGGACAATCCCATCCAGACTATTACCTCCGAATCGTAGATAAGAATTCTAAAGGCATTGTGGTTAGAGGAGCAAAAGTTCATATCACTGGAGCTGCGTATTGTCATGAAATAATTGCTATTCCTTGCCGTCAGATGACAGAAGCCGATGCAGACTACGCGGTCGCGTTTGCGATTCCTCCAAATACAAAAGGCATAACTCAAGTTTGCAGACCCTTTAGATCTTCGTTGAGCCCCTTTGAATTCCCAAACGAGCGACCTATGAGGATGCATACTGACTCTCTGATCATCTTTGATGATGTCTTGATCCCGTGGGACAGGGTATTTCTTTGTGGAGAATGGAAATTTGCGGCAACCATGGTATATAACTTTGCTTTACTGCACAGAAGGACTGGTTGCGCCTATCGCGTGCCCATGTCCGAGCATCTCCTAGGCATAGCTGCGGCCATTGCAGAGTACAATGGCATCTCTAAAGCACCACACGTTAGGGAAAAGATAACGGATTTAGTAATTTATTTGGAAACTCTGAAGTCGCTTTCCAAAGCTGCATGCCTGGATTACGCCATGCACGGTGACATGGCGGTTCCAAATCCTGTTACAACCAATATAGCCAAATATCATTTCGCTCATAATTATCACGACGTAGTAAAAATTATTCAAGACTTGGCAGGTGGACTTTTGGTAACAGCGCCGACGTACAAAGATTTCCAGCGTCCAGAACTCCATGATTTTATTGACAAATATCTCGGTGCAAAAAAAGGAGTCAGTACGGAAAATAGACTGAGAATGTTTGATCTCATTCGACGTCTGACAAGCGCTGACCTTGAAACAATTTGTTTGCATGGAGAGGGCTCTCCAATGGCCGAACGAATGACGATTTTCATGGAAGCTCAGAGAGTCATTTCCCAATGCAAAGCGCTAGTCGAGGAGATGGCTGGAATCAAGAAATAGTAGAAAGCCTTCGCGCTATTAATAATTGGAGGAAACAAATGGACTGTTCATTTTTATCCCTGTCAGGAAAGGTCGCTTTGATCACAGGGGCAAGTCGAGGCATAGGCAAGGCTGTCGCCCTTACCTTTGCAGACGCAGGGGCAAATATAGCCATCGCGAGTCGAAAGCAGGCCGACTTGGATAAGGTTGCCGATGAGATACGTGGTCTGGGAGTCAAATGTATCGCAGTTGCAGCTCATGCCCGTTACACCCAGGACCTTAAAAACGTCGTTGACCAGGTCATGAAAGAGTTCGGGAGAATCGACATCTTAGTAAATAACGCTGCTACAAATCCCGCCATGGGTCCGCTGATCGACACGGAAGAAAAGATTTACGATCACATCATGGAGACCAATTTAAAAGGCTACTTCATTATGAGTCAGCTTGTGGGTCGGATAATGCGAGACCAGAAACAAGGCGTAATAATAAATGTGTCTTCAGCTGGCGGCGTGAGCCCAGCCGAAGGCCTAGGCCCATATTGCATTAGTAAAGCAGGTATAAACATGCTGACTAAAGCCATGGCCCTGGAGATGGGCCCCTACAATGTCAGGGTAAATGCGATAGCCCCTCGAATTGTAAAAACTGATTTTAGCAAAGCACTGTGGACGAACGAAAAGCTCATGGAGCGGGAGTTCCAATTCACCCCGTTAAAGTGTGTGGCAACCCCTGAAGAGATAGCTCAAACAGCGTTGTATCTGGCTTCAAGTGCAGCCAACTACATGACTGGGCATGTGGTGGTAATAAACGGAGGCGCTTTCTTCTAACATCGGCAACGCTCTTAAGCTAAAGGTCAAGGCGCTTCCAGAAATTAAAAGCGTATTGCGGGTACGGTATGCTCCGTAATTCCTACCAAAGTCGGAATCTAGATTCAGGCATTCCTGATCAGGTCTGGAATGATATCAGCGGCTCTTGTTATCGCCATGAGGCTTAAGCCACGAGTCAATCTCAGCTTTCTGGCGACTGAAAGCTAGCTGAACGGTCTAGGCACAACTCGGAAAAAACCGGCCCATTGCGAAATATATCTAGCTTAACATTTCCGTAGAAAAAACACCTTTTTCTTAATGAGTCAAGGGAGATGCTCAAAGTAACTAACCTAGAAACGGTATATAGCGACATTATACAAGCGCTGAGGGGCATCTCCTTTGAAGTCCCCACAGGGAGTATCGTCACCCTACTTGGGGCTAATGGGGCCGGCAAGACAACTATTATTAACACCATTTCGGGATTTAGAGAGAGCTTAGACCTCAAGATCGAGGATGGAACAATCGAGTTTGAAGGTCACGTCATCAATGACGAAAAACCACATGGTGTTGTTGCCCGAGGAATTGTGCAAGTTCCTGAGGGTAGAAAAGTTTTTTCCGAGCTCACGGTTGATGAAAATCTCCTTGTGGGATCTTACAGGATAAAAGACCGCAGTAAGTACCTAAAAATGCGTGAGATGGTCTATGAGTATTTCCCCGCTCTGGCATCTCGGCGGGAACACCCGGCCGGGTATCTCAGTGGTGGTGAGCAGCAAATGCTTGCCATAGGGCGGGCCCTTTTGGCTGACCCGAGGCTCATCATGATGGATGAGCCCTCATTGGGACTAGGGCCAATAGTGGTAAGCGAAATTTTTGAGATCATTCAGCGAATTAACTCTGAACAAGGTGTCTCCATCTTGCTGGTGGAGCAAAATGCAAACATCGCCCTCTCAGTAGCCTCTTACGGATATATCCTTGAAAGTGGCCGAATAGTCATGGAGGGCTCAAGCGAAAAGCTGCGAGCAGACAAGGACATAAGAGAATTCTATTTAGGACTCACAGACATTGGAAAAAAGAAAAGCTTCAGAGAAGTGAAGCACTACAAGCGTAGGAAAAGATGGCTGTCGTAAGTGACAATTCCGAATATCATCTAGAGGTGGACAATCTCACCATAGGATTCGGAGGGGTTGTTGCGCTGCAGGATGTTTCTCTCAAGGTCCGTAAGGGTGAAATTTATTCGATCATAGGACCAAATGGCGCTGGAAAAACCACTTTGTTCAATTGCATAAGTGGAATCTATAGACCCCAAAAAGGTAACATACGTTTTCGCGGCAAAGAACTTGTAGGCCTCAAACCGCATAAGATTTCCCAATCAGGTATATCAAGAGCTTTTCAAAATATTGCCCTATTTCAGGGTATGACTGTTTTGGAGAATTTGCTGGCAGCCAGAGGACACATTCAGAAATATGGTCTGTTATCAGCCATGGTCTTTTTGGGTAGGTGTGTCAAGGAAGAAGTCCTCAGTCGTGATAGGGTTGAGGACATAATAGAACTCCTTGACCTCCAGAGATCGCGAAACTCCCCGGTTAGCGCTTTACCATATGGTTTGCAGAAAAGGGTAGAGCTTGGAAGGGCCCTGGCTATGGATCCGGAGATAATTCTAGTTGATGAGCCTGTCAGCGGGATGAATCTCGAGGAGCGAGAAGACATGGCTCGGTACCTCTTAGACGTACACGAAAGCATGGGGTTAACCGTCATGATCATAGAACACGATATGGGTCTAGTCATGGATCTATCAGACACCGTGACGGTCCTCAACTTTGGCATCAAGATAGCTGAGGGAAGTCCGGCAGAAATATACACAAACCCTGAGGTCATAACTGCATATTTAGGACAAGCTTAAGCCGCTGCCTATATTTCCAGGTTGTCTCTTATGAAGGTCAATCACACGAAAAGTACTAATACCACTCTACCAAAGCTCCTGCTGCAAAATGCGGCATCGTCCAAGAATCGAGTCGCCATGAGGACAAAATATAAAGGCATCTGGCGAGAGATATCGTGGGAATCGTATGCAAATCATGTGGCACAGTTTTGTTGCGGTCTTCTGGAATTGGGCATGAAGCGAGGCGACCATGCATCCATATTAGGTGAAAACTGTCCCGAGTGGGTATTTGCAGACCTAGCTATCCAGAGTTTGGGTGGAGTTTCTGTAGGAGTGTATCCAACCAACTCTGCTGAACAAGTTCGTTACATACTGGAGCATTCTAGATCAAAGGTCGTAATTGTTAAGGATCAGGAACAAGCTGATAAGGTACTAGCCGTTAAAGCAGAGCTCCCAGAACTAAAAGCCATAGTGGTCATCGATATGAAAGGCCTGAATCGCTATGAGGATCCCCTGCTTGTGTCTTATCAGAAGGTCGAGAGAAATGGCGCAGAAACATTAGCACTGAATCCGAGGATATTTTCCGACATGGTGAATGCCACTCGGCCTGACGACGTTGCGTTCATTGTTTACACCTCGGGTACTACAGGACCCCCAAAAGGCGCCATGATTTCACACCGCAACATAATTCATCAAGTCGTTACCACCTTGCAACCGGTTCTGCATTTTACGGACAAAGATTCATTGCTCTCATATTTGCCATTATGCCACATTTTCGAAAGAAATCTCTCCATGGCAATGCCGCTTGTTTTCGGGTACGTTGTCAATTTTGCGGAATCTATAGACACGGTGCAGGAAAACATTCGTGAAATATCTCCGACTTTTTTTGCTGCGGTGCCTCGAATCTTAGAAAAACTGCATTCTTCAGTTCAGATCAAACTCCAAAACAGCACTCGTCTAAAACAATTGGGATTTAGGTTCGGTGAATGGGTGGGACAGAAGATAATTCCATACAATATGAAGCGAACCGCTCTTCCGATGCATTTGCGTCCTTTGTACACTTTAGCCTACCTCGTGTGTTTTAGGCCTGTTAGAGAAAAACTTGGACTATTGAGATGCAGGTGCATCATGAGCGGCGGCGCTCCCATAGCCCCTGAAGTTCTCGCCTTTTTTCGCCGACTTGGGATTACCACGGTTGAAATGTACGGACTTACTGAAACCAGCGGAGGATGTACAGGCCCACTAGGGGAAATAAAACACGGCACTGTAGGACAGCCATCGCCAGGCCTGGAGTTTAAACTTGCTGAGGACGGGGAGATTCTATTCAAAGGCGACTCTGTTTTTTCAGGTTATTACCGTGATGATCAAGCTACAGCGGAAATTCTTCGTGATGGTTGGTTGCATACAGGTGATGTGGGAAGACTCGACGAAGACGGACACCTTTACATAGTCGATAGGAAAAAGGACATCATTATCACCTCCGGAGGAAAGAATATCTCCCCCTCTGAAATCGAAAACAAACTGAAATGCAGCCCATACATCAAAGAAGCCATCATAGTAGGTGATGGCAGGAAATTTGTCACTTCATTAATCCAGATTGACTACGAGAACGTAGGTAATTGGGCACAAAACAACAAAATACCATTCACTACCTATCGGAGTCTCGCAACAAATCCAGTTGTTTACCGCCTAATAGAAGGGGAAATCCAAGCCGTAAATGCAGAATTGGCTCAAGTGGAAAAGATAAAAAAATTCAAAATACTTGAAAAAGAGTTGGATCAAGACGATGAGGAGTTGACGGCGACACAAAAAGTTAAAAGAAAGGTCATTTCTAAAAGATTCCAAAAGGAAATTGAAGAAATGTATCGCTGAGGGCGAGAGACAAGATAACCTCCACAATAGGATTTCAAAGAGATGAAACTGCTTGAGATACTGCTGAACGGACTGTCCATGGGCGCTATATACGCCTTGCTGGCTGTAGGATTTGTACTAGTATTCAAGTCCACAGGGATTCTGAACTTCGCTCAAGGTGAGCTAGCCATGCTCGGGGCATTCTTTTGCTTAAGTTTTGTCATGATTTTTGGAATGCCTTATTTAGCAGGGTTCGTCTTATCTTTGTTATTGGGGGCACTGATAGGTGCTCTAATCGAGATAGTTTTTTTCACCAGAATGGTGGGCAAACCTATGTTTGCCTCGATTATGGTAACCGTAGGTTTGGCTGGCGTGATCTCGAGTTTAGCAGGCTTTGTATGGGGACATGACGTTTATTCCATATCATCCCCCTTCACCAACAAGCATATTGGAATAGCTGGCCTCACGATTTCTTATGGGGCTGTCTTCACGATCCTAACTTCTTTAGCGCTACTAATCTTATTGCTCCTATTCTTCAACCGATCTCTGCATGGCATAGCGATGAGGGCCGCTGCAGAAGATTCTGACACCGCTGGGCTCATGGGTATAAACGTTTACCAAACCCAGATGATGGCCTGGGCAATGGGCTCCACCGTAGCTGCTGTCGCTGGGATCTTCCTTGCTGAGCAAAGCTTTGTGCGGATTTCCATGAGCCATTATGGAATTCAGGCTATGGCTGCAGCGATTCTGGGAGGCATGGACAGCATAAGAGGTGCGATCATTGGGGGCGCTATACTCGGCGTAGCTGAAGGACTGGCGGCGAATTATTTAAGTGGCCTGGAATTTCAGGGATTTCACGTTGGAGATGTCAAAGAAGTGGCCGCATTTGCCATGATGATCATCATACTCATGATTAGACCACGTGGCATCTTTGGCAAAGAAAAAGTCGAGAGAGTGTGACCTAACTACATGAGCCACAAGATATACACCACATACGCCGACGAACTCACTCTTTTGCCAAATCTTTGGGTTAGGGTTTGGTTGGGAATATTTTTGGGGATCTTAGCATGCTGTCCTTATGTTCTCTCAGAATATCAACTAAGCATCCTCAATGAAATGTGTATCGCTGTGATCGGAGCCATTGGCTTGAATCTACTCATTGGATTTACAGGCCAAATTTCTTTAGGACACGCTGCGTTCCTTGCCATTGGCGCCTATTCGACTGCTTTGATGACCGGTGCTGGCCAGGTGCCTTTTTTGGTGTCACTGCCGCTCTCAGGCTTCATTGCCGCTATTCTTGGAATGATTGTTGGCATACCAGCTCTAAGACTAAAGGGCCTTTATCTCGCTCTGGGGACGCTAGCCTTCGGCTTTATCGTGGAATACGTCCTCTTTCACTGGGATGTGACTAGAGGTGATCTCGGTATGTCCGTGAAACACATCCAGATTGGAACTTATACAATAAAAACTGAGGGGCAGTACTTCTATTTTCTTGCAGCACTAAGCTTAGTTTGTGTCCTGTGTGCCAAGAATATTGCTAGGAGTAAGATTGGCCGAAGTTTCAAGGCGATACGAGACCGCGATATCGCTGCAGAGGCCATGGGCATACCTTTGGCGAAGTACAAGATCATGGCATTCGGATTAAGCTCTTTCTATGCTGGTGTGGCAGGCTGTCTTTTTGCTCATTATCAGAGATGGATAGTACCTGGTAGCTTCGATATCTCCGTCTCAATAGCCTATATTGCCATGATCGTATTGGGAGGCATGGGAACAATTTTGGGTTCAGTCTTGGGAGCCGTTTTTATAACGGGAATTCCGCATATCATAGTGTACGTGACCGATTCGTTGAAGGATACTTATCCGTCCCTAACGGGCTTGATCGTTGATTTCAAGCTCGGAATTTTCAGCTTGATCGTGGTGTTGGCTTTGCTGTTCGAGCCTTACGGGCTTGTGGGCATATACAAGAGGATGAAGACGTATTGGGTAACATGGCCATTCAGATACTAGGTCTCTGATTACTATGGGCTGTACCCAAAAAGTACCAACGGCGCAAGCATGCCTTTCCTTCTTGGAAAAAGGCTTCTTGAGTACAACTCGTGTGCAAAAAGGAGGAGACACATGAAGCGATGGATGACTTATTTGTGTGTTGCTGTGTTGGCGGCTCTTGTTGGGGCCGGAGTGTCAGCTGCAAAGGAAGTTCGCGGGGTCACTGACAATGAAATAAAGATAGCTTGTCTAGTAGATTTCACCGGCCCTGGCAAGTACGCGGGTCCCCCCATATCAGATGCGTTCAAGGATTATTGCGCATGGGTAAACGATACTGGAGGCATTCATGGACGCAAGATCAATCTAATTATTGAAGACAACGGTATTCTCCCAAATACCACCCTCAATGCCGCCAAGAAAGTCATCCTTAAGGACGGCGTCTTTGCCATTGCCTTTAACCTTGGTACTGCCGGTTCCAGCGCGATTCTTCCGCTATGTGAGGAAAACCAAGTTGTTTTGATGCCCCACGGAGCCAACAAGGTCTTTTACGATCCAGGTAACAAATGGGTATTTGTTCCGCATACTGTTCAATACAGTATGGCGTGCAGAGCAGTGGAATACATATTGGAAAAAAATCCCAAGGCAAGAATTGGGATGATTTACCAAGATGATGGTTTTGGCAAAGAAGGGCTGGACGGTGCCAAGGCCGCAGCTAAATTCATGAAAACTGAAATAGTCAAAGAAGCACCATACAAAGTAGGTACAGTTGACTTTTCACCCCACATGAATGCAATGAAAGAGGCTAAAGTGGACTACATAATCCTGTGGACTTATCTTCCTCAATCTGCAGCGGTAATAAAAGAAAAAGTCAAAATGGGGTGGGACGTAGGACTGATCTCAAACAATACGACTGGCGTACCTCAGCTTTTCGACCTCGTTGGAGACAATGCCGAAGGCTACCTCTTGGTTACACCTTATGTACCAGTTACGACTGATGTCCCTGGTATAAAGCTCGCCAAAGAAATAAACAAAAAGTACGGGAACTTTGAAAAGACCCTGGGTAACCCTAAGTATCAAGACTACCTGTATCTTGCAGCCTGGGGATACATCGCGGCCACTGTCGAAGGTCTCCGAAAGGCGGGAAGAGATTTGAACCCTGATTCATTCGTTAAGGGGCTGGAAAGCATTAACAATTTCGACATGGGTGGTATGTGTCCCAACATCACCTTTGGCCCCAACCGCCATGTCAGCAGTTTCTCAAGCCTTGTACTTGCCGCTGACGCCAAAGACAAGAAATTCGTCATAGTTGACCCGATAAAGGAGCCCAAGACTCCACAGAAGTAACATCAAGGAAAAAGAGCGGGGACTATCGACTTGTTATGCGCTAGTCCCGCTCGAAAGATTTCTCATAATGAACAGTATTTGCACAGTGTTTACGGACATGATCGGGATTCGGTATCCCATCATTGGGGCTCCAATGTTCCTCATTTCCTACGAGGAACTGGTGGTAGCCGTGTCGGATGCGGGCGGTTTGGGGACATTTCCTCTTCCCAACTTCCGCTCGGTGGACCATCTAGCCGCCTCGCTCAAGCGCATACGTGAGCAGACGAAAAACCCCATAGGAGTTAATATTCACCTTTCCGGGAAGTTTGCATGGCAAGAACAACTAAAGCTGTGCCTTGATGCAGGAGTTTTGTTCTTTCTCACCTCCTTGGGCGACCCTCGGTTAATTCTCGATGATGTTCACCGGAACGGAGGAAAAGTTTTTGCAGACGTTATCTCACTCGAACAGGCTTTAAAGGCTCAGGATAAAGGGGTTGATGGTGTAGTGGCCGTTGCATCGGATGCCGGTGGCCACGCAGGCACGACCCCTACAATCATTCTGGTCCCTTATCTAAAAACGCACCTCGAAATACCCGTTGTCGCTGCTGGCGGTATCAGCACAGGAGCCCAGATGGCTGCAGCCCTTGCACTAGGGGCATGTGCAGTAGTTGTAGGGACAAGGCTAATTGCGACACACGAATCTCGTGCACTCCAGGCCTACAAAGAAGCGGTGGTGGCTGCAGGCCCTGAAGACATTGTGTGTACAGATAAGATAACGGGAAACAAAGCAAATTGGCTAGCCAAGAGTATTGAAGACTTTGAAAAAAGACCTGAAATAGGTTCGAAAAAGTGGCTAGAGCTGTGGAGCGCAGGCAAGAGTGTGGCTCAGACAGACTCAATAATCCCTGCAGCCTCAGTAATTGCTTCCATGGTCAGGGACTATAAAGAGGCATGTACATCGTTGGTCCAGACCTTTCGATGAAATGCCATCTCATTCATATACCTGGTGCGGCGTAAATGCTGGCCAGGCAAGGAGGCTTTTATGGATTTTTCGTTGACCGAAGAGCAGCTGATGCTTCGAGATACTGTGCGGAAATTCGTGGAAAAAGAGATTACCAGCGAAGTCGCCAGAGAAATAGACGAAAACGACCGCTTTCCTCATGAGTTGCTACAGAAGCTCTGTGACCTCGGCTTCATGGGGATTAATGTCCCTGAGGAGTACGGAGGCCAGGGCGGGAATGTAATAGACGAGATGATATTTTTCGAAGAGATCGCAAAAAAAATGCCGGTTTTGGCTTGGGCAGCTGGAAATATCATTCTATATGGAAATTCCATTATAAAGACGAATGGTAACGAAGAGCAAAAAAAGAAGTATCTGCCTAAGCTTGTGAATGGCGAACTGAAATTTGCCTTCGCCCTTACTGAACCAAATGCTGGTTCTGACGCTTCTAACATTCGAACCCGTGCCGTGTACCGTGACGGATATTGGGTCATCAACGGCAGCAAAATGTTTATTACCGGCGCAGGGGTGAGTGACATTATCGTTACTAATACGCGAACTGCAGAATCCCGCACCAAGGGTATCACCGCCTTTTTGGTTGATTCCAAGTCCCCAGGCTACTCCGCCAAACCCATAAGAAATCTAGGGCATAAGGGCTCTAATACGTGTGAGGTTTACTATGACGACGTAAAGGTTCTGCCTAAAGACATTCTAGGCGGTGAGGAATGCTTAAATCAAGGATGGTATCAGATGATGAGGCTGCTCAACTCTGAGCGTTTGGTCCTCTCGGCTTGTGCTTTGGGCATTGGGCAGGCAGCCTTCGAGTATGCGCTTAATTATGCCAAACAGCGTGAGCAGTTTGGTCAGCCTATAGGTAAATTCCAGGCCATTCAGCACCGACTTGTGGAAATGGCTACAGAATTGGAAGCGGCACGACAACTCGCATATTATGCGGCGTGGAAGGAGACACAGCACATGGAATGCGTTAAGGAAACATCCATGGCTAAATACTTCTGTGCCGAGACAGCGAAGAAAATTTGTCTTTACGGAGTTCAGATATTAGGGGGCTATGGGTACACCATGGAATACGATGCTCAGCGTTTTCTTCGTGACGTGCTAATCCTTTCCATCGGAGGCGGGACTACGGAAATTCAAAAGAACATTATCGGTAAGCAGCTAGGGCTATGACTGGCCGATACATTAGGGGGTTACGGCCGAATTTAATATTGGGAGAATGTCATGAGTAGTTTACGAGGTGCATTCGCAATAATAGGCACAGGAGAAGTACCTACCGGGAGATTTCCTGAGAAGGCAGCGATATACCATGCAATAGAGTCAGCAAGAAGAGCCATAGAGGATGCGGGCATAAAAAAAGAAGACATTGATTTCGTGATGCCTACGGCATCCCTTTACAGTCCGGCATTCAACACCGAGTTAGTTACGTGCAGAATCATTGAAGAGTTGGGCCTGAAAAATGCTCGAACCAATTGCCAGATATTTGCTGGTGGTTCGAGTGGAAGTTGTTTTCTAAAACTGGGCGGTAGTCTAATAGTAGCAGGTTTAGCAACTTGCGTGCTTTGTGTTCATGCCGACCGATTAGGTACAGGAGTGACAGCACAAGGAGGGATTGATCTATTTTCCACTGCCGGGATTTCTCCTGAATGGGAAGTGCCCTATGGCCAGCATTATTCATCAATTGCCGCACTAGCAACTACTCGTTATAAATATGAAACTGGATGCACGGACGAAGAATTGGCCGCAGTATGCGTATCCAATCGCAAATGGGCCGCTCTAAACCCCAATGCACGTTTCAGGACGCCTTTGACGATCGAAGAAGTTCTATCCTCCAAAATGTTATCCACTCCTCTTCGCGCAAAGGAGTCAAACATGCTTTTCGATGGGGGATCGGCCTTGATCCTTGCCTCCGCTGATCGCGCAAAGCAAATCTGTCACAAACCGGTTTACTTCCTGGGAGAAGGGTCAAGAGTAACCCATTATGTGTTCTCTCAAGAACCGGATATTACCAGATACGGATGGAGAGAAGCCGCTCAGGATGCCTTCAAGGAAGCAGGATTAGAGCCTAAGGATATAGACGTCGCTGAAATATATGATTCTTATCCTGTTTTTCAGATCATTGGTTTTGAAGAAGTCGGTTTTTGCAAACGGGGCGAAGCAGGCGCCATGCATCTCCGTGGCGATACTTGGCCTGGAGGCAAAATACCGACAACAACAAACGGTGGAATGCTATCCCAAGGGCACACTGGTGCCGGCGGAGGTGTGGCGCTCGTAGTCGAAGCAGCACGACAACTAATGGGCAAAGCAGGCGAACGGCAAATATCAGGCGCCCGTTTTGCCCTGGAAACCGGCACCGGCGGAACGTACATGGATGCCCATGTATCAATTTTAGGAACAGAAATACCTTGATGGAGATTAGTCTATGGACAGCGTCAAAAAACCCTTACCTGTTGTTAACGAATGGGCTCGCCCTTTTTGGGAGGCTACACGCCAACACAAGTTATTAATACAAAGATGCCAGGACTGCGGTAAGTACATTTTTTACCCCAGGATGTGTTGTCCGGACTGTTTTTCGTCAAACCTAGATTGGGTTGAGAGTTCCGGGCGAGGGACGATTTATTCTTTTACCATTGTTGAGAATAATCCACCCTCTGCATTTCTCCAAGATATTCCATATGTTATCGCTATTATTCGGCTTGAAGAAGGTGTGCAAATGCTATCCAACATAGTTGATTGGGATTCTAAAACTCTTAGGTGCGACATGCCGGTAACTGTAACCTTTGAAAAGCTCAGTGAGGAGTTCACATTGCCAAAATTCAAACCCGTGTGAACAACGAAATCTAGTCGCATTTGCTAATGATATCAAACGGAGATGACGATGGAACACAGTAAATACGGAGATGATTTCAACGTGGGTGATGTATATACCACGGCCTCTATCACCGTAACAGAAACGCACGTTGTGAACTGGGCAGGGTTAACTATGGATTTCTATCCTCTGCACGTTGACAAGGAATATGCGGCGAAGACCGAATTCGGGGAGAGGCTGGTGCACGGTCCACTGGTCTTTGCACTAGCTGTAGGCCTAGTTAGCTGTGCTGGTTTCGCAGGAGATGCAGCTGTTGCATGGCTTGGAGCCAACAATATGAAAATGTTGGCCCCAGTTAAGATTGGAGACACCATTACGGTGGTTGTGGAGGTGATCGATAAAAAGCCTACGCGTAAACCAGAAAGAGGTATCCAAGTTTGGCGCTATACCGTGAAAAATCAGCGCCGAGAATCGGTGATGATTTTTGATTACACCATGATGTTTCACATGCGGTCATAACTAAAGGTCGGTTTTGAATCCGCCTAAATGTTTTTGAGGGGATTGGTATGTTGCTATGAAAAAACCTGATGATGTTTATGTTATTGGGTCATTCAGTACCCGTTTCAAACGCTGGCCAGAGAAAACTCTCAGCGACCTCACCCGTGAGGCCTTCGAAGGCGTATTGGCGGACGCGGGCATGCAGAGTGGCAAAGACATCCAGTTTGTATGGTTCTCCAATTGTTCCATGGGCATTCTTTGGGGGCAGGACCTAATTAGAGGGCACGTATGCTTGGATCCAGTGGTCGAGCTAGGCCTTCTGCCCGAACGGACTCCCATCATCAACGTTGAGGGTGCATGCGCCAGTGCATCTATGGCTTTCCATGGAGCATGGAAAGATATATTGAGCGGACAATGCGATGTCTCGTTAGCTATAGGAGCTGACAAATTCTACCACGAAGACATGGCTCTGGTCATTTCTGCCTACGAACATGGCATCGACAGGCGAAATAAAGATAGGCTAGTCAGAGAATACCAGGAAGTGGCTAGTGAGTGTGGACGTGACTTCGTTTTGGGAACCGGGCACACAATTTTTATGGACACCTATGCCATGCAGGCATGTTGGCATATGTGGAAGTGGGGAACTACCCAGGAGCAAATTGCAATGGCTGCCTCAAAAAACCATTACCATGGTTCCCTAAATCCATTAGCTCAATACCAGTTTGAAGTTCCTGTTGACAAGGTTCTTTCCGATTATATGGTTAGCTACCCCTTGACCAGATCTATGTGTGCCCCGATAGGAGACGGCGCAGCTGCCGCAATACTCTGTTCAGCTGATTATTACAAACATCTGCCTCCAGATGTGAAAAGACGGGCAGTAAGGGTAGCAGCAAACGTGTTGGTGTCCGGAAAACACAGGAAGATTTCAGAGCCAAGTCTTAGCAAGTTTGCCGCGGACAGGGCTTACCAGATGGCTGACATGACCCCTAAAAATATTGACGTGGCCGAACTCCATGACGCTACTGCGTTTTGTGAGATTTACCAAGTTGAGATGATGGGCTTCTGCCCCATCGGCCAGGGCGGAAAGTTCATCGAGTCAGGGGCTACCAAACTTGGCGGTTCTTTACCTGTAAATACCTCTGGCGGTTTAGTTTCCAAAGGTCATCCCGTGGGGGCAACAGGCTTGTCCATGATAAACGAAATAGTTACTCAGCTTAGAGGTGAGGCCGACAAAAGGCAAGTCCACGGCGCCAAGACCGGCCTAATCGAAAATGGTGGCGGCGTCGTCTCAACAGAGGAATTCGCGTGTAGTGTGACTATTCTACAAAAAGCTTGATGAATCACCATACAAACGGAAGCATCAGAAAGGGGTGTGTTGATGATAAGCCTAACCATTGGGGATCTTTATGATAGGTGCGTGCAGTTCTACGGAGAAAGAACAGCTATCGTCGCAGGGAACAAAAAGTACACCTACAACGATATGGGACAAAATGCATCTCTTATAGTTGCGGTTCTGCAAAAGCTGGGGCTAAAGAAGGGCGATACTGTTGCTTTTCTTATGGCCAATTGTCCTGAATACATATTCTGCGAATACGCCTTGGCCAAGGCAGGATGCATAAGAGTTCCTCTGGCTGTCTTGCTCAGTTCAAGTGATCACATTTACATGATGAATCAGGCAGAATGCGTAGCCCTTATTTACCACGAGCGCATGACTCCCAGAGTCTTAGATATGCTACCTCATCTGGAGTCTGTAAAGCATTTCATCTGCATCGGTGGCGACCCTAAATCTGTTCCTGAGGGGCATCTCCATCTCCAAACACTAATGCAAGGCTGTCAACAAGCACCCTCACCGGTGTCCATCGACACTGAGGACTTGGTAGGAATTTATTATACCGGCGGAACCACGGGAAAGCCGAAAGGGGTCATGCTGTCTCACCGAGCATGGGTTTACACCGTTTTGATCGAAATGCTTGAATTTGGTTTTGGATGGGAAGAAACGTTTGCTTACGTTACGCCGCTCACCCATGCCGGGGGGTGTCTAATGTTGCCTGTGCTATTGAGGAAAGGCAAATGCGTTATCCTTGATCATTTTGACCCCAAAGATCTCCTGGAAACCATAGAAAGAGAAAAAGTAACAGCCACTTTCCTTGTTCCAACAATGATCTATATCCTCCTAGACTATCCAGACCTCAAGAAATATGACCTGAGTAGCTTGCGAAATATCATCTACGGTGCCTCTGCCATAGCTCCGGAAAGGCTTAAACAAGCCATTAATACCTTCGGGCCAATAATGACCCAACTCTTTGGACAAACTGAAGCTCCCATGTGTATCAGCGCTTTGTCCCGTGAGGAACACGTGGTGAAGGACCCTGTTAGGGAAAAAATGATTTTTAGTTCCGCTGGAAGGCCAACATTTCATGCAGATGTAAGGATTGTAGATGATAAAGGCAATATTGTCCCACGGGGAGAATCCGGAGAAGTCATTGTAAGATGCGCAAACATGATGCATGGCTATTTCAAGAACCCCCAAGCTACCGCTGAAACAATCGTCGACGGGTGGCTCCATACAGGCGACATAGCCAAGCAAGACGAAGAAGGTTTTCTGTATATAGTGGATCGAAAGAAAGACATGATAATCAGCGGGGGGTTCAACATCTTTCCTAGAGAGATAGAAGACGTGCTGTTCGAACACCCTGCAGTCAAGGGCGCCGCTGTAGTTGGAGTGCCTCACGAAAAATGGGGAGAAGAGGTCAAAGCTATTGTGGTGCTTCATGAGGGTATGACAGCTACCGAAGAGGAGCTTATCAAATTCGTGAAAGACCGTAAAGGAAGCCTATTGGCACCGAAGACCGTGGAATTCTGGGATGAGATTCCACTTACCAATTTAGGCAAGCTGGATAAAAAAGCCATCAGAGCGAGGTATTGGCAAGGGCGTGAACGAATGGTGTCCTGATAATCCTCAACAGAGTATTGATCCATTGCGGCAAGCAAATGCCCGCTTGAATACAGCGCTAAGACGGTAAGCGTACATACCCGGCATTCCCATACCAACGTCGAGGAGCTTCCATGACTGATCCCATGGGGAAAGCTAAAACTGCCATTTACGTTCATAAGATCGCAGAGGAAGTTCGATCAATAGGGGCTAGGTACGAGTTTGATAAGGAGGATTATTTAGAAGTCGAGGGTCGTCGAATACTTTACGCCGTCGGCAACGCAGTAGTGGATTCATCATGCTGCGGTTTTTGGGGATGTCGATACTGTTTCGTCGCTGGATTCGTCGTAAGGGATCAGTTCAGCATTGATAAACGCGGAAATCTCATATCAGAAGTCATACCCATCACTGAACCCTACGAAAGGCAGAAAGTGACGGAAATCCTAAAAACCAAAGAAGGTGCGAGTCAGGTAATTTTCTTATGAGAACCCTTTACGATTGTCCTGAGGTCACAGTCAACAAATTTTCTGCCTTAGCTTACCATTGGTTCCTGCTGGGGTAGGAGGAGAATCAATGACAGAAAAAGATTTATATTACGTGGATGAGTCAAAACCGTGGTTGCAGCCGGAGGCCGGTTGGCCGCCGCAGGTGCCAAAGAATTATGACTTTCCAAATATAACACTTTATCAAATGCTTACCGAGGCAGTGGCAAAGTACTCAAATCAGAATGCTATTTGGTTTCTAAACTCATTTATGACTTATCAAGAGCTCCTAGATCACGTTGATCGTTTTGCGGCGGGACTCCACAATATCGGCGTGAGAAAGGGCGACGTAGTTGCAATCGCTTTGCCCAGTTGCTTTCAGTATGTGATAGCCTATTACGCATGCGCCAAACTCGGAGCCATAGTAACGGGAGTTAATCCTACTTACAAGCCTGGAGAAGTTCTTCACGAACTGAGATTAACCCAGGCGAAGACACTTATCATTCTTGACGCACTTTATGATCCCTTAATAGCACCAATTACTCACGAATACACCATTGATACTTTCATTTCTACAAACATCGCGGATTTATTAAAGATCTCATCAATAAAGAAGTGGCTGGGGAAAAAACTCAAGAAAATCCCTACGGGAGCTACTCCCGACAACTCACTGAAATTCCTAGAGTTACTGAATAATCCACGTGTAGATCTCAAAACTAATGTCGATTCTACGGATGTGGCCACTTACATAATGACCGGTGGGACAACTGGCGTGCCTAAGGCGGCTGTATTATCTCACTTCAATTGTGTTTCAAATGCCATTCAGGTTAGCCTTTGGGTTTGGATGAAAGAACCTGGAGCATTTATGGTCGGCATATTGCCCCTCTTTCACTCCTTCGGGATGACGGCTGTTATGAATACGGTAATACACAGTGGGATGTGCATGATGTTATTCCCGAGACCACCAGAGACAGAAGAATTGTTAAAATCCATCATTGAGTATGCTCCAGATAACCAAACTTACTATCCGGGTGCGGAGGTGCTTTTTCAGAGAATAGCCGACCTTCCCAACATATCAAAATATCCCATTGCTCGAAAACTTCGAGGTTGTATTTCTGGGGCTGGCCCACTGCATAGGAATGTTAAAGAACGTTTTGAGAAGGCCACAGGTGCAATGCTTGTGGAAGGGTATGGTCTTTCAGAGGCGTCTCCCGTGGTGTCTGGTGGTGCCCTTGGGGAAATACAAACAACCGGTACAATTGGATTACCACTTCCGGGAATAGAATGGAAAATCATGGACATGGAAACGGGTGACAGAGAGCTGCCCATAGGCGAAAGTGGAGAACTGGTGGTTACAGGGCCAACGATAATGCAAGGTTATCTAAACAATCCTTCTGAGACTGGTGCAGCCATAAGGGTCATTGACGGCAAGCGATGGCTCTATACAGGAGACATCGGTTATATGGATGAACATGGCAGGGTGGTCCTAAATGACAGGAAAAAACAGCTCATAAAGGTGAAGGGCAATTCAGTTTTTCCAACCGAAGTGGAACAACTAATGGGCAATCACGAATGTGTTCATGAAGTAGCTGTGGCAGGTCTGCCTGATGAAGAGACAGGCGAGGCCATAAAGGCCTGGGTCGTGCTATCAGAAAAGTACAAAGGGAGAATCACGGAAGGTGAATTGCTTGAATGGTGCCGTGCTAATATGGCTCGCTACAAGGTCCCAAAACATATAGAGTTCATAGAGGAGGTTCCTAAAACCCTTGTGGGTAAAGTAATGCGTAGAGAGCTACAGGAGAAAGATCCAATATATAAGTCTTACCTGAATAAACAGAAACAGCTCCTTGACTAAAGCGAGTAATACCTTGGAGGACATATGCTAGGCATAAAATCGTATGGAGTTTACTTCCCCTATTATCGTCTCAAGCGGACGGATGTAAGCATTTTCTGGGACAGCTATCAGATTCCAGGGGAAAAAGCTGTAGCCAATTTTGACGAAGACGCTCTAACAATGGCAGTAGAAGCCTGTCGAGTCTGTATGAAAGACACAAACTCAAAAGATATTGATGCCCTTTTCTTGGCATCCACAACCTTACCGTATGCCGAAAAACAGAATGCTTCGTTAGCCGCCACGGTTCTCGATCTCCCAGAAAATAACTTGACGCTTGACGTAAGTGGAACCTTACGCTCAGGGACAACTGCAGTAAGCCTGGCGGTAAACTGCATCAAAGCTCAATCCGCAAAAAACATATTGGTATGTGCAGCGGACATGAGACTTGGAATGCCAAATGGATCTCGGGAACTAGAATTTGGAGATGGTGCCGCGGCACTGTTGATAGGCGAGGGAGACGTGTTGGCCACTGTAGATGCGTCCTATGGGTTGTATAACGAACTTTATGATGTTTACAGGCCCTCAGACGAGAGGTTCGTTAGGTCCTGGGAAGACAGATTTGTAAGGGAGGTAGGCTACACAAGAATTGTGCCTTATGCCGTCAAAAAAGCGTTAGCCAAGTTCGGGCTGGAGCCTAAGGATTTTGCAAAGGCTACATTTACGTCTCCGAATCCAACATATCTCGGGGCAGCGGCAAAGTCGGCAGGATTCGACACCAAGACACAGGTTTCTGACTCGTTGTGGGGAGCTTTGGGAAACCTTGGTTCGGCTCACGGTCTAGCCTTATTAGCAGCAACTTTAGAACAAAGCAATCCAGGGGATCGCGTTTTATGGGTTAACTACGGCGACGGCTGCGACGTGATAGCGCTCACTGTAACCAATGGAATACAAGAGTTCAAACAGAAGCAGACTGTAGCCCGCATGATTAATTCCAAGGGCTATACAACTTATCAGAGGTACCTGCGTTGGAGAGAATTAGTGCACCCCGAACCCCCAATGAGACCCAAAACCGAGCCGGCTTCTGCTGCGGCCTTGTATCGTGACCGTCTTTCTGGATTGGCCTTATACGGTTCAAAGTGCAAGAAGTGCGGCACAGTGCAGTACCCAATACAAAGGATTTGCATGGAATGCCGAGCAAAAGATGATTATGAATTATATCCGTTTGCTAACAAACAAGGCAAAATAACAACCTTTTCGCACGATAATTTAGCCGTATCCCTTGATCCCCCGACGACCTTGGCTGCAGTTGATTTTGAGGGTGGAGGAAGGATGATGCTTGACGTCACAGATAGAGATCCTTCCGCCGTGTCGATCGGCATGCCAGTGGAAATGACTTTTCGCAAGTTTCGTCGGACAGAAGGCGTTCAGGTTTATTGGTGGAAGTCGCGACCTTTGAGATAAGAATCCTCATTCCTGGCGCCAAAAATTCATGGGAGGTCAACTAAGACAATGGAAACAATAAAAGATAAAGTAGCCATAGTGGGCATGGGCTGCACTAAGTTTGGAGAAAATTGGGACAAAAGCTTTGACGATTTGGTCGTAGAGGCTGTTTATGAAGCTTATGAGGATGCCGGTATAGACCCTGCAGATATTCAAGCTGTTTGGATGGGATCTTACTGGTCAAATATCCCAGCGCCTAGTCAGCCACTGGCGACCACTCTGAAGCTTGACTACAAGCCCGTCACACGACTTGAAAATATGTGCGCGACAGCTTCTGATGCCTTCCGAAACGCCGCTTATGCTGTCGCTTCCGGGGCATACGACATTGTACTAGCTATCGGCGCTGAAAAGCTAAAGGATTCGGGTTACAGCGGATTGCCAACTGATGACATTGCCATGGGGTTGGTATCTACCGCCCCAAATACCTTTAGAAGTAGAAATTTTACCGCGCCAGGTCACTTCGCCATGATGGCCACAAGCTATTTTAACAAGTACGGCCTCACGCAGGACGAAGGTAGAACGATGCTGGCAAAAATCATGGTCAAGAACCATCACAATGGCACCATGTCACCGAAAGCCCATTTTCGGAGGGAAATCACAGTAGACCAAGTGTTGAAGGCACCAATTATCGCGTGGCCCCTGGGACTATTCGACTGTTGTGGCGTCAGTGATGGAGCGGCCGCCGCAATACTTGTACGAAAAGACCTCGCTAAAAGCTTTAGACCAGATCCAGTGTTCGTGAAAGCCGTGCAAATTGCTGTTGGACCATCGGAGGGGTATATGAACCCAAAGCATGATTGGACCTCAGTAAAAGAAACGTTCCGCGCCGCTCAAGGCGCTTATGAACAAGCTGGAATAAAACATCCGCGTTCCGAGATCAGCATGGCTGAAGTCCATGATTGCTTCTCCATCACCGAGGCTATCATATACGAAGACCTTCAGTTTTCAGAGAGAGGCAAATGCCGAGAAGATATCGAGGCAGGGACGTTCGAGCTCAATGGCGCTCTGCCAGTTAACATGGACGGTGGATTGAAATGCTTTGGTCATCCAATAGGTGCAACTGGGTTGAGGATGATTTACGAACTTTATAAACAGATTCAGGGCAAAGCAGGCCCTCGTCAAATAAAAAATCCTGAGCTAGGGCTTGCTCACAATTTGGGCGGTACCCCCGGCGGCGCTACCATATCGGTATGTATTGTGGGGCCTTAATTTGCAGTCCTCTGAATACGTCGAAACCGCATCCGTGGCGCTCGGCTGGCTTATCTAAGTCGTGCCCATTCTCTAAGCTTCTGTTGGAATGGATCGGTTTTCCAACGAGAGTTGCCACGGCCGATCCATTCACTCTCAATCGGCCAGAGGCTTGCCTAACTACGTCGGCTTACGCGTCCTCGCCATTTCAAACAATTATTACCACACTTCCGATTGATCGGGGATCCATCTGCCTTGATAGCCACCTACGCGGGAATAACGCACCCGTAAAGCGCTCGGCATTCGCGGCACAAAAATTGTAACCTCGCGTCTACATAGTTTACCGTCAATAACCCTCGTAAAATCAAAGTACTATACCAAGCTACCACCCTCTGATGACATTTATTGTCTTTGACCATGACCGAGCGTGGTCAGGGGTAGGCTAATCTCATTGTATTTCATCATGTTGCTCGTGTGGACATCTGGCACGTTCCTTGCTCCCTGCAGAGCACAATGTGTAAAATTGGTGATGAAATGAATTCTACTGAAAGTCCAATGATTAGCAATTAATGCAAAACCTGAAATAAAGAATCTTTTTGTTCTCTGCTTTTAAAGGAGGGGGAAAACAAAGGGCATTCGACTTGAATGCCCTTTAACAACTTGGAATTTTAATACCTCAGTGTCTCTCTTGCGCTTAACTATGCGCCTCTTCAGCAGCGGGTTCAACGGGGGCTGGGACGAATTTTGGCTGGACTGGTAGTTTAACGTTTCTACCCGTAGCCTTAGCCCATGTGATAGCTATTGTTCGATAACCAAGATGCGCAAATTTTGAGAACGGTAGATACAGCAGCAATGCTAAAACAAACATGAGATGAATGGTGTAAAATATGTAGGCGCCGGAAGGTGAACCTGCGTACCGTATTAGCTGAGTTAAGACTCCCGTAGCTCCTGTCCCACACATGATGAATAGAAAGAACCAATCGAAGTAGGAGCTTTGACCTGCTTGTTCCGGTACGGTTAATCGGCGCACGACCATAATGGCTAACCCAAGCACAAAAGCGATGGCACTGACGTTGCCCAAAATCTTTATAGGTATAGTGCCAGGGCCATTCTGAGAAGGCGGTGCTAAATGCAAGATATCGATGTTGAATGCCACTATGGCCGTTGTTACCAAGAGTCCCAGCATGCCCCAAAATACCATTAGATGCGCTGAATATCTTATGTTATTGGCCTGGCAATCTTTGAAAGTTGTGTGAGGCAATATTTCGCTAAGGGCTTCTATAAGGCTTGGGATGAACCCCTTTTTTGCTCCTGGAATACCGAGAGGATTACCACGTTCCAAATTGTTCCAATATTTTTTAAGACTAAGAACCATGGAAACCACGGCGAAAAGTAGTGCTAGGCTAAACACGATTTGAATGTGTAGATAGTCTATGAACATGCCGTACTTGACTGGCTGGGGAAAGGTGAACCCTTTGTTAAGGAATACCATAGCCAAAACCACCACGATGGGAATGGCTACCGCGATGACAAACAAAGCCGGCGTACCCACGAGCTTTCCTAAGAAGTAAGGCCAAGAGTTTTCTTGGATCACCATCTTTCGAACCGCTTTCAAAACATCCCCGGGATAGGCTCCTCGTGGGCACTGGGTGGAGCAGTCGTTACACTGATGGCACAACCACACGTCAGGATCATTCATCAGACGATCTTTAAGCCCCCATTGAGCCCAAATCATTTCTTTACGAGGAAAGGGATTATTGTCAGGTGCAATACGGCAGGCAACTGAACACGTAGCGCACTGGTAGCACTTTTTAAGGTCTCCGCCACCCGCGGCAATGAGATCCTGGGCAAACTGCAGATCAGGTTTGGCAACCAATTCCTTGGTCATGGTCTTGTCTCCTTAAAAACCTTTGTAAGGGTTCGGATCGAACTGTGCAAGGGTCTCCATAAAGTCGTCCACAAGCTTTGGAATTGTCATGTATTCGTCTATGGCTAGTTGGTGAACGCGTATCCGTTCTGATTCCAATGCCAATCGCTGAAGAGTTTCAGATATTTTTCCCATACGGTATGACGCCAATTCGCTTCCTTTAACGAAATGGCATTGATAGTCATCTCCGTATTTGCATCCAATAAGCATTATTCCATCGATACCCTTGGATAGTGCATCGGCGATCCAGACCATGTTTATGTTTCCGAGGCAACGCAAGGGAATAAACCTGACGAATGGGCTGTATTGGAGCCTATTAATTCCGGCCATATCAACAGCTGGCAGCGCGTCGTTTTCGCATATGAAAACAACTACTCTAGGCTTTTCTGAATACTCGTCAGGAACGTTTATAGCCTTTACCATCGAGCCAATCATGTCCACGGAGTGATCCCTGAACGAAATAATTCGCTCCGGACACGAACCCATACAGATTGCACATCGTCTGCATCGTGTCGGGTTGGGCAGTGGAGTACCGTCTGGCTTTTCGTCGTATGCCCCAAAAGGACATTCTTCTGTGCATCGCTTGCATTGGGTACAACGGGTGATGAATATGTCCGGGAATGACTCGTCTCCAGCTCTCGGATGTACGGCCTTTCCTTGGGAAACCAATTCCACGCATTGTATTGCCTTAAGGGCGGCTCCAGCTGCGTCCATTTCGCAACTAGCAAAATCCATCGGCTGTCTTACGCAACCTGCCGTGTAAATCCCGGTCCGCTGTGTTTCATACGGGAAACATATAAAGTGAGAGTCGTTGAATCCGTAAGGATTGACCGGTAGAAATGGTCCCTGTCTGTATTGCAAGTTAACTATTGCGGAATCCTGTGTCATTGGAACCATTCCTGTTGACAATACAACTAGATCCACATTTAGTCTTACACGTTCACCCAATAAGGTGTCCTTCACGATCAGATCCAGACCGGCTCCGCCGTTTTTTACAGCTTCGGGGATGCCCTTTGATAGAAAGACCCCGGGATCGTCTTGCATTGTCTGATAAAACTTTTCGTATTGGCCCGGGGCTCTCATATTGTCGTAAAACAGATACGCACGACTCTCACTGTTGCTCTGGCGCACGTACTGAGCCTGTTTCAAGGCCACTAGACATCCTACTGCTGACGAAAAAAGCCACGGATGATCGGTTTTTTCGTCCAGACACTCTATAAAGGCTACTGACAACGCCTCTTTTCCGTCGGATGGCCTTCTGATCTTACCTTTCGCCGCAAGTTCTTCCATTTGCACATTGGTGATGACATCTGGGTATTTTCCGTATCCCAGGTTTTCAAAAACAGATGCGTCTTGCGGACGCCAACCTGCTGCCAAGATGACTGCGCCCACCCGAACTTGTTCAAACGGGAAGTCTGTCGGCTCCGGCTCCTCTTCCGCTACGACGGCCACTTCTTCTTGTGAGGATTTTGCCGGCTCAGGTTCGCCTTTGTCCTGGGCTTCTTTAGCCTTTTTTGCCGCCAACCACTCGTTTTGCTTTTGAACCAATCTTTCTATCCAAGGGCCGTCTGGCCTGATCATAACGTCGAACATGCCTGGTGCGCCCGATATCTTATACACCCTGTGCCCGACAAAAACCTTAATCCTTTCATGGGATTGGACAGCCTTGATCTTTTCTTGGACCGGAGAATCCGTTAATACATCGTACGGTGGCTTACCAGTGAATACTTTGTGAAACCTGTTCGCCCATCCGAAAAGATGCGGTTCCTTTTCCACCAAGTAGACCTGATACCCGGCCTTTGCAGCCTCCAGGGCTGCCGTCAGCCCCGTTATACCACCCCCAATCACCAAGATCGCCCTTTCAACCGGCTCAATGAAAGGCGCTCGATCCTCGTACTTCGAGGCCTTGGTGATTCCCATTCTGAGATAATCCTCAGCAAGCATCTGAGTGTCCTCGGCATTTGGCGGCTGACACCATACTACTTGCTCTCGCAAATTGACGCGCTCTGTAATTAAGCCTTCGAATGTAAATTCCTTTTGAAATAGTCTTTGAGAAGGTCCAGCAATAACAACTGCTGTAAGTCCATGTTCAGAGGCGTCTTTCTTAATCACTTCCAATTTGTCCGGATCATTCCAATATGCGTCCGCCTTACATACCGCAACCTGGAATTCATCCGTTGCCACGGTCATGAGGGCTTCTATATCCAGGGCTTCACCAATACCGTGACCCGTATCGATATAAACACCTATTTTGTGGTCCATGGACTACCTCCCCAACGTATCTTGAAGGGCTTTCAATGCGGCCCCTGTAGCATCTTGTAAACAAGTCCCGACATCCATTGGTCTACGCGTTAACCCTGCTGGGTGTATTCCTTCATCAGACACAAGAAACCCAAATTCATCATATTCGATACCGGCCAATGGTACCTTTTCCTCCATCGTGTTTGGCTGCATGCCCACGGCCAGTACCGCCATATCGAATGTCCGTCGTATCTTTGTTCCTGATAGTATATCTTCACCCTCCAGGATTACGTCTTTTGTGGCGGGGTCTTCCGTAATATTCACAATCTTTCCTTTTGTAAGCAGAATCTTGTCGTCTTTTCGCACCTTATCAAAAAAGTATTCAAACCGGCCGTAGGCCCTTAGGTCTATGTAAAAGATGTGAGCCTGGGCATTCGGATTATATTCCCTTAAGTATGTGGCTTGTTTCAAAGAAGCCAGACAGCAGATGGAAGAACAGTAAGGCAGATGATTTCTGTCCCGCGAGCCCGCGCATTGTACAAATGCAAGGCTGTTGACAGGTTTCCCGTCAGAAGGTCTCACTATGTGCCCTTTGGTCGGTCCTCCTACTGAGGCAAGCCTCTCCATCATGACGTTGGTGATAACATTGGCGCATTTGCCAAATCCGAGTGATTCCAATTTCGTCGCGTCATAGGGTTTCCAGCCCGTAGCCCACACGATTGATTGAACCTCCAATTCCAGAGTTTGGGGTTTGGCGTCTAGGTCTAGGGTGATGCCCTTGCCTTTGCACGATTCCACGAACTCTTGAAATGCAGGAGTGTTTTTCACTTTGTTGAGGGCATCCGCATCTGCGACGAGTTTCATGGGATAAGCCATCTCATACGGCAGATGGACAGCCTTGGTCTTGTCCATGCCGTAATTGAATTCGTTGGTGATCTCCACGGGGCAGTCCTGAACGCACTGCGTTGTCGAGGCATGATCGTCAACATAACGAGGTTTGACAGTAATTTTCACCTTGTAGGAACCGACGGAACCTGAGATGCTGTCCACGTTGGCCAAGGTCAGCACCGTTATGTCTGGATTTCGCCTTATCCTTCGAAAATTTATTTCTAGGCCGCAGGTGGGAGGACACAGCTTTGGAAAATACTTATTTAGCTGTGCAACGCGGCCTCCAAGATATGGGAGCCTTTCGACCAAGATTACTTTGCATCCGGCCTCCGCGGCTTCTACCGCTGCAGTAATCCCACTAATTCCGCCGCCAACCACAAGCACAGTCTTATCGTCAGGCATGATTCCTCCCGTAGAATGCATATTGTCGTGCTTACTGTGGAGCCCGCTGATCTTTTGCAGACCCCGTCCTATCGAAGAAAACTCCGGGGGCCATAGATAACAGCCTCCCGGAGTATTGTCAGCCCTTCAAGAATCAGTCAACTATCGAGATGATTGGTACCTTCTTCATCTCCCACTGACCATTCTTGTATGTGCAATTGACAAAGCACTTCCAGTTCTCTTCGTCAAGTTTGGGGAAATCGCTGCGGAAATAGTAGCCCGGCCAACGGGTTTCCTCACGGAAGAGGATGGTGCGCACATGAGCCTCTGCCTGATACATTCTCTGAATGTTTTCGTGGCATCTCATGAGTTCATGCAGATCCTGGGCCGCAAGTTTTTCGGAGTCTTCTCTAAGCCAGGTGAGCAGTTCTAGGGCTCTTTCCAACTTAGCCTTGTTGGTACGGAAAGCTGCGCTAACGCCACCTGCGTACTCGTCCATGATCTTTTGGAGCCGGAACATGAACATCTTCGGCTTCATAAACTCGGGGTTGATATCAGGATCGCTGGACTTTGCACCGTGTTCTGCGAAGATATCTAGCGGCTTCAGGGTCTTTTCCTTGAGCGCTGCGACCTGAGCGGCATCCACATTGGGCTGGGTATTATTATCCAGCACAAATCTTACGATGGACTTACCAGCTGCACGACCCTCCGCGTGGGACCCCGATGAGAACTTGTGGCTGGAAGCTCCAGAAGCGTCGCCAGCGCAGAACAAACCCTTCACCGTTGACATGTATTCATAGCCCCAGAAGTATTCGGGTGGTGCAAGATCCTTTGGTCCGCTTACCCATGCACCTGAAGCGCCTGAGTGTGAACCGATGAAATACGGCTCAGCCGCCGCTATTTCGGAGGACTTCTCTTCAGGCTGCACGTTGGTGCCTGCCCAGAGAATGGCCTGGGAGATGGTCATGTCTAGGAAGTCTTCCCATGCCTCTGCCTCAAGCTCCTTCATCTTCTTCTTGTAAGCCTTCTGATCGTCTTTGTACTCATCAGCTATTCTCTGGATGGCTTCTTCCGTCCTCATGTAGATGGGGCCTTTGCCTTCCAGTTCGTCAAGCATTCCAAGGTAGTTACGCAGGTTCGCAGGAATGGGTTTCACTTTTCCATAAGGACCCCAGTTCTCTAACTCGTCCTTGCGCTCCACCATGTATTCGCCACCCATAGCATTGGTAGCTCTCGACTTGAACAACAGGAACCATGCGCCGACTGGCCCATAAGCATCTTTGAACCGCACTGGGATGAAGCGGACTTCCTGGCAGGTTTGCTCTGCCCCAGCCATGAGGGTGAAATACAAGCTGGAACCAGAGTTCCAAGGTGGATACCATGCACGCCCAAGACCCTCGCCAGAGCTCCTTGGTTTGAACACGTGAACTGCACCACCCATCGCGGCTAATACTGCTTTGGCCTTGAAGACATAAAACTTTTCTTCTCTGGTGCTAAAGCCAACTGCACCAGCGATGCGGTCACCGTCCAGGAGCGGATGCGTAATAAAGACGCGCTCGAAATACTCTCCGCCCCTCTGGGTTAGAGCGTTCTTTGCTGCTTCTGCCACGATAACCTTGTAGGATTCACCGTTGATCATGAGCTGCCATCGGCCCTCATGCACATAGTTGCCCTGTTCGTCTTTCCAAATCGGGAGTCCCCATTTTTCAAACAAATGGACAGTTGAATCTACGTGACGGGCGATATCATAAACCAGGTCTTCCCTTGTGATACCCATTAGGTCGTTTCGGACATAACGAACATAGTCTTCGCATGTGTTGTTACCGCTGTTGAGGTCAACATACTGGTTAATAGCGGAGAGGCCCATGGCCACGGCGCCGGACCTGTCCATGGCTGCTTTATCCACCAGGGTAACCTTTAGGCCGTTTTTGTGAGCCCAGTATGAGGCCTCCACGGCCGCGCCGCATGCCGCCATACCACCACCACAGATCAATATATCAGTGGTTACTTCGACAGTCTCGAAATTCGCCATTATTATATTCCTCCTCCGGATTACTTCTTGATCGTTGGCAGTTCTTTGAGCTTCAAGGCGTCCGGCTCGTTATACAAGCATTGGCTTGCCAAATCAGTCGTCACTTCGCCATATCCGCCGTCGGGCTTTGCCGATCCTTCTGGGGTGGTGCGGATGGGGAACTTGAACCTTTTTACCATGCCGCTACGGAACTTGACGGTCCACATGATGTCTTCAGACCCGCGCAGTGGAACAACTGATGCTCCCATTGGAACAAAGTCTGCGTAGCCTCTCACGTCAATTGCCTGTTGCGGACAAATCTTTACGCAGTTGTAGCACTCCCAGCACATTTCAGGGGCCCTGTTAAAGGCTTTCATTTTTTCTTTGTCGAGAACCATGAGGTCATTGGGGCAGATGTACATGCAGGCGGTCTTGTCCTGACCCTTGCATCCATCACACTTCTCCAAAATTACATAACTTGGCATGAACCAACCTCCTAAGATAGATTGACTTGTCTGTGTAACGATTAATGACTAGGACCGCGTTTCTTAACGGTTTGCTGCTGAGTCTCCTCCTTTCCTGATTTCTGAATACGTGTTAGTTGCCTCGAAGGGCCTCCAAAAATTCTCCTTCTCTAGATACTGCGGAATTTGCCTCAATCCTCTGACCAATATCCCCCCTGATAAGGTTATTTGTGGGACACATCGTATTGCCCAGCTTGTCTCGCATCGCTCCATTCAAGCTTTTTATGAAAATACCTTTAGTGTCCCAATTCCCATCGATTGGTTAGGAGCCATTTCACTAATACTCAGGGTGCATTCCGGTCCCGAATACGACCGAAGCAATAATGGAATGCTAGATTTAATCAGGTACGGTTCCTAATGTCAAGGATTTTTTTCAGCAGAAACTAAAGGTTAACTAACTGTGGCGAGGCGGCCTTGCCATGCATTTCATGGTGTGATACGTAAAAATCGGGTAGCTGAAGCCCTTTAATTTTAGGAGTCTGACCCCATGAACCGGTCCGTAAGACGAAACGATCCCTGCCCATGTGGAAGTGGATTGAAATATAAGAAATGCTGCATGCAGGAGTCTAAAATCTTCAACGACGAAGACCCTGCTTCTGAACTACTTGCCAGTGCATACAAAAAACTCAGCGACCGTGAGTGGGAAGAGGCGTTAGCGCTCTTCGAAAAAGCACTACCCTCTTCAAAATCCCCTCATACCATTTATGAAGCCATAGCGTCATGCTTCGATGGAATGGATGATTGTTGGAGCGCTATGGCGGCCTACGAAAGAGCCCTCGAGTCATGTCCTAGAGCCCGGCGACCTACGATTGTCTATCGATATGCAGCCACAAAAGCCCGCTGCAAACTGTGGGATGAGGCTTACGATGCCTTTCAAGAGTATAAGCGCTTAGTTCGAGGCAGTGAAGAAGAAGCGGGTGTGGATATCTTTTTAGAGATGATAAAAAGAATACAAAATGGGGAAGTTCATGAAAACTGGTTTGAAAGCAACATTCAGTTGAGACGCGCCTTCACTGCAATGGAGGAAGAACGTTTCGAGGACGCTGCAAAGAGGCTCGAACGTGCTTGTGAACTTGAACCAGAAAATGCTGTGATTTATTTCAATCTTGGAGTTGCTTACACGTTCCTGAAAAAAGATGACAAAGCCCTGCAGACATTTCAGACATGCGTGGACATTGATCCAAAGGCCGCCGAAGCATACTACAACATGGGACAGATTTACCTCCTACAGAAAAAAGATTTTTCAAGAGCTCTGAGCTGTTTTAGTAGAGCCGCTTCTGTGAGGCCTGATTATATAGGTGCGCATCACCAAAAGGGCAAGGCATACGAACTGCTGGGTTACCCTGAAAAAGCTTTGGAGTGTTGGGAAAGAACAATAGAGTTGGACCCGGACAATAAAATGGCTCGCTACAATATCGGGCGGGTCAAAAACCTTTTGAAGAAGAATAACGCCACACAGGCCACATCCGAGGAACACAGATGAAACTAAAAGATGAAAACAAGAATGATAGCCCATTCATGACGTGGGATGATGACTTTTGTTTTGATTGCAAACCCGAGATTGACTGCTTTAATTCATGCTGTCGGGATGTAACCATTTTTCTGAGCCCCTTGGACGTCCTTCGCCTACGCTCTGCTTTGGGGATGAGTTCTACTGACTTCCTAGAGAACTATACTCATAGAGTGGTTACTCGGCAGGGAGGTATGCCTGCCGTAATTCTGAAGATGGGAAATGATGAAGACAAAAAGTGTCCCTTTGTCAACGACAATGGATGCAGCGTTTACGAAAATAGACCATACTCGTGCAGGCTGTACCCTCTGGATACCGAACAAGGTGTGGAATTTTCCTTCATTGTAGGAAGAGAGGTATGTCATGGTTTGGCCATGTCAAGAAAATGGACCGTAGAAACCTGGCGTCGGGATCAAGGCCTCACAGAATATGATGAATTGGATCATAACCTCAAGGATGTCATGGCTGCTGACTTGGTATGGGAAAATAAGATCGTTGATCCAAGAATGCAAGACATGATCCTCATGGCTTTGTATGATGCAGATCGATTTAGGGAATTCATATTCGATAGCTCGTTCCTAAAAAAATTCAAGGTCGATGATGATATAATTGACAAAATCAAATCTGATGATGTGGCTTTGTTATATTTCGGTGCCCAATGGCTTAGATTCGCACTATTCGGCAAAAAAGGATTTCTCAAAATCGATCGAGACTATCTAGAAAAGAAAAAAAGCGAAGTATTGGGGAACATTAATAGCCTATGAACTTGCCACGATGCATAGTTTTGTCCTTCATGCTATTGATTGGGAGTCTTGCGCTCCATGCATGGGGTGAGTCTTCCACCGACCAATACATCAAAGATTTAAAGAGCCCCGATCCGGAAGTACGGGCGAACGCTGCCTTCGAGCTAGGTTGCAGCTGAACCAAGTCAGCGAGGGCAGTTCCGCCACTCTTGGAAGCGTTGAAAGACCCTGTTGCCAAGGTAAGGCGAAATGCGGCCGAGGCGTTGGGATTTTTCTTAAAAGAAGCTGACAAAACCGTAGGGCCAATCAAAGCGTGTCTAACCGATCCAGATAAGTCGGTGCGCATAGCTGCAATCCTCTCTCTAGGCAGGATAGGCAAAAACCAGGAAGGGGTCGCCGAAACCCTCAAGCAGTTACCGAACAGCCAAGATGAACAGATACGGTTAAACGTTCGCGTCGCCTTGGCTGAACTAGGAATGTCACAGGATGAAGACATACCCGTTCTTTTTCAAGCCCTCTCGAATTCCCATCAAGAAACGGCTAATTCAGCCGCTAGAGCACTGGGAGTTATAGGAAACTCAAGCCCAGAAAAAGTCTTGCCCGGCCTCGTCCAAGCCCTATCCTCTCGCGACCCAAAAGTGCAAGCTTACGCGTTAAAAGTCGTCCGTCAAATGAAGGCGCATGCAGCTTCTATTCTTCCCGACGTTGTTGCCCTTTTCGATGACGCGGACGTTAGAACAAAGCTGGATATCCTAGAAACAGTAACTGTGATTGATGAAAAGGGCGACTACGCGTTACCTATACTTGAAAAGGCGCTTAAGGATTCCACTCCTGCTAGCCGCAGGGAGGCGTTAATACGGCTCATGAGGTTCAAATCAAAAGCTGAATTATTGATAGAACCATTAACCCAGGTTCTCAAAGACTCGGATCCGGAAAATCGATTACTGGCCTTGGCTGTTATTAGGAGTTTTGGCCAGAAAGGGGTTTCTGCCTTACCCTTTTTTATAGAATTGGCAGGCGATCCTGATATTCGAGTCAAGAATGCGGCTATTGGCGCCATGGTAATGTATGAGCCTCTGTCCGATCAAGTAGTGACGGCTTTGTCCAAGGCGTTAAAGGATCCGGATCAGCGAGTGAAGAGTGCTGCAATCAATGCGATGAGAACCGCAGGGGCCCACAACCCTGACAAGATCATTCCACTCTTAAAACAAGCATTTAAACAGGAGCAGAACGGAGCCACGAAAAGAGTAATCCAATCCGTCCTGGAATCTCTCGAACAGACCCCCAAAAAAAATCAATCCAGCTACTAAACCACGCAACCCACCTCACGCGGTAAATTCCTCCTAGCCAAAATTTTTTCTGTAAGTTTTTTGTCGAGTTTCCGAACTATGAGACAGGTTGCCTAACGGTAACGACGATGGCCGAAAAGGTTGACCAAAAAAGAGAAAATCTTACAGGAGGCTGAAACATGAAAAGGCTCATAACCCTAGTAACCGTGCTGACTTTCGCGTTAGCAATTCCGCTTGCCATGGCTCAGACCGGCTCTGGTGCAGGCCAAGCTGCCCCGACAAGCCCAGACAAGGCAGCCAAAACTATTAACTGCTGCGTAAAAGGGAAGTGCGAACAAGTGAACTCTGAGACGGACTGTACAAAACTTGGCGGCAAAGTAGTGAAGGACTGCAAAGACTGCAAGTAGTAGCATCCTTCCACATTGCAAAGGGCGCTCCAAAACGCGGGGCGCCTTTTCCCCTTTGCCGCCTCTTTGCTCCAGCTGATATGTCTTACAACTGAGACAACAGATCGTGAGTTTAATGTCTGTTCCGTTTGCTTTACCAGATTTTGCAACAGCGGCCCCATGTGAACTAAGTGGACAACCTTGCTCCGAATGGTATTATACCCAATCTATGAACTTGGTGCAGGACAGGCTTCGGAGACAAAAGGGAATTAATACTAGCCCAAACAGTGATGACTCTGTTCTTGTGAAACGTTGTCTGGCCGGGTCCCAAGACGCATGGTGTGAATTGTACTCTCGTTTTGTAGTCCTGGTGCGCAACGTGATATGCAAGCATTCCAGGCTAAGCGAAATGGAGGTTGAGGATATCACTCAGACTGTATTCCTTAATCTCACCACTGCCCTGAAGAATTTCGATGCTCAGCACTCCCTGTCGGGCTTCATCTGCCTAGTGGCTCAACGCGTGCTCGTTGACGAGATGCGAAAGAGTGGTGCAGCAAAGCGGACAGGCCAAATGTCGTCGATAAAGGACCATGACACAGGGGAGAACGATACCGAGAATATCGAGGCACCCCAAGAACCACCAGATGTATTGATAGAGCGTTTTGAACAGGCTTTGCTTCTCCGTACGGCCTTGGAACAACTCGATTCTAGTTGCCGAGACCTATTGAAGCTTAGGTATTTCAATGGGTTATCTTTTGGCGAAATCGCAGTAATGCTGGGAATAACCGAAAACGCTCTCAACGTAAGGGCTAGCCGGTGTCTGGCAAAGCTGAGAGATGCATGCAAAAATTCACAGGAGAGATTTGGTAAAGGAAGCAAGCTAAAGAACCTTAGACATGTTGAAGCACCTTGAAAAACAACTTGTGCCCTACTTAGAAGGTAGGCTTTCAGAAGATGATGCGAGGCAAGTAGAAGAGCATCTTAAGGAATGCCCTGAATGCCGAGCAGAGTCAGAGGAATTAATTGACATCATTCACACTTTAGCCAAAAACAAGAATTTGTTTTGCCCGTTATCATCAGAGATATACGATTATGCTGCCAAAGGCACTGATCCCAATGATGCAGTCGCTAGCCACCTAAAAGAATGCGAAACCTGTCGGGCCGAATATTCGCAATATTGCAAGACTATAGGAAACGAGTCTCTCCCCGACGAATTGTGGCACGCTATAAAGTCAAGGCTGGATGCAGAGCCGGTGATTGTGTCGCCAGAAAATACTGATACCACCTACAAAGAGCCATTTATCGAAAAACTAATTCATTGGATCAGGCCACGAGTGACCATACCCGCATTGGTAGCGGCTATTGTGCTATTGGTTTTCCTATACCAAGAAGGTGTCCACCGTGACATGGTTGGCCTAACGTCGGTTGCGTGGGAAAATTTACCCCAGCCCAAAGATGGTACTAATGGCCATAGGCGAGACCTACTATTCGTTATCGTCTTCGAAGGATTCAAGCAACCCCTGCCACAAAATAAGATCGATTCCCTTTATAGGGCTATTACCCCGGACATAGACGTGTTGAATCGCTATCGAGTAGTATCGCCAGCACAGGTCAGTAGTGTGATAAAGGAATCTAGACAAACAGTGGCTAGCAGCCGAGATGTCTTTCGCGTCTTGGCAGGCAGATGGAAAAATGGGCTCGCCCTGGTGATTACAATTACCCCTTCGTCGATGGGTTTCGTTATGAATGCGAAGCTTCAAGACCTCCTATTGGATCGCGAATTAGGAACCGTCCATACCAAAGACGTACCCTTCAAGGACATGGAAGAATCAATGAGAAAACTTGTTCGTGAGGCCATCTCTTAGCTACACAGAGAACATACATCGGACAGAGTTGTCATTAACAACTATAATGATAAATTGGTGGGCCACAATACTCTGCAGTCCACGGGTGCTGTCAAGACGTATTTATAAACGTATTGCTAGTGGAGCCAGTCCACAACGAGGCAAGAAACATGTCACGTTTCTCTATAATGGTAGCAGTATGCAGTTTGTGGGTTTTTTCACTACCTCCTATTCTTGCCAATGTTAATGATCCGGCACCAAGTCTGACAATCGCTCCGATGGCGCGGGGAACTCTTTACGCACTTGTCGTGGGCGTGTCTCGATACAAAGATCAAGCTCTTCAGTCTCTCAAGGTAGCAGACCAAGACGCGCAAGCATTTGGGGACTTCCTCAAAACCCAGGACAGACTATTTCAAGAGGTTCGCATTACTTATCTAATAAATGAGAAAGCCACAAAAGCCGAGATAGAAAAATACCTCTACTATACGCTACCCAAGGCAGGAAAAGACGATACAGTGGTGCTGTTCCTGAGCGGACATGGACGGTTTGATCCCATGCGACCAAAAGAATTTTTCTTTTTGCCGTATGACGCCGAAAATGACTACGTTGCAGCCACTGGTGTCAAGATGACTGGACTGGACTTTTTGAACGGCGTAAGCGCCGAGAAAGTCCTTTTGATTGCTGACGCTTGTCACGCCGGTGGTTTTTCTCAAATGAAACCAAAGGCCAACATCCCTTCTCTTGAACTCTTTCTTAAAGAAGCCAAGAGTTCGTCCGGAAGAGCTATCATAACTTCTTCTAAAGATGGCCAACTTTCATGGGAACTACCGGGCCAAACCAACAGTGTGTTTACCCACCATCTTCTAGAAGGTCTAAAAGGGAAGGCCGACCGTGACTCTGACGGACTAGTGACCTTGAACGAGGCATACGAATACGCGTATGCCAAAACAAAAGAGGAGACAAAAGGTTACCAACATCCACAGTTTGAAGGATCTATAGTAGGAACTTTTCCTCTGTCTTTTGTCGGCTTGCCTTTGTCAGAAGATAACTTAAAAGCCAAGCTCTTGCTGGCTGCTAAAAGTGGAAATGTAGAAGAAGCAAATGCCGTGCTTTGTTGCAGGGTAGATGTGAATGCTCGCGACGAACACAACGCTACACCCCTAATTCATGCGTCTTCTGGTGGTCATTTAGAAATAGTCAAGCTGCTCCTAGCTAAAGGAGCGGATATAAACGCTGCAGACAACGCCAGGACCAGTGCTCTTGCTAAAGCAGCAAGCATAGGCCATTTGGAAATCGTAGAGATTCTGTTGAACGCAGGCGCGAAGGTTGACCTCAAGGATTCCAACGGATGGACGGCCTTGGCACACAGCAGCTACCATGGGTATACTAATGTTATACAGACCCTTATCGATCACGGGGCAGACGTGCATGTCAGGACAAAAACCGGAGATACCCCGTTAGCACTTGCTGTCTCACAGGGACATCACATTGCTGCCAAAGCACTACTGGACTCAGGCGCTGACGCTCAGTCGTCTGATCTCAACGGCGCCACTCCACTCATAAAGGCTTGCCGGGGCGGGCACGCAAAATGCGCTGATTTGCTTTTGTCCAGAGGTGCAGCACTTAAATTGCGCAGGGGGAATACTGAAGATCTTAATCTCTTTGTGGCGGCAATCAGAGGAGACGCGAGCGAGACAAGACGTCTATTAAAAAAAGGAGCAGCCGTGGATGGCCAGACCGACACGGGGGAGACCCCATTCACAATTGCAGCTAGCTTGAGCCGACTCGACGTCATGAAAACACTCGCCCAAAAAGGTGCCAACATTGATTTGCGGGGACAAGACGGCCGAACCCCGTTGATGATCGCAAGTTTACAGGGAAATCTAGCTGTAGTTTCATTTTTAGTGCGACTGGGCGCCGACATCAACGCTCAGGATAGGTTAGGCAACACAGCGTTAATGTTCGGAATAAAGAATAACCAACCTGAGGTAGTAAAATTCCTAATCAGTAAGTCAGCACAGGTCAATACTTCGGATGACCATGGAACAACGCCTTTAATGACAGCCGCCGAAAAAGGGCAGGATGAGATCGTGCGTCTTCTCGTCGCAGCCGGAGCGAGGATAGATGAAAAGGACAAATATGGTTGCACTGCACTCATGAAAGCGGCCCAGGAGGGACACTTAGAACCAGCAAGGTTTTTGATAAAAAAGAGCAAAGAAATAGATACCCAAGACTTAGAAGGTCGCACCGCGCTCATGAAGGCGGTAAAAAATGGACATAAGGGAGTCGTAAAGGCGCTAATGACAGCTGGCGCAAATCCCAATACTAAAGATTGGGAAGGCAAAACTCCCATAGTAACCGCAACTGAGTCTGGTCAGCGCGAGCTGGTGGAATTGCTGCGTCGCTAAGTTCCGATTATCTTATTTACTAGTTCAGCCCCAAGTAGGCAGGCTTTGAAAATGGAGAATGCCTTCTGTCAGTTGAAGAAACTTGGAATTACAGACCAAAGCATACTCGGAATTGGCGTTTAAACCTTTTGTCTAAATTGCTGTCGGAATCACCTGCTGATACACAATGCTAACTTTTCGCTTGGCTTGAAAACAGAGATCATAGCATACTATCAATTTCGCGTTTGATTTCGAGACCCTTATGGAATGCGTCAGCTGATATCGCAAACTCAGCTTTCGGCATACTCAAAGAGAATTAAATGATTAAAGCACATACCCTTAGAAAACCTATACATTCCCCTCAGTCTGCATCGAAGAGTTGCTGGAGGTTGACATCGTTTTTAACCGGCCCCAGCGCCACCATAGTAAACTCACCATTGTTTATCATGGCATGAGACTCGTCACATAGTTCTCTCAACGTCACCTTTTGCAACGAATCCAGCATTTCATCAAGGGACATATGCCGACCAAAGTAAAACTCTTCTTTAGCGAGTCTGTTCATTTGCGAGTCTGACGACTCGAGGCTGAGTATAAGGCTCCCCTTAATTTGGTTCTTGGCCATATCAACTTCTTCTTGAGTCAATGTATCTGCCATCCCCCGCGTTACACTCCCAATTGTCTGCAACAATTCGTCCAGTCTCTCAGGATCGCAACCAGCGTAAATTCCAAGCATACCAGAATCTGAGAGCGAGGAGAGAAAAGAATAAACGTTGTAGGCGAGTCCTCTTTTTTCGCGAACTTCTTGAAAAAGTCTTGAACTCATACCCCCGCCCAGCAGCGTGTTGATTATGTATGCTGCGTAACGATTGCTGGCAACTGCACTAGGGGCGTTTGTCCCCAAACAAACGTGGACCTGCTCCAGATCCTTCGGAACCACTAGCTCAGAAGAGGTTCCGGAGGGGGTATCAGTGGGAACCCCCCTGCCCACATAAGGCATATCCCCCATTTTTTCAGCGATCATGTCAACGAGGCGATCATGTTCAATACTCCCTACGGCGGCCACAATTATTTCGGAAGGTACATAATGCTCCCTTTTGTACGATATAAGTGTTTCTCTATCTATGGCAAGAATATTCGAAATAGTCCCGAGTATGGGCTGACCCAGAGAATGCGACTGCCAAAAATTCATGCCCCATATCTCATGCACCAACTCCTCCGGGTTGTCTTCCAACTGGCAAATTTCCTGACAAATGACATCCTTTTCTCTGGGAATCTCGTCCTCAGGGAAATTAGAGTGTAAAAAAATGTCAGTTAGCAGATCTACGGCGAGTTCCAGGTCCTCCTTTAGCACCTTCGCATAAAAGGCAGTAAATTCCTTGCTGGTGAATGCATTCAAAACTCCCCCGACTGAATCGATCTCTTTTGCTATGGCGAAGGCGTCACGTCGCTGTGTACCTTTGAACAGCATGTGCTCTATGAAATGGCATATTCCGTTTAAATGCTGCGGCTCGTACCTAGAGCCAGCCCGCACCCAAATGCCGAGTGACACAGATCGTACATGCTCACTCGTGTCGCTAATGACGCGCACACCACTGGGCAGTACAGTCTTGCGATATGTGTCTGGGTTAGAAGATGCTTGGTGTGACAATGTTTTCACAAGTCATTGTCCGGAAAGTCCGGTTTCAATCCCATGGCTTCTTTGCGCGACAACTTGATCTTTCCCTGGGGGTCAATTCCTATGACTTTAACTGGAAATGAATCGCCTTCTTTGATTACGTCGGTAACCTTTTTAACACGTTCGGGGGCAAGCTGAGAAATGTGAACAAGACCATCGGTGCCAGGAAATATCTCAACGAAGGCCCCGAAATCCGTTATCTTTCGAACTACTCCCATGTAAACACGCCCCACTTCCGCCTCCTGAGTTATTCGCTGAATAGCTTCCTTGGCGGATTTCCCGGCGCGAACATCCACTGCCGCAATAGTGACTTTTCCGGTGTCGTCAACCTCAATTTTCGTGCCTGTCTCGTCTTGAATCGAACGAATTACTTTTCCACCTGGCCCAATAATGTCTCTTATCTTCTCTGGATTTACATACATTACATGAATTCGAGGCGCGTGGGGTGACATCTCCGAACGAGGCTTGGATATAGTGCGATTCATAATCGCCAAAATGTGTTGTCTGCCTTCTTTGGCTTGCTCTAACGCCTTTTCCAGCGTGTCGCGAGTAATGCCATCGATTTTTATGTCCATCTGAAACGCCGTGACGCCATCGGCCGTCCCAGTTACTTTGAAGTCCATGTCTCCATGGTGGTCTTCATCACCAATTATGTCAGATAGAATGACTGTACGGTCGCCTTCTCTCAGGAGCCCCATGGCGATGCCAGCTACCGGCTCTTGAATCGGTACACCCGCATCCATTAAGGAGAGCGATGCACCACACACCGTAGCCATTGATGAGGAACCATTGGATTCAAGGATTTCGGAAACCACCCTGATGGTGTAAGGAAATTGTTCGTCATCTGGGAGCAGATAAGCGATAGCCCTTTCTGCAAGAGCCCCATGTCCGATCTCCCGACGTGATGGTCCCCTGAGGAATTTCACCTCCCCTACCGAAAAAGGAGGAAATTTGTAATGTAGCATGAACGACTTGTAGGTTGAACCTTCGAGCGCTTCTACCTTCTGTTCGTCGGATGAGGTCCCTAGCGTTACTATAACCAAGGCCTGGGTTTCTCCGCGAGTAAAAAGCGCGCTCCCATGGGTTCTAGGGAGTACGCCCACTTCACAAGAAACTTCTCTAATCTGCGTAAAAGAACGGCCGCCGATGCGCACATTCTTATCCAATATGAGCCTTCGGATTGCCTGCCCCTCTAAAGCATCGAGGTATCCCAATATTTCTGATTGACGCTTTTCGCCATCTTCTCCGAGAGATTCTATTGCCTTATCATAAATCTCTTTAAGAGCACTCCGCCTTTCGAGTTTTTTGGGAATCGTGATAGCTTCTGCTATGGCTCCTCCCCATTGGGCACGCAATCTCTCCACTAGCGCCATGTCTTCAAAGAAGTCCGCCACCTCACGTTTCGGTTTTCCTGCTTTTTCCCGAAGCTCTTCCTGTGCCTTCAATATCTTTAATATTTCTTCGTAACCCTTAAATATGGCTTCAATGATGGTCTGTTCGGGGAGTCGATCGCAGCCTCCTTCCACCATTACGATACCCTTTTTGGAGCCCACTACTATGAGATTCAGGTCAGAATAAGTGTCCTCTAGAGGAGACGGGTTGATGATAAGATTTCCTTCAACCCTGCCCACTCTCACAGCCCCCACCGGCCCCAAGAATGGAATGTCTGAAACATGGAGGGCGGCCGAAGCGCCATTTATGGCCAATATATCAGGATCATTTTCGCCATCTGACGACAATACCGTAGCTATTATTTGAGTTTCACACGTGAATCCCTTGGGAAACAGAGGTCTGATTGGTCTGTCAATAAAGCGAGCTGTCAGAATCTCCTTCTCAGTTGGCCGCCCTTCGCGCTTAAAAAAACCGCCTGGAATCTTCCCTGCGGCGTAAGTCATCTCCAAATAATCCACGGTTAACGGAAAGAAATCAACACCTTCTCTCCCGTGGGTTTCGGCAACGGCCGTAACCAACACCATGGTCTCACCGCAACGTACTACCACAGACCCCGATGCCTGCTTTGCCAATCGGCCCGTTTCGAATACTAACTGCTTCCCCGAAACAGGGGCCTTACTAGTCTCTAACATTTCTTCAACTGCCCTCTCTGCATCACTGCGACTTTGCGCAAGATGAGCCCCAGAATACCATCATGCCTAGCCTGTCTTTACTTACGGATACCTAATTCACTAATTACAGTCTTGTATCGCTCAACATTCTTTGCTTTGAGATAATCCAGAAGACGTCTTCGCTTTCCTACAAGCTTCAGAAGCCCCCTCCTTGAGTGGTGATCCTTTTTGTGAATCTTGAAATGCTCGGTTAAATATCCGATCCTTTCGCTCAATAGGGCGATCTGAACTTCCGGAGAGCCCGTGTCAGTTTCATGCAGTCGAAATTTCTCGATAATCGATTTTTTCTTGTCTGATAAAAATGCCAACTCTTGTGTTCCTCCTGAAGCATGCGCGTAGAGCCTCTAATAGCTCAATCTGATATGTTTATCACGGCTTTTTTTTTAAGTAAAGGAGTTGAAATTAAAAGAAGCTGTTTTGCAAAAAAAAATGAACCCCTTTGAGGCCAAATTTGAAAAAGCTCAGCCTTTTGCCTCAAAAATCACTAGTTCTCTAAATTGGATGGGATTTCAATTAAACAGTTCATTATTCGTAAACCGCTGCGTTAACGTGCCGTAGGTACTCTATTTGCTTCATTATAGCGAAAAAATTGCTCCACTTGCGTTCCCCAAAAAACGCCCGTTCCTCTCCACTGATTCGAATAATTGCATTCATAATTCATGCCATTGACGAATAAACCCTGGCGCACAAATCCAAACCAAACTCTCTTTAACACTCACGCTAACAGCAGCAATGTTCGAGTGAGAGAAATTGATTTATACCTAAAACTCATCTATCATCAGTCATGCTAATAGTTGTTATGTTAAACGCTCTTTCGACTAGTATCAGAAATCCAGTTCAAAATAGTATGGCAAGGCAGCTATACAGAGGGCTACAATGTCCCCACAGTCCTCAAAGATATTATTATTAGCTAGAGAGACTGGTAACTAATGGGACTATTCCAGACGATGCTATGGAAAATGCTCCGCCACAGTTTTCAGCTGTTGATTTCACATAAGCCATTCCGGAAGGAGTAAGCCATGAATTTTTTGGACAAGATCTCAGAAATTGTCGGTACTGCAAATATCACCGCGTCGATGGTTGACTGTCTGGCGTATTCACGTGACATGTCGATCCATGCGGGAGTGCCGCAAGCAATTGTGTTTGTAACGAACACCGAGCAAGTAAGCCAAATTCTCCAGTTAGCTAACCAAGAAAAAATACCGGTGGTGGCCCGAGGCACTGGTTCCTCGGTTACAGGCGCGGTCCTCCCTGTCAAAGGAGGGCTTGTGATTGATTTCACAAAAATGAACGCTGTCAAGGAGATTAACAAGGCGGATGGGTACGTAGTGGTCGAACCTGGAGTCATATGTAATGCCTTAAATGCGAAGCTCGCTCCGACGCATTTTTTTCCGCCCGATCCAGGAAGCGCACCCATAGCCACCATAGGAGGCATGATATCAACTAACGCGAGTGGCGTACGCGCCGCGAAATACGGTACAACCAAGGACTACGTAAAAGCGCTGACTGTAGTGTTGGCATCTGGTGACGTAGTTCACACCGGAGATGTGGCTCCTAAAAGTTCAGCCGGATACGATTTGACACATCTGTTTGCCAGTTCAGAAGGGACCCTAGGTATCATCACTGAGGCTGTTCTGAAGATCCTGCCCATGCCAGAGTATGAAGCTTTCGCAAAGGCCTCTTTTCCGGACGTCAACACAGCCGGCAAGGCGGTTGAAAAGATGTTTACATCAGGAATTGAACTGGCGACATGCGAGATACTTGACAATGTGTGCCTCGATGTCTGTAGAGACGCCCTTAAAATGCAAATTCCTAAGGATGTGAATTGCCAGCTTTTCATGGGGATCGACGGACCAAAAGCAGCTGTTCAGGATCAGATTAAGCGGATTGATGAAATCTGCAAGTCAGTAGGAGGAATAGAGAATATCTGGTCTGATAACCCGGTGGAGAAGGCCAAGCTTTTTGCCGCGCGAGGAGGGCTAGTCCCAGCCATGAGCCGCCTAAAACCTTCCTATCGACTAGTGCCCCTTGTGGAGGATTTCGGTGTACCCATCAGTCGTATCCCCGAAACTATTGCTGAAATCCAAGAAATAGGAGCCAAATATGGTTTCCCAGTGGCGACTTTTGGCCATATTGGGGACGGAAACTTGCATGCTACGTTCATCATGAATCCGAAAGAAAAAGACCATTGGGAGCGTGTTCGTAATATCGCCCTGGAATTTATCGATATGACCCTGAAACATAGGGGGACCGTCTCGGCAGAGCACGGAATAGGAATGGCTAAGGCGCCTTACATCGGTAAGCAGCTTGGCAATTCCCTGGAATTGATGAAGCAAATCAAGAAAACCATGGACCCAAACAATATCCTTAATCCAGGCAAGATGGGCTTCGAGGATTCCATCACTGATATATTTGACGAGAATAGTTTCTCTCCTTTCCTAGATGCCCCAGACAAAGTTCAGCATTTCAGCGATTCAGTGGACAACGAAATTCTGGCTTGTATTCAGTGCGGTTTCTGTCGAGCTGGGTGTCCGACATTCGGAGAGAGTGCACTAGAATCTCTTAACGCAAAGGGTAGGGTATCGCTTGCCTTCCACATGCTCATGGGTAACTTGGAGCCGTCCCAAGACCTTGCTAAGAGGCTTTACCAGTGCATGCTGTGTCTCAATTGTAAGTCCGTTTGTCCGGCACAAGTAAAGGTTTCAGACATAGTTAGAGCTGCTCGAGAACGCCTGGTGGCTAAAGGCTATCTCCCCGAAGCATTTAAGCCAGCACTTGCTTCAATGATCGACGCCGCTAACCCCCTCTTGGCGGCACCGGAAAAAAGGACTGACAGCTACCCGGCGCGCTTTCCGTTGGCCGAACCGGCTCGGACGGAATCTATACTTCACCTCGGCTGCGTTACAAGCTTCCAGGACATAAAGATCATCCCCGCTGTCATTAAAGTCCTTGACGCAGCCGGAATCGACTATGGAGTCCTGGGGGATAAAGAAAGCTGCTGCGGGTACTTAGCGTATCTCGTTGGTGACATGGATACCTTTGTCAAGGCAATGGACAGATACGTATCACGGCTGAAAGATTACTCGCCGAAAAGATTAATAACCACTTGCGCTGGCTGTCTCAAAACTTTTCGAGATCTTTATCCTCAGTACGGTTGGACCAATGGGGTCGAAGTCCTGCACTTCGTGGAAGTACTGGAGCAGGTAACAAGCAACGGAAATTTAGAGTTTAGCAAAGAGGCGCCAGAACTCAAAGTTGTTTATCATGACCCGTGCGATATGGGCAGACACATGGGAGTTTACGAACCGCCGCGTAATGTGATTAAAGCGCTGCCTAACGTTCAGCTGCTGGAGTTCCCGCTCAACAGGGCTCTTGCCAAGTGTTGTGGAGGTGGAGGCGGAATGAAGGGCTACGATAATGAATTGGCCTCAGAGATAGGATACAAACGCTTGGCTTCCGCCATAGACCTTGGCGCAGATGTTCTCGTGTCGGCGTGTCCGTCCTGCAAAGGCACTTTCAACCAGGCGGCAGCGAGGGCGCGGAAAGAAAAGAAAGGCAAAATTCGCGTTATGGATATCACTGAACTAGTTGCCTCAAGACTCGACTTATAGGCGGGCTGAACATTGATGTCTCGCCGGGCTTGACATAAAGTTTAAAGTTGGAGATGCTCGGCGAGACATGTTAACTTGGAGACGCTATGGCGCTCTAAGGTGTGTGGTATCAAAAACCAATATTAAAGTAGAACAAATAACAGTAATGTCGTAATGTGCCGTGTCTCTAGGTGCTGTGAAATGCAGGAACAGACCCCAAAGGACCTGAGTGCGCTTAATGGCGAATTAGCCAGGTACATGGAACTCTTCGCATGCCTCGGCGGGCAAGGAAAACTCTTTCCAAAATATTGTAGGACCTGTGGCAGGAAATATAATGACTTTGTTGACTATGTGGTGGGGACGGTTGCCAAAGCCCACTGTTTAGAGGACTGCAGCGAAGTCATGGGGAGGCCCTTCACCATGATGTATCGACACTGCCGGTGTGGCAATACACTTGTCCTAACCATTACTGACGAAGAAATGCCCTCACTAGATGATTTCTGGGAAGCCGTTGCGCGCACTTCAGAAGCGTGTCAAAAACCGCGCAAGTCTATTTTACTGGATTTTGCCCTCCAATGCGAGATACACCTTTCTAGGTTTCGCAACAATAAAACATAATAATATTCGGTGACAGTGTCCGCCCTCGTAGCCACCAAGGAAGTGCACTATTTTTGTCCATCTTGGTGGTCAAGTTTAGCAGGTCATGAAAAAAATCTCTGACATTATATTTGACCTTGGGAACGTCCTTGTTCCGTTTGATTGGGATATTGCCGTGGAGCGTTTAACCTATCGTCTTCCTAGTCGGCTATCCATGCTCTCTAGGGGTGAGCCGGAGTCTTTCAGAAAAATTTTTCTAAAACGGTCGGAAAATCTCGAGACAGGCAAGCTATCTTTTGAATCATTCTGGAAGGTTACATGCGAAGAGCTTGGAATACCTATGTCCTTGCAGGAATTTCGGCTTATCTGGTGTGATATCTTTGTAGCTGACGAAACCATGATTGAGCTTGGTCATGCGCTGGCCTCGAAATACCGTGTTTGGTTGGCCTCGAACACCTGCAAGGAACATTACGAGTGGATCATACACCGGTTCCCGAAGATAAAGTTTTTTAGAGGTGCTGCTCTTTCATACGAGCTCGGGGCTATGAAGCCGTCTATTCAATATTTTGCCAGCACTTTGCGACTGTTTAACATCTCAGCTGACACAAGCCTGTTCATTGATGATATCCAGGCAAATGTTGAGGGCGCACGTGCGCTAGGTATAAACGGCGTTATCTTTGACGGATATCAAAACCTTATCAAAGAGCTACAAAAGTACGGCATATCTGTGACCACATGAGAAAGGACGCCAAATGACTTACTCTTACGACAGGTTAAACGGATTCCGATTCAGTGCAGTATCCGCAGGCATAAAAAGACCTGATCTTACACGTCTCGATTTTGGGCTTATTGTTGCTGACGCTCCCTCTCCCGCGGCTGCGGTAACGACTACGAATATCGTGACGGCTGCTCCAGTTGTACTTACTAGACAAAGGTTGAAAAACGGACTGTGCAGAGCCGTGCTAATAAACTCAGGCAACGCTAATGCATTTACAGGTGAAAAGGGGATGCGAGATGCAGAGGAGCTTACAGGAGAAATCGCAGCAAGTTTGAATGAACCCCCAGACCATGTCATCCCTATGTCCACTGGTGTCATTGGCGTCCCATTGCCTGTAGATAGAATGAAGGGGCGCATACCTTCCTTGATCGCCGGTTTGGGTACCGGAAGCGCAAAAGAAGTGGCACAAGCCATGTTGACTACTGATACCAAAGTAAAGATGACTAGTTTGACAGCAGAAGTGTCGTCCGGTCCCGTCCATCTATTGGGGATGACTAAAGGGTCAGGCATGATAGCTCCAAATATGGCCACCATGCTTGGCATCATACTAATAGATATCCGGGTCGATATAAATATCCTACGTGAGGCTTTACAAAGCGCAGTGAAGAATAGTTTTAATGCCATTACAGTAGATGGGGACATGAGCACCAACGACACTGTCGTTGCAATTGCAGGAGGGAAATCCCAAGCCCGGACATTGGAGTCGGTAGATGAAGCGACCTTCGCTGATCTCCTTGAAGATGCGTGCAAGGATTTGGCGCGCCAAATAGTTCTAGACGGCGAAGGAGCAACCAAAATGGTAGAAGTACGAGTTCAAGGAGCTAGCGACACAGATTCAGCGTTGAGAATAGCACGAAAAATAGCGGAATCTAGTTTAGTAAAGACTGCCATTCACGGAGAGGATCCCAATTGGGGCCGTATAGTGTCCAGCGCAGGCACCGCAGGCGTGAATTTTGACCCCTCCAGACTAGATCTTTTCATCGGTGATGTGCAAATCGTCTCTATGGGCGCTCTCATTTCTGGAGACTGGGAATCGCATGCTAGGGAGGTCATGAAGACGCGTGAATACATAATAAAACTTGACCTACATGCCGGTCAAGGACAAGGCAGCATAATTACTACTGATTTATCAGAAGAATATGTAACTATAAACGCTGATTATAGGTCCTGAATCCCTAGGAGCTGGCTTTTCCGGAAAATATACCGTTTCTCGGAATTTATGTCTGAATGGATCCGTTTTCCCAAAGGATGTGCCATGACTGGCTAGTTGACTTACAACCTTGTCAAGGCTGAAATTGCAAAATTGGCTTTCCCTTCCTCGCAATGACAAAAGCCGCCAATGTCACCTGTGACATGATTGGGTTGGCATCTCAATGAATTTTCTCTTTTACAGAAAAATCAGGGGCTATTTTCGTCTCCTATTGTTACAATATTGTTCTGGGAGTTCAAGGAAATGACGGAGGAAAACATGCTGGTAGTCGGAGTTTAACATGGTGAAGCGCAACAGATTCAAAGGTAGTGTGCTCGGGATTCAACTCTAGAAGCATATTCACCCATGATCTGACACGTAAATCACTTTGCTCCCTTGAGGTTCGAATCGGAAAGGAAGCTCCTGGAGATTCCTCAAAGCATTCCGCACCCGTCCCTGATTCTGTGGCTCTACATAAAACAAGAGGAATCCTCCGCCCCCTGCCCCCAACAATTTCCCCCCGATCGCCCCTGCCTTCCTTGCTCTTTCATAGTATTCGTCTATGGAGTTTGTGCTGATGCGATTTACTAAAGATTTCTTATAAAGCCATCCTTGGTGCAGAATTTCTCCGAAGCGGTTCAATGATCTTCCTTGGCGAATCACTTCCAGTAAGCTTTCACAGAGCTGCTTCATCTTATGTAGCACTTCTTTCTTCGCACTCGTGACGTCATTTTGGTCCCGCAAAATATCTTTCGCACTTCGAGTCACTCCTGTGTAGAAGATCATCAAATTATTTTGCAATGCTTCTCGAGTCGATGAAGTGCATACGATCGGGTCAACGAAAACCGACTCATCAGCGTTGAAACGAATGTGGCACAATCCGCCATAAGCAGCAATGTATTGATCTTGCTTACCAATGGGGTCTTTCAGCCTATTCAGCTCGATTTCGCAAGCTTCTTCTGCCAGTTGAGATGCCGATACATACTCTCCCTTGAAGGCGTGCAGGGCGTGGAGAAGACCTACTGCATAGGTGCTGGAGGAGCCTAACCCTGTGCCCGCAGGTATATCGGCCATAGATGCTATTTCTACACTGTCAACCACTCCTGTCAGTTTCATAGCCTCCCGAATGATGGGATGGCGTATGTCATCCACGGTGTCCACAAGCTCTGTCTCTGAGTACTTCAACAATATTCTGTTCTCGAAATACGGACTCAGTCTATTGATAGTAATGTAAACGTACTTGTTGAGTGCTGTACTGACTACCTCACCCTGTTCTAACTGATAAAACGAAGGGAGATCCGTTCCCCCTCCGCAGAAGCTTATTCGAAGCGGAGTCCTAGTTATAATCATCTTGTCTCCCAATGCATCCTATGACTAAAAAGCTCTCTAGCCCTTTTGTTTGTGAAAGTGCTTCACAACCAGATTTGCAAAACCCGAGCAAGATACAAGAGAGGATCCTGGCATGAGTCGAGCCAGGTCGTATGTCACTGTCTTATTCTGAATCGTTGCGGTTATGCCATCGACTATCAAGTTGGATACGTCAACCCAACCCAGATACTCAAACATCATGGCGCCGGATAAAAGCATTGAACAAGGATTCACCTTATCCTGACCCGCGTATTTGGGCGCGCTTCCGTGCGTAGCCTCGAACAACGCGCAATGATCTCCTATGTTTGCCCCAGGTGCCATACCCAAACCACCAACTTGAGCAGCCAGCGCATCTGAAAGATAATCACCGTTGAGATTTGGCAAGACAAGCACCGAGTACTCTTCCGGTCTCAACAGAACCTGCTGGAACATGGCATCCGCGATACGGTCATTAACCAGCACCTTGGCCTCAGGAACAAAGCCATCCTTGTACAACAGTTCCTGCTCCGTAATCGACACCTCTGAATATTCTTCACGGGCAACCTCGTACGCCCAATCTCTAAAAGCCCCCTCAGTGAACTTCATAATGTTACCTTTATGTACGATAGTTACCCGAGATCTCTTAGTTGTAATGGCAAATTGCATGGCTTTCCTCATCAGCCGTTTAGTAGCGTATGGGCTCATGGGCTTTAAACCTATCCCTGCGGACGCGGGTACGTGCACGTGCATCTCCTCTCGCAAAAATTGGATAAGCCTAGCGGCACCATCGCTGCCCGAAGGCCATTCTATACCAGCGTAAACGTCTTCTGTGTTTTCCCTGAATACAACCATGTCGACTAGCTCTGGTCGTAACATGGGAGACGGCGTACCCGGTATGTATTTCACAGGTCGAATACAGGCATACAAATCGAGCTCTTTCCTTAAGGTAACGTTAAGGCTGCGAATTCCGCCACCAACTGGTGTGGTCAGAGGGCCTTTGATGACGATCCTCGCTTGCCTGATGAGATCAAGACTGTGGTCAGGCAGGTGTTCCCCAAATAGTCTGAACGACATTTCGCCAGCAGGGATTTGCACCCAACATACCTTTTTCTTGCCTTGTGAAGCAACGCGCACTGCTTCATCAAATACCGGACGGGAGGCCGACCAAATGTCCGGACCGACCCCGTCTCCTTCGATAAAACCTATGATTGGGGTATCGGGGACGGATAGCGAATTTATGGACTCTCCGGTTATCCACTCTCCGCCCTGCGCGAAGCAGTGGTCTATTTCTTTCATACACAATGCTCCTACAAATTAATGTCACGAGATGCTTTGATTGCACGTTGTCCTTGACACTACTCGCTACTGGACGTTATGTTCGAAAAATAACTCCCAATGCAATCGGAGATATTTATGCACATTATCGTTCTCGTCAAGCAAGTTCCCAACACCAGCGAAGTTCGAATAGATCCCAAGACGGGCAACTTGATAAGGGAAGGTGTGGAAAGCGTACTCAATCCGGAAGATCGACATGCCTTGGAAGGCGCGCTCCAAATCAAGGACCAAACTGGGGCCAAAGTGACAGTAGTCACTATGGGGCCACCGCAAGCCATCGAGGTCTTGTGTGAGGCAATTGCCATGGGGGCTGATAAAGGCATCCTACTGTCTGACAAGGCTTTTGCAGGTGCCGACACATGGGCTACTTCCACGGCACTGGGGCTCGCCATTAAGCGTCTTGGAGAATTCGATATTATCTTCGCCGGTCGTCAGGCAATTGACGGGGATACCGCCCAAATCGGTCCGCAAGTAGCCGAATTTCTAGGTATTCCCCAGCTAACATACGTCAGTTGGTTCGAACTTAAGCAAGATAAGATAATAGTTGAGCGTCGTGTGGAAAACGGTTGCGAGAAGGTCGAAGCACCATTGCCGGTTCTGTTGACATGCCTATCTACGCTAAATCATCCGCGGTATCCCACAGTGGCTGGGCTTCTCGACGCGACCTCAAAGTATGCCCCAATTGAAGTGTGGAATGCTTCGGACATAGGAGCGAAAGCCCATGACGTGGGTCTTTCAGGATCCCTAACTCAGGTCGTACAAACTTTCACTCCCAAAGAGGCTCGGAGGACACAGAGAGTGGAAGGAACTCCCATGTCAATAGCAGCTCAATTGATAGACGCATTTCGTGAACGGAATATTCGCCTCGGAGATTAGAATGGCTATTCATATAGATGTAGAGAAATGCAATGGTTGCGGGAAATGCGCACGGTCATGTCCGTACCAAGCCCTCGAAATCCAAAATAAAAAAGCACAATGGATTGAGGATCGGTGTACACTTTGCGGTGCTTGTCTTGAGAGTTGCAGGTACGAAGCCCTCACCGGCGAAATACCGGAAAGGGTGGTTCCTGACTTTTCAGACTATCACAACGTGTTAGTCTTCTGCGAAATGCACGATGGCTCGTTGCACAGGTCAGCTTTGGAACTCTTGGGCTGTGCCCGTGGCCTGGCAGACGACTTGGGAGAAAGGGTTATAGCAGTAGGAGCTGGAGAGCGCGCCCCAGAAAATCTGTCAGACCTCATAGCGCATGGGGCTGATGAGTGTCTATTTCTTGAGAACGAGTCTCTGACATTTTATCAAACATGCACTTTTGCTCACATCCTGTGTGAAGCGATCCATCGTTTCAAACCTGCTATCCTACTCATAGCTGCAACCCCATCTGGACGAGATCTAGCTCCTAGGGTCGCTCGAAGATTAGGTCTAGGGCTTACTGCGGATTGCACAAAATTAAGCATTGACCCTGAAGAGAGGATACTTCTTCAGACAAGGCCGGCGTTCGGCGGGAACATAATGGCAACCATTGTCACTCGCTACTCCCGACCGCAAACTGCCACAGTTAGGCCTGGCATAATGAGGCCAATAGATTACGACCCGACTAGAAAAGGCGAAATCCACATTGAAAAAATAGATCTCACGAGCTGCAACGAATTTACGCACGTACTAGAGTGCACCATTAATCCACAAAAAGCCGTGAATCTAGCATCAGCAAAGATTATTGTGGCTGGCGGCCGTCCAGTGTGCTCGGAAAAGGGAATTTCAATCCTCAAAGATTTTGCAGCGGCTGTGAAAGGAGAGATTGCTTGCACACGAGTGGTGGTGGAAGAAGGCTTTCTTCCACAGGAGCACCAGGTAGGTCAGACGGGCCAAACGGTCAGACCTGAAATTTATTTCGCGTGCGGCATATCCGGCGCAATTCAGCATCGCGCTGGTATCGAAGGTTCTCGCTACATCGTCGCTATTAACAAAGACCCAGATGCTCCCATTTTCGAGATAGCTGACTTTGCCATAGTGGGAGATATGTTTGAAATATTACCAGCCTTGACTCGTGCGGTACAAGAACAACAAAAAGATTTCTCGAGGTAAACAGTGACCCATATCCCAAAACCTACACCTGAAGAACTAATACGCAAAACCTTTGCCAGATTCGCTCAGGAGGAAATTCTGCCTGTAGCACGTCGCCTTGATGAAGAGGGAAAATTTCCACGCTGGATGTTTGAAAAAATAGCAACCACAGGCGCGTTTGGGATTCGGTACCCGCGTTCCGTAGGAGGCGCAGGAGGGAACACTACCCAATTTTGCATAATGGTGGAGGAACTCGCAAAGGCTTCCATGAGTATAGCTGCCTTCACTGCTATGCAATGCTTGATGGGAACGAATTTCTTGTTTGAATATGGCACCCCGGAACAACATGAAAGATTGCTGAAGCCCGCGCTCAGGGGAGAGAAGGTGGCTTCCTTTGCCCTGACAGAGGCAGACGCAGCCACTGATCTCGCGGCTGTGAAGACGACCGCAGTTCTAAAGGGAGACCGCTGGATCATAAATGGCTCAAAAACATGGATCACTAACGCACCCGTTGCAGATTTCTTCACTGTACTTTGCCAAACAGACAAGAAAAAAGGTCTTAAGGGACTAAATTTTTTCTTGATTGAGCGTTCAACACCGGGTCTGTATGTTTCAAAGAAATTTGAAAAACTGGGTACGAGGGCAACAGAAATAGCGGAATTAGCTTTCACAGACGTCGAGGTTCCGTTTGAGAATCGTTTGGGCAAGGAAGGTCAGGGGGTGGGAAACCTCATGAGAATCCTAGCGGTCATAAGGGTTATGACTGCTGCCCTTTCCCTAGGGTTGGCGCGAGCAGCATACGAACATTCCAAGCGCTATTGTCTAGAAAGAACACAATTCGGTAAGCGAATAGGCAGCTTTCAACTGGTGCAGCAAAAGATAGCGAATATGGCCACCGACATTTGGGCCTCGCACCTAATGACATACGATACGGCAGCAAAAATCGATAAAGGCGAACGAGCCCTTAAAGAGGCCTCAATGGCAAAATATTTTGCCTCTGAGACAGCGTGCAGAGCAACTGATGAGGCTACCCGCATTTACGGCGCGTACAGTTATTCAATGGAATACGATGTGCAGCGGTTCTATCGGGATTGCAGATTCCTACTCTTTGGAGGTGGTACGTCCGAAATATTGCAGACAATAATAGCCCGTGAATGCGGAGTATTTTAGAAATTCTTCGGAGTGAATGTTATAAAGCACTAAGGCACCTTTTTTAAGGCGAATCTCACCGGAAAGACAGAGTGAAAACACGTCTGTCATTTCTTTGTTTCCAGCTCAATGGCCAAGAATTTGTCAAGTTCTTCTTTAATCTTTTCTCGCGGTACCAATGTGGACTTACGTGAAGCCGTGATTATGCGTCCACGAACAAGACCATATTCCACCGTCTGAGGATAGTGAAATTTCCTTTTCGACAATCTTCTCTTGTCGAGCCAGGGTGCCTGATGTATGGGTAGATAGAAGGAAAAGCGAAATGGTTCTAAAACAATATGAAAATGATACAGATCGAAATACCCCTCCTCATATTCGATTTTACACTTAGGGGTTAGATACATCCTTACATGGTGCTTGTTTGAATTCGTCTCGGTCTCCCACTTTTTCTTAGCCTCAGGAGACAGTTGATATATTTCGCGATCTCCCCTGCGAACGTAATGCACCGTAAGACATGGATGGCCACTCTTAAATATTTTCTCTAAAGCATTGTGCTTGAGAGGGAACAGTTCGGAACTCGTCTTGGTCTCATGAACTAAGAAACACAGGTAATAGCATGCCCTAGCTATTTCTTGCTGAGGTGAAGGCATACTCTGTATTTCCTTCAAATTATTCTCGTGAAACGTCACATACTCCGGCGCGACTGGCTTGATTTCTTTATTCTTTTTCGCCTTGGGTGGAGGCGGTGGCGGGGGTGGGCCGAAACGGAAGCCCCTGTTTTTAGGGAGAAAAGGTTTTAGCCCTTTTTCCTCTCTCTTATACACAATAATTGGATCACGCCTAGGAGGTTTCTTCGGCATTTGAGTCTCCTTATACCTGGCATTTCATAATGCCCTAATGCACGACGGCGCATACTACGGTTTATCCCAGAATTCAACCATCAAGCGCGCCTTATGTTTATCTTGTTGGCTTCGGCTAGAGTGCCCGACCTAAACTACCGCGTCACGCACCCATCGGTCTTCTCACAATGGCATCATCGTCGGACACCCAGTTAATCCGATTCCCCTGGTTTATTCAAGCAATATCTTTTTCCGGGGATTGAGGTACCTGAAGAGGGCTCTCGCCGCGATGGTGTCCCTCGCTCCTTGGAACCTTCTCCATCGCTTTTCTTCTAATGTACTTCTAAATGTTTTTTCCCATATAATCAAGATAAATCACTCAAAACCTGGCTCCTCGGAAGTACTTTCTTGCAAGAAGACATGGCTTCGTTTAGCCCGATCACCCTGTTCTGAAACTCTGCTACTCCATCTCAGCGCGCACTCTCTATGGGCAACGCGGTACCCCTCTAACCCTTGTCGTGAAATTATTAATACAACGCTTTTACGTTGGAGCTATTCATCTTGTCAATATTACTATTTAATCTTTCATGGCGACCTTACAAATCTCTGCCACCTAGATATCATATTGATAAATAATCATATCATAGGAACATAACGAGTTGTTTAATGTCATCAAATTTATAGCTTGTTCTATCAGACATATGAGTCTTTTTTATAAAAAAAGACTTGACAAGGAAATGGTATCCTATTAAAAGTTGCCCACCTGCATCAGTCCTACCATATAGACCTTCCTGAGACGCCCGCCAAGCATCCTACCCGATGCCCCGTAGGGGGTCCCGCCTTTTTTGGGGATAGATATTCGTAAATAATATCAAATAATAAGACACGCATCACCGTAACTATACCATCTATAACGAAAAATTACGGCCTCGCGATATGCAGCCATAACTCTATCGTAGGAACCAAATGCGCACACTAGCATCAACAGGGTCGATGCCGGCAGATGAAAATTAGTCACCATTGCTTGAACAACGCGAAATCGATATCCCGGAAATATAAATAAATCTGTTTTGTTAGGACCAGCTTCTACAAAGCCATCGTCGTTTACGGCAGACTCCAAAGCCCGGACGCTTGTCGTGCCAACCGCCACTATTCGTCTCTGTGCCTTCAAAGCGTTGTTAATTATGTCAGCCGTTGCCTTGGGAATATCATAGCGCTCAGCCTCCATGCGGTGCCTGCGGATGTCCCTATGTCTAACTGGCATGAACGTTCCCGGTCCCACGTGGAGAATCAACGGTGCTATGGTGATCCCTTTATCTTGGATAGCTGCCAAAAGCTCCTCAGAAAAATGAAGACCTGCCGTTGGAGCGGCCACAGCGCCTGGAACGCGTGAATACACGGTCTGATAACGTTCACGATCTCGCTCGGTTACGCGATTCTCTCTCCGAATATAGGGAGGCAGCGGCGGCTCTCCATACGTTTTCAAGAAGTCCAGAAAAGAATCTTCAGGACAGGGAAAGGAGATTAGCGCCCTACCAGGGGAAATAATTTTCAAAACGGTCAGCTCTCTGGCCTCGTCCAGTAATATCACCGTGCCAGCGCGAAGCGGTTTACTCGCCTTCACTAGACATTCACGAAATGACGCTTGATTTTGAAAAGAATCATTCCAAGAAAACCCCGGGTCTATAACCAACAGCTCTACAGCCCCCCCCGTCGCCTTACGGCCTTTGATCAGTGCTGGTACCACGAGAGTCTGGTTCACGACCAGAACATCCGAATCTTGAAGTACTTGGGGTAGGTCTCGAAAATGTCGATGACTAATGCTTCCAGTATACCGATCCAGAACTAGCAGCCTAGAGTCTTCCCTACGTTCACATGGGCTTTGTGCTATTAGCTCCGTGGGCAAATCATATTGGTACGTATCTAAGTTAAAACGATCAGGTAGCATTTCGCGGTCTCGAGTTTACACGGTTTCGCCAAAGTGCAGTGCTTCTCTAAAATGAACGCGATCTTGGAGCGCTTTTTGGTCTGTCGTACTTACTAAACAGGGAATCCTGGAAGATGGATCCCGATCAAGTCAGGCATGCCGTTGGCGTCCTTTCCCTTTGCGACGGGTGCAGCCCCAGCAAGTCAGCTCAGTGGTCGTCATATCCGAATTTAATTAACTGCTCATATCGCATCTCACAGAAATGGCCCCGATCCACACGAAAATTTCGATGACCATTTTATTTCTTAGATTCTCTTGTCTCATACGTTACCAAATTAGTCAGCAAAACACTTACTTACTAAATTTTTCTAGCAGGCCCCCTAGTACGTCGGAGCTTTCAGAAACAAAACGGTCATTCTAAATAGCGTCCCCCAATTCTATGACATAATCGCGCGTGACAACTACTATAGTTGCGATAAAAGTCACATAATACGCGAGCACTAGATTCACTATACTCAACTCCCAGAAGCTGAGGAAAAGATTGATGCCTACGGGTACAGTCATAGAAATCGCTGTAATCCTAAATGCTTCTCCGAAAGTCATTGACTGTCGGTAAAGACGGACCGCAAAAAATGGTATTGCAGCGAGTGTCAGAGCCTGGAGTAGTTTTGAGACCATAAAAAATACAGCCAGAAAGAGCAACCCCCATGTTTTAAAAATGGGCCGAATGCTCTCAATTGCTTTCGTGATGTTATCAGAATTAATAACCATATCAGGCAGTTGTGCTAGAGAGAACATTTTGATCTCATCTCCTTCTTTGTTCAATATTGAAGACCGAGTCAGCACAACCCCTCTAGACGCATTCTTCAAATATTTTTTGGCGTCATCATACGATGACACAGTGGTATCGATGACCAGTACAAGCCCGTTACGCATTAAATTTTCTATGTAGTAGGGTTGTTTTTCCTTTATGGAAGCCTGTCCACCCTGAATGGTTATCTCTGGCAGATATGCGTCATACTTTTCTGCTAAGCGGATGATTCCTCTTTCCATTTTCGGAAACACCCATAATACGGTGGCAAAAAGTTCAGTAACTACGCATAACGCTATTACGCAAAGCGTATTCCAAAAACTGAGCGATAAAATGGGTCGTGCTAGGCTCAATGTTCGAGAACCCTTTTTCCGCTCGGCTCTTGCTGGGCACTTGTGGATGATAATGCTCCAATGGGGAGCACTTCACCAGACATGACCGTTACTAATGATCCATCCCCCCTTTGTAAAATAAGGAAACCATCGTTCGAAATACCAATCGCCTTACCTGTCTGTCCGTCGTATGTGACGAGTTGGTCTTTATGCGCCCATTTGGCAGTCCATTGATCTCTTAGATAAACGAATCCCTCCGCCTCCATCCGCTCGTAAGTTGCTTTCAACTCGGTGAGAAACATCTGGGCAGCTTCTTTTAAATCCCACCCCTGGCCCGTACACATTAGATACGAGATAGGAGGGATGGCAAAGCCATCTGGGAAATCATCTTTTACGCTGTTTATGTTTAAGCCTAGGCCAAGGATTACTTCACGTAGTACGCCTCTTATAATGTTTGCCTCCAATAAAATGCCAGCTATTTTTCTATTCTCGACCAACACGTCGTTCGGCCATTTGAGTTTGACATTGGAAACACCTTTGGATTCGAGCACATTGGCAACCGTTATGGCTGCCAGCAAACTCAATAATGGTGCACTCCCAGCTGGGATGGAAGGCCTCATAATGACTGAAATGGCCAAATTCTTACCCACCGGGGAAAGCCACGCATGCCCGCAGCGCCCGCGTCCCCGGGTTTGTTCCAGGCTCATGACAGCAGTCCACGCGGGCTCACCTTTCCGGGCTAAATCCTTTGCCACGTCCTGGGTTGAATCAGTCTTGCTAAGGGTAATGAGTCTTACACCTGAGAATGAAGCTTCGTATAATATTTCGGAACGATACGCGTCAGTTCTGTTTCTCATCGATGCTTAAACCATCGGGAGTATCTATAGAACCCTGGGCAAGCGTTTAGGAGCGCCAACACACCGGTTACCCATTAGACCTCTAACGATTTCATTCGCTCCAAGCCTGCTCTAAGCCCAGTCAACTTGGTCGATAGCTCCAGCTCGCGTGATTTCTGCTTTGCTATAGCCTCAGGACTCGCTTTATCCAAAAAATTAGGATTGGTTAATTTGGCCAGGACTGCATCGAAGTCCTTTTGACATTTAGCTATCTCCTTTTCCAGTCTCTTTATTTCGGCCTCTGGATGCACAACACCTACGAGCGGAACCAGGATATTTATATTCTTGACCACTGCCGTAGCCCGCAGTCTCCCAACAACAGGTTCCTTGCCATCACGGACAAGGGTGAGAGATTCTAGTTTAGCAAGGGTTTCTATTATCACGCGAGACGTTTCCAGCAGATCAGCTTCATCGTCTGATGAGCACATGGCCACGGCCTTCAAAGGTCTGCCAGGCGAAATGTTCATCTCGGCTCTTATATTTCTTATGGCGCTGATAAACCCCATGAGCAACTGCACAGTTTCTTCGACTTCCGCGTTCACCAAAGAAAAATCAGGTTCTGGGAATGGTCCACGGGTGATCGAGGTGAGCTCGCCATGCAATTTAGATGCGATTTCGTCAGTTATGAAGGGAATGAACGGATGTAACAGACGCAGGATGCAGTCAAGCACATATCCCAGTACTCTTTTGGCACGCCTAGCCCCCTCTGAGCCAACTTCTGCCAAAGGTATCTTCGAATACTCGATGTACCAGTCGCAGAATTCATGCCAAGTGAATTGATAGAGTGCCTGGGCTGCATCATTGAAACAGTACGTTTCGATTCCTTTTCGTACATCCCCTATAGTTCGGTGCAGTCTTGATACTATCCATTTCTCGATAAGGTCTAGTTGCTCAGGAGCTTGACTGAAATCCTTCGGAGATATATCAGACAAATGAGGAAGGGCGAAACGAGCCGCATTCCACAGCTTATTCATGAAATTCCTATAGCCCTCGATTCGGCTCTCCGATAGACGTATGTCCCTACCCTGAGCAGCCAATGCGGCAAGGGTAAACCTGAAAGCATCCGCTCCATACTTGTCCATAACAACCAACGGATCTATGACGTTTCCAAGAGATTTGCTCATCTTCTTCCCATTTTCGTCCCTAACCAGGGCATGGATGTAAACATCTCGAAAAGGAACGTCATTCATGAACTTGAGCCCCATCATGATCATGCGCGCCACCCAGAAAAAAAGGATGTCAAAACCGGTGACGAGACAACTAGTCGGATAAAACGTCCTGAGCAATGGGGTTTGGTCAGGCCAACCCATGGTTGAGAAAGGCCACAGTGCAGACGAAAACCAGGTATCAAGTACGTCTGTTTCCTGGACGAGCTTTGATCCCTTGCAGCCTGGGCATTCCTTCGGTTCCTCGCGTGCTACTATGACCTTTCCGCAACTCTCACATGTCCAGGCTGGAATACGATGTCCCCACCATATTTGGCGAGATACACACCAATCTCTGATGTTGTTCATCCATTCAAAATATGTCTTTGTCCAATGCTCAGGCACAATCCTTGTGCGGCCTTCTTGGACAGCTTTTAGGGCTTCTTCCGCAAGCGGTCCGACCTTGACGAACCATTGTTTGGAAATAAGAGGCTCTACAACGTCTTTGCATCTATAACACCTGCCCAGTCCCACGGAATAAGGTTCCACCTTCTCAAGAAAGCCCTTCTCATCAAGCTCCTTTACTATGGCCTTTCTGCATTCATATCTGTCCATCCCGACAAAGTGAATCCCGTTTTCATTAATCTTCCCCTGATAGTCCATGATAGTGACATGTTCTAGGGAGTGTCTCCGGGCGAGTTCGAAGTCTGTTAGGTCGTGGGATGGAGTGACTTTAAGAGCACCTGTTCCAAAGTTTTCATCAACAATGGGATCGCCGATGACAATCAATTTGCGTCCCACAAGTGGCAAAACGACGTATTTTCCCACTAGGTCACAATACCTGGGGTCAGATGGGTTAACGGCTACCGCGGTATCTCCAAGCATTGTCTCGGGTCTCGTGGTGGCAACGGTTATGTACTTGTCAGACCCTTCCAAGGGATATTTAATATACCATAGAGATCCGGCCGAGTCCTCGTGCTCTACCTCAAGATCTGACAAAGCGGTATGACAACGAGGACACCAGTTAACAATATAATCCCCCTTGTATATTAACCCTTCTTCATAAAGACGGACAAAGACTTCTCTTACGGCCCGAGAAAGTCCTTCATCCATCGTAAAGCGTTCCCTATCCCAATCACAAGAACATCCAAGCCGCTTTAGTTGGTTAACGATAGTGCCCCCTGACTGATGTTTCCATTCCCAAACTCTCTCTATGAACTTGTCACGCCCCAGGTCTTCACGATGCAGTCCTTCTTGCGCAAGCTGCCTTTCTACTACGTTCTGCGTGGCAATACCGGCATGATCCGTTCCAGGCATCCATAGAGTATTGTACCCATCCATGCGGTGATATCTAATCAGAATGTCTTGCAAAGTATTGTTCAACGCATGACCCATGTGCAGAGAGCCTGTGACATTGGGGGGCGGAATGACTATAGAGTATTCTTTACCGGTCTTGGCCTCATTGGCGCTGAAAAATTTCTGTGAAAGCCAGAAATCGTACCACTCTTTTTCTATGTGAGATGGATCATAGACTTTGGGCAACATGCCGTCATCCATATACAACTCCTTGACGTCAACGCTAAACGGCCTTATCAGCCATAACCTCTCAGATTACTACTACAACGACTGTCATGCAACTCAAATGATCTAGCTCAAAAAACTTTGCTTCTCGCCCTCAAGGTCAAATATGAAGAATGGTGATGCCTTGGAAAAACATATACCAATTCAGCCTGATAAGTTCCATCTAGCTGTCTAAAAAACAGACTAGACAAGATATAACAGACACTCAAACCGGCTAGGCTAAATCTGACAAAGAATTCACAAGATCCGAGGAATCAGCCCCATTTGATAAGATTCATGGACAACGGATTGAACAAATAGGGATGGAAAGGCAATACCCTGATCTTGTATCCATAAATGCCTGTCTCCTCGCAAGGAATAGTTCCGCGAAAACGGTAGATCCCCTTATCTAATTCTTCGCTTTGAGACATAGCTGTGACATTTCTATCAACAAATTGTTCCGAATCCTTGGCTACTAAGCCGTGACATAAATCTACCACTACCTCGTCTGCCGTCAGTACCCCGAGCTTAATTGTTGCTACGACTTCTAGATCTTCGCCTAGAGAGATCTTATCACCCTTTGTGGCCGATACATCCAGCACCTGTACCTCATTCCAGACTGAACGAACCTTTTGCTTCCAATCCCGCAGCTCTTTGGCCCTGCTGAGCCTGTTTTCTCCAAGTATTTGATGGGCTAGTCCTGCCTGAATGTAATAATCTTCCATGTACTCTTCAATCATTCTGTGACTGTTGAAATACTTGCATATAGACGCCATACTATTTTTCATTTTTTCGATCCACCCGTGTGGCAGGCCGTCAACTCCTCGATCAAAAAAAAGAGGCACTACTTCCTGTTCCAGGATATCGTAAAGACTCTCAGCGTCAGCAGCATCCTGGTCGTTCACGTCCTTGTATTCCTCTTCAGTACCGATGGCCCATCCATTAGTTCCGTCATAGGCCTCCGGCCACCATCCATCAAGAATACTGAGATTTAACGCGCCATTAGCTGCTGCTTTCATCCCTGAGGTACCGCAGGCCTCATTAGGACGCCTGGGGGTATTTAACCAAACGTCCACCCCCTGTACCAAATATCTTGCAATATTAATATCGTAGTCTTCCAGAAACACCAAATTGCGTCGAAATCCTTCACTCTTGGCCTGATGTATCACCTTCTTAACAAGTTCTTTTCCGAGCATGTCCTTGGGATGAGCCTTCCCCGAAAATATAAACTGAACCGGCCGCCGTTTATCAGAAACAATTTTCAACAGCCTATCAGGGTCAGTAAAGAGAAGGCCAGCCCTCTTATACGGAGCAAACCTCCTGGCAAAACCAATTGTCAAAGCCTCCGGGTTAAGAAACTCCACCACTCTTTTTCTGTTAAAGCCATCCCCTCCGCCTGATTTTATTTGACTGGCTAGTCTTCTTCTACAAAAGGCTACTAGCCTCTCTCGTCTGGTTTCGTGAACCCGCCAGAGCTGCACGGGGGGGATGTTCTTCACCCGTAGCCATATCTTGGCATTATCTGGTTCCTCAACCCATTCTTCCCCAAGGTATCTAGCAAATAAATCCGCCATCTCTTTGGAAACGTAAGATGGGATATGAACACCGTTAGTGACATAACCTATCGGGATGTCTTCTTCATCCAAATGTGGCCACAGTCCTCCCCACATCTTCTTAGACACAGTGCTATGGAGTTTACTCACGGCGTTAACCCCACGGGATAACCTCAAAGCAAGTACAGCCATGGATAACGGGGAAGTACGATCCTCAGGATCTTGTCTTCCGAGATCAAGCAGGTCCTTTACCGTCATTCCCATAGACCGCATGTATTGGGAAAAATATCGCGCAACTAGGTCTGGAGGAAACATGTCAATACCCGCAGGTACAGGTGTATGTGTAGTGAACACCGTTGATGCGGCAACAGCTTCCATGGCCACGTCAAATGGAACACGGTACGTAGCCATAGATTGCCTTATTCTCTCAAGTGCAGCAAACGCCGCATGCCCCTCGTTTAAATGATATACCAGAGGCCACAATCCCAGTAGGTGAAACGCCTTGGCTCCGCCAATGCCCAATACGATCTCCTGCTGGATTCGCATCTCGAGGTCACCCCCGTACAATTCCGCCGTAATGCGTCTTGCACTAGGGCTGTTGTCTGGGTGGCTAGTGTCTAGCAAGTAAAGAGGGACCCTGCCCACCTGAATCTTCCATACCAATACCTTCACGTTTAACCCGTCCAACTCCAGGACAAAATTGGCCTGATTGCCTGCACCGTCAACCACCGGTGAGACCGGCATATTATAAAAATCGTTGCCCGGATACAGTTCCTGTTGCCACCCGTCAACATTCAAATACTGTTTGAAATACCCTTTCTGGTAAAGCAGCCCCATTCCAATAAGTGGAAAGCAGAGGTTGGAAGCACTTTTGAGGTGATCGCCTGAAAGGACTCCGAGGCCGCCAGAATAAATTGGCAAACATTCTGCAAGACCGTATTCCATACTAAAGTATGCGATCCGATAGTCTATGGGTCGCTCTAGATTAAAAGAATAGTTGCCTGGATTACTAACGTATTCCTCAAACGTGTTGGCCAAATCTCCAATGGCTCTCATGAGCGACGGATCTTCGATAATCTCGACCATCCGCTCAGCACTTAGTTTACTCAAGAGCAATACGGGATTGTGGCCTGTTTCTTCCCATAAGTCTGGTTCCAGCATTTGAAAGATTCGGCTTGCATCCGGATTCCAAGAAAACCACAGATTCATGGCAATGTTTCTGAGCACATGTAATTCATTGGGCAGGTCGGGTTTCACTACTAGACGGCGCAGCCTCATTTAATTACCTCCCCGAAATTGATAGAGCAAGGATGAGATCACAGGCGTGTCTATCTTACTATCAAGAGGTTTGTGAGAGTGTCAAGTTAAAGGGCCTTGTTAACTTGCCTAGCTTGACGCGCGATCGGCTTATGGTATATTGACCATATGGTCAATATACCATCGTCAGTCTTAGATTGGCCAACTACATGAACCACGATTCACTAGGCACAAAAGCTTTTCAGACTCTTCGCAAAGACAAGAGGGATCGTATTCTCAACGCAGCCCTCGAAGAATTTGCTTTGCAGGGCTACCGCAATGCATCTGTGAACTCCATCGTTAAGAGGGCGCATATCAGCAAGGGGAGTCTGTTTTGGTACTTTCGAAGCAAAAGCCTTTTGTTCAGCGCCATCGTCGATGCAGCCGTTGAGGAGGTGAAGGATTACCTAAGGCAGGTTCGATCGGGAACTTCTGAAATGTGCTTTTTTAATAGACTCGAGATGTTCGTGAAGGCTGGCGTCCGTTTAGATCACGAGCACCCATTCCTAGCTCGCATCTACTTCCACCTACTGCAGTCTGGAGAGGCACCCTTTGGGGACGATCGCGTCGGCGAATTAAGGAAACTCGGCGTTACCTTCTTTTCGGAACTTATCACTGAAGGTATTGAACGCGGAGAGCTGAGATCTGACCTTTCCGTCCCTCACGTCGCATTCCTAATGAATTCCATGTTGGAAGGTCTGCTCAGGGCCTATTACATGCGATTCCTTGGAGAAGGCCTTGATATCTACAAAGCAGACGCTGACATTGTCGGGCAGTGGATTCAGCAGGCGTCAAAACTCCTGAGTAATGGAATGGCGAATCCATTAAACGGGGAGGTGTCCGAGCAATCAGTCCAGCGCTGACTTTAGACCCATAAATAGCCTCCGTGGCAAGCAAAGGACATACGATTGCATTCATATAATGGTTGTTATGCTCTGATAGACAAACTTACCGAAAGGAGACGAGTCGTGTTCCCAAGAAAAGGCTATATCGTCGTAACTCTATTGGCTGCAGCACTTTTTTTAATATGTCTGCAAACTCTGGCCGCATCGCCGGAGAAACGGGAAATCAAGTTCGGCGTACTGCCCGTGTTGCAAGCTCTTCCCCTATACGTAGCGCAGGACAAAGGGTTATTTGTGAAAAACCGCGTGTCCGTCCAGCTAATTCCTTTCAACACAGCATCAGAAAAAGATATTGCGCTTTCAACAGGAGCCATAGACGGTTATTTTGGCGACCTAGTAACTCCTGTTGTGCTGAAAGGCAATGGGCGAGATGTGGTTATAGTTGCAGCTAATTATGACACAAGGTACGACCGCAGGATGTTCGCCGTACTGGGCAGGCCGGGAGGCCCATATAAAACGGCATCGGACCTTGTATCAGTCCCTGTGGCCGTGGCCTCAAACTCCGTCGTAGATTTGAACACCGAGACGCTTCTAAAACAAAGCGGTTTAGCCTCGGATAAAATTGCCTATACTGAAGTTAAGAATATCGGGATGAGGATGCAAATGTTGTTGTCAGGACAGGTAGAAGCAGCTGCCTTGCCGGAACCTTTGGTAACCGCGGCCGTGGCTGGCGGTGCTATCCTTTTGGCCGACGATTCAGGCCTAGCAACGAGCCAGACGGTACTCGCTTTTAGCACTCCCTTCGCTCGCCAAAACCCGGAAACAATCAGAGCATTTTTAAAAGCGCAAGGCGAGGCCGCAGCATTAATCAATTCAGACCCTGATTCCGTACGCAGTGTCATGGTGGAGCACGTCCGTCTGCCGGAGTCATTAAAGAAATCCTATCCAGTCCCCAAGTTTCCACAGCCAGATGTACCTGATAAGACAGCGCTGGATACCATTTCCCAATGGCTTAAGCAGCGAAACGTGATTCATGGTGCTGTACAATTTGGAGAAATAGTTGATGGGTCTTTCTTGCAATAAATTAGCCACTTGCATAGGTGTAGCAAAAACGTATCTGACTGAGTCGGGACCTATACCCGCCCTCAAAGATGTGTCCATTTCCCTCGACAATGAGGACACTATGGCAATAGTCGGCCCGTCCGGATGCGGGAAATCGACACTCCTCTTCATCCTCGCTGGACTAGAAAAGCCAACCGAGGGAAGGGTCTGTTTTTGCGACATTCCTCTGGAAAGGCCTCGGAGAGAAGTGGGGCTGGTACTTCAAGATTATGGATTATTTCCATGGAAAACGGTCCAGGAAAACATAGAACTAGGCATAAAGATCAGAAAAGAAAAAACCAACCAGAAGATGATCTCGGCGCTTCTAGACGAGCTCGGCATTTCAGAAAAGACGGAATTGTATCCTCAACAATTGTCAGGGGGGCAACGTCAGCGGGTAGCACTTGCACGGGCCCTAGTCTTGAGACCTTCATTGCTACTATTGGATGAACCTTTCGGCTCAGTGGACGCACTTACCCGGGAACGTCTTCAGGATTTAGTCGCGAGTGCGTGGCGGTCTAGACGTTTCGGCATGATTATTGTGACTCACGATATTCAAGAGGCTGTGGGTTTGGGGCGCAGAGTCTTAATCATGGCAGGCTCACCGGGAACGGTCGTCTCATGCATCGAGAATCCAACTGCATGCTCTAAGGGATACAGAGAAACGGAGGAATTCTACCTTGTCTGTGAAAAGGTGCGCCGTGAACTGGAGCAAGTGGCATGAGCTCGCGTTTGGGATATGTATGGGGAACCCTAGCCCTACTGCTTACATGGCAAGCGGCCTCCTGGTGCCTGGGTGATTTTGTACTGGCAGGTCCTGTTGTAGTGTTGCGTCGATTGTTTAGAGAGGTCCAAATCTTGAAGTTTTGGATGCATGTGGGAAGCTCTTGGCTTAGAATAGCTGCGGCCCTGGCGATCTCGTTTTTGACAGCGGTTCCCACGGGACTTATTATCGGATCCAGTAACAGGCTCGACAGGTACGCTCGTCCCCTAATCCACCTTACGTACCCAGTTCCTAAAATCGTCTTCCTGCCTATAGTATTCCTTATCTTTGGACTCGGCGACTTGGGGAAAATTGCCATGCTCTCAATTATCCTCTTCTTTCAACTCCTCATTACTACAAGGGATGCGGCGCGATCAGTTTCACGATCAGCACGATATTCGCTCTATAGTTTAGGTGGGTCTAGATTAGATCTGTTTCGACATGTTATTTGGCCTTCGTGTTTACCGGCTATATTCACGGCTCTACGTATAGCCACAGGTACGGTTGTAGCAGTGTTATTTTTTGTAGAATCTGTGGGTACACGCTATGGCATGGGATTCTACATAATCGATGCCTGGGGAAGGGCGGACATACCTGGTATATGCGTCGGCATGATAGTGATGGCATTGATGGGTGTGGTCTTATACGAAATCTTCGATGTCTTAGAAAAAACCTTTTGCCGCTGGAGCCAACTATGAATCAGAAGCCAATTGAGACATGGACGGAAGAGGAGCGCATAGCAGTTGTAAAACGCATCTTCAACACTGTCACTCCCCATTACGACCTTCTGAACCGTCTAATGTCAGCTCGCCGGGACGTGCGGTGGCGGCGTTTTACCATGAAAAGAATCCCTAAAGACGCCAGATTGGTGCTAGATGTTGCAACTGGGACAGGAGATCTCGCGATCGAAATTGCTGGGAACCTGACCGCTCAGGTCGTAGGGGCTGACTTTGTGCCCAAAATGATGGAAGTTGCGAAAGAAAAGACTTCCAAACAAGACCTATCACAACGAATATCGTACGTAGCGGCAGACGCCAACACCCTGCCGTTTCCGTCACGGGTCTTTGATGTGGCTACCATGGCATTTGGCCTCAGAAATATTCCCAATCCCAAGACGGCTTTGGCTGAGATGGCTAGAGTGGTAAAATCGGGCGGAAAGGTGATGGTTTTGGAGATGACTTTTCCACGCAACATGAAACTGCGATGGTTCTTCCAATGGTATTTGAACAACGTGATACCTCTGGTAGGCAGAATAATTTCGGGTGACGCTGGTGCCTACACCTACCTGCCAGATTCGATACAGCATTTTCTTCATCCCGATGAACTGACTGCATTGTATAAAGAGGTTGGCCTTGTGTCGGTAAAGGCCTTTCCTTTGACCTTTGGACTTACATACCTCCACGAAGGCGTCATACCATGAAGTCTGAATCATTTTGGGCATGGTATCAAGCAGGGAGACCACCTTTTTTCGTAGCTACGCTTATCCCGTTGTCACTGGGTGCTGCAATCGCTTGGCGAAACGACGGTTGGAATCTGTCCCTTTGGCTCCTAATCTTGACGACTTCATTTTTCGTTCATCTGGCCACTAATTTGAGCAACGATTACTTCGAATTCCTTTCCGGAGCTGATAACGGGGATTCTTTGGGAGGAAGCCGAGTCCTCCATGAGGGAAAAATCACTCTGGCTCAGCTAGGTCGGGCAATTGTCATTTTATATAGCATCTCCTTTGTGTTAGGGGTTTTAATCGTCGCAGTGTCAGGCGTATGGTGGCTTACTTTGATAATGCTCTTCTCCTTTGCCTCTAGCCTGTTTTATACAGCACCCCCCATTCGGTACGGTTACTACGGGCTCGGAGAAGTCTTCGTAGGCATAAACATGGGGCCTGTTATGGTGGTTGGCTCTTGCGCAGCACTGACTGGTCAATTTGTCCCCAGCTCTCTATGGCTCTCCATACCCGTAGGTGTCCTAGTGGCCTCAATACTGTTTTACCAGTCTTTGCCGGATATGGTCTGTGACAAAGCTGTGGGAAAGAACACGTTGGCAGTGAGACTAGGGCGAGATAGGGCTCTGTGGGGACTGCGTATCATGCTTGTAGGCGCCTTAGCCTCTGTTGTTATCCTGGTGATTTCCAAGATAATTCACCCCTTTGCTCTCCTGGCGCTGGCGGGTTTTCCACAAATAATCCGGATCGACAGAATCATTCGATCAACTAGAGACTGGCGTGATCTGCATGATCGTGGCGGAACTGTCCGTATGTTCTACTTGCTGGTAGGATTGATCTTATTCTTGTCTATACTGTGTTTTGGCTGACAGAAAGTATTGCATTCCCCGTACGCCCATGAGATTCTCACGGAAAGTTATAGATGGGACAAAGCTTCCATAGAAGAGACGGCAAGGTCGTGTCGATCACGCTACAGCTCCGGCGCATTTGCCCCTACTAAATCGGTTTGTCTCCTCATTCGCTCGTCCCACTGCCTTCTCGCATCGGTGGGAGGTGGGACGATTTCTGACAATCTTTTGACACCAGGGATGTTCCGGGACAACCATCCCCCACTTTCATTTGCTTCATAGGCCGCTTTTACTGCTTTTCCGGATCGAAGTGATGTGCACGATGCTGCGAGTAACAATACCAAGAGGATTACCAGAGGAACACCAAGAACACGATTCATGTGGAAGCTCCCTGATCACAACAGGTTGATGCAAGGCAAATATTCTGGGACGAGCATATATATATTTATCGTTATTATGACAAGTAATTTTTTCGTTATAAAATAATTTTACAATAAATGTTGAATAGTAGTGGCGCTATGTTGGTTTATTGACGAGATAAATGCCACATGCAACTAAAATCAATCCCGACCACAGCATCATAGGTAATGGCTCGCCAAGGATGATTCCACTTAAAATCACACCGAACAAAGGCGTGAGAAAAGTATAGGCTGACAGTATGCTTATTTGATAACGGTGGACCATCCAAAACCATAGAAGATAACTCATAAATGCGATGACCACGGTTTGGTAAACCAAGGTGCCTACTGTTATCACATCCAATATGATCACTGACCCAGCTTCAAAAAACAAAACCCCTAGGCCTAAAATTGGTATTGAATAAAAGAGTTGAGAAAATAGAGTTTGATAATGGGATATGTTCTTTCCTAGCATATATTTCTTGATATAAATACTCGTAGCAGCCCACAGAAACCCGGCGGCAGTTTCCATGAGATCGCCTATCCAGTGCAACGGCTGTAGGTTCCCTGAACGTGATTGGAAGACCAATGCAAGACCTACGAAAGCCGCTATTAATCCTGTGATTTTAGTACGAGATAGCCGATCGTCGGGAAGCAAGAAGTGCGCCCCCAAGGCTACCCAAAGGGGTTGCGTATAAAGAAAAACAACTGCCCTTGATACGTCTGTAAATCTTGTCCCCCAATATAGGAAGAGGAATTCCGTACCAAACAGAGCCCCAACTACAACTCCATGAATGATATTTTCAGCGTCCATGAATGCCTGACGCTTGGTGGCATGCAGGTAGGCCAACAGAATCAACGATGCCACCAAAGATCGTATCGTTGCCGCAAAAATAGGTGGTAAGCCATATAAACTCAGCTTTATGCTCACCATGTTTCCCCCCCACAAGAGACACAGTAATGTCAGGAGGACACTAGCTGAAACCGGCAGACCATAAGAAGGGGGGGCACATTTCCTAGTCATGGGGTATATTTACTGGACAAAAACCATTACGTTAATCATATTAAGCACAGATCCTACCTGTCTCGTAAAGTTTTTAGGCCCCCAAGCTTTAACAGATACTTGGATAAAAATTGAATCGAGCTCGGCAAGCGTTCTTCATTCAAACGCATCACAAGGTAAACGGATACTATGATAAACAATAAAGGTGGAAAAGGAAGAACCAGGAGTGGATGCGACAAGCCTGAACGAGCAGCCCGCTCCGTAGCCAAGACCAACGCGTAGTAGATGAACACGGCAACTAGGCCTGCAGAGACATTGTTCATCCTGCTCTTGCCCATGTTTATTATGCCAAGAGGAAAAGCTGCCAATGCCAGGGCAAGACACGCTAAGGGATGGACAAACCGCTGAACAATTAGTATGTCTGCGAATAGCTTTACGCGAGCGTAGTAGGCCAAGGCCTCTGGAGTGTCATTCGGCTTAGGCACTGTTGTCTCTGCTACTCTCTTGCGTATGTCCGCTATGGACATCTCTTCCATACTAGGCGACTGAGCCAACAAAGCCGCATCTATTTCGTAACGAAACAAATACGTTTCGAACTCAAGGACTCCTAGGGAATTGCCGTCTTTATCTTCCTTGAGAATGGTTCCATCGTATAATCTGAGTAGTAAAGCTTTGCCATGAGGATCTGTTTGAACCGATCCTTCTTTTGCAATTATGGTTGTGTTCTCTTTCGATTGAGATGATTCCCTTATGAATATGCGTTTCATGCCCCCCGTGGCAGAATCTATTTTCTCGACGTATATTATGAGACCTTTGAGACCGTCAAAGAAAGTACGCTCTTCAATGCCGGCGTGGGCCCGCTTTGACATCGCTTCTTGCATGAGTACTCGCCCTTTACTTATGCCAACTGGGATCAAGTAGAGTGTGCAGATTAGCCCCAAAACGACTCCCAAAAACCCCAGAAACACTACAGGAGGCAAAAGATGGGTAATCGAGATGCCTGCCGCCTTGATGGCAGAAATTTCATTGTCAATGGCCATTCTCCCTAAACCCAGCAGAATGCCGATCATGATGGCCAGCGGCAATACCGTAACCAAAATCCCCGGCATGGCATTCACGAGAACCTGAAACAATATCAGCGTTATGTCCATCCCGACTTCCATCCCCCTCTGCAAAATCGGAAGAAATCCCGCTACCATGCCTGCTAAAAGAAATACTATTAAGCAAAACATGAAGGCCACAAGGATTTCGCGTAATAGATATCGCTGGAGTATGGAGGGCACGGTCACTATGTCATCTTCTCTTTAGGTTTTCACAATTGTTTATGAACTGTAGCCTAACCCAACGTCTTATAACACTCCCCAGTAGCCAAATCCAGTTATGAAATCTCACCAACCCCTATCAGACGCCGTTAAGCCATTGTGATAAGGTGATGAAGGTCACGAATTAAGCCTTTGGCCACATAAGGGACGTAAAACATTATGAGTTCATTCAATTACGGTTTGTTATAATGCAATGGATCCAAGGACTTAGCAGCACAACGCAGAGTTCCAGGAAGCTATTCGGCAACTCCCCTAAGCTCTCGCCGCTATAGCCGCCGCGCCAATTAAGCCCACATCTCGGTTGAGAATGAGATACACTGGTATGCGAAGCAGCAAGTCTCTGAATTGTCCTTTGTTCAATAGGGATTCCATCAGGGTTCCTTCATTTATCAGGGGGACTAGTTGGGGTAAAATTCCCCCGGCCAAGTACATGCCCTTGGTTGTCATGCAAGTCAGGATAAGATTTCCAGCCACGCTACCCACTATTGACAGAAAAGTCCTCACTGTTTCCAAACACAAAGCATCGCGGTTCTCCAGGGCCATACGGGTTATAAGATTTGGTGTCATGGACTCTGAACAATCTAGTCCATTCACAAAACTTTGGGTCCTTTGTTGTAAATGTCGTAAGACTCTATATATCTCCACCATCCCCCCCCCTGAAGCTACGCACTCCAAAGTGACTCTAGAAAATTTCTTCCTGAGTGACTGAAGGATATAAAGCTGTCGGTCAGATGTAGGCGCGAAATCCACATGTCCACCTTGGGACGCAACGGCGTGCATCGAACCTTCCAAGTTAAACAAGAACCCTACGCCTAACCCCGTGCCCGGGGCTAATAATCCTATGTTTCCGTTAGGATCCTCGCTCCCAGCTTGCAGTACGACCAAGTCATCTGGTGTGAGCAAAGGAACTGCATGAGCTGCAGCGACGAGGTCGTTAACCAGTACGACCTGCTCAATTTGGAATTGATATTTAATAGCCTCTTGGGAAACTACCCACGGGAGGTTCGTCAAATTACAGATACCCCCGATCACTGGCCCAGCCACACCAAAACACGCGGACGAAACATTGGCTGAGTGGTCGTCCAAGAATCTTCTTAACCCTTGATCGAATGAAGAAAGAGAGGCGCTGGGGTAGGTGGCAGTCTCTATCGCCTCAGGGCGACCGTCTCCAGCAATAAAAAGTCCAAACCTTGCATTAGTACCGCCTATGTCACCAGCAAGGACCACCTTACTGCCTGAAATCCGGTCGTAGCTAGGACGTGGTTCTCCATTCATTATCTGCTGATTTATCCGTTTTCAAAGTTCCTGCCTAAGTCAATTTGCCTTACGTGCTTGCGGGTTGAGACAGTTTGGTGGCAAGTCACCACGCAAACCGCAGAGTAAATTTTCCACGGCCTTGTTCCCCATCCTGGTCCTGGTCTCAACGGTAGCGCTCCCGATATGGGGCAACAGTACTACATTTTTTAGCTTTTTTAGGCCAGCCGTGACGTGCGGTTCGTGCTCGTAAACGTCCAACCCTGCTCCTGCTATTATACCATCTTCAAGGGCCTCTAGCAGCGCTTCCTCATGGACAACTGGCCCACGTGAAACGTTTATTAAAAAGGCGGATCGTTTCATTTTCCGAAGTTGGTCTCTTCCTATTAGGCGTCTGCTTTGTGGATTCAAGTCCACGTGAACGGATACAAAGTCGGATTGTGCCAGCAAATCTTCCAGTGATGCATAACGAACACCCAGCTTTCGCTCCTCTTTGATATCTAGTCTGTTTCGGTTATGGTAATATACAGTCATACCAAAACCTCTCGCTCTAACGGCAACTGCTTTCCCTATTTGGCCGAGTCCAATTATGCCCAGCAGCTTACCTGATACGTCAGTCCCTAGAAAAAGAAATGGTGCCCATGTTGTCCATTGTTCCGCTCTAACTATTTGGTCTCCCTCGACAATTCTGCGTGCCACTGCTAATATGAGTCCCATGGTAAGATCAGCTGTGGCATCTGCCAAAACACCAGGTGTGTTCGATACCCAGATACCCCTGGAAGAAGCTGCCTCTAGGTCGATATTGTCGTAGCCTACTCCGTAGTTGGCGATCATCTTCAAACGAGGTGCCGCATCTATCAGCTCCTGATCTATGCGGTCCATGATCATACAAAGCAGGCCATCCATGTCTTTGATGTCTTTTAGCAAATCCTCGCGCCTCATAGGATGTTCAAAGGGGTTTACCAATGTCACGTGCTCCTGACGCAGTGGGTTTAAAACCTCGTCCGACAACTTTCCAGTAACAAGTACATGCATATTTTCCGATCCTTTACGTTTCCGTGGGGTTTCGCCTTCGCAGTGCTAATGGGTCATTGACGCTAATTTTTCAAGGCTCAGAGGTGAGGCTCACTGGCCGGCTCTTGATACTAATATATATTTCAGTTATCCCTAAATAGCCTACTGACATCCTTGACCTTTCTAATTAAGGGCTCGGACACCTTCTTGAATATAGGAACATCCCCAGTATCATCATTCCTCTTTTTTTTCAGGGTCTCCTAATTTTTTCATTCTCCGGTCGTAATCTTCCCAATAGGCCCTGTTGCAATCTTGAATACAAATGGTGAAAAGGCGCCACACAGAGGTATCAATACCGCTGCCTCCTCCTAGAAAGTATGGATCCACTCCAAATTTAGAGCGGCAATCTTGCTCGCAAGCCTCGAGGTCGAATTCACCTGGAAAAGCGATCTGCGGTTCTAAAGTGCTGTGCGAAAGCTGACCTTCTTCTACTACGCGGTGCTGTGCCCCTGTTTGTTCTGTGGCTGATTCAACAGGCGCGAAAAAAAGGGGAGGGGTGAACAAAAGGAACACCGCGATCAACCCTACGCGACTGAATCCGTTCATGATGAGGGCTCCTTTGATTCCAGACCTGCTTATAATTGACTGTAAGAATATAGCAACTAACTGTATTTTGGCAACAAGACACTATCTCCCATAACTAAAGAAAAAAATCCTTGACATTCAGTGAAGCTCGATAGTAAACTCCCGCCTCCATAGTGATGTCAGTGCGGTGTCGGTGTAAGGCACTGAAGGTAAGACCTTATATTCATTCACTTTTAGGCAGACAGCAGACTACATATTTATCCGGCACATCAACAAGCTAAAGGAGGCTCCTGAAATAACACCTTTTTGTTGGCCAGTATTTTTGTGTCATTGCAGCACTTGCGCGCATAGGATCGAGTGATTAACTTGCCACAGAAAACCTTATACCGTCCACCAAGGAGAAGTTGCCATGTGGATGACCCGAGAAGAAATAGCGACGTTTTTGGGAATTGTACCAAACAGTGTAAGAGGAAAGGTTCAAAAAGGTCAGATCGAGCGAAAGATCGAGGGAGGCAAGAATTACTACCGCGTCGTTGATCCTGAAGAGCTCAAAAAAAAGGCTACCAGGAAAGCCCGGATCTCCCATAGAACTCCTGTAGTTTCTGTTAACGAGGAAGAGGAAAAGCATGACCGCGAAATCTCAGGTCCCGAGAAAAAGACCTCGTTTAATCCGAAGGAAATACTCTTGAACCAACTGGCCTCCATAAAAATCGGAAGAAATATCGATGCCATAGAAAAGGGTGATGAGATAGATCTTGCCACCGGCGAAATATCAAGAGAGCTTGACGCAAAAATTACCATGCGTCAACACAGGCAGCTCAAGGAAATCGAGGACGCTCTCGAACGCATAAAATTAGGAGAGTACGGCATTTGCGAGGATTGCGGTGAACCGATACCGGAGCAACGGCTCCGACTGTTCCCCGCAGCACGCTTATGTGTGAAATGTCAAGAGGAACTTGACCAATTGGAGAAGCTGAAAGATTACCAGGGCCTTCGAGGCCCGGGCTGGCGCGAGGATGTCACAGAAGCCGGATATGTCCGGACCTTTGACGAGTGATTCCTCACCGGTGAAAAAACATTCTTGACACGAGACAAAACCTAGGTGTAAATATGTTGTAGAGAGTTTGAGGAATGGCCATGCGGACAGAAATCCTCCAAAACTGGTGGTGGCACAACAAAGAACTCCGGAGGTCTGCCCGCGCTAGCTATTAACTCATAAAAATCAATCGGGACACAAGGAAAGCCATGGGCAGATAGCTCATGGCTTTTTTGCGTTCTTCCCCCATTTTATCCGAAGCTGATCGGGTGCAGCGAAAAAAGATGCGTAACACTAGAGCAGAGATTGAACATAAACCAAGTCAAACGAGCTTTCGATATTTAACAGCGACATCATTACTCTTGGATAATAGCGCGTCGGGCCGTTCGTTCCCTGGTAGTTGCCACACTCGTACCTACCTCCATCTTGTAAGCCATCCTGTCCAATTATTTGGAATAATCAACGCCTGTGAACTGAAAATAACCCAAGCTTTTCCTCGGACCTTTACCCAAACAGTAATCCTGGCGTTGTTTCCGGCAACGCTTTCCATCATGAAAGAAAGGAGTAGAAGCGCAATGAGAACAAAGGATAACCTTGCCCGGGATATGGATCTATACGAAAAGACAGACACTGAGAGCAAGTCGGAGGAAAACGATCTCGCGGCTCGTTGGATTCCGGTGGCTTTGAAGGAGATAATGCGTAACGCCGAAGAAGAGGCTTTTACCAAAGTCTAGGCAACTGCTTCCACGCATTCGTTCATTTTTCTTCGCTTTGCAGGTTGGTATGGGCCGAAGGCCTGGGCAGCCCAAACCGCCTGCCCCTTAAAAGTTGGTATGTTACTCCCAACGCCAGGATTAGTATGCCTACATCCAGGAGGGAGAACGATGTCAGGGCCTTGTAGTCCGTTATAATTATCTTGCGCGCGATTGCTATTATGGCCACAAGAACGACTACTTCCACACGCACGATTCTTTCTTCTCTATAAACACGAATAGTCTCCAAGAGTTCTATACCGACCAACACAAGGAGGAACATGCCAAATATCTCAAGAAGTTCTTCAATCTCAAGGAAGAATAGAGGCGGCGTCCACATGTCTTTGACTATGAGCCAAGCCAATTCTAGGGTCGCGAACGCTATTACTGCGACCATAAGTACCGTCAGAGCCGTAACTACTACCTTCTCAAATTTTTCTATTACCGAATGCATGCTACTTCACCTACGGTCATTCATCTTTGGTTGTCAGTACAATCTGTATTTTCTGTAGAGGAACGGCCTGAGAATTCTCAGACCAAGATATGAAACTGCAGGTTTGACATAAGAGCCGATCTTCGAGTGACTTCCGAGGCACTTTCTGCAATGTGCCTCTACTAATCGCCCTTTACGGAAACCCTGCATTATCTTTTTCAATTTTTCCCCGCCCAGTATGGCCGCAAGACTCGTGTCCCCAATGTTTCCTAATGCAGTCCTTCCCTCATAGTCAATGCAGCACAGAACCACGTCCCCATTATACAATATCCCAAAGTGGTCTCTCATACCAAAACAATAGCCATGGCTTGCTTCTATAACGTTGTCTGGGAAAAAGGCATTACCCCAATCTGTCAACACATAGGTTTCAATAAATATATTGGGCAAGACCTCTATTACATTCCATCCAAATATTCGGATCTTACGAACTTTTTCGCGGAGATCATTAGGCACGCTCCTTCCCAACAGCGTACAGATACTCTCTGTCAATTCTACAACGACCCTCTGCAGGTCCTCAGACCGTGCCAGGAAATTTGGGATAGCTAATTCTTCCCTTAATTTTCCGGCAAAACGGGTGGTCATAATCCGGAGCTTAAAAATTGGTTTATGCTCCCTCTGCTGGCACGCAGCAACTAGGTCGAGAATCCCCTGAATGTATTTCTCGAAATCTACGGGGGTTCCCCGCGTTCTCACAAAACTGTCTTTGTCAGGAGTCTGGAGCGATATATCTATCTGGTAAAGGTCTCTCTCAGCTATTGCCTTAATAGTTGAGTCCGTTAACAGCCCTCCGTTGGTAGTCAGCCCTACTGGCACGTGCCTCAACCTGGCATGGTCGAGTATCTGAAAAAATTTAGGGTGAAGCAGGGGTTCGCCCATGACATGGAAAGTTACTTTGTCTGCGATATTTAACTCCGCTATCTGGTCAATGGCAGCAAGAGCCAATGGTTCTTCCATAAACCCTCGCTTGCGTGTCATGACAGAGTCTGGACAAAAGATACAAGAGAAATTGCATCTGTTAGTCAATTCAATGTGGATACGCTGAAAGCGTTTCGGCAAATAGTCTGGTAGGGATATTACCACTGATTTGTCCATTATCAAGACTGGCTGAGGGTTCCCGCAATCGCTGCGGTCATGAATCCAGACAGTAGACCTGTCAGAAGTGCCCGGAATCCTAACGCGGAGACTTCCTGCCTCCTAGAGGGCGCTAGCGCGCTAATCCCGCCGATCAGAATAGCCATGCTACCAAAATTTGCGAAATTACACATGGCGTACGTGAGGATCATCACAGTGCGCGGTTGCAGCTCTCCATGCTGGATCATCTGCTGCATCTCTGAATAAGAGAGCCATTCGTTAAAAACGAATTTTATGATCAAAAGGTGGCCTGCTTTGAAGCAATCGTCCCAAGGGATGCCGAGCACGAAACCCACTGGCGATAAGAGAATCCCCCCTAATGTCCTAAAAGACAGACCGAAGATCTCTAGCCCTGCATCAATAAGATGGATTATAGATACAAAGGCCAACAAGATGGCACCGATAAAAGCGCAAAGCTTCAGTCCATCTATTGCTCCAGTCGCAGCCGCTTCGACCGTACCTCTTTCTTTTGGGAGAACCATTCGCCAGTCCATGCTGCCCATAGTCTCAGGTATGCCGGTCTCAGGTATCATAATCTTCGATATCACAATAGCACCCGGCGCACTCATCACGCTTGCGGCAAGGATATAGCCTGGGTTCGCCCCGAACACCCCTACATATACTGCCATCACAGAGCCTGCCATCGTTCCCATGAAACAGGTCATAATAGTAAAAAGTTCCGAACGTGTAAGCCGAGGAAGAACTATCTTCAAGGCTGTCATTGCCTCTATGCCCATTATAATCTGCATGGCCGCGGAAAGCGTCTCGGCACCTGATGTCTTCAACGTCTTTTGCATGATTCGGGCGAATCCGAACATTACCAACGGAATGACCCGGGCATAATTGAGGACGGCCATCACAGAACTCACGAAGATTATAACAGCGCTCATACGTAGGATCACGAAGTCATTCCGATCGGCAAGATCTCCAAAAAGGAACCTCGAACCGTAAGCTGAAAACGTCTGAATCATGTGAAATACCGACTTTGCGGCAGCGAAAATCTGCTCCGGATAGGTCTTGAGTATCAGAACGCCAACCGCTGTCTCGAAAAGCAGTCCCATAAACACCAGTCGCCAACTTACCTTGTCTCTATTCACGGAAAGCGCATAAGCAACGACGATGATGATTCCTATACCAAGGAGACTCATTACACGCATGAACTCTCTTCCCGTACCTCAATCCGCGGACGAGTGTCTTTTGACGCCCTTATCCTTGTGAGTGTCATGAACAATTGGTCTCTCCCCTAATGATGGACTCCAATCTGGATATTACCTTGGTTATTTCGTCTTGAAGCTGAATCCACAAAGCCTCCGCACTGGAAAGGTCACCCGTTAACCCGACCTCCTCAAGACGCTGGGCTGCCGCAAATGCCCTATGCGCGGCAAAATTTCCTAGCGCTCCTTTCATTCGGTGAGCCAATTTGTGGAGAGTTTCACCATCGCTGTCCCTGATGGCGTCCTGAACAAATCCATAACATCTTTCGTAGTCGCTTATGAAGATTGACAGCAGATGGGATAACAGATCTAAGTCGCCTCCAATTCGTTCCATTAACTCTTGAACACGGATTGCTTCGGAAGAAGAAGTATGAGGCTGGACACCCTGTTGTCCCCCTTTGGCGCAACCCCGAGAATCTGTCATGGCGGATATCCTTTCTCCGCAATCTTGGAAAGACTTCCGCAACCCAGAATAACACTTTAAATGTTGTATTCGAAATGAGAATTTTTCGCCAATCTTTTGATTAGTTTTTATCTGTGCGGTAGAATGCTGGAAGATTACTTGATAAGGCTTAATCGTAATGATAAAGTTCCTCAATTAAACCAAGAAAATTATTTTCTTCGATGCGCTTTTTTTCACAGAGAGAGGTTGGTCCATCCCCCACTTTCGCCAAGCGATACTCACTGGCAATGGTCTCGTCGCCTCAGGCAACCCTTGTCCTTGGATTTGCCGCTGTTATATTGCTGGGCGCTGTCTTACTTTCGTCGCCGTGGTGCCAATGAGACGCAAGTGTGTCCTTTATAGATGCTCTCTTCACTTCAACATCTGCCGTTTGTGTCACTGGTTTGACAGTATTAGATGTCAGTACGAAGTATAATCTTGCAGGTCACTTTGTATTAATGCTCCTCATCCAAACTGGTGGTCTAGGGGTCATGACCTTCGCAGGTCTGGCCTTTCAAATTATGGGAAGGCGAATGTCCCTTAGCTCAGAATCTCTGTTGCATGACACATTTTTTCAAAAACAAATGGGAAGTGAATTCTGGCGCATATTTCGCGCTATTATTATGCTCACAGCAGTCGTAGAATCCGTGGGAGCGCTGGCACTAGGTGCTATATTTATGAACAACATGAGCTGGTACGACGCATTATTTTCGGGGTTGTTTCATTCCATTTCTGCTTTTTGTAATGCTGGGTTTTCGTTGTTCTCGGATAATCTGATGCAGGTTCGCGAAAACACGTTGGTCCTTATGGTAGTAATGCTTTTGATCACTCTTGGTGGATTGGGTTTTACCGTTTTGTACGAGATATACGAGGCAGCCACAGACCTTGTCTCTCAAAGAGATCGGAAAAGAATGGGACGCCGGTTCTCATTTCATGCTAGACTAGTGCTAACGGTAAGCGCTGTCCTAGTTGTAGGTGGCGCTTTAGGTATAGCTGCGTTCGGAATCGGTCCGCAAGATAAGTCCGTAAGCGAGATAACTATCCATGCCCTCTTTCAGTCAGTTACGGCGAGGACAGCGGGATTTAACTCGGTGGACATCGGTAAACTGCCATCCGCGTCTCTCTTGCTTCTCATAATCCTAATGTTCATCGGAGGCTCTCCCGGCTCGACAGCAGGCGGTATAAAAACGACATCAGCGGCCATACTCGGAGCCCGAATTCTATCGGGTCTGAGAGGCCGGCGAAGCGTCAGCCTTACCGAGAGGACTATCCCATGGGAAGTTGTTAACCGCAACGATCTGTTGATTGCGCTAGCCTTTTCGTGGAACCTGCTTGGTGTTTTCATCTTGTTTATCTGTGAATCCGGGCTTCAGGGGGATACTTTGCAGCTCTTGTTCGAGCAAATCTCAGCCTTCGGAACTGTAGGGCTTTCTACCGGTGTCACACCGACTCTTTCCGACGGCTCTAAAATATGGCTGATAGCCACCATGTTCGTTGGACGACTAGGACCTCTGACTATTGTGTTGTGGGCCATTCCAAAGGATAATCTAAAAATTCGCTATCCTAAAGGCAGAGTAATGATCGGATGAAAAACAGTAAAAAGAGGATCTGTGTTATAGGCCTTGGTCAGTTCGGGAGTGAGATGGCTCGGCAATTGGCCGAAAAGTGCGAAGTATTAGCCCTCGACATAAACGAAGAACGTGTCAGCGCCATCGTGGATCATGTGCAGCAAGCTCTGATTGTGGACGCCAGAGATTTTATTACGCTTGCCTCACTAGTTTCTAAGGATTTCGACGAGGCCATTGTCAGTCTTGGCGAAAGCATGGAAGCAAGCATCCTATGTACATTGCATCTAAAACAAATTGGCGTAAGAAAGATTAGAGCTAAAGCCATGAGCGACGACCACGCCACAATTCTCAGGGCTATAGGAGCAAATGAAACAATTTTTCCCGAGAGAGAAACAGCCCAACGGCTGGCTGCACAAATTATCAATCCAAATCTACTCGATTTTATTCCACTGGCCGAGGGCTATGAAGTCTTAGACGTGGCTCCACCTGACGAATTCTGCGGCCGAAGTCTGTCCGAACTTAATTTACGGGAACGTTACGGCGCGTTTGTCATCGGAGTCAAAGAACTCGTACCGCCAAATTTTGTTTTTTTGCCAGGGCCTGACTTTGTAATCAAACCGAGCGATATACTGGTTATGATAGGACGCCACCATCACTTGACAATGTTGAGAAGACTTACGGAGTAGTCCGAAAACTACTGTTGGTTCGCTTGCTGTTCTTCAAAATTCCTCGTCCTCCACTGCCTCGAGCTGACGTTGCTCCAAATAATTGACCACGTAATCCCTAACCGCATCCTCAAGCGTCAAAAAGCTCGCATCAAACCCTGAAGTTCGCAATTTTGCCATATCAGCGCAAGTATAGTATTGGTAACGCTTTTCAAGCCCTTGCGGCATATCTATGTACTCGATAGAAGGACGCATTTCTAGCGCGTCGAATACAGCTTTTGCAAGGTCTTTAAAGGACCGAGGCTTTCCTGTCCCTGCGTTGAAAATCCCGTTGATGCCTGGTCGTTCTAGGAAATGTAAAGCGATTTTAACCGCATCTTTTACGTACAGGAAATCTCTGCACTGCTCTCCGTCCGCATAATCTGCTCGATATGATTTGAAAAGTCTAATTGTGCCAGTGCGTCGGGCCTGGAAGTACGCTCTGATGGCTACGCTCCTCATGTCGCCTTTATGGAACTCATTAGGGCCGAATACGTTGAAGAATTTCAGCCCCACCGCGTGCTTCAGGAATCCTGACTTTGATGCCCATATATCGAAGAGATGCTTAGAATAGCCATACATGTTGAGAGGTCTAAGTGAGTCCAAAGTTGACTCCGAATCAGAATAACCGCTAGAGCCGTCCCCGTACGTCGCAGCACTGGACGCATAGATAAAACGAACGCCTTTCTTACCGGCAAAACGCATGGCAAGGCTGGTGGAAAATCTAAAGTTATTTGCCATGAGATAATCAGCGTTTGTCTCCATGGTTGAGCTGCACGCTCCCATATGGAACACAGCCCATACACCGTGGTCAAAAATACCTTGCTCTAGTTTCTTCAAGAAATCGTCCTTGTGTTCATAGTCGCTAAACCGTAAGTCAACTAAGTTCCTCCATTTTTTGCCAACGCCCAACCGATCTACTATCAGGATGTCGTCCTCACCTGCTTCGTTTAGGGCCTTGACGATGTTGCTGCCTATAAACCCAGCTCCGCCAGTCACTATAATCAAGGTGCAACCTCCTAGCTTTTCAATGAATAATCTTCACATGCTTGCTTTACGCCATACTAATCGCAAACGCAACGCATTTATTCCGGCCAAGTAATTGACATGTGCACTAAGGCTATGTATGGACTTGTCGATCCTCAATGCCTCGTACTAGTTGCGTCAAAAAAATTCACTGGCTGGATTGCGTAAAATTTCTGGGAAATGATAAGCGATATGTGACACGTCGCTGCCCAGGCACGAAATCTGCACATTAAAAAAAGCGGCAGCCAATAATTATCTTATGCACAATGCACTGCCTTCACGTTTATTATAACCAGAGGTGGCTGCGAAAATAGTCTTTCTAAGCTCAATACATGACCCATTACACAGGACTAGACAACCACCCCAGAATTATGCTACGAAATAATCCCCTATCATCCCCTTGACGAAGAGTTAAGTCTTTCGGAGGAAAGGAACATGAAGAGAATCTTGCTAATAGTTGCATTAGTCGTATCCATAGGTGTGGTAGGTGCGATGTTTGCCAGTACGGCGTCAGCCCAATATTTCCGCATTCCCATGGCGCCCGTGATCGTTGGGGCAGGATGCTGTGTGCCAGTTTGTTGCCCTGTATATTGTTGTCCACCTAGCTGCGTCAAGGCTGCAGCTCCGGCTAAAGCCAAGGCCGCACCGAAAAAAGAGAAAAAAGAAAAAAAGTAGTCGAGGGTTTTGTACCGGCAGTTCGGAGGGGATTGCAGGCTGCTAGTCTCTACACGTTCGTCAAGGGGATGATATACACTAGCTCTGCTATTACTGATTAGGAAGTGGGCGCGGACAAAAGACGTTTGAGGGAGATTATAGATGGCCGACCAGAGCCTGGCCCCAAAACCCCCGGACATAATGTCAGACGACCGAGTATTCCTGGCTTGGCAGCGCAGCCACATGGCGAACGAGAGAACGTTTCTTGCGTGGTCGCGTACAAGCATTTCGCTCCTTGCTTTTGGATTCGTAATAGAACGATTCGACCTTTTTCTCCAACACCTCTTGCGTCTCGAAGGGCAAATTTGCCAATCGTCCCCGCATCCAGGAATGATCAAACTTAGCTTCCTGTGTTTTATATTGGCAGGCCTTACTATCGTCGTGTCGGGTCTCCGTTTTTTGAGGGTACGGAGACACATAAACAAAGGAGAGGCCACATTTTCTATAATGCCCGATTTCCTCGTAATCGTATCTGTCGTAGCCATAATCTTAATGGCTATCCTTCTTTCGCTCCCTAGACTTGCCGAGGTGAGCCACGGTATTTTGTAGGGACCGACTGACAATCTTCACTGCCCGGCTAAACAGAGACTGAACAAAGAAGCCAAATTGACATATTTCTTTTGATTATGTATAATTAATTAAATTTATATCATTGCTGAGAGGTAAAGTGATGCCAAGATATTTGATTTTGGTTCTTTTTTGTGGTGTGATCGCAGTAGCAGTGGGAGCCGGCGCAACACCAGCTATCGGTAAGGATGGCAACGATGGCTCGAACAATTTTAAACAACCCAACCTAAAACCCTATGAAAACCTCGCGAGTGTGTTGAAAGCCTCATACAAAAAGCCCACGACCACAAACGCCAATTCGGTCACCAAAAAATCGTCTTCGACCTCCAAGAGTAAGTCTCTCAAGAAAACCAGCTCGTCCCCCAAAAGCAGCATAAATAAGACCAACGTTCAGAAGAGGACCTCTCACAGCACATCAAACCATAAGAAGAAAAATAATCAGAAGCCAAAGAATTACAAGAAATCCGTATAGCGCGATTGTCATGCCCGAGACCCCTGAGTGAAGTTTAGTTGGTCACGCAACGGTTGCGTTGACAAACTGCAGCCGTTGCGGATTATTTTTCTTTGGGTTGGGCGAAAAAGGTTTTACTTGGCGCCCTTCTCTTTAAGCAGTTTGATCACCTCGTGGTGTCCCCGTGTGGTTGCAAGACTGAGGGCTGTGTTGCCTTCAGTATCTTTCGCATTTACATCTGATCCTGCTTCGAGAAGCATTTTCACAACGTCCTCATGACCTTCGAACGCGGCCACCATTAGCGGCGTGGCTCCATTACGCGTTTCTCGCGTGTTTACCCTCGCCCCCTTTTCAATAAGCAATTTTATCACGTCGGGACGGCCCTCGAAAGCCGCCCCAAAAAGAGCCGATACTCCGTTTTTGTTCGCTATGTTTACATTGGCACCCTTTTCGATTAGCAGCTTGACGAGGTCCGTATGGCCAGCAAACGACGCGCCTATAAGAGCGGTGTCTCCGTCTTCATTCTGAGCATTAACATCGGCCCCTTTAGAAATGAGGAGCCTTACCATGTCCAAGCTACCCTCCACGGCTGCCTCCATTAAGGCAGTGAACCCGGAGGCATCTTTTGCATTAGGATTCGCTCCCTTACTCAACAGCTCCTCTACCTTTTTTGTGTCGCCGGACCTCACCGCATCCAGGAGGACATCGTCCAAAGGCGCACCAAAGGCCAACGGATTCTGATACAGAAAATTCAATATTATTATTATCCCGAGTAAACGCTCAGCGAATCTCATGTCGTACTCCTTAACCACTTGTTCATAAGCTACCCCGCATTGCGTTTAGGAAATACATCTTCTTACGACCGCTTGCAACACTAGTGCCAGCCAGGTTAATTCGTATGCAATCACGAATACAAAATGAAACGGCTTTTTTCGAGGGTGAAACGCTTCATCTCTTCAGCCCACCCCCGTTCTATGTCTGCGAGAGAAACCCCAGCTTCCAATTGCTCCCGGACCACGTCGTTCCCCAGGATAACGTCAATCGGCAGTTTGTCGAATACATATTCGTATGGGGGGCTGGCCCAAGAGAATTCGTTAGCGTAAAGCTTTATAATAGCGGAAAGAATGGCTAGCGAAGTCCTTACTGGTCTAAATATTCCCCGGTCAGTGACATGGAGTTGGAATCCTCTACATATCTGATCCTGCCATTTATTGAACGTGGGGCGAAATTCAACAGAACGCAAGCGAACCCCCGCAAGGGCTGCCGGCTCTATCAAAGAAAGCACTTTTTCAGGCTCTATGAACGGTGCACCAAGAAACTCGAAAGGCTTGGTTGTGCCACGTCCTTCTGACAAGTTGGTTCCTTCGAGTAAGACCTGTCCTGGATAAACCACAGTCGTCTCAACACTGGGCATATTGGGAGACGGCAATACCCAAGGGAGACCTGTGTCTTCAAACCACATCCATCGCTTCCAACCTATCATGGTCACCACTGTCAGCTTGCATTTTATGCCGTAAACATCATTGTAATAGCGCATAAGTTCGCCGATGGTCATTCCGTGGCGCAGTGGGAGAGGATATGGCGCCACAAAGGAGGCAAATTCCGCCCGAGAAACATTTCCCTCTACCTGCACCCCGTTAATGGGGTTAGGTCTATCAAGCACTATAACCTCTTTACCGTTCCTTGCGCACGCCTGCATGAGATATGCTACTGTTGTGGCAAACGTATAAACCCTCGTCCCAACATCCTGAAGATCCACAACAATTGCATCTAATGATTCGATGACTTCACCACTAGGTCGCCTCTTATCGGAATAAAGACTTATTATTGGTAACCCTAGTTTCGGATGGATAGCATGGCCGGTCTCTCGCATGTTGTCCTGTTCAGTAGATTGCACGCCGTGCTGAGGGCCAAACAAAACAATCAATTGCTCTGAAAAAGCTTCCGCCAAAAGCTCCGCCGCATTCCTAAATTCCCTATCTACCGAGGCCTGGTTGTAAAGCAACCCAAACCTCCCCTTGGAACGAAGCAGATCAGGTTCCTCTAACACCCTTTCTAATCCTGTGATTACTGTCACGTACTTCTCTAAAATGGCTTAGAATCTTTTATGAGGTCGCACTCTCGCTTCTAAATGATTGATGATTTATTTACTGAATCCCAATAATTGGACCCTATGTTGTTGGACGTCCATGCCTTTACCGGGTGCACGTAGTACAGGATCTTGACTGACGCCTTCAAGTGACTGCAAACGGTACGCTTCTCCATGTTCGTCAAAGAAAGTCTGTTCCACCTCACTCCCAGCGGCCAGTCCGTCCCCTTCGTAATTCTACCGGGTCGTTCCATTTGGCTACGATAACCGTTCTTTCTCCACCCCCTCCCCTAACAATAGAGCTGGTCAGCCACGAAAAAATGCTGAGAAGGAGTGCCCCAAAAAATGCAGACCAGAAACCCGAAACATGCAATCCAAAATCCAGACTCGCCACGAGCCAAAACAATAGTGCATTTATCACCAAAAGGAAAAATCCCAAGGTAGCCAAAGTCAGCGGAAGAGTAAGGATTATCAGCGCTGGCCGTACAAAGGCATTGAGTATGCCCAACACTCCCGCAGCCAATAACGCTGACGCGGTGTTGTCAACTGATACTCCCGGGACGATTTTTGCTACTATGAGCACAGCCAGTGCCATCAAGATCCATCGTATGAGTATTCCCGGCATCTGTACTAATACTCCTTGTTTCGTAAAATATTCACTGATCAGCCTGTCTGTTCTTTTTGATGAAAGGCTCCAGGAGATCAATGGGCACTGGAAAGATTGTCGTAGAGTTCTTTTCAGCGGAAACTTCCACTAACGTTTGCAAGAACCTTAGCTGCAGGGCAGTTGGTTCCTTCGCAATGATCTGGGCGGCCTCCGCGAGCCTAGCGGCAGCCTGATATTCTCCTTCGGCATTGATAACCTTGGCACGACGCTCTCGTTCCGCCTCTGCCTGACGAGCAATGGCTCGTTGCATCTCGGACGGCAGATCAATGTGTTTCACCTCCACCATGCTGACTTTTACTCCCCACGGCTCGGTGTGACGATCCAATATCTCTTGAATTTCCAAGTTGACTTTTTCCCGCTCGGCTAAAAGTTCGTCAAGCTCAGATTGACCACATACGCTCCTCAATGTGGTCTGTGCGAGTTGAGACGTAGCATACAGATAGTTCTCAACCTCAATCACTGCCTTGGTAGGATCCATAACTCGAAAGTAGATAACAGCGCTGACCTTAACCGAAACATTGTCCCTGGTGATAACGTCCTGAGACGGCACGTCCATGGCAACGGTCCTCAAGCTTACCCGCACCATGCGATCGATTACTGGGATTAGGATGATAAGCCCTGGGCCCTTGGAATCTATAACACGACCTAGCCTAAAAATGACGCCCCTCTCGTATTCATTTAGAACTTTAATGGCCATGAATAGGAAAATTAGGATTAAGAATACTATGATTCCTAAAGCATACATCGCGGTTCTCCTTTACATTTAGATGTCAACACTTGTTACTTTAACATAGAGGCCGTCAACAGACAGCACTCGAACCTTCTCGCCTTTAGGGATCCTAACGTCAGACCTTGCATTCCAATATTCACCGTGAATGGCAACTTTGCCTTCCAGGTCAATGTCAGTAAGCGTTACTCCAATCTGGCCCACCAACCCATGAGTACCAGTGAGAGGCTTTCTCATCCATGCCCGGACAACAAGCCCTAAAGCAAAGATAAAAAAAGCAGACACCGCTGCAACAGTAGGAATAATAATTGACCACGACACCCGCATTGCATCCTCGCCTGATTCGAAAAGCATCACCGAACCTAACGTTAGGCTGACAATGCCCCCCACCGAGAGTAAACCATAAGAAATCACCTTGATTTCAGCTATAAAAAGAATAACTGCCAATATGATCAACATTATCCCTACATAATTTACTGGCAATACCTGAAGTGCAAAAAAGGAAAGCAAGAGGCAAATACCGCCTACAACGCCCGGGAATATCATGCCAGGGTTGTATAACTCCATCATAATCCCAATGCCTCCTAACATCATAAGCAGGTAGGCAATATTTGGGTTCGCCACTACATCGAGTATCTTGAACCTTAATCCAGGCATAATACGCTCTATGTTCGCATTTCTCGTGGATAGGATATACGAAGCGCCGTCCTTTTCTATTTTCCTGCCGTCCAATTTGTCTAAAAGGTCTGGAACAGAATCAGCGATGATCTCGATCACGCCTATTTCTAGAGCCTCTTTTGCCGTGACGGATACGCTTTCCCTTATAGCCTGTTCAACCCATTGGGCATTTCGACCTTTTCTTAAAGCTATACCTCTTATGTATGCTGTTAGATCGTTGATAATCTTTTCAGACATGGCTCCACCAATCTCTTGTCCGCCTCCACCAACAGGATGAGCTGCCCCTATGTTGGTTCCCGGAGCCATCGCAGCCACGTCAGCCGCCGCGGTTATGAGCGCGCCGGCAGAAGAAGCCGACGACCCACTCGGTGCAACGTACACCACCACAGGGATTTTGGCGTTAACCATAGCCTTGATAATAGTCTTGGTCGTAGTAACTACTCCGCCGGGGGTATCCATTCTTATGATCACACAGGTAGCCTTCTTTTCTTCAGCCTGCTCAATCCCTTTCACAATGTAATCTGAAAGGGCTGGATTTACCGTGCCATCTACGGAGAGCAACACCACAGTAGAGCTTTTCTCAGTCTTTTCAGCTCCGGCGCCACTGTCAACGTAAAAGGCACATAAGCTTAATAGACACAAGAGCACGGAAAAAATATTGTTCCTGATTAATGACCTCATGTCCCACCCTCCCGAGCACAATCGCTAATTCCTACCAACGCCATCACTTGTCTGAGATCCGCCCAAGCCTCTGCCTTATATCGCCTCTCCCGCTCTTGTCTTAAAAGAAATGAAGGATGATAAGTTGGCATAACCTTGATGCCGTTTTTCTCGAAGAAATTCCCACGAATATTGGAAAGAGGCTCCCTCTTGTTGAGCAAAGCCGCTGCGGCTATTCGGCCAAGCGCGATTATAACCTTGGGCTTTATACATTCTATCTGTTGTTCCAAGAAAGGTAGGCATGCCCGAATCTCTTCTGCCTCGGGATCACGATTACCCGGCGGCCTGCATTTTACCACGTTGGCTATATACACCCGGGAACGATCTAACCCCATTGCATTTATCATCTTTGTTAGCAGCACCCCAGCGCGGCCCACGAACGGTCTGCCCTGTCGGTCTTCATCCGCCCCAGGACCTTCGCCCACAAACATGATTTCGGCATGTGAATCTCCTTCGCCGAAAACGATGTTTTTCCTAGTTGAGTGCAAACGACAACGAGTACATTCTCCAAGCTCTGTACGCACGGAGGCCAATGTACGTTCTGCCTGAATATCTAGTCTTTCAGAAGGGACGTAGACCTCTTCAAAACCTAGGTTTACCAGTAATTCCAAATAGTTTCTAGCCGCTGTGAACCAGTCTCGCTCGTCTGAGGGCATGGTCTCGCTCATACCGGTGGACCTTGTTTAGCCTGCCGCAAGGCCTTGGCCCTGTCTAAAATCAGATTGGCAACCCTTTCTTTAGGCATGACATCTTGTGGCTCTATCTCGCCGGACGGAAAAAGGAATGTGACAATGTTCGTGTCTGCGTCAAATCCAGCACCCGGAAGGCTAACATCGTTTACAACCATCATATCAGCATTCTTTTTCTTGAGCTTCTCCGCAGCCTTCTCAATGGCCAGCGCTGTCTCCGCCGCAAAGCCTATCACCACCTGATGATTCTTTTTAGCGAATCCGAGCTTCTTTAAGATATCTTCATTCTTGGTTAGGGGAATAGAACTACCCATTTCGTCTTTCGGCGCTTTGTAACTGCTAGGCTGTGATGGTCTAAAATCGGCAACAGCTGCCGCTTTTACTACTATATCCGTAACGGGGAAATACTCCATAACCTTATCCAACATCTCTCGGGCGGTCCTTATCGAAACAAGCTCCACTCCCCCGGGAGGCGCTATCTTTAAGGGGCCTGCTACCAGAATGACCCTAGCACCTCGATAGGCCGCCTGTCGGGCAATGGCAACACCCATCTTGCCGGAAGACCTGTTTGTTATAAACCGTACTGGGTCTAATGGCTCTTCAGTGGGCCCCGCTGTTACTAATACCGTTAGGCCTCTTAAATCCTTCGGGCTCATGAGGCAATTAATTGCCTCCAAAAGAATTTCAGGATCGGGCAAGCGCCCCTGTCCTGTCCAGCCGCAAGCCAGAAAGCCCGAGTCCGGCTCGAGTACGTGGTAACCCAATTGCCGCAGTTCTCTTATATTTCTTTGCAAGACGGGGTTGTTATACATATTGACATTCATCGAAGGGCAGACCAGCACCGGACAATTAACTGCCATTAAAGTCGTCGATACCAGGTCGTCAGCGATTCCTGAGGCTAACTTCCCAATAATATTAGCCGTTGCGGGCGCAACAACAGCTAGATCAGCCTGGTCCGCAAGGGAAATGTGAGCCACTGACTGGGAGTGATCATCTTCCCACATGTTGTCCCATACTTTGTTGCCACTCAAAGTAGCAAGCGTCATTGGCGTCACAAACTGCTTAGCTGCCCTTGTCATAATGACGTGGACGTCCATGTCTGCTTTCTTAAGCAGACGCACTAGTATCGGTATCTTGTAAGCAGCTATTCCGCCAGTGACGCCAAGCAGGATCCTTTTGGACAATTACCACTCCGATCGCTGACTTATTCCCTATTTTCTTATATCAGGGGTGTCGAAAGCTGTCAACGCGCCTAGTTTTGCCAAAAAAACCTCAACCCTTTGGATGCAGTGCAATTACTCTTGAGGCATTCCAAAGCAAAAATATTACGGAATCTTTCTCAAAACTTTAGATTTACACTGCGCAGGTGTGTCCAAGCTTATAGGGCTTATCTAAATTGAACTCCAATTACGAGTATGTTTCTATTTGTCATTCCCAAGAACTCCCATGACAAGGGGGCAGACTAGGACATAGAAATAGCTAAGTATTTTCAGCAAATAATAGGACATGGGCAGATGGTTACTCAATAGGATGAGGACTGACATCACTGATTGTTTGGTATTGTGAGGAGGCTTAAACCGAAGTGACAATCTCAGCTACGACTCGATTGAAGGTGACCTGACCCGTCTAGGCAAGCTCTTTACAAATTCCATGAACATCATGAAATGCCCTGGACAATGGTGACCGTACCTATCGCCCTAAGTTGCACGCCAGCCACTAAAAAATCTGAGTATGCTCCACAAAATCACCAAAAAGTTTCTTCAAGCAAATCTCTTTGCATGCCAAGTCTCGAGATCGTCCAATATCCTTTTACCGATGTCATACTTGTTGAATTCTACAGGATGCTTCTCATTGTGCATCTTCATAAAGGTTTTCAGAAAATGGTCACTGGTCGCTTTCAGAAGTTTATCCTCGCTCATAACCATTATGTTAGGAGATTTGACGCTTTTCGCACGTTGTTCCTGCTCGCCACTTCCGTGACTTTCCGGAATCAAAAGGGCTCGCGTCCCTGTAAGAAGGATTTCGTTGACTATGTTGTATCCGGCTCTCGAGACTACCAGTTCAGCATGAGCTACAAGGTCTATAAGATCAGGAGCAAATGTCAAGAAACGTACTTTTTGGCTCAGGGGGTGCTCCTTTATAGCCACCACTGCTGATTGGGGCAAGTAAGGGTCCAAAACCATGGCTACCTGACACTGGGAACTGATCTCGCAAGATTTGAACAGTTCGAGAAGTTTTATTGAAATCTCTACCACTTGGTTGTTTCTCCCCAGAGACACGAGCACGGTTTTCCTGGAAGGTAACCCAAACCTCCTGAATGTCTCAGATCGGGAAGCAATCTCGGAGCGTATCTTATTGGTAATTTTGCCTAAGTAGCTAATCTTCTTGTCTAACTCCGGGTCGTTGCCAAGGAATTGTTTGTTAATGTCTATTACCGAACGATCCTCCAAGACGTACATAAAATCGTAAAGCGATCCTATGTTGATTGACTCTGAGCGGTGACGTGGATTCTGATAAGGGATTCTAAGAAGTGGGACCCATTTCATAATCCCGCGGCATACGTGAACAAGGATGAAATCCATGGGACCGCCTTTGCGCATCCATTTTTTCATAAGAAGCGGAATCAATTCGCTCATTTGACCAGTCATGTTGTGTTCGATGATGAGTACATCTGGCTGAAAAAAGTCAAACGTGCTCATTATCATATTTTGTCTGAAATCAAAAATTTCCTCGAGGCCGAATCCTGAGAGATAACGAGAGACCATTGGGCTATCTTGTCTGTCAATATCTAGCTTGATGGACGGCAGTTTTATGACCTCGATACCTTCGCGGAAAAATATCTGCGGAATAGAGGTTCCTGATATTACAAGGAAATCTATGTCTGGACGCCACCTCTTCATGCCTGTTATTAAGGCGAGAGTCCGGAATGCGTGGCCGAGCCCAATGGAATTATGGGTATAAACGAGTATTCTTTTTAGCCTGTTTCCGATCATGTCACCGCCCAGTTGGCTTCCTAAATGATTGTATTACTGATAGGATTTCGGTTTGGCAACATAACTTGGCATGTGTCCTTACGTGCTGACTTCACCTACACTGCACAGCCTAGAGCATCGCACCCTGTCAAGTTAAGGCTTTCAGCGAAGTGACAAGCAACAAGGTGATCAGGGGCTATTGCCCGCAGTTGAGGCTCTGTTTCTGAACAAAGCGACTGTGCATATAAGCACCTTGGGTGGAAAGCGCATCCTTTAGGTGGATTTACAGGGTCGGCAGGTTCACCTTTAAGGATTATCTTTTTTACTTTTAATTCACGCCTAGTAGTAGGTACGTTTGACATGAGCGCTTCTGTGTAGGGGTGTTTCGGACTATCGAATAGGGTCAAAGCAGGCGCATATTCGACTACTTTACCAACATACATCAGAACAATACGTTGACTAAAGTGGCGGACAAGCCCGAGATCGTGAGAGATGAAAACATAGGCCAAGCCAAGTCTGTCCTGTATCTCCATGGCTAAGTTGATGATCTGAGCCTGAACAGATACGTCTAGTGCTGACGTCGGCTCGTCAGCAACCAAAAGCTTCGGATAAAGAGCTAATGCCCTAGCTATACTAATGCGCTGTCTTTGCCCTCCTGAGAATGCGTGTGGATATCTTCCCAGATGGCTGACTTGAAGTCCTACCAACTCTATAAGCTCTCTTACTCTTGCCTCCAGCTCTTTTCCCTTGGCTACCTTGTTTACCACAAGGGGCTCGGCAATTATTTCCCTTACCGTCATTCGGGGATTTAGTGAAGCGAAAGGATCCTGAAAAACCATCTGAATATATCTACGCAGTGGTCTGATTTCTTTAGATGATATGCTACCTATGTCAACCCGAGAGGCCGTGCCATCTGGCTGGAACCATATGTGACCACTGGTAGGCCTATAGCCTCCCATAATCATTCTTCCAACTGTGGTTTTTCCGCACCCGGACTCTCCGACTAGGCCAAGGGTCTCTCCTTGTCGGACTGTAAAACTAACCCCATCCACTGCCCTGACAAAACCAATAGTCTTCTTGAACAATCCCTTCGTGATAGGGAAATGCTTCTTTAGATTCTGCACTTCTAATAAATAAGGTTGGCCATCCACTGCTTATTCTTCCTCAACTACGAATACAAATCCTAGGACAAGCCACATAATGCCTCTCATCGATTTGAGTCAGTTCGTAGGGTTGGTCTCGACATATGGCATCTCCACCACATTCGTTGCATCTTCCAAAAAAAGGACAGCCACTGATTTCCACAAGAGGATTCGGAAGAGTTCCCTCAATGGTTGCCAGCGGCGTCCGCACAGGGGTATCGATACCAGGGACAGACTTCAATAACGCCCTAGTATAGGGATGCACAGGGTCCTTGAAAATTACATCTACAGGGGCACGTTCCATAACCCTGCCGAAATAAACAACCAATACATCATCGCTGATGTCCGAAATAACGCCCAAATTATGTGAAATGAATAGAATGGACATACCGAATTCTTCTTGTAGCTGTTTAAGAAGATCGAGTATTTGAGCTTGAATGGTCACGTCTAGAGCTGTGGTCGGTTCGTCTGCAATCAGAATTCTGGGGCGGCAAATCAGAGCCATAGCAATCATGGCCCGCTGTCGCATGCCCCCTGACAATTGATGAGGATAAACATCAACCAGATATTGAGGTCTCGGAATCCCGACTTTGCCCAGTATTTCTATGGTCTTATCCCGCGCCTCTGATAGGGACGCATTGGAGTGAAGACGCAAAGACTCAATTATTTGATTGCCTATAGTGTGTAGAGGGCTGAAGGAGTTCATGGGCTCCTGAAATATCATTGCTACGTCGCGCCCCCTAATTTCCCTCATGGCTCGACTTTGCGCAGGGAGCTGAACCAGGTCTATTATGTCTGATTCTCCAGTACCGTCGTTCTTGGCTAGGAGTATTCTACCGTTCACAATTTTTCCCGGAGTTGGTACTATGCGGAGAATCGACTGACCAATGACACTTTTCCCACTCCCAGATTCGCCTACTATCCCGAGACTTTTCCCTTTGTCCACGGAGAAACTCACGCCGTCAACTGCTCTTACAGTGCCTTCGTCCAAGAAAAAATGAACCTTCAGATTTTCAACTTCTAGCAGATGATTCATCCAGCTACCTTGAGTAGGGATCCACGGCGTCTCTAAGGCCGTCTCCAACAAAATTAAAAGCCAGAACAGTCGCTATCACGAATGCTACTGGAATTAAGAGCCACGGATACAGTGCTATGGTTGTAACGTTCTGCGCTTCCTTTAACAGCACACCTAGGCTAGTTATGGGCGGCCTAAGCCCTATGCCCAGAAAGCTCAACGCGGTTTCAGCCAGGATCATGCTAGGTATTGCTAAGGTGACCGTCACAATAATATGACTCGTGAACGAGGGCAACAAATGGCGAAAAATAATGCGGAAATGTCCTGCTCCCGCGAACCGAGCCGCGAGTACGAATTCCTCTTCTCGCAATGCCATCAACTTTCCGCGCACCATGCGGGCCAGGTCTGTCCATCCGATGAGAGAAATGATCAGGGTGATTACGAAATAAACCTTAATAGCTGGCCAGTGCGGTGGCATAGCTGCAGACAAGCCCATCCACAGAGGAATGCTTGGAAAACAGCGAATTATCTCTATGACCCGTTGAATGATCCCGTCTGATATACCCCCAAAATATCCTGAAATACCTCCAAAGAGTAACCCCAGCCCCAGGCTCAACATAACACCTAACATTCCAATTGACAGAGATATACGGCTCCCATACAAGCAGCGAGAAAACATGTCGCGACCCATACGATCAGTTCCAAAAAGAAAAATCTTCCCAGGTTTTTGTACACCGAAAAGGCGAACGTCTGTCTGCCATAAACCCCAAAAAAGGTAGGGATCGCCTCTAACCCAAAATTCAATGGGATAAACTACATCTGGGCATTCAACGTATCTGATCGCTTGTGTTTCCACATCAATTTCTATTACTGAACCGTAGATAAATGGCCAACGCAAATTCCCCTCTTGGTCTATCAACCTTATTCTTGTGGGCGGAGAGTAAACAGACTCGAAGTGTCTGGTGTCCTTATCGTAGGGAGACAAGAATTCACAAAATATGGCCGTAAAATAAAGCCCTGCGATCGCAATCAACCCCAACATGGCCAAAAAGTGCTTCTTGTATGCCCACCATACAAGCTGACGTGTGGACGCATTGAGGTACTTTTCTTCGCGTTTGTGATCCTTGTTCATACTCCCTCGCGAGTGCCGAATCTGATGCGGGGGTCTACCCACGCCAATAGAATGTCAGACACTAGCGTCCCAATTACAGTCAACATGCTAAGCAGCATCAGGAAACTACCTGCTAAGTGCATGTCTTGACTCAAGAGGGCCCCCAAAAGCAACGGACCTGAAGTGGGTAGATTAAGAACTATCGCCGTAATAGCAATTCCTGATACAAGCTCGGGCAAAGTCCAACCTATCGTGCTTACAAGGGGGTTGATCGCTACCCTAACAGGATACTTCAGAATAAGCTTTGATTCAGATAGACCTTTGGCGCGAGCAGTAACAACATAAGGCTTCTTGAGTTCGTCCAACAAATTGCCTCTTATGATGCGAATGAACTTGGCCGTATGGCTAGTCCCTACGATAACAACAGGTATCCAAAGGTGTTTGAGCATGTCCATGAACTTAGCTGCTGTCCAGGGGGCATCAACGTACTCAGGAGAAAAGAGTCCGCCTATACTCATTCCCAAATAAGAATACGAAAACCAAAGCAAGACAAGCGCAAAGAGGAAGTTCGGAGTAGCTAATCCTATGAATCCGATGAGAGTCAAAAGATAGTCCATCCAAGAATATTGTCGAACAGCCGAATAAATTCCTATAGGGATCGATACTATCCATGTAAATAAAATAGTACATACAGAAATCAGTATTGTCAGAGGAAGTCTTTCTCCCACCAGTGCAGACACAGGTTTATTCCACTCAAATGAATGCCCAAAATCCCCATGAAGAAAATTCCAGGCCCACAAGAAATACTGTTCGTAAATAGGCCTATCTAGCCCAAATCTATTCTTAAGGGAATCGAGCTCAGCCTCATCAACAGCTTCACCACTTACACTGAGTTGGGCTACGTAGGTCGTGAGGAAATCTCCAGGAGGCAACTGTATAATGGCGAATGAGATAACAGAAATGGCTATTAAGGTGGGGATCATTATCAGCAGCCGCCGTACTACGTATGCAAGCATTCTATATTGCCCTTTCTCAAATTGGACGCCAACATGGCGCTAGTCGGCGCCCCATTACTTTTTGACCTTAGTTGCCAGTAGTGTAACTGAACTGCTCAGGATGTATCGGCCCAGGGTTTGGGTACATCCAGCTCTGAAAATCCCTCTTTGGAACATTTATCATTTTCTTGGAAACTACATAATAATCGGGTGGATCATGAACTATTCCAATTACCCAAAGGTTTTGTTCATTCGCTTCTATAATTCGCCGAAAGAGTTCTTTTTGCTTTTCGTGAGACACCGTCCGCAGTATGCGGTTATAGGTTTCCATGAGCATCTTTATGTAAGCAGGAGGTTCTTCTCCTCTTTTTCCTCCAGATTGAAACCATTGGGCATAAAGAGGAGCCTGGAGACTCTCCCCGCTGTAAGGAAAATACCATCGTGGATCCAGCAGACACTCAAGGCCACCATCCCCGGACCAAATAGCTATGTCATGCTCTGCATTTTGCGTTCTTTGGCGAAACAACTCCATGGACTCTGATTTCACCTCTGTATTAATTCCCACTGCCTTGAAATTGGACGCAACTATTTCCGCCACGTCAACCCATGTTTGAATCGAAACCATGACGTCCAAAGATATTCTAAGTTGCTGACCATCTGGCCTTAGACGTCGTCCATCCTTATCCAGCTTCAAACCCATGTCATCCAACAAAGCGGCTGATGCGGCAGGATCATACTGCGTATAGGCTTTTTCGTAAGACTCGCTGTAAAAATCAGATTCTTTCAAGGGTGCAGCTTGACGAGGGATGCCTTTCCCACGATAAACTATTTTGTTGATCTCATTTCGGTTGATCGCGAGAGACAACGCTCTGCGAAATCTAGCATCTGACAAGATTTCGCGCATCTGCGGGTCTTTATGATTGATGTTAGGGGCAAGAAGCACGCCCACTGATGCTGTGGAAACCTTCGGTACCAGCACATATTTGCCTTGGGCGGCACTTGCAAGTAGGAGTACTGAGTTCTGCATGCCGCCCAGACGCCTACCCTGCATGTCTATTTCGCCTGCAATGGCTTTCAGAACTATAGTCTGAGCCTCAGCCTGCAGCTCGTGGACAATAGTGTCAATGTAAGGCAGCTGGTTACCTTTTGTATCCACTTTCCAGTAATAAGGGTTTCGCTCCAATATAAACCGCCTACCCGGCGCGGGTACCTTAGTTACCCAAGCACACAACGAAGGCATTTCTGGATTTACAAACATTGAACGCTGAATGTCAGACATATCAAGAAACAGTTTTACCCAAGTGGATGCCTTTTTCGCTTCGACAAGTTTTTCCAGTTCCTGGGGGTCAGCGTACTTTTTATGAAACTGTTTTAAATAATGCTTTGGCTTTGTTACTAAATTCATTCCCTGGGGACAGGCAAGCTGCTGAAGAAACAAACTGTAAGGTTCATCAAATTCAAAGCGAACAGTGTAGTCGTCAATCTTGGTAACTTTTGGAGGAGTTTCTGTTGGTGAGAGCCACTTAGGGATGGTCGGCGTAAGCTCTCTGTTACACACAATGTCTTCTATGTAAAAAAGGATGTCATCTGCTGTGAATGGGTGGCCATCGCTCCACAAGACGCCAGGAATCAAATAAAATGTATACACGCGACCTTCTTCGTCCGTCTCCCATTTGTAAGCAAGATTCGGGATCACTTTATAGTCAGGGCTCCACCTAACCAAAGGATCATAAAGAATTCTCCTAGCACCTACGAGATCAGATAATCCGGTATAGGCTCTCCGCCAAACCCCACCGTAGGTGCCCGGCCTATCAACCGGAGTCACGACAGCCGGCTGTTTAGGAATGCGCTGTTCCAATGGAGGCAGCTTTCCCTCGTTAACTAGCTTCTCTAGTTTTGGGGACTGTTGGAACGCATGCAACGTCTCGCAACCCAGAGGAAAAAACAACGTATAAACCAGAACGCACAACACAATAGCTAACGTAAAAGTGACTTTCTTCCGCATGATTTATCCTTAGCTCCTGTCCTCGTCATGACCTGTTTAGGAAGTAGGATACGTGTAATCACCACTAGGGGCGTTGCCCGAACGCGACCTTCGTGCTCTGACAAATCCTAAAACGGGATGTCATCATCAGAAGGAGGGGGCGGGTAGCGATCATCAGCCCGGCTGGTAGCAGAGCTGCCTCTCCCATGGGTACCTTGAGAAGCTTTGACTTGAGCATCTTCGCCTCGCACTTGTTGCGGTCCTGAACTGCCCATCATAATTATATCGTTGGCTATGATCTCGTACGTTGTGCGTTTGTTCCCATCCTGGTCCTCCCATTCTCGGCTCTGAATACGGCCTTCAAGGAAGATTTGTTTCCCCTTACTCAGATATTCTCCGCATATTTCGCCTAGTTTTCCCCAAGCCACTATTTTGTGCCACTCTGTACGCTCCTGATCAGTGCCATCTTGATCTTTCCATCGCTGCGATGTGGCAACGGTAAATGTGGCTACCGCCCTGCCAGAAGATGTATAACGCACTTCCGGATCTCTTCCCAGGTATCCAATTAACATCACCTTGTTCAACGACCTTTGAGACATGCAAGCCTCCCCTAATCCTTAGAAGGAAAACTGACTGTGTTACAACCATCTTAATTGTGCTTAATTATACTTGATGCAAATAGCCCTAAAAAGTTATCCTTGATGAAAATACACCGCCTTGTCAAGGCTAAATGGCGCGAAATAAAATGATCTTTCTGCATCCCATTTCCCCGGATTCGAATAGTGACAAAGGAAAGCACCATACGGCAAAGCCTAACGAGATTGCTTAAGGACCAAAATCTTACTGTTCGCGAAATGTCTAAGGCCCTTAAAATAAGCGAAAAAGAGGTATACGGTCACTTAGAGCATGTCCGACGTTCTTGTGGCATCAATGAAAAGCTGGTCAGTGAGCCAGCTCGTTGCCTAGATTGCGGTTTCATCTTCCGAAAGCGATCCAAACTCACTCCCCCGGGCAGATGCCCTGTATGCCGGTCTGAATACATTACAATGCCTATCTATGGACTGGTGTCTCGCAACCACGGTAGTCAAGAATAAGGAACTTTAATGACTTGTAACGCCTAGATAAATATCGTATTGTTTACTAAATGTCTTATGAATAATTTTTGGCTTGTGTGAATGGCGCATGTCCGTCGCCCTATCTACAGAAAAAGGAACGTCAATTGTTATGACCAACCAAGCAGCTTCGGAATACAAATGTGAATTTGAAGAAGATCTGCTACTACCCTCACTGGAACAAAGACTCAGGGTAGCAATAACCGACATGGTAAAATCATGCCAGGATGAAGGAACGGTGGACCATGTAGGAGCTGCCCTCATACCCTCTAAGGATGAAATAATTCGTATTCTAAACATTCTCCAGGACGTCTTGTTTCCAGGTTTTTTTGGCAAGCAGGAACTTTCGCAATCCACTCTCGAATTCCATTTAGGCAACCAAATGGTTACGCTCTTCGAACTCCTGGCTCAACAAATATCCAGGAGTATCCGTCATGAGTGCCGTCGAACAGATAGCCTATGCATGAAGTGTGTCCAGAAGGGCAGGGAAGAATCTATCCTGTTCCTAGAGAAACTACCCATTCTGCGCCGGAAACTATCTAGGGACGTCAAAGCTCATTACGATGGTGATCCTGCATCAAAAAGTCTGGATGAGATAGTTTTCTCTTACCCAGGCTTGTACGCTATCTTTGTATACCGCGTAGCTCACGAGCTCTTTGTAAGAGAAATTCCCCTCATGCCACGCATCATGACAGAGCACGCTCATTCACTCACAGGTATAGACATACATCCTGGTGCCACTATAGGCTCAGATTTCTTTATTGATCATGGCACAGGCGTCGTAATAGGCGAAACCACTTGGATCGGTGACCGCGTACGTATCTACCAGGGTGTAACCCTAGGTGCACTCTCTGTGCCCCGTGAATCAGAAGGAGGAAACAGTTTGAGGGGTAGGAAACGCCACCCAACAATAGAAGATGACGTCACCATATATGCCCAGGCCACTATTCTGGGAGGCGAAACTGTGATAGGAGCGCGTTGTGTCATAGGCGGCAACGTGTGGTTGACTAGTTCTGTTCCCCCAGACACCACTGTGTTGATCGAATCCCCCCGCCACGTTTTCAAAGGAGAGAATTATAAGTCCTCAAAATGATAAATATTTACCCGCAATATTTACGGATAAAATAAACATTTGATTTATACGAGAAATGTTTGATAAATGTGAGTGGCGATCAAGGGGTGGTTCATATTCAAAAAGAATCACGGCGACAGATTGTTGCCAGGAAAAGGCCGGCCAAAGGTACGCTCTTAGGAGCGTAGCTACCTTTTTTTAGAGAATGGGCCTTTACTTTGTTGAATCACCTCCACATAGCCTCAAAGGGTGATAAAAGAAACGGAGACTGATATTGGCAACGGTTTACTATGAAAAAGATGTGGATAAAAAAGCACTGAGTCGCAAAACCGTCTCAGTGATCGGCTATGGTAGTCAAGGTCACGCCCATGCGCTTAATCTCAGAGACTCGGGCATAAAGGTCCTTGTCGGCCTAAAAAGAGGCAGTAAAAGATGGGATAAGGTTGTGAGCGATGGCTTGAAAGTGTTGGAAAGAGTGTAAGCAGTCGCGAAGGCAGATGTCGTGATGATCCTGGTTCCGGATGAGCTGCAAGCCTCCCTTTACAAGACGAATATAGAGCCTAATCTGAAAAAGGGTGCTGCCTTGGCCTTTGCTCACGGTTTCAACATCCATTTCGGCCAGATCGAACCGGCGCAAGATCGAGATGTGTTCATGGTTGCGCCAAAAGGGCCAGGACACCTCGTGAGACGTATGTACAAAGAGGGATTTGGGGTGCCAGCCCTCCTGGCAGTCCACCAAGATGCGACAGGTAACTGCCACAAGATTGGCCTCGCCTACGCAGCAGCTATCGGAGCTGCGAAAGCCGGGGTCATTGAAACTTCTTTTGCCGAAGAGACTGAAACTGATTTGTTCGGGGAGCAGGCTGTGCTATGTGGTGGCATGACAGCCCTTGTTCAGGCAGGCTTCGAGACCCTTGTTCAGGCAGGTTATCAGCCCGAAATAGCCTATTTTGAGTGTCTCCACGAACTCAAGCTCATCGTGGACCTCATGTACGAGGGCGGAATCGAAAGGATGCGCTACTCAATCAGTAATACGGCAGAATACGGCGATATGACGCGGGGTCCCCGAATCATAGGACCTGAGGTTAGGGCAAAAATGGCCGAAATATTGACCGAAATTCAGTCCGGCGCTTTCGCCCGGGAATGGATTCTTGAAAATCTGGCGGGTAGGCCTGTCTTTAAGGCATGTGAACACCGGACCGCAGAACATCCTATTGAAAAAGTAGGCAAACAGCTCAGGGCAATGATGCCCTGGATCGCTGAATCTCTTGAGGAAGCGTGAACATGTAAAGTCTTCGAGCTTCTTTTCCTCCCTTAGACAGCAAGCACTGGCCGAATGGATCCGCAAAGGCCGGAGAGGAAGTTTCTGGGAGGGCGAAATGTGCTCAATACCGTGTCTGACAAACTGATAAATTTGTATGGCACCAGCATTTTAGCTGATGGCATTCATGTAACCTTATGGATGTTTGTGAGAGATTACCATCGCATTTCCACAAGTCGCGGATTGATATGTGTCTGCCGTGCAGTAAGCTGATGCTCACCGCCGTCAAACATCTATATCAGGACATGATGTTAGGTGTGAACAAAACAACCGCGACGCGCACTAAGATGGTGGAAAGGATCACTCGCTCATGATTAAAAGTCTGCGAATCAAGAATTACAAGAACTTTAAGGACGTAGAATTTGACGTTAGACCCCTGAATGTCTTCATCGGTTCAAACGGAACGGGCAAATCAAATCTAGGAAATTTGCTCCTGATGATGAGCTTTTTAGCCTCAGGTCCTTTCAGTAGCGCTTTTGGACCGGGGCCTTTCACGTTTCGTCAAACGCTTAGTCGCCGCGAAAAAACAGATCCGAACCCTCACGAACAGGACCTCCATATAGAAATAACGCTAGAAGTGGACGGTATAAATTACAACTACACCCTTATATTCAACGAAATTCGGAGAAATGAGTACTTAATAAAGGAAGAAACGCTTAACGAGGTGCAAGGGGAAGTATTATTTACAATAGCTGACGTAAAAGCACGCGAATCCAAGATGGCCCAGATGAGGAAAGGCCATGCCTGGAACGACGCCGAAAAAAGAATACGAAACGTTGCGCAATACCTATCAAAAATCAAAAGGTATCGCTTCGTACCTGACCTCATCAAGAAACCCTCAAACGTCCAAGATTCTTATTTATTGGATCATACAGGAGAAAATCTCGCCGCAGTTCTCCACCATCTAGAAAAGAATCATCCCGATCATTTTCAGTTGATTGAAGACGAGGTTTGTCGAACAGCGCGCAGCGTCAAAAGGATTTTTACGCCTCAGCTGGGCGAGGCTAATCAAGTAGGGATAGGGGTCGAAGAGAGAAGCAAATCAGGCTACTTCGTCGGCCCTCAACTGTCCGACGGCTTTCTCGTGTTTCTAGCCTTGTGTACACTGTTCAATCTACCAGATCAACCGCGCATTTTCTTTGTAGAGGAACCTGAAGCGTACCTGAATCCAAATCGTTTACGGGTAATATATGACCTAATACACAAATTCGCTGCGATGAATCCAACTAGACAAGTACTCATGAGTTCACATTCTCCTTATTTCATAGACTGGTCCGAAGACAGGCCCGAAGAATTGACACTCATGCAGGAAGTTAACGGCTGGGTAGAGTTAAGAAATTTAAAAGATATAAAAGACTTACGCTACTTCCTCGAAGAAGACGAATGGGGTCAGGAGTGGGTGACAAAATTCTTTAGAACAGACTACGTTGCTGAGGATAGCGAGCCCGTTGACCAAGTTAACTATGAGGATGACTCGGAAGAGCACTATTCCTAAAGTACTACAAAAGCCATGTACAAGCCGAACTTGAGTCCAATAATCGATTACGCGGTGATAATTCTATTAGGTACAACTGCACAAAAACAAACAGAAAAAAAGCATATTGTCAAAGATCGGATATCGCCACCGTTCTAGCAATTGGAATATCCCGCTCCTCCAGGCGGACTGAATTCATACCCCTAACAGCCGCCTTTCTAGAGACTCATTCAATAGCGGGTTAGATCACAGAGTTTTTTCCCGGGGTGCACAGGGGCCACCACGACATCCATCCGGGAATAGAAACGCCTCACCTTTTAAACTCAAGCAAGTCCTCGAAAAGGTTGCACATCTCAGAAGATTAGGCGATAGAAAAGCACTGCATTATCTCCTCGTCCCCTAGTGGCTTTATTTTGCTCTTGAAACTTCATCTTCCTGACGTTGAAAAATAGCTTTTACTAGGCCATGAATGTGCTTTCTGATGTCAACTAAAAAGGAGACATTATTTGTTCCAGGGTGACAATTATTTCTTGACTAATTTAGTATATATCAATATAGTTTCCGTATAAAAAATATGCAGCATGAAAATTATCAAGAATTATTCGGCTGTCCATAGTTTCATTTAGTCCCCCCTGGGGGCCAGGACTTCATACCCAACACCCTTGACCGAATACTCCAGGAATCTGCTCAGCGAGAGCAGAAACAAATCCGAATTGAAAGGAGATAAGACCACATGGAGAACAATGTGAGTGAAGCCATGAGGATTTTGCAGGAACCAGTACAGTACGCTTGCCTAGCCTTCATGGCCACCATGTACGTTATCAAGATACGTCAATTACTTAAGAAACCTTTTCCTCCAGAAAAAGCTGAACTCAAAGGCGATCGGGTAGCTGGCGCCCTGCATTCGCTGGCAAACGTTTTGCGACCATGGGAGATGGAGAGCACGAGAAACAATGTCTATTTTTACCTGGAATTCATGGTCTTCCACATTGCCGTGGCACTTACAATTGGTGCCACGTTTTTCATTCCGCTTACTCCATGGCTCATGACCCCTAACATGTCAATTGTCACAATGGCATTCATGGGAATGGGGTTTCTCGTAGGGCTTAGGCGGATTTACCGCAGATTTGCCGTACCAGAGATCAGAATCATCAGCAGTCCCGACGACTACTTCGCAATTATTCTCATGACAGCATTTTTTGCTGTCGGTATCGGCGCAATGTGGAACTGGATTAGAGGAGTCCCGGAAAGCAGCTGGATGTGGGTATTCTTCCTCATGACTACCTTCTTCCTTCTTTACGTTCCTTTCAGCAAGATATCTCATTATGTGCTGTATCCCTTTGGTCGAGTTAATTTTGGCATGATATTCGGCGGTAGAGGGGTGCTGAATAAGAATGCCAAGTAAATAGAGAACTCAAAATATTATACGGAGGATTAAAGATGGCCTTAGTGGCTGATGAAAAGGTAGATGTTGAAGATGTGAAAGCGGAACAGGAAGTTGAAAAGCTAGGAGCCCCGGAACACAGGAAGTGGCCCGTAAAGTCCGAGTTCACTCCCGATATGTTGGCAGAGATGGAGAAAATCCTGCCCCAGCGACTCAATCGAGTGGTGGCTACCTCCTTAGCGGGGTGCATCCATTGCGGAATGTGTAGTGACGCGTGTCATTACAGTGTGTCGATGCCTGAAGATAAGACTTTGGTCCCTGCATACAAGGTGGACAGGTTTCGCAAGTGGTACAAGTATCGCTTCGATTGGATGGCTAAGCTTTTCCCCTCCTTTGTTGGAGCCAAAAAGCTTTCCAAAGAACTTGCCGAAGAGATGTACGACAAACTCTGGGGTGGCTGTACCATGTGTCGTCGGTGTACTTTCAACTGTCCCATGGGGGTTGATTACGGCCTGACGGTCCGGACGGCACGTGGAATTATGCAGGCAGTGGGCCGCGTACCACAAAACCTTCAGGACACTGTGGACACACACTACAACCATGGCAACAACATGGCTGTCCCGCAGGATGAGTTCGTGGAGACTATCCAGTGGATTGAAGAGGAACTTCAGGCCGAGGATGGTTGTGAACACTTCAAGATTCCAGTGGATAAGAAGGGGGCAAAATATTTTCTCACCCTGAATCCCCGGGAGCCAAAGTATTATCCGCTCACTATTCAAGCTACGGCCAAAGTCTTGAATGCAGCGGGAGTTGATTTCACGATTTCTTCCAGATACTGGGACCTCACCAATTATGCACTCTTCAATGGGAATGACCAGGATGCCAAACTTTTCTCAAAATGGCAGGCCGAGGATGTGCAGCGCTTGGGGTGCGAGTACCTACTGGCTGGGGAATGCGGTCACGGCTATCGCGCGTTGCGATGGGAGCTTCCCAACTGGCTCAGTGGAGTGAATTTCAAGATCACCAGCGTCATGGAACTAATGGCCGAAATCATACAAAAGGGGAAGTTGAAGCTGAATAAATCCGTTTGGGCGGGAAAGCGTTTCACGTATCATGACTCGTGCAACATTGCTCGCTCAGGCGGGGTCATTGAGGAGCCTCGCATCATCATTAGAGCTACTGTCGATGATTTCGTCGAGATGGCACATAACAGGGAACACAGCTTCTGTTGTGGAGGAGGAGGTGGTGCTTTGGCAATGCCTGAATTCAGTCCTCGAAGAATAGCCGCAGGAAAGATCAAAGCCGAAGAAATAAGGGCAACAGGAGCCAATGTGGTATTGCAGTCGTGTCACAACTGCACAGACCAGTTGAAGGAAATCTGTGAACATTACCGCATCAACGCGAAAGTAATGAACTTAGCAGAGCTTGTGGCCGCTGCTGTTGTACTCTAAGACACGTTTTTTAGGCCCATGCGACATGAAAGTTCGTAGCTACTAAAATTATAGCTGAACAAGGCCGGAGGCCCGTGAGCAAACAAGAGGCTCTGCAACAGTCATGTCCAAAGGGTCTCGTCATTCGTTGGGGCTGCGACGACACGATATTTTATTATGTCCGCAGCGGGCATTTGGGAAGGTTGTAGGATGACGACCGTGAGGTCCAAAACAACTGAAAAGAAATATCAAGGAGGATACCATGGGAAAGAAGATACTGGTCATTGATGACGAACCGGACATGGTTACTTATCTGTCGACACTTTTGGAGGACAACGGGTACGAAGTGATCACGGCCTCGGATGGCGAGGAAGGGTTGGAGAAGGTGAAGGCCGAGAGGCCTGATCTGGTCAGCCTCGACCTTCTCATGCCGAATAAAACAGGCATCAAGATGTACCGGGAGTTAAGGAAAGACCCTGACATAGGAAATACTCCAGTGGTCATGGTTACGGGGTTTGGGAAAGACGACGTTCCAAGCATGGATTTCAAAAAGTGGATTCACGAGCGGTCCATAAAGGGGCCTGAAGCATACATAGAGAAACCGGTTCAACCTGAGGTTATGCTATCGGCAGTCAAGAAGGCAATCGGCTGAGAGTGCAATGGGAGTTGCGGGTTGGAGAGAGATTGGCACAACATTCCCTCCAGCCTGAGCTCTCGATGAGGAACTATGGCGAGCAGCGTCCTCGAGTTCATAAATAGATTTACACACAGCCTAAGATTCAAACTCAGCTTCTACGCTGGTCTCGTGGTGTTCCTCGCAATGGTTGCCTTCACATATCACAGTCTTAAAGTACAGGAAACCAACCTAGTTAACGCAAAAGTAGAGGAGGCTTTAAAGGACTCCGAGGTCATCAAGGCGGCCATATGGAATGGGATGATGACTAAGGATCGGGAGGTCATCAGACAGATAGTGAGAAAGATCCGAGAGAGGAGTGGGTTCGCGGCTATTAGCGTGTATGACTGGAATGGAGTGCTTTACTACACTTCTGACGAGGCACCTGAATTTCGGCCAGGTAGAATCCCGCCCCACCAAAATATACTAAACCATATCAAGGAATTCCGGAATGACGCACGCATCCGGCATGAGTTTGTGGATGACGGGAAAATGCTCAATGTTGTGAACCCTCTTCTCAATACAAAGAGCTGCTCAACGGCAGCGTGTCACGCGCATCCCTCTACGGAGAAGATACTGGGTGCTTTGGAGCTCAAAATTCCAGTGGAATCCCTTCGCAAAGAGATTCTGGATCAAGCGCGAAACACGATTGTGTTTGCCCTTTTTTTGTTCGTTACCGTTTCTACCATCATAGGGCTTGGTGTGATTTTTCTTGTGAGTAGGCCGATAAAGAGATTGTCTGCTAAGGCCAATAAACTCGCTAGGGGAGAGTATTCGCCCGCAACCCCAGTGGAAGGGAGCGATTCAGTAGCCGGATTATCTAGAGCATTTGACGAGATGAGCCGGCAGATAAGAAACCGGACCATAGAACTCGAGAAAAGCCGCTCGATGTATAAGGCGCTGTTTGAAGAAGTTCCGTGCTATCTCACCGTAGTCAACAGAGACTACCGATTGATACGGGTTAACAGGTCCTTTAGAAATTTATTTGGAAATCTTTGCGGCCAATTATGTTTTGTAGCATACAAAAATCTTGATTCTCGATGCTCAACATGTCCTGTTGAAAAAACCTTTTCTGATGGTACCGTCCATCAGTCCGAAGAAATGTGGATAGTGAACGGAAAGAAGATCCACGTTATGGTTAAGACCTCACCAATATTCGATGACATGGGTTCCGTTTCAGAAGTGATGGAGATGGCAGTTGACGTGACCACAATGAAGAGACTCCAGATGGAACTGGAGAAAAAGCAAAATGAATACAAATACCTGTACGAAAATGTCCCGTGCTATCTCACCGTTGTCGATCAAGATTTCAACATTGTGCAGACTAACAAGCTCTTTGAGAGGGACTTTGGAAGCCGAAACGTGGGAGAGAAATGCTTTCGGATATACAAAGGTGCTGACTATCGCTGTGAAAACTGCCCAGTAGAGAAGACCTTTTTGGATGGTAAGACCCACACCTCGGAAGAAGTGTGGCGGCGAGATGGGCGGGACATGCACATCATTGTCTATACAGCCCCGGTGTACGACGAACAAGGCTCGATAAAAGCAGTAATGGAAATGAGCACTAACATCACGGAGATAAAGCGTCTCCAAGGTGAACTCTTGATGTTAGGGGAAACGATTGCCGGCATGGCACACACCATAAAAAACATTCTCACTGGCCTGCAGGGCGGTGTGTACGTTGTTGATTCGGGGATCAAGCGTGGGAATGAAGAGAGGGTCCTTGTTGGCTGGGACATGGTTAAGAAGAATGTTGAGAAGGTATCGGAACTTGTCAAGGGCATTCTGTATGCATCAAAGGATAGGCAGCCTGAATGCACGGAAACTGATCCTAGTGAGATCCTTACAGAGGTATGCGATCTCTACCATTCCCGTGCAACCTCAGAAGGCATAGAGATTGTGCGAGATTTTCCCCCGCAAATGGACAAGTGTCTGCTCGATCCCTCCGGCATACACAGCGCCCTGTCTAATCTGATCTCGAATGCAGTTGATGCATGCAGGAACGTGGATGCCCGCGAGCGATTGCCCCGGATTGTTGTGAAGGGACACATTACGGATGGGAACCTTGTTATAATCGTCAGTGACAACGGTCTTGGAATGTCGCAAGAGGTTAAGAACAGACTTTTCAACAAGTTCTACAGTACAAAGGGCTCGAGAGGCACAGGGCTAGGCCTAGTAATTACGAGGAAGGTAGTTAAAGAGCACCATGGAACAATAAGAGTGGAGTCTGAACCTGATCTAGGGACGACCTTCACCATAGAGATTCCTTTGAGGTTACAAAATGAACGTGAAGAAAAATGCAAGGCAGCCGTATAGAACGACCTTGTCGATAGTGAAGATTGACCGTCAGGAGGATACGATGAACGGAATCGGTTTGTGCGCAATTTTTTCGAAACAGGGCGATTGGGCTTTCGATTATGCTCTAGCCCTCGCTCGACACCACAAGACTAAGTTGAACATTTTCCATTTCTTGGAGTCTCCCTACGCCCTCAGGAGAGATGTGGTGTTTGTGGACGCCGAGAAGACGCGCACCGCCCAAGTTACTCCCGAATTTATTCAGCAAAAAGACAAAGAGATAAGAGAAAAGTTTGACGACCGGCTCGGTGACTATGTGGAGGTCGGTTTTCGTCTGTGTGAGGGCAACGACGAATTTGAACTTCGAAAGTGTTTCAAGAAAGGCGACTACGAAGTGCTAGTCATAGGATACAAGGAAAAAGGGGCTGCATTCGGGGGAACTACGACAATAGAGGAGTTTGCCTCCAAGTTTAAGGGGCCGGTTATCCTTGTTGGCCCTGACTTCCCGGATTCGTTCTTTTTGAACGAAGCAGCGGAGAGACGTCTCGGTGACCTGTTAATTCCTGACGGTCGTTGGAAACGTATTGACACATGAGCCATAAAATCGAGTGATATAGTGTGTTATCTGTTGCTAGTAATATTGTCAGGAATTCCATCTAGTTCTGACAAAATCAATCTAGGGTTGAAAACCTGGCCCCTTGAACCCAGGAGTTCGACATGCTAATGTTGAAGCGTTGACCCATCAGCGTTAACTCTAAGATTGTCAGGCCTAACATTATTTGGGATCCGGTATTACTCGGATCCCCCTTTTTACCAAGAATGCTCCCAAGCCTCAACGGTGGCCTGAAAGGAATTGTCATAGTGAAATTTTCAAGCCAAGAAGAATTTGAAATTCACGTCCACAAGTGCTTTGACAAGATTTTCGAGCTGCTCATGAAAGTTGATGGTGAAGTAAAGCGCGAAGCCGAAAAGGAAGAGGCAATAGGCAAATACGGTCTCATGTCCGATCTGAGGGACTGGGTCGAGGAGATTATCTTACACTGCCACCTGGCCTGGCAGTATCACCGACTTTCCAAGGGCCCAAAAAGTGTGAATACTTGGGATGCTCTTAAAGAACGGGACTCCAATGAAAGAAGTAGTGACTAGATTTTTGGTCTTCTAGGTTCGTAGAACGCTTCTGAAACCCGGGATCTTCTGTCCACCGCGTCGTTTATATCCCCGTCTCAAAATCAAAACAGAATTCTGACCTTATTATGGGCCGTCACGATCTCGAAAGCTGAAATCCATTACTATGGATCCCCGATCTGCTCTTTGATCAAATTATCCACTTTGTCATTGAGAGTAGGCGCATGCCTAAGTGGCTATCCCAGCCTCAGCACAATTGAAAGTGAACTTTCCGGTCAAGCCGTATCCCCCTTGAAAACCCATCCGTTCTGTCAAAAATTTTAAGAACACGTATAGACAAACATTATGGTAATAGTAAAATGTCAATTAGCGCAACGAGCATGATACTGGTCCCTAGACAAAAAAGACTAGCACAACTATATTTATCATGCTAAATGTAGTGCTGCCGTACTCTTACCATCGCAAAAAACTGATAAATTACAGACTAAATTTAAGGAGCAGAATGATGGAGACTATTCTTCAACTTTTGACTTATGCGGCGGGTTTAGTTTTCATTGTGGCTTTTGCAGCAAAGCTTCTAAAGTATGCCACCATGCCAATGCATGTTCGATGGGAACTGTATCCGATCCCGCACGAAGGAAAGGAGTGGGGAGGTTCATTCTACGAAGAAGTGGACCACTGGAAAAAGGCGCGGCACAAGAATCACATGGCCCAATATAGGTTCATGGTACCTGAGATCTTGTTCATCAGGGCCCTGTATGAAGATAATCGCTCACTGTGGTATTGGTCGTTTCCATTCCACTTTGGCCTATACCTTTGTATAGGAGGGCTAGTCCTTCTGGGCATAGGGGCCATATTACAAATAGCGGGGTTACCGCCTGAGTCATCCGCACTGGCTAGTTTCGTCCAATCTTTAACCATCGTATTAGCAGTGTTGGGTTTCATATTGGGAGCAATAGGCGCTATTGGCCTACTTATCAAACGATCAAGTGATAAAGAGCTTTCAGAGTTTTCCGCTCCCATAGATTATTTTAACCTCGCATGGCTTGCTGCGATTTTTGTAACTGGCTTCCTAGTGTGGCTACAAGATCCTGGCTTTGGCGTAGCTCGTGATTTTCTTGCAAGCCTCTTGACCTTTACCAAAATGAATAAGTCCATGGGTGCGCTCCATGTAATCAATCTCCTGCTGTTTATAGGTTTCTGGACCTATTTCCCGTTCACCCACATGACACACATGGTGTCTAAGTACTTCATGTGGGACAAGGTCAAATGGGATGACGACCCGAACGTTGGTGATCCAGGCATGGATGCAAAGATTAAGAAGTACCTAGCGTATCCAGTAAGTTGGTCAGCTCCACACATTGGTGCCGAAGGTGGCCGAAAGACATGGGCAGATGTGGCCACTTCAAACCCGTGGGCAGAAGAAGCCAAAGAAAACAAGTGATGGGAGGATTTCGATATGAAGCCTGAAGAAATATCCAAACCGGCTGAGCAGCTCGTTTACATCAAACCCGAGGATTTGGCCAAACTGCCCCCGCCTTATGATACGTACACCGAACAACCGCTTGCAGAACTTACTCCCGCACAAAAAGAGAAATGGGAACACTCTCTCGATGGGGTGTCAGCCGTCAACCTTCCCAAGCCTGAGTCCCCCGAAGAGGAGAAAAAACTTGTAGAAGCGTTTCTCAGGGGGTTCTCCAAGTTAATGAGTAGAGAAGATAACTGGACGTTCCTTCAGCCACTCATGCTCTCCCTAGAGTATTGTGCCAAGTGCCAAACATGTGCTGACGCCTGTCCCGTGTATGAGATGAGTGGAAAGAAAGACATATACAGGCCGACTTTCCGCTCAGACGTGTTGAGAAAAATAGCCAAGAAGTATCTCACCAAGGGTGGCAAGTTGCTGGCCGGGTTTAGGGGGCATGACATTGACCTTAACTGGGATACAGTCGCTCGTTTGGCGGAATTGGCATATCGTTGCACACTATGTCGCCGCTGTACATCCGTATGCCCTGTGGGAGTTGACAATGGCCTAATAACACACGAACTGAGAAAACTTTTCAGTCAAGAGCTGGGCATAGCTGCCGCTGAAATCCATGAAAAAGGCTCAGTAAAGCACCTTAAATTCGGGTCCAGTACCGGCATGATCAAGGCGGCAGTCGAGGATATAATAGAATACCTAGAGGATGACATCGAGGAAAAGACCGGCAAGCGCATTAAGATTCCTGTGAATAAAAAAGGCGCTGATATTCTGCTAATACATAATGCTGGCGAATTCATGTCATGGCCAGAAAATCCCATGGCCTTCGCCATTCTCTTCGATGCAGCCGGCATAAATTACACGATATCCACAGACTTAGTGGGATATGATGCTGTCAATTATGGTTTATGGTACGATGACGTACAGTTCGCTAGAGTTGCTCTCAAACACCTTGAGGTAGCAAAGGAACTCGACGTAAAAAAGATAGTCATCGGAGAGTGCGGCCATGCCCATAAGGCCCTTTCCGTTATTGCAGATCGGCTACTGCCGGGTCAGCAAATGATACCCCGAGAAAGTTCTTATACCTTGCTTTGGGACATCGTAAAAAGCGGAAAGATCAAATTTGATGCCTCTAAGAATGACTTTCCTGTGACTCTTCATGACCCTTGCAACGTCGTCAGACTCATGGGGGTTGTCAAGCCCCAAAGGGAAATACTCAAGGCCATCACTCCTCCAGGCCGTTTTCGGGAGATGACTCCGCATGGGGTTCAGAATTACTGCTGCGGCGGAGGTTCAGGATTCGCCATCATGGGCTCTGGGAACTTTCCCGATTGGAAAAGGGCGGTGTCTGGACGAAAGAAGTTATCTCAAATACTAGGTGCTTTCCAGGGAGAAATGGATCCATCCATCCGAAAAATGGTATGTGCTCCCTGTTCCAACTGCAAAGGCCAAATCCGAGATCTCTTGGAATACTACGAAGTCTTTGAAAAGACTGGTATATGGTACACTGGCATGGTGGAACTCATGGTAAATGCCATGGTGGACCAGGAAAAACCTTTTATCGAATGGCCCGATGACGAGGACGAAGACGACATGTGATAAAACGCGCCGTGAGCGACGTGTGCTTTGTCTAAAACCCGATGATTCAGTCAGGGATGACTCCTAGACACCAGGGTTAAACTCCAAGGCTTATCTGATTTAGCTTTTCACCCACGAACGGTGAGAGCTTTCCGAGAAGAATGTAAACACAGAAGCGGTTCCAACGGAACCGCTTCTTTCTCTCAATTACCATCTTCGATACTATTTCTCATTTGCGCGAAACCGGCGATCCACAGCTCACTATGCGCCATCCGTAAAGGCGTCCCATAGTGTAGCACCGCGGTGCTCTTCGATGCCTCACCTCCTTAGTCAAAAGAGGACCTAAATTTTCATTACATGCCTTTCAAAAATAGCCTTTACTCCCTTAGGAATTAAGTGCTTATTCAGCCTCAGTGCCGGATACCCCACATTGGGTTAGCAACTTTGCCCAACGCTCGTTAACGCGATCCTGAATGTATGCGGTCAGCTTCTCGTCTAGATGTCGGTATCTACCCTGTCCTTTGAAATAATCTGTCACTGGTTTTAGCTGCTTGGGTTTTCGATTTAATTTCCACACCCCATTTTCTACTTCATACAGGGGAAAGATTCCGGTATCAACAGCAAGTTTCCCATATTCAATAGCTTTGTTAGGAGGAATACGCCATCCAGTGGGACAAACAGACAAAATGTGAATATACGCTGGACCGTCGCATGTTTTGGCCTTCTGAACCTTTGCAATGAGATCTGTGTAGAAACTAGGGCATGCAGTTGCGGCATAAGGGATGCCGTGAGCAGCAGCGATAGCAGGCATGTCCTTTTTCCAAGTCATTTGCCCCGCGGGATGCACTCTGCCTACAGGCGAGGTAGTTGTGGAAGCTCCAAATGGTGTGGAAGAAGAGCGCTGAATACCGGTGTTCATGTATGCCTCGTTATCCACACACACATAGATAACTTTATGTCCGCGCTCCAACATCCCGGAGAGGGCTTGCAAGCCGATGTCGCTAGTGCCCCCATCTCCGCCCATTGCTAACACAGTAACTTCTTTGTCCGGAATCCGCCCCTTTCGCTTCAGAACTTTTAAGGCAGATTCTACGCCTGAGGCGACTGCGGCTGCGTTTTCGAAGGCCACGTGTATCCACGGAATATTCCAAGAAGTGAGAGGATAGGGCGATGATATGATCTCCATGCAGCCGGTTGCCATGGCCATAACGACGTCCGGGCCAATGGCCTTAAGGGTATGGCGCACCGCTAAAACCTCTGCACAACCTTGACAAGCTCGATGCCCCGATAGGATATATTCTTCAACGGGGAAATTCTTCAAGGGTCTTATTATCTTTTGTTTTGCTGCTTCGGCCATCGTGTGTCTCTCCCTGTAAACTAATACGCTATGAGCGCACTCCATAAATTCTGTAATCAGTGATTTGTTCTTTCTGTGCCCATTCGAGCATGGCCACTATGTCTTCCGCCGTCACATCTCTACCGCCAAGTCCTGCTACCATGCACCTAATGTTTGGACGATTGTTTTCGTGGTACATTAGACTCCTCAGTTCAGAAGTGACAGGCATATTCGCCGCGCCTGGAGCAACGCAGCGGTCAATCACAAGAACTTCTTTTGCCCGACTCAGGGCCTGTCTTAGCTGCTTAACAGGAAGGGGCCGCCACAACCTGATCTTGAGTAAACCAACCTTCTTTTTTTCATGACGCATCAGGTCTACCGCAATGGAAGCCGTCTCGCAAATCGAGCCCATGGCAACGATGAGCGTGTCGGCGTCGTCGGTCATGTATTCTTCAACAGGCGAATAATTCCTCCCAGTAAGCTCTCCCATTTCTTCCCAAGCCTTGGTTATGACCCCAAAAGACCCTTGTACTGCATTATCATGAGCCATGCGTTGCTCTGCAAAGATTTCCGGCATGCCAAACGCACCAAAGGTCACCACCTTGTCGGGATGAAGGGTGTGGATAGGCTTGAATGGGGGGAGATACTGCTTCACCATCTCAGGTGTCCAGGGCTCTATAGGCTCGATAACATGGGTGAGCGAAAAGCCGTCTACGTTTATCATTACTGGGAGCGACACAGAAGGGTCTTCTGCAACCCTAAAGGCGTGAAATATAGAGTCGTATACCTCCTGCCCATTCTCGCAAAAAACTTGAATCCATCCGCAATCCCTAACCATCATTGTATCAGAGTGATCGTTCCAGATAGATAGTGGCGCACTGAGCGCTCTATTGGCAAGGAACATAACAACCGGGAGTCGCATGGATGAAGCAATGAAAACAATCTCAGCCATTAGCGCGAGACCTTGTGCTGCCGTGGCTGTGAAGGTTCTAGCGCCTGCGGCCGCCGCCCCGCAGCAGACACTCATGGCCGAATGTTCAGATTCGACAGGCACAAACTCTGCGTCAACTTTTCCTTCCGCTACCAACTCAGATAGGTGTTCTACGACATGGGTTTGCGGTGTTATGGGATAGGCTGCAATGACGTCGACATCGCAAAGCCCTACGGCCTCGGCCGCTGCAATCGATACCTCCATTCCTATTCTATTGGTCATCAATTTCCCTCCTCGATGATAGAAATGGCTGACGCGGGGCATTCGTATGCACAAATTCCGCAGCCTTTACAGTAGTTGTAATTCCACACAAAAACATTGTTTTCGTAATCAGGAGAGATGGCTGCGTCGGGACACATAATGAAGCAACGCCAACATCTAATACATTTTTCGGTGTCGCAAATCGGCTTTTGGGAACGCCAGGTGCCAGTGTAATAACATGAGGCATTACCAGGTTCCACGATAGCTCCACCAGGTTCTATCTCCTGCCATTTGATTTGATCCATCGGTTTGGTCACTTTTACCTCCACAATTTGATCGAAAAGACCTTCGGCAGCTTCACCATTGATAGCTTAACCTAAACGGAGATTTCCGTCTCACTCCACGCTCTCTTCATTGCCTCGATGTTTTTTGCCGCAATCTTTCCAAATCTATGTCGAAATGGCTCGATTAGCGCTTCTACGTCCAACATCTCAGTGGCTTTGACCAAGGCTCCGACCATGGTCGTGTTAGTGATAGGAAGTCCTAATACCTCTCGCGATATTCTGCTCGCATCAACTAAGGCGAGTTTGCCTTTGTAAGAAAGCTGGTCTCGAACCTCGTCCGACGATTTAGAAGTATTTATGACCAATACGCCGTTTTCTTTGATTCCATCTGTAGGATTGGAAATATCTAGGAGCGATGGGTCAAGAACCACCACTACGTCAGGCTCATATACCTTGTAGCGCAATCGTACTTTTGCATCGTCCACCCTGGCGAAGGCTACTACCGGCGCTCCCCTACGTTCAGGCCCGAAGCTTGGAAAAGCCAGGGCGTACTTGCCCTCCCTAATTGCCGCTTGCGCAACAAGTTCTGCCGACGTCACAGCACCTTGCCCGCCCCGTCCATGGAATCGCACTTCTATCATGGCTGCTTCTCTCCTTGTTGGATTCTAATCGAAACCATTCTCATCTTCTCCCCCACTCGGAGACCATCCTTCATTCATGTCTGCCTCAAGCATTCTCATACACCCCATGATGTGAAACTTTGCTTCAGCTAGCTCCAAGATTTCTGACGGCAACAATTCCTTTTTTTTTAGATAGGAATCAATGCGGGCGTTGAGTGTGGCGAGGTGTCGCAAATCGGTTTCCCGGAAAGTTTCTGATGGGTCTTCTTTCTCCACAGATTTACCTACTGTTCTTAAAAGCTTCAGATCCCACTCGTCCTTTTTCTTCCACCGTGCGACTGTGGCAGGGTGAACTCCCAACTGTAAAGCAAGGTCCCGATTGGTTATACGACCCCGGTCTGTCAGGAATGCCTCCTCAGCTAATTTTCTTTGTTCGTTCTTTTTCATGAGTGGACCCCTGCAGTCTAGTCTTTCCCATTGTTGACAAAAGCACATAGGCCAAATAATACCTTTACCAGATCAGTGGGGACTGAACAAGAGTAATAAAAAGATGTTTCTAACAGTCTCTATTTCTGTATCTAATTACTTATACAGGGCGCTATTGAAAACGAACTCATACTCATGGCCATAGACGAACAATTCCTAAACACTCTACCTACGAGCCCCGGCGTTTATATAATGGAGGACGCAAGGGGAACAGTTCTGTACGTCGGGAAGGCGGGAAATTTGAGAAGCCGTGTCAAAAATTATTTCACGCCTGGCGCTGACGAAAGGCCCTCAGTAAAATTTCTCGTACAAAAAATTCATACAATTCGAACCATTCTCACTGACACAGAAAAAGAGGCTCTAATCCTAGAGAATAACCTTATTAAAGAACACCGGCCCAGGTATAACGTCCGCCTTAGGGACGATAAATCGTTCTTTTCTCTGAGACTCGATAACGCAAACCCATTCCCCAGATTAACTCTTATACGGACTCAGCGGATCAAGAAGGATGGCGCAAAGTATTTTGGACCCTACACCTCTGCAAGAGACGCACGGATTACGTTGAATCTACTGCTGAAACTTTTCCCTCTCCGAAGATGCTCTGAGCGCCAGTTCAGGACTTCTACTCGTCCTTGTCTTAACTTTCAGATGAAAAAATGTCTTTCTCCGTGCACGGGCAGGTTAACTAGTGAAGAGTACGGCCGCATAGTACGAAATGCCGTAATGTTTTTACAAGGCAACGTCGAAGACTTGGTCGAGCAATTGAGACGAGATATGGAAGACGCATCCGCAAACCTTCGTTTCGAAGAGGCTGCGCGAATTAGAGACCAATTAAACGCTGTAAAACGCACAATAGAAGCCCAGAATGTTGCATTCTTCCACAACAAAGACCAGGACGTACTAGCTTTAATTGAGCCGGAAGACAGCCTCTACATCATGACAGTCCTGTCTCTCCGTCGTGGTAGTCTCATGTCAGAAGAATCGTTTGTTATTCGGAATCACACTTTAGAGCGCGCCGAAATTCTCAGTTCAGCTCTTCGGCAGTACTACCACGGGGAATCCAGTATCCCTAGTGAGATTATATTATCAGAGCCACTTGACCAAAAAGAATTGATCGAATCCTGGTTAACTGGGATGAAAGGTGGACGAGTAACCATCAAAGTCCCTGCGAGAGGTCAGTGGATGCGATTAATCGCGATAGCGCTGAAAAATGCCAACAACGCCTATGAGCGAGAAAAGCAGCGAACATCAGCGATTGCAATTCTTCAAAGTATCGCACGAAAATTCGGTCTATCTAATACTCCCCTTGTTATCGAGGCATACGATATATCAAACACAGCTGGAATGAGGCCTGTGGGGGTAAAGGTATCATTCATTCAGGGAAAGCCGAACAAGTCACAATACAGAAAATACCGTATTAAAGGTTTCACGGACCAAAACGATCCCGCTATGATTCACCAGGTGGTTTCGAGGCGAATAGCGCGTCAAGAAAATGATCCGCTACCTGATCTTATGTTGATCGATGGTGGGAAGTCTCAACTTAATGCCGCCGCGGGCGCCTTAAAGACATACCGAGATGCCCTACAGGTCTCCCTCGTGGCTATTGCCAAAGGGAAAAGCGATGGTGAATCAGATTGTTTTTATGTGCCCAAAAGAAAAAACCCAATAGTGTGCAAACCTAACGATCCGGTCCTCCTATTTCTAATGAAAGTTAGGGACGAGGCCCATCGATTTGCGCATGCCTATCATACCAAGTTAAGGGGCCAAGCGATCCAAGAATCATGGTTGGATGCCGTTCCAGGAATTGGGCCAAAAAAGAAGCAAGCACTATTAAAGAGTTTCGGCAGCGTGAAAAAACTCCTTGAATCGTCAGATGAAGCCATTCTCGCAGTCAATGGCATAGGGAAAAAAGATTTAGAACGCTTGCGCCTTTACTCAGCAGTCTATTCCGGCAGCCTGGGCGATATATGAGTAAGGGAAAGTGGCAAAGGAACAGCTCTCCCACCAATATTCAACTGAATATAGTGTACGTATTCTGGACCGTCTCCGTTTGTATCTATTAGCATGTCAGCAGCATGTCCAGCAGAAAGACCAGGAAGCTCAAAATCTGCTGCAATCCATTGTCCAGTGTCTCGCTTCTGCACGGTTCCGGCATTTTTCAGGCCACCTGCAGTCATGTATAACAGAGTCCAGGAATCCATACCAACATCAGCATATACTACACTCAAAGTAGGTTTATCGCCGAGATTCACGTCCTTGTGTATCTGAATAGCAATGTATCCACGTTCACCCGTATGGCCGGTCCGCCGACATGGTAGTCCAAGGAAATCGCTAAATGGAGTCGTTTTATACGTGACCGGTATCTGTGCCTTCCCAAATACAAAAACTTCGTCCTTCACAGATTCAATCTGTTTGAGACCAAACTCATAATTCTTTTTCCCAGTTTCCGAAATCGCATCCGGATTTGTTTGTCTAAGCAAAATCCAGAGTGCATCAGACGACTGCACGGTCCTACCCAAAAAATAGCGTGTAAAAACAAAAATATCTTTCAGTGAAGGGTCGTCAAGCAAAGCTGTGTGAATGAACAAGAAGGAAGCATGTTCGCTCAAAGCATTCATACAAGAAAGGCCAGTATCAACTTTATCGTTTGTAAGCTCGAAGGCAAGCGGCACTTTGCCGACATAATGCCTAAAGATCCCTATTGCTGAGTCCTTATCAGGATAGTCCTGCAATCCCCAAAGATAAGAATTGTCAGGCGAAAGTCCGTTAAACTGGAGCCCTATACCTTTGCCTGCCGCATAGGACGCCACTTCCTGCATGGGGCTAGTCCAACGCCGGCCCGGGAGGTCTGCAGACATTATCATTACAATTAGAGGCGTCTTGTGAAAATGTTTCCTGTAAATGTCTATTATGGAAATGCAAGTAGCTGTCCACCCAGAGGGACTAAAATCGTGCTTAAGCCAATCATCGCCCTCCAAACACATTTCTCCATATCTTCCAATGCCGACTTGGACAGCCTCGATCACGGGGTCACCATCAAGTTTTGGTCCTACGCGACTGATAAATCCATCTAAAGCTTTCAAATAGGCGGGATGCCAATATAGCGGAACCCATCTAGGCTCGTGATCTGTCGTATCAAGTACTCGAGGAACTCCCTTTTTATAAACCCAGGAAGGAGTCAGCTCGGCGGAAACAAGTCTGACAATTAGCTTCTTCCCGAGCTTCTTTGCTCGAGCCCGTATCGCTTCGATGAAAGACATATCGAGCAAGCCCTCTTCTGGTTCCAGATCACTCCAGCCAACGTACGCAACCACACCATCAACGAACGATGATGACAACATCCGATCATCTGACTGCCATACGCCATACTGGTACAGCCCAGCTGCCTGCGGTGTGCAACTAAAATACATGGTAAAGAATGCTGTAAAAATCAAGAACCTCCTAACATTATAGGGGTAAGTGTTCCCCATAGCACTCTCCATAGTCGTTGGCATAATGGTTTAATAAACCTTGCATTCTTAACCTCAAAAGGTTACCGGTTGGTATTGGTCCACCGGCAGCTCGAATTGCAGCTGTGCCTCGTCCTGAAGAAAATCAGAGATCGTTAACAGGGACGTTCATCTGCCGCATATTCGCTGATAAACATGTCCAATGGACAAATGCGGATGAGTATCTAGCTTGACCCCTGATCTCCCAATGTTTGCGATTAACGGTAAGCTAATTTTGCCTATCCTTGTAGGTTCTAGTCACCTAAAAGTACTCAAAATATCTTGATAAACACGCTGAATACCCGCTTGAGTTTCCTGAAAATTGAAAAGTGTTACAACTCGCTTTCTGGCTTCTCGGCCAAGCCTTTCTCGCAGTACGGGGTCCTCTATCAATGACATCTCGGCCTCTGCAAGGCCTTCGGCATCCATGTTTTTTACCAACAAACCTGTAATCCCATCTTCAATGGCCTCGGGGATACCCCCTACTGGAAATGCCAAAATGGCTCTTGAACACGCCATGCCCTCGAGTACCGTATTGGGAAAGGAATCCTGTATAACAGAAGGAACTACCACTACATCGCATGCCGCCATCAAATCACTCACATCTTTGCGAAAACCGGTAAAAACTAGGTCGCTGTCCAGTCCTGCCCGACATACTTCTCTCTTCAATTCTGCCAAAAAAGACTTTTCTTCCGGACTCCAAGCCTCTCCAACGACCATCCACCGACTCAGAGGATGTCTAGCATGCACAATGATAGCCGCCTTTACGAAGTGATCGTGACCTTTGGTGGAACTGATCCGACCAAATATCCCAAATACCGTATGCCGCTCATCCCACCCAAATGCACGTCGAACTCTCAAAGCAATCTGACCGTCCCACTTGAAGGCTTCTGGATCAATGCCGTCATATACAGTTATGACATTAGATAAATTTGAAAACTGAACGCGGCATGCATTAGAGACTGTGATGAGGCGAGCTACGCCGTGGGCTGCCAAAAAATCATATACAGACAGCCAATACTTAGAAGATAGAATGTCACGGACGTGCCAGACAACGGATATGCCGGTTATCCTTCCTGCTAAATACGTGGGCAAACGTGTGAGAAGGCTATTGGCGTGTATGACATCTATGGATTCTCGAGTCGCCAGCCTGCCTATCTTACATGCCAGTATCAATGTTTTTATCCCGTGCCATAGGGCTAAGAGAGGATTTGCAAAGGCAAACCTAAATACAACCGTTCGATTGCTTTGGTAGTCTGAAAATTCCAACTGAAATACTTTCACTCCGCTCCCCCGAGCTTCATTGGCTAATTCTCCATCCGGGCATACTAGAAAAGGCTCATATAATGAACGGTCGAGGTTGCTTATTAGGCGCAGAAGGCATTGTTCAGCTCCTGCTATCTTGGAAGCATGATTAACGTAAAGTATCCGAAAAGGGGGTCCTATCCTGGACTTAGTTGTGCTACTCAATCCTTACGCCTCGTCCCCAAGCCCGATGGAGGGGCCAATTAATTTCTCCATGACTACCAACAACCCCAATTCAAAACCTAGAATTGGATTCATAAAATACTGCCACAATGTTGGTTGAAAAATTCCTGTAAACGCGTAGGTGGGAATGGTGGCCAAGATCCCTAGTGCAACCCCCTTGTACAAAGGGTTACCAACGCTTCTGACCAATGATAAAGCTAGGAAAAAAGCGCGACATAAGATTAGTATCATGAGAGTCGTACCCACTAATCCCATTTTATACAGATAGAAGAGCCAACTACTATGTATGTAGGTCACGTCATACTTGTACTCCCATACCCATTTGGGATCGTTGGACCATTTTGATCCAAACCAGTGTCCTGCAATGGGTCGAGCCAGTATCCCAGACCTCATCGCCTCAGCTTCAAACAGGCGCCGCTCTAGAGACTGGTCAACTTCAGTCTTTTTCTTATAAATACCTGAGAAGCGCTCCGCTATAGGGTCGAGAATCTTTTTCTGTCCCGCTTCCGTTTGGGCGAGGGAAAAAACTGCCAGCGACACCAAGACAGCACCGGCAAGCCCTGCCGCGATCAGTTTGAATTTCTTCGTGCCCGGTGCCAAGATCAGGACG